>Ga0308167_1000190_pt1 | contig 136795 bp, 115 predicted proteins | sample PhyCR1_2_FD_202138 | JGI IMG/M metagenome (GOLD analysis project Ga0308167, IMG submission 202138) | Phyllosphere microbial communities from UC Gill Tract Community Farm, Albany, California, United States - DLSLRC.R1 | ecosystem: Host-associated > Plants > Phyllosphere > Unclassified | place...
GGCGGCAATAGCGCGGTGGTCCCACCTGACCCCATGCCGAACTCAGAAGTGAAACGCCGTAGCGCCGATGGTAGTGTGGGGTCTCCCCATGCGAGAGTAGGACACTGCCAGGCATCAAATAAAGCAAAAAGCCCTACGTGAAAACGTAGGGCTTTTTGTTTTGGGATGACGAAAATAAAGCGGTATTTCTACCGCTTGTTCATTACTGCTTCAGCCAACCGGCAATAAAATCAGCAACCGCCTGCGGATCGTTGATATCTAGTTGCAGGCCGGGATAGCCCACGGGCCGATCGCTGGCAACCGCAATAACGTATTCATCCAATATTTCCTCCAACGGCCTGCCGACGCTGGCACGATAAAGAATGATTTTGTCGATCCGCTCATGTTTAAAGCCTTCCACCAAAATAATATCCACGTTGGCGGTGTCAAAACGGCTTGCCAGAAAGGCCAGATCCAACGGTTGCTGCTCCGGTGTTTCCGTCATCAATGCCCAACGGCGATCGCTGGCGACCAGCGTCTGGTCAGCTCCCGCTTTACGCAGTTCGTAGCTGTCTTTGCCCGGCGTATCCACATCCATATCATGATGCGTATGCTTAATCAGACCTACGCGTATCTGCTGCTGCCTTAAAGCAGGAATCACCTGCTTGAGTAGCGTGGTTTTACCTGTACCACTATAGGCGGCAATGGCCAGCATTGGGGGTAAACGGCTACTCATTGGCTGATTCCTCTTGCTCGTTGCCATGACAGGCAATCTTCTCGGGTATTCAAATTATGAAAAGCGGACGATTGATTGCTGAACACCACCTCTTTTGCGCCAACGGCGTCTAAAAACAGCATTAACTTGCGTTCGCCCTGGGCCAGATATTGCGCCAAACGCGCTGCCAGGCTGTTATGCAGTAATGCCAGCGTGGGATGCGCGCGTTGATCATCACTGGCATAGACCGCCAGCGCACCTTGTCTGCCTTGCCATAGCGCTTCTACCAGCGACTCAGGGAAATCTGGAACATCACAAGGAACGAACACCACCCACTCGGTGGTGGCATGTTGCAATCCCGCCAGCATTCCCGCCAACGGCCCGGCAAAACCAGGCTGCAGATCGCCGATCACCGGCCAACCGCTGCGCTGGTACTGCGCCAGGTTACGGTTGGCGCTGATCAATACCTTGCCCACCTGGGGCTGCAAACGCGCCAGCGTATACTGATACAACGCCTTGTCGCCTATTTGCACCAATCCCTTGTCTTCGCCACCCATTCGGCGCGCCCGGCCGCCGGCCAGGATCACACCGGTAATTTCTGCATGCATAATCGTCATTCCACTAAAGGCTAACGCCCTGATTGTAGCGCTAAAGCTACCCAGACATCAGGATTTACCTTTATTGACAAGCTGCTTCTTTCACTGAGTAGTCAAGCCTGTTACTTTGTGGGTTTATGTATTTCACTGGACGAATCTAAAATGAAAACGCATCGTGTCAACGAGCTGATTGAGCTACTGCAGCCAGCCTGGCAGCAAGATCCCGATCTTAATCTGGTGCAGTTTTTACACAAGCTGGCGCAGGAAGCGGGTTTTAAAGGCGAGCTCACCGAACTGAGCGATGATGTTCTGATCTACCATTTGAAGATGCGCGGCACTGCCGGTACAGAACAAATCCCGGGTTTGAAGAAAGACTATGAAGAAGACTTCAAAACGGCGCTGTTGCGTGCGCGTGGCGTGATAAAAGACTAGTTCGGGTGAGCAATATGAGCCTGTGCACGATCGATGCTACTATTTTCATTCCCGGCACAGTGTTGTCGCCAAGCTAAAATGAATGTTGTTATGAACAACTTTGCGTTTAATTTTGACACCCTTTCCCCCGACCTGATTATGGATGCGCTGGAAGGGGTTGGCCTGCGCGTCGATTCTGGCCTGACGGCATTAAACAGTTACGAAAACCGCGTCTACCAGTTTATGGATGAAGCCCGTCAGCGCTATGTGGTGAAGTTTTACCGCCCTGAACGTTGGAGTGCGGCACAGATTGGTGAAGAACATCAATTTGCGCATGATTTGGCCGACGCTGAAATTCCTGCGGTAGCGCCCTTGATGTTGCAAGGTAAAACGCTGCATCAGCACGGCGGCTTTTTCTTTACCGTATTCCCGAGCGTCGGGGGACGGCAATACGAAATAGACAATCTGGATCACCTGGAGTGGGTCGGTCGTTTTCTGGGACGCATACATCAGGTTGGTGCTGAGAAGCGCTTTATTGAACGTCCCACTATCGGTATCGATGAATATCTCACCGCACCGCGAACCGTGCTGGCAAACTGCGATCTGGTGCCCAAGGCCCAGCGGGCGGGCTTCCTGGCGGCGACGGATAGGCTGATTGAGGCGATAAAACCCCGTTGGCATCTCGATTGGCAACCGCTGCGCCTGCACGGTGACTGCCATCCAGGCAATATCCTGTGGCGTGACGGACCGTTATTCGTCGATCTTGATGACGCACGTAATGGGCCGGCGGTGCAGGATCTCTGGATGCTGTTACACGGTGAACGTCATGATCAATTAATGCAGTTGGATATTTTGCTGGAAGCCTACGGCGAATTTACCGAGTTCGATCAGGGGGAATTGGCGCTTATCGAACCGCTACGCGCAATGCGCATGGTGTATTACCTCGCCTGGGTAGCACGCCGTTGGCAGGATCCGGCATTTCCGCGAAGTTTTCCCTGGATGGCAGAGTCTGATTTCTGGCTGTCTCAGACCGCGGCATTTACTGAACAGGTTAAGCTGTTGCAGGAACCTCCTCTGCAGCTGATGCCAATGTATTGAAGCTTTAACACAACGGAGAGTTTATTCTTATGAAGAAAGTATGGTTGGCACTTGTTGGCATGATGATGGCATTCGGTGCCTCAGCCGCACAGTATAGCGATGGATCCCAATATGTTACGTTAGACAAACCGGTGACCGGCGAACCGCAGGTGCTGGAGTTCTTCTCCTTCTACTGCCCGCATTGCTATCAGTTCGAAGAGGTTTATCACGTTTCTGACGCGGTGAAAAAAGCGTTGCCGGTCGGAACCAAAATGACCAAATATCACGTTGAATTCCTGGGTCCGATGGGCAAGCAACTGACGCAGGCATGGGCTGTCGCCATGGCGCTGGGCGTGGAAGATAAAATCACGCAGCCAATGTTTGAAGCGGTACAGAAAACTCAAACCGTTCAAACGCCGGATGACATTCGCAACGTCTTTATTAAGGCCGGGGTGAAAGCGGAAGATTACGATGCTGCGTTGAACAGCTTCGTGGTTAAATCGCTGGTTGTTCAGCAGGAAAAGGCGGCAGAAGATCTTCAGCTGCGCGGTGTGCCAGCGGTATTTGTTAATGGCAAATACATGGTGAAAAACGACGGCCTGGACACCAGCTCAATGGACGCGTACGTGAAACAATTTGCTGACGTGGTTAAATTCCTCAGCCAGCAAAAGTAAGTACCATTGCAGATAAAAACGCCGGGATAACCGGCGTTTTTTATTGGTATTGTCGTTTGATTTTATCCAGCAAGCGATCTTTTTCCTGCCACAGCGCATTCAGCCATAGTTGAAACTGCCGTTTGAAATGCTTGTCGTTAAAGTAATCGCCGTGCAGTGTTTCATCGATAGGCAGCATATCGATACGTACCACCACGCGTTTTAACCGCCCGCACAACATATCCAGGAATGGCCGTTGGTTATTATCGGGATAATGCAGCGTAACATTCAATACACGGTCAAATTGGTTACCTAATGCACTGAGTGTAAAAGCAATACCCGCGGCCTTTGGTGCCAGTAAATTGCGATAGGGCGAATGGGTTTTTATCTTTTTGCTTTCGGTGAAGCGTGAGCCTTCAACGAAATTGACGATGGTCGTGGGGCGCTGGCGAAACTTCTCACAGGAACGGCGGGTGGTTTCAATATCCTTGCCGCGTTTTTCCGGATGCTTAAGCAAATAGGCACGCGAATAGCGTTTCATGAACGGCATGTCGAGCGCCCAGCAAGCCAGGCCGACAAAAGGGACCCAGGCGAGCTGTTGTTTCAGAAAATACTTGTTCATGGGAATACGGTTACGGAACAATACGCACAGCACCACAATATCCGACCAGCTTTCATGATTACTGATCAGCAGGTACCAATTTTTACGCTCCAGCCCGGCAAGTCCTTCAATATCCCATTCTAATTGCCGGTTAAGGCGTAATAGCACCGCCAATCCCTGGCACCAGCACCACATCATGGCATCGGCAAAGGCGGAAATACGTCGCCATATAACAGGAATGGGCACCAGCAGCTTGACGATACCGGCCGCAGCGATAGGGATTGAGCATAATACCGTCAGCAGTATGGTCAATAGCGTAGAAATGATGAAAACAACAGGGGCTAACACTTTTGGCATGGTTATAGGCTGGTGCTTGAAAAAACAGGATTAGGTATGCCGGGGTAGGCGCGAAGACAGATTTTACCAGAAACCACCTAGAGAAAGCGTTACCAAAAAGTAGCTGTTTTTTTCTCGGCACCACGGATTATTTGGTGGGATTTCGTGCAACTCTCTTATCTTGTGCTATGGTAATTGAGGCGCCAAATTTGATTTATTGTGCGATTAAAATTGCGCGCCAGTAATATCCACAAAATCAAAAAACGCCAATTAATACGCTTAGCCATTAGGATAAATTCTAGTGCAATGATTTGTCTGGGGATTTTATCTTCATTTAACGGCCTGCCTTCTATTTTATAATCCATTCTTTTTTCTATACACAAAGTTATCCACAGGCAGGATCGTGCGGATCGCTTAGCAAAATCCGATCATTTTTAGCCGTAATGCACGCTAAGGTTCGTCTCTGACGGCCAGCTATGGCATCCTTAGCGTAGTCTTCTCACGAAAAAAGAAACGCTATGGCCCAGATTGCAGAAAACCCATTGATCCTGGTAGACGGTTCCTCTTACCTCTATCGCGCCTATCACGCCTTCCCGCCGCTGACCAACTCGGCAGGTGAACCTACCGGGGCGATGTACGGTGTGCTGAACATGTTGCGCAGCCTGCTGTTGCAGTACCAGCCGAGCCATGTGGCGGTGGTTTTTGACGCCAAAGGCAAAACCTTCCGTGATGAACTGTTTGCAGAATATAAGTCCCACCGGCCTCCGATGCCCGACGATTTGCGTGCGCAGATCGAGCCGTTGCATCGCATGGTGAAGGCGATGGGGCTGCCGCTGCTGGTTACGCCGGGCGTTGAGGCCGATGACGTTATCGGCACGCTGGCGCAAGAGGCGGAAAAGGCCGGTCATGCGGTATTGATCAGCACCGGTGATAAAGACATGGCGCAGTTGGTAACGCCGAATATCACCCTGATAAATACCATGAACAACACCATCCTCGGTCCACAGGAAGTGTGTGACAAGTACGGCGTGCCGCCGGAGCTTATCATCGATTTTCTGGCGCTGATGGGCGATTCTTCAGATAACATTCCGGGCGTGCCTGGTGTCGGTGAGAAGACCGCACAGGCGTTGCTGCAAGGCTTGGGTGGCCTGGATACTCTGTATGGCAATCTTGACGGCATTGCGGCTCTGAGTTTCCGCGGCGCCAAGACCATGGCGGCCAAGCTGGAACAGAATAAAGAGGTGGCGTACCTGTCTTATCAGCTGGCCACCATTAAAACCGACGTCGAACTGGAGATCACCTGCGCCGATCTTACCGTTGCCGAACAAGATGCCGATCAACTGCAACAGCTGTTCAAGCATTATGAATTCAAACGCTGGCTGGCAGACGTCGAGGCCGGCACCTGGTTGCAGAACAAAAAGGGTAACGGTGCCAAAGTGGCCAATGGGCCAAAACCGTCCAGCGTGACGGCTGAAACCCCCAAAGCGGTGGCGGAAGCCAAACTGTCGCAGGAGGGGTATGTCACCATTCTGGAAGAAAGCACCTTTGTCGAGTGGCTTGAACGTCTGAAAAAGGCCGATGTTTTTGCCTTTGACACCGAAACCGACGGGCTGGATACGCTAACCGCCAATCTGATCGGCCTGTCTTTTGCCATCGAACCTGGGGTTGCCGCCTATTTGCCGGTCGCGCATGACTACCTGGATGCGCCGGTACAGCTGGATCGCGCATACGTGCTGGAAACGCTGAAACCGCTGCTGGAAGACGAAAAAGCCCTGAAGATGGGCCAGAACCTTAAGTTTGATAAAAGCCTGCTGGCGCGTTACGACATTGACCTGCGCGGCATTGCCTATGACACCATGCTGGAATCGTATGTGCTCGACAGCGTCAGCGGCCGCCATGATATGGATAGCCTGTCCGATCGCTATCTCGATCATAAAACCATCACCTTTGAAGAAATCGCCGGCAAAGGGAAAAACCAGCTGACGTTCAACCAGATTGCCTTGGAGCAGGCCGCACCTTATGCGGCGGAAGACGCCGACGTGACGCTACAGTTACACCTGGCGATGTGGCCGAAGCTAAAGGAAAGCACTGGGCAGTTGAAGGTGTTCAACGAGATCGAAATGCCACTGCTGCCCGTGCTGTCGCACATTGAGCGCACCGGGGTGTTGATCGATCAGCATATTCTGGCGGCGCACTCCAAAGAGCTGAGCAAACGGCTTGGCGAACTGGAAATTCAGGCGCATGAGCTGGCCGAAGAGCCGTTCAATCTGGCGTCCACCAAGCAGTTGCAGGCAATTCTGTATGAAAAACAAAAGCTGCCGGTATTGAAGAAGACGCCGGGCGGCGCGCCGTCGACCAACGAAGAAGTGTTGGCGGAGCTGGCACTGGACTATCCATTGCCAAAAGTGATCCTTGAATATCGCGGCTTGGCGAAGCTGAAAACCACCTACACCGACAAGCTGCCGCTGATGATCAATCCGGTCAGCGGGCGTGTGCATACCTCTTATCATCAGGCGGTCACGGCGACCGGTCGCTTGTCTTCCAGCGATCCTAACCTGCAAAACATTCCGGTTCGCAATGATGAAGGGCGGCGTATTCGTCAGGCGTTTATCGCGCCGGCTGGTTACCGTATTGTGGCGGCCGACTACTCGCAGATTGAATTACGTATCATGGCACACCTGTCGCAAGATCGGGGCCTGCTTAACGCGTTTGCCGCCGGCAAAGACATTCACCGCGCCACCGCTGGCGAAGTCTTTGGCCTGCCGCTGGACAAAGTCACCAACGAACAGCGTCGCAGCGCCAAGGCGATCAACTTCGGCCTGATTTACGGCATGAGCGCCTTTGGTCTGGCTCGTCAGTTGGGGATCCCGCGTGGTGAAGCACAGCGTTATATGGATCTGTATTTTGAACGTTATCCGGGCGTGCTGGAATATATGGAACGTACTCGCCAGCAGGCGTCGGAGCAGGGGTATGTCAGCACCCTGGATGGGCGTCGTCTGTATCTGCCAGACGTTCGCTCCAGTAATGGTATGCGTCGCAAGGCGGCAGAGCGTGCGGCAATTAATGCGCCGATGCAGGGCACGGCGGCGGATATTATCAAGCGGGCAATGATTGCCGTCGATGCCTGGTTACAAGGCCAACAACAGCCGCTGGTGCGCATGATCATGCAGGTTCACGATGAATTGGTGTTTGAGGTGCATGAGTCGGCGATGGACGACGCCTGCCTGCGTATCCGTAGCTTGATGGAAGGGAGCATGGAGTTGGCGGTACCGTTGAAGGTGGATATCGGTGTGGGTAAGAACTGGGATGAGGCGCATTGATCGGCGCCGCTTCAGCCTTTGCTGCTCGCTGTTAACGGTAACAGGCGAAAAACCAAGCTTTTTTCGTAATTTAGCTACATCAAGCGGTGATTGTTTCCGCAATATTACGCTAATAGCGGTGCAAACTGTGTAAGTAAACAACAAAAAATTCTTTTGCCCTGCGAAAAAATGATGTAGAGTTACAGATGTAGGGTACAGAGGTAAGATGTTCTATCTTTCAGACCTTTTACTTCACGTAATCGGATTTGGCTGAATATTAGCCGCCCCAGTCAGTATTGACTGGGGCGTTTTTTATTGTAAAAACAAAAGCAAAACATCAGTTTTTCCTATCACCTCATCAGCGGTGCCAGCACGTTATTTCCTTGATACATTCACATATTCGCTCGCTCGGGCATGACTTGGCCATAAGTGTTTATGATGGTTTCTTGTCAAAACTGTAATTAGATAACAAAATGCCAGGCAACAGACAGAAAAAAGGGCCCATTTGCATGGACCCTGACCGACGGCACGCTGCGCGGGCGTTATTCACCGCCGATGTCATCTTCTTCTGGCAGCACTTCCGGTGGGATTTCATTGAACCAGGTATTCAGCTTTTGGCTCAGCTTGTCGACGCCGATTTTCTTCGGTGAAGAGAACGGTTCAACCTGAATGTCACCCATAAATGCCAATACTGCCTCGCGCACCATATTAACCTGAGCCTTGCGCGCACCTGACGCCAGTTTGTCGGCCTTGGTCAGCAACACCAATACCGGCGTGCCCACGTCGACCGCCCATTGGATCATTTGCTGATCGAGATCTTTCAGCGGATGGCGGATGTCCATCAACACCACCAATCCCTTCAGGCAGTTGCGCATTTGCAAATATTCGCCCAGGGCGCGTTGCCACTTGCGTTTCATTTCTTCAGGAACTTCGGCGTAGCCGTAACCCGGCAGGTCGACCAGGCGAATGCCGTCTTCCACTTCGAACAGGTTAATCAGCTGGGTGCGACCCGGTGTTTTACTGGTACGCGCCAGGCTTTTCTGATTGGTTAGCGTATTCAGTGCACTAGATTTACCGGCATTGGAGCGGCCGGCAAACGCCACCTCAATACCCGCATCTGCCGGCAAATGGCGGATATCGGGCGCGCTGGTGACGAAATGGGTCATATGATAATTGTAATTCTTGCTGGTCAAAATTTTTCGTCTCCGAATGAGCATGGCTTTCTGGGGGGCGATTATAACTGCATCAGCGCGAAAATGGGCCGCTTTCTGATTTTTAACCGCTTGGCGTGCGGTTTTTTGCCCTTTGCCCGGCGGCTTGGTGTAAGACATTGACCATTCGAACATGGGGATATGTCGCTTTATTCGAAAGTGCTTATTGTTCTTTTTTAGTTAAAACAATGTGTTAATTCTTCGAACTGCATAATATTACCACCTGGCGTCAGTAAGTACCTTGAGCGAGAGTTGAATACGCGTAAAGTAGCTTCATCGCAGGACGCGAAGGATCAGGAACGTTCGGGAAGAACGATAAATCTCAGGGAACGCACCGGATGTGCAATGAGTGCCAGGATGTTTTCAGATGGAATTGGCCTGTTAACCGCGGAAGGGTTGGCAGCACACGGATGGTGAAGTATTTGCAATTGGATGCTGGCGGGAAGCGCACTCAGGATGAGTGGTAGCGAATGGATTGCGCCCAAGGATGATTTTTCTTTCAGGATGAAGGACGTAGTGGCAGGGATTGCATTTATAGCAGATGGAAAAACTGGGATGTTGAATGTGCGCATGGAGCGCGTAGCAGCCATATCCTTCAAACGAAGGACTGAAAAAGGCGGCAGGTTTAACCTGTCGCCTTTTTTATTTGTCTGCTTTCTGCTAGATTCCGCCCAATCGTATAGCTCCTCTATACTGAAGAATCTAATACTCAAGAGCATAACGCTATGAACCAGCCTTCAAAAGCGCCCCGCGGTAAAGCGGCGACGCCAAAAACCAAAAAGAAAAGTCGTGTGGAACTCGATCAGGAAGCCCGCGAGCGCAAGCGTTTGAAAAAGCGCCGTGGCCTGGCCTCCGGTTCTCGTACTCAGGTAGAGAGCGGCAAACAGAAACACTCAGCGTCAGGCGAGGCGAAAGACCCACGTATCGGTAGCAAAACGCCGGTACCATTGCTGGTGGAAGGCAAGGTGAAGGCCAAGCCGCAGATCAAGCCAAAAGCCGTCGCCAAGCCGCGCCTGACGCCGGAAGAAGAACTGGCGAAGCTGGAAAACGACGAACGTCTGGATGCGTTGCTGGATCGTATCGACGATGGTGAAACGCTGAGCGCTGAAGATCAGGCTTACGTCGACCAAACGCTGGATCGTATCGATGCGTTGATGGAACAGCTAGGCATTGAGCTGGGCGATGACGATGACGACGAAGAAGAAGAAAAGCAGGAAGATATCCTGAAGTTGCTCAAGAGCGGTAACCCGAAAGACGTATTTTAACGCGTCATGTGGCCGATTCTGGCAATAACCTTACTGTTAACATGTTATCTGCTGTGGTTATTCGGTAAACTATGGCGGCTGTCGCGGCGCAAAGCGCGCTTGCGCAGCGCTTCCGTGGCCAGACAGCGTAGAGCAATGCCCCTTTCCCGGCCCCGGCAGAAACGAGTACGGAAAAGGAGTAAGCAATGTCAGAACAGGCGATTGTCTGGGATTTGGCCCTGATCCAAAAGTACAATTACTCAGGGCCACGTTACACCTCATACCCCACTGCGCTGGAATTCAACCAGAGCTATGACGAAGCGGCGTTCCAACGCGCTGCTGCGCGCTATCCCGAGCGACCGCTGTCGCTGTACGTGCATATTCCGTTTTGCCACAAGCTCTGCTATTTCTGCGGCTGCAACAAGCTGGTGACGCGGCAGACCCACAAGGCGGATGATTATCTGGTGGCGCTGGCGCGTGAGATCGCCGCACGGGCGCCACTGTTTGCCGGGCGTCAGGTCAGCCAGATGCATTGGGGTGGCGGTACGCCTACCTACCTCGACAAAGCGCAGATCAGCCGGCTGGTGGCGATGCTGCGCCAGCATTTTGATTTCCTGCCCGACGCGGAAATGTCGATCGAGGTCGATCCGCGCGAAATTGAGCTGGACGTGCTCGATCATTTACGCCACGAAGGCTTCAATCGCCTGAGCATGGGCGTACAGGATTTCAACAAGGACGTGCAGCGGCTGGTTAACCGCGAGCAGGATGAAGATTTTATTTTCGCCTTGATAGCGCGCGCCAAGGCGCTGGGTTTTAACTCCACCAATATTGATCTTATTTATGGTCTGCCCAGACAAACGCCAGAAAGCTTTGCTTTCACCTTGGCTCGAGTGGCTGAGCTGAACCCGGACCGGCTCAGCGTGTTCAACTATGCCCATCTGCCCGATCTGTTCGCCGCCCAGCGTAAAATCAAGGATGCTGACTTGCCCGATGCGCAGCAGAAGCTGGATATCCTGCAACAGACCATCGCCTCGTTAACACAATCCGGTTATCAGTTTATCGGCATGGACCACTTTGCCCGACCAGAGGATGAACTGGCGGTGGCGCAGCGCGAAGGCAAGCTGCACCGCAATTTCCAGGGTTACACCACTCAGGGCGATAGCGATCTGCTGGGGTTGGGCGTTTCCGCTATCAGCATGTTGGGTGACAGCTATGCACAAAACCAGAAACTGCTGAAGACCTATTACGACAGCGTTGAACAGCAGGGTAGCGCGCTGTGGCGCGGTTTGGCGATGAGCGAAGATGACTGCCTGCGTCGCGATGTCATCAAAACGCTAATCTGCAATTTCCAGTTGGCTTATCAGCCGATTGAGCAACGGTATGGGATTGATTTTACGGATTACTTTGCGGAAGATCTGCACCTGTTGGCGCCATTTGAGCGTGACGGGCTGGTGGAGAGGGATGCGCTGGGGATTCGCGTGACGCCGCGTGGCCGCCTGCTGATCCGCAACATTTGCATGTGCTTTGATGTCTACCTGCGCAAACAGGCGCGCACCCAGCAATTTTCGCGGGTTATCTAGCGTAAAAAAAACGGCCGCCAGGCGTGGCGGCTGTTAGTTGTCTCAACGCGGCAATGCGGTAATTATTCCATTCCCAGCTCTTTCAACTTGCGCGTCAGCGTATTGCGTCCCCATCCCAACAGACGGGCGGCTTCCTGCTTGTGCCCTTGGGTATGGCGCAGCGCGGTGGTGAGCAGGGTGCGCTCCATTTCCGGCTGGGCTTCCGACAGCAGATTTTGATGACCGGAACGTAGCGCGCGGTCGGCCCATTGTGCCAGCAGCGTCGCCCAGCTGTCCGGCAAACTGTGTCCGCCGGTTTCTGGCGCGGCGGTTTCGAACAGTTCGCCGGGCAAATCCTGGATCAACACTTCCTGTCCGGCAGCCATCACCGTCAGCCAGCGGCAGGTATTTTCCAACTGACGTACGTTGCCCGGCCAGGGCAGGCGCGTCAGGGCGGTTTCCGTTTCCGGATGCAGATTCTTTGCTTCCACCCCCAGCTCTTTGGCCGCCACCTGCAGGAAATAACGCGCCAGGCGCGGGATATCTTCACGGCGCTCGCGCAGCGGCGGCAGATGGACGCGGATGACGTTCAGACGGTGAAACAGATCCTCACGGAATTTGCCTTCCTGCACGCGCAGTTCCAGGTTCTGGTGCGTGGCGGCGATAATCCGCACGTCGACCTTCACCGGCGCATAGCCACCGACCCGATAGAATTGGCCATCCGCCAGTACGCGCAGTAAGCGAGTCTGAACATCCAGTGGCATATCGCCAATTTCATCCAGGAACAGGGTGCCACCGTCGGCCTGTTCAAAACGGCCCTGGCGGATCTGGTTGGCGCCGGTAAATGCGCCTTTTTCGTGGCCAAACAGCTCGGACTCGATCAGGTCTTTCGGGATCGCGGCCATGTTCAACGCGATAAACGGCGATTTGACGCGTGGGCTGTGCCGGTGCAAGGCATGTGCCACCAGCTCCTTGCCGGTGCCGGATTCGCCGTTGATCAGGACGCTTATCGACGAACGCGACAGGCGCCCGATGATGCGGAACACGTCCTGCATCGCCGGCGCTTCGCCGATAATGTCGGCGGTTGGGCCACTGGCCGGTTGGCTGCGTGCCGGTTGCTGCTGTTCCTGATAATGGCTGATGGCGCGTTCCACCAGTGCCACCGCTTCATCAATATCGAAAGGCTTCGGCAAATAATCGAACGCCCCCTGTTGATAGGCGCTGACCGCCGCGTCGAGATCCGAATGGGCGGTCATGATGATGACCGGCAGCATCGGATGACGCTGTTTAATTTGTTTGAGCAGCGCCAAACCGTCCATACCCGGCATGCGAATATCAGACAGCAACACGTCTGGCGTTTGCGTCGATAACGCTTCCAGCACGTCGTTACCGCTGTCGAAGGTGGCGCAGCTCATGCCCGCTCCGGTAAGCGCGCGTTCAAGCACCCAGCGGATGGAGCTATCGTCATCGACGATCCAGACTATCCCTCGTTGCATAGCTACCTCGACTTGCGAATGGGCAGGTAAACCGAAAATTCGGTATGTCCCGGCCAACTGTTGAATTCAATTTTACCGCAATGCTGATCGATCAGATTGCGGGCAATGGATAGTCCCAGGCCGGTGCCGCCTTCGCGACCACTGACCATCGGGTAGAATAATGTGTCTTGCAGCTGCGCCGGCACGCCAGGGCCGTCATCTTCAATATCGATACGCGCCGCCAGCCGATAGCGGGTGCCATGCAGCGTGATCTGGAACGCGGTACGGGTGCGCAGCGTGATGGTGCCGCCGGCTTCCCCCAATGCCTGTAGCGCATTGCGGGTGATGTTCAGTAGTACCTGCTCGATTTGGTCCGGATCGTGTGCCAGTTCCGGCAGGCTGGGATCGTAATCGCGCACCAGCGTGACGTTGTCTGGCATTTCCAGCGACACCAACTGACAAACCCGTTCAGCCACCTGATGGATGCTCTGCGTAATGTGCTGGCCTGGCCGCTGTGGCCCCAGCAGGCGATCGACCAGATTGCGCAGGCGATCGGCCTGTTCGATGATCACTTTGGTGTATTCGGTCAGCGACGGATCGGGCAGCGCCTTGGCCAGCAGCTGCGCCGCGCCGCGCAGACCGCCGAGCGGGTTCTTGATTTCATGCGCCAGGCCACGCACCAGATCGCGTGCTGCGACTTGCTGGGCGTGCTGCAACTGTTCCTGGCTGAGACGGCGCTGATTATCCATCGGCGCCAGCTCCAGCAGAATAAAGCCTTCAGGCAGCGCCTGAGCGGTCAGGGAAAGGATATGCGCCCGCCCGTCGACCACCAGCGTCACTTCGTTGTCGGTGAAACCCTGGCCGGCCTTGAGGCTTTCTCGCATCAGATCGACGTTCAGCGAAAAATAGCCGAGCAAATCGGGCAGCGGCGTGCCGAAAAGTTTACGGGAGCTTTGCGCCAGCAGTTGTTGAGCCGCTGGGTTGGCGTAGTGTACCGCCAGTGAGTCATCCAACAGCAGAATGCTGTTGATCAGTGAATTGAGGATTTGCCCTGCGTCGGGCAATTTGTCAGTTGCCATATATGCCCTTCATCTTTCAAGGTACAGCGGCAATGGCTGTCCTTGCTTACCCGGTCATCTGGCAGACCCCGCCGTATCGGCACGGTTGCCGTCTCGCTGCACCTTGAGATCTTGTGGGTATAGCAGACGCTCTGCACTTTTTTGGTGCATCTATCCTACTCCATCCTTGATAAGCACGGAATGGCGTAGTGTTACCGATAATAGCGTGGTGAAAAAAGCCCATCCGAAGATGGGCTGAAAGTTTCCACGGCAACAAAAAAACGACAACTAAAATTGGTTGCGCCACGCGCGGTGGCGCAGATGATGCTTTAAACGCTGTAGTACAGTTCGAACTCAACCGGGTGTGGCGTCATGCGCACGCGGTCCATTTCTTCTTTACGCAAATCGATGTAGGCATCGATCGCATCGTCGGTGAACACGCCGCCACGGGTCAGGAACTCGCGGTCTTCGCTCAGTGCAGCCAGCGCTTCGTCCAGTGAACCGGCCACTTTTGGAATCTCGGCTTCTTCTTCCGGCGGCAGGTCGTACAGGTTTTTATCCATGGCATCACCAGGGTGGATCTTGTTGATGATACCGTCCAGGCCTGCCATCAGCAGGGCAGCGAAGCACAGGTACGGGTTGGCAGCCGGATCCGGGAAGCGAGCTTCGATACGGCGCGCTTTCGGGCTGGCAACCACTGGAATACGGATGGATGCGGAGCGGTTACGGGCAGAATAAGCCAGCATAACCGGTGCTTCGTAGCCTGGGACCAGACGCTTGTAAGAGTTGGTGGTCGGGTTGGCCAGGGCGTTGATGGCTTTTGCGTGCTTGATGATGCCGCCAATGTAGAACAGGGCAGTTTCGGACAGGCCGCCGTATTTGTCGCCAGCGAACAGGTTGGTGCCGTTCTTGGACAGCGACATGTGGCAGTGCATGCCGGAACCGTTGTCGCCGAACATAGGTTTTGGCATAAAGGTCGCGGTTTTGCCAAATGCGTGAGCCACGTTGTGCACCACGTATTTGTAAATCTGGATTTCGTCGGCTTTCTTGGTCATGGTGTTGAAGCGGGTTGCCACTTCGTTCTGACCGGCGGTTGCCACTTCATGGTGGTGCGCTTCAACCACCAGACCCATTTCTTCCATGGTCAGACACATGGTTGAACGCAGATCCTGTGATGAGTCGACCGGTGGAACCGGGAAGTAGCCGCCCTTCACCGCTGGACGGTGGCCTTTGTTGCCGCCTTCGTATTTGGTGCCGGAGTTCCATGCGCCTTCGATGTCGTCGATGGCAACATGGGAACCGCGGATGCTGCTGCCGAAACGGATATCGTCAAACAGGAAGAACTCAGGTTCTGGCCCGAACAGTACGGTGTCGGCAATGCCGGAAGAGCGCAGGAAATCTTCTGCACGCTTGGAAATGGAACGCGGGTCGCGATCGTAGCCCTGCATGGTGCCTGGCTCAAGAATGTCGCAGCGAATAATCAGCGTGGATTCTTCGTAGAACGGATCCAGCACCGCGGTGCTGGCGTCTGGCATCAGTACCATGTCAGATTCGTTAATGCCTTTCCAGCCGCCGATCGAGGAGCCGTCAAACATCTTGCCTTCTTCGAAGAAGTCGGCATTTACCTGATGCGCAGGAATGGTGACGTGCTGTTCTTTACCCTTGGTGTCAGTGAAACGCAGGTCTACGAATTTCACTTCATGCTCATTCAGCATCGTCAAAACGTGTTCAGCGGACATACTTAACTCTCCCGGATTTATCATTGTCGTCGTCGTGGAACGAATCTGTGGTTCTGGCTTTTTTTCGCCCTGTATAGACTAAAGCGAAAACTGTGCCAACTTTATAAAAGCGGGGTAATCACCATTCTGTGCGGCTTTTACCCAATCTGAGTATGCACCATTAGTGATGCATTGCACCATTGAAGTGCAAAAGCAGCGCCGTTAAGCACCAAGATGGTGCAAAAGTGCACCTGCTGGTGCTTTTTGCACCGTGAAAGGGATCACAAACTGACCTGGACACAGTTGTTTATAAGAGATGGTTGTGATCTTGTTTAGTACCTCGCTTAATACGTGTACAATAGCGCGCTATTTCTAATGCCTGAGGCAAAGCTGTGATCGAAAATTTGCGTAACATCGCCATTATTGCCCACGTTGACCATGGTAAGACCACCCTGGTTGACAAACTGCTGCAACAATCCGGTACTTTCGGAGAGCGTGTAGAAGCCACCGAACGCGTAATGGACTCCAACGATTTGGAGAAAGAGCGTGGGATTACCATCCTCGCAAAAAACACCGCCATTAATTGGAAAGACTACCGCATCAACATCGTGGATACCCCAGGACACGCCGACTTCGGCGGCGAGGTTGAGCGTGTGATGTCAATGGTTGACTCGGTGCTGCTGGTTGTGGATGCAATGGATGGCCCAATGCCGCAAACCCGCTTCGTGACCAAAAAGGCATTTGCCAACGGTCTGAAGCCGATCGTGGTAATCAACAAGGTTGACCGCCCTGGCGCGCGTCCAGATTGGGTTGTTGATCAGGTCTTCGACCTGTTCGTTAACCTCGACGCTACCGACGAGCAGCTCGACTTCCCAATCATCTATGCTTCTGCATTGATGGGGATCGCCGGTACTGACCACAACGACATGGCGGAAGACATGACCCCGCTGTATCAGGCTATCGTCGACCACGTGTCTGCACCGCAGGTTGAGCTGGAAGCTCCGTTCCAGATGCAAATCTCCCAGTTGGACTACAACAACTATCTGGGCGTAATCGGTATCGGCCGTATCAAGCGTGGCAAAGTGAAGCCAAACCAGCAGGTCACCATCATCGATAGCGAAGGTAAAACTCGCAACGGTAAAGTGGGCAAAGTGCTGGGCCACATGGGTCTGGAGCGTATCGAGTCCACCCTGGCTGAAGCGGGCGACATCATCGCTATCACCGGTTTGGGCGAACTGAACATCTCCGACACCATCTGTGACACCTCTGCGGTGGAAGCACTGCCGGCGCTGTCTGTTGATGAGCCGACCGTCACCATGTTCTTCAACGTCAACACCTCACCATTCTGTGGTAAAGAAGGTAAGTTCGTGACTTCGCGTCAAATCCTTGAGCGTCTGAACAAGGAACTGGTGCACAACGTGGCACTGCGCGTTGAAGAAACCGAAGATGCTGACGCATTCCGCGTATCTGGCCGTGGTGAGCTTCACCTGTCGGTACTGATCGAAAACATGCGTCGTGAAGGTTTCGAACTGGCGGTATCCCGTCCGAAAGTTATCTTCCGTGAAATCGATGGCCGTAAACAAGAGCCATTCGAAAACGTTACGCTGGACATCGAAGAACAGCACCAGGGTTCCGTGATGCAAGCCATGGGTGAGCGTAAAGCTGACCTGAAAAACATGGATCCAGACGGTAAAGGTCGTGTGCGTCTCGACTACGTGATCCCAAGCCGTGGCTTGATCGGTTTCCGTAACGAGTTCATGACCATGACCTCGGGTACCGGTTTGCTGTACTCCACCTTCAGCCACTACGACGACGTGCGTCCGGGCGAAGTCGGCCAGCGTCAGAACGGCGTGCTGATCTCCAACGGTCAGGGCAAGGCGGTAGCGTTCGCCCTGTACGGTTTGCAGGATCGCGGCAAGCTGTTCCTGGGCCACGGTGCGGAAGTGTACGAAGGCCAGATTATCGGTATTCACTCACGTTCCAACGACCTGACCGTGAACTGCCTGACCGGTAAGAAGCTGACCAACATGCGAGCTTCCGGTACTGACGAAGCGACTACCCTGGTTCCGGCCATCAAGATGACTCTGGAACAAGCGCTGGAATTCATCGATGATGACGAGCTGGTAGAAGTGACGCCAACCTCGGTCCGTATCCGTAAGCGTCACCTGACGGAAAACGATCGTAAGCGTGCAAGCCGCGGTCCTAAAGACGTGTAATTGCCTATTGGTATCCGGTGAGCGTCAGGCTGCGGCCTGAGCGCTGACCGGTATCGATGCCGCATTCCCAGGGCGCGTTCGGCGCCCTGAGTTTTTTCCTCTGCTTTCCCCCGTTTCTGCGGCGCGCTATGCGCTTTTCCGTTCGCTCTCTGTTCAGCCTTTACTTTTCCCGCTACAGTGAACTCTCACCGGCCCGCCAGGAGAGGACTATGCTGTACATCTTTGATTTAGGTAATGTGATCGTCGATATCGATTTCAAACGCGTACTGGGTGTATGGAGCAATTTGAGCGGCACGCCACTGGCGGTGCTGAATGAACGTTTCACCATGGGCGACGTGTTCCAGCAGCATGAGCGCGGGGAAATCAGCGACCAGCAATTTGCCGCCAGCCTGTGTGAAGAAATGGGCATTGCCCTCAGCTTTGAACAGTTTTCTACCGGCTGGCAGGCGGTTTTCGTGGCTCTGCGCCCGGAAGTGATCGCCATCATGCAGCGGCTGCGCAATGAAGGACACCGCGTCGTGGTGCTGTCCAATACCAACCGCTTGCACTGCAACTACTGGCCGCAGCATTATCCTGAAGTGGCGGCGGCGGCTGACGCGATGTATCTGTCGCAGGACATCGGCCTGCGCAAACCGGATCCGGCTATTTACCAATACGTACTGGAGGCGGAACACACCCCGGCCGAGCAGGCGGTATTTTTTGACGATCATCCCGCTAACGTCAGCGCAGCGCAGGCGGTGGGCATCAAGGCGGTGCACGTCACCGACCGCGACGTGGTGCCGGCCTATTTTGCCGGTTGAGTCAGGCAGGTTAAGCTCAAGGCATACGAACTGACAAGGAGTGAGTATGTCGTTATTCCGCAGCAAGGCGCTGCCGTCATCGATCAAACCGGGCGTGACCTTTAGCCGCCTGCTGATAAAGCGCATCGACAGCGATGGCCTGACCATGCTGGCAGGCCACCTGGCTTACGTTTCCCTACTGTCTCTGGTGCCGCTGATCACCGTGGTATTTGCGCTGTTTTCGGTCTTCCCGATGTTTTCCGACGTCAGCATGCAGCTTAAGAGCTTTATCTTTAACAACTTCATGCCGGCTGCCGGCAATGTCATCCAGCGCTATCTGGAACAGTTCGTCGCCAACTCCAACAAAATGACCGCCGTCGGTACCTGCGGCCTGATAGTCACCGCGCTGTTACTGATGTCGTCGGTGGACAGCGTGCTGAACACCATTTGGCGCAGCAAAAACAAGCGGCCGATGGTGTATTCATTCGCAGTGTACTGGATGGTACTGACGCTGGGGCCGCTGCTGGTGGGTGCCAGCATGGCGATCAGTTCCTATTTGCTGTCGTTGAACTGGTTGGCGCAAACCGGCGTCAACAGTCTGGTCGAGCAGCTTCTGCGCATCTTCCCGTTGATACTGTCGTGGGTTTCATTCTGGCTGCTGTATAGCGTGGTACCGACGGTGCGCGTACCGTCGAAAGATGCGTTGATCGGCGCGCTGGTGGCTGGCCTGCTGTTTGAACTGGGCAAGAAGGGGTTTGCGTTGTACGTCACCATGTTTCCGTCATACCAGCTGATTTACGGCGTGCTGGCGGTGATCCCGATTTTATTTCTGTGGGTCTACTGGAGCTGGTGTATCGTGTTATTGGGTGCCGAGATCACCGTCACTCTGGGAGAATATCGCGCGTACCGGCAACATAAAGTCGAGCAGCAACAACAGGATAATCAGCAGGAAGGGCAGTCATGATTGCATTGATTCAACGGGTATCAAACGCCAGCGTCACGGTTGACGGCGAGACGATAGGCAAAATTGGCCCGGGTTTGTTAGTGTTATTGGGCGTAGAACAAGACGATGACCAAAAGAAAGCCGACCGCCTGTGTGAGCGGGTATTGGGATACCGCATTTTCGGCGACGAGAACGACAAGATGAACCTCAACGTGCAACAGGCCGGCGGTAGCGTACTGGTAGTTTCACAGTTTACCCTGGCGGCGGATACGCAAAAAGGCATGCGGCCGGGTTTTTCGCGCGGAGCCTCGCCCCTCGAGGCTGAGCGGCTATATCACTATTTTGCCGAGCAGTGCCGTAAACGCGGCGTGGAAACGCAGACCGGACAGTTCGCTGCGGACATGAAAGTGGCGCTGGTGAACGATGGGCCGGTGACTTTCTGGCTGCAAGTTTAGGAACCACCCAATAGGCTAACTGACTTGCCCTGTTGGGCCGAAGCCGTGCTCATCCCACCGAGGCGTGGGGCCAGTCACAACCCGGCCCGAATTGACGGCAACGGCACGCCTATTGAATGGCTCCGCAGGAAACATGATTTGGAGAGAAGGCGTCTATGTATCACCTACGAGTACCCGTAACAGAGCAAGAACTGAAGGATTATTACCAGTTTCGCTGGGAAATGCTGCGCAAACCGCTGCACCAGCCGGTGGGTTCGGAAAAGGATGCCTATGACGCCATGGCCCATCACCAGATGGTGGTGGACGAGAGTGGCAATATCGTCGCTATCGGGCGACTGTATATCAATGCCGACAACGAGGCCGCGATACGTTTTCTGGCGGTTGACCCTTCAGTGCAGGATAAAGGGCTGGGGACGCTGGTGGCGATGACGCTGGAATCGGTGGCGCGACAGGAAGGCGTCAAGCGCGTCGTGTGCAGCGCGCGTGAGGATGCGGTCGAATTCTTCGCCAAGCTGGGGTTTGAAAGCCAGGGGGAGATCACCGCGCCGCAAACCACGCCGATACGCCACTTCCTGATGATCAAGCCGGTAGCGACGCTGGACGATATTTTGCACCGCCCTGACTGGTGCGGGCAATTGCAGCAGGCGTGGTACGATCATATTCCGCTGAGCGAAAAGATGGGCGTACGCATCAGCCAATATACCGGCCAGCGTTTTGTGACCACCATGCCGGAAGTCGGCAACCAGAATCCGCACCATACGCTGTTTGCCGGTAGCCTGTTTTCGCTGGCCACGCTGACGGCCTGGGGATTGATCTGGCTGCTGTTGCGTGAGCGTCATCTGGGCGGCACCATCATTCTGGCGGATGCGCATATCCGCTACAGTAAACCGATCACCGGCAGGCCGAGAGCCGTTGCCGATCTGAGTTCACTGAGTGGCGATCTGGCCCGTTTGGCACGTGGCCGCCGGGCGCGCGTGCAGGCAGAAGTACATTTATTCGGTGACGATGACAAAGGGGCCGTATTTGAGGGCACCTATATGGTGCTGCCAGCCGAACCGGAAGAGCCGTTGGACAAAGGCGGTTCAGAGGCGTTAGCGAACTGAGCATCAAGCGCAGCATAGGGCATCTGGCCAGATGGGTGCTGCATGCTGCGCCCACTTAACGGGTTGGGCTTAATTGATGGCTTAATCTATCGTAGATATGTGACGTAGTTGCCGATTTTTTGTTTAATCAGAAATATCTTTGCTTAATTGGCATAATTGACTATTTAATTTGCACTCAACAAATAAATTGAATGGATTAAATCGGGTTAAGGATATTTACCCCGTCTAATCTTGAGATTTATCCTAATATTGATGACATCAGGTCCCGCAAAGTCACGATCTCCTGCTTGTCTGATGCTGAATCCTGTCGTTAGAATGCCGCAAAATCATTAAGGCGGTTTATCTGAATGGACTCAGTAACTCAGCGATTGGCAGTATCATTGTTATTTCTTTCCCTCAGTTCGGCTGCTGGCGCCAATATGCTCAGCCCGGCGGATCGAGATACTATCCAACAGCAACAACGCGAATTGTTGCAGCAAAACCAACAGCAACGACAGGAGTTGCAACGCAGCCTGTCCCCGGTGCTGCCACAAACGCCAGCAGCCACAGCCTCCGGCGGGCCGTGCTTCACCATTACGACCATTCACCTTGAAGGTGCCAGCCATCTGCCCGCCCGTGCGCGGCAAGCCTTGACGCAGCCCTATCTGCAACGCTGCCTGAATCTGGCCCAGATCAACACCCTGGTGCAGCAGGTTTCCGACTGGTATATCGAACGGGGCTATATCACCAGCCGCGCTTTCCTGACCGAGCAAGACCTGTCCCATGGGGAACTGAAGCTGCTGGTACTGGAAGGGCAACTGGAGAAGATCTGGCTGGACCAACGGGATGACAGAATGCTGAAGATGGCGTTCCCAGGCCTGGTGGGCCACATCCTTAATCTGCGCGATATCGAACAGGGCATGGAGCAGATCAACCGCCTGCGCCAACAACCGGTGCAGATTGAAATCCTGCCCGGCAGCCAACCGGGTTATTCGGTGGTCAATTTGACCGCCAAACCCGAGTTCCCGGTGATGCTGGGGCTGGGTTTTGATAATAGCGGGCAAAAGAGTACCGGCACCGGGCAGATCAACGGCTCATTGACCGGCAATAACCTGCTGGGGCTGGCGGATCAGTGGTTTGTGACCGGCGCGCGCAGCAGCGATTTCGCCAACGATCACGATGCCCGCAGCGTACAGGCCGGTGTCAGCCTGCCTTATGGTTATTGGCTGGTGGATTACAACTACTCTTACAGCGACTATCTCTCGACGATCGACAATCAGGGCTTTGATTGGCGATCCACCGGCGACAGTCAAACCCATCGCTTCAACGTTTCGCGCGTATTGTTCCGTAACAGTGACATGAAAACCGGCCTGGCGCTGGGCCTGACCCACCGCATCAACCGCAACTATCTTAATGACACCCGGTTGGACAGTAGCAGCCGCAAACTGACCAGCGTATCTCTGGGTATGAGCCATAGCCAAAAACTGTGGGGAGGGTTTGCCACGCTCAATCCTTCCTACAGCCGTGGCGTTCCCTGGTTAGGCGCGGAAGATGACAGCGGTAAAGCCAGCGAAGCACCTAGGGCGGAGTTTAATAAATACACTCTCTCCGGCAGCTATTATCTGCCGTTGACACCAAACTGGAACTACCTCACCAGCCTGTACGGCCAGTGGACACCCGATCGCCTTTACGGCAGTGAACGCCTGACCCTCGGTGGCGAAAGTTCGGTGCGTGGCTTCAAGGAACAGTATCTCTCCGGCGATAAAGGCGGCTACTGGCGTAACGAGGTCAACTGGTCGCCGTTCAGCCTGCCGTATCTGGGCGATATTTCCGTATTGGCTGCCGTAGATGGCGGTTATCTGCACCACGACTCTGTGGATACCTACGCTTCCGGCACGTTATGGGGCGGCGCGGTGGGACTGGGCAGCCGCAATCGCTATTTCAGCAGCCAATTTACCGTTGGCTGGCCGCTGGCGCATCCGAGCTGGTTAGAGCCGGACCGGGTATCGATTTACTACCGTATTAACATCGTTCTTTAATTCACAGGGAAGGATTTCAAGGATGACGATGAAAGAGGATAGACCCGTTCATGCTGGCCAGCGTTGGCTGAGCTATACCCTGTGCAGCCTGTTGGCCTGGCAGCCGTTGCTGCCCGCCTTGGCGAACGGTGTTAACGTTGCCGAAGGGAATACCCGACTCGATCAGGCTGGTAATGGTGTGCCGGTGGTCAACATCGCCACGCCTAATCAGGCGGGCATTTCCCACAATAAATACAATGAATTCAACGTGGGCAAACAGGGGCTAATCCTCAACAACGCCACCGGGCAGCTCAATCAGACCCAGCTTGGCGGCCTGATCCAGAACAACCCCAATCTGAAGGCCGGGCAGGAAGCCCAAGGCATCATCAACGAGGTTGTCGCCCCGAACCGCTCCCAGCTGCAAGGCTATATGGAGGTGGCGGGCAAACAGGCCAACGTGATGGTTGCCAACCCTTACGGCATCACCTGCGCCGGCTGCGGCTTCATCAACACCCCGAATGCGATGCTGACCACCGGTAAACCGGTGTTAGGGCCGGACGGCAAACTGCAGGCGCTGGAAGTCACGCAAGGGGCCATCAGCATTCAGGGCAAAGGACTGGATGCCAGCCAGAGCGGGAAATTTGCCCTGATCGCCCGTGCTACCGAGATCAACGCCCAGCTGTATGCCCAGGATGCCACCCTCACGCTGGGGGCCAACCGTGTGGATGCGCAGGGCAATGCGACCCCGATCGCGGGCCAGGGAGAGGAGCCTAAAGTGGCGGTCGATGCCGGTGCGCTGGGCGGCATGTATGCCAACCGTATTCATCTGGTTTCCAGCGACAAAGGCGTAGGCGTCAACCTCGGTAACCTCAATGCCCGTGCCGGGGATATCACCCTGGATGCCAACGGCAAATTGACGCTCAATAATTCGCTGGCGCAAGGCGGTACATTAACGGCGACAGGGCAAAGTATCAGCATGTTGGGTGACCACAAGGCCACCGGCTCCATCACGTTAAACAGCCAGGGGGACCTTTCCCAGCAGGGGGGGAGGCTGGTCAGTGACCAGAATATCGCTCTCACCAGCGGTGGTACGTTGCAGATGAGCAGCGGCAAGCTGATCTCTGGCAACGATGTCAGCCTGCGGGCTCGTGACGCGCGGGTGGACAGTTCGAGCCAGATTGATGCTGCCCGCCATGTCGACATGACGTTGTTCAACAGCGGTATGACGCAGGGGCAAGTGACCGCCGGGCAAAACCTCACCCTCAGCGGCGCTAGCTTGGTCAACAGCGGCACGCTGGCGGCCAATGGGGCGATACAAAGCACCCTTTCCAACCTGGCAAACAGTGGAACCGTTCAGAGCCAGGGCAACCTGTCGTTGAGCGGCCAGTCACTCGCCAACGGCGGCAGGATACTGAGTGGAGGAGCGCTGGCCCTTACCAGCCAGACGTTGGATCAAGACGGCACCTTGAGCGCCAAAGGCAAAGCCGATCTTACCGTTAAAGATACGTTGCGAAATGGCCGCTACGGCGAGTTGCTGAGCGACGACAGCCTGATGCTGTGGGCTGGAACCCTGCAACAGAATGGCCTGATCTCCGGCGCGACGGGGTTAACCCTCAACAGCGAAACGCTGGCCACGGCGGCAGATTCCCTCACCACCAGCCAAGGCAGGATCGCGGTTAACGCGGGTAACGCCACGTTAGGCGGGGAATGGAATGCGGGTGGCGATCTGGCCTGGCATGGCACGACGTTGAACACGCAGCCGGGTACTCAGATACAAAGCGGGGGCAATCTCACCCTCCAGGCACAACAAGCCACGCTGGCGGGTACCCAAACGGCGAAAGGGGCATTAACGGTAGAGGCTGGCTCACTGCTGCACAGGGGTAAAAGCCATGCCGCAACCCTGGCCCTGAAGGCGGATACCCTGACCAACCAGGGCACGCTGGTCGCTCCCGTCTTGAAGATTAACAGCCAGACGCTGACCAACAGCGGCTTGCTACAAGGCAGCCAGACCCTGGAGCTTATTGCCCGCCTGATGGACAACCAGAAGGGCGGCACCGTGTATACGGCCAACGCCCTGTCGCTGGCCATCCCGACGCTGAAAAACGCCGGACTGATCACCACCGATCGGGATTTGGTGCTCAGCGGCGATCAACTGCTCAACAGCGGTGAAATCAATGCCGTGAACCTGACGGCCAAAATCCAGCGGGTCGATAACCAGCAGAGCGGTTTACTGCTGGCGAAAGATAAGCTTTCACTAAACGGTATGGGGTTGTCCAATGCCGGGCAACTGGCTGCCGATCAACTGACCCTGAACACCAACAGCATCGCCAATAGCGGCACGGTGCAGGGCGACAGCGCTCTTGCTATCAAGGCTGCGGAAGCCACCAACCATGGGCGTGTACTCACCGGCGGTTCACTAAACCTGATTGCAGACACCTTGACTAACGCCGGGACGATGCAGGCGGTCATGATGGTCCTGTCACTGGCCAAACAGTTCAGCAACCAGCAAAACGGCTCCGTCAACGCGAGCGGCTCCCTGGTGCTGACCACCCCTCAGTTTAGTAATGACGGCCTGCTGGCTGCAACGACGCTGACCTTGGATACCACGACCCTGTTCAATACGGGAACTCTGCAAGGCAGCCGTCAACTCAATCTCGGCACCTCCACGTTAGACAACCAGCTCGGTGGCGCTTTACTCAGTGGCGGAGCACTGACATTACGGACAGATTCGCTGACCAATAGCGGATTGCTTCAGGGCCAGACACTGGATCTGTCCACCCAAGAATGGCTTAACAACGGCAATGCGCTGAGTGAACAAACGGCGAGCCTGACAGTCGCCAATACGTTGACCAACCAAGGGAAGATCCTCGGCCAGCAAGAGATGACCGTCTCTGCGGGCTCAGTGGACAACGCGGGATGGCTGGCGGCCAACCTGCTCGCCGTCGTGGGCGACGTTATCAACAAGGGGCTGGTGCAGGGTAGCCAATCCCTGCAACTTTCCGGCACTCATCTCAATAACGCAGCCACAGGCCAGATGTTATCGAGTGGGACGTTGCACCTTGAAGGCCAACAGTTGGTCAACCAGGGTGCTCTGCAGGGGCAACAACTGGCGGTGAAAGCCCAGACCTGGCAGAACAGGGGCAGTGCCCAGGCGCAAGATCGCCTGACGGCAGACCTGATCGGGGACATGCTCAACAGTGGCCAGTTACTGAGCCAGGATCGTTTTGATCTCACGGCGGCCCAGATTCTCAATCAGGGCACTCTGGCGGCAAACAAGGTGGTATTGACCGCGCCACAGCTGACCAACAGTGGTTTGCTACAGGGCAACAGCCATCTGCAACTGGCTATCCCCAATATCAGTAACCTTGCCAGCGGGAAGCTGGTCAGCGGAGGTGCGCTGGAGCTGGCGCTCGAACAACTGGATAACGCTGGCCTATTGCAGGTGAATGATGATTTGTCTCTCACCGGCCTGCAATTCACCAACCAGGGCAGCATCCTGGCGAACAACCTGAACCTTGATGTACAGGGAGGCTTGGTAAACCAGCAAGGCGGCCAACTGGTGGCCCGTGAAAATGCCACCTTCCGCAGCCAATCGGTGAACAATGCCGGGGTGTTGGCGGGTAATACGCTGGCGGTGGACAGCGGCACCGTGACTCACAGCGGCATCATGCAGGGCAATGCCGGGCTGACTCTGAACAGCACCGCGCTGAACGTGCTGGCCGGTGCACAACTGTTGAGCGGTGGTGAACTGACACTCAACGGTGGCGCAGTTACCAACGCTGGATCCTGGCAGGGGAATAGCCTGACCTTTGGCGTCGATAGCCTGGATAACAGCGGATCGATAAACGCGGTTACGGGCCTGACCGGCACCGTGGCTAACACGATGCAAAATAGCGGGCAGATGGGCAGCCTGGGGACGCTGAACCTGAGCGGCGACTATCTAACCAACAGCGGCAAGCTGGTTGCCAACCGGTTGACGCTGGATGCCGCCACGCTGAATAACACGGGATTATGGCAAGGTAGCGAGTGGCTGAATGCCCACGGTGATGCGCTGACGCTGGGGGCGTCAAGCCGTACGTTGGCAGGGGGCGCGTTGTCGCTGAAGGCTGGGCAACTGACCTCAGAAGGGTTGGTTCAGGGGGGACAAACCCACGTCACGGCCACGGGCTGGATGAACAGTGGCAGCCTGCTGGGGAGTGATTCTCTGGCCGTCAACGTCACCGATGAACTGGTGAATGAAGGGTCACTGCTTAGCCAGGGTAACAGTGAAATACAGACGCAGACGCTGACCAATGACGGTGCCGTTCTGAGCGATGGAAATCTGTCTTTGGTGGGCGCTACGTTGAACAACCAAGGTGCCGTACAGGGTAACATCCTCAACCTGACGCAGAACTTGGTGAATAACGCCGGTACGCTGATCGGCCTGCAGTCGCTGACGTTAGGCATTCAGGCATTCTCCGTCCCGTTATTGACGCTGGTGAACCGCAGTCAGGGCTCACTTCTGACGCAGGGAACGCTTTCTGTTAATGGCAGAACGGTGACCAATGACGGTCGCTGGCAGGGGCAACAGGTTCTGCTGAATGCTCAGACGTTGAATAACAGCGGCTCAATCCACAGTGCGGATGCGCTGCAAATGGCTCTGTCTGGGGCGTTGAGTTCGACGGCTGGCAGCAAAATTACCGCCAATGGTGCAGCTGTTTTACAGGCAAAGTCGTTGACCAACGCCGGGCAGTGGCTGGCAAAAAATCTCACCCTACGCGCTGACACCCTGAATAATCAGGGCGAAATCAGCGGCGTTGACGGCCTGATGGTCGCGCTAACCGGAGATTTCACCCAGCAGCAAGATAAAACCCTGCTGACGGCGGGGGACCTGAAACTGGATGCGGCCTCGGTCACCAACCTTGGGCGTATCCAGGGGAACGGCGTATGGGTTAACAGCGGTACGCTAACCAACAGCGGACGCGTACAAGGTGAAACAGGCTTAGCGCTGAACCTTAGCGGTGGGTTGACCAATAACGCCACGGGTACCCTTCTCAGCCAGAACGCACTCACCATTACCTCGCCGTACTGGGTCAACAGCGGCTTGATGCAAAGCGGTGCTGACACCCGGTTCAAAGGGACGATATCAGGGCGTAATGACGGTAGCCTGCTTGCTGGCTCCGATCTGTCACTCCATGGCTCGCAATTTACCAACACCGGTTGGCTACAGGCAGGATCCCTGTTACTGAATGCGGATGCGTTGGACAACAGCGGTACCTTGCTGGCAGAACTGCAGGGAACCTTGACCGCAGGTAGCCTGAACACTCAGGGCACGATCCAGGGAAGCAACCTGGCGTTGAATACCCAGCAACTGACTAACGGTGGCACTCTGCTTGGTACCTCCGGGCTTGGCATCAATGCCGGTCAGGTGGCGCTTCAAGAGACAGGGAAAATGTTCAGCGGGGGCGATTTACTGCTGAGCAGTGGCGATTTTGACCAGCGTGGCCAGGTCGTGGCGTTGGGCAACCTGACGCTGCAACTGGTGAACGCCTTTACTAACCAGAACGTGATTGCCGCAGGCCAGAGCCTGAACCTTGACAGCCAAGGGGCGTTGACCAACCAAGGCACTCTGCAGGGGCAGAGCATCAACCTCACGGCGTACGGCATCTTGACCAACAACGGGCAAATCACCGGCGGAAGTGGGGCCAGCATCCTCAGTGGCAACGCCATTGCCATGAACGCGGCCGGAACCCTGCAATCAGGGGGCGACGTGACCCTGAACAGCCAGAGCGATATCACCGTTGACGGGTTTACCGGCACGCTGGGCTCAATGACGCTGAATGCGGCTGGCAGCCTGATTAATACTGCCTTGCTGTATGCCGGTAACAACCTGTACCTGCTGGCCAACAGCATCACAAACCTGCGCGGTGACATCCTGGCGGGCAACAGCCTGTGGATGCAGCGTGATATGGCAGGCAATGCCAACGCTGAAGTGGTGAACAGTTCCGGCACCATCGAGACACAAAATGGTGATATCACCATTAACACCGCCCATTTGCTGAATCAGCGCGATGGGTGGTTGGTCAATGAAGAACAACAGGCCGTAACGCAGGATACGCTTTGGAATGGCCGTTCGGTTGTCGCACTTAAACTGGGTGACTTGCCAGTGGATGAGCTGGGATATTACGTAAAGACGGTACGGACTGGCGGCAGTTTTGGGCACGGTAACGGCTCAATTGATTATTACTACTATCTGGCTCCCAAGGTTTCTGCAGTCGACAAAAAGATCCTGGTTTCATCCTCTACTGTAACCGTAAGTGCTGGTGGTGGTGCGGGCCAGATTGCTGCTGGGCGTGATATGACAGGGGGAATTGCTCGGTTGGATAATATTGCCAGCAATATTCTGGCTGGTGGCAATGTGTCGCTGACGGGTGAAACGCTCAATAACGTCAGTGCAACGGCAGGGACTCAGGGAAAATATCTTACTTATCATTATGATGGTAAAACGGCAAAGGGAGAATTTAGCAAGACACTAGGCTTGGATTTCTTTAAGAAGCCACATAAAAACGGTTATATACGACAGGACGTGGACACGATTGTTCAATATTACTTAACCGGACAGCCGGAGTATGAGAGCCGTGATATCACACTCTACCGCGCTGTTATTCAGGCGGGTGGTAACGTTGTGGCCAACTTTGCCAACGATCTGAGTAATACCACCACCTCACCCAACGCAGGTGGTGTAAGTCACACTCTCAATACCCCGACGCTCAGTACCCTGAGCCAACAGACTATTGGCGGTGCCGTAGAGAAACAGTCGCTGTCAGCCGGTGATAAAGCGGCGGTCAATTCCCCTGAATGGCAAGACAGCCTACAGAATGCCCTGCAGCAGATTAACGGGGGCAGCGGCCTGGATAGCGTCACGCCTGAGCTCACCGGATTAGAAAAATATAGCGACGCTGGCCAGGGCAGTGCCAATCTGGGGGATGGAACTCAGTTACAAAATACTGCCACCGATGGCCAAGATCTGGTCGGCACGGATGGCAAAGGCTTAAACCGGTATCAAGGCAAAACGGTCGATACCAGCGCGTATCCTCTGCCTACGGGCGAGAACGGCTATTTTGTGGCGTCCACCGATCCGGACAGCCCGTATCTGATCGCCACCAACCCGAAACTGAACGGCCTGGGGCAACTCGATCCGAACCTGTTTGGCGATCTCTACGCGTTACTGGGGAGCAACCCAGGTCAGAGCCCACGTGAAACCAACGAACAGTTCACGGTAGAAGACAAATTTATCGGCTCCTCCTATTTCCTGAACCGCCTGAACCTCCACCCGGATTACGACTACCGTTTCCTGGGGGATGCGGCCTTTGATACCCGTTACGTCAGCAATGCCATGCTCAATCAAACGGGGAGCCGTTATCTGAACGGCGTGGGTTCAGATCTGGAGCAGATGCAAACCCTGATGGACAACGCCGCCAGGGCGCAACAGTCGCTGGGACTGAAGTTCGGGGTCGCGTTAACGGCGGAGCAGATCGCCTCGTTGGATCACAGCATCTTGTGGTGGGAAGCGACCAGCATCAATGGCCAGACGGTAATGGTGCCGAAGCTCTACCTGTCACCAAAAGATGTGACGATCAATAACGGCAGCGTGATTTCAGGGAAAAATGTCTCGCTCACCGCCGGTAACATCACCAACAGTGGCAGCACGCTGACCGCACAGAACGCGCTGACGCTCGATAGCCAGAACAGCATCAGCAACCTCAATGCAGGCCTGCTCAATGCGGGCGGTAACCTGCAACTGAGCGCGATTGGCGATATCAACAATATCGGCTCAATCATCAGCGGCAAAACGGTACGGTTGGAAAGCCTTGATGGCAGCATCATCAACCAGACGCTGACGAATCAGTGGAATACCCAGGGTTCTCTGGGCGGCTGGATGCCACAAAGCCTGTCGCTGTCACGTACGGAAATCGGTGATATCGGCACCATCCAGGCCTTGGACAGCTTGAGCCTGAGCGCTGGCAACAACATCGATATTCTGGGAGCCAAATTGACTTCCGGCGGTGCAATGGATCTGCTGGCGGGGGGCGATATCAACGTCCTGGCCAACACCACCTACAGAGCCGATAAATATCAGGGCTGGCGGAACGTAAGAGAGAGCGAAACTCACAGCAGCCAGGGCAGCGAAATTAGCGCTGGTGGGCCGCTGACGGCCGATGCAGGCCGTGATGTCAACGTGAAGGCCAGCCAGGTTGGCAGCCAGAGTGATACTGCCCTGATGGCTGGGCGCGATATCAACCTGCAAACGCAGGAAGCGAGCACCCGGCAGAAAGATAACGGCACCGAACAGCGCAGTAACGATGCCACGCGCACCACCCTCACTAGCGGCGGCGATTTAACGCTGGATGCAGGCCGGGATGTGAACTCGCAGGCAGCGGCGATAGTGGCGGATAACAACGTCAACCTGAACGCCGGGCGTGACGTGAACCTCAACACCCAGCAAACCAGTGAATACCGCGAAAGCAAGGAAGGTAAACGCCAGCAGGTGGATGAGTCTATACGTCAGCAAGGAACGGAGATCGCCAGCGGGGGCAACACCACCATTCGCGCCGATCGAGATACCACCTTGAATGCGGCACAGGTGCAGGCCAGCGGTGATGTGGCGGTAAGCGCCGGGCGCGATCTGACGCTCAACAGCGCCACCGAAAGCGACTACTCCTTCTTCGAAGAAACCAAAACCAAGAAAAGGTTCCTGTCAAAGACCACCACCCACACGGTGCGGGAAGATTACGCCACGCAGGAAAAAGGCACGCTGCTGAGCGGCGACAACGTGTCGCTGTCTGCGGGTAACGATCTGACGGTGAAGGGGTCTTCGGTTGTGGGTGACGGCAAGGTTAACCTGCAAGCGGGTAACAACGTCGAGATCGTGGCGGCGACGGAAGAGCAGTCCAGCTACCGGTTGGATGAGAAGAAAAAGAGCGGGCTGATGGGCACCGGTGGTATCGGGGTGACGATTGGTAGCTCCAGCTCTCGCCATCAGGTGAACGAAGGCGGTACCACGCAGAGCCAGAGTGTCAGCACTATCGGCTCGACCGGTGGCGATGTGAATATCGTTGCGGGCGGCAAGGCACATATCGACGGTGCGGATCTGATTGCCGGTAAAAATCTCAGCGTTACTGGCGACAGCGTCGTTATCGAACCGGGGCATGACCTGCGTACGGTAGAAGAGCGGTTTGAGCAGAAGCAGAGTGGCCTGACGGTGGCGTTGTCCGGTGCGGCAGGTGCAGCGGCCAACTCAGCAATAGCGGCAGCGCAGAGTACCAAAAATGAAAGCGATGGCCGTTTGGCCGCCCTGCAAGGCACCAAAGCCGCGTTGTCTGGGGTGCAGGCAGGGCAGGCCGCAGTGTTGGATAATACCAAGGGCGATGCGGGTAATGCGATTGGTATCAGCCTTTCCCTGGGGGCCCAAAAGTCGTCATCCACGCAAAAACAGGTCTCTGACAATGTCACCGGTTCGACGTTGACGACGGGTAATAATCTGTCGGTGACCGCAAGCGGCAAAGGCAGCGGTGCCAACAGTGGCGATGTGGTGATTGCAGGTAGTCAGTTGAAGGCGGGTGGCGATACCACCATCGATGCCTCTCGCGACATTTTGCTGGCCGGGGCTGCCAATTCCCAGCAGCAGACGGGGAGCAACAAGAGCATCGGCGGTGAAATCGGTATCGGCCTGAGTCTGGGTAAAGACACGGGTATCAAGGTGTTCGCCAACGTCAACGCTGGCAAAGGCAGCGAGAAAGGCACCGGTACGCAGTGGATAGAGACAACCATCGACAGCGGTAAGACGCTTGCCATGAACAGCGGGCGCGATACCACCCTGGCCGGTGCACAGGTCAGCGGTGACAAGGTGGATGTTGACGTCGGACGTAATCTGACACTCTCCAGCCAGCAGGACAGCGATCTCTACGACATGAAGCAGCAGAACGCCAGTGCGGGTGGCAGCTTCACCTGGGGCTCGATGAGCGGTTCCGGCTACCTGAACCTGAGCCAGGACAAGATGCACAGCAACTACGACTCGGTGCAGGAGCAGACCGGGATCTTTGCAGGCAAGGGCGGCTTTGACGTTAAGGTCGGCGATCATACCCAACTGGATGGCGCGGTAATCAGTTCAACGGGCACGGCGGACAAAAACAGCCTGGATACCGGGACGCTGGGCTTCAGTGACCTGCACAATAAGGCGGACTACAACGTTGAACATGTCGGGGTCGGGATAAGCGGCGGTGGCGACTTTGGTGGTAAGGCGTTCCAGGGCAACCTGGCGGGCGGGATGCTATCGGGCCTGAACGGCAGCGGCCATGCCAGCGGCACCACGCAGGCGGCGGTGAGCGAAGGTAACATCACTGTTCGTGACCAGGACAAGCAGCAACAAAATGTCGCCGACCTGAGCCGGGATACAGCGAATGCCAACGGCAGCATTGCGCCGATCTTTGACAAGGAGAAAGAGCAGAAGCGGTTGAAACAGGCGCAGTTGATCGGTGAGATCGGTGGGCAGGCAGCGGATATCATCCGCACGCAGGGTGAGATAAACGGGCTGAATGCGGCGAAGGCCGATCTGGCGAAAGATGGCAAACTGCCGCCGGAGCCGGGAAAAAATGCCAAGCAGGAAGAGATTGAACGGTACGTCAGCATCCTGAAAGACACCGCTGCGTATAAAGAGGTCATGAAGCAGTATGGTACGGGCAGTGACGTGCAGAAAGCGGCGCAGGCGGTAACGGCGGCGTTGCAGGGGCTGGCAGGAGGAAATATCTCCCAGGCACTTGCTGGTGGTTTGAGCCCGTACGCGGCAGAGCAAATCAAGAAGTATACCGGCACGAATGAAACGGCCAACGCGCTTGCCCATGCGGTGTGGGGCGCGATAGCGGCGCAGGTGAGCGGCAACTCGGCCGCCGCGGGTGCTGCGGGGGCTGCTGGTGGTGAATTGGCCGCGCGTTATCTGGCAGAGAAGTTATATGGAGCAGACACGCCAGGAAAAATTGCTAAACTGAGTGAGGAGCAAAAGCAGAGTCTCAGTGCGCTGTCGACGCTGGCAGCGGGTTTGGCAGGCGGTGTGACGGGCGATAGCACCGCGAATGCTCTGGCGGGTGCTCAGGCCGGCAAGAATGCGGTGGAGAATAATTTCCTGAGCGTGGAAGAAAAGACGAAGCTTGAGTTAGCGAAGCAGAAACTCCAGAACAGCAAAGATCCGGCAGAGCGTGAGCAGGCCCAGCAGACGATTAATGAACTGCGTGAAAAGGATATAGCCAGCGACAAGAAGGTGGTCGAGGCCTGCGGAAATGGTGCGGCAGCCAGTGCGGCCTGTGGTGCGGCGAGACTGGAGGTTATCGCGGCCAAGGGTGAGTATGAAACTGGGCCGTATAACTCGAAGGTGAGCCAGCAATACGCGGATGCTTACGGCCAGATAGTGAACCTGCTGAATATCACCAGTGTTGATGCGCAGAATCAGCAGCAGATCCAAGACGCAATGATCAACTTCTTTATGACCACGAAAGGGGTTGATTACGCAACAGCGAAAGATTATACCGAGTTGAAGCAGGGAGCCGATATTATCGTTGCTTCGGTCACTCCGGTACTTGGTGCGGCAGCGGCGAAACAACTTGGCAAGATTGTAGATGCGAATGTGAAGGTCGTTGCGAAAGGAAATGTTGATGGTAATAAGTTCAGTGATACTAACCAGGGAGCGAGACCTTCGCAGTTAGCCGACTTTAATAAACCGACTATTATCAATGATGTTGTGCAGGCTAAGATAGTGAAGGAGCCTAATAAAAACTTTCCTAATGGAAACATGGGAACCGCTCATGCAGAAATAGGTGTGATCCAACAAGCCTATGAGAAAGGGATGACTAATGGCAAAGATATGCTTATGTCAGTGAGTGGGGAAGCACTTTGTACTTACTGTCTCAGTGATGTAAAAACCATGGCTGCAAAATCAGGGTTAAAGTCGCTGACGATATATGAAGAAAAGAGCGGTGATGTTTTGTATTGGGAAGCTGGTATGAAAAAATTCATTAGGAAATAGAATTATGAAGATAGGTGTTGAGTCAGATTATCTGAAAAAAGAGTTTGAAGCTGATTTTCACCTTAGTAACAAAGACTCTTTTACCAGAATACGTAGACCTGATTGGGATGATATTAAAGAGTTGTTGTTAAAAGTAAAAGGTAAAGAAGGCACAGTAAGATTGACGGTATTGCCTGACCCTGATGTTGGTCCAGCAAAACTTGATGTATCTACAGAAAATGGCTTTTACTTATTAACCTTGTTGGAGTATTCAGAAAGTGACTCTGATGTTCGCTCATATTGGGATATGTCAAAAATAGACAATAAGATAATGATTCTTGGTAATTATTGGCCTGAGCGCCAGCTTATAAAGGACTTCGATCTTGTTGTCAGGATCTTCAAGGAGTTCTTCGATACTGGCAATGTATCAACGGATCTTCTGAATTAAAGCAGTAACCCCCGGCCTTGGCCGGGGGTTACTGCTTCTAAGCCCTGAAAACGCCATCTTCTCGTTGTCGTAACCGGATCACTCCGGGTGCGGCGGTGATCTCCAGTTGTGCCACGTTGATGATCCCGGACTCGGCGATCCAGTCTCCACCGATGATCAGCACGCCGTTCTGCCGTACCCAATCCGCCCCTAAATCCTGCCGCTGCTGGCTGGCTTGGCACAGTGCGTTCCAGGTGGCCGCATCGGTGACGGGGGTGAGCCACAGGCCATCGGGCCGGAGCGTGAGCTGTAATGGTGTGCCGGGGGTAAACCCCACCCCGGCCAGTGTGTTGCCGCTGATCGTCAACTCTGGGACCGGTTGGGGTGTGAAGGTGATGTTCATGTTGCCCCCTAACTTCGATGTTCAGGCGTGTGCTCACCCCATTGCGGCGACGGCGTGCGCGGTACTCGGCTTGTCGTTGTGCGATGGTCTTGGCCATGGTGAACCTCCCTATTACTGCGTAACGACGTGGATGAGCAACTGGCCCGGCTCGGTGATCGTTTCGATCCGCTGGCCGGTAGTAAAGGCAATTGGATTAAACAGCTAATGGCAGCAAGGGATCTTGTTGGTACTATGACTAATGAGCAGGCAAGGATGCCAAGGCAGGGCGGTAGCTTGTCTTTTATCTTCCTCACCTTATGGTTCTAACAACCACTTCCATCTACTCGATCGACCTCTGTTAACTTCTGAACCCAGATAACGATAGCCATATGTAGTGTTTGATATCGGGCCTGAACGGCAGCGGCCATGCCAGCGGCACCACGCAGGCGGCGGTAAGCGAAGGTAACATCACTGTTCGTGACCAGGACAAGCAGCAACATAATGTCGCCGACCTGAGCCGGGATATGGCAAATGCCAACGGCAGCATTGCGCCGATCTTTGACAAGGAGAAAGAGCAGAAGCGGTTGAAACAGGCGCAGTTGATCGGTGAGATCGGTGGGCAGGCAGCGGATATCATCCGCACGCAGGGTGAGATAAACGGGCTGAATGCGGCGAAGGCCGATCTGGCGAAAGATGGCAAACTGCCGCCGGAGCCGGGAAAAAATGCCAAGCAGGAAGAGATTGAACGGTACGTCAGCATCCTGAAAGACACCGCTGCGTATAAAGAGGTCATGAAGCAGTATGGTACGGGCAGTGACGTGCAGAAAGCGGCGCAGGCGGTAACGGCGGCGTTGCAGGGGCTGGCAGGAGGAAATATCTCCCAGGCACTTGCTGGTGGTTTGAGCCCGTACGCGGCAGAGCAAATCAAGAAGTATACCGGCACGAATGAAACGGCCAACGCGCTTGCCCATGCGGTGTGGGGCGCGATAGCGGCGCAGGTGAGCGGCAACTCGGCCGCCGCGGGTGCTGCGGGGGCTGCTGGTGGTGAATTGGCCGCGCGTTATCTGGCAGAGAAGTTATATGGAGCAGACACGCCAGAAAAAATTGCTAAACTGAGTGAGGAGCAGAAGCAGAGTCTCAGTGCGCTGTCGACGCTGGCAGCGGGTTTGGCAGGCGGTGTGACGGGCGATAGCAGCGCGAATGCTCTGGCGGGTGCTCAGGCCGGCAAGAATGCGGTGGAGAATAATTATCTGAGTCAAGGGATGCAGAACTACGGTCAATCCGTTGCATCTTATGCGCAATATGCTCAGGACAAGAATCTACCGCCAGAGCAGGTGCAGGCCGATCTGGCCCAAATGGTGAAAGGTGATCTGCCGGAAAGTGCGGATATCATTAAAGCCATTTTGAGCAATAACCCTGGCTCAGATACCATCATGGCGCTGCTGACAGCGGAAGAAGTGAAAGATTACGCGCTGGCGCTGTTGACGTCGATCCCGGCAGAAAAAGCGCTGTCACTTGTCGGAAAAGCGGCGAAGGTTATTGATAACAAGATCCTGATCAGTGCAGCGGAGAAGATTTCGACGGCGAAGCCGGGCAAGCAATTTACACAGCCTAGAGATTTGAATGAACAGGTATTGTGGAATCAGATTGAAAAAAATCCGTCAAGTGGTTACCCGTTAAAGGGAATGAATACTGATCCGCGTTTTCCTAGCAGTGCAGGGTTCCATAAAATGTCTACTAATCATACACTTCCAGATGGAAGTAATATCGAAATCCATTATCAATATAATGCTGTTACAAATAAGGCTTATGACGTGAAAATTGTCACGCCTAAGCGTTCAGAATTACAACCTGGACCTTCATTGAAGGAAAAACCATGAAGATAAGAAATCAATTTTCCAGGCAAACTGTAGATATTTATGCCATTTATTGGATTGGAGAAAATACTTATTTTTATGGTTTGCCCAAGGGGAATGGTGGGCTTACCGTTTATAAATTAGAAAATGGTATAGATATAGTTGATCCTAATCTGGATGGGGATTTTATTTATTATAATGAAGGGATATTCTATAAACCGTTGATAGAGGAAAAGCTTTTGGATGATCTGCTTGAATACGATGAAAGTGCCTATAAACGGTTCCTTGAGATCCTGAAAGCAGAAGGCCGCATAGATCAGGACTTTTATTGATCACTGGCTCTTTTAACCCCGGCCTTGGCCGGGGTTACTGTCTTTAAGCCCCAAATCCCTCAACTTCTCGCCGCCGTAACCGGATCACACCGGGTGCGGCGGTCACTTCCAGTTGTTCCGCATCGATAATGCCGGACGCGGTGAGCCAGTCCCCGCTGATCTCCCCCCTGAAAACAGTACCAGGCTAAACTGGAGTATCCGCTCCTTCTTATCACGGCACCTGCTGCTCCAGAGTCTGCCCATTCTTGCTGGTAGCCTGCAACTGGCCCTTCAAAGACGCCTTAAACGGCCCATCGCTGTTCAACAAGCCTTTCAATTGCAGTTGCAGATTGCCATCGCCCTCCAGCGGTACCGGCTGCCATCCCCATTGCTGCAAGGTATTCAACGGTATCGAACGGCCATTCAGTGCCAGGGTGAACGGCTTGCCCGGCAGTTGCGACACGCTGGCTTTGGCGTCCAGCAAGCCATTCGGCATAAACGCACTGAGTTCGGTAACGGCAATCTGCTGCGGATCTGCCGTTAGCGCCAGAGAAGGGCGCCTGACGTCGATCTTGTTAAAGGTGGCTTCACTGGCATTCAGGGTCAGCGAGCCTGAACCAATGCCCCAGTGATGATCGTTCGCCAGCAGCAAATTGCTGCCATAACCGTCCAGCGATGTCAGCTGGAATGGGAATTCGGGATTGATATCAATGATCAGGTTGCGGTTGGTGGTCAATTTGGTGACGTACACCTGCGCCAGCCAGTCCGGCAGCGGTTGCAGCCACAGTTCGCGCCAGTTTTGCGGCAGAGTGTATTCCAGCGCCACCACGGCGACATCGTCCAGCTGCAGGCGATGATTGGCGCGCAGCCAACTGCCGGAGGCGCGCAGCAGCCCGCCTTCCCAGCGCGAAGTGAACTGCTCGATGGCAATGCCCGCTGGCGACAGTCGCATATTGATGATCGGATCGATCAGGTGGACACGGCCGTTGATCATATCGCCGGCGTTGAAGTTCAGTGAGCCGTCCTGGCTGCTCCAGTCCCCCTGATGGAAGCTGACGTTTTGCAGCGACAGATCGAGATCGTTAAATGCCCACTCTTTGCCTTCCAGCCGCGCATCAATCAGATCGAAACGTTTTACGGTGACCGGCGGCAGGACGGTAAAACGTTGCCAAAACTGGGTTAGCGTCTGCGGCGTTTGCAGCCGTACATTGCTCAACCGCAGACGTTCCACCAGCCAACTGCCATCGGCGGCGCGGCTGGCCTTGCCGGTCAGATCACCCTGCGCCAGGTCGGCGCCGAAATCGTTCAGCAACAGCCGATTTTGTTTGATTTCTCCCTGTACCAGCACCTGGGAGGCGGGGATACCGTTCAGCGACAGTGAACCGGCGCTGAACTGGAACTGGTTGTTTTCACCCAGTACATGGCCGGCTTTTGGCTGCCATGGCGTAATGCCGGCATTGACCTTCTGCGCGTTGAGCTGCCAATCGGTATCGCTGGATTGCAGCGCCATATTGCTCAATTGCAGCACGTCCGCCTGCAATGGCAGCGCGGCCTGCGGCTGCAAGTTCAGCGTACCGTCGCGCAGCGTGACGCTGTGGAAATAGCGCGGGTTGGTAATTTGGCGCAGACTCAAGCCGAGATCGATCCGTTTGGCGGCCAGCGACTGCGGCTGGTTGCGGCGCGTCAGCGTCACCTCTTCCAGGCTGATTTGAGCCGGCTGACGCCAGGCATGGCTGATTTTGCCTATGCTGAGCCGATAGTCGCTGTTATCGCTTACCCAGTTGCCGAGCCGCTCGGCGGCCCAACGCGTTTGCCCGATGACATACAGCAGCACTAGCGCGAGCACTACCAACAGCAGCAACGTCAGCAACAGTTTCCCGATAAATTTCATCGCCTATACCTGCGTCGGTCAAAAAAGATACCCTGTTTATGCCGTAATTGGCCCATCATCTCAAGGGCAATGGTCTGATAGGCAATAAAAAAACGGCCGATGGAGGCCGTTTTGCCACATCGCGCGGAGATTATTCTTTTTCTTGTGGGAACAGCAGATTCAGCACGATAGCGGTAATGCCGCCGGCGGCGATGCCGGAAGACAGCAGGGTCTTCAGCCAGTCTGGCGCAAACTGCAAAATCAGCGGTTGCTGTGAAACCCCCATGCCTACCGCCAGCGACAGGGCCATGATCATGATGGCGCGACGATTGAGCTTTTCACGTGAAACGATGCGTACGCCCGACGCGGCGATGGTGCCGAACATGACGATGGTCGCACCACCCAGCACCGGTTCGGGAATGTGCTGTACGAATCCGGCTACCGCCGGGAATAGGCCAAGCACAATCAGCATCAGCGCGACCACGAAGCCGACGTAGCGGCTGGCGACGCCGGTCAGTTGGATGACGCCGTTGTTCTGGCCGAAACAGGAGTTCGGGAAGGTATTGAACACCGCCGAGAGCATCGAGTTCAGGCCATTGGCCAACACCCCGCCTTTCAGACGCTTCATGTACAGCGGGCCACTGACCGGCTGCTCGGAGACGTCAGAGGTGGCGGTGATATCGCCGATGGTTTCCAATGAGGTGACCATAAAGATCAGCATTAGCGGCAGCAGCAGGTTCCAGTCGAAGCCCAATCCATAATACAGCGGCGTCGGGATGGTGATCGGTGAGCCCGGCGGCACCGGCTGGGTTGCTGGCAACATGTCGAGCGCCCAGGCCAGCAAATAGCCGACCGCCATGGCGATCACCAGCGATGCGACGCGCAGATACGGGTTGCGTTGGCGGTTAAGCAGGATAATCACCGCCAGTACCGCGCCGGCCAGGAGCAGATTTTTTGGCGTCCCGAAGGTGTGATCGTTCATCGCGGCATAGCCGCCGCCGATCGACGTCAGGCCGACCTGGATCAGCGACAGCCCGATAATCATCACCACGATACCGGATACCAGCGGCGTAATAATGCGCCGTGCCAGATGCAATACGCGCGACAGTAGAATTTCGGTACAGGAGGCGACCATCAGGGTACCGAACAGCGCAGCCATCATGGTCGGCACATCGGCGCCGCCATTTTTCAGCGCCAGGCCGCCCATAATCAGCGGCGAGACAAAATTGAAACTGGTGCCCTGAATCGACAGCAGGCCGGATCCGACCGGACCCCAGGTTTTGATTTGCAGAATGGATGCCAATCCGGAGGCAAACAGCGACATACTGATAATGTGTTGCGTGTCCTGTGCCGGCAGGCCCAGCGCCTGACAGATCAGCAACGCCGGAGTAATGACGGCGACAAACATCGCCAGCAGATGCTGACCGGCGGCAAACAGCGTTTGCGGCAGCGGTGGGCGATCTTCCAGTCGATAAATCAGTTCACTGTTGCGGGGAGTCGTTGAGACGGACTTTGCGGCATCAAGCTCGGCGGATGGCATGGTCATGGTGAGGCATTTTCCAGAAACGGCAAAGAGCGCATTTTAATCGCCCAGGCAGCAAAAGCAAACGGTTGCGCCTAAATATTATGTTAGGCTGTTTTTATGTTATGTCGCATTTTTATTCATTTTTTCTTGTTTTTTCAGCGGAATTTTCTTCTAATCCTGCACTCGTCAAGTTTAAAAACGATATGGTTTTATATAACTTATTATTTTAATTGGATCTTTTCCCCTCACATGGAGTAGCTAGATGTTTCATCTCGATACTTATGGCACGCTAGTCGCGGCAACCCTGGTTTTGCTCCTTGGGGGCAAATGCGTTAGAACCATCCCTCTGCTCAGAAAATACACCATTCCAGCCCCGGTTGCCGGTGGTCTGCTGGTTGCTCTGTTGCTGCTGATCATGAAAAAGACCGTTAACTGGGAAATCAGCTTCGATATGTCGCTGAAAGATCCGTTAATGCTGGCGTTCTTCGCCACTATCGGTCTGAACGCCAATCTGGCACGGTTGCGCGCTGGCGGCAAGGCGCTGGTGGTGTTCCTGTTTGTGGTGCTGGGCTTGCTGCTGGTGCAGAACGCCATCGGCATTGGCATGGCGAAAATGCTGGGGCTGGATCCGTTGATGGGTCTGATCGCCGGTTCGATCACCCTGTCGGGCGGTCACGGTACCGGTGCGGCCTGGAGTAAGCTGTTTATCGAGCGATATGGCTTTGAAAACGCAACGGAAGTTGCGATGGCCTGTGCGACCTTTGGTCTGGTATTGGGTGGCCTGATTGGCGGGCCGGTAGCGCGCTATCTGGTAAAACACTCCTCTACCCCGGAAGGTTCGCCGGATGACAGTCAGCAACCGAGCGGTTTTGAAAAGCCGGAAAGCGGCCGTCTGATCACCTCATTGGTAATGATTGAAACCATTGCCATGATCGCCATCTGTTTGAGTCTGGGACAGTTGATTTCCGGTCTGTTGCTCGGCTCGGTGCTTGAACTGCCGACCTTCGTCTGCGTGCTGTTTGTCGGCGTGATCCTCAGCAATACCCTGGCGTTTACCGGCTTCTATACCGTATTTGAACGTGCGGTGTCGGTATTGGGCAACGTCAGCCTGTCGCTGTTCCTGGCGATGGCGCTGATGAGTCTGCGACTGTGGGAACTGGCCTCGCTGGCATTGCCGATGCTGGCTATCCTGGCGGTTCAGACGCTGGTAATGGCGCTGTACGCCATTTTCGTTACCTATCGTATCATGGGCAAAAACTACGACGCGGCGGTACTGGCTGCCGGGCACTGTGGTTTTGGCATGGGCGCAACGCCAACGGCGATTGCCAATATGCAGGCGATTACCGATCGCTTTGGTCCGTCGCACCTGGCCTTCCTGGTAGTGCCGATGGTTGGCGCATTCTTCATTGATATCGCCAATGCAATCGTCATCAAGCTGTATCTGCTGCTGCCTGTTTTCCCGGCGGTTGGCTAACGCGAATTGCGAGAGAAGGGCAGATGAGCATCATGCCGGGCACCTTGGGGTGGCCGGCATTTTTTATGCGTTGGAGTAACGGGCTTTTTCTGGCAGCCAGCGTTCGATCAGGGCGTGAGCATGTTCAGGATAGTTTTGGTGAATATGGCGTGCGACGCGCTGCACCTCCGGGATCATTGCCTGATCGCGCAGTAAGTCCGCCACTTTGAATTCGGCGCTGCCGGTCTGTCGGGTGCCCAGCAACTCGCCGGGGCCGCGAATCTCCAGATCGCGCTGGGCGATAACGAAGCCGTCATTGCTGTCGCGTAACACCTGTAAGCGCTTTTGCGCCGTTTTGCTCAACGGCGTTTTGTACAACAGCACGCAGTGCGAGGCTACTGCGCCCCGGCCAACACGACCGCGCAACTGGTGCAACTGCGCCAGCCCCAGACGTTCCGGGTTGTCGATAATCATCAGACTGGCGTTTGGCACGTCCACGCCGACTTCAATCACTGTAGTGGCTACCAGCAGTTGCAGCTCACCCTGTTTGAACGCCTGCATTACCGCCTGCTTTTCCTGGGCTTTCATGCGCCCGTGTACCAGCGCGACCTTCAGTTCCGGCAGCGCGGTTTTCAGTTCTTCCCAGGTAGCCTCTGCCGCCTGTGCTTCCAGCAGTTCGGATTCTTCGATCAGCGTACAGACCCAATAAGCCTGGCGGCCTTCTTGCAGGCAGGCGTTTCTGACCCGTTCGATAATATCGGCGCGACGGGTATCAGGGATGGCGACGGTGGTCACCGGCGTACGACCGGGGGGCAGCTCATCGATTACCGAGGTATCGAGATCGGCATAGGCGGTCATCGCCAGCGTGCGTGGAATGGGCGTGGCGGTCATGATCAACTGATGGGCATGGTAGCCTTGCTCTTCGCCCTTTTCCCATAGAGCGAGGCGCTGATGCACGCCAAAACGATGCTGTTCATCAATGATAACCAGGGCCAGCCCGTTAAACTGAACCTGTTCCTGGAACATGGCGTGAGTACCGACCACCATCGAAACCTGGCCACTGGCGATGGCTTCTTGCTGCGCAATCCGCGCTTTTCCTTTCTGTTTGCCAGCCAGCCAGCCGACTTCGATGCCCAGCGGTTCAAACCACTGGCGGAAGTTATTGGCATGCTGTTCGGCCAGCAGTTCGGTGGGCGCCATCAGCGCTACCTGTTTGCCATGCGCAATCGCACGCAACGCTGCCAGCGCCGCAACCAGCGTTTTTCCAGAGCCAACGTCACCCTGTACCAGCCGCATCATCGGGAAATTCTTTTGCAGGTCGGCTTCAATATCGGCAACCACGCGCCGTTGCGCTCCGGTAGGCGCAAAGGGCAACTGGGCGAGAAATTGGTTTTTCAATCGATCGTCCGGCATCAACGGCTGCGCGTGGTAACTTTGCGCTCCGGCGCGGACTGCCAGCATGCTGAGATTGTGCGCCAGCAGCTCCTCCATGATCAGCCGTTTCTGCGCCGGGTGTCGGCCCTGTTCCAGATCGGCCAGCTGGATATCCGGCGCTGGACGATGCAAGGTATGTAACGCCTGCGGCAGGCTCATCAAGCCCCCGCTCAACTCGGTTGGCAGCAGTTCGGCAATCGCGCAGGTATCCAGCAGGGTCAGCGCCTGATCGGTCAGCTTGCGCAGCGTGGCCTGACGGATGCCCTCGGTGGTCGGATACACCGGTGTCAGGGATTCCTGCAGCTCCACCTCGCTGTGTTCCCCCTGAATGCGGTATTCAGGATGGATGATTTCCGCGCCGTGATTGCCGCGTTTGACTTCACCGTAGGCGGTAACGCGCCGGCCGGTGGCCAGGCTGTTTTTCATCGCCGCATTGAAGTTGAAGAAACGCATGGTGAGGATGCCGGTGCCATCGCTGATCTGACAGGTCAACATGCGACGGCGGCCAAAACTGATGTCGGTGCGCAGCACTTCGCCCTCTACCGTGGCGAAAATACCTGACAGCAGCTCGCCAATCGGATATAGCCGAGTGCGGTCTTCATAGCGCAGCGGCAAATGCAGCAGCAGATCCTGGATGGTTTCCAGGCCAATTTTGGCCAGTTTTCCCGCCTGGCTGGCTCCAACCCCGGAAAGCGTGGTCAGTGGGACGGCGTCCAGCAGGCGGCCTTTCATTTTTGTACCGTTGCCTGCATGGCTGCCCACCATTCGGCGCTGGCGACCACCTGGCCCTGTTGATCGATCTGCGGCCGGGGCAGCCCTTTGCGCTTGGCAACGTTGGCCAGCACCGGATATCCCCCTTCGAACAGCAGACGCTGCTGCTCTTCCTGTTCCAGCGTGCTGGCTTCGCGACGATACATGCCGGCATTTTGCCGTTGCCGCTGTGCTTCATACAGGATAAGCGCCGAAGCCACCGATACGTTGAGCGACTGCACCATGCCGATCATCGGAATAATGATGTCACGATCGGCCAATTGCAGCGCTTCTTCGCTGATACCGGATTTCTCCTGGCCCAGCAGAATACAGGTTGGACGGGTATAGTCGATGTCTCGGAAATCTACCGCACGGGCCGAAAGGTTGGTCGCCAGAATTTGCATGCCCTGGCTTTTCAGATGACCGACCGCTTCGCCGATAGTGCGGTGCGTTTTGACATTGACCCAGCTGTTGCTGCCGGCGGCGGAAGAAACCAGCGTACGCATGCGAGTGGTTGGCCACACGGCATGCACCTGGTGCACGCCGACGGCGTCGGCGGTACGGATAATTGCGGAGACGTTATGCGGTTTGTGAACCTGTTCCAGGCAGACCGTCAGATCTGGCTGGCGGGTTGCGAGCATTTCACAAATCCGCGCATAGCGTTCGGGGCTCATAGGCGCTAATTTCGGTTACGGTTAACTTTAATCACATCCGGCATGATACGGATTTTACGCATGATATTCGCCAAATGAATGCGATCACGAGTGGTCAAGCGAATAAAGGCGCTGTAAACCCGGCCATCTTTCTCTTCGGTATTCAGGCTTTGAATGTTCGATTCGGCCGCATTGATCGCCGCCGTCAGGTTAGCCAAGGCGCCCTGATGGTTGAACATATCCACTTTAATTTCGGCAATGAATTCCTGTTCGGTTTCTTTGTCCCACTCTACCGCCATGAACTTTTCCGGTTCTTTCTGGTAGCCGCGGATATTGCGACAGGATTCATGGTGGATAACCAGCCCTTTGCCTGGGCTGACGTGGGCAATGATCGGATCGCCCGGTATCGGTCGGCAGCATTTGGCAAAGGTGATCAGCACGCCGTCGGCACCTTTGATGGCCAGGTTGCGCACGCCGGAAGAGGCGCCAAGGCTGGAACGATCGCCCTGCAGATTCTTCGCGACCACCACGCTCATGGCGTTGCCGAGGCCGATTTCCGCCAGCAGATCGTCCAGCGACGTCAGCTTCATGCGCTCGAGTTCGTGCTGGATGTTTTCCTGTGGAATTTCAGCCAGCTTGCGGCTGCCGCCCAGCGCATGATTAAGCAGGCGACGGCCCAGACTGACGGAATCATCGCGTTTGAGGTTCTTCAGCATTTGGCGGATCTTCGCACGTGCTTTGGAGCTGACGACAAAGTTCAGCCATGCGGCGTTCGGCCGCGCGCCCGGTGCGGTGATGATTTCCACCGTTTGACCGCTGCTCAGCGACTGTGACAGCGGATACGGCTGCCGATCGACACGCGCGCCAACGCAGGCGTGGCCAATATCGGTATGCACCGCGTAGGCGAAATCGACCGGCGTTGCGCCCGCCGGCAGTTCGACAATGCGCCCTTCCGGGGTGAAAACGTAAATCTCATCGGGGAAAAGATCGGATTTGACGCTCTCGATAAATTCAAACGAGCTGCCGGCGCTTTGCTGCAACTCCAGCAGGCTTTGCATCCAGCGCTGGGCGCGGATCTGCGCAGTGGTGCCGGTTTCGCCCTGTTCTTTGTAAGCCCAGTGCGCGGCAACCCCCATTTCCGCCATCTGATCCATGTCTTCGGTACGGATCTGCACTTCTACCGGTACGCCATGCGGGCCGATCAACGAGGTGTGCAACGATTGATAGCCGTTGGCCTTGGGAATGGCGATATAGTCTTTTACCCGGCCCGGACGCGGTTTATACAGGCTGTGTGCCTGGCCAAGTACCCGATAGCAGGTATCGACTTCCTTCACGATCACCCGGAACGCATAGATATCCATAATGGAATGGAAGCGCTGTTCCTTGAGGTGCATCTTGAGGTAAATGGAATACAGGTGCTTTTCTCGCCCGCTGACGCGGCAGGGGATGCCTGCTTCGGTCAGCCGCCCTTCGATCTCGGAAAGAATCTTCTGGATCATCTCTTTGCGGTTGCCGCGAGCGGCTTTCACCACTTCCTTGATCACGCGGTAGCGATTGGGGTAAAGCGCTTCGAAACCCAGCTCTTCAAGCTCGGTTTTTAGGTGATGAATACCCAGGCGGTGGGCCAGTGGGCTGTAGATTTCCAGGGTTTCACGCGCGATGCGTCGGCGCTTGTCCGGCCGCAGCGAACCGAGGGTGCGCATGTTGTGCGTCCGGTCGGCCAGTTTGATCAGTACCACGCGGATGTCCTGCACCATCGCCATGATCATTTTGCGGAAGTTTTCCGCCTGCGCTTCTTTTTTGTCCTGGAACTTCAGTTTGTCGAGCTTGGATACGCCTTCAACCAGTTCGGCAACGCTTTTGCCAAACAGCTGTTCCATATCCTGGTAGGTGGCCGGGGTGTCTTCGATGACGTCATGCAGCAGCGCGGCCATCAGCGTCTCATGATCGAGACGCATTTCCGCCAGAATGCAGGCCACGGCGACCGGGTGGGTAATATAAGGCTCACCGCTGGAGCGTGTCTGTCCCTCGTGAGCATCACGTGCAACGAGGTATGCCTGTTTGAGGCGCTTAATCTGCTCCTCAGGCAGGTAACGTTGAATCAGCAGATTCAGGCTTTCAAACAGGTACAAAGGCAGACTCGCAGTCTAATTAACGACGACCTTCAGCAATCGCGGTAACCGCTTGAATTTCTGCGGCTTCCTGCTCTTGCTGCTCTTGGCGCTCACGCACATCCAGGATCTGGTTATTGATCAGACCCTCTTCGATTTCGCGCAGGGCGATCACGGTGTACTTGTCATTCTCTTCTGGAACCAGAGCGTCTTTACCGCCGGTCTGGATTTGACGTGCCCGACGAGCAGCGACCAACACCAGGTCAAAACGGTTACCAATTTTCTCTACAGCGTCTTGAACAGTTACGCGTGCCATATTTGTGCTACTCCACAGGTGACGAAAAGACTGGGCATAATACTGAAACTGACTTCAGTCTGCCAATAGTTTGCTGATTAAAGCGTCATGCCGCAGCATTTGCCGGCCTAAACGCAAGCGCTCAGCGCGAATAATGGTTTTCAGATCGGACAGCGCCAGATCGAAATCATCATTCACAATCAGATAATCATACTCCGCATAATGCGTCATTTCTGCAACCGCCTGCGCCATGCGCCTGGCGATCACGTCTTCGGAATCCTGACCGCGTCCGCGCAGGCGGCGCCCCAGTTCTTCCTTCGACGGCGGCAGAATGAAGATGCTGCGCGCCTGCGGCATTTTGGCGCGAATCTGCTGCGCCCCCTGCCAGTCGATATCAAGGAAAACATCGACGCCGGTCGACAGCACCTGCTCGATGGCGGCGCGTGAGGTACCGTAATAATTGCCGAACACTTCGGCATGCTCAAGAAACGCATCCTGCGCGATCATGTGACGGAATTCGTCGTGCGAGACAAAGAAATAATGCTCGCCATGTTGTTCACCCGGGCGACTTGCGCGCGTGGTGTGCGAAACCGAAACCTGTGTGTCGTACAGCGGTTGCGTCTTTAACAAAGCCTGAATCAGACTTGATTTACCTGCGCCACTGGGAGCAGAGACAATATAAAGCGTGCCTTGAGCCATGATGATGTTCGTTGATAGCGGTTGATGTGCCAATAACAGCGGATGTGTATTTTCTCCGCACAGTATACACGGCTAACGCCCTTGTTGCAGCGTTTGCGCGCATTTTGCCCATTGCTTTGTGTGAAAACGTCGGCAAAAAACAAATCTGCGCAACGTATCGCGATATTTCCGTAGTTTTCTGCAAACAACAATTTCTTTTGGAAGACATTTTGCAGCGTTATTTATGGTCGCTGGCCTGGTTTGCGCATGGGGGGGTTAATGACGTCAATCAGGGAGGTGCAGCATGCAGAAATATCGGGTCTGGCTTGTCCTCGCGTTGTGGTGGGCAATGTGCTGCGCCGCCGCCGGGGCGGAAACATGTCCCGCGTGGCGCCAGGAACGGCTGTCGTTGGAAATGACGGCACTGGAACAGCAACTGACGCGCTGGGATGTCGCCTATTATCAGCAGGGACAGGGGCTGATTGACGATGAACTCTACGACAGCCTGCGACAGAAACTGCGTCTTTGGCAATCTTGTGCGGGGAGCGGTGACGGCGACGCATTACCGGCGTTGCCGGTGGGGAAGACGCCACATCCCGTTGCCCATACCGGGTTGCGCAAACTGGCGGATCGTCAGGCAGTGGTGCAATGGATGCGCGGCCGCGACGCGCTTTGGGTGCAACCGAAAGTGGACGGCGTTGCGGTAACGCTGGTGTACCAGCGGGGCACGCTGATCGGCGCCATTAGCCGTGGCGATGGCAAACAGGGTGAAGACTGGCTGGAAAAAGTGAAGTCCATCCCTGCGGTACCGTCCAGCTTGCCAGATGCGCCGGAAAGGTTGGTATTGCAGGGAGAGCTGTTTCTGATTATGACCGATCATCAGCAAAACCTTACCGGCGGGGTGAATGCGCGCTCAAGGGTGGCCGGTGCGCTGTTGCGCCAGCGGCCGTCGCCGTTATTAGCGCAGATTGGGCTGTTTGTCTGGGGATGGCCCGATGGCCCGGCAACCATGGCCGAGCGGCTGCGGCAACTTGCCACGCTCGGCTTCCCGCTGGCGCAGGCTTACACGCGGTCGGTCAATGATGTCGACGGCGTTGAACACTGGCGTAGTCACTGGCATCAAAACCCGCTGCCTTTCGTCACCGATGGCGTGGTCATTCATCAAGACAGCCCGCCGCAAGGGCGTTACTGGCGTAATAAGCCGGCGGAGTGGGCGGTAGCCTGGAAGTATCCGGCCGTGCAGCAGGTGGCGCGAGTAAACAAGGTTATTTTCCGCATTGGTCGCACCGGCAAGATTGCGGTGGTTTTGGCGCTGGATCCGATACGTCTGGATGACAAGTGGGTTCGCCGAGTCAACGTGGGGTCGCTGCCGTTGTGGCAACAGTTGAACGCGCTGCCTGGCGATCATGTCGCCATCAGCCTGCAAGGGCATGGTATTCCGTATCTGCGCGACGTGGTGTGGCGTGCGGTTGAACGACAGCCGCTTACGGTACCCGATGCCAATCGTTACCATGCTTTGAGCTGCTTTGAATTACAGCCAGGCTGCCGACAGCAGTTGATTGCGCGACTGGTCTGGCTGAGCGGGGCGCAGGGATTAAATCTGCGCGGTGTGAATGAGGCGAGTTGGCGAGCGCTGATTGAACAATCGCTGGTAAAGAATCTGGCGGACTGGTTAACGTTAACGCCGCAGCAGCTAATGGCGGTACCGGGTATCGGCCACAAACGTGCACAAGACATTTATCAACAATTCAGGCTGGCGCGGCAACGACCTTTTGCGCGCTGGCTGATCGCGTTGGGTGCGCCCTTGACGCCGTCACAGAGCCTTGGCGTTGAGCATTGGGTGCCGGCGCTGCAACAGACGACGCAGGCATGGCAGCAAAATGCCGGGATTGGCGCGAAACGAGCCAATAATATCAGGGCGTTCTTCCAGCATCCGTCGGTCAGGCAACTGGCCGACGCGCTGGCCGAACAGCAGATTGACGGCTTTTCTTCCCAGCCTCAGTGATCGTGATGCTGGTAATTGAATACCGGCAGACCCAGACGAAAACGCAGCGCGATCAGGCGGGCGCTTAAACCGGCGACCAGCGTGATGATCACCACCACATTATGCGGCAGGCTCAGGTGAAGCAGGCCGATGTACAGCCAGGCGGCGGCAAAGGCGATGCCGGCATAAATTTCTTTTTGAAAAACCAAAGGGATGCGATTGCAAAACATATCACGCAGTACGCCGCCAAATACGCCGGTGATTACCGCGGCAATGGCGGCAATGATCGGCCCGTGACCCATATCCAGGGCTACTTGTGCGCCAATGATAGAAAACACTATCAAGCCGACGGCATCCAGCACCAGGAACAGGCGGCGTAAGTGACGCATCAGCGGGGCAAGCCAGGTGGTAACGATCGCGGCGATGGCAACAATCACAATGTATTCAGGATGTTTGACCCAGCTCAGCGGATAATGACCGAGCAGCATGTCACGTACCGAACCGCCGCCGATAGCGGTGGCAGAGGCGATAAAGATTACGCCAAACATGTCCATTTGGCGGCGTCCAGCGGCGAGTGCACCGGTCATGGCTTCGGCAGTGATACCAATGATATAAAGAATGCTCAATAACATGAGGGCTTCGCTGAGGACAAGAGTAAGTCGTAATCTGAAGAGTAACGAGCACGACGTCATATCGCCACTGAGTTTTTCTAACTGATTAAATTTCGGATTAGTTTATTTTATTTATATTGCGCCGCACTGCCCTGTCAGGGTGCTTTATGGCGCATGAAGCAATATTAGCGCATAAGGAAATATGATGGTAAAGACCTTGACCTGGCTGACCACCGTCGGTGCAGCGTTATTACTTGCTGGCTGTGTTGCGTCCAGCTCCACGCCGCTGTCTGCGCCTTCCTCGCAGGCACGCTGTGTAACGGGTGAACCGATGGTGCAAACCACGCTGTATTTTGGTCTCAACCGACCGCATGGTCCGGCGCTTAGCGGGCAAGAATGGCAGAGTTTTGTCGACCGGCAAGTGACGCCGCGCTTCAAGCAGGGGTTATCGGTATTTGACGCTCGTGGTCAATGGTTAGGTCACGAGGGACAACTGGTGCGCGAAAACAGCAAGGCATTGGTGTTGATTCATATGCCTGGCACAGCAAGCGAAGGCGATATCGAGGCGCTGCGCACGAGTTATAAACAGCAATTCTCGCAGGATTCGGTTATGCGCGTTGATGCGCCGGTTTGTGTGGCATTTTAATCAAGCTTGGCCCGTGAATCGTTCACGGGCCACTTGCGCGTTACAACACCAGCCCGGCAATCGCTGCGGAAAGCAGACTGACCAGCGTGGAGCCATAAACCAGTTTCAGGCCAAAGCGGGAAACCACGTTGCCCTGCTGTTCATTCAGGCCTTTGATGGCGCCGGCGACGATGCCGATTGAGGCAAAGTTGGCAAATGACACCAGGAACACCGACAGAATGCCCACGCCGCGCGGGCTCATTTCCGCCGCAATCTTTTTCAGTTCGATCATCGCGACAAACTCGTTGGCAACCAGCTTGGTCGCCATGATGCTGCCGGCCTGTAAGGCGTCGTGAGCTGGAATGCCAATCAGCCATGCCAACGGGTAGAACACATAGCCCAGAATTTGCTGGAAGCTGATGCCGAATATCGCCGCGAAAATGGCGTTGACCGCGGCAATCAGCGCGATAAAGCCGATCAGCATGGCGGCAATAATCATCGCGATCTTGAATCCCGCCAGAATGTATTCCCCCAGCATTTCAAAGAAGCTTTGATCTTCATGCAGCTTGTTGAGCTTCAGTTCGGGTTCATCATCCTGTTGATAGGGATTGATAATCGACAGGATAATAAAGGTACTGAACATGTTCAGCACCAGCGCGGCAACCACGTACTGCGCATCGATCATCGCCATATAGGCGCCAACGATCGACATCGACACCGTCGACATAGCCGTGGCGGCCATGGTGTACATACGGCGTGGCGAGATATCGCCAATAATGCCTTTATAGGCGATAAAGTTTTCCGACTGGCCTAGCACCAGGGTGCTGACCGCATTGAAGGACTCCAACTTGCCCATGCCGTTCACTTTCGACAGCAGGGTACCGACCAGGCGGATAATCAAAGGCAGAATGCGAAAATGCTGCAGAATACCGATCAGTGCGGAAATAAAGATTATTGGGCACAACACGCCCAGGAAGATAAATGACAGTCCTTCCTTGCTCATACCGCCAAACACGAATTCGGAACCTTGCGCAGCATAGGTCAGCAGCAGTTCGAAGAAACCGGCGATGGATTTAATCACGCTTAAACCGCTGGCGGAGTGCAGGAAGAAATAGGCCAGAGCGCCTTCGATCGCTAACAATTGCAGAATATAACGTGGGCGAATTTTTCTGCGGTCATGACTGACCAGCAGCGCCAGGGCAATAATCACCACCAGCGCCAAAAGGAATTGCAAAATTTGCGACATACAGAGTCCGTACAACAAGCGGGCTAGAAAAACGATATTTAGCCACAGCTTGCGCCGCCTTTCATTACTCTGAGTGATAATTAGAACAAAATACTATTGCCGGGCCACAGGCCGCGCCGTTTGTCATTGCCGGTGCGAATTCTTTGGTTTTTCATAAATAAAATCAGTTATCCCAGCCGACGCGGTATCCGCCTGGCAGGGACAACGGCATCCCCATCAACATCAAGGGAGTGTTGTACGGTATCGCGGCGGCGCTGCCGGTATTCGAGCGACAAAACGGCGGCCATTTCATTAAAGTTTCTTCGGTGGCCGGCGTGAAGGTCTTCAGCCCTGGGGGGACGGTTTACAGCGGCACCAAATTTGCCGTGCGCGCCATTTCTGAAGGGTTGCGCCATGAGGTAGGAGCGCATATCCGCACCACGACGATTTGCCCGGGTGCGGTGGACTCCGAATTGAAGTTTGGCAGCTCGGACGCCGACAGTTCGCAGTTCGTGCAGGAATTTTACCAGCAGGCGATCCCGGCGGATTCGGTTGCGCGTGCCGTGGCGTATGCGATCGAACAGCCTGCGGAAGTGGATATTAACGAGATTGTATTGCGACCCAGCCAACAAGAGTTCTGACGGGGCGCCAGCGGCAATAAAAAGCCCGCACCTTCCAGTGCGGGCATATGAACCGCGAGGCGGGTTACTCGATGTTCTGAATCTGCTCGCGCATCTGTTCGATCAGCACTTTCAGTTCAATCGCGGAGGTGGTGACCTCGGCATTGATTGATTTAGACGCCAGGGTGTTCGATTCGCGGTTGAACTCTTGCATCATAAAGTCCAGACGACGGCCGACGGCTTCTTTTTTCTTCAGGATGTTGTGCGTTTCTTTCACATGCGCGTCAAGTCGATCCAGCTCTTCGGCGACGTCAATGCGCTGTGCCATCAGCACCAGTTCCTGCTCGAGACGGGTGCTTTCCAGCTGTACCTGCGCTTCTTCCAGCTTGCTGACCAAGCGCTCGCGTTGCCATTGTAGAATATTGGGCATCTGGGCACGCACTTTGCTCACTTCGCCACTGACACCGTCCAGACGCTGCTCGATCAGTGCCTTCAGCGCGGTGCCTTCGCTTTCGCGTGCGGTGATAAAGTCATCCAGCGCACCGTCCAGCGCCTGCATCAGTTGGGCGCTGATGGCGTCCAGATCCTGCTCCTGAGCGGACATCACGCCAGGCCAGCGCAGTACGTCGATGGGATTGATTTCCCCTTCGTCGCTCTGCATTTTTACCCAGTTGGCCGCTTCTACCAGCTGTTTGGCCAGCTTTTCGTTGAGCAGTAGCGAACTTTGCGCGCTGGGATCCAGTTCAAAACGCAGGTTGCATTCCACTTTGCCGCGCGTCAGCCGGGCGCGAATACGTTCGCGGATCACTGGCTCCAGGCTGCGAAATTGTTCCGGCAAGCGGATATAGGTTTCGAGATAGCGTTGGTTAACGGAACGCAGCTCCCAAGCTGCGCTGCCCCATTCACCCTTGATTTCACGCCGGGCGTAGGCGGTCATGCTGCGGATCATTTGTGCGTACCCGTAGAAGAAAAGATGAATCGATTATAGCGTCGCGTCCGCAGGCAGGATAGGCATAACGTCACGAAGCCCGTATAATGCGCAGCCAATGATGAATTAAAGCGGAGAAAGCCCATGCGTCCTGCTGGCAGAGCACCACAACACGTTCGCCCCCTGACACTCACCCGTCACTACACGAAACACGCTGAAGGTTCAGTGCTGGTTGAGTTTGGCGATACCAAGGTTTTGTGCACCGCCACGGTTGAAGATGGCGTTCCGCGCTTTCTGAAAGGTCAGGGCCAGGGTTGGATCACCGCGGAATACGGCATGCTGCCGCGCTCTACCCACAGCCGTAATGCGCGCGAAGCTGCCAAAGGCAAGCAGGGTGGGCGCACGCTGGAAATCCAGCGTCTGATCGCTCGTTCGCTGCGTGCGGCGGTCGATTTGAAAAAGCTCGGTGAGTTCACCATTACCCTCGACTGTGACGTATTGCAGGCGGATGGCGGCACGCGTACCGCATCGATCACCGGCGCCTGCGTCGCCTTGGCCGATGCGCTGAATGCGCTGGTGGCGGCCGGCAAGCTGAAAGCGAACCCGATGAAAGGCATGGTGGCAGCGGTGTCGGTGGGTATCGTGAACGGCGAGGCGTTGTGCGATCTGGAGTATGTAGAAGATTCCGCCGCCGAAACCGACATGAACGTGGTGATGATGGAAGACGGCCGTATGATTGAGGTGCAGGGCACCGCCGAGGGCGAGCCGTTCAGCCATGACGAGCTGCTGGCGTTGCTGGCGCTGGCTCGAGGAGGCATCGAAACCATCTTCCAGGCGCAGAAAGCGGCGTTGGCAGACTAATTTTCAAGGCGACCGAGAGGTCGCCTTTTTTACGCCCGCCGATCGGGCGCAGCATCAATCAAGACCAAACGAGGAGAAGCAGTAATGAAAGCCTATCAGCGCCAGTTTATCGAGTTTGCGCTCAACAAACAGGTATTGAAATTCGGTGAGTTCACGTTGAAATCCGGCCGTACCAGCCCGTATTTCTTTAACGCCGGCCTGTTCAATACCGGGCGCGATCTGGCGCTGTTGGGGCGCTTTTACGCCGAGGCGCTGGTGGATTCCGCGATTGACTTCGATCTGCTGTTTGGCCCGGCCTACAAGGGCATTCCGATTGCTACCACCACCGCGGTGGCGCTGGCTGAACACCACCAGCGCGATGTGCCTTACTGCTTCAACCGCAAAGAAGCCAAAACCCATGGTGAAGGTGGGTCGCTGGTGGGTAGCCCACTGCAAGGTCGGGTGATGCTGGTGGATGACGTGATCACTGCCGGTACCGCTATTCGCGAATCGATGGAAATCATCAGCGCCAGCGGCGCCAGCCTGTCCGGGGTGCTGATTTCGCTGGATCGTCAGGAGCGCGGCCGTGGCGACATTTCTGCCATTCAGGAAGTTGAACGTGATTACCACTGCAAAGTGATTTCGATTGTTACGCTGAAGGATTTGATTGCCTATCTGGAAGAAAAACCGGAAATGGCCGATCACCTGGCGGCGGTACGCGCCTATCGTGAGCAATACGGCGTTTGATTCAGGCGCTGACGGTATAAAAAACGCCGGGCATGCCCGGCGTTGTGTTATTGCAATTGAGCCGCCAGCAGCGGCCAGCGTCCGTCAAACTCTTCCGTTGGGCGGTAGCGGAATTCGGAACGTACGTAGCGCGACAGCATGCCTTCGCAAAATGCCAGCAGTTGGCTGGCCAGCAGCGTTTCGTCCACGATAAACCCTTTGCCTTCCCGCAGCTTGCGCTCTTTAAGTACCTGGCGCAGCTGCGCCTCGATACGTTCAAACAGCTGATTGATGCGGCCTTGCAGCCGATCCTGTTCAAACATCAGCGCATGACCGGTCATGATGCGCGTCAACCCAGGATTGCGTTCGGCAAACCCGAGAACCAGCAGCAGAATCAGACGCAGGCGACTGAAAGTCTCTTTCTCGTCCTGAAGAATCAGGTTGATGCGCGTAATCAGGCTGTCTTCAATAAACTCGATCAGGCTGTCAAACATTCGTGTCTTGCTGGGAAAATGCCGGTAAAGCGCGGCTTCGGAAACACCGACGTTTGCTGCCAGCTTTGCCGTGGTGATGCGCTGACTGCCATCGCTGGATTCCAGCATCTGGGCTAACGCCTGCAAAATCTCCTCGCGCCGATTCCTTTTGGTATTTTCTTTTTCTGCCATGTCTGATTAGACCCTTGCTAAAACGGCTTGGACTTTCGAAAACCCGGCACCGGCCGCGCCAGAGCAAACTCTGTGCGGCTTATGTGATAGCTTTTTTACGGTGTGGGGTCAACGGCCCTTTTGGGCCGGTATTCTCCGCGTTGCCCGGCATGCGATGCCGCATTGTCGAGGACGTCTGTCGCAGGGAGATCGTACTCTCTGGACGCCAACGTTCCTGGCGACATTCCCTGCCGGGTAACGTGCTAACGGGGCCTAGTGGCGCCCGGAATGGCCGAAGCCGCCTTCGCCGCGCTCACTGTCGTCGAACGCTTCCACCAGGTTGAATTCGGCCTGAACGACCGGCACAAAAACCATCTGCGCGATGCGTTCGCCGGGTTCAATAGTGAACGATTTCTGCCCGCGGTTCCAAACGGAAACCATCAGTTGACCCTGATAATCGGAATCAATCAGGCCCACCAGATTACCCAGCACCACGCCGTGCTTATGGCCCAGACCGGAGCGTGGCAGGATCACCGCAGCCAGGCTGGCGTCGGCGATGTGAATTGCCAGCCCGGTAGGCAGCAGCGTGGTTTCACCGGCAGCCAATTCCACCGCACTGTCCAGGCAGGCGCGCAGATCAAGACCGGCGGAGCCAGGCGTGGCATAGGTCGGTAATGGGAAATCCTGACCGATACGCGGGTCGAGAATTTTAACGTCGATTTTTTTCATCATAACGGCTGACTATCTCGTCTATTAAACGTTGGCCAAGGAGTGCCTTATCGCTGAGCGCCAGGCGTTTTTCCCCATCCTGCCAAAAAAGATGCAATGCATTGGTATCACTGTTGAAACCCTGCCCTGCAAGCGATACATCATTGGCGCAGATTAAATCCAGTTTCTTGCGCACCAGTTTTTGTCGCGCGTATTCTTCCACATTCTGGGTTTCGGCGGCAAACCCAACGACAAAAGGCCGATTTTTGTTCATTGCGCCAACGCCGGCGACAATGTCGGGGTTTTTTACCATCTTGAGGGTGATGTCATCACCCTGTTTTTTTATTTTTTCGTCGGCGATCTGGGCGGCGCGGTAATCCGCCACCGCAGCACAGCCAATGAAAATGTTTTGTGCTGCCGCACGTTGCTGTACGGCGAGCTCCATTTCCAGCGCGCTGGTGACGTCAATGCGCGTCACTCCCGGCGGTGTCGGTTGGCTGACCGGCCCGGCAATCAGCGTGACCTGCGCGCCACGCGCGGCGGCAGCGGCGGCAATGGCAAAACCCATTTTGCCGGAGCTGTGGTTGGTGATAAACCGTACCGGATCCAGCGCTTCACGCGTAGGGCCAGCGGTGATCATAACCTTTAAATGTGTCAGATCCTGCGGCGCAGAAAAATAGGCGTTCGCCAGATCGATAATATCCAGCGGATCCAGCATGCGGCCCGGGCCGACGTCGCCACAGGCCTGGTTACCGCTGTCCGGCCCCCACAGCAGCATGCCGCGCGCCTGTAGCGTTTGCAGGTTTGCCTGGGTTGCGGCGGCGCGGTACATCTGCTGATTCATGGCCGGTGCTGCGGCGATCGGTGCGGCGGTGGCCAGGCAAACGGTGGTCAGCAGATCGTTGGCCATACCGGCGGCAACGCGCGCCAGCAAATCGGCGGTCGCCGGCGCCAGAATCACCAGATCGGCCCATTTGCCCAGTTCGATGTGACCCATGGCGGCTTCCGCGGCGGGATCCAGCAGATCGTCCGACACCGGATAACCCGACACCGCCTGTAGCGCCAGTGGGGTAATAAATGCCTTGGCCGCATGCGTCATCACCACGCGCACCTCAGCGCCTCTGTCTCGCAGACGGCGTACCAGTTCCGGACATTTATAGGCAGCGATGCCGCCACTAATGCCCAGTACAATACGTTTGCCGGAAAGTCCCGTCATCATCATTGTCCGATTGAAAACCGAAGGATAGGCCATTTTAGCATAACCGCCGGGCAGGTGAGCGCTTCTGCGGTGCGTGCAAATCGTTACATCTGGCTTTGCGCGTTGCCTCGCAAGGTTATCAATCACTTGTCGTTGCACCATCGTTGGCATGGCATGATTTGGCGCTGTCAGGGAGGCCGATGATGAGCTGTGAGGATATGTCGTTATGGCCAGGGGAGCTGGCGCCAAGGGAAAAGCTGTTGCGTGATGGCGCGGCGGCCTTGTCGGACGTCGAGCTGTTGGCGATTTTTCTGCGAACCGGATTGCCCGGGGTGCATGTGATGCAGCGGGCGGAGCAAATGTTGCTCCAGTTTGGTTCGTTGCATCAGTTGATTGCCGCGGATTATGCGCAGTTTTGCAGTCAGAAGGGCGTGGGTGACGCCACTTACAGTCAGCTGCAGGCCATTTCGGAGCTGGCTTTCCGCTGTTTTGCCTGTCAATTGGCGCAGGAAAACGCATTGCTGAACCCAAAGGTTACCCGCCATTACCTGCAAAGTTTGCTGGCTCACCGCGAGCGCGAAGTATTTCTGGTGTTGTTTTTGGACAACCAGCATCGGGTCATTCGCCATCAAGAGATGTTTACTGGTACCATCAGCAGCGTCGTCGTCCACCCGAGGGAAATCGTGCGCGAAGCGCTGAAGGCTAATGCGGCCGCGATCATTCTGGCGCATAATCATCCTTCGGGTAAGGCCGAACCCAGTCATGCCGACCGTCTGATTACGGAACAGGTGGCGAACGCCTGTCAATTATTGGAGATCCGAGTGCTCGATCACTTGGTGATTGGCCGGGGTGAATGTGTCTCTTTCGCCGAGCGCGGATGGCTTTAGGCAAATTTTTCGCGATCCTTGCGGGATCTTTAGCTGTTCGGGACTTGAGCACTTACGCTTCAGAGCGTATACTACGCCACCTTTGAGAATCTTGGGTTTGGCGTTAAGAGCCTATCTCAGCAGGTTTCTGACCTGGTGTGCGGTTTCTGACCTGATGACGAGAGTCTCCTCAGTATGAAGTTTGCTGAGATGGGCTCTAAAGCCTGACGAGGCGGCCATACCCTATACGAAGCTCGAGCTGATTTGATTTTTGGAGAATAGACATGTCCCGAGTCTGCCAAGTTACTGGCAAGCGCCCGGTGAGCGGTAACAACCGTTCCCACGCAATGAACGCGACCAAACGCCGTTTTCTGCCGAACCTGCACTCACACCGTTTTTGGGTTGAGGCTGAGAAGCGCTTTGTAACTCTGCGTGTATCTGCTAAAGGTATGCGTGTTATCGATAAGAAGGGTATTGAGACGGTCTTGGCCGATCTGCGTGCCCGTGGTGAGAAGTATTAAGGAACTGAATCATGGCTAAAGGTGTTCGCGAGAAGATCAAGCTGGTTTCTTCTGCTGGTACTGGTCACTTCTATACCACCACGAAGAACAAGCGTACTAAGCCGGAAAAATTGGAACTGAAGAAATTCGATCCAGTTGTCCGTCAACACGTGATCTACAAAGAAGCTAAAATTAAGTAATCGTTAATTTAGCGGATTAATTGAAACCCGGCTTCGGCCGGGTTTTTTGTTTTATAATAAAGGGTTAAGTCTGAGGGAGAGCACGCCATGCCTGAATTGCCAGAAGTTGAAACCAGCCGTCGTGGTATCGAGCCTTATCTTGTTGGCCACAGTATTCAGTACGCCGTGGTGCGCAATGCACGTTTGCGCTGGCCTGTCTCAGAACAAATCCTGGCATTGAGCGACCGGCCGGTGCGCAGCGTACAGCGTCGTGCCAAATACCTGCTGATTGAGCTGGATCACGGCTGGATAATCGTACATCTCGGCATGTCAGGCAGCCTGCGTATGCTGGCGGAAGAGAGTGAGGCGGGCAAGCATGACCACGTTGACCTGGTAATGAGCAACGGCATGATCCTGCGCTACACCGATCCACGTCGTTTCGGTGCCTGGTTATGGTGTGACGACCTGGCAGCCAGCAACGTGTTGGCCCACCTGGGGCCGGAACCGTTGAGCGAAGCGTTTGACGGCCAGTATCTTTTTGATAAATCACGTAACAAGCGCACCCTGATCAAACCCTGGCTGATGGATAACAAACTGGTGGTGGGCGTCGGTAATATTTATGCCAGCGAATCGCTGTTTACCGCTGGAATTCTGCCCGACCGTCAGGCCGGGTCGTTGACGCGGGCCGAAGCTGACCTGCTGGCGGAGACCATCAAGGCGGTATTACTGCGTTCGATCGAGCAGGGTGGCACCACGTTGCGGGATTTCCTGCAATCAGACGGCAAGCCGGGATATTTTGCGCAGGAATTGCAGGTGTATGGGCGAGCGGGGGAACCTTGCCGTGTTTGCGGCACGCCGATTGAAAGCGCCAAACACGGGCAGCGCAGCACTTTCTTTTGCCGCCGCTGCCAGCATTGATCACTGGGTCGACAGTTTTGCCATCAGCGCCTGGGTGACGACGTCCGGCAAGAACGGTGAAATGTCTCCACCGTGACGAGCCACTTCTTTTACCAGCGACGAGGAGATGAATGACCACTCTTCCGACGGCATCAGAAACACGCTCTCCAACTGGGGCATCAGGTGGCGATTCATGTTGGCCAACTGCAATTCATACTCAAAGTCCGAAACCGCCCGCAGGCCGCGCACCAGAATATTGGCGTTCTGATGGGCGGCGAAATGGGCCATCAGTTCGCTAAAGCCCAGCACTTCGACATTGTCCAGATGCGAGGTGACCTGCGTCGCCAGCGCTACGCGCTCCTCCAGGGTAAACAGCGGTTTTTTGCTTGGGCTGGCGGCAATGGCCAGGATCACACGATCGAACATCAGCGACGCGCGGGTGACCAAATCCAGATGACCGTTGGTCATCGGATCGAAGGTACCGGGATAGATGGCTTTACTGGTCATATTCACTTCTCAGCGTTGTTACGGCCCAACGCCCACAGGGCGGCGTATTTATTGAAGGTATATTGCGCGTTAACCACCGCCAACAGCAACCCCTGTTTGCCGTCAAGGAAGCCCGCACGCAGCAGCCAGGTTTTGCAGAAGGCACCCAGCGTATGGCTGAGAATCGACGCATAGCCACAGTGCTTGCCGGCCGCATGGCGTTGATTGGCCCATTCCTGCGCGTAATGCAGCTGCTTGCGCTGGAAGGCGAAGAAGTCACGGCAGGTCAGGTGCAGCAGATCGCCACTTAACGGCACTACGCGGGCGCTGCCGATGGCCAGCGACTCATGCACCAGGTGGTCGTTATAGCGGTAGCGTTCACGGGCGTACAGACGATTGACGCGGTCTGGATACCAGCCGCTGTGGCGCATAAAGCGGCCGAGAAACAGGTTACGGCGGCCGATGCTGTAAACCACGTTGTCGTCAGCGGCGCTCAGCGTCTGTTCAATCGACTGACGCAATTGCGGGGTGACGCGCTCGTCGGCATCGATCATAAAAACGTAATCGCAGCTGGCGTAGCGCTGGGCGAGTTGGCGCTGTTTGCCAAAGCCTTGCCAGTCGCTGTTCTCCAGTACTTTGGCGCCCAGGCCTTCGGCGATGGCGCGGCTTGCGTCCTGGCTGCCGCCGTCAAGCACGATGATTTCATCGGCCCATTGCACCGATTGCAGGCAATCCGGTAGCAGGTCGGCTTCGTTTTTCGCAATCATGACTACCGACAGGCTTTTGCGGTTGCTCATTAGTGACTCCGAGGCGGCAGATAGGGCTCCAGCAGTTGCAGCAGGCGCTGGAGCGCTCCCTGATTTTGATACAGTACTTCCACGGCATGGCGGCCATAGTAACGGCGGTAGTCTTCATCGGTCAGCAGTGTTGCCACTTCTTTGACCAGTGAATCGACATCGGTGATGGTAATCAGCCCTTCGGCCTGTGACAGCTTGGCGCAGATATCCTTGAAGTTGAAAGTATGCGGTCCCATCAGCACCGGAATGGCGTGCGCCGCGGCTTCCAGTGGGTTATGACCGCCACGCTCCACCAGGCTGCCGCCGACGAAGGCCAGATCGGCAATACCGTACAGCAGCATCAGTTCGCCCATGGTGTCGCCGATAACCACCTGCGTGCTACCTGAGGGGATCTCGCCGCTGCTGCGGGTGATGTAACTGAAGCCGGCTTTTTGCGTCAGCTCTTTGGCGGTGGGGAAGCGTTCCGGATGGCGGGGTACCAAAATCAACAGCAGCTCGGGGTGTTGCTCCAGCAGCTTGCGGTGCGCCGCCAGCAGAATGGCCTCTTCGCCTTCGTGGGTGCTGGTGGCGATCCACACTGGGCGACGCGGCGCCCATTGTCGCCGCAGCGTGACGGCTCGTGCCGCCAGTTCCGGCGTGACGGAAATATCAAACTTCAGGCTACCGGTGACCGTCAGTTGCGAACGCTTGAGACCCAGCTCGATAAAGCGCTCGCCATCCTCCTGATTTTGTGCGGCAATCAGCGTAATGCGCCGCAGCATATCACGCACGAAGCCGCCAATTTTCTTGTAGCCCGCCGCAGAACGGGCGGAAAGACGCGCGTTGGCGATCACCAGCGGGATTTGGCGCTGGTGCAGCGCATTGATCATGTTTGGCCACAGCTCGGTTTCCATGATGATCACCAATTTGGGATTCACCTGATCGAGGAAACGACGCATTGAGCCGGGCAGATCGTAGGGCAGATAAACGTGATGGACGTCTTTGCCGAAGGCGGACTGAACGCGCTCTGAACCAGTCGGCGTCATTGTGGTCACAGTAATCGGCAAATAAGGGTAGCGGTGACGCAGCGCGCGTACCAGCGGGATGGCGGCGAGTGTCTCACCGACAGAAACGGAATGCAGCATGATACCGCCCGGCACCACTTTGCCGGCGCAGAAGCCATAGCGCTCTGCCCAGCGTTTTCGGTAGGCTGGCGCTTTGCGGCTACGCAGTAATAAGCGGAGCCAGATCAGGGGTTGGATGAGGTAGAGTAGTACCTGATATAAACGCAGCAACATTCTATCAATTTCATTTATATGGGTTAATCGGAATAGTACCATAACTGGAAGGGAAAGGCGCTAATTTGGTAACCTTGGGTGGCAGTTTCAGACAACAGGCGAGCGTTTTCGTCGATAGGCTTGGTATGAAAAATATTTTAATTATTCGCCGCGACAACATTGGCGATCTGGTTTGTACGACCCCGCTGATTGAAGCGGTAAAAATTGCCTATCCCGAGGCCAAACTCTACCTGTTAATCAATAAAATCAGTCAGGATGTCGTTAAGAATAATCCCCATATCGAACGGGTTTTTGTTTATAAGAAAGCCAAGCACAAGGCGAAAAATGAAACCACGCTGGGGGTTTATCTTGAACGCCTGATGATTTTTCTCAAACTGCGTAAAATTAACTTCGATGCGGCGATCCTCGCCAACCCGGTGCCCTGTAAATACAGTTTACGACTGGCGAAAATGGCGGGAGCCAAACATATTATCGGTGCCGATCTGGGCACGCCGGAAATAACCCGCCCGTTTAAACATGACGATTTTTCCGGTAAGCATCAGGTAGAGCACACCTTCAGCTATCTGTCTGCCATTACCGATAAACCGATCGCCATTCCACCGGTGCGGGTGTATTTGACCGCCGAAGAGCAGCAGTTGGCGCAACAACGGCGGCAGCGACTGCTGCCGGACGCCACGCGTATTTACGCGGTGCATATCAGCAGCCGTATTGCCAATCGTCGCTGGCCGCTGGAGCGTTATGCCGAGATCGTGCGCCGCTTGACCGTCGATAGCGATAATGCCGTGCTGATTTTCTGGTCGCCGCAGGGCACGCTGGCGCCGGACGACATCGGCGATCAAAAGCGTGCGGAGCAGTTGCTGGCGCAATGCCAAAGCGAACGCGTTGCCCTGTATCCGACGGCCTCGGTGCGCGAGCTGCTCGCGGCATTCGATTTATGCCACTTGGTGTTGTGCAGCGACGGCGGGCAAATGCATTTGGCGGCGGCGTTGAATAAAACCCAGGTGGTGTTCTTTGGCGATACCGATAAAGAATCCTGGCATCCCTGGTCAGGGCAATATGAAATATTGCAAACCGAATCCGGTGACTGTATTGACGTGCCGGTGGAGGACGTCTGGCAACGGATACAGGCGCTCGGTTAATTATTCTGGGCAGGGGGCTAACCCCTGCCGCGATTATTTTTTCAGTGCCAGATATTGCTCGCAAATAGGCTGTAGACCGTAGCGCATCAGCCGTTGGTGATTTATTTCTGGCGGCTGACGATATATCAGCGCCATTTTCTCCGCCAGCGAGTTTTCATTCAGCTCCGCCAATGCGTCGGTCATGCCGGCATTTTCCAGAATCTCCGCCGGACCACCCGGGCAGCGGGTACTGACCACCGGCGTGCCGCACAGCAGCGCTTCCACCAACACGTTGCCGAACCCTTCACTGTCTGAACTGAGCACCAACTGAGCCGCATGCTTGATAAACGGGTACGGATTTTCCTGGAAGCCGAGCAGCAGGACGCGCTGTTCGATACCCAACTGGCTCGCCAACTGCCTGACGGCGTCGAGCTCGCTCTCTTTACCCGTGCCAATCAACGCCAGAGGCGCCTCAATGCCGGATAGCGCATAGGCCTTCAGCAGCCGATCGTGGCGCTTGTGCGGGTGGAAGCGTCCGACATGCAGCAGATAGTCTTGGCCGGCCAGCTCGCACGGTTGCGCGGCCAACTGTTCAATGGCGGCGATATCAAACGGGTTGTTGATCACCGCCAGCTGTTTGGCGCGAATGGGCAGATTCTGTTGCAGATCGTCGCCCACCGCGCGTGAAACGGCCACGATATTGCGCTGGTGGTAAACCTTGGCAATCTTGCGCTGCTTCAGCCAGCGGTCCAGTCCGCTGCGGTGACCGAGATAGGAGGTGGACAGCATGCCGTGAATGCAGAACCAGACTCGATCGCCGCCAAGCAGCGTGCTGCGGCTGACGATACGATCGGTTTTGTGCAGATTGGAAAATACCAAATCGTATGCGCCATGCTGCCGCTCGTTGGCGGTGACGGCCTGGTCCAGCTGTGCGGCACGGCGTGAAAGCTCGGTCAGCTTGCGCCACGGCGCGCGGCTGCGATCTGCCACTACCTGATAGTGAATGCCTGGGGGGATCGGGTAGTTACATACGTCGCGCAAGGAGATCAGACTGACCTCATGACCCAGTTGCTGCATGCCCTGACACAGGGTCAGTACCACCTTTTCTGCTCCGCCGCCGGGCAGCCCGTCGATAATCATCAGGATACGCATAGGTTAATCCAGTAGTCGGTTATACAACGAAACCAGTTGTTCGGAGAGTCGCGCCGGCGTTGCCGACATAATGCCCAGCCGCGCCGCTTCGCCCATCGATGAGCCGATGGCCTGGCGTGGCAACGCGCGGATGGCCTCGGCAATCGCCGTGACGTCCAGCGCATCGGTGACATAGCCATTCTGCCCTGGCGTAATAAACTCGCCGCCGCCGCAGGTGTTGCTGGTGATCACCGGCAGCCCGCAGGACATTGCCTCCAGAATCACGTTGGGGAAGGGATCGTACAGCGTCGGCAGTAACAGCGCGTCGGCACTCTGGTAGAACGGCAGCGTCTGCTTTTGTACCCCCATGAAACGCACCCGTTCACCACAGCCTAACGACTGCGCCAGTGCGCGGTAGCGCTTTTCCGCCTTGTCCTTGCCAACCACCAGCAAATAGCTGTCGGTGGCGGCGACGGCGCGGATTGCCGTTGCCAAGCCTTTGCGCTCAAAACCGGAACCGACAAAAATCAGACAGTGCGCCTGTTGCGGGATCTGGTACTGCTGACGCAGCTGCTGTCTGAGCTGCTGATTGGCCGGCAGGAATTTCTGGTTATCGATCGCGTTGTAAATAACGGTGATTTTATCCGCCGGCACGCCGAAGTCGGCAATGATTTCCTGCTTGATCATTTCTGCGTTGCAGATGACCGCCTTCAGTTCCGGTGCAGCATACATCGCGCGCTCAGCACACATCACATAACGGTGGTAACGATTGGAAAACAGCCACTTGCGCCGCCATTCCGGCAACAGGCGCGCACGTTGCAACAGCCAGCGCCGGTGTACCCCATCGCCGGCACGATAAATATCGCAGCCGGCAATCCGCTCATGGCTCTGCACCAGATCGAACCGCTCTTTCTGCCAGAGCGCGCGTGCCGCTTCGGCGAAACCGCGTTCACGACTGATGCGGCCGAACTTCATTGGGTTACATAAATGAATATGCCAATTTGGGTTGGCGTCACCCTGCCATTCACGGGTGATCACGTTCAGTTCGAGGTCCTGTTGCTCCAGAGCCTCCAGCGCTCGGGAAACGAAACGCTCGGCTCCGCCGTCCGGTCGATATTTTTGGCGCACAATCGCCAAACGAAATGCTTTCATGCAAGCTGGCTCCGCGCGGCTGCAATCACCGCGTCTGTAGGAATAAGGTCAAGGTAGCGTTCATCGGTGCCGGTATTGATATCATCCGGATCGGGCAGGGTGCCATAATCGCCGGCCCAGATAACGGTGCCGATGGCCTGCCACGGGCGCCAAAACACCAGTTTGGACGGGCCAAACAGCGCGATGCACGGCGTTTGCAGCGCCGCCGCCATATGCATGGGCACCGAATCTACGCCGATAAACAGTTTGGCATGATCGATAAGCGCGGCCAGTTGCCGCAGTGTCAACTGGCCGGCCAGCGACACCACACCCTGCGGCGGGCTCTGGGCCACAATACGCTCGACCATCTGGCGTTCTTTAGCGTCCGGACCGGAGGTAATGACGATGGTGTGACCATCGGCGTGCAGCGCGCTGATGGTGGCGGCCATTTTTTCCTCACTCCAGCATTTAAAAAACCAGCGAGAGGTAGGTTGCACCATGATGTAACCGTCGCTGATGCCGTGCTGCTGCAACAGCGTGGCGCACGCCTGCCAGTCTTGCGGCGCGTAGCTCATGGTGACCTGGCTGTTGGTGATTTTCAGGCCCAGCGGTTGCAGCAGCGACAGGTTCTGCTCGACGGTATGAAGATTGGCGTGGTCGTCGACCGGCACCAGGTGAGTATGGCAGTGACGCCACAGCGCCCCGCGTCGCTTGGGGAAATCAAACCCCAGGCGAACCGCTGCGCCGGTGAGGCGAGTAACCAGCGCGCTGCGCCACTGATCGGCCAGATTGACCACCAGATCGTACTGCCGGGCCTGCAATTGACGGATCAGGCGCCATTCTTGCGCCAGGTGGGCTCTGGTGCCCTGTTTTTTCCATTGGCGATCGATGATGAACACCTGCGTCAACGCCGGGTTGTCGGCCAGCATGTCCTGGGTTTCTTTATACAGCAGCACATCGATCTGCGCCTCGGGGTAATTGGCTTTCAGCGTGTTGATAACCGGTGTCGTCAGCAGCATGTCACCGTGGTGGCGCAGCTTGACGATCAAAATACGCTGTGGAGGAGTGGCAGGGATCTGTGCTGGCGCGTCGTTCATCATCATTCGCTATATGGGAAACCAATGGATGATTCTAAATGACACTACCCCATGTGGCTACTGTTGCCGGTTTTTCTTGCCGTGAAGCAAAAAACAGCGGCCGGTGCGCGACAAATGCGCCTCAACGTTGTCCAAACCTCGCAGCGAAGTCGTTTGCCCTGGACACGCGGGCTGCGTAACATAATGCATTCTATTGATATCAGGCACGATATTCATGACTAAACCGGCATTTCTCATCACTATTGATACCGAAGGCGACAATCTGTGGCAAAACCACGATCGTATTTCGACGGAAAACACCCGTTTTCTACCGCGTTTCCAGGCGCTGTGCGAGCGATACGCCTTTAAGCCGGTTTATCTGACCAACTATGAAATGGCGGTAGACCCGCAGTACGTCGAATTCGCGCGCGATGTGATAGCGCGCGGCGCGGGTGAGATCGGCATGCATCTGCACGCCTGGAACAGCCCGCCGTTGACGCCGCTGACCGATGACGATTGGCGCCACAAGCCCTATCTGATTGAGTATCCAGTTGACCAGATCCGCGCCAAAGTCGATCACATGACCCAGTTGCTGGAAGACACCTTTCAAACCAAAATGCTCAGCCATCGCGCCGGGCGCTGGGCGTTCAACGAATATTATGCCGGTTTACTGCTGGAATACGGCTATCAGGTCGATTGTTCCGTTACGCCGCGGGTCAACTGGCAATTTTCTCCTGGTAGTCCGCACGGCAACGGCGGTACCGATTATCGCCATTTTCCGGCGCATGTCTATTTTATCGATCCGCAGAATATTGCCCGTCCGGGTCAGTCGCGTCTGCTGGAAGTTCCGATGAGCATTCAGTACAAACATTCGGGGATGATGAACGCGCTGAAGCAGGGGTACGATCGCCTGCGCGGCAAACGGCGTTCACCTTCGGTGCATTGGCTACGCCCAACCGGTAACAACCTGAATCACATGCAGCGGGTCGCCGAACAGTCGCTGGCCGAGGGGCATGACTACGTTGAATTTATGCTGCATTCCTCCGAGTTTATGCCCGGTGGCAGCCCAACGTTTAAAACCGAGCAGGATATCGAGGCGCTGTACCGCGATTTAGAACAATTATTTGCCTGGCTGCACTCACGAACGGTGGGAATGACGCTGGCCGAGTACTATCAACGTAAAGTGAATTGACATGTCGAAGAAATGGAAAATAAAGTTCGCGGACTGGTTTTTACGGCGATACGTCGCAAAACGTGGGCGTTTTCAGGATAAGGCCACTTTCGATCCCGGCATGCAGTTTGCCAATATCGTGATTTATTCCACCACGGCGCTTGGCGATTTTATGTTTAACACGCCGGCAATCCGCGCAGTGCGCGAACGTTATCCCGACGCGCATATCACGCTGGTGGTGCATAAAAAGAATCAGGAGCTGGTGGAAAACGGCCGCTACTTTAACCGCGTGGTGTACTGGGACAGTAAATTCAAAAGCATGGGGCCGTTGCTGAAATCGTTGCGCCAATTTGAACCCGATTTGGCGTTGATTCTGCATTCCCATCAGCCTTATGACGTTATCAGCGCGGTATTGGCCGGAGCCAAATACATTATTCGCGATAATTACCGTAACGGTATTTGCGGCCTGGAGCCGTGGCTGACCAACTATGTATTTGACTATTACGGGCACTTTATTCGCCGTAAGCTGGAGCTGATTTCCATTTTGGGGTGCCGCACCGACGATCCGAGCATGGAGGTACCGGCGCCGTTCCCCGCAGGGGAAAAAGATCCCGCGTTATGCACCATCGGTTTTCAACTGGGGGCTTCAACGGAATCGCGTTGCTGGCCGGTGTCGCATTTTGCCAGCCTGGCGGATCAACTGGCGGCGCAGCATGACAACGTTCGCATTGTGCTGATCGGTGCGCCGTTTGATGAGGGCAAAGCGCAGCAATTCTTGCAGCTGGTGCAAGACAGAACCCGTGAACGGGTGGATAACCGTATCGGCAAAACCGGTTTGCGACAATTACTGACGCTGCTGGGCAGTTTCGAACTGTTGGTCACCGGCGATACCGGGCCGCTGCATTTGGCGGTCGCGCTGAAGGTAAAAACCGTCAGCCTGTTTGTCACCGCCGATCCGCGTACCACCGGGCCGATTCAGGATCTTGAACTGCACCGGATTGTTCACGCCTCGCGTTCCGGCTATACGCTGCCACTGGAGGCTGAAGGTCCGATGGGCGTCATTCAGCCGCAGCGGGTGTATCACGAGGTGGTGGCGCATGCGAACTTACTGCCCGCACACCGTGAAGCGGGCGGCGATAACGCCTGAGAATGGCGTTACTTTTGCTGACGGCGCAGCTTTGACAACAGCGTGTCAATTTGTGGATAACGCATCTGGCATATTTTCTTGCGGGGCACTGCGGTGCCCCGGCACACATCGGCCGCGCGCCGAAAATCGTCCAGCAGTGCCGGCGTATAGTAGTAATAGCCATGCACAGATTTGGACATATTCTTTATTTCACTGAAGCAGTTGGCAATCATCAGCGCTGCCAGCGGGCGTATTTGCGCTTTATTTTCATGCTGCAATGCGAAGCAAACCATCTTGTTCATCGCGAAGCGCAGGTCTTCAATGTCCTTGGCGGTGTTATTGCGAGTGATGCCCTGACAGTTGTCCCGATAAAAATAGAGTACCTGATTCAGGCGCGCGATCTTTTGCGTTTTGAAATACAGGAACGGGGTAAAAATGACGTCTTCGTAGCGGCGGCCGGTGGCAAAGGACTCACCCGCCAATAGGCTGCGTTTGTAGACCCGGTTCCACAGGTGCCACATCGAACGGGAAAATAACGGCGCCAGACATGCCAGTTGGTTATTTTCTATCGGGTAGGGGCTGAGTCCGACGGCGTCATCGATCGGATGATCTGGCACCGTTGTCGAAAACTTCTGATAATTAAAATCGATCAGGTCGTATTCGTCGCCCAGCAGTATCGGGCGCAGCAGGCGCAGGTAATGGCGGCTGAGGGCATCATCGCCATCAAGAAAAGTGACGTAGCGGCCATGGGCATTAGCCAACCCGACGTTACGGGCATGGGCAATTCCGCCGTTCGGCTGGCTAATCAGCGTTACGCCGGCGGGTTGATACTCGTCCAGCAATTGCTTCACCAGGCGCGCAGAATCATCCGTTGAACCGTCATCAATGATGACTGCTTCGATATCATCGGTCATCTGGCTGAACAGCGAGCGTAAGCTCTCCACCACAAAGTCGGCATTGTTGTAAAACGGCACAATGAAACTGAGTAAATAGGGGCGTTGGCTCATTGACGAAGATCCTGTGCATCAGGCGTTTTTTTCATGGATATGACGCTGGCAATAATCGCCAGGCAGAACATGACGGTGCCTTCGGTACTGAAGAAAATAACGTCGGTAAGGCCAAAGGCAATAAGGCTCAGCATGACGGTAAACAGCAAGACGTTGTTATATATTCTTAACGCGGCAAAAATGTAGGTCAAATAAAACGTCAGCAGCAGCACGGCACCCACAATACCTTTCAACGAATAGGCTTCGATAAGTTCGTTATGCAAATGCACGGTCAGGTAAGGCATGACCCCCATCAGTTCAGGATCCTGTTTGACCATGGCGGTTATTTCTTTGGCCCGCTGCTCGGCTGACTGACCCAGCAGGGCCTGGTTGCCGGCATGGAAGCCGGTGCGCTGCATCGATAGGCGTGACATGATGGAATTGTCTTTCTGCGGATCGTTGATCGACGCCATATCCTGATGGAAGTCGTGAATGCGTTGTTCTATTTGCGACTTGAAGATCATCGCACTCAGCAGCAACAGCAACGGGAAAGCCAAGGCGATGGTCATTTTCTGGCGACGCGAGAAAAACTCGCGCGACGTGAAGACGAAAATAGCCACCATCACCGGGAACACCAGCATCGCAGCCCGCGTGCCGGTCAGGCCGATCACCGAGAAACTGACGATAAACGCCAACAGGAACAGCATCAACCGATAGCGTGTTTTCAGCAGCAATACCGCATGCAGCATGACGAGATTAATGGCGGTGATGATATAGGCAACGATGGTGGCGCGATCGAAGTTGAGCTGTACGCGCGGATAATGCAGCCATAACCCCTGGTAGATGGCGTAAGCGTTGACGGCCAGCGCGCCGCCAATGGCAACGGCGATATAGCTTTTTTGAAAATCCAGGCGTTCATTCAGCGCAATAAGCAAAATAAATGCGGTGGCCAGCTGTAATTTGCCGGTAGAGAAATAGCTGCGGTAAATATTTACATAATCATCCGGCTGTTTATTGAGTGGAGCCCAGATCATGCTTGCGGCTCCCAACAGGCACAGGGATAAGAATAGCGTCAGGTGGACTTTGTTTTTGGTATAAAACCTGAAGTTAAAACACAGGGCGATAAAAGAGATGTAGCTAGAAATATAAAAAATGTTTCGCCCTGTCTCAACGCCAAAAGGAATGGTGCAAAAAGCGATCGCGCAGCCTAAAAAGATCAGGTAGCTAAAAGCAGGATGTGGACGTTTCTCACTTGGCATGGGTCGGGTTCCGGCTTACTTTATTCTAGAGTTAAAACGATTCGAGCGAACGGTCGAACTCGGTCTTGAAGACCGAATAATCAAAATGTTCGGCAGTAAATTGGCGGGCATTGGCGCTCATGCTGCGATAGGTTGCAGGCTGCAGCATTTTTTCCACCGCATCGGCGCAATCCAGGTGCGACACCAGTTTGGGCGTCACCAGGCAATCCTGCACCGGATCATAGACCTGATGCGGGAAATCGACCTTGAGGCCGGTAAGCTGTTGGTGTTCTTCAATGGTGACCGACGGCGTCAGGCCGATACCGCATACGCCGTCTTTGACGGCTTCCGGCTGGCCGTCAACCAGAGGGAAGATCACCGGCACGCCAAAATACAGCGATTCCATGCAGGATAAGCCAAAGGGTTCGGTTATCGGCGTGCTCATATAAATATGGGTACGGTTGAAGAAATCCGCGACGTTGTCCTGAAAACCGCTGAACCGCACGCGATCGCCCAGTTGCAGACGCTGGGCCAGCGCTTCGAATGCCGGCTGGTCAGGGCCTTTGCCGGCAATTTCCAGCGTCACGTCATGCCCACGACGCAGCAGTTCTTGCATCATCAACAGGGAAACGCTGATCCCCTTTAGTGTGACCAGGCGGGAGGCGGTACCGATCCGCAGCGGCGTCGCCAGCGTTTTGGGTTCGCTGTCGATCCCGGCTGGCGTCTTGATTCGATTAATCACCACCGGATTGGGACAAGGCAGGTTAAAGCGCATTTCCATCACGCGTTTTGAGGCATAAGAGGCTGAGATAACCCCATCGAGCATCGCGAAGAAGCGCAGCGTTTTGCCGTTTTTGGCATAACGCCACGAACAGCCGTGGTCGTAATAAATCAGTTTGCCGCGCTTGGGTTTCGCCACCAGGCCCGGGATCAGGTCCCAGACGATCACTACATCGGCGTCGGCGCGCTCAACTTTCCATTTCAATAGGTATTTGCGCAGAAACTGCGGGCAGCGCAGAGAAAAGGCATTGAACAGGCGATTGGCAAACGTCACTTTCTGCTGTGGCATCTTTTTGCGGATCTCTTCACCCACCTCGCTGCTGATGCAAATGACCTGGTTGCTGCCGTCGGTGGTGTCGTTGAGATACTGCAAAAACAGGCGTTCTACGCCGCCCATTTTTTCCAGGTTGATGATGTGCAATTTCTTCATCACATATCCTTTTGCAATGCTGCCCAAACCGATTCGGCGCTGATGGTAGCCATGGTCTTATCCGCTGATACCAGCGACCGTTGGTTTTGCCCATAGCCGCCAATCAATCCCGGGTCGGTAGGGCCGAACAGCGTAATGTTCGGGCGATCGAGCGCGGCGGTCAGGTGGCTGAGTCCGGTATCGACCGACACCACGCCTTGCGCACCGGCCAGTACTTCGGCTATCTGTTGCAGGCTGAGCTTTGGCAGCACCTCGACGTGCGGGAAACCGTCTGCCAGCCGCTGTGCTCGCTGATGTTCATGCTCCGCACCCCACGGCAGCTTGATACCGAGCCCGGTCGGCTCGATCAGTGCAATCAGTTCACGCCAGTTTGCTTCTGGCCAGTGTTTCTCATCGCGCGTGGTGGCGTGCAAAAACACCAGGTATTGCCCGGCATCCGCTGGTGGATCGCCAAGGAAACGGGCGGCAATGGCATAATCGCCGTGGGTCGTCGGTTTTGGATAACCCAGACTCTTGGCGAACAGTTCACGGGTGCGTTCCACCGCATGTTGCTGCTTGTCAATGTCATGGCGATGGTTGTAAAACCAGCTGGCGAAAGGTTCGCGCGCGCTTTTACAGTCTTGCCCATGTTTGCTGCCTTTGGCGATGCGGGTGATCAGCGCCGCGCTTTTCATCAGCCCCTGGGCATCAATGACCACATCGTAGTTGCGTGCCTGCAGCTGACGTTTGAAATCGCAGCGCTGCTGTCGGGTTTCGCTACCGAACCAGTTTTTGCGCCAACGGCGGATAGCCACCGGAATAACGCGATCGACCGCCGGATGCCAGCTTGGGATCTGGCTGAAGCTCTCCTCCACCACCCAGTCGAAACGGATGCCGGGAATGGCATTCATGGCGTCGGTCAATGCCGGCAACGTATGAAGCACGTCCCCCATGGAAGAGGTCTTAACGATCAGCACCTGCATGATTATTCCTCGCTGGCGGCAAGCAACGGCGTCAGCGCGTCCAACACCTGCTGTGGCTGGATGTCGATCAGGCTTTGATGATAACCCTGGTCGGCATCGCCTTTGCGTACTTTGTGATAACCGCTGATAAGGCGGATGACCCGGGCCTTGTCAGATAGCGGCGGGGTAAAGTCGGGGCTGCTTGGGCCGTACAAGGCTATCAGAGGCTTGTTCAACGCCGCCGCAACGTGCATCAATCCGGAGTCGTTGCTGACCACCGCCCGACAGGAGGCAATCAGAATTACCGCCTGCTCCAGCTGGGTTTCACCGGCCAGATTGACGCAGTAATCTCGCGCTTCTTCGACCAGTGCTGCGCGGATTTGTTCACCGGCTTCATGGTCTTTGGCGGAACCGAACAGCGCGATTTGATAGCCTTGGTCGATCAGCATCTGCGCCAATTGCGCATAGTGATAGTGTGGCCAGCGCTTGGCGGGGCCGAATTCAGCGCCAGGGCAAAACCCGATGGTCGGTCGTTGGTCGGTAAGGTTGAAGGCTGAGGCGGTTTCGGCGATCTCTTCGTCGCTGACCTGTAATCGCGGCCATAGCAACGGCTGCGGCAGATCTTCCGCGCGCCGAATCTGCTGTTTGTCATAGGCCAGCGCAACGTAGCGTTGCACCATTAACGGGAAGGCGGCTTTATCCAGTACGCGAATATCGTTCAGCAGACCGTAACGCATTTCGCCGCGCCAACCGGTACGCTGTGGCACGTTGGCGAAAAATGGTATCAGGGCCGATTTGAACGAGTTTGGCAGCACATAGGCGCGATCGTAGCGATTGGCGCGCAGCTCGCGGCCGAGACGCCGCCGTTCGCCGATCGCCAGGGCCCCGTGGCCAAGCGGCATCGACAGCGCCTGACTGACCTCAGGCATGCGCGCCAGCAATGGACGACACCAGGCCGGTGCCATCACATCGATCTCTGCTGACGGGTACTCGGCCTTCAGGGTGCGGTAGAGACTTTGCGACATCATCATATCGCCAACCCAGGAAGGGCCGATAACCAGTATTTTCATACCGTGCAGATTTCCTTCAGCTTAGGCGGTGCGGTTTAACCAGGCCATGTACTCTTTGACGCCTTCGGCGACGGTTTTGAATGGCGCGTCATAACCGGCTTCGCGCAGCTTGGTCAGGTCGGCCTGGGTGTAAGCCTGGTAACGGCCTTTCAGTTTTTCAGGGAATTCGATGTATTCCACCGCGCCTTGCTGATGGTATTCCACCACCGCATCGGCCACCGCCTGGAAGGTTTCCGCCCGGCCGGTACCGCAGTTGAAGATGCCGGACACGCCGCTCTTCCAGAACCACAGGTTGACTGCCGCCACGTCGCCAACGTAAATGAAGTCGCGCTTGAAGTTTTCGCTGCCGGAGAACAGTTTCGGGTTTTCACCACGATTGATCTGGCCGTTCAGATGGAACGCCACGCTGGCCATGCTGCCTTTGTGCCCTTCGCGCGGGCCATAGACGTTGAAGTAACGGAAACCGCAGATTTGCGAATCCGCCTGCGGCAGGATTTCACGCACGTACTGGTCGAACAGGAATTTGGAGTAACCGTAAACGTTCAGCGGTTGTTCATACTGACGCTCTTCGATGAAGTTTTCGCTGCGGCCGCCGTAGGTGGCGGCGGACGAGGCGTACAGGAACGGGATCTCGCGATCCAGGCAATAGTGCAGCAGATCCTTGGAGTACTGATAGTTGTTATCCATCATGTACTTGCCGTCCCACTCGGTGGTGGCTGAACAGGCGCCTTCATGGAATACCGCGTCGATGTCGCCGAGATCGTCGCCGGCCATGATGCTGGCGATAAAATCTTCCTTATCGATATAGTCGGCAATATCCAGATCGACCAGGTTGACGAACTTGGTGCCGTCTTTCAGGTTGTCTACCACAAGAATGTCGCGATACCCGCTATCATTCAATGCTTTAACGATATTGCTGCCGATCATGCCGGCGCCGCCAGTGACGATAATCATTGGGCTTACCCCTGTCATTCTGCCTGGTGGTGCACAATGCCCCACGCCATATGTTGGCTATAATAGCATTTCGTGTCGCAGCAAACATCGGATGGGCTCTTATTCTGTTGCCAACCCGCGTCTGACGCTACATCGCCGTGATATCTGCTGCATTTTTCATATTCTCTCCTGCCTATTGTCGTCAGTCAGCCAACAAATCAGTAAAATATGCCGGAAATAAGCCCATCCTGGAGATAACCGAATGTCCGCGTCTTTTTATCAGCAGTTGGAACAACAGCTTGCCACTACCCGAGCTGAAGGGTTGTTCAAAGAAGAACGCATTATTACGTCTGCGCAACAGGCCGATATCGCCGTGGCAGACGGGAGCCACGTCATCAACTTTTGCGCCAACAACTACCTTGGCCTGGCGAATCACCCGGCGATGATTGAGGCCGCAAAGGCGGGCATGGACAGCCACGGTTTCGGTATGGCATCGGTGCGTTTTATCTGCGGTACCCAGGACAGCCACAAGCAGCTGGAGCAGAAGCTGGCCGACTTTCTCGGCATGGAAGATGCCATCCTCTATTCCTCCTGTTTTGACGCCAACGGCGGCCTGTTCGAAACGCTGCTGGGTCCGGAAGACGCCATCATTTCCGATGCGCTGAACCACGCGTCGATCATCGACGGCGTGCGCCTGTGCAAGGCCAAACGCTACCGCTACGCCAACAACCACATGGGCGAGCTGGCAGCGCAGTTGAAACAGGCCAAAGCCGATGGCGCACGGCACATTCTGATTGCTACCGATGGTGTATTTTCAATGGATGGGGTGATCGCCAACCTGAAAGGCGTATGCGACCTGGCCGACGAATATCAGGCGCTGGTGATGGTCGACGATTCGCACGCCGTCGGTTTCGTTGGCGCGCACGGGCGTGGTACGCATGAATATTGCGACGTGATGGGCCGTGTCGACATTATCACCGGTACGCTGGGTAAAGCGCTGGGCGGGGCTTCCGGTGGCTACACCGCCGCCAGGAAAGAAGTGGTGGAATGGCTGCGTCAGCGCTCGCGTCCATATCTGTTCTCCAACTCATTGGCACCGGCGATCGTGGCGGCCTCGATCAAGGTGCTGGAACTGCTGGAGCAGGGGGATGCGTTGCGCGATCGCTTGTGGTCCAACGCCCGTCTGTTCCGTGAAAAAATGACCGCAGCCGGCTTTGAACTGGCCGGGGCCGACCACGCCATTATCCCGGTGATGCTGGGGGAAGCGAAACTGGCGCAGGATTTCGCCAATGCGTTGCTCAAGGAAGGCATTTACGTAACAGGTTTCTTCTATCCGGTGGTGCCGAAAGGCCAGGCGCGTATCCGCACCCAAATGTCTGCCGACCACACGCCGGAACAAATTGAGCGCGCCGTTGAGGCGTTTACTCGTATCGGTAAAGATCTTGGCGTTATTGCATAAGGTAAACCCATGAAAGCATTGTCAAAATTGAAAGCGGAAGCAGGGATTTGGATGACCGACGTGCCGCAGCCGGAGCTGGGCCACAACGATGTCATGATTAAAATTCGTAAAACCGCGATCTGCGGCACCGATGTGCATATTTATAACTGGGATGAATGGTCCCAGAAGACCATCCCGGTTCCGATGGTGGTTGGTCATGAGTATGTCGGTGAAGTAGTGGCGATTGGCCAGGAGGTCAAAGGCTTCACTATCGGCGATCGGGTTTCCGGCGAAGGCCATATTACCTGCGGGCATTGCCGCAACTGCCGTGGCGGTCGCACTCATCTGTGCCGCAACACCATTGGCGTCGGCGTTAACCGTCCTGGTTCCTTTGCCGAATATCTGGTGATCCCGGCCTTCAACGCCTTCAAAATCCCCGACAACATTCCGGATGAACTGGCGGCGATTTTCGACCCGTTCGGCAACGCCGTGCACACCGCGCTGTCGTTTGACCTGGTCGGCGAAGACGTGCTGGTGTCCGGCGCCGGCCCGATCGGCATCATGGCGGCCGCGGTTTGCAAGCACGTGGGCGCACGTCATGTGGTGATTACCGACGTTAACGAATACCGGCTGGATCTGGCGCGCAAAATGGGCGTCACCCGCGCGGTCAATGTGAGCAAGGAAAATCTCAGCGACGTGATGACCGAGCTGGGTATGACCGAAGGTTTTGATGTCGGGCTGGAAATGTCAGGTGCTCCACCGGCGTTCCGTACGTTGCTCAACGCCATGAACCACGGTGGGCGTATCGCCATGCTTGGCATTCCGCCGTCCGACATGTCGATCGACTGGAATCAGGTGATCTTCAAAGGGCTGTTTATCAAAGGGATTTACGGTCGTGAGATGTTTGAAACCTGGTACAAGATGGCGGCGCTGATCCAGTCAGGACTGGATCTGACGCCAATCATCACCCACCGCTTTTCGATTGACGAGTTCCAGCAGGGCTTCGACGCCATGCGCTCCGGCCAGTCCGGGAAAGTGGTGTTAAGCTGGGATTAATTCCGGCGATTTGTCCTCAGGGTCCGGCTCGCCGGACCCTATGATTTCCGCTCCGGCGTTGTCACCCAGCGCTGCCACTGATTTTTGATGAACGTTACGGCCGGTGATTGCGCCAGGCTTTCACCAATCACCTTCAACGCGCTGCCGGCGTTGGCTTTTTCCTGCGGCAGTTTCACCTTGCACTGTTTGATACCGCCCTTGAACGGGTTCTTCGACTGTGGATGCTGTGGCTTGGCCGGCGGCAGATAACCGCTACCGCCTGACTGCGGCGCATTGAGCAGCGAGCTTGGCCGCACCAGCACGATATCGGACGGCAGGGTTGCCAGCATCTGCCGGAGTACCTTGACGGTCGCCGGCCGAGGGTGACCGATGGCGATGGCCGAACCGTTGCGTCGCGCAAGCTCTACCGCCCGGTTGAACTGATGGCGAATATCGGCTTCGCTCGCAGTGTCGTCAAGAAATACCCGACGTTTGATCACTTTCACGCCGGTACCGGCGGCCGCACGGGTTGCCTGGCTGTTGCCGATGGTCATGCTGTCGAGAAAATAGAGGTTGTAGCTTTCCAGCGCCTGCATCACTTTTTGCATTGCCGGCAGGCTGGAGGTCATGGCGCTGCCCATGTGGTTGTTCATGCCAACCGCATATGGCACGTTATTAACCGCATTGCGAATGATGCGCTGTACCTCGTCGCTGCTCATCGAGGGTTGCAGCGTGTCGCGTTCCAATGGCTGCTTGCTGAGCGGCGCCATCGGCATATGAATCAGCACTTCCCGGCCCTGGCTGTGGGCGCGGGTCGCCATTAAATGCGCGTGTGGCGCATTGGGCAGCACTGCTACCGAAATGGCCAGCGGCATCTGCAACACGGCGTTTTCTTCATGTGGGCGGTAGCCCACATCATCAATCACAATCGACAGTTTACCTGCCTGTGCGGCACTGGCCAGCAGCAGGGCGCCAATCAGTGCGGCGCTTCGCGTTTTGATGTAATGCAAATCTTATTTTCCCAACCACGGCAGTGGGTTAACCGCCTGACCCTGGCGGCGAATTTCGAAATAGAGCGCAGGCGATCCCTGGCCTCCGCTGGTACCCACCAAGGCGATTGGCTGGCCGGCGCGTACCTGGGCACCGACGTTGACCAGCGCACTCTGGTTGTAGCCGTACAGGCTCATGTCACCCTTGCCGTGCTCGACCACCACCACCAGGCCGTAGCCTTGCAGCCAGTCGGCCATCAGCACACGACCATCGGCGATGGCTTTGACTTCGCTGCCTTCAGGTGCAGAAATCACCATGCCTTTCCAGCGTAACTCACCTTGCTGCGTTTCGCCAAAGCGGTGCAGGGTGCTGCCGCGTACCGGCCAGTAGTCTTGGCCATTTGGTCGGCCAAGGCCGCCGGTGCGGGCCATCAGCGAGCGTTCGCTTTCGCTTGGCTTGTAGCTGGCGCCGGTTTTCTTCGCCTGTTGCTCTTTCTTGCGTACCTGCTCACGTACTCGGGCGGCTTCGCGCGCTTCGCGTTCGGCACGGGCGCGGGCTTCACGTTCGGCACGGGCGATTTTGTCGCGCAAACGGCTTTCGTTCTGGCGTAGCTCGCTCAGACGTTGCTGATCTTTATCCAGCGACGCTTCGAGTGCGGTCAGGGTTTTCTTACGTGCGCTGCGCGCCTGTTCCAGCTTTTGCTGCTGTGTCTGTTGGGCGCTTAACAAGGTTTTTTGCTGGTTCTGCTTGGCGACCAGCGTGGTCTTTTGTGCGGCCAGCTCGATGCGCGTTTGCTTCAACTGCTCGATGGTTTTTTGGCGTGCTTCGTTCAGATAGCCAAAGTAAGCCAAAATGCGCTCGCTGCGCTGGCTTTCTTCACCGCTGAGGATCAACTGCACCGCACTGTGCTGCCCTTGACGGAAGGCGGCATCCAGCTGTTTGGCCAGTATGTCTTGTTGCGTGCTTTGTTGTTGCTGCAGTTTGGCGATCGAGGCATTCAAGCCGGAAATATCCTTGCCCAGGGCGTTTAACGAGCTCTGGGTATCACGCAGAGAACGACTGGCCTGCGCGATGGTTTTTTCCTGTGACTTGAGTTGATCCTGCAACGTGTTGCGTTGTTGTTGCTGTTGCTTAACCGCTTTTTCTTTTTCAGCAATGCTTTGCTGAATGTCTTTCAGCTCGGATTTGCTGTCGTTGGCAGCATGGCCGAATAGCGGCAACAACAAGACGCCAGCGCAAAATACGCTGGCGCACAGTGTGGTCAACTTCCTTGGCGCACTGCGAAGCGGCAGCGATTGGCTGCCTGCGTTTGCGCTTCGGGTTACCCTTGATAGTGCAAAATACGCCTTTTCCCTCATGGAGAGGGATTATTCCACGATGAACAGCGGCTTACCAGTCATCTCTTGCGGGATTTCCATTCCCATCAGCGTCAGCATGGTCGGCGCGATATCCGAAAGCTTGCCGCCACTGACTGCCGTGGCCGGTTTGCCAACGTAAATCAGCGGCACCGGCAGACTGGTATGCGCGGTGTGTGCCTGGCCGGTGGCCGGGTCCCGCATTTGCTCGGCGTTGCCGTGATCGGCGGTGATCAGCAGTTGGCCGTCAACGGCTTTTACCGCGTCGACGATTTTTGCCATGCAGCCGTCCAGTGTTTCAACCGCCTGGATTGCGGCGTCATAGATACCGGTGTGGCCGACCATGTCGCCGTTCGGGTAGTTGCAGATAATGGCGTCGTATTTACCGCTGGCGATGGCATTCAACAGCTTGTCGGTCAATTCGGCCGAGCTCATTTCCGGTTGCAGATCGTAGGTGGCGACCTGCGGCGAATTGATCAGCACCCGATCTTCACCGGTGAACGGTTGTTCCACGCCGCCGTTATAGAAGAACGTAACATGGGCGTACTTTTCGGTTTCGGAGATGCGCAGCTGGGTTTTGTCGTGCTTCATCAGCCATTCACCAAAGGTATTCACCAGCGACGCTGGCGGATAGGCGCAGGCGGTGTGGATGTCGGCGGCGTATTCGGTCAGCATCACGAAATCCGCGAGCTTGACGATTTTGGCACGAGGAAAGCCGTTGAAGTCGGCGTTGACAAAGGCGCGAGCGATCTGGCGTGCGCGGTCGGCGCGGAAGTTCATGAAAATCAACGCGTCGCCATCCTGCATTTCCGCGCTGGCTTCACCGGCTGCGCGAATCACCGTGGGTTTGACGAATTCGTCGTTTTCATTGCGAGCGTAGGCGGCTTGCAGCCCGGCGACGGCGCTGTCGGCATGAAACTCGCCTTTTGCCTGAGTCAGCAGGTCATAGGCCAATTGCACGCGATCCCAGCGGTTGTCGCGATCCATGGCGAAGTAACGGCCGACGATCGACGCAATGCGCCCGGTTCCCAGCGCGTCGAATGCGTCGCTAAAGCGTTGCAGAGAGTCTTCGGCGCTGCGTGGCGGGGTATCGCGACCGTCCAGAAAGGCGTGCAGGTAAACCGCTTTGGCGCCACGTTGTGCGGCCAGTTGCACCATTGCCAGGATGTGCTCTTCATGGCTGTGTACGCCACCCGGCGACAACAGACCCATGATGTGCACCGCTTTACCGGCCTGAACGGCGTTGTCTACCGCTGCCGTCAGCGTCGGGTTGGTATAGAAGCCGCCGTCTTGAATGTCTTTATCCAGGCGAGTCAAATCCTGATAGACGATGCGTCCGGCGCCCAGATTGACGTGGCCGACTTCGGAGTTGCCCATTTGTCCGTCCGGCAGGCCGACGTCCAGGCCGGATGCGGCAATCAACGTATGTGGCTGCTGTTGCCACAGGCGATCCATTACCGGCGTACAGGCGTTGAGAATTGCGTTGTCCTGCGGTTCTTCCCGGTGGCCATAGCCGTCCAGAATCACCAGCACCATAGGCTTTTTATTGCTCGACATGGTATTAACCTCATAAAGTATGAATAGCCATCTGCCCGCGGGGGATGATGGCTATGCACGCTGCAAAGCGGGGGATTCTAGCGCGCGGCGGGTTAAAAAGAGCCCAGAGAGATCAAAGTTGCGTTGAACTGTCGGCAACTTTTTTGTGCTGACATGACAATTTTTTATCGTAGCCCGCAGTTTCTGCAATCACAGCCGCTAATTGGCTGTAATTGCCGCATTCGGCAGGTATACTCTGGAGCCTTGACTTATTTTCCCTTAACTGACGGGAGTTGTTACACCCCATGCTGCAAGAAATTATGCAATTCGTTAGCAATCATCCCATACTTAGCCTGGCCTGGATTGCCCTGCTGGTCGCGGTGATTGTGATGACCTTCAAAAGCCGTTTCTCCAAGGTTAAAGAGATCACCCGTGGTGAAGCTACTCGCTTGATTAACAAAGAAGATGCGGTGGTGGTCGATACCCGCAGCCGTGAAGATTTCCGCAAGGGTCACATTGCCAATGCCATCAACCTGACGGCGAGCGAAATCAAGAGCGGCAGCCTGGGCGAGCTGGAAAAACACAAGGCGCAGCCGGTGATTGTGGTGTGCGCTAACGGTACAACGTCGCGCGAGCCGGCAGAAAACCTGAGCAAAGCCGGGTTTGACAACGTTACGACTCTGAAAGACGGTATTGCCGGTTGGAGTGGTGAAAATCTGCCTTTGGCACGCGGTAAATAATTCTTTAACGTAGTAGAGGTGGTTCCCATGGCTAACATCGACATCTACACCAAGGCGACTTGCCCGTTCTGCCATCGCGCCAAGGCGCTGCTGAATAGCAAGGGCGCGGCTTTCAACGAGATCGCTATCGACGGCGACAACGTAAAGCGTGAAGAGATGATTGCGCGCAGTGGGCGCACTACCGTGCCTCAAGTCTTCATCGACGGTCAGCATATTGGCGGCTGTGATGATTTATATGCACTCGATGCACGTGGCGGCCTGGACCCGCTGCTCTAGACGGCAGGCCGTAACAGCGTATTCATACTCACATTATTCACGTTGCCTCAGGGCGGCATCTGAACGGCGCCTTGCCAGTCTGGCGCCGTCAGGCTATGCGGTCGAGTGGCCGACCGCTATCAACGGGCGGCGTGAAGCATGACGGGTATATAAGGACATTTAACTAAGGGTATTACACACATGTCAGAACAAAACAGTACCGAGATGGCTTTCCAGATCCAGCGTATCTACACCAAAGACATCTCTTTTGAAGCGCCAAATGCACCACAGGTTTTCCAGCAGGAATGGCAGCCAGAAGTTAAACTTGATCTTGATACCGCATCCAGCCAATTGGCAGATGAGGTATATGAAGTGGTACTGCGCGTAACCGTGACCGCGTCGCTGGGCGAAGAAACCGCATTCCTGTGCGAAGTGCAGCAGGCGGGCATCTTCTCCGTGGCCGGTATCGATGGTACGCAACTGGCGCATTGCCTGGGTGCATATTGCCCGAACATTCTGTTCCCGTATGCGCGCGAGTGCATCACCGCTCTGGTTTCCCGTGGTACGTTCCCGCAGTTGAACCTGGCACCGGTCAACTTTGATGCGCTGTTCATGAACTATCTGCAACAGCAGGCCGAAGGCGAAGGTGCCGCACCACATCAGGATGCCTGATGAATACCGTCAATGCTTCAATGACCGTTATCGGTGCCGGCTCGTACGGCACCGCTTTAGCCATTACGCTGGCACGTAACGGCCACACGGTAGTGCTATGGGGCCATAACCCCGACCAGATAGCCACACTGCAACGCGAACGCTGCAATCAGACGTTCCTTCCCGATGTGCCGTTTCCCGATACTTTGCTGCTCGAAGCCGATTTGGCACGTGCACTGGCGGCCAGCCGCGATGTGTTGGTGGTGGTGCCAAGCCACGTCTTCGGCGACGTATTACGCCAGTTGAAGCCGCTGTTGCGTACCGATGCGCGCATCGTATGGGCAACCAAGGGACTGGAGGCGGAAACCGGCCGGCTATTGCAGGACGTTGCACGCGAAGCGCTTGGCGATACCATTCCATTGGCGGTGGTGTCCGGGCCGACGTTTGCCAAAGAGCTGGCGGCCGGCCTGCCGACCGCCATTGCGCTGGCGGCGACGGACGAACAATTTGCCGACGATCTGCAGCAGTTGCTGCACTGCGGCAAAAGTTTCCGCGTTTACAGCAACCCGGACTTTATCGGCGTGCAACTGGGCGGTGCGGTTAAAAACGTGATTGCCATCGGTGCCGGGATGTCTGACGGCATTGGTTTTGGCGCCAACGCCCGCACCGCGCTGATTACCCGTGGCCTGGCAGAAATGAGCCGACTGGGCTCCGCGCTGGGTGCCGATCCGTCGACCTTTATGGGCATGGCCGGGCTGGGCGATCTGGTGTTAACCTGCACGGATAATCAATCACGCAATCGCCGCTTCGGTATTATGCTGGGGCAGGGGAAGGGTGTGGAAGAAGCGCAGCAGAGCATCGGCCAGGTGGTCGAAGGCTATCGCAATACCAAAGAAGTGCTGGCGCTGGCGCAGCGTCACGGGGTGGAAATGCCCATCACCGAACAGATTTACCAGGTGTTGTACTGTAATAAAAATGCCCGCGAAGCAGCGCTGAGCCTGCTAGGGCGTACACGGAAAGACGAAAAACACAGTGCCTGATCTGGCAATGGGCGCAGTACGCTGAGCCCACCGGGCGCGATTATCGCGCCTGTTACGTATAATTGGCTGCCTTGCCGGCGTCGGCGGGGTTGCCTGTTTTTGTAAGGCAGAGAGGAAAACGATGTCGTCAGAAGAGTTAGAACAGGTCTGGAGCTGCATTAAATCAGAGGCGCGGGCGCTGGCTGATTGTGAACCGATGCTGGCTAGCTTTTTCCATGCGACGTTGCTCAAGCACGAAAACCTGGGCAGCGCGCTCAGTTACATACTGGCCAACAAGCTGGCCAATCCGATCATGCCGGCGATTGCGGTGCGCGAAGTGGTGGAAGACGCCTATCGTGCCGATGCGCAGATGATTGCCTCAGCGGCGCGCGACATTCTCGCCGTGCGGTTGCGTGACCCGGCGGTGGACAAATACTCTACGCCGCTGCTGTACTTGAAAGGCTTCCACGCCTTGCAGGCTTACCGTATCGGCCACTGGCTGTGGCTGCAAGGCCGTGAGGCGCTGGCAATTTACCTGCAAAACCAGATCTCCGTTGCTTTTGGCGTGGATATTCACCCGGCGGCGAATATCGGCTGCGGCATCATGCTCGATCATGCGACCGGTATCGTCATCGGCGAAACCGCCGTGGTGGAAAATGACGTTTCCATTTTGCAGTCTGTCACACTGGGCGGTACCGGCAAAACCAGCGGCGATCGCCATCCCAAAATCCGTGAAGGGGTGATGATTGGCGCGGGTGCGAAAATCCTCGGCAATATCGAAGTCGGCAAAGGGGCAAAAATCGGCGCCGGTTCGGTGGTATTGCAACCGGTACCTGCGCATACCACGGCCGCTGGGGTGCCGGCGCGCATCGTCGGCAGACCGGAAAGCGATAAACCGTCGATGGATATGGACCAGTATTTCAACGGTTCCAATCATGGGTTTGAATACGGCGACGGCATTTGAGCGCCAACCGGACGTCAGACTTTTCAGGCCGCCATCAGCGCGGCCTTTTTGTTATTGCTTGATCAGTGCTCCGGCATAATCCAACTGACGCCAGGCTTCGTATACCACCACCGCAACCGCATTGGATAAGTTCATGCTACGGCTTTGCGCCTGCATGGGAATGCGGATTTTTTGCTGTGGCGGCAAGGCATTGAGGATCTCCGCCGGCAGGCCGCGCGTTTCCGGCCCAAACAGCAAATAATCCCCTTGCTGATAATTGACCGCGCTGTGCGCCGGTGTGCCTTTGGTGGTCAGGGCAAACAGGCGCTGCGGCTGTTCGCTGGCCATGAATGCCGCATAATCGGCGTGGCGCTTGACGCGAGTAAACTCATGGTAATCGAGCCCGGCTCGGCGCAGGCGTTTGTCGTCCCATGGGAAGCCCATGGGTTCAATCACGTGCAACTGAAAGCCGGTATTGGCGCACAGGCGGATGATATTGCCGGTATTGGGTGGGATTTCGGGTTCAAATAAAACGATGTTCAGCATGGTAAAAGCCCCTCATGAGAGGGGCGCAGAATAGCAAATCCAAGCGGGGTTTGTCGCGGAGCGGCGCGCGCCGGTTAATGATCGCGCGATGATTTACGCTGGTGCAACGGTAACCACAGGATCAGACGCAGGCCGCCGAACGGGCTGTCTTCGGCTTTCACCCAGCCGCGGTGCTGCGTGACCGCCGCTTCGACGATCGCCAGCCCCAGGCCGGTACCACCGGATTCTCGATCGCGTGCTTCATCGGTACGGTAGAACGGCCGGAAGATTTGCTCACGGTCTTCCGGGCTGACGCCCGGGCCGTCATCGTCAACCACGATGGTAATACCCTGATTATCGGCGCTGAATGCCACCACGATGCGCGTATGCGAGTAACGTAGGGCATTACGCACAATGTTTTCCAGCGCGCTGTCCAGGGCGCCTGCGTTGCCAAACAGCGTCCATGGCCCCGGTGGTGACGCGACCTCTAGCTGTTTACCCATCTGTTCGGCTTCAAAGCCGGCGTTATCCAGCACATCGGCCCACAGTTCGTTGGCCTTGAGCAATTCGCGTACCAGCTCGCTTTTTTGCTGCCCGCGGGACAAGACCAGCAGGTCGTTAATCATCGAATCCAGTCGCTGCGCTTCGGTTTCGATACGTGCCAATTCATGACCTTCGCCGTGACGGCGGCGCATCAGGGCTGTGGCCAATTGCAGGCGCGTCAACGGCGTGCGCAGCTCGTGGGAAATATCGGAAATCAGCCGCTGCTGGGCGGTCATCATGCGCTCCAGCGCGCTGACCATCTGGTTGAAACTGGCGCCGGTAGCCAGGAACTCCTGCGGCCCAGCCTCCAGTTCCGGATGCTGCTTCAGGTTGCCGCGCGCCACGTCATCCGCGGCGTTTTTCAATTTGCGCGCCGGTTTTGCCAGGCTCCAGGCCAACCACAGCAGCAGCGGCGCGCTGATCAGCATGGTGACAATCAGCAGCAGCAAGGGTCGGTCGAACATCAGATTGATAAAGTCGGATTGCGGGCTGTTGGCCGGACGAATCAGGTACAGTTGATAGTTGTCTTCCCCGTCGCGCACCGAGAAGGGGCCGACCAGCTCGACGCGACCATACTTTTTCTTCTTGGGATGATCGGAGTTGTCGGACTGGCCAATGAAATTACGCACGATTTGCATTTCATTGCGCTGTGCGCCAATAACGCGGCCTTCGCTGGTCACCAGCAGCAAACGCTGGCCGGGCGGTGCCCACTTGTCGATGGCGCGAAACAGGCGCCGCCACCACATCAGGTCGTTGGCCGGATCCTGTTGCAATTCGGCCTCGACATGCTGTTCCAGCATCAGCCCCTGCCGTTGTTCGCTGTCCAGCAGCGAAGTCATTTGGCGGGAGTCGAGCTTGGGCACCATCAACACCAGCATTAGCACCAGCGCTAATGTAAACCAGAAAATGGCGAAGATGCGTGCCGTCAAACTGTTGATCATGTTGCAGATACCATTAAATAGCCGCGGCCACGCAGGGTTTTGAACCATGGGTGGCCGTCTTTACGGTCGGGCAGTTTACGTCGCAGGTTGGAAATATGCATGTCGATGGCGCGATCGAACGGCGTCAGGCGCTTGCCCAATACTTCCTGGCTCAGCAATTCGCGTGATACCACCTGGCCAAGATGCTGGGCCAGCAGATAGAGCAGCGTAAATTCGGTACCGGTCAGATCAAGCACCTGGCCGTCGAAACTGGCTTCCTGACGCCCCGGATTGAGCTGCAGGCCGTCGACATCCAGCGTTGGTGCGCTGGTATCAACGTTTTGTTGCTGCTCGCTCCAGTTGGAACGGCGCAAAATGGCGCGGATGCGTGCCACCAGCTCGCGATCGTTGAACGGTTTCGGCAGGTAGTCGTCGGCGCCGAGCTCCAGCCCGAGTACGCGATCCAGTTCGCTACCGCGTGCGGTCAGCATAATTACTGGCGTTTGATGGTGTTGGCGTAATTCTTTCAGGGTGTCGATACCATTTTTCTTCGGCATCATGATATCGAGAAGCAGGAGATCGATGGAGCTGTCCAGCAGTGACAACGCCTGTTCGCCGTCATGAGCAACGACAATGGTAAAGCCTTCCATTTCAAGCAACTCTTTCAACAGCGAGGTCAGCTCGCGGTCGTCGTCCACTAACAGAATCTTGTTCATTATGATTTACCTCCTGACGCAAAATACGTCATCAACCGTTGGTATTCCATGACTTTACGTAGTTTTACATGCCCTGACGGATGTTTGCAGGTGCGGCAGTACACTGCTCTTCGTCGATTCGCAAAGTGGAAAGAACGAGGAGTAAAAATGCGTAAGGTGACCGCATTAGTTATGGCATCAATGCTGGCGATAGGTTCTTCCGCCGCCACTGCTGCCGAGACTATATCGGAAACGCTCCCGTCTGCTACGCATGTTGCGATCAACACGCTTCCCGGCCAACACCACATGTTTGATGGTGTCAGCCTGACTGAACAGCAGCGCCAGCAAATGCGCGACTTGATGCGCCAGGCTCGCAACGATCTGCCTGGTGTCAATGTAGCTGAAATGGAAGCCATGCATAAGCTGGTAACCGCAGACAAATTTGATGAAGCCGCCGTGCATGCACAGGCGGAAAGAATGGCTCAGGAACAGGTCAAGCGACAGGTCGAAATGGCCCGAGTGCGCAACCAGATGTATAACCTGCTGACGCCTAAGCAAAAAAGTGTTTTAGACCAGAAGCATCAGCAGCGTATGCAGCAGATGGAGCAACAGATTTCTGGTTTGCAACAAACTTCTGCCCAGAAGTTGAGTGCGACTGAGTAGTACCCTGTTTTTCCTTGCCATAGACACCATCCCTGTCTTCCCCGCCATGATGGCGGGGCTTTTTTTGCCTGACATTCCGTTATACTGAACCGAGAAAAATCAATCGGGACTGGTTATGCAACAGCAATATGCGCGCCTGGTGAAGTCTGCCGCCCTGGCCGCTACCGTATTGGCCGCAACGTTACTGCTGATCAAAATCGTTGCCTGGTATATCACCGGGTCGGTAAGCGTGTTGGCTGCGCTGGTGGATTCACTGGTGGATATCGCCGCTTCGCTGACCAATCTGCTGGTGGTGCGCTATTCCCTGCAGCCGGCCGACCAGGAACACACCTTCGGACACGGTAAGGCCGAGTCATTGGCTGCGCTGGCGCAAAGCATGTTTATCTCCGGCTCCGCGCTGTTCCTGTTTCTTACCGGCTTTCAACATCTCTATTCCCCGCAGACGATGCGCGAGCCTGGCGTCGGCATTGCCGTCACGCTGGTGGCGCTGCTCAGTACCCTGATGCTGGTGACTTATCAACGATGGGTGGTAAGAAAAACTCGCAGTCAGGCGGTAAGAGCAGATATGCTGCATTATCAGTCAGATGTCATGATGAATGGTGCTATTCTTATAGCGCTTGGTCTAAGCTGGTACGGCTTTCAGCGAGCAGATGCGCTGTTTGCGCTGGGTATTGGCGTTTACATTCTCTACAGCGCGTTGCGCATGGGTTATGAAGCGGTGCAATCATTGCTCGATCGCGCATTGCCGGATGAAGAGCGGCAGGCGATCATCGAGGTGGTATCGTCATTGCCGGGGATAAAAGGCGCCCATGATTTACGCACTCGCCAATCCGGCCCGACCAAGTTCATCCAGCTGCATTTGGAAATGGAAGACAATCTGCCGCTGATGCAGGCGCACATATTGGCCGAACGAGTAGAAAAAAACCTGCTGGAGCGTTTTCCCGGTGCGGATGTCATTATTCACCAGGATCCTTGCTCTGTAGTTCCCCCGGGTCGCCAGGGGCAATGGGAGCTATAATCAGCCTATGCGGCATGGCTGATATGACGTTGGGCTAGATGGCTTTAACTCAGCGTGCGATGAGGTTTTTTACCTTGATTTAGTGTGACCTGAATCAATTCAGCTGGGTGTTTTTGTTATAATATCCAGCAATAAAATCCGTAAAGCGGGGTTGCTGCAACCGGAGACGCGGAAGGCGCAATCGGCGAATACAAAATTCTTAAGAAATTGCATCTACAAGTTCAGAGGTAGTCATGATCAAGAAAATCGGTGTACTGACGAGTGGCGGTGACGCGCCAGGTATGAACGCTGCGATCCGTGGTGTTGTGCGCGCCGCGCTTACGGAAGGTCTGGACGTTTTTGGTATTTACGACGGCTACCTTGGCTTGTACGAAGATCGCATGGAGCAGTTGGACCGCTACAGCGTGTCCGATATGATCAATCGTGGCGGTACCTTCCTGGGGTCGGCTCGCTTCCCGGAATTCAGAGATGAAAACGTACGCGCCAAGGCCATCGAAAACCTGAAAAAACGCGGCATTGATGCGCTGGTAGTGATCGGCGGCGATGGGTCGTATATGGGCGCCAAGCGCCTGACCGAAGAAGGTTTCCCATGCATCGGCCTGCCTGGCACCATCGATAACGACGTGGCCGGTACCGATTACACCATCGGTTACTTCACCGCGTTGGAAACCGTGGTGGAAGCGATTGACCGACTGCGTGATACCTCCTCTTCACATCAGCGTATTTCCATCGTAGAAGTGATGGGGCGTTACTGCGGCGATTTGACGCTGGCGGCGGCCATCGCCGGTGGTTGCGAATTCATCGTATTGCCGGAAATAGAATTCAACCGCGAAGATCTGGTATGTGAAATCAAGGCCGGTATCGCCAAAGGCAAGAAACACGCCATCGTGGCCATTACCGAGCACATCTGCGACATCGATGAGCTGGCGGCTTACATTGAGCAGGAAACCAAGCGTGAAACCCGTGCCACCGTGCTGGGCCACATTCAACGCGGCGGCTCCCCAGTGGCGTATGACCGTATCCTGGCTTCGCGCATGGGTGCGTATTCCATCGAACTGCTGCTGAAAGGTTATGGCGGCCGTTGCGTGGGCATCCAAAACGAGAAAATGGTGCACCATGACATCATTGACGCGATTGAAAACATGAAGCGTCCGTTCCGTGGTGATTGGCTGGATACTGCCAAAAAACTGTACTGATCTTTCGGTGCTATCGTCTAAAGCCCCCGTTTACGGGGGTTTTTTTATGCTTTCACGCTGGCATATTCCAGAATCGTCTAGCCATAAATTTTTTAGTCTTTAATCATCAGGCCAGTTTCTGGCAGGCTCTGGGCTATATCAACCGATTGAGGTTGCGATTATTTTCCTGGGAGAGCGTGCGATGCGTAAATGGGGTGTAGGGCTGTCATTGTTGTTATTGACCACCGGGGCGGTGGCGAAAGACATTCAATTACTGAACGTTTCGTATGACCCGACGCGTGAGTTTTATCAGGAATATAATGCCGCATTCAGCAAATACTGGCAGCAGCAGAGCGGCGACAGCGTCACCGTGCGCCAGTCGCACGGTGGCTCCGGCAAGCAGGCGACCTCGGTGATTAACGGTATCGAAGCCGATGTGGTGACGCTGGCGCTGGCCTATGACGTTGATGCGATTGCCGAGCGTGGTCGTATTGATAAAAACTGGATCAAGCGGCTGCCGGATAACTCCGCACCTTATACCTCCACCATCGTTTTCCTGGTACGCAAAGGCAACCCGAAGCAGATTCACGACTGGCCGGATTTGGTGAAATCAGGCGTTTCCGTCATCACACCTAACCCGAAAACCTCCGGTGGCGCACGCTGGAACTACCTGGCGGCGTGGGGCTATGCGCTGCACCACAACAATAACGATCAGGCCAAGGCGCAGGAATTTGTCAAAAACCTGTATAAAAACGTCGAAGTGCTGGATTCCGGCGCGCGTGGCTCAACCAACACCTTTGTTGAGCGCGGCATCGGCGACGTATTGATCGCCTGGGAAAACGAAGCGTTGCTGGCGGAAAAGGAGTTGGGCAAGGATAAGTTCGAAATTGTCACTCCGAGCGAGTCGATTCTGGCAGAACCGACGGTGTCGGTTGTCGATCGGGTGGTCGATAAGCGTGGGACTCGAGACGTTGCAAACGCCTATCTGAAATATCTGTACACGCCGGAAGGCCAAACCATCGCGGCGAAAAATTATTATCGTCCACGCGATCCGGCGGTCGAGGCCAAATTTGCCACGCAGTTCCCGAAACTGAAACTGTTCACCGTGGATGATACCTTCGGCGGTTGGACCAAAGCGCAGAAAGAACACTTCGCCAGCGGCGGAAAATTCGACGAAATCAGCAAGCGTTAAGCCAGTTAGCGCAATAAAAAACCCCGGCATGCCGGGGTTTTGTCATTCAGCGCTGTAGGTTATCAGGCTTTTTTCGCTGCGGCCGCGGCCTTGACGATCACCGCGAACGCGTCGGCTTTCAGCGACGCGCCGCCAACCAGTGCACCGTCGATGTCCGGCTGTGCGAACAGTTCTGCGGCATTTTTATCATTGACCGAGCCGCCGTACTGGATGATCACGCCTGCCGCAACGTCGGCGTCGTGCTTGGCGATGTGGTCACGAATGAATTTGTGTACCGCCTGTGCTTGCGCAGGGGTAGCAGATTTGCCGGTACCGATGGCCCACACTGGCTCATAGGCGATAACGGTGTCTTTCATTGCCGGTGCGCCCAGGGTTTTCAATACGGCATCGATCTGGCGTGCACAGACTTCTTCGGTTTTACCCGCTTCATTTTCTGCTTCGGTCTCGCCGATGCACAGCACCGGGATCAGACCAGCTTCTTTCAGTACGGCAAACTTCTCTGCGATCGCTTCATCGGTTTCCTTGTGATAAGTGCGACGCTCGGAGTGGCCGATAATGATGTATTGCGCACCAACGTCCTTCAGCATGTTGGCGGAAACTTCGCCGGTGAAAGCGCCGGACAGGTTGATGTCCACGTTTTGCGCACCCAGCGCGATACGGCTGCCGGCCAGCTGATGTTTGGCTTGATCCAGGTACATTACCGGTGGGGCGATGGCTACGCCGCAGCCTTCTACGCTGCTCAGTTCGCTGCGCAAGCCGGCGATCAGCTCGTTAACCATGTGAGTGCTGCCGTTAAGCTTCCAGTTACCCATAACTAATGGATGACGCATGTTTTTTCCTCCAACAAGGGAACGCGAGAGTCGAAATTAATACTGCCGGACCGGCAGTCAACCTGCCCAACAGTATAGAGATGAAAAGATGAGAAGGCTTTGCTTTTCGTCATTAATTGCCCGGCAATCACGGTTCCGCCAGCGTTAATTTTACCGGTTCAACCGCAAAGGTCAGGCCCTGGTCGCCGTTGTCCGCCACCACGTAGCGGATGGCACCCACCTGCTGCGAGTAAAAATGGGAGCCTTTGCCTTTCTCCAGCAGCGAATTAACCTTGATGATGCTTTGTTCGACCGACAGCGCCGGTTCGAACTGGCGCATCAGCGCCGCCATATAGTTAACCGCGATGGCTCGGGCGGTTTTTGCGTCGTTGCCCTGCAACGGCAGATGGGTTATCTGCAACGTTTTGATTTTACCCGTACCTTTTTCCAATGCGGTGGAAGCGTACAGGTTTTCATTCAGTTTGCTGGCGGCGCGGGTCAGCAACGGCGTATCGTCTTCGCTGGCGGCGATGGCGCGGAATTCGCCAATCGGCAACGTCGGATTGTCGCGGTTGTATTTTTCGCGGAATTTCACCACCGTCAGATCGAACGTCGGCGCGCCGGCCAACAGGTATGGCGCCGTCGGTGGTGCATCCGCAGCGGCTGGCGGATCGGCCCAGGCAGCGCCCATTCCATATGCCAGACAGGCAATAAGGGTGATTTTTCTCAGCATGATAGTAGCGGCATCAATAGCAAAGCGGACTCCGATTAAAGCGATAACCGAGGGGGCTTGTCAAAGATCCCGCAGGATTAACGCCAACTGACAGCGAGACTGCGTGGTATTACGCATTCTGCATGGCGAAAACCTCGCCGCTGCGTTGCCTATGTTACACTGCGGCGCAGAATATGGGCAGGTTAACGATGCAGGATTCAATGACAATACAACAGTGGTGTTTTTCGTTTAAGGGGCGCATTGGACGGCGTGACTTCTGGATCTGGATAGGGTTGTGGCTGGTGCTGATGGCGATAGCCTTCACCTTGGCCAATTACCAGTGGGTGGCGATTCAGACCATTGCATTTTTCATTGTGGCGCTGCTGTGGCCAACGGCGGCGGTGCTGGTGAAGCGGTTGCATGACCGCAACAAAGCCGGTTGGTGGGCGTTGCTGCTGATCCTTGCCTGGATGTTGGCGGCAGGCAACTGGCAGATGCTGGCGCCGCTCTGGCAGTGGGGCGTCGGGCGTTTTATCCCGACGTTGATTATCGTGATGATGGTTATCGATCTGGGGGCGTTCGTCGGCACGCCTGAAGATAACCGTTTTGGCCCGCCGCCCGAGCCGGTGAAGTTCCGCGCCGAGTGAATGATGGATTACCAGTAATGCTCGCTGGTCATATGCCCGGGTTTGCGCCGCAGGTGCTTGCGCATGCCGTGCAGATCCTTGAGCGTCTGCTGGGTATCGCGCACCATTTGCGGGTTGCCGCACAGCATCACATGGCTGGTTTCGGCATCGAGCGGCAAACCGATCGCCGACTCCAACTGTCCATCGGCTATCAGCGCCGGTACGCGACCGGTCAGCGAGCCGGCGATCTCTTCCCGACTGACGATGGTCTGGATACGTAATTTGCCGTTGTAGCGCTGTTGAAGCTGTTGCATCAGCGGCAGATAACTCAAATCGCGCGCAAAGCGGGCGGCATGCACCAGCACCAGATTGCTAAAACGCTCCAGTCCTTTGCCTTCCTGCAACATCGACAGGTATGGGCCAATGGCGGTGCCGGTAGCCAGCATCCACAGGGTGTCACAATCAGGCACTTCATCCAGTACGAAGAACCCGGCGGCCTGTTTGGTTACCATGATCTCGGCGCCTGGCGCCAACTGGTTCAGCCGTGGGCTGAGTTTACCCTCCGGCACGGTGACCAGATAGAACTCGAGATTGCTATCGCTCGGCGCATTCACGTAAGAATAGGCGCGCTGCACCCGTTCGCCGTCAATTTCCAGCGCCAATTTGGCAAATTGCCCGGCGATGAACGGGTCAATCGGTGCATCGACGGTGAGGCTGAATAGACCGTCGGTCCACTGTTCCAGGTGAGTAACCTTGCCTTTAACCCATTCGGCCATATCTTAAAGCTCCCGTGGTTGAATCAAATAAGCGCAATGCCGCGAGCCGGCGATGGCGTGTGCGGTACGCTCAATGTGGTAATCGCCACCCAACAGCCGATGAAACAGGCGTAACTCTGAATTGCACAAACTGCTGCAGCTATTGGCGGCAACGCCAATCGGGCAGTGGTTTTCCACCAGCAGCGTGCCGAGCGGGTGCTCCAGCAGTTCAGCCATATAGCCATCGTGCCGCCGCAGGTGCACCAACCGGGCCAGTCTACCCTGATGATCGCTTTCTTGCGCCAGCTCTGCGGCGTAGCGCTGGAACAGGTCGTCTTCACGAGCGCCAATCAGCGTGCTCAGCCCCGCACCACCAAACAGCGTATGGGCGGTGGTGAGTAACGCCTGCGCCAGCTCAGCGTGCCGATCGGCAAATTGCGCGTGCCCTGAGCGGGTGAGCGACCAATAGCGTGTCGGACGCCCCACTTTGCTACGCGCTTCCTCGTAGCAAACCAGCTCGCGTTGCTCCAGGGATTGCAGATGCTGGCGAATGCCCATCGGGGTGATACCCAGATGCTGTGCGAGCATCTTGGCCGAGTGCGGCCCCAGGGTTTTTAACTGCAATAAAATCAGCGCTGGTGTTTTCATCTACCCAATCCCTATGGCGTTATTTTATTTCAAGATGATGAAAAGAATTATCGATTAAATGCTAAAGCGGAGCTACTGCAAGTGTGGCATGGGTATCGGCCGGGGCGAGTCGTACAGTTTAATTTACGACGCTGGTCGGCATTGCTGCCAGTGTGAGCGCGATCAAAGTTTGCTGGAAACTCGCTAAAAAAAATAGATTTGTTAGCTTATGCCGCGATAAAGGGCTGGCGGCATCGGCGTCGGACAACGATACCTGCACAGGCGGTTTTGGCGAGTTAATACGTTAACGAAGATAATGAGAAAATTAGAAAATTTTCACCTGTTGGTGATGTTGATCCTGCTGGTGGCCGTCGGCCAGATGGCGCAAACCATTTATGTTCCTACCATTGCCGATATCGCTCACGACCTGTCGGTACCTAACGGTGCAGTACAGCGGGTGATGGCGGCTTATCTGATGACCTACGGGTTTTCCCAGCTGATTTACGGCCCGCTGTCGGACCGTATTGGTCGCCGCCCGGTGATTTTGGCGGGGATGGTGATATTTATCGTCGGCGCGACGGGTGCCTTGATGGCCAGTAGCCTGACGATGCTGGTGGCCGCCAGCGCGATCCAGGGGATGGGCACCGGCGTTGCCGGGGTGATGGCGCGCACCATGCCGCGCGATCTGTATGCCGGCAGCGCGCTGCGCTACGCCAACAGCTTACTGAATATGGGGATTCTGGTCAGCCCGTTGTTGGCACCGGTGATCGGCGGTGCGCTGGCGATGATGTTCGGTTGGCGTGCCTGCTACGCGTTTCTACTGGTGCTGTGCGTCGGCGTGGCGTTTGCCATGTTGCGCTGGTTGCCGGAAACGCGGCCGCAACAAACGGAAAAGCGCCGCATGCTGGCCAGTTTTCGCCAACTGCTGGGTGATGGTACCTTCAGCTGTTACTTGGTGATGCTGATTGGCGCGCTGGCGGGTATTGCGGTGTTTGAGGCCAGCTGCGGCGTATTGATGGGCGGGGTGCTGGGGCTGAGCGGGCTGACCGTTAGCATTCTGTTTATTCTGCCGATCCCGGCGGCCTTTTTTGGCGCCTGGTATGCCGGCCGTGACGGCAAGACCTTCCACAGCCTGATGTGGCATTCGGTGATCAGCTGTCTGCTGGCAGGCCTGATGATGTGGATCCCCGGTTGGTTCGGGGTGATGAACATCTGGACATTGATCGTACCGGCGGCGCTGTTCTTCTTTGGTGCCGGCATGCTGTTCCCGCTGGCAACCACCGGCGCGATGGAGCCGTTCCCCTATCTGGCCGGTGCCGCGGGCGCGTTGGTGGGCGGTATGCAAAACATGGGGTCCGGGCTGGCGACATGGCTGTCCGCCATGCTGCCGCAGACCGGGCAGTTCAGTCTGGGTCTGTTGATGTTTGCCATGGCGCTGCTGATTTTGCTGTGCTGGTGGCCGCTGTCCAATCGGATGCAGCACCAGGGGCACACCGCCTGATGCTGGCAGGCCAGGCAGGCCAGGCAGGCCTGGCCCAGGGGCGGCGGTGGCCGCTGACTACAGTAGGAACGGGTGCAGCGCCGGGTCTTTGCGATCGAGGTAATGGGTCGAGCGAATACGGCGGATGGTACGGGACTTGCCCCGAATCAGCAGCGTTTCCGTGGTGGCCATATTACCCTTGCGGCTAATGCCTTCCAACAGATCGCCTTTGGTGATGCCGGTAGCGGCGAAAATCACATTATCGTTGCGCGCCATGTCGTCCAGCCGCAGGAGCTTGCCAGCTTCGATGCCCATTTCCTTGCAGCGTGTCAGCTCTTCTTCACCGATGCGCCGGTTTTCCGCGCTGTCGCCCTTCACCTGATGGCGCGGCAGCAGGCGAGCCTGCATATCGCCATCCAGCGCGCGGATCACCGCCGCCGAAATAACCCCTTCCGGTGCGCCACCAATACCGTACATCACATCCACTTCGCTTTCCGGCATGCAGGTGAGAATCGATGCCGCCACGTCACCGTCGGGAATGGCGAACACTTTGACGCCCAGTTGCTGCATTTGCGCAATAACCGCCTCATGGCGTGGTTTCGCCAGCGTAATCACCGTCAGCTGTGCCAGAGGTTTGGCCAGGCGCGCGGCGACGTTTTTCAGGTTTTCCGCCAGCGGCAGGTTGAGGTCAATGGCACCGTGTGCGGCCGGCCCTACTACCAGCTTTTCCATGTACATGTCCGGCGCGTGCAGAAACGTACCGCGATCGCCCACCGCCAGTACCGCCAACGCGTTGGACTGGCCCATGGCGGTCATGCGGGTGCCTTCGATGGGATCGACGGCGATATCCACCGCGTCGCCGTAGCCGCTGCCAACCTGTTCGCCGATATACAGCATTGGTGCCTCATCGATTTCCCCTTCGCCGATCACGATGCGTCCATCGATATCCACCTTATTGAGCATAATGCGCATGGCGTTGACGGCGGCGCCGTCGGCGGCATTTTTGTCGCCGCGCCCCAGCCACTTGTAGCCGGCCAGAGCGGCAGCTTCGGTCACGCGGGAAAATTCGATGGCTAATTCACGTTTCATGGCAGAACCTGTCAGTGAGAAGGAAGAAAATATCGACAAAGTCTACCACAGCGGGGTGCCGGCGGGGCGAGGCAAAAAAAAACGCCGCCCGCAGGCAGCGTTTGTTCAGAAGGATACGCGGTGGCGCTTATTCGTGTTCTTCCCATGCCTGGGCACGTGCCACCGCTTTCTTCCAACCGCTATAGCGGTAGTTACGCTCGGTGGTTTCGATGCTTGGGCGGAACTCGCGTTCAATGACCGCCTTGCTCTTCACTTCGTCCAGATCGTTCCAGAACCCGACCGCCAGACCGGCGAGGAAGGCAGCACCCAGCGCGGTAACTTCCCGTACTTCAGGGCGCTCTACGCGGGTGCCGAGAATATCTGACTGGAACTGCATCAGGAAGTTGTTGGCCACCGCGCCACCGTCGACGCGCAGCGATTGCAGACGGGTGTTGGAGTCTGCCTGCATGGCGTCCAGCACGTCGCGGGTTTGGTAGGCGATGGATTCCAGCGTCGCACGGATGATGTGGTTGCTGTTCACGCCGCGAGTCAGGCCAAAGATGGCGCCGCGGGCGTACGGATCCCAGTAAGGCGCGCCGAGGCCGGTGAAGGCCGGCACCACGTATACGCCGTTACTGTCCTTCACCTTGCTGGCGAAGTATTCGGAGTCGGTGGCGTCGCTGATCAGCTTCAGCTCGTCACGCAGCCACTGGATGGAGGCACCGCCGATGAACACCGCGCCTTCCAGCGCATAGTTCACTTCGCCGCGCGGGCCGCAGGCGATGGTGGTCAGCAGGCCGTGGCTGGAGCTTACCGCTTCGGTGCCGGTGTTCATTAACAGGAAGCAGCCGGTGCCGTAGGTATTCTTGGCCATGCCCGGTTGAACGCACAGTTGGCCGTACAGCGCTGCCTGCTGGTCACCGGCAATGCCGGCGATTGGGATGCGCGTGCCGCCTTTGCCGCCGATGTTGGTCTGGCCGTAGATTTCAGAAGACGGGCGCACTTTCGGTAGCATGGCGCGCGGAATATCCAGCGCCTGCAACATGCGATCGTCCCAGTCCAGCTCATGAATGTTGAACATCATGGTGCGCGAGGCATTGGTATAATCGGTAACGTGCACCCGACCCTGAGTCATTTTCCACACCAGCCAGGTGTCGACGGTACCGAACAGCAGTTCGCCGCGCTTGGCGCGTTCGCGCGCCCCTTCGACGTGGTCGAGGATCCATTTTACCTTGGTGCCGGAAAAGTAGGGGTCAACCACCAGACCGGTGTTATGGCGAATGTACTCTTCCAGGCCGTCGCGCTTGAGCTGTTCGCAGATTTCTGCGGTACGGCGACACTGCCAGACAATGGCGTTATAGATCGGCTTGCCGGTGTCCTTTTCCCAGACGATGGTGGTTTCGCGCTGGTTGGTGATGCCGATGCCGGCAATCTGATCGGAACTGATATCGGCCTTGGCCAGTACTTCAACCAGCGTTGAGCTTTGCGACGCCCAGATTTCCATCGGGTCGTGTTCTACCCAGCCCGCTTTCGGGTACACCTGGGTGAATTCGCGCTGTGAGACTGCCACGATATTGGCGTCATGATCCATCACGACGGCGCGTGAGCTGGTGGTTCCCTGGTCGAGAGCGACAATAAATTTTTTAGCTGTGGTCATGGTTTATTCCTGCTGTTGTTAACCATTTAAAACTGCGCCAATCACGCTTTGCGCTGCTGGGTCTTGGCGGCGGGCTCGTCTTCCTCGATGCAAACATCGCAAGGCAGATGACGACCAATCAATGCGCGGTAGCCGAAGGCACCCAGACCTGCGCCAAGGATTGGGCCAAAGATTGGCACCAGGAAGTAAGGGATGTCACGTGCGCCAGTGAAGGCCACCTCACCCCAACCGGCGATGTAGGCGAACATTTTCGGACCGAAGTCACGCGCCGGGTTGAGCGCGAAGCCGGTCAATGGTCCCATAGACGCGCCGATAACGGCAATCAGAATACCGATCAATAAAGGCGCCAGCGGGCCGCGCGGCACGCCGTTGCCATCGTCGGTCAGCGCCAGGATCAGGCACATCAGGATCGCGGTAATGACGGTTTCCACCAGGAACGCCTGCATCACGGAAATATGCGGGTTTGGATAGGTGGAGAAAATGCCGGCCAGATCCAGGCTTTCGTTGCTGCCACGCACCATGTGGTGGGCCGCTTCAAAATCAAAGAACAGGTTGTAATACAACCCGTAGACCAGCGCTGCGGCGCAGAAGGCTCCAGCCACCTGAGCAACGATGTAGGGGAGTACTTTGCGTCCATCAAAGCAGGCGAACAGCCACAGTGCGAGCGTGACTGCCGGGTTCAGGTGAGCGCCGGAGATCGCGGCGGTCAGATAAATCGCCATGGCGACCCCGAAGCCCCAGATGACGCTGATTTCCCATTGGCCGAAGCTGGCGCCGGCCAGTTTCAATGCGGCAACGCAGCCTACGCCAAAAAAGATCAACAGACCGGTGCCGAGGAATTCAGCAATGCACTGGCCTTTTAAGGTCGGACTGGTGGTTTGGCTCATAATGTTGTTGTCCTGCAAACAGCGGTTAGAGGTTTATAGGCTCTGCGCGTGGCGCCAGGTAGCCTAGGGTACAGTTTTTTTTATCTCGTCCAATTTTATTCGGAGGACGTGATGTAAATTTATCGTTAACGAACATAAACGAGAAATAGCGAAATCAAAATGTGTGTGCTTCGTCATAAAATTGAGCGAATTCGCGTCGTTTAGTGTTCTTTCTAGGCCAAAAAGCACAGTGCTTATTCCTTTTTCCTAGTCGGTTGTTAACAAACCACCAACCCGGAGCGGCGTTTTTTTCAGTTTTTGCTGATGGTAGCGGTAGGAAATTTGCAACAGACTGCGTGATGAGCCGGTATGTTGCTAGACAGTGAGAGGCAGGCTACTTACAATCGTTTTTATCGAAAGAGCGTTTTATCGAGACAGGCGCGTTTTCCATAAAAGCGCGTGTCACTTGGCGCGATGCATATTCGCAGTAGCTGCAAGCCTTTGCTGCGGCCGCTACTTATAGATGTACGCCTTGCTATCATGAGGGGACTGAAGAATGTCATTTGAAGTATTTGAAAAACTGGAAGCAAAAGTTCAGCAGGCGATCGATACCATCACGCTGTTGCAGATGGAAATTGAAGAGCTGAAAGAGAAGAATAATACCCTGTCTCAGGAAGTTCAGAACGCCAGCGGTAATCACGATGCGCTGGTACGTGAGAACCAACAGCTGAAAGAAGAACAGCACGTATGGCAAGACCGCCTGCGCGCGCTGCTGGGCAAGATGGAAGAAGTCTGATTATTCGGCAATACAGAAAGGGCGCCTTTGGCGCCCTTTTTCATGGTGGGATGCTGCTTATTCGATATCGAGCGGATCTTCGGAAAGAATAATGCCGGTATTGTCAGCGTACAGATGGTCACCGGAGAAGAAGGTGACGCCGCCGAAATTAACCCGGATATCGCTTTCACCGACGCCTTCGCTCGGCGCGCCGGCCGGAATGGCCGCCATCGCCTGGATGCCGATATCCAGCTCTTCCAAATCGTCTACCTGACGCACAGCACCGTAAACCACGATGCCTTCCCATTCGTTCTGGGTTGCCAGACGCGCCAGCTCTGCGTTGATCAGCGCCCGGCGTACCGAACCACCGCCGTCGATCAACAGCACCCGGCCACGGCCGTTTTCTTCAAGCAGGTCAAAAAGCAGGCCGTTATCCTCGAAGCATTTCACCGTAGTGATCTGCCCGCCAAATGAAGTACGCCCGCCAAAATTGGAGAATAGAGGTTCAACTACGTTAACCTCTTCATGATAGATGTCGCAAAGTTCGGAAGTATCGTATTTCATAGGATTTTACGTCTGTTTGCCGCTGGAATAACCAGTATATCCCTTTATTTGCCATGTTGGCAAAATCATCGGTTTTTAACTGAGCACCACGCCGATGGCGAACAGTACATTGGCCAGCAGCGCGGCCTTGACCATGTGTTCCAACATCGGGCGCATACCGGCCGGCGACGGATCGCGCACGACGCGCAAGGCATGACGCCACAGCAGCGGCACCGCCAGTACGAACAGCCAGCCCCATGGGCCGCTGAGGTTGAACAGGGTAAACAGGGCGAAGCACAGCACTGAGCCGGCCAGCAACAGCGCATGATAGCGTCGGGCATTGGTCGGCCCCAAACGTACCGCTAGCGTGTTTTTGCCGTTGGCACGGTCGCTTTCGATATCGCGCAGATTATTGATGTTCAGTACCGCCGCCGCCAATAAACCGCAGGCGGTGGCCGGCAGCATAATGACGCTGTCGAAATGGTGGGTTTGCAGGTAATAGGTGCCAGCGACGCTGAGCCAGCCGAAGAACACCAGCACCGAAATGTCGCCCAACCCCAGATAACCATAGGGCTTATTGCCCACGGTGTAGGTGATCGCTGCAACGATCGCCAACGCACCCAATACCAGGAACCCGACCACGTCGCTCGGTTTTTCGCAGGCCAGCGCAATCAGCGAACTGCCGGCAATGGCGATGAGCACCACGGTAATCACCAACGCCCGTTTCATCTGCGCCTGGCTAATCATGCCTTTTTGCATGCCACGCAACGGCCCGATGCGATCTTCGTTATCGCTGCCCTTGACCGCGTCGCCGTAGTCATTGGCCAGATTGGAGAGGATTTGCAACAGACCGGCGGTCAGCAGCGCAAGCAGCGCCACACCCGGTTTCAGGCTGTCTTGCCAGGCGGCGATCGCCGAACCGACAACGATGGAGGCAAAAGCCAGCGGCAGGGTACGTGGTCGTAAACTTTCCAACCAGGCTCGGGCCGGGGTGGTAGTGATAGATGAGCTCATTTTTCGCTTCAGCAGGTCAGGTGGCGGTGTCCCGGCCAAAAAATGGGAGGCGATGCCTCCCATATAATTGACTGACAGGACAATGATAGAGCGATTATAGGATAAAACGACTCAAATCTTCATCTGCTACCAGCTCATCCAGATGATTACCGACATATTGCGCATCAATGGTGATGCTCTGGCCGCTACTTTCGCTGGCATCGTAGGAGATATCTTCCATCAGACGTTCCAGTACGGTGTGCAAACGGCGCGCGCCGATGTTCTCGGTGCTTTCGTTGACCTGCCACGCCGCCTCTGCGATGCGGCGGATGCCGTCGGCGGTAAAGTCGATGGTCACGCCTTCGGTCGCCATCAGCGCTTTGTACTGCTCGGTCAGCGAGGCGTTCGGCTCGGTGAGGATGCGCTCGAAGTCTTCAGTGCTCAACGCCTGCAGTTCAACGCGGATCGGCAAACGACCCTGCAATTCCGGGATCAGATCCGACGGGCTGGCCACCTGGAATGCGCCGGAGGCGATAAACAGAATGTGGTCGGTTTTCACCATGCCGTGCTTGGTCGACACGGTGCTGCCTTCAACCAGCGGCAGCAGATCGCGCTGCACCCCTTCACGGGACACGTCCGGACCTGAAGATTCGCCGCGCTTACAGATTTTGTCGATCTCGTCGATAAACACGATACCGTGCTGTTCCACCGCTTCGATCGCCTGTTCTTTCAGCTCTTCCGGGTTCACCAGCTTGGCCGCTTCTTCTTCCACCAGCAGTTTGAAGGCTTCTTTGATCTTCAGCTTACGTGGTTTCTGCTTTTGGCCGCCGAGGTTTTGGAACATCGACTGCAACTGGTTGGTCATCTCTTCCATGCCTGGAGGCGCCATGATTTCGACACCCATCGGCGCAGCCGCCAGATCGATCTCGATTTCCTTGTCGTCCAGTTGGCCTTCACGCAGTTTCTTGCGGAAGGCCTGGCGCGCGGCGGACGGTTCCTGGTGTTCTTCCGGCTGGCCCCAGTTATTCTTGGCCGGCGGGATCAGCACGTCGAGAATGCGTTCTTCGGCCATTTCTTCGGCGCGGGTGCGGTTTCTTTCGATCGATTGCAGGCGTACCATTTTGATCGCAGAATCGGTCAGATCGCGGATAATCGAATCCACTTCTTTACCAACATAGCCCACTTCGGTGAATTTTGTCGCTTCAACCTTGATGAATGGCGCATTGGCCAGTTTAGCCAGGCGACGGGCGATTTCGGTTTTACCGACGCCGGTCGGGCCGATCATCAAAATATTTTTTGGCGTTACTTCATGGCGCAGCTCTTCGTTGAGCTGCATGCGGCGCCAGCGGTTGCGCAGGGCAATGGCGACGGCACGTTTGGCCTTGCTCTGGCCGATAATGTAACCGTCCAGTTCGCTGACGATCTCGCGCGGAGTCATTTCAGACATAGTATTCGGTCCTTACGCTTTGGAAGGCAATTCTTCGATAGTGAGGAAATGGTTGGTGTAGATACAGATGTCACCGGCGATGCCGAGGGATTTCTCGACGATGTCGCGGGCGCCCAGATCGGTATTTTCCAACAACGCGCGAGCGGCAGACTGGGCGTACGGGCCGCCGGAACCGATCGCGATCAAATCATTTTCAGGCTGTACTACGTCACCGTTGCCGGTGATGATCAGCGAGGCGTTCTCGTCGGCGACGGCCAGCAAGGCCTCCAGACGACGCAGCATACGGTCGGTACGCCAGTCTTTTGCCAGCTCCACGGCGGCTTTCACCAGGTGGCCCTGGTGCATTTCCAGTTTACGTTCGAAGAGCTCAAACAGCGTGAAGGCGTCAGCGGTGCCCCCGGCGAAACCGGCGATCACTTTATCGTTGTACAGGCGACGTACTTTCTTGACGTTGCCCTTCATCACCGTATTTCCCAATGTTGCCTGGCCATCACCACCGATGACCACCTGGCCGTTGCGACGTACGCTTACAATTGTTGTCACGAGCAGACCCTCGTTGCAGACGGAAAGAAGCCCTCGCAGCGCCGGTCGGCACCGGCACTACGAGGCATATTGAGAGTATAGATGGGGGAGGATTAACGCTTTTCAACCCCCAACGGAGAGGGGAATGCAACTTGACATGCCAACGCCCTTCAGGCGCGAAAGTGTTTTATCGGCTGCAGCGCGGCTGCTGAACGGCCCGAGCACCACGCGATTCCAGCCGCCGCCATTGGTAATGCGACTTTCAATGCCTTCAAACGCCAGCCGGGCACGTACCGATTCTGCCTGATCGGTGGCGCGGAACGAGCCGCACTGCACCATCCAGCGCTGTTTCGATTCCTGCTTGGCGGTTTCCTGCTTCGCTTCCGGTTTAGGCTGCGGTTTTGCTTCAGGCTGTTTGGTCTGCACCGGCGGCGTGACGGCCGGCTTGGGCTGTTGCTGCACCGGAGCCGAACCGCTGTTGAACGGATTACGTGGCTGGTTCACCTGCTGCTGTTGCTGCTGTTGCTGCTGTTGCTGCTGTTGTTGCTGTTGCAACTGTTGTTGCCGTTGCTGCATCTGCTGGCGGCTACTGCCCTGCGCCGCCATCGCATCGTTGTACGGCACTTCGTTCAGTTGGGTCGGCCGTTGCTGCATATCTGCCTGCATCTGCTCCAGCAGTTGGCGCTGTTCTGGCGTCAGTTGGGTTTTGGAGTTCACTTCACCGCCGGCCGTTGGTTCGGTCGGGGCCTGTACGCCAATCTGGCGGTTTTCCAGCTCTTTGATATAACGCCAGCGTTCTTCCGGCTTCGGTGGCAGGCCATTGCCCGGCCGGCTGCTGTGCGTAGGCAACAGCGGTGCGTCGTCCGGTTTGTTGTGCGTAATGAAATAAAGGCCACCGACAAAGATCACCAGCAGGGCAACAGCAAGCGCCACCACGGTTTTAGATACCTTCGGAGAACTGCTTTTTTTACGGCTGGGGGTTTTGCGCCGCGCTCCAGAGCGCCCGCGGCTTACATAGTCTTTCTGTGCCACTATTCTTCCGCTGTGTCTTTATAAGGAATTAAGTCCGTCATGTTACTGAACCCTAAAATATTTGACTAGCGTTTAGGAGCAGCGGTGCTGCCTCTGACGATCAGTTCGCTGTCCAATAAGCGGGAACCGCTGGCGACTGCCTGTCCGTGCAGTTGTTCCAGCAGCAGTAACATGGCCTGCTGACCAATCTGATAGCGCGGTTGCGCCACCGTGGTCAATGGCGGGTCGCAATACTGCACCAGCTTGATGTCGTCGAACCCGACAATCGACAGATCCTGCGGTACGCGCAGGCCCAATCGCTTCGCCTGCGACAACACGCCGATCGCCATCACATCGCTGTGACAGAATACCGCCGTTGGCGGTTTTGGCAGCGCCATCAGCGCCGCCAGCGCTTGCGCGCCTGCCTCGTAGGTGAAATCACCCCGGGTAATATAGCTGCTTTCGACGGTAATGCCATTACGACGTAATGCCTGAATGTAACCTTGCAGACGATAATGGCTGAGTGGCATCTGCTCCGGCCCGGCGATACAGGCGATGTGCGTGTGGCCGAGCTGATGCAGATAGTGCACCGCTTCGAAGGCGGCAGTGAGGTTGTCGATGTGCACCGTCGGCAATTCCAGTTCAGGTGCAAATTCATTGGCCATCACCATCGGCGGCAGGTTGCGCTGCTCTTCCTTGCTGGCGTCGAACGGCAGGTTGGAGCCCAACAGCAGCATACCGTCAATCTGTTTGGTGATTATCAGGTTAACGAAGGTGCGTTCCTGCTGATTTTGCTGCGCGCAGTCGCCGATCAGCACCAGGTAACCCTGCTGCGCAGCGGTCTGCTCGATCCCCTGGATCACGTCGGCGAAAAACGGATCGCAGATGTCCGGCACGATCACCAGGATGGTGCGGGATTCGTTGCGCTTGATGTTGCGTGAGAGTGCATGGGGAGAGTAGCCCACGGCCAGTACGGCCTGTTCCACTTTCTGACGCGTCGGCGTTGACACCTTTTCCGGGTTCATCAACGCACGCGATACGGTAGCCGTTGAAACGCCCGCCATTTCGGCAACGTCTTTCATGGTCGCCATGGATAGTTCTTTCTTGTGTTCCAACGCCTTTCTCCTTGCGCCAGCCCCATGCCAACGCGACTACTGCAATACCCGACCTCGCTGACGTCGCCTGTTCAGCGTTGGCGGGCAGGTATGCTCACAAATGACAAAAAACCTTAGCAGACATTCTAAACAGATTACGTTCTGCTTTTGTTACCTAATTTGCATAAAAAATGTGACTTAGGAAGGTTTTTTCGCGTTCGCTCGCAAATTCAAGGGTAAACGTTTGCTTAACAGGAACTGAATCAGACTTTTCTGGGTTCAACTGTCGATGGGATCGACATCCAGCGTCCATTTTACTTTGCGTGCCTGCGGCAGCGTCCCGATCAGCGGCAGCGAACTTTTCATCAGTTGCTGCAACACGCGTCGCGACGGGTGCTGCAACAGCAACTGCCAGCGGAAACGGCCGCCGCGCTTGGATTGCAGCGCCGGCACTGGACCCATGATCCACAGCGACTCGTCCTTTAGCGGGCTGGCTTCCAGTAAGTTGCGCAGCTGCTGGAGGAATAGCGGCGCCTGCTGATTATCGTGATCGTCCGAACGCAGCAGAATATGGCTGGTATACGGTGGTAGAAACACGCTGTTACGCTCCGCCAGCGCCTGTTTGGCAAAGGCGTCGTAACCCTGTTGCAGCAGGATTTGCAGCAACGGGTGCTCCGGGTGGTGGGTTTGCAGCAACACTTCGCCCTGTTTGCCGGCGCGGCCGGCACGGCCGGACACCTGGGTATACAGCTGGGCAAAGCGCTCGGCGGAGCGAAAGTCGGCGGAAAACAGCGCGCCGTCCACGTCCAGCAGCGCCACCAGCGTGACGTCCGGGAAGTGGTGCCCCTTGGCCAGCATCTGGGTGCCGATCAGAATACGTGCGCCACCGCGGTGGATATCCGCCAGATGCTGTTCCAGCGAGCCTTTGCGACTGGTGGTATCGCGATCGATGCGGGTAATTGGCGTGTCCGGGAACAGCGGCGTCAGTTCATTTTCCAACTGCTCGGTGCCGACGCCGACCGATACCAGGTGGGTTGAGCCGCATTGTGGACACTGGTGCGGCACCGGGCGCTGGCTGTCGCAGTGGTGGCAACGCAGTTGGCGATGATTCTGGTGCAGCGTGTAATAGCGGTCACAGCGCTGGCATTCGGCTATCCAGCCACACTCGTGGCATAGCAACGCCGGCGCGTAACCGCGACGGTTGAGGAACAGCATGACCTGATTGCCGTTCTTGAGATGATGCTGCATGCTTTTCAACAACGGCTGCGACAGGCCGACTTTCAATGGCAGGCCTTTCAGGTCAATCAGATGCTGCGCCGCCGGTTTGGCGTTGCCGGCGCGCTGGGTTAATTTTAACTGGCGGTATTTCCCCAACTGCACATTGTGCAGCGTTTCCAGCGCTGGGGTGGCGGAGCCCATCACCATCGGAATGTTTTCTGCGTGCGCGCGAAACACGGCCAGGTCACGTGCGTGATAGCGCCAGCCTTCCTGCTGTTTGTACGAACTGTCGTGCTCTTCGTCGATGATGATCACGCCCAAGCGGGCAAACGGCGTAAACAGGGCAGAGCGCGTGCCGATGACAATCGCCGCTTCGCCGCTGCGCGCCCGCAGCCATACCGCCAGACGTTCGCTGTCGTTGAGGCCGGAGTGCAGAACCTCGACCGGCGCATTGAAGCGTTCGCGAAAGCGGGCAATAGTTTGTGGCGTCAGGCCGATTTCCGGCACCAGTACCAGCGCTTGGCGGCCCTTGGCCAGAATGTTTTCCAGCACGCTGAGATAGACTTCCGTTTTGCCGGATCCGGTGACGCCTGCCAACAGCCAGGCGGCAAACTGTTGATCCTCGCTGCGTATGGCACCGACGGCGGTGGCCTGCTCGGTATTCAGCCGCAGTCGCTCGCCCAGCACGGCGAAATCGCGCCGCCAGTCCTGTGTGGCGACAGCCTGAGCACGCAGGTCAACCAGCCCCTTGGCGCGCAGCGCCTGGAGCGCAGGCTCGCTCAGTTCCAGTTCGCTGACCTGATGACGGTAAACCGGCCGCTGCAGTAGCGCAGCCAGCGCCTGTTGCTGCTTGGGCGCGCGTTTCAGGCTTTCCGGCGGGGTGGCGCGCCCCTGCTCGGTGGCGAACCATTGCCATAGCGGGGCGGCCTCTGCGGGTTTGCCCTGACGCAGCAGGATCGGTAGCGCATGAGACAGCACTTCGCCAAGCGGGTAGTGGTAGTACTCGCTGGCCCAGTTGAGAATACGCCACAGGCTGGGTGAAAACAGCGAGGTGTGATCGATGACGCTGTCGATCGGCTTCAGTTTTTCCAGCGGTACCTCGCTGGCTTCACTGCAGCCGGTTACGATGCCGATCGAGCGTTGCCGTCCCCAGGGAACGCTGACGCGTGCACCCATGACCGGTTGCACGCCATGCGGCAACAGATAGTCGAAGGTACGAGCGAGGGGAACCGGTAAAGCAACGTGAACAACGGGCATGAGGTCATCCAGGAGGTAAAGATTGTCGGCTAGTTTACACGCTAGCCGTTCAAATGTACGGATCCGATTGCGCGGGTGATATTATTCTGTATAATTTGCCGCCTTTGGTATAATTCGATACCAAAAAATTATCATCAATCACGTGTGGTGTCTGGCGAAACAGGGCTGGATAGCGACACGGCCTTAACTGAGGTTTCCCCATGAAACAAGGTATCCACCCAAAATACGACGTTGTTACTGCAAACTGCTCTTGCGGTAACGTGATCACTATCCGCTCTACAGTGGGTCACGATCTGAACCTGGACGTGTGTGGTCAATGCCACCCGTTCTACACTGGCAAGCAGCGTGACGTTGCTACCGGTGGCCGCGTTGACCGCTTCAACAAGCGTTTCAGCGTACCAGGCGCTAAGAAATAAGATTTCTTATCGTCCGATAAAAAAGGCGCCTCAGGCGCCTTTTTTGTTTTTGTCGCCTGCGTTGGCAGACGGCATTCAATATTCCCAGGTATCGGGATCCACACCCAGTTCGCGCATCAGCACTTTCGCGGCTTCCGGGATTTCATCGTTGCGCTCTTTGCGCAGGTCTTCATCGTTCGGCAGCGGCTGGCCGGTAAAGGCATGCAGGAACGCTTCGCACAGTAATTCACTGTTAGTGGCGTGGCGCAGGTTATTCACCTGGCGACGGGTCCGTTCATCGGTGAGGATCTTAAGAACCTTCAGCGGAATGGATACCGTGATTTTTTTTACTTGCTCGCTTTTTTTACCGTGTTCAGCGTAAGGGCTGACATACTCGCCGTTCCACTCAGCCATGGGACACCTTAAATTTGTCAGAAAAATTACAAAATTCTAAAAACCGGCTAATTATGCCCGATCTTCACTGTTCTCACTAAATAAATGTCAACTTTACGCGACCAAAGTCACTGATTGCTGTCGATCGATAGCTTTAGACTATGCTTAGCGCAACAACATCTTAACGTCATATCAAATCGCTATAATTTTAGCGGGTATTATGCCGATGCTCAATCTATACGCAAAGAAGTTTAGATGTCCAGATGTATTGACGTCCATCCTTCTTGCGATTAATCTTTAGGCCTCATTCACCGTATTCGAGAGCCGAGCCCCCTAATGACGCGTAAACCCGCCACCATCGCCGTGCGCAGCGGCCTGAACGATGACCAACAGTTTGGCTGCGTTGTTCCGCCGATTCATCTGTCCAGCACCTATAACTTCACCGACTTTAACCAGCCGCGAGCCCATGATTATTCGCGGCGCGGCAACCCGACGCGTGACGTGGTACAGCGTGCGCTGGCCGAGCTGGAAGGCGGTGCTGGTGCGGTGATGACCGGCAGTGGCATGTCGGCGATCCATCTGGTGACGACGGTACTACTGCAACCCGGCGATCTGCTGGTGGCACCGCACGACTGCTACGGCGGCAGCTATCGGCTGTTTGACAGCCTGAGCAAGCGTGGCGCCTATCGGGTGCTGTTTGTCGATCAGAGCGACGAGGCTGCGTTGCAACAGGCGTTAGCGCAAAAACCAAAGTTGGTGCTGATCGAAAGCCCGAGCAACCCGCTGTTGCGGGTGGTGGATATTGCCGCCATCTGTCAGGCGGCGCATGCCGCCGGTGCGCTGGCGGTGGTGGATAACACCTTCCTCAGCCCGGCGCTGCAGCAGCCGATTGCGCTGGGGGCGGATCTGGTGGTTCATTCCTGCACCAAATACCTTAACGGTCACTCCGACGTGGTTGCCGGCGCGGTGATTGCCAAAGACGCCGAGCTGGCGGTGGAGCTGGCGTGGTGGGCGAACAATATCGGCGTCACCGGCGGCGCGTTTGACAGCTACCTGCTGCTGCGCGGTATGCGCACGCTGTCGCCGCGCATCAAGGCGGCGCAACACAACGCCGATGCGATTGTCGGTTATTTACAGCAGCAACCTTTGGTCAAAAAGCTGTATCATCCTTCCCTGCCGGAAAACCCAGGCCATGAGATTGCGCGCCGGCAACAACGCGGTTTTGGCGCGATGCTCAGTTTTGAGCTGGACGGGGACGAGGCAGTACTGCGCCGCTTCCTGTCGGCTCTGGAGTTGTTCACATTGGCGGAATCGCTGGGTGGGGTGGAAAGCCTGATCTCGCATGCGGCGACCATGACCCACGCCGGCATGGCGGCGGATGCGCGAGCGGCGGCTGGCATTTCCGAAAGCCTGCTGCGTATTTCCGTGGGTATTGAAGACAGTGAAGATTTGATTGCCGATCTGGAACGCGCTTTCCAGGCGGCGGCAACGAGGTAAGCATGAATGCAATTGCGGTAGCAGGGCCGGTCAGCGGGCGTCAACTGCACAAATTTGGCGGCAGCAGCCTGGCGGATGTGAAGTGTTATCTGCGGGTGGCCGGAATTATGGCCGAATACAGCCAGCCGGGCGATCTGATGGTGGTATCGGCGGCCGGCAGCACCACTAACCAACTGATTAACTGGCTCAAGCTGAGCCAGAGCGATCGCCTTTCCGCGCATCAGGTTCAACAGGCGCTGCGCCGCTACCATAGCGAGCTGATTAGCGGCCTGTTACCGCCGGAAACCGCCGAGCCGTTGATTGCGGCATTTATTCACGATCTGGAGCGTCTGGCGGTGCTGCTGGACGGCAACGTCGATGACGTGACCTACGCCGAAGTGGTGGGGCACGGTGAAATCTGGTCGGCGCGCCTGATGGCGGAAGTGCTGAAGAAACTGGATATGCAAGCGGCCTGGCTGGATGCGCGCGATTTTCTGCGCGCCGAACGTGCGGCGCAGCCGCAGGTGGATGAAGGACGCTCCTACCCGCTATTGCAGCAGTTGATGGCACAGCATCCGGGCCGACGCCTGGTGGTGACCGGGTTTATTTCGCGCAACGACGCCGGTGAAACCGTGCTGTTGGGGCGCAACGGCAGTGACTATTCCGCCACGCAGATCGGCGCCTTGGCCGGCGTTGAGCGGGTCACTATCTGGAGCGACGTCGCCGGGGTGTACAGCGCCGATCCGCGTAAAGTGAAAGACGCCTGTCTGCTGCCGCTGTTGCGGTTGGACGAGGCCAGCGAACTGGCGCGCCTGGCGGCACCGGTATTGCACACCCGTACTTTGCAACCGGTATCCGGCAGTGATATCGATCTGCAACTGCGCTGCAGTTATCAACCGGAGCAGGGCTCTACGCGCATTGAGCGGGTGCTGGCCTCGGGCACTGGCGCGAAAATCGTCACCAGCCATGATGACGTCTGCCTGATCGAGCTGACGGTTGCACCCCAGCATGATTTCAAGCTGGCGCAAAAAGAACTGGATCTGGTGCTGAAACGCGCGCAGATCAAACCGCTGTCGATTGGCATCCACACCGATCGCAGCCTGATTCAGCTGTGCTATACCGCAGAAGTGGCCGGTAGCGTACTGCGCGTTTTGCAGCAAGCGGCGTTGCCGGGGACCTTGCAACTGCGGGAAGGGCTGGCGCTGGTGGCGCTGGTTGGTGCCGGCGTGTGTAAGAACCCGCTGCACAGCCATCGGTTCTATCAGCAGTTGAAAGATCAGCCGGTGGAGTTTATCTGGCAGGCGGAAGACGGCATCAGCCTGGTGGCGGTACTGCGTCAGGGGCCGACCGGCTTGCTGATCCAGGGGCTGCACCAGAGCCTGTTCCGGGCCGAAAAGCGCATCGGCCTGGTGCTGTTCGGCAAAGGCAATATTGGTTCGCGCTGGCTGGAACTGTTCGCACGTGAACAAAAAAACCTGTCTGCCCGTACCGGTTTTGAATTCATTCTGGCCGGGGTGGTGGACAGTCGTCGCAGTCTGCTCAATTACGACGGACTGGATGCCAGCCGCGCGTTGGCGTTTTTCGATGACGAAGCGCAGGAACTGGACGAAGAGTCGCTGTTTCTGTGGATGCGTGCTCATCCGTTCGACGATCTGGTGGTGCTTGACGTTACTGCCAGTGAAAACCTGGCGGATCAGTACCTGGATTTCGCCAGTTACGGTTTCCATGTTATTAGCGCCAACAAACTGGCCGGCGCGTCCTGCAGCGATACCCATCGCCAGATTCGCGACGCGTTCGCAAAAACCGGCCGCCATTGGCTGTATAACGCTACCGTGGGTGCCGGTTTGCCGGTGAACTACACGGTGCGCGATCTGCGTGATAGCGGCGACAGTATCTTGGCGCTCAGTGGTATTTTCTCCGGTACGCTGTCGTGGCTGTTCCTGCAATTCGACGGCACGGTGCCGTTTACCGAACTGGTTGATCAGGCGTGGCAGCAGGGGCTGACCGAACCCGATCCGCGCGTTGACCTTTCCGGACAGGACGTGATGCGCAAACTGGTGATTTTGGCGCGAGAGGCCGGTTATGACATCGAACCGAATCAGGTGCGGGTGGAATCGCTGGTGCCGGCAGGTACCGAACAGGGCTCGGTCGATCAGTTCTTTGAGAATGGCGATGCGCTGAATCAGCAGATGCTGCAACGCTTTGAGGCCGCCAGTGAAATGGGGCTGGTGTTGCGCCACGTGGCACGCTTCGATGCCAACGGCAAGGCGCGCGTCGGGGTGGAGGCGGTGCGACCAGAGCATCCGCTGGCGTCGCTGCTGCCGTGCGACAACGTGTTTGCCATTGAAAGCCGCTGGTATCGTGATAACCCGTTGGTGATCCGCGGGCCGGGCGCCGGGCGTGATGTCACCGCCGGAGCGCTGCAGTCGGATCTCAATCGTTTGGCACAGCTGCTGTAATCCCTCGAGCGCGGCTTGCCGCGCTCTGTGCGTAGTCTGTCTCTGGGCGCTGCCTGCGGCGCCCGGTACTCAATCCTCGATCGTGAAATTCTCTCGCCTAGCCGATGAGGATTAATCATCTTATTGCCCCAATTTTCCTGTTGACTCTTTAGCCAACTTGCGGCATTTTCTATCTAGACGTCTAAACGTATAGACGCTTATTAAAATGAAATAAAACAGCGATCGACGAGAGGCAGACAGGGTATGAGTTTTTTCCACGCAAACCAGCGAGAAGCGCTGAACCAAAGCCTGGCGGAATTAAACGGCCAGATTAACGTATCGTTCGAGTTTTTCCCGCCGCGTACCAGCGAAATGGAAGACACCCTCTGGCAGTCGATCGATCGTTTGAGCAGCCTCAAACCCAAATTTGTCTCCGTCACCTATGGCGCAAACTCCGGTGAGCGCGATCGCACCCACAGCATCATCAAGGGGATTAAGGATCGTACCGGGCTGGATGCGGCGCCGCACCTGACCTGTATCGATGCCTCACCGGCGCAGTTGCGCGCTATCGCCAGCGATTACTGGAACAGCGGTATTCGCCACATTGTGGCACTGCGTGGCGATCTGCCGCCGGGCAGTGGCAAACCGGAAATGTATGCCACCGATCTGGTGACGCTGCTGAAAGACGTCGGGGATTTTGACATTTCGGTAGCGGCCTACCCGGAAGTGCACCCGGAAGCCAAAAGCGCCCAGGCGGATCTGATTAACCTGAAGCGTAAGATTGACGCCGGTGCCAACCGTGCCATCACGCAGTTTTTCTTCGACGTGGAAAGTTACCTGCGTTTTCGCGATCGTTGCGTGGCCGCCAGCATCGACGTGGAGATCGTACCGGGCATTTTGCCGGTATCCAACTTCAAGCAGTTGCAACGTTTCGCTACCATGACCAACGTACGGGTGCCGAGCTGGATGACCAGTATGTTCGAAGGACTGGATGATGACCCGGAAACACGCAAAATGGTCGGTGCCAACATCGCGATGGATATGGTGAAGATCCTCAGCCGCGAAGGCGTAAAGGATTTCCACTTCTATACGTTGAACCGCGCCGAGATGAGCTATGCGATTTGCCATACGCTGGGCGTGCGGCCAATAGCGGCGGCCTGATAGATAGATGAACGATGCAAAAAAAGCGCTGTATAAACAGCGCTTTTTTTATCGCGGTTGGAAAGACGAGGAAAGGAGGTGCGATCGCACCTCCTGCTTGCCAACTTAGCCGGTATTGCGCATCCCGGCGGCGACGCCGGCGATGGTGACCATTAATGCCTGCTCGACGCGAGCGTCTTGCTGGCCGTTTTCCTCTTGCTGACGTGAGCGGTGCAGCAGCTCCGCCTGCAGAACGTTCAGCGGATCGGTATAGACGTTGCGCAGCGCGATGGATTCAGCAATCCACGGCAAATCGGCCATCAGGTGATCGTCGTTGGCGATGGTCAGCACCACTTTGATGTCGCTGTCCAGCTGATCGCGCAGCTGTTTGCCCAACGACCACAGAGACTTGTCTACCAGGCGCTGATCGTAATATTCCGCCAGCCACAAATCGGCTTTGGCGAACACCATTTCCAGCATGGCGATACGCGTCGAGAAGAACGGCCAGTCGCGACACATCGCCTCCAGCTGATCCTGCTTGCCGGCTTTCACCGCTTCTTGCAGACCGGCGCCGGCGCCCAGCCAGGCGGGCAGCATCAGGCGGTTCTGCGTCCAGGCGAAGATCCAGGGGATGGCGCGCAGGCTTTCTACGCCGCCGTTCGGGCGGCGCTTGGCCGGGCGTGAGCCCAGCGGCAGTTTGCCCAGCTCCAGCTCCGGTGTGGCGGCGCGGAAGTAGGGGACGAAGTCCGGATTTTCACGCACGTAGCCACGATACATTTTGCACGAGGTGTCGGACAGCTCGTCCATCAGCGTACGCCACTCTTTCTTCGGTTCCGGCGGTGGCAGCAGGTTGGCTTCGAGAATGGCGCCGGTATACAGCGCCAGGCTGCTGATGGTGACTTCCGGCAGGCCGTATTTGAAGCGGATCATTTCGCCCTGCTCGGTAACGCGCAGGCCACCCTTCAGGCTGCCCGGCGGTTGGGACAGCAACGCGGCATGCGCCGGTGCACCGCCACGGCCGATAGAACCGCCGCGCCCGTGGAACAGCGTCAGTGCGACCCCGGCTTTTTCGCAGGTTTTGATCAGCGCATCCTGCGCGCGATACTGCGCCCATGATGCCGCCATGACGCCGGCGTCCTTGGCCGAGTCGGAATAGCCGATCATCACCATTTGCTTGCCCTGAATGAAGCCGCGATACCAGTCGATATTCAGCAACTGGGTCATCACGTCGTCGGCATTATTCAGATCGTCGAGGGTTTCGAACAGCGGGGCGACCGGCAGCGCGAACGGGCAGCCGGCTTCCTTCAGCAGCAGATGCACCGCCAGCACGTCGGATGGCGTGCGCGCCATCGAAATCACGTAGGCGGCAATCGAGCCCTCTGGCGCTTCGGCAATCACCCGGCAGGTTTCCAGCACTTCCTGAGTGTCCGCGCTTGGTTGCCACTTCAATGGCACCAGTGGACGCTTGGAATTCAACTCGCGGATCAGGAATGCCTGTTTATCCGCTTCTGACCAGCTTTCATAGTCGCCCAGCCCCAGATAGCGCGTCAGTTCGGCGATCGCTTCGGTATGGCGGGTGCTTTCCTGACGCACGTCGATACGCACCAGTGGCACGCCGAAGCAGCGCACGCGGCGCAGGGTATCCAGCAGTTGGCCATTGGCAATGATGCTCATGCCGCACGCCACCAGCGATTGATAACAGGCGTACAGCGGCTCCCACAGCTGCTCGTTGTTCACCAGCAGGTCGTGCGGGCGTAGCATGCGTTCGCCCTTAAGGCGGCCTTCCAGGTATGCCTGTGAGCTCATCAACTGGCTGCGCAGGCGTTTCATGATTTCACGATACGGTTCTTGTACCGCGTCACCGCCGGCCAGCTCGCGCAGTTCCGGTGTACATTCGGTCATCGACAGTTCGGAAACCAGCACCTGAATATCGCGGGTGAATAGATCGCAGGCTTTCCAACGGCTCAGCAGCAGCACGTGGCGGGTGATTTCGGCGGTGACGTTCGGGTTACCGTCACGGTCACCGCCCATCCAGGAGGTGAAGCGCACCGGCACCGCTTCCACCGGCAGGCGGTAGTCGATGGTGTTTTCCAACTGCTCGTTCAGTTCGCGCAGGAAGGCCGGGACGCCCTCCCACAGGCTGTTTTCCACTACCGCAAAGCCCCATTTGGCTTCGTCGATCGGCGTCGGTCGATTGTGGCGAATTTCGTCGGTATGCCACGATTGGGCAACTAACTGACGCAAACGGCGCATGATCTTGTTGCGTTCGTAATCGGCCAGGTCGTTGTGGTCAAGCTGGCTGAGGCAGCTATTCACTTCCACCAGTTTGTGGATCAGCGTGCGGCGGGTGATTTCCGTCGGGTGCGCGGTCAGCACCAGTTCGATCGACAGCTGATCTACCGCATCCTGCAGCGCTTTATTGCTGAGCTTTTTGTCTTTCAGCCGGCTGAACAGCTGCGTCAGCACTTCCGGGTTGCTGGCCGCTTCGCCGTTGGGCGAAATGCTGTGGTACTGCTCGGCGACGTTGGTCAGATTGAGGAACTGGCTGAAGGCGCGCGCCACCGGCAACAGTTCGTCGTTGGACAGGTTTTGCAGCGTGTTCAGCAATTCCTGACGGTGCGCCTCGCTGCCGGCGCGTGACGATTTGGAAAGCTTACGGATGGTTTCAACGCGATCGAGAATATGCTCACCCAGCGCTTCTTTAATGGTTTCGCCGAGCAATTTGCCGAGCATACTGACATTACTTCGCATTGCCGAATATTGTTCGTTCATATAACCCCTGACCCATTTCGATATGATTTTTATCTTGTAAGTAAATTTCACGCGTGAGGCGAAGGGCGCCTGTTCCATGCAATCGCGTGCCTGTCCAATGGTCAATTGACACTATTTTTAGCAAAAAAACATCAAAATCGGCGCTTTTTCTGAAATTTAATTACGCCCCGCGGGTTATCAGTCTGGCTTATCACGCGAGCGTTCTACGCCTTTATAGGTAGGGGCATGATAAGACATTGCCCCTATCATTTCTCTGGTTTATTGATGGCAGAAATGATCGACCAATTGGCCCAACAGCTTGCGCGTCGGCTCGATAAAGGCGGTATCAATGTATTCATCAGGCTGGTGGGCCTGATTGATTGAACCCGGTCCCAGCACCAGCGTCGGGCAGACTTCCTGTACGAAAGGCGCCTCGGTGCAATAGTTGACCACTTCGGTGCGCGAGCCCAGCAGCTTTTCGATCACCGCGACCATATGATGATCGGTTGGGCACTCATAGCCGGGGATCGGCGGGTGCAGTTCGTCAATGGTCAAGCGTCCTGGCCAGCGTTCGCTGACCGGCGCCAGCGCGCTGTGCAGCAGTTCGTTGATGTTATCCAGCGTCATGCCCGGCAGCGGGCGAATATCCATATGCAATTCACAGCAGGCGCAGATACGGTTAGCCGCATCGCCGCCATGGATATGTCCAAAGTTCATCGTCGGATACGGCACGGCAAAGGCTGGATTGTTATAGCGTTGCTGCAAGGTGTTACGCAGTTCCATTAAATGGCCAATGGATTCATGCATCAGATCGATGGCATTGACGCCGCGCGCCGGATCGCTGGAGTGGCCGGATTGTCCGGTGATACGAATCGCATTGGAAATATGCCCCTTGTGCGCCCGCACCGGTTGCAGCGAGGTCGGTTCGCCGATAATGGCGAAATCCGGCCGGATCTGACTGGAGGCGGCAAAATAGCGCGCACCGGCCATGGTGGTTTCTTCGTCGGCGGTGGCCAGCACATACAGCGGTCTGGTCAGTTTGCTGGCGTCAATGTCACGTACTGCATCGAGAATAAAGGCGAAGAATCCCTTCATGTCGGCGGTGCCGAGGCCGTACAGCTTGTTGTCGTGTTCGGTCAGGGTGAACGGATCGCGCGTCCAGCGCCCTTGATCGTAGGGCACGGTATCGGTGTGGCCGGCCAGCAGCAGGCCGCCGCTGCCTTCGCCGATACTGGCCAGCAGGTTGAACTTGTTGCGGGTGTCCGGTACCGGCTGCACGTCGACACGGAAGCCCAAATCACTAAACCATCCGGCCAACAAGTTGATTAATGCTTCATTACTCTGATCGAGAGCGCCATCGGTGGCACTGATCGAAGGAGTGGCGATCAACGCCCGGTACAGCTCAATAAATGGAGGTAATTTCATCTTCACTGTTGACAGCCTTTGGTTAGGATAGTATCAATATTCATGCATTTATTTTGAATAAAAATACAGTAAGCTGGAGCGTAAGGGAACCCGAAGCCCGGATGTTTATAAAAACATCAACGCTCACCCACGTGGGCGATCGGCGTAACAACGCGAGTGAGCCCTGCTACCGGGGTCGCAAGCGACCACATTGCACGTTTAGAAGGTGAAAGGCCACATGTTGAATACGCTGATTGTTGGTGCCAGCGGCTATGCCGGAGCAGAGCTCACGGCTTACCTGAATCGCCACCCACATATGAACATAACCGCTTTAGCGGTTTCAGCGCAAAGTGCAGATGCAGGAAAATTGCTTTCCGATCTGCATCCCCAGTTGAAAGGTATCGTCGATCTGCCGCTGCAGCCGCTGGTTGACGTTGCACAAGCGGCCAAAGGCATCGACGTGGTGTTCCTGGCCACCGCCCATGAAGTCAGCCATGACATTGCACCGGCGTTCCTGGCTGCCGGCTGCGTGGTGTTCGATCTGTCCGGCGCCTTCCGCGTACAGAGCGCCGAGTTTTATCAGCAATATTACGGTTTCGAACATCAACATGCCGATTTGCTGGAACAGGCGGTATATGGACTGGCGGAATGGCAGAGTGAACATATCAAACAGGCGCAGTTGATCGCGGTGCCGGGCTGCTACCCGACCGCCGCCCAATTGGCGTTGAAACCGTTGCTCGAACAGCAGTTGCTGAATCTCGATCAGTGGCCGGTGATCAACGCCACCAGCGGCGTCAGCGGTGCCGGGCGCAAGGCCAGTGTGAATACCAGTTTTTGTGAAGTCAGCCTGCAGCCGTATGGCCTCTTCAACCACCGTCATCAGCCGGAAATCGTCGCGCACCTGGGGACGCCGGTCATCTTTACGCCACATTTGGGGAATTTCCCACGTGGTATTTTGGCCACCATTACCTGTCGCCTGAAGGCCGGCGTAAGCGCCCAGCAGGTAGCGGCCGCTTACCAGGCCGCCTATCACGACAAACCGCTGGTGCGGCTGTATGCCAACGGCGTGCCGGCGCTGAAGGCGGTGGTTGGCCTGCCGTTCTGCGATATCGGTTTCGCGGTGCAGGGCGAGCATCTGATCGCCGTGGCGGCAGAAGACAATCTGTTGAAAGGCGCGGCCGCACAGGCGGTGCAGTGCCTGAATATTCGTTTTGGGTTCCCGGAAACCCAGTCACTCCTTTAAATCAGCGTGAGTAAACAGCGATGAATCCGTTAATTATCAAGTTAGGTGGCGTGCTATTAGACAGCGAAGAAGCGCTGGAGCGTTTGTTTACCGCGCTGGACAGCTATCGCGCCCAGTATCAACGTCCGTTGGTGATCGTTCACGGCGGCGGCTGCGTGGTGGATGAGCTGATGAAGCAGCTTGCCCTGCCGGTGGTGAAGAAAAACGGTCTGCGGGTTACTCCGGCCGATCAAATTGACATTATTACCGGCGCGCTGGCCGGCACCGCCAACAAGACCTTGCTGGCATGGGCGGTGAAGCATCAAATCAATGCGGTCGGCCTGAGCCTGGCGGATGGCGGCAGCGTTACCGTGACTCAGCTCGATCCGGCGCTGGGCCACGTTGGCAATGCGCAGCCGGGTTCGCCGCTGCTGGTACAGACCTTGCTGACGGCCGGTTATCTGCCGGTAATCAGTTCGATCGGCATTACCGCCGAAGGGCAACTGATGAATGTGAACGCCGATCAGGCCGCGACGGCGCTGGCCGCCACGCTGGGCGCCGATCTGATCCTGTTGTCGGACGTCAGCGGTATTCTCGACGGCAAAGGCCAGCGTATTGCAGAAATGACGGCGCAAAAAGCGGAACAGCTGATCGCACAAGGCATTATTACCGATGGTATGGTGGTGAAGGTGAACGCGGCGCTGGATGCAGCCCGTACCCTTGGCCGCCCGGTAGATATCGCCAGCTGGCGCAATGCGGAAAAACTTCCGGCCCTGTTTAACGGCGAGTCTATCGGCACCCGGATCCTCGCTTAAATCAAGAATTAAAAAGGAATCAACAACATGCAAAACCAAGGCATCAAAAAAATCGTTCTGGCGTACTCCGGTGGCCTGGATACTTCCGCCATCATTCCGTGGCTGAAAGAAAACTACGGCGGCTGTGAAGTGGTCGCTTTCGTTGCGGATATTGGCCAGGAGCGCGGCGATCTGGAAGGCGTTGAGCAAAAAGCGCTGCAATCCGGTGCCTCTGAATGCCATGTGGTCGATCTGCGTGAAGAGTTTATTCGCGATTACGTTTATCCGGTGCTGCAGACCGGCGCGCTGTATGAAGGTACCTATCTGCTGGGAACCTCGATGGCGCGGCCAATCATTGCCAAGGCGCAGGTTGAGCTGGCGCTGAAAGTAGGCGCCGATGCGCTGTGCCATGGTGCGACCGGCAAGGGCAACGATCAGGTGCGTTTCGAAACCACCTACACCGCGCTGGCGCCGCAGTTGAAAGTGGTGGCGCCGTGGCGTGAATGGAATCTGCGTTCCCGTGAGGCGCTGCTGGATTACCTGAAAGAGCGCAATATTCCGACCACCGCATCGCTGGAAAAGATCTACAGCCGTGACGAAAACGCCTGGCATATCTCCACCGAAGGCGGCGTACTGGAAAGCCCGTGGAACGCGCCGAACAAAGATTGCTGGGTATGGACTGTCGATCCGCAGGACGCGCCGGACCAGCCTGAGCAAGTCACCATCACCGTCGAAAAAGGCCGCGTGGTGGCGGTGGACGGCGAAGCCTTGACGCCGTACCAGTGCCTGGAAAAACTGAACGTGCTGGGCGCCAAACATGGCGTTGGTCGTATCGACATCGTGGAAAACCGCCTGGTGGGCATCAAGTCCCGTGGCTGCTACGAAACCCCGGGCGGCACCATCATGGTGGCGGCGCTGCGTGGCATTGAGCAGCTGGTTCTGGACCGTGACAGCTTCAAATGGCGTGAACAGCTGGGCTTGGAAATGTCCTATGTCGTTTACGACGGTCGCTGGTTTGCGCCGCTGCGTCGTGCCATCCAGGCCTCGGCCGAAGCGCTGGCGGAAGAGGTTAACGGTGAAGTAGTGCTGCAACTGTACAAGGGTCAGGTCACGGCGATTCAGAAGAAATCCACCAACAGCCTGTATTCGGAAGAGTTCGCCACCTTCGGCGAAGACGAAGTTTACGATCATAGCCATGCCGGCGGCTTTATCCGTCTGTTCTCACTGTCTTCACGCATCCGTGCGCTGAACGAAAAGAAAAAGTAAGTTTTCTCGGCGGTGACGTTGAGGGGCGCACGCTGTTGCGCCCCCGATGTTCTGAGCGACAAGCATAAAATATTCAGGAGCAAGATTATGGCACTTTGGGGCGGACGGTTCAGTCAGGCGGCGGATCAGCGGTTCAAACACTTAAATGACTCACTGCGTTTCGACTATCGTCTGGCAGAGCAGGATATCGTTGGCTCCGTGGCCTGGTCAAAAGCGCTGGTGACCGTCAACGTACTGACGGCGCAGGAGCAGCAGCAACTGGAACAGGCATTGAACGCATTGCTGCAACAGGTGCAGGCCGATCCGTTGGCGATTGTGCAAAGCGATGCCGAAGATATTCACAGCTGGGTGGAGCAGCAGCTGATCGACAAAGTCGGCGATCTGGGCAAAAAGCTGCACACCGGGCGTAGCCGTAACGATCAGGTGGCGACCGACCTGAAACTGTGGTGTAAACAGCAGATCGGTGAACTGCATCAGGCCATTGTGCAATTGCAGCAGGCGCTGGTGGCAACCGCTGACGCCAATCAGGACGCGGTGATGCCGGGTTATACCCACCTGCAACGCGCGCAGCCGGTGACCTTTGCACACTGGTGTCTGGCGTATGTCGAAATGCTGGCGCGCGACGAAAGCCGCCTGCAGGATACGCTGAAGCGTCTGGACGTCAGCCCGTTGGGCAGCGGTGCGCTGGCCGGCACCGCATACCCGATCGATCGCGAACAGCTGGCGGGCTGGCTGGGTTTTGCATCGGCAACCCGCAACAGTCTGGACAGCGTGTCCGACCGCGATCACGTGCTGGAACTGCTGTCTAATGCGTCGATCAGCATGGTGCATCTGTCGCGCTTTGCCGAAGACCTGATCTTCTTCAACAGCGGTGAAGCGGCGTTTGTCGACCTTTCCGATCGGGTGACTTCCGGCTCTTCCCTGATGCCGCAGAAGAAAAACCCGGATGCGCTGGAACTGATCCGTGGCAAGTGTGGCCGCGTACAGGGCGCATTGACCGGTATGATGATGACGCTGAAAGGCTTGCCGTTAGCCTATAACAAAGACATGCAGGAAGATAAAGAAGGGTTGTTCGATGCGCTCGACACCTGGATGGACTGTCTGCAGATGGCAGCGCTGGTGCTGGACGGTATCCAGGTGAAGCGCCCGCGTTGCCAGGAGGCGGCGGAGCAGGGCTATGCCAATGCCACCGAACTGGCGGATTACCTGGTTGCCAAAGGCGTGCCGTTCCGCGAAGCACACCATATCGTCGGTGAAACGGTGGTGGAGGCTATTCGGCAAGGCAAGGCGCTTGAAGCATTGCCGCTGGCGGACTTGCAAAAGTTCAGCAGCGTGATTGGTGACGACGTGTATCCGATACTGTCGCTGCAATCGTGCCTCGACAAGCGTGCCGCCAAGGGCGGGGTATCGCCGCAGCAGGTCGCCAGCGCCATTGCCGAGGCAAAGCAGCGTCTGGCGTAACGCCAACGGCCAGTGAACATGGTAAAGGCGCGGCATGATGCTGCGCCTTTTGCTTTGTTGGCATGCATGACGCAAAAACCGGGCGGGTACCCGGTGAGTGGGATGCTTTGGCTGGTGAGGTTACTCGCCCGGACAGCGCTGGCAGCGTTCGGATTCGGCGGTCCCCAGTTTCAGCTTGGCCTGCAAGTCGCGCAGCGCGGTACGCAGCCCTTCTTCGATTACCGGATGGTAGAACGGCATGTCCAGCATTTGGTTGATGGTCATCTGCTGTTGATGCGCCCAGGCCAGCAGGTGCGCGATGTGTTCGGCGTCCGGGCCGATCATTTCGGCACCCAGGAAGCGACCGCTGCCCTGCTCGCCATAAACATGCAGCATGCCTTTGTTACGTAGCATGACGCGTGAACGCCCCTGGTTTTCGAACGACACCGCGCCGACCTCAAAGCAGCCGCAGGCGCTGAACTTCTGGCTGAGTTCGCGGAAGGTGGCACCGACCATGGCGATTTGCGGATCGGAGAACACCACCGAAATCGTGCTGCGGCGCAGGCCCGGTTTGACTTCCGGGTAACTGCCGGCATTTTCCCCGGCAATGCGCGCCTGATCGCTGGCTTCATGCAGCAGCGGCAACTGATTACTGGCATCACCGGCAATGAAAATATGCGGCACGCTGGTCTGCATGGTCAGGCGATCGGCCTGCGGCACGCCTTTGGCGTCCAGCTCCAGATGGGTGTTTTCCAGTCCCAGTTTATCCACGTTGGGCCGGCGACCGGTAGCGGCCAATACGTAATCCACCAGAATTTCCTGCGGGTTGCCATCCTGCCCCCGATAGCGGATGAAGACCTGGTCACCCTCACGCTGCATCATGTCTACCTTGACGTCCGGATCGAGGTAAAACGCCTCCCCCAGCGTCTGGCTGGCGTATTGGCGCACCGTGCTGTCGGTCAATGGACCCACCGCGCCGCCAACGCCGAACACTTTGGTATCCACTCCCAGACGATGCAGTGCCTGGCCCAGTTCCAGACCGATGACGCCGGGGCCGAACACTGCTACCGAGCGCGGCAGATCGTCCCAATCGAACACTTGATCGTTGACGATCAGGCGATCGCCGAGAGCGTCCCAGGCGGCTGGCCAACTGGGGCGTGAACCGGTAGCGATGACGATGCGCTGGGCCGTGATGCGGGTATGTTCGTCCACCTGCAAGGTATTGTCGTCAATAAAGCGGGCATAACCGCTGATTTTGTCGTCCGCCGGAATGCTGTCGACGCCTTCTTGCACAAAACCGACGAACCGGTCGCGCTCGCGTTTGACGCGCGCCATCACTTCGCGGCCATTGATCGTGGTGTTGCCCGCCGGATGCACGCCGAAACCAGGGGCGCGTTCGATATGGTGCACCGCCTCTGCCGCGGCAATCAGCAGTTTGGAGGGCATGCAGCCCACGCGTGCACAGGTAGTACCGTAAGGGCCGCCTTCAATCATCACCACGCTCGGGGTGGAAAGTTTGGCTGCGCGGTAAGCGCCAAGCCCGGCGGTGCCGCCGCCGATCACCGCGACGTCTACATTCAGCTGTTTCATGTCAACACTCCGCTAGGATAAAAAAAGGCGGGTCATTTCACTGAGCCCGCCAAACGTTCACGTTGGATTTGCTTTTACTTATAAATCAGGCTGACAGGAATGATTCCAGATCGTCGCTGCCGCCAATGTGACGCCCGCCGATGAACACCTGCGGTACGGTAGCGCGGCCGCTGACGGCGCGCAGGCTGACGGTGGTGGCATCTTTGCCCAGCACGATTTCTTCATACTGAATACCGCGTTCTTGCAGCATCTGTTTTGCCTTGGCGCAGAATGGGCAGCCAGGTTTGGTGAACAGCGAAACGGATTCCTGCACTTTGAATTCCGGCGCCAGGTATTTCAGCATGGTGTCGGCGTCAGACACTTCAAACGGGTCGCCTGGCTTGTTGGGTTCAACGAACATTTTCTCAACCACGCCGTTGCGCACCAGCATCGAATAGCGCCATGAACGTGGGCCAAAGCCCAGATCGGCTTTTTCGACCAGCATGTTCATACCCTTGGTGAATTCACCGTTGCCGTCTGGCACAAAGGTGATGTTTTCAGCGTGTTGATCGGCTTTCCAGGCATTCATTACGAAAGTGTCATTGACGGATACGCACAGGATGCCGTCGACGCCGTGCTGTTTGAACACGTTGGACAGCTCGTTATAACGTGGCAAATGGCTGGAAGAGCAGGTTGGCGTGAATGCGCCCGGCAGTGAGAACACAATCACGGTTTTGTTTTTGAACAGGTCATCAGTGGTTACATCAATCCATTGGTCGCCCTGGCGAGTGTGGAAAGTAACCTGAGGGACTTTTTTGCCTTCTTGACTGGTAAACATTGAATAACCCCTTAATTAGGAAAAATAATTTTTTGCTGTTGACGTCATGTCGTTTGCTTGGTGGACATTATTCACGCTAGGGCTTGATAGATCTAATCGCTGATTGCTATCTTATCTATCGCTACGAGCTATCGTGGCCTGGAGGGAAACAATGAATATTCGTGATTTAGAATACCTGGTCGCCTTGGCCGAGCACCGCCACTTCCGGCGCGCTGCCGACTCATGCCATGTCAGTCAACCAACGCTCAGTGGGCAGATCCGTAAACTGGAGGACGAACTGGGCGTAATGCTGCTGGAACGCACCAGCCGTAAAGTGCTGTTCACCCAGGCGGGTCTGCTGCTGGTGGAGCAGGCGCGCACCGTTCTGCGGGAAGTCAAGGTGCTGAAAGAAATGGCCAGCCAGCAGGGGGAAGCCATGTCGGGGCCGTTGCACATTGGTCTGATCCCGACCGTTGGGCCGTATCTGCTGCCACAGATTATCCCGACGTTACATAAAACGTTCCCGAAACTGGAAATGTATCTGCACGAAGCGCAAACCCAGCAGCTGCTGGCGCAGCTCGACAGCGGCAAGCTGGACTGTGCCATTCTGGCGCTGGTGAAGGAAACAGAAGCGTTTATTGAAGTGCCGCTGTTCGATGAGCCAATGAAGCTGGCGGTGTATTCGGATCACCCATGGGCACAACGTGAGCGCGTGGCGATGCCGGATCTGGCGGGCGAAAAACTGCTGATGCTGGAAGACGGGCACTGTCTGCGCGATCAGGCGATGGGCTTCTGTTTCCAGGCCGGTGCGGACGAAGACACCCATTTCCGCGCCACCAGCCTTGAAACGCTGCGTAACATGGTAGCGGCCGGCAGCGGCATTACGCTGTTGCCGTCATTGGCGGTGCCAAACGCGCGTGAGCGCGACGGCGTGTGCTATCTCGACTGCTACAAACCGGAACCGAAGCGCACCATTGCCCTGGTGTATCGCCCCGGTTCCCCTTTGCGCAGCCGCTATGAGCAGTTGGCCGAGGCGATCCGCGAGCACATGCAGAGTTACATGGGCTCGGTGTTAAAACAGGCGGTTTAAGCCGTTTAACGCCGCCACCCGATAGGCTTCGGCCATGGTCGGATAGTTGAAGGTAGTATTAACGAAATACTCGATGGTATTACCTCCATTCTTCTGTTCCATGATTGCCTGGCCGATGTGGATGATCTCCGCCGCACGCTCGCCAAAGCAGTGAATGCCCAGGATTTCCAGCGTGTCGCGGTGGAACAGGATCTTCAGACTGCCGACGCTCATGCCGGCGATCTGTGCGCGCGCCAGATGCTTGAACTGGGCGCGGCCCACTTCGTACGGCACTTTCATCGACGTCAGTTCCTGCTCGGTTTTGCCGACGGAGCTGATTTCCGGAATGGTGTAGATCCCGGTCGGGATGTCTTCAATCAGATGCGCGTTGGCTTCCCCGGAGGCAATGGCCTGCGCGGCAATGCGACCCTGATCGTAGGCCGCCGACGCCAGGCTCGGGTAGCCAATTACATCACCGACGGCATAGATATGCGCCAGCGCCGTCTGGTACATGCTGTTTACCTTCAGCAGGCCGCGGCTGTCGGATTCCAACCCGACGTTTTCCAGACCCAGCGCGTCGGTGTTGCCGGTACGACCGTTGGCATACAGCAGGCAGTCGGCTTTCACCTTTTTGCCCGATTTCAGATGCACGATGACGCCGTCTTCGGTGCCTTCAATTTTCTCGAACTCTTCGTTGTGACGGATCACCACGCCATTGTTCCAGAAGTGATAAGACAGTGAGTCCGACATTTCCTGATCGAGGAACGCTAGCAACCGGTCGCGGGTGTTGATCAGATCAACCTTGACGTTCAGGCCGCGGAAAATCGACGCGTATTCGCAGCCGATCACCCCGGCACCATAGATAATGACGTGGCGCGGTTCATGGCTCAATTCGAGAATGGAATCACTGTCATAAATACGTGAATGGGTAAAATCAACGCTGGCCGGGTGATAGGGCCGCGAGCCGCAGGCGATCACGATGTGATCGGCGCGGATGGTATCTTGGGTGCCGTCCTGATAGGTAACGCTGACGGTATTGGCATCGATAAAACGCGCATCGCCGGCAAACAGTTTGCACTGGTTGCGCTCGTAAAAGCCTTGGCGCATGCGGGTCTGTTGGTTAATGACGTTGTCGGCGTGGCGGAGAATGTCAGGGAACGTGGCGCTGAGCGTACGGGAGTTATTGTAGAGCGGGTTCTGGTTGAATTCGATAATACGGCTGACGGCGTGGCGGAGGGCTTTGGACGGGATTGTGCCCCAATGGGTACAGCCGCCGCCGACATTATTGAACCGCTCGATCACCGCCACTCGGGCGCCTTGTTTAACCAGTCCCATGGCGGCGCCTTCACCACCAGGGCCCGAGCCGATAACAATGGCATCAAATTGATAGTGCTGTTGCATGTGAGGTTAGACCTATTCTTATACAAAATTACAACGGTATCTTAACATCATAGCGCTGTGCGCCCAATCACCATTAGGCTTTTTGAGGCAAAGCACAATCTGCACGGGTTGGAATTGTGAGCAGGCGCGTTTGTATAAATGCTGTTGCAATAAAATTTGCTATATTGCCACCCTTACGGCGTTAGACTGAGTGAATGGAATTTATCTGGATATGCATATGGGCGTCAGAGCACAACAAAAAGAACGGACGCGTCGCTCTTTGATCGAAGCGGCGTTCAGCCAGCTGAGCGCCGAGCGCAGTTTTGCCAGCCTGAGTCTGCGAGAGGTTTCTCGTGAGGCAGGTATTGCGCCAACCTCGTTTTATCGCCACTTTCGCGATGTGGATGAGCTGGGGTTGACCATGGTCGACGAGAGCGGCCTGATGCTGCGCCAACTGATGCGGCAGGCGCGCCAGCGCATCGCCAAAGGCGGCAGCGTGATCCGTACCTCGGTCTCGACGTTTATGGAGTTCATTGGCAATAACCCCAATGCATTTCGCCTGTTGCTGCGTGAGCGCTCCGGTACGTCCGCGGCTTTTCGTGCGGCGGTTGCGCGCGAAATCCAGCATTTTATCGCCGAACTGGCGGATTACCTCGAACTGGAAAACCATATGCCACGCAGCTTCACCGAAGCTCAGGCCGAAGCCATGGTCACCATCGTGTTCAGCGCCGGCGCTGAAGCGTTGGATATCGACATCGAGCAGCGGCGTCAGTTGGAGGAGCGGCTGGTACTGCAATTGCGGATGATTTCCAAAGGAGCCTATTACTGGTATCGCCGCGAGCAAGAAAGATCATCTGTCACCCACGTATAAGAAGGTAAAAAGTAATGGAAAAACCAGGCCGTGAGAATGGCACCTTACTGCTGGCGTTGATTGCCGGCCTTTCGATCAACGGTTCTTTCGCCGCGTTGTTCAGCTCGGTGGTACCGTTTTCGATCTTCCCGCTGATCGCACTGGTGTTGGCGGTGTACTGCCTGCATCAGCGTTACCTTAACCGGGTGATGCCGGACGGCATGCCCAAGTTGGCCGCGGCGTGTTTCGTGCTGGGTTTATTGATATACAGCGCCATCGTACGTGCGGAATACCCGCAAATCGGCTCGAACTTCCTGCCATCGATCCTTTGCGTGGTGCTGGTGCTGTGGATTGGCATCAAACTGAAGGCGCGCAAGACGCTGGGTGGTCAATCGCAGCCATAATGCTGCCGGCCCGGGTGTCCCGGGCCTTATTGCTGCCGGTTGGCGCTAGACGCGTTTTTCCAACAGTACGCCGCATTCCATATGGTGGGTGTAGGGGAACTGATCGAACAGCGCCAGGCGGGTAATGTCATGCGTGGCCTGCAAGGTATCCAGGTTGGCGCTCAGCGTTTCCGGGTTGCAGGAAATATACAGGATGCGTGGATAGGCCTGTACCATCTTCACCGTTTCGTCATCCAGCCCACTACGTGGCGGATCGACAAAAATTGTCTCACAGTTATAGCTGCTTAAATCAATGCCTTGCAGACGATTAAAGCTGCGTACGCCGTTCATCGCCTGGGTAAACTCTTCCGCTGCCATACGAATGATTTGCACATTGTCTACCTGATTGGCGGCGATATTGTATTGTGCGGCGGCCACCGATGGCTTGGCGATTTCCGTTGCCAGCACGCGATCGAAATTGCGCGCCAGCGCCAGAGAAAAGTTACCGTTGCCGCAGTACAGTTCCAGCAAATCCCCCTTGGCATGCCGTGTGACGTCCAGCGCCCATTCCAACATGGCAACGTTTATCGCCGCGTTGGGCTGGGTGAAGCTGTTTTCCACCTGGCGGTAAATCATGTCGCGCCCTGCGACCGGCAGCACTTCATCGATGTAATCGTGATCCAGGGTGATTTTCATTTTAGAGGCGCGGCCAATCAGTTGCAGATCGAAACCCTGGGCGCGCAGATCATCGCGCAATTGCTCCGCGTGCCGTTGCCATTCATCGTCCAGCTTGCGGTGGTACAGCAGCGACGCGATGATTTTACCGCTTCGGGTTGACAGGTAATCGATCTGGAACAGTTTGCGGCGCAGAACGGGCTGCGGTTTGATGGCGGCGATCAGCGCGGTCATCAGGCGGTTGATCAGTTCGCTGGCGGCGGGAAAGCGGTCAACGCGAATCCGCTGCTTGGTCTGCTGGTCGAACATGATGTGGTACATCTCATCATCGTCGTGCCAGATGCGGAATTCGGCGCGCATACGGTAATGGCTCACTGGCGAGCGGAACACTTCCGGCTCGGGTGCCCCGAACGGCGACATCATGGACGCCAGCCGCTGGGTTTTCTCCGTCAGCTGTTCGTCGTAGCGTTCAATAGGCAGGTTCTCGGGCGTCATGGTCTTCTCGTCAGTCAAATTGGATCAGCGGGGATTGTAGGGAATTGGGCAGTGAAGTCCAGTTTTGTCAGCCTTATTATTTGTTACATTATTGGAAGTCTAGACATCCATTTACATTGATCGTAGCATTGCTGTCCGGCCTCAAGCAGCGAGTGAAAAGGGAATCCGGTGAGAATCCGGAGCTGACGCGCAGCGGTAAGGGGAAGTCACGGCGATAGCATATATTAATGCAGACACTGTCCACTGCTGGATGGGAAGTCATCGCCCGGTGTCGATTGGGTTGCGCAATCGACAAGTCCCAAGCCCGAAGACCTGCCGGTACTACGTCGCATTATTCATGACTGTCGCGAATCACCAGTCCATGAACCTGCGGCATCCGCAGATATGTTTGGATGCTTTTCCCAATGACAATGATAAAAAATACGCTGCTGTCGGTGGTTACCTCCGTCACGGCCTTTTCTGGATGGGCGCAAGACAACACCACGACCAATCACAGCGATAAACTGGTGGTTACCGCCAACCGTTTTCCTCAGCCGGTATCTTCGGTTCTGGCGCCGACCTCCGTCGTCACCCGTACTGATATCGATCGCTGGCAGGCCAAAAGCCTGACCGATGTGATGCGCCGTTTGCCGGGAGTGGATATTGCCCAGAACGGCGGCTTGGGGCAAAACAGCTCGCTGTTTGTACGTGGCACCAATTCCAGCCACGTATTGGTACTGATCGACGGCATCCGTCTGAATCAGGCTGGCGTCAGCGGCTCTTCCGATCTCAGCCAAATTCCTATTTCGCTGGTGCAGAAAATTGAATATATCCGTGGGCCGCGTTCGGCGGTGTATGGCTCCGACGCGATTGGTGGCGTAGTCAACATTATCACTACGCGAGAAAACAACGGCACTACGCTTTCCGCCGGGCTGGGTTCCAACGGCTATCAGGCGTATGACGCATCGACCCAGCAGCCGCTGGGGGACGACACCGTGGCAACGCTGGCGGGCAACTATACCTATACCAAAGGGTATGACGTGGTGGCTTATGGCAATACCGGCATGCAAAGCCAGCAGGATCGTGACGGTTTCATGAGCAAGTCGCTGTATGGCGCCATACAGCACCAGTTTACCGAACAGTTCAGCGGTTTCGTGCGCGGTTACGGCTATGACAACCGCACGGCCTATGATAGCTATTATTCACCGGGCGCTGCGCTGGTGGATACACGCAAGCTTTATAGCCAGACCTGGGACAGTGGGGTACGTTACCAGCAGGGCATTTATGCGACGCAGCTGATTGGCAGCTACAGTCACAGTAAAGACTACAACTATGATCCGCGTTTAGGCCAGTACGCCAGTTCGGCGCGACTGGACGATGTGGAACAGTACAACCTGCAATGGGGTAACACGCTGCAGGTCGGGCGTGGCACGGTGAGCGCCGGCGCCGATTGGCAGGATCAGAAAATCAAACCGAACACCGCCTCGGTGAGCGAAGAGAAAAGCCAGCGCAATACGGGCCTGTACCTGACCGGTCAGCAACTGGTTGGCCCGGTGACGCTGGAAGCCGCCGTGCGTGGTGACGACAACTCCGAATTTGGCTGGCACGGCACCTGGCAGACCAGCGCGGCCTGGGAGTTTGTCGAAGGATATCGCCTGGTGGGGTCTTACGGCACCGCCTTCAAAGCACCGAACATGGGCCAGCTGTATAGCGACTTTTATGGCAATCGCGATCTGAAACCAGAAGAAAGCAAGCAGTGGGAAGGTGGCTTCGAAGGGCTGACCGGGCCAGTGACCTGGCGCGTTTCTGCTTACCGTAATGACATCGACAACCTGATCGACAGCGATCCGGTGAGCTACCGTTATTACAACATCGGTAAAGCGACCATCAAAGGCGTTGAGGCGACCGCTTCGTTTGAAACCGGCCCGTTGACGCATCAGATTGGCTACGACTACGTTGACCCGCGCAACGCCAAAACCAATGAGGTTCTGCTGCGCCGCGCCAAACAACAGGTGAAGTATGAACTGGATTGGCAGGTCTATGACCTGGACTGGGCGGTGACCTATCGTTATCTGGGGCAGCGTTTTGACAAAGATTACAGTAGCTACCCGAGCGAGACGGTCAAACTCGGCGGCGTCAGCCTGTGGGATCTCGCCGTTTCGTATCCAGTCACATCACATCTGACAGTTCGTGGTAGAATTGCCAACCTGTTTGATAAAGATTATGAGACGGCATATGGCTACGCTACTCCAGGAAGAGAATACTCCCTCACTGGAAGCTATACCTTCTAATTCCACCGCGACTCCACGCCCGACGGTGTTGGTATTTGATTCCGGCGTCGGTGGACTTTCGGTGTATCAAGAGGTCCGGCAATTGCTGCCGGACCTGCACTATATATACGCTTTCGATAACGTGGCGTTTCCGTACGGCGAAAAGTCTGAACAGTTTATCGTTGAGCGGGTATTGGAGATTGTCGGCGCGGTGCAGCAACGTTACCCGTTGGCGATTGTCATTATTGCCTGCAATACCGCCAGCACCGTTTCCCTGCCAGCCTTGCGCGCACGTTTCAGTTTCCCGGTAGTGGGTGTAGTACCCGCCATCAAGCCTGCCGCCAAGCTGACCGCCAACGGCATCGTTGGCCTGCTGGCGACGCGCGGTACCGTACAGCGTAGCTATACCCATGAGCTGATCGCCCGTTTTGCCACCGACTGCAAAATCGAACTGCTGGGTTCTTCGGAGCTGGTTGAACTGGCAGAAGCAAAGCTGCATGGCGAAGAGGTGCCGTTGGCGGCGTTGAAGAAGATCCTGCAACCGTGGCTCAGCATGCGCGAGCCACCAGACACGGTCGTGTTGGGTTGCACTCATTTCCCGCTGTTGGCCGACGAGCTGATGCAGGTATTACCGCAGGGCACCCGCCTGGTGGATTCCGGTGCGGCAATCGCCCGTCGGGCTGCGTGGTTGATCTCGTCACAGGAAAATTTGCGATCATCGCAAGAAGAGAACGTTGCCTATTGTATGGCGTTAAATGACGATACCGATGCTTTATTGCCCGTTTTACAGAGTTATGGCTTCAATTCGTTGAAAAAACTGGCGATATAACGGCGATTTGATTAAATGTTCGACGGTTGAAAAGTTTTTTGAAATTAGGGGTTGCGGCCTTCTGAGAACTCCCTATAATGCGCCTCCACTGACCGGGAACAACGACTGCTTAAACGCAAGACGAACCACCCAGTCAGTGAGACGAAAGCGAAATAAACGCT
>Ga0308167_1000193_pt1 | contig 136003 bp, 120 predicted proteins | sample PhyCR1_2_FD_202138 | JGI IMG/M metagenome (GOLD analysis project Ga0308167, IMG submission 202138) | Phyllosphere microbial communities from UC Gill Tract Community Farm, Albany, California, United States - DLSLRC.R1 | ecosystem: Host-associated > Plants > Phyllosphere > Unclassified | place...
GTCCCACCTGACCCCATGCCGAACTCAGAAGTGAAACGCCGTAGCGCCGATGGTAGTGTGGGGTCTCCCCATGCGAGAGTAGGGAACTGCCAGGCATCAAATTAGTAAAGAACGTGTTCCTTTTCCCGTGACAAGGAAAATAACAGGAACAAGCAGGTATCAGCCGATTGCTGATGCGTGTGAAAGAACCGGTGGAGCGGTAGTTCAGTTGGTTAGAATACCTGCCTGTCACGCAGGGGGTCGCGGGTTCGAGCCCCGTCCGTTCCGCCAATTATTTGATTATGCCTGCTAATTTTAGCAGGCATAATGTTAAGCGTAATTTAGGGGCGTAGCTCAGTTGGTAGAGCACCGGTCTCCAAAACCGGGTGTCGCGAGTTCGAGTCTCTCCGCCCCTGCCATATTGAAACCCTTCGCGAAAGCGAGGGGTTTTTTTTCGTCTGTAATTTGTCCTCCTTTCTTATCGCGCTCATTAATCCCTCAATAAAACCCATGTCTTGCCGGTTTTTGCACCATTTCGGCTCAATGCGCTCCATTTTCCTGGTTGTTTTTTGTCATGTTTTGGCTGAATACATGCACTAATTGATTGTTCTCCCCGTATGTGACCCCGCTCATGCTCCCTTTTTCCCAGTGTACTAAACCTAATCATCGTCCTGTGACGACAAACCGCCCCTGACAATACTGTTTTCATTCTTTTTCCTGACGTCGTGTCGAGAGGAATGAACACTGAGGTCGGGTGAACGTCCTGGCCGTACCCTACGAGTCATAACAAAAAGTAGCTCAGACTACACGCGAGGAAAGAAACATGTACAAACGCTTAATTGTGGCAGCAGCAGTGGCAACAGCACTTTGTGGCGCGGCTCATGCAGCTCCGCTGGTTGTTGGTTTTTCGCAGATTGGCTCTGAGTCTGGGTGGCGTTCTGCGGAAACAAAAGTGGCTAAGTCCGAGGCCGAAAAACGCGGTATCACACTCAAAATTGCTGATGCTCAGCAGAAACAAGAAAACCAAATCAAAGCCATACGCTCCTTTATCGCTCAGGGTGTGGATGCCATCTTCATCGCGCCGGTCGTGGCCACCGGGTGGGCTCCTGTTCTGACGGAAGCTAAAGAAGCCAAGATCCCGGTATTCCTGTTAGACCGTACTATCGAAGTCAGTGATCCTTCTCTCTACACCGCCGCAGTGGCTTCGGACAGCGTATATGAAGGCAAAGTGGCCGGAGACTGGTTGGTCAAAGATGTCGCCGGTAAGCCGTGTAATGTTGTTGAATTACAAGGCACCGTGGGCGCAAGCGTCGCCTTAAACCGTAAACAAGGCTTTGCCGATGCGCTGAAAGCTGCGCCAAACGTCAAAATTATCCGTTCACAATCTGGTGACTTCACCCGTAGTAAAGGTAAAGAAGTCATGGAAAGCTTCATCAAGGCTGAGCAAAACGGTAAGAACATTTGTGCTGTTTACGCCCATAACGATGACATGGCAATCGGTGCGATTCAGGCCATTAAAGAAGCCGGCCTTAAGCCTGGTTCGCAGATTAAAATTGTTTCAATCGATGGCGTTCCTGACATCTACAAAGCGATGCTGGCCGGTGAAGCGAATGCTTCTGTTGAGCTGACGCCTAATATGGCGGGCCCTGCATTTGATGCTCTGATTGCAATGAAAAAGGATGGCACTCAGCCTAAGAAATTCATTCAGACTCAGTCTGCGCTTATCCTGCCGGATATGGCTCAGAAAGAATACGACATGAAAAAAGACATGGGTTATTAAGCCGGTTTACCGGCTTGCCTCAGCGGCAGGCCGGTAAAAATTATTCCCTTTTCGCCCCCTGGCGAATGCAGCAGGAGTAGTGACGTGACGGATAATCCTGGTTCAGAAACACTGCTTGAGGTCCGCGGTTTATCCGTAGAATTTCCCGGCGTTAAAGCGCTGGAAAATGTCGACTTCACGCTCAAACGTGGTGAAATAGTGGCACTGTTAGGTGAAAACGGTGCGGGCAAGTCCACGATGATTAAAGCGCTTACCGGTGTTTATAAGCGCTCTTCCGGACAAGTTTTTCTCAACGGAAAATCGATTGAACCGGTCAATACTGCTGATGCTCAGTCGCTTGGGATCGGCACGGTATATCAGGAAGTTAACCTTCTGCCGAATATCTCTGTCGCCGCTAATCTCTTTATCGGGCGCGAACCGACCCGCTTCGGGCTGGTCAATCAGCGCAAGATGGAACAACAGGCCGAATCCCTTCTGGAAGGTTATGGTCTGCATCTGGATGTCAGCCAGCCTCTTTCCACTTATTCCATTGCTATCCAGCAAATCGTGGCCATTGCCCGCGCTGTCGATCTTTCAGCGCAAGTCTTAATACTCGATGAGCCAACAGCCAGCCTTGATGCCAAAGAAGTCAGCATGTTGCTTGATATTCTTGTTCAGCTGCGTGGCAAAGGCGTGGGGATGATCTTCGTGACGCATTTCCTCGACCAGGTTTATCGGATCAGCGACCGGATAACTGTTTTACGTAACGGTAAACGGGTGGGATCTGAACGTACTGTTGATCTGCCACGTATCGATCTGGTGCCAATGATGCTGGGACACAGCTTTGATGAAAGCCTGCTAAAACGTACCGAGCATCGCAATGTGACAGGCGAGCCTTTGGTCGATTTCAAAGATTATGGCCGTCGTGGGGTCATTGAAAATTTCGACCTGAAAGTACGGCGTGGCGAAATCGTAGGGCTGGCAGGTTTGCTGGGATCAGGGCGAACAGAAACGGCGCAGTTGATCTTCGGTATCAAGGGACATGACAGCGGCAGCGCGCAGGTTGATGGCAAACCCGAAACCATCAGCACCCCCCGCAAGGCCGCGAAACTTGGGTTTGGTTATTGCCCGGAAGATCGCAAAACGGATGGGATTATCGGTGCTGCTACAGTACGTGAAAATATCATCCTTGCCTTACAGGCCCAGCGCGGCTGGTTGCGACCTCTTCCCATGAAAGAACAGCACCAGATAGCCGAAAAATTCATCAAACTGCTCGGTATCCGCACACCCGGTACGGAGCAGGAAATTCAGTATCTCTCCGGCGGTAATCAGCAAAAAGTGCTTCTTTCCCGCTGGCTTGCGACCAATCCCCGTTTCCTCATTCTCGACGAACCCACACGTGGCATTGATGTGGGGGCTCATGCAGAAATCATCCGTCTGATTGAGAAACTTTGCGATGAAGGGCTGGCCTTACTGGTCATTTCATCTGAACTGGAAGAGCTGTCGGGCTATGCCGACCGGATTGTGGTGTTACGCGACCGTCGTCATGTGACAGAAATAGAGCAGGCTGAAATCTCCGTACCAGCCATTATGAAAGCCATTGCGGCGCAATGAGGAGATATCAATGAGCAACAGGAGTCTGCCAATGACGGGAAGACCGCGCAAAGTAAGATTTGTATTTCCTAAGGGTGCCACGCAAATCGGCGCTTTCGTCGCCATATTAATCATCGACAGCCTGGTCGCCCCCGGATTTTTCTCTATTCATATTCAGGATGGCCGGCTGTTTGGCAGCCTGGTAGATATATTCAACCGCGGCGCGCCTGTAGCACTGCTGGCTCTTGGGATGACGCTGGTTATCGCGACCGGCGGGATCGACCTTTCCGTCGGAGCCGTGATGGCGATAGCGGGTGCGACGGCGGCGACCATGACCGTACAGGGATATCCGCTGGCGATGGTATTGCTGGCATCAGTTGGTGTTGGTGCGATATGTGGCTTGTGGAATGGATTTCTGGTCGCAGTCCTGCAAATACAACCGATCGTTGCCACGCTGATGCTGATGGTCGCCGGAAGGGGGATCGCACAGTTAATAACGGAAGGACAGATTGTCACGTTTGAACATAACGGTTTATCGCAGTTTGGCAGTGGTTCTCTGTTTTATCTGCCGATGCCGGTGATTATCGCCGTCGTCATGCTGGTGCTGGTCTGGGCGCTGACGCGAAAAACGGCGCTCGGGTTATTTATCGAATCGGTGGGTATCAACATCCGCTCTGCTTATAACGCTGGCGTAAACGCCCGTCTGGTGCTGATTTCTACTTACGTCATCTGCGGGATTTGCGCGGCTGTTGCAGGCGTGATTGTGACCGCGGATATCCGCGGTGCAGATGCTAATAACGCCGGTTTATGGCTGGAGCTTGACGCTATTCTTGCCGTCGTCATCGGTGGCGGCTCGTTGCTGGGCGGCCGTTTTAACCTGCTTCTTTCGGTAGTCGGTGCGCTGATTATTCAGGGAATGAATACCGGCATTCTGCTCTCCGGCTTTAAACCCGAATTCAATCTGGTACTGAAAGCCCTGGTGGTTCTCGCCGTACTGGTGGTTCAGTCACCCCGCGTCTCGCTCAGTAATCTGTTCCGGAGGAAGGGATAATGCTTAAAAGAAATCTGCCCCTGCTGATTACTATCTTGGTGTTCCTGGCCGGATACGCTTATTGCTTCACGCAGTTTCCGGGCTTTGCTTCCACGCGTGTCTTCTTTGATTTACTGACGGACAACGCCTTCCTGGGCATTGTCGCGGTCGGTATGACGTTCGTTATTCTCTCCGGCGGTATCGACCTTTCCGTGGGCTCTGTTATCGCTTTCACGGGCGTATTGCTGGCGAAACTGATAGGCACTTACGGTGTTGCGCCCGGTTACGCGTTTGCCATTGTGCTTTTGATGGGCGCGCTGTTCGGGGCGCTGATGGGCTGGATTATTGATACGCTAAAACTGCCGGCTTTCATCATCACGCTGGCGGGCATGTTTTTTGTGCGCGGAATGAGTTTTATCGTCTCGGAAGAATCGTTGCCGATTAACCATCCGGTTTATGATTTCCTCGCCAATTATGCCTGGAAAATGCCCGGAGGCGGCCGTTTCACTTTGCTGGCTCTGGTCATGTTGCTGGTGGTGCTGGGCGGGATTATTCTGGCGCATCGCACGCGATTTGGTAACAACGTCTATGCCGTCGGCGGAAGTAACGTTTCGGCTGCGCTGATGGGTGTGCCGGTTCGCCGTACCACGATTTATATCTATATGCTCTCAAGTTCGCTGGCCGTGTTATCCGGCATCATTTTCTCGCTGTACACATCTGCAGGGTATGCACTCGCTGCCAGCGGCGTAGAGCTCGATGCTATCGCTTCTGTCGTCATTGGCGGTACGTTGCTGAGCGGCGGCGTAGGCACAGTGTTGGGCAGCTTGTTTGGCGTGCTCATTCAGGGGCTGATACAAACCTACATCACTTTCGATGGCACGCTCAGCTCGTGGTGGACCAAAATCGTGATGGGTGTGTTGCTGTTCATCTTCATCGGATTGCAAAAAGGTATGGGTACCTTCTGGACAGCCAGAAGAGCGCGCCATCCGCGGCCTGAACCGTCCTGAGGCCGGACGGTTCAGAGATTAGTGATCAGCGGCGTTTTGAGTAACTGACGGATCAGAACCTGCTGATCGCTGGTTTGCAGCCAGACGGCGTACAGCGGGCGGATCACCGGCGGGATCTCTTCATGCACCGACAGTTGCGGATATTCCTTCGCCCAATGCGCGGGCAGGAAAGCGCAACCGCCGGTATTTTCCAGCAACTGGCGCGTCAGATGCGCAGAGGTTGTGGTCAGCACCGGTTCCTGATCGCTGTTTTGCAGCTTTTCCTGCTGAGGAAAGTCCGCACCCCATTCCAGTTTCACATACGGTGGATGTTCTTCCCTGACCGTTTTCTGTGATGAGAAAAGTCGTAACGAGAAATTACCTAACAGCTGGCTTGAAAGCTCATCCATCTTCGGCGGTTCAGTGGTGATCAGTAAATCCAGTTGTCTTTCATGCAATTGTTTGACCAGAGACTGGCGAAGGGCGATGCGTGCCTCAAGTCTCAGTGCGCCGCGCTGCGTATAAAGCGATTGCAGCCACGGGGTCAGATAGGCTTCCCAAAGCGAGGCCGTTGCCCCAATCGACAATTCAGTGTGCTGTAACGAACGTACCACCTCTTTTTTCGCCATCTGCCAGGTCGACATCAGATTCTCAGCATAAGGCAGCAGGCGTTCTCCTGCGGGCGTTAACCGGATGTTGTTGCGATGCCGTGTGAACAAATTGGCGCCAAGTTGGGTTTCCAGTTGTCGGATACGAAAACTGACGGCAGATTGCGTCAGATATAGGGATTCCGCCGCCCGACCAAAGTGGCGAGTTCTACTGACCTCCAAAAAGGTTTTCAGTAATTCCGTGTCCAAAACTATCTCCAATATTTTTTGTCGTTAAGATTTAAATGTTTTGTTTTACACAATGTCAAGCCTAACTAATACTCCGCGCCATAACAGCACGACCATGAGAGAATTAGGAGCGTGTCAGATGGCGGAAAGCTTCACCACGACAAATCGTTTTTTTGATAATAAACATTACCCTCGCGGGTTCTCCCGGCATGGCGATTTCACCATTAAAGAAGCGCAAATGCTAGAACGTTACGGCTTTGCCTTTAACGAGCTGGATCTGGGAAAACGTGAGCCTGCTAACGACGAAGAAAAACTGTTCCTGGAGGTTTGCCGCGGTACGCGTGAACCTGTGACAGATGCAGAAAAAGTGTGGAACAAATACATTGTCCGCACCCGTCGTCCGAAGAAATTCCACACGTTGTCTGGCGGTAAACCGCAGGCTGACGCTGTAGAAGACTACACGGAAAGCGATGACTAATGAAACGGGGCGATGCCCCGTTTTTTTATGCCAGACTCTTATGCAGAGTTAACAATAGCCTATCCATGCTGCGATAGCTTAGCGCCTCAGCAATATGCCGTCGTTCAATCCCCTCAACACTCCCCAAATCAGCCAATGTTCTCGCGACTTTCAGAATGCGATGCCAGGCTCTGACCGATAAACCCAGCTTATGCAGTACCTCTTCCAGGAACTCTGCGTCTGCTTTGGTTAACACACAATACGTTTCCACTTCGCTGCTGCTCAGATGCGCATTGATTTTCCCCGCGCGGTTTAACTGAATTTCTCTGGCGTTCAGTACCCGCTCCCGCACTTGTGCGCTGTTTTCCCTCAGAACAGGCGTATGGTTTTGCTGACTCAAAATACCGGGCGGCAGGAGCGGGACTTCAATCGACAGATCGAACCGGTCGAGGAAAGGCCCGGAAAGCCGGCTCAGATAGCGTAAAACCTGCTGTGGCGGCGTGCGGTTGTGGATGCCCTGATAATGCCCGGTCGGGCTGGGATTCATCGCTGCAATCAGCTGCGCTCTTGCCGGATAGCGGACTTTCGCCCGTGCGCGGGAAATGGTGATTTCGCCGGATTCCATCGGCTGGCGCAAGGCATCCAGAACCTGCCGCTGAAATTCAGGCAGTTCGTCGAGAAACAATACGCCGTTATGAGCCAGGGATATTTCCCCCGGTCTGGGCAGCGAGCCACCCCCGACCAGCGCACTCATCGACGTGCTGTGATGCGGTGCCCGAAATGGACGCACGCGTGAAAAACCGCCGTCTTCCTCCGGGTTATACACCAGACTGGCGATAGCTGCGGTTTCTAACTTTTCCTCATTGGTCAGCGGTGGCAACAATCCCGGCAACCGGCTCGCCAGCATGGTTTTTCCGGTGCCCGGCGGTCCTATCAGCAATAAGTTATGGCCGCCTGCCGCCGCGACCTCCAGTGCGCGCTTGGATTGTTCCTGCCCGATGATGTCTGAAATGTCAGGCTGATGTGCCGGAATGGGCGGGTGAACGGGAAATTCGATGGCTGGCAAATTATCTTCGCCCTGCAAAAAAGCGCAGACCTGCAATAAGTGCCCGGCCACCCGCGCGACACCGGGATCGAGCAGCGTCATTTCCGTTTGATTACTTTGCGGCAGGATCAATATCCGGCCTGCTTTCTGCGCCTCAAGTGCCGCCGGTATCGCGCCATTTACGCTGCGTAGCGCACCAGAAAGCCCGAGTTCGCCCACAAACTCGTACTCCTCAAGCTTATCCCCCTGAAGCTGCTCTGAGGCCACCAGAATCGCCAGCGCAATGGATAAATCATAGCGGCCACCTTCTTTCGGCAAATCGGCTGGCGCAAGATTCACGGTGATGCGTTTTGCCGGAAAGGTGAATCCGCAGTTGATGATGGCGCTGCGAACCCTGTCTCTGGCCTCTTTGACGGTGGTTTCCGGTAAACCGACCAGCGTCAGAGCCGGTAAACCGTTGCTGATATGTACCTCGACCGAGACGCCGGGCGCCTGAACACCCAGTGAGGCGCGGGTATACACCACGGCTAATGACATGCTTTTTCCTTTGCTGTGAGATTTCCTGGGGGCAGCATGCCTGAGCCTGAAACACTTGCGGGGAGAAGATTTGCACGATGCGTACCATCGCGGATAAATATTTTGTAAGTCAGTGGGTTAACACAGACAGATGCGAAGCGTATCGCAACCGCAGCAATACTCATTAACAGTTTGATGTGTTCGGAAACAAATTAGCCCGCTAATTAAGTTGCTGGTTATACAGGCTGAGGTGTTAAATTTAATTGTATTTAACAATAAATAAACAAATACGAATCATTGATTAACATCTCGCGGCCTTACTGAGGGTTTTCCGGAACGTCCCGGTGAGCGCATAACCTACAGCTATTCCGGAATAGGGATACACCCATGTTTGGTTGGACTTCTCGGCAGCGTAACGTTGCCATCGCCAGTTTTCTGAGCTGGACTCTCGATGCTTTTGACTTCTTCGTTCTGGTCTTCCTGCTCAGTGATATTGCCACGGCGTTTCAGGTGGATATCAAACAGGTCACGCTGGCTATCCTGCTGACGCTGGCCGTGCGGCCAATCGGTGCGCTGCTGTTCGGGCGTGCTGCGGAGAAATACGGGCGCAAGCCGGTTCTGATGGTCAACATCGCGCTGTTTTCATTCTTCGAACTGTGTACTGCGGCGGCGCCTTCGTTGACCGTATTCCTGATCCTTCGCGTCATTTACGGCATTGCGATGGGCGGTGTCTGGGGCGTGGCCTCTTCGCTGGCGATGGAAACCATTCCTGACCGTTCACGCGGCATGATGTCGGGGATTTTCCAGGCAGGTTATCCCTTTGGTTATTTGCTGGCCGCCGTGGTGTACGGCTTATTGTTTGATGTGGTGGGCTGGCGAGGAATGTTTGTGATTGGTGCGGTGCCGATTTTCCTGCTGCCATTTATCTGGTTCAAAGTGCAGGAATCACCGGTCTGGCTGGCAGCGCGGGAACGCAATGAAAGCACAGCTCTGATGCCGGTGCTGAAGAAAAACTGGAAGCTGTGTGTCTATCTGGTGGTGCTGATGGCGGGCTTTAATTTCTTCAGTCACGGTACGCAAGATCTCTACCCGACCTTCCTGAAAGTTCAGCACGGCTTCGATGCACATACCGTCAGTTTAATCGCCATAAGCTACAATATCGCGTCAATTATCGGCGGGATCTTCTTCGGCTCGCTTTCTGAAAAGATTGGTCGCAAGAAGGCGATTATTATTGCCGCACTGCTTTCACTCCCGGTCATTCCTTTATGGGCATTTTCCGGCGGTTCGTGGATGCTGGGACTCGGGGCGTTTCTGATGCAGTTTATGGTGCAGGGCGCATGGGGCGTGGTGCCGACTTATCTGACAGAACTGGTGCCCGCCAATACCCGTGCGGTTCTGCCGGGATTCGTTTACCAGCTCGGCAACCTGATTGCTTCAGTTAATGCGACGCTTCAGGCCTACATTGCCGAAAGCCATGGACACAATTATGGACTGGCAATGGCGATAGTGGCCGGTACTGTTGCCATTCTGATTTCGGTTCTGGTGGCATTTGGCCGGGATACCCGCGGAAAAGCCATTGCCGGAGCAATAAATAATCAGAAGGTTAATGATCGCGCTAAGGTTTGATTTATCAGACGATTTCCTGCGAATTGTGCAACGGGCTGCAAATAATAACGCAAGAAAAATGTTGTCATTAAATAGCTGACTGTGATAACTCTGTAGGCAATCGTTCGCAATATGAATTATAGAAACCTAAAAATGAAAGCCCTTCTCCTCGTAGTTAGCCTAGTCGTGATTAGCGTGGTGGTGATTATTATCCCACCGTGCGGGGCTGCACTTGGACGAAGAAAGGCTTATTAAACAAGCCTGAACCTGAAAAGAAACCCCGCACCGAAAGGTCCGGGGTTTTTTTTTGGGTCAGGAATTTCAGAGAACAGTGAAGCGGGGTCGGAAAATGAGCAACAGCATAATATTCTGCACTTGTCGCAAAAAGGCAGGAGAATAAGGATGAACGGAGCACAGTGGGTAGTACAAGCGTTGCGTGCGCAGGGTGTAAATACAGTATTTGGATATCCTGGCGGGGCAATCATGCCGGTATACGATGCATTGTATGACGGCGGCGTGGAACACCTGTTGTGCCGGCACGAGCAGGGCGCCGCAATGGCTGCTATCGGCTATGCCCGTTCAACCGGGAAAGTTGGCGTCTGTATCGCCACTTCCGGTCCTGGCGCGACCAACCTCATCACCGGTCTGGCCGACGCGCTGTTAGATTCTGTTCCGCTGGTGGCTATCACCGGTCAGGTTGGCTCCGCATTCATTGGTACCGATGCTTTCCAGGAGATCGACGTTTTAGGTTTATCTCTGGCCTGCACCAAACACAGCTTCCTGGTTGAATCGCTGGACGCATTGCCGGAAATCATGGCGGAAGCTTTTGCTATCGCCACTTCAGGGCGTCCGGGGCCGGTTCTGATCGACATCCCGAAAGATATCCAGCTGGCGACCGGAGAATTGCCGCCACACCTGCTGGCGGTGGAAGAAACCTTCCCGCATCCGGCAGCTGAACTGCAACAGGCCAGCGCGATGATCGCTGCGGCGCAAAAACCGATGATCTACGTCGGCGGCGGTGTGGGGATGGCGCAGGCAGTTCCGGCCTTACGTGAATTCATCTCAGCAACCGGTATCCCGGCCGTCGCCACGCTGAAAGGGCTGGGCGCACCGGATGCCACTGACCCGTGCTATCTGGGAATGCTGGGTATGCACGGCACTAAAGCCGCTAATCTGGCGGTTCAGTCCTGCGATTTACTGATTGCCGTCGGTGCGCGTTTTGATGACCGGGTGACCGGCAAGCTGAACACCTTTGCGCCAAACGCGGCCGTTATCCATATGGATATCGACCCGGCCGAACTGAACAAACTGCGTCAGGCGCACGTAGCGTTGCAGGGCGATCTGAATGCTCTGTTACCTGCGCTTTACTCATCTTCTAAAAACGGCCAGCCGCTGAATATCAGCGCATGGCGTGACGAAGTGATGACGCTGAAAGCGCAGGGCGAATGGCGCTACGACCATCCGGGCGAAGCGATTTATGCGCCGCTGTTACTGAAACAAATCTCTGATCGTAAATCTGCCAGTACCGTCGTGACCACCGACGTCGGTCAGCATCAGATGTGGACCGCGCAGCACATGCAGTTCAGCCGCCCGGAAAACTTCATCACCTCCAGCGGTCTGGGCACGATGGGCTTTGGCGTTCCGGCGGCCGTCGGCGCACAGGTTGCCCGTCCGGACGACATGGTGATCTGCGTTTCCGGCGACGGCTCGTTCATGATGAACGTTCAGGAGCTGGGCACCATCAAACGAAAACAGTTGCCCGTCAAAATCCTGCTGCTGGATAACCAGCGTTTAGGGATGGTCCGACAGTGGCAGGAACTGTTCTTTGACGGACGCTTCAGTGAAACCAACCTTTCTGATAATCCCGATTTTGTAACGCTGGCCAGCGCATTCAACATCCCCGGCCAGCGTATCCACCGTAAAGACCAAGTCGATGCCGCTCTGGACGCGTTCTTCAATAGCGAAGGCCCGTATTTGCTTCAGGTTTCCATCGACGAAAATGAGAATGTCTGGCCGCTGGTTCCACCGGGCGCAGGCAACGAAACCATGTTGGAGAAAATGTCATGATGCAGCATAACGTCTCAATCCAGGCCCGTTTCCGCCCTGAAATGTTAGAACGCGTATTACGCGTTGTCCGTCACCGTGGTTTCCAGGTGTGCGCGATGAACATGACCCCGATGGTCAACGCGGAAAACATAAATATCGAATTGACCGTTGCCAGTCAGCGCCCGGTAGATTTACTGTCTTCACAGTTACGCAAACTTATGGATGTCGCTTGTGTCGAGATCCAGCAACATACATCACAACAAATACGCGCGAATGCGTGAGTAAAGGAACGAAAGAATGACGAAGAAAGCTGATTACATTTGGTTCAATGGCGAGATGGTTCCGTGGGCAGAAGCGAAGGTTCACGTCATGTCACACGCACTGCATTACGGCACATCCGTATTTGAAGGCGTGCGTTGCTACGACTCCCATAAAGGCCCGGTCGTATTCCGTCACCGTGAACACATGCAGCGTCTGCGCGATTCCGCAAAAATCTACCGTATGCCGGTTTCCCAGAGCGTGGATGAGCTGATGGAAGCTTGCCGCGAGACTCTGCGCAAAAATAATCTGGTCAGCGCGTATATTCGTCCGCTGGTCTTTGTCGGCGATGTGGGTATGGGCGTTAACCCGCCGGACGGCTACAAAACTGACGTGATCATCGCCGCTTTCCCGTGGGGTGCGTATCTGGGTGAAGAAGCGCTGGAACAGGGTATCGACGCGATGGTGTCTTCCTGGAACCGCGTTGCCGCCAACACCATTCCAACTGCCGCGAAAGCCGGTGGTAACTACCTGTCCTCATTGCTGGTCGGCAGCGAAGCACGTCGGCACGGTTATCAGGAAGGTATCGCGCTGGACGTTCACGGTTATGTCTCTGAAGGCGCAGGCGAAAACCTGTTTGAAGTGAAAGACGGCATTCTGTTTACACCTCCGTTCACCTCTTCCGCCCTGCCGGGTATCACCCGTGACGCGATTATTAAACTGGCGAAAGACATGGGTCTGGAAGTTCGCGAACAAGTTCTGTCCCGTGAATCCCTGTATCTGGCTGACGAAGTCTTCATGTCCGGTACTGCCGCAGAAATCACGCCAGTTCGCAGCGTCGACGGCATTCAGGTCGGCATCGGCAAACGTGGTCCGGTCACCAAACAAATTCAGGATGCGTTCTTCGGCCTGTTCACCGGCAAAACCGAAGATAAATGGGGTTGGCTGGATCCAATCAACCCACAGTAATTACCCGTCATCCTTCAGGCTGCTTCTGCGTTGGCTGCCTTTATTCACCCCGGTCACTTACCTGAGTAAGCTCCCGGGGATTCATTCAGTTGCCGCCTTGCTGCAACCCGAATGATTTAGGGTAATGATGAGGATAAATTAGAAATTCAGCAGGCAGCGATATCGCTGCCTGCTAAACAGAAATGATTTGGAGTGAACAGAGCATGCCTAAGTACCGTTCCCACACCACGACACATGGCCGCAACATGGCTGGCGCCCGCGCTTTATGGCGTGCCACCGGCATGACGGATAACGATTTCGGCAAACCGATTATTGCCGTCGTCAACTCATTCACCCAGTTCGTACCGGGCCACGTGCATTTGCGCGATCTGGGTAAACTGGTTGCCGAGCAAATCGAAGCGTCTGGCGGCGTGGCGAAAGAGTTCAACACTATCGCCGTGGATGACGGGATCGCCATGGGTCATGGCGGCATGCTGTATTCACTGCCTTCTCGCGAGCTGATCGCGGACTCCGTGGAATACATGGTTAACGCGCACTGCGCCGATGCCATGGTCTGTATTTCCAACTGCGACAAAATCACCCCGGGAATGCTGATGGCCTCACTGCGCCTGAACATTCCGGTGATCTTTGTTTCCGGCGGTCCGATGGAAGCCGGTAAAACCAAACTGTCAGACAAAATCATCAAACTCGACCTGGTCGATGCAATGATTCAGGGCGCAAACCCGAACGTCAGCGATGCCGACAGCGAACAAATCGAGCGTTCTGCCTGTCCGACCTGCGGTTCCTGTTCCGGTATGTTTACTGCCAACTCGATGAACTGTCTGACCGAAGCGCTGGGTCTGTCTCAGCCGGGCAACGGTTCATTGCTGGCAACGCACGCCGATCGCCGGGATTTGTTCCTGAACGCCGGTCGCCGTATCGTTGAGCTGACCAAACGTTATTACGAAAAAGACGATGAAAGCGCATTGCCGCGCAACATCGCCAGCAAAGCCGCATTCGAAAACGCCATGATTCTGGATATCGCGATGGGCGGCTCGACTAACACCGTTCTTCACCTGCTGGCTGCCGCGCAGGAAGGCGAAATCGACTTCGACATGACCGACATCGACCGTCTGTCACGCAAAGTCCCGCATCTGTGTAAAGTTGCGCCGAGCACACAGAAATACCATATGGAAGACGTTCACCGTGCCGGTGGCGTGCTGGCTATTCTGGGCGAACTGGATCGCGCCAATCTCCTGAACCGCGACGTGAAAAACATTCTTGGCCTGACCCTGAACCAGACGCTGGATCAGTACGACATCATGCTGACCAAAGACGAAGCGGTGAAAAAAATGTTCCGCGCCGGTCCCGCAGGTATCCGTACTACCCAGGCGTTCTCACAGGATTGCCGCTGGGATACGCTCGATGACGACCGCGCCGAAGGCTGTATCCGTTCTCTGGAACATGCTTTCAGTAAAGACGGCGGTCTGGCCGTGCTTTACGGCAACATCGCCGAAGCGGGCAGCATCGTTAAAACCGCAGGCGTGGATGAATCCAACCTGACTTTCCGTGGTCCGGCCAAAGTTTACGAAAGCCAGGATGATGCCGTTTCCGCGATCCTCGGCGGCAAAGTGGTTTCCGGCGACGTGGTAGTTATCCGTTACGAAGGGCCGAAAGGCGGGCCGGGCATGCAGGAAATGCTGTATCCGACCACCTATCTGAAATCCATGGGTCTGGGCAAAGAGTGTGCGCTGATCACCGACGGTCGTTTCTCCGGCGGTACCTCCGGTCTGTCCATCGGCCACGTTTCTCCGGAAGCGGGCAGCGGCGGCCTGATTGCCCTGGTGGAAGATGGCGACATCATCGACATCGATATTCCAAACCGCAAAATGGTGCTGGACGTTCCTGCGGCGGAACTGGCAGCGCGTCACGAAGCCGAACTGGCGCGTGGCGACAAAGCCTGGACGCCGAAAAACCGTGAACGTGTGGTTTCTCTGGCGCTGCGTGCTTACGCATTGCTGGCAACCAGCGCGGACAAAGGCGCAGTACGCGACAAGTCTAAGCTGGGAGGCTGACAGTCATGGCGGTATCACAACCTCTACCCGACCAGCCGTGCGGCGCAGAATATCTGCGTGCCGTGCTGCGTGCGCCGGTTTATGAAGTCGCGCAGGTGACGCCTTTGCAGGTCATGGAAAAGATCTCTTCCCGGCTGGGTAATACCATTCTGGTGAAGAGGGAGGATCGTCAGGCCGTCCACAGTTTTAAACTGCGCGGTGCGTATTCGATGATTGCCAGCCTGACCGAAGAGCAGGCCGCACGTGGCGTCGTCACGGCGTCAGCGGGCAACCACGCGCAGGGTGTCGCATTGTCGGCGACCAAAAAAGGCATCAAATCTCTGATTGTGATGCCGGTGGCGACAGCCGATATCAAAGTGGATGCCGTGCGTAATTTTGGCGGTGAAGTGTTACTGCATGGCGCGAATTTCGATGAGGCAAAAGCCAAAGCGATTACGCTGTCGCAGGAACAGGGCATGACGTTTGTGCCACCGTTCGACCATCCGGCGGTGATCGCCGGACAAGGCACGCTGGCGATGGAACTGCTGCAACAGGATGCGCATCTCGATCGCGTATTCGTACCCGTCGGTGGCGGCGGTCTGGCTGCCGGTGTGGCGGTGCTTATCAAACAGCTGATGCCGCAGATTCAGGTGATCGGCGTTGAAGCCGAAGATTCAGCCTGTCTGCGCGCGGCAATGGACGCCGGTGAACCGGTGGATCTGGCGCGTGTCGGGTTATTCGCAGAAGGCGTGGCGGTGAAGCGCATAGGCAACGAAACCTTCCGTCTGTGTCGCGAATATCTCGATGACGTGATCACTGTCGACAGCGATTCCATCTGCGCCGCAGTGAAAGATTTGTTCGAAGACGTCCGTGCGATTGCTGAACCTTCCGGCGCGCTGGCGCTGGCAGGGCTGAAGAAATACGTGCAGCAGCACAACATTCAGGGCGAGCGTCTGGCGCATGTGCTTTCCGGCGCAAACGTGAATTTCCACGGTCTGCGTTATGTATCAGAACGCTGCGAGCTGGGCGAGCAACGCGAAGCGCTGCTGGCGGTGACCATTCCTGAGCGCAAAGGCAGCTTCCTGAAATTCTGTCAGCTGCTGGGTGGCCGTTCGGTGACGGAGTTTAACTACCGTTATGCCGATGCGGACAACGCCTGCATTTTTGTGGGTGTGCGTCTGACGCGCGGGCATGCAGAGCGTCAGGAAATCATCGACGAACTGAATCACGACGGTTATCAGGTTGTGGATTTGTCCGACGATGAAATGGCGAAACTTCACGTGCGTTACATGGTGGGCGGGCGTCCGACCAAGCCTCTGCGCGAGCGGCTTTACAGCTTTGAATTCCCGGAATCTCCGGGTGCTTTGCTGAAATTCCTGCACACGCTGGGTACGCACTGGAATATTTCGCTGTTCCATTACCGCAGCCATGGCACCGATTTTGGTCGCGTGCTGGCGGCGTTTGAGCTGAACGAAGAAGAGCCGGAGTTCGAACAGAACCTGTCGGCGCTGGGCTATGACTGTCACAACGAAAGTGATAATCCGGCGTTCCGCTTCTTTTTAGCGGGCTAGACTCAGAGGGGCACCTGAAAAGTGCCCCTTTTTTTATCCGGCGATTGCTCAGAGTAACTGCCAGAACGCGTCGATCAGCGGTTCGTTCAGACGTTTTTTCTGCACGCAGACGCCCAGCTCCAGCGGTGCGCCGAGCGTGACGTTATCCAGAACAGAAATACGGTTGCGTACCGGCTCCGGACTGTTATCGACCACCACCGACGGAATAAGCGCGATCCCGCAACCGAGCGCGACCATCGACACAATGGCTTCGTGGCCGGACACCGTGGCGTAAATCTGCGGATTACTCAGGCGGTTACGTTTGAACCAGATGTCGATACGTTTTCGCGCCGGGCCGTGTTCCGGCAGGATGAACGGAATTTGTGACCAGTCCGGATGTGGCTCGCTGACTTGTGTACGCACCGCGCAAGGCAGCGAAGGGGAAATCAGGATCATCGGGATTTCGCCGATCTGCGTGAAATCGACGCTGCCCGGTAAACTTTCCGGACGACCGGCAATCGCCAGATCCGCTTCTGTGGACTGGACTTTTTCAACCGCATCCGCGGCGTCGCCGGTGGTCAGTTTGATTTCGACCAGCGGATGCTGCGCACGGAAACGGTCAAGGATCGGCGGTAAATGGCTGTAGGCGGCGGTGACTGAGCAGAACAGGTGCAGTTCGCCGCTCAGCGTCGGGCCATGCTGATCCAACCCGCTGCGCAGTTGCTGGTAATGCAGCAGCGTCTGCTGGGCAAAGTTTTTGAGTTGTTCGCCCGCACTGGTCAGTTGTACGGTGCGGTTATCTCGCTGAAATAACGGCTGGCCGAGTTCTTCCTCCAGCCGCTGGATCTGGCGCGATAACGTGGACGGGCTGACATGCATCGCCTTCGACGAACGCCCGAAATGGCGGCTTTCCGCCAGATGTAAAAACAGTTTCAGATCACGTAAGTCCATAAAGAATGTCCGGCTCTTTGGCGTTAAAGATGACTGATTGAGATTATTGCATAATCTGCAACGTCATCTTCGTAATATATCAATTTAAGCAATGTGTCACATGACATATAGTGAATTCACGGCGTTCACCAGCTCACCGGTGAAACAAAAAATAACAGCACTTACCTCGATAGAACGGAGCAACACATGGCTAACTATTTCAACACACTGAACCTGCGTCAGCAGCTGGCACAACTGGGCAAATGCCGCTTCATGGGTCGCGATGAATTCGCGGACGAAGCCAGCTATCTCAAAGGTAAAAAAGTGGTGATTGTAGGCTGTGGCGCACAGGGCCTGAACCAGGGTCTGAACATGCGTGATTCCGGTCTGGATGTGTCTTACACCCTGCGTGCAGAAGCCATTGCTGAGAAGCGTGCTTCATGGCGTAAAGCGACCGAAAACGGCTTTAAAGTCGGCACCTACGAAGAACTGATCCCGCAAGCGGATCTGGTGGTTAACCTGACGCCAGACAAACAGCACAGCGCAGTGGTTAAAGCGGTTCAGCCTCTGATGAAAGACGGCGCAACTCTGGGCTATTCCCATGGTTTCAACATCGTTGAAGTGGGCGAGCAAATCCGTAAAGACATCACCGTGGTGATGGTTGCGCCGAAATGCCCGGGCACTGAAGTGCGTGAAGAATACAAACGTGGTTTCGGTGTACCAACCCTGATCGCGGTTCACCCGGAAAACGACCCGAAAGGCGAAGGCATGGCGATTGCTAAAGCCTGGGCAGCAGCCACCGGCGGCCATCGTGCGGGCGTTCTGCAGTCTTCTTTCGTAGCCGAAGTGAAATCTGACCTGATGGGCGAGCAGACTATCCTGTGCGGTATGTTGCAGGCGGGTTCTCTGCTGTGCTTCGACAAACTGGTTGCTGACGGTGTTGATGAAGCGTACGCAGAAAAACTGCTGCAGTTCGGCTGGGAAACCATCACCGAAGCGCTGAAACAAGGCGGTATTACGCTGATGATGGATCGTCTGTCTAACCCGGCGAAACTGCGTGCTTATGCGCTGTCTGAACAACTGAAAGAGATCATGGCGCCACTGTTCCAGAAACACATGGACGACATCATCTCCGGCGAATTCTCCAGCGGCATGATGGCTGACTGGGCGAACGACGACAAAAACCTGCTGACCTGGCGTGAAGAAACGGGCGCAACTGCGTTCGAAAACGCACCACAGTTCGACGGTAAAATTTCCGAGCAGGAATACTTCGACCACGGTGTTGTGATGATTGCGATGGTGAAAGCGGGCGTTGAGCTGGCCTTCGAAACCATGGTGGCTTCCGGCATCATCGAAGAATCGGCTTACTACGAATCACTGCACGAACTGCCGCTGATCGCCAACACCGTTGCGCGTAAGCGTCTGTACGAAATGAACGTGGTTATCTCTGATACCGCTGAATACGGTAACTACCTGTTCGCTAACGCTGCCGTGCCGTTGCTGAAAGAGTTCATGACCACGCTGCAGGCGGGCGATTTGGGCAAATCTGTGGCTGAAACGCAGGTTGATAACGCGCAACTGCGTGATGTTAACGAAGCAATTCGCAACCACCCGATTGAGTCTATCGGCCGTACTCTGCGTGGCTATATGACCGATATGAAGCGTATCGCCGTCGCGAGTTAAGATTTTCCTGCAACTCGAATTATTTAGGGTTTTGGAAGATAAATAAAAAGGGCACTGCATGAAAATGCGGTGCCCTTTCTTTTGGTTCTGGCTGAAGCAGAACTTAGTTGCGGTACAAAATCTTAATGATGTGGTAACCGAACTGAGTGTGCAGCGGGCCTTGTGGCTCGATCAGTGGTGCTGAGAAAACCACTTTATCGAAAGCCGGCACCATTGCGCCTTGCTTGAATTCACCTAAATGGCCGCCTTTCTTACCTGACGGGCAGGTAGAATGCTTCTTAGCCAGTTTCTCAAAATCGCCACCGTTCTTCAGTTGTTCCAGAAGATGAAGCGCCTGTGCTTCTTCCTTTACCAGGATGTGCATTGCTGCGGCAGTTTTTGCCATGATAAGACCTTTTTGCGAGAGTGTTTCCAGACGCGTAATGTAACATCTGAAACGGCGCGGGGGGAATCCGGCCTGCGTTCCGGGATAAGAAATTGCGCTGTAAAGCCAGTCAATCTCAGCCGACGTTTCTGCTACAATCGCCGTCCTTGTCTATCAGGTGAGCAAAAATACGCCATGCGATTAAACCCCAGCCAACAAAACGCCGTCGAATTCGTCACCGGACCCTGCCTGGTTCTGGCGGGGGCTGGCTCCGGCAAAACCCGGGTCATTACCAATAAAATCGCACACCTGATCCGTGAATGTGGTTATCAGGCACGTCACATCGCGGCCGTCACCTTTACCAATAAAGCCGCACGCGAAATGAAAGAGCGTGTCGGACAAACCCTCGGGCGCAAAGAGGCGCGGGGCTTGCTGATTGCCACCTTCCATACGCTCGGGCTGGAGATCATCAAACGCGAATTTGCCGCGCTGGGCATGAAATCTAACTTCTCTTTATTTGATGATCAGGACCAGCTGGCGCTGCTCAAAGAACTGAGCGAGAAATGGCTGGAGAACGATAAAACGTTATTGCAGCAACTGGTATCGACGATCTCCAACTGGAAAAACGATCTGGTTGATCCTTCTCATGCCGCCGGTCTGGCGCGATCGGAACGCGATCAGATCTTCGCGCACTGCTACAGCCTTTATCACGACCATATGCGTGCCTGTAATATTCTCGATTTCGACGACCTGATCCTGCTGCCGACGCTGTTGCTGCAAAGTAATGAAGAAGTGCGTGAGCGCTGGCAGAACAAGCTGCGTTATCTGCTGGTCGATGAATATCAGGACACCAACACCAGCCAGTACATGATGGTGAAACTGCTGGTCGGCAACCGCGCACGCTTTACGGTGGTAGGCGACGATGACCAGTCGATTTACTCCTGGCGTGGCGCACGGCCGCAAAACCTGGTGCTGCTGAAAGAAGATTTCCCGCAGTTGCAGGTCGTCAAGTTGGAACAGAACTATCGTTCCACCCAGCGTATTCTGAAAGCCGCCAACATTCTGATCGCCAATAACCCGCATGTGTTCGAGAAGCGTCTGTTCTCTGAACTGGCTTATGGCGAGTCACTGAAAGTGGTGACAGCGAATAATGAAGACCATGAGGCGGAACGCGTCGTGGGTGAGCTGATCGCTCATCACTTCATCAATAAAACAGCGTATGGCGATTACGCAATTTTATACCGCGGTAATCACCAGTCGCGCCTGTTTGAAAAAATGCTGATGCAGAACCGCATCCCGTACCGTATTTCCGGCGGCACTTCCTTCTTCTCCCGACCGGAGATTAAAGACCTGCTGGCCTATCTGCGTGTGCTGACCAATCCCGATGACGACAGCGCTTTCCTGCGTATCGTTAACACGCCACGCCGTGAAATCGGTGCGGCTACGTTGCAGAAACTGGGGGAGTGGGCGAATCAGCGTAACAAAGGATTGTTCAAAGCCAGTTTTGATATGGGACTGAGTCAGTCTCTGACCGGTCGTGGCCTGGAATCCCTGCAACGTTTCACGCACTGGATGGGCAATATTTCCGAGCTGGCAGAACGTGAACCGGTCGCTGCCGTCAGGGATTTGATCCACGGCGTTGATTACGAAAGCTGGCTGTTCGAAACCTCGCCGAGTCCGAAAGCGGCAGAAATGCGCATGAAAAACGTCAATCAGCTGTTCAGCTGGATGACAGAAATGCTGGAAGGCACCGATCTGGATGAGCCGATGACGCTCACTCAGGTGGTCACGCGCTTTACGCTGCGCGACATGATGGAACGTGGCGAGAATGATGAAGAGCTGGATCAGGTTCAGCTGATGACGCTGCACGCCTCAAAAGGGCTGGAGTTCCCGTATGTCTATCTGGTCGGCATGGAAGAAGGGCTGTTGCCGCATCAGAGCAGTATTGACGAAGATAACGTGGATGAAGAGCGGCGTCTGGCGTATGTGGGTATTACCCGTGCGCAGAAAGAGCTGACGTTTACCCTTTGCCGCGAGCGCCGCCAGTACGGCGAGCTAATGCGCCCGGAACCGAGCCGCTTCCTGATGGAATTACCGCAGGACGATCTGGCGTGGGAAAGTGAACGTAAGGTGGTCAGCGCCCAGGAACGCATGGTGAAAGGGCAAAGCCATCTGGAGAAAATTCGCGAACAGCTGGCGAAAGCCAGGGGCGGCAATTAGTCGTCAGACTTTAATTATCAGGTCTTAAACATGAACCACAAAAAAGCAGAGGCTGATCGCTCAGGTCTCTGCTTTTTTTCATGATTTTCAAATGAACGTTTACTGTTCTTCGATAAACATCGGCCAGTGGACATAACTCTGCCAGTGGCTTTCCTGTTCTAACTCTTCAGCGCGCAACGGATGCTGTTCCAGCCAGCCCTGCGGCACAATCACACTCAGCTCATCATCATTGGCGCGTAAACGCACCGCAGGCAATGTGTCGTCGCGGCGGCGGCTGGCAAAGATAATCGCCAGTCGCATAATGCGGCAAAGACGCTGAGCCTGACGCGGCGGTACGGCATTTTGCTCATTCAGCAGCGGCAAATCCAGCGTGCCATTCTGATTTTGCAAAAGCGTTGCCAGCAGCTTTTTCTGCGCAGGCGTGAAGCCCGGCAAATCCAGATGACGAATAAGATACGCGGCGTGATGCGGCGCTTTTTTGAAATCGACACTCAGTCCGATTTCGTGGATCAGGCAAGCGCTGTTGAGTAAGTCTCGGGCGCGGGCATCCAGTTTCCATTCCTGAGTCACCTGCAGCGAGAAATTCTCTGCCAGCTGAGCGACGCGTTCGGCCTGTTCATTATCGAGCAGGTAACGGCGTTGCAGATTCCGCAGCGTACGCTGACGGATATCCTGTTCAATCGGCAAATGCAGCATGCCGTAAACCAGACCTTCACGCAGCGCGCCGCCAGCGAGTGTCATGGTTTCGATGTTCAGCGTTTTGAAAATGGCGATCAGAATGGACAGTCCGCTGGGGAAAACCAGCGCACGTTCAAGAGTCAGGCCTTCAATCTCCAGCTCTTCCAGTTTGCCGCACTGTATGGCGCGCTGTTTGAGTTGCTGAAGCTTAGGCAACGTGATGCGTTCATCCATGCCCTGAGCGACCATGATTTCCTGCAATGCCTGCACGGTTCCGGAAGCGCCGACGCAAATCTGCCAGCCATTGGCAATCAGCTCTGGTGAAACAGGCAAGATCATGTCGATCGCAGCCTGTTCAGCCTGATCGAAGTTTTCTTTGGCCAGATTGCGGTCTGCAAAATAACGCTCAAGCCAGGTCACACAGCCCATGGAAAGACTGAACAGCGTGGTGGCCTGCGCGCCAACACCGGTGACCAGTTCTGTGCTGCCGCCACCAATATCAACAACCAGACGTTTATCCGGGCCGCCCGTCGTATGGGCAACGCCGTGATAAATCAGACGCGCTTCTTCTTCACCGGTGATGACCTGAATCGGACAGCCAAGGATTTCCTGCGCTTTACCCAGAAATTCGTCGGCATTACTGGCAAGCCGCAACGTTGCGGTAGCAACGACGCGGATTTGGTCGCGGGGGATATCCTGCAATCTTTCAGAAAATAGCTTCAGGCATTGCCATCCGCGCTGCATCGCATCCTGAGAAAGCAGGTTTTGCTTATCCAGACCCGCTGCCAGACGCACTTTGCGCTTAATTCTGGCGAGGGTCTGGATACTGCCTGCCACCTCACGAACAACCAGCATGTGAAAGCTGTTAGAGCCCAGATCAATCGCTGCATACAGTGAGGTGGAGCTTAGCATAGGTTATCAGCCCGGACGTTTACGGTTGCTACGTGGTGCACTGCTGCGACGTGAAGACGAATTGCTGTTGCGACGCGGGCCGTTACCGGTACGCGAGCGGGCAAGACGTTTTGCAGGAGGCAAATCAGTTAACAGCGCATCGCTGTTGTATTTACTGACCGGAATGCTGTGGCCGGTGTACGTTTCAATCGCCGGCAGATTCAGGGCATATTCTTCACAGGCCAGGCTGATGGAATGACCGCTAAGTCCCGCGCGACCGGTACGGCCAATGCGGTGTACGTAGTCTTCACAGTCGTCAGGCAGGTCATAGTTAAAGACGTGCGTTACGGCAGGAATGTGCAATCCACGGGCAGCAACGTCAGTCGCCACCAAAATATCGATCGTGCCTTTGGTGAAATCTTCCAGAACGCGCAGACGTTTTTTCTGCGGAACGTCGCCGGTCAGCAAGCCAACGCGATGACCATCGGCAGCCAGATGGCCCCAGACGTCTTCACAGCGGTGTTTGGTGTTCGCGAAGATAATGCAACGGTCTGGCCATTCTTCTTCAATCAGCGTCTGTAACAGGCGCATTTTTTCTTCGTTTGAAGGATAGAACAGTTCTTCCTGAATACGGTGACCGGTTTTTTGTTCCGGTTCGATTTCAATCGACTCGGCATTGTTCATGTTTTCGAACGCCAGTTCTTTCACACGATAGGAAAGGGTTGCTGAGAACAGCATGTTCAGGCGTTGATTAGCAGGTGGCATCCGGCGGAACAACCAGCGGATATCTTTGATGAAGCCCAGATCGAACATGCGGTCTGCTTCATCCAGCACCACTACCTGGATTGCGCCTAGGTCGATATGGTTCTGTTTAGTGTAATCGATTAAACGGCCAGTGGTTCCGATCAGGATGTCCACGCCGCTCTCCAGCACTTTAAGCTGTTTGTCGTAACCGTCGCCGCCATAGGCCAGACCTAGTTTCAGTCCGGTAGATTCAGATAATGCTTCGGCGTCGGAGTGGATCTGCACCGCGAGTTCACGCGTAGGTGCCATGATCAAGGCACGCGGCTGGTTAGTCTGACGACCTTCCGCAGCAGGGTGAGAAAGCAGATAATGGAAAGTAGACGCTAGAAAAGCCAGCGTCTTGCCGGTACCGGTTTGCGCCTGACCTGCAACATCACGCCCAGCGAGCGTGATCGGCAATGCCAATGCCTGAATAGGCGTGCAGTAATGGAACCCTTTCTTTTCAAGGGCTTCTACTGCCAGCGGGTGCAGGGCGAAGTCGGAAAACTTCTGTTCGGTCAAGTGTGTTTTGCTCATAGTGTGGTAGAATATCAGCTAACTATTGCTTTACGAAAGCGTATCCGGTGAAATAAAGTCAACCTGATGTTGGTTAATGCTACATCAACAAGGTAAAGATAATCCTTTGGAGTAAACATGAGCGATAAAATTATTCACCTGACCGATGACAGTTTCGACAACGACGTATTGAAAGCCGAAGGGCTGGTGCTGGTCGATTTTTGGGCAGAGTGGTGCGGACCATGCAAAATGATCGCTCCAATTCTGGATGAAATTGCCACTGAGTTCGAAGGCAAGCTGACCATCGCGAAACTGAATATCGATGAAAACCCAGGTACTGCACCTAAATACGGCATCCGTGGTATTCCTACCCTGCTGTTATTTAAAGGCGGCGAAGTCGCAGCAACTAAAGTTGGCGCACTGTCGAAAGGTCAGCTGAAAGAGTTCTTAACAGCTAATCTGTAATAGGTCCGGATGACCCAAGCCAGGTGTTTAGCGGGCTGCCGTGTTTTTCACATTGTCCGCTAGACGCCTGTCAAGAAGCGTGCTAAGTTTACGCTTACTGCAAATAGAGCTTACCTGTAGTTTGATTCTTACGTTTTACTCTGTTGTGTCAAAAACATCTGCCTATAAAGTTTCTTTGAATAATAATTAAATTGAACTGGCACTGTGCTTGACCATCTAACGGTTTTGACAAAATCGGCTTTAAGACACCTTCAATATCAGCATTACCCCTCAAGAATCGCCCGCGTGCGACTGCCTGCGGCTGGATTTCTGGGCTGTTATTTAAGTGTCATACAATAAACAGGCATGGATGACCCTGCCATACCCATTCACGACAGATGTTCGAGACATACCCCGAGTTTAAGAACCCACCATTATGAATCTTACCGAATTAAAGAATACGCCGGTCTCTGACCTGATTGCACTCGGCGAAAATATGGGACTGGAAAACCAGGCCCGCATGCGCAAGCAAGACATTATCTTTTCAATATTGAAGCAGCATGCGAAAAGCGGAGAAGACATCTTCGGTGATGGCGTACTGGAGATATTGCAGGATGGATTTGGTTTCCTCCGCTCCGGAGACAGTTCCTACCTCGCAGGCCCCGACGACATCTACGTATCACCAAGCCAAATCCGCCGCTTCAACCTTCGCACTGGCGACACCATTTCCGGTAAAATCCGCCCACCTAAAGAAGGTGAACGTTATTTTGCCCTGTTGAAAGTTAACGAAGTTAACTACGACAAACCCGAAAACGCCCGCAGCAAAATCCTGTTCGAAAACTTAACCCCTCTGCATGCAAATTCACGTCTGCGTATGGAACGTGGTAACGGTTCAACAGAAGATTTGACCGCTCGCGTACTCGACTTAGCGTCTCCAATTGGCCGTGGCCAACGTGGTCTGATTGTTGCGCCGCCGAAAGCCGGTAAAACCATGCTGCTGCAAAACATCGCGACCAGCATTGCGTACAACCATCCTGATTGCGTACTGATGGTTTTGCTGATTGACGAACGACCGGAAGAAGTGACCGAGATGCAACGTCTGGTAAAAGGCGAAGTTATCGCTTCTACCTTTGACGAACCGGCATCCCGTCACGTTCAGGTAGCCGAAATGGTTATCGAGAAGGCGAAGCGTCTGGTTGAGCATAAGAAAGATGTGATCATTTTGCTGGACTCCATCACCCGTCTGGCGCGTGCCTACAACACCGTGGTTCCAGCGTCAGGTAAAGTCCTGACCGGTGGTGTGGACGCCAACGCCCTGCACCGTCCGAAACGTTTCTTCGGTGCTGCACGTAACGTGGAAGAGGGCGGAAGCCTGACTATCATCGCTACGGCGCTGGTCGATACCGGTTCTAAAATGGATGAAGTTATCTATGAAGAATTCAAAGGTACCGGCAACATGGAACTGCATCTGGCGCGTAAAATCGCTGAAAAACGTGTATTCCCTGCGATTGACTACAACCGCTCAGGTACCCGTAAAGAAGAGCTGCTGACCACGTCTGAAGAGCTGCAAAAAATGTGGATCCTGCGCAAAATCATTCATCCGATGGGTGAGATTGATGCGATGGAATTCCTCATTAACAAGCTCGCCATGACCAAAACCAATGACGACTTCTTCGACATGATGAAACGGTCGTAATTTGGTGTAAAACTCAGTCTAACGCCACGCTCAGTCGTGGCGTTTTTTGCTTTTGGTAGCTACCATAATGCTACTTTGGAAAGATGGTCAGACTATTCGGATAATAGCTGATGGTTTTTCACATGCCCTTTCTTTACTTTGTCGGTAGATTGCCCGAGAAATGGCAGCAGATAAGGTCTTGCCCGAGACAAAACCATAACTGTCACCATAGGATATGATTTAAGGCTGTGAGGTTTATGATGTTTTCCATTCCCCGCACCTTATTTTTGCAGAAGAGATCTCTTAACTGTGAATTTACTCAATATGAGTACTGAGCTAGCTGTTGTTTTTGTATTTTCATTCCTGTTTTTATTCGTTATCCGGAAGATGGCGAATATTGTCGGCTTGGTTGACAGACCCAACTTTCGTAAACGTCATCAGGGGATGATACCTCTGGTCGGCGGAATTTCTGTCTATGCAGGAATTTGCTTCACCTTCCTGATCACTGACTATCGTATTCCCCACGCTTCGCTTTATCTGGCCTGTGCCGGTCTGTTGGTATTCGTCGGCGCGCTGGACGACAGATACGACATCAGCGTCAAAGTCCGCGCGCTTGTGCAGGCTGCGGTCGCTGTCCTGATGATGATCTTCGCCAACCTTACCTTACGAAATCTCGGACACATTATTGGCCCCTGGGAAATGCTGCTTGGGCCATTTGGCTATCTCATCACTCTGTTTGCCGTATGGGCGGCCATCAATGCCTTTAATATGGTCGATGGAATAGACGGGTTACTGGGCGGCCTGTCTTGTGTCAGCTTCGGCTCATTAGGCATCATCATGTATGACAGCGGACATATCGAACTGGCACTGTGGTGCTTTGCGATGATTGCTGCGACTTTACCTTATATCCTGTTGAATCTCGGCATTCTGGGGCCGCGTTACAAAGTCTTTATGGGTGATGCGGGCAGTACGCTGATTGGCTTCACGGTAATTTGGATCCTTTTGCAAAGCACGCAAGGAGAATCTCATCCGATGAATCCGGTGACTGCGCTCTGGCTTATCGCCATTCCCCTTATGGATATGATTGCTATTATGTACCGCCGACTGCGTAAGGGAATGAGCCCGTTCAGCGCAGATCGCCAGCACATTCATCATTTGATCATGCGCGCCGGTTTTACTTCCCGTCAGGCTTTTGTTTTGATTACTTTGGCCGCTGCAATACTGGCGGCTATAGGCGTTATCGGAGAACATCTCTCCTTCGTGCCCGAATGGGCGATGTTAGTTTTATTCTTCTTCGCGTTTCTGCTCTACGGGGTCTGTATAAAACGAGCCTGGAAAGTCGCGCGACTGATTAAACGAATGAAAAGACGCATTCGTCGCTTGACCGCTCATTAATCATATTTCAAGCAGGGAACATCAGATGTGGATAAACCAGAAATGATCAGAAACCAGAACGAACACGACATTGAGAATGAACTCGATATTCGCGGCCTGTGCTGCACGCTATGGAACGGTAAATTCTGGATTGCTGGCCTGGCGATACTGTTTGCTTTGGTGGCACTGGGTTCGTCTTATCTGATGAAACAGGAGTGGAGTTCCACGGCGATCACTGACCGCCCGACAGTGAATAATCTGTCTTCCTATTTCTCCCAGGCACAGTTCCTGCGCAATTTAGATATCCGTAATGCGCCGCAATCGGACGTTAACCGTCCGGCGATTTCTGATGAAGCATATAACGAGTTTGTTATGCAGATGGCAGCGTACGACACACGTCGTGATTTCTGGATGCAAAGTCCTTATTACAAGCAGCGTCAGGAGAATGACCCGCGTGCCGATGCCGTTCTGCTCGATGAACTGATCAACGATATTCAGTTTACGGCGCGTGATGCGGCTAAAGTGCCGAATGATATTGTTAAGCTGACAGCGGAAAACGCCACCGACGCCAATAAGCTGCTGCGTCAGTATGTTGATTTCGCCAGTCATCGCGCGGCACAGCATTTATATGATGAGCTGGAAGGCGCATGGGCGGCTCGTACACAGTCCATGAAAGCCCAGGTGAAGCGTCAGGAAGCCGTGGCGCAGGCTGTTTTCGCCCGCACGACGAACACCACTGAACAGGCACTTAAGATAGCTCAGCAGCAAAATATCAATAAAAGCGTGACCGATACGCCTGCCGAAGAACTGCCGAATTCCGATATGTTCCTGCTGGGCGTGCCGATGTTGAAAGCCCGTCTGGAATTATTGCAGGCTTCAGGTCCGGGGTTTGATCTTGATTACGACCAGAACCGCGCGATGCTTTCAACACTGAATGTCGGCCCTACGCTCACCGCGAAATTCCAGACCTATCGTTATCTGAGAACGCCGGAAGAGCCAGTAAAACGTGACAGTCCCCGCAGGGTATTACTGATGATTATGTGGGGCATTGTCGGTGGTCTCATCGGGGCTGGCGTGGCCCTGACTCGCCGTAAAAATAAGAGAAACACATTGTGAAAGTGTTGACGATTTTCGGCACCCGTCCGGAGGCCATTAAAATGGCCCCGCTGGTGCTCGCTTTGTCGCAGGATGCGGCATTTGAATCCAAAGTTTGTGTCACGGCCCAGCACCGTGAAATGCTCGACCAGGTATTACGCCTCTTTGAAATTACACCGGATTATGATCTTAACGTCATGAAACCGGGGCAGGGGCTGACGGAAATTACCAGCCGCATCCTGACCGGGCTGAAGCCTGTGCTGGATGAATTCCAGCCTGATGTTGTTCTGGTGCATGGCGATACGACGACGACATTGTCGGCTAGCCTTGCTGCGTTTTATCACCAGATCCCTGTCGGTCATGTTGAGGCCGGATTGCGTACCGGCGATCTCTCTTCTCCCTGGCCGGAAGAAGGCAACCGTCTGCTGACCGGGCATCTGGCTAAGTGGCATTTCGCGCCGACGGAAAACGCCCGCGTAAATTTGCAGCAGGAGAATATTGCTCCGCAGGGCATTTTTGTCACCGGCAATACCGTGATTGATGCGCTGCTGTGGGTACGCGATCGCTTTAACACTGATGCGTCGCTGGCTCAGCAACTGGCGGATAGCTACCCGTTCCTTGATGCCGCTAAAAAGCTGATTCTGGTCACCGGCCACCGTCGTGAAAGTTTCGGGGAAGGTTTTGAGCGCATCTGCTCGGCTTTGGCGGACATTGCCCGTCAGCATCCCGACGTACAAATCGTGTATCCGGTCCATCTCAATCCGAACGTCAGTGAACCGGTGAACCGCATTCTGCAAGGCATTGATAATATTGTTCTGATTGATCCGCAGGACTATCTGCCATTTGTCTATCTGATGGATAAAGCGTATCTGATCCTCACCGATTCCGGTGGCGTGCAGGAAGAAGCGCCGTCGCTGGGCAAGCCCGTGCTGGTGATGCGTGAAACTACCGAACGTCCGGAAGCGGTTGATGCCGGAACGGTGCGGCTGGTAGGGACAGATCCCGCTAAAATAGTTGAGGAAGTGAATCGCCTGCTGAACGATGAAAACGAATACAACAGCATGAGCCGGGCGCACAATCCTTACGGTGACGGGCATGCCTGTCGCCACATTCTTGACGCTTTGAAGAATCATTGGGTATCACAATGAGTTTTGACACTATTTCTGTTATTGGCCTGGGTTACATCGGTTTACCTACCGCCGCCGCTTTCGCCTCCCGTCAGAAAAAAGTGGTGGGTGTGGATATCAATCAGCACGCTGTGGAAACCATTAACCGCGGGGCTATCCATATTGTTGAGCCAGACCTTGATGTGCTGGTAAAGCGTGCGGTTGAAGACGGTTTCCTGCGCGCAACGACGCAGCCTGAACCGGCTGATGCGTTCCTGATTGCCGTGCCGACGCCATTTAAGGGCGATCATTTGCCGGATATGAAATTCGTCGAATCTGCCGCCCGCTCGCTGGCGCCGGTTCTGAAAAAAGGCGATCTGATTATTCTGGAATCCACTTCACCGGTCGGTGCGACAGAGCAAATGGCGCAGTGGCTGGCAGAAGCGCGTCCTGATCTGAGCTTCCCGCAGCAGGCCGGTGAGCAGTCTGATATCAACGTCGCCTACTGTCCTGAACGTGTTTTGCCTGGGCAGGTGATGGTTGAGCTGATTAAAAATGACCGCGTGATTGGCGGCATGACTTCGGTGTGTTCACAGCGAGCCAGTGACTTGTATAACATTTTCCTCGAAGGCGAATGTGTGATCACCCATTCCCGCACCGCTGAAATGTGCAAGCTGACCGAAAACAGTTTCCGTGACGTGAATATTGCCTTTGCGAACGAGCTGTCGCTGATTTGCGATGCACAGGGGATTAACGTCTGGGAACTGATTAGTCTGGCGAACCGCCATCCGCGCGTGAATATTTTACAACCCGGTCCGGGCGTCGGCGGCCACTGTATCGCAGTCGATCCGTGGTTTATCGTGGCACAAAACCCTGAGCTGGCGCGCATGATCCGCACGGCGCGTGAAGTGAACGACAGCAAACCGCACTGGGTCGTTGACCGCGTGAAAGCGGCGCTGGCGGATTGCCTTACCGTGACCGGCAAGCGTGCCGCTGATATCAAAATCGCCTGCTTCGGGCTGGCGTTTAAACCGAATATTGACGATCTCCGCGAAAGTCCGGCAGTTGAAGTGACCCATCTGATTGCTGACTGGCATTCAGGCGAAACCTGGGCGGTTGAACCTAACGTTCATCAGCTTCCGGCGTCACTCGCGGACAAAGTCACGCTACAGCCTGTTGATCGTGCGTTGAAAGAAGCCGATCTGCTGGTGATGCTGGTCGATCATAAATCGTTTAAAGCGATCCCCGCCGATCAGATCCAGCAGTCCTGGATTGTGGATACCAAAGGCGTATGGCGATAAACCAGTCGTTGCGCGTCGTGCTTGAACCGCTGGTCTGGGAGAGTGAATTCTTCCGGCTGAAAAGCGCGCGACTGACACCGGACACCGCAGCAACTGGTATCACGATACAGGCGCTGGATGACTATGCGCTGGTGCAGGCGAAAGTGGATGCGTCAGAAACGCATACGCTGGATGCACTTTCGGCGCTGGGTTTCCGGCTGGCAGAAGGTGAAACGGACATTTGCGTGACGGTGACGCCGCAGGATAATGCGCTGGCGGCCGGGCGTCTGGCCATTCCGGAAGACATTGCCGATGTGACCGCGATTGCCCGTCAGGCATTTCGCCTCAGTCGTTTTCGTGCGCCCTGGTATCAGCCGGATGACAGCGCACGTTTTTACGCGATGTGGGCAGAAAAAGCGGTTCTCGGCACCTTTGATCACCTTTGCCTGTGGATTGACGATGAACAGGGCAACGGACTGGGATTTGTCACGCTGCGACGTCTGTCCGAAGATGAAGTAAGAATTGGCCTGCTGGCTGTCAGACCTGAGTATCAGGGGCAGGGAGCGGGCAAAAAGTTAATGGCGGCTGCGAAAAAATGGTGTGCTGAACAAGGCGTGTCGCGATTGTATGTCGCCACGCAAACCGGCAATCTCGCGGCCATGAATCTTTATCTCGCCAGCGGTGGCAAAGTTGCCCGCACGGCATACTGGTTGTACAGGTGAAACGATGATCCCTTTTAATGCGCCACCGATTGTGGGTACTGAAATTGATTTCATGCGCGAGGCGATGAGCAGCGGCAAATTGTGTGGCGATGGCGGATTCACCCTGCGCTGCCAGAAGTGGTTTGAACAACGTTTTAACTGCCCGAAAGTGTTGCTAACGCCTTCCTGTACCGCTTCTCTGGAGATGGCGGCATTATTGCTCGACATCCAGCCCGGCGACGAAGTGATCATGCCGAGCTTCACCTTTGTCTCGACCGCTAATGCGTTCGTGCTGCGTGGTGCCAAAATCGTGTTTGTTGATGTCCGTCCGGACACTATGAATATCGATGAAACCCTGATTGAAGCGGCGATCACTGAGAAAACGAAAGTGATTGTTCCCGTGCATTACGCCGGTGTGGCCTGTGAAATGGACACCATTATGGCGCTGGCCGAAAAGTATCGTCTGTTTGTGGTGGAAGATGCGGCGCAGGGCGTGATGTCGACTTACAAAGGCAAAGCGCTCGGCACTATAGGTCATATCGGCTGTTTCAGTTTTCACGAAACCAAAAATTACACTGCGGGTGGCGAAGGCGGGGCAACGCTGATTAACGATCCGGCGCTGATTGACCGTGCTGAAATCATTCGCGAAAAAGGCACTAACCGCAGTCAGTTCTTCCGCGGGCAGGTGGATAAATACACCTGGCGTGATATCGGTTCCAGTTATCTGATGTCCGATTTACAGGCCGCGTATCTGTGGGGAAATCTCGATGCCGCTGAAAAGATTAACCAGCGCCGTCTGAGCATCTGGAATGAGTATTACGAAGCGTTGCAGGATCTGGCCGACGCTGGCCGTGTTCAGCTGCCTTCAGTTCCGCAGGATTGCGTGCAAAACGCCCACATGTTCTATGTCCGCCTGAACGATATCGAAGATCGCGACGCGTTTATTCGTCACATGAAAGCGGCGGATATCCTGACTGTATTCCATTACATCCCGCTGCACGCCTGTCCGGCGGGTGAAGATTTTGGTCGTTTCTCTGGTGTCGATCGTTTCACGACCAAAGAAAGTGAACGTCTGGTGCGACTGCCTTTGTTCTACAACATGACCGACGACACTCAGCGCACGGTGATTGCGGCCATGCTGCAATATTTCGCCTGATATGTCGCTGGCAAAAGCGTCCGTCTGGACCGCTGGTTCCACGCTGATTAAAATCGGTGCCGGGCTGCTGGTGGTGAAACTGCTGGCGGTGGCTTTCGGGCCTGATGGTGTGGGGCAGGCGGGGAATTTCCGCCAGCTGGTGACAGTACTGGGCGTGCTTTCCGGTGCCGGAATTTTCAACGGCGTTACCAAATACGTCGCTGAACATCATGAAAACCCGGAGCGGTTACAAGCCGTTCTCGGCACGTCTTCCACGCTGATTTTAGGTTTCTCGACGGTGCTGGCGGCCGTGTTTCTGCTGGCCGCCGGACCGGTGAGTGTCGCGCTGTTCGGCCATGACCGCTATCAGGCAGTCGTCCGCTTTGTGGCTTTTATTCAGATGGGCATCGCCTACGCCAACTATTTTCAGGCCATCCTGAAAGGCTACCGTGATGCCATGGGCAACGCGCTGGCGGTGATCGGCGGCAGCCTGATAGGTCTTCTGGCCTATCTGCTGTGCTTTAAGCTGGGCGGCTACGAAGGTGCTTTGGCCGGGCTGGCGCTGGTGCCGGCGCTGGTGATCCTGCCTGCGGGCGGCATGTTGTGGCGGCGGAAATCCTTCCCGTTGCACTATTTAAAGCCGGGCTGGGATCGCTTTATCGCCAGCCATCTGGGCAAATTTACGCTGATGGCGCTGATCACCTCCGTTACCTTACCGGTGGCGTATGTGATGATGCGAAATCTGCTGGCGGAGCATTACAGCTGGAAAGAAGTGGGGATCTGGCAGGGTGTCAGCAGCATTTCCGATGCCTATTTGCAGTTCATTACCGCCTCTTTCAGCGTGTATCTGTTACCGACGTTATCGCGCCTGACCGATAAGCGCGATGTCACTCGCGAGATTGTGAAATCGCTGAAATTCGTTTTGCCTGCGGTGGCGGCGGTCAGTTTTACCGTCTGGCTGCTGCGCGACTTTGCTATCTGGCTGCTGTTTTCAAAACAATTTATCGCGATGCGCGATTTGTTTGCGTGGCAACTGGTCGGCGATGTGCTGAAAGTCGGCTCGTATGTTTTTGGGTATCTGGTGATCGCCAGAGCGTCATTGCGCTTTTACGTGCTGACTGAAATCAGCCAGTTCGCGTTACTGACGGGATTCTCTCACTGGCTGATCCCGATACACGGTTCTCTTGGCGCTGCACAGGCCTATATGGCGACCTACATCGTCTATTTCACCCTGTGTTGCACCGTATTTGTTATCTATCGTAGACGAGCATGACAACGCTGATTCACGTTCTGGGATCTGACATTCCCCACCATAATGTCACCGTACTGCGCTTTTTTAATGATGTACTGGCCGAATGCGCGCCAGAAAAGCTGATTTGTCATTTTATGGTCGCGGCGGCGGATGCATCAGCGTTTGCTGAGTTCACGCGTCTGGATATTCGCGTTTATCCGGATAAAAAGACGCTGGCGGCGGCGGTGATTTCCCGCGCGCAGGAACGCACACATCACTTTTTCTTCCACGGCCAGTTTAATCCGACACTCTGGCTGGCATTACTGACCGGCAAAATTAAGGCACGACAGGTCAGCTGGCATATCTGGGGCGCAGACCTTTATGAATCGGCAGGCGGTCTGAAATTCCGTCTGTTCTATCTGATGCGTCGTCTGGCGCAGGGCCGTATCGGGCATATTTTCGCCACCCGCGGTGACTTGATCCACTTCCATCAGCGCCATCCCCGCGTGCCTTCTTCGTTGCTGTATTTCCCGACGCGGATGGATCCGGCGCTCACGCAGCCTGCGGATTTGCCCGAGCCCGAAGGGCCGATGACGGTTCTGGTCGGTAACTCCGGCGATCGCACTAACCGGCATATTGAAGCGCTGCGTTCGTTGCATCAGCAGTTCGGAGCCGATATCCGGGTGATTATCCCGATGGGCTATCCGGCCAATAACCAGACTTACATTGAGCAGGTTCGCGCTGAGGCATTAAAACTTTTTGCGCCTGAAAACGTTGAACTGATGACCGGCGCGATGGCGTTTGACGACTATCTCAACGTGCTGCGCCGCTGTTCGCTGGGGTATTTTATTTTCGACCGCCAGCAGGGCATTGGGACGCAATGTCTGCTTATCCAGTTCGGCGTGCCGTTCGTCGTCAGCCGTCAGAATCCATTCTGGCAGGATCTGGCTGAGCAGCATTTGCCGGTGCTGTTTTACGGCGATGCGCTGGATGCCAGAACAGTGGCGGAAGCACGACGCCAGTTGCTGAGCGCTGATCGCCAAAATATCGCCTTTTTTAATCCGAATTACATCGCGGGCTGGCAGCAGGCCTTGCAGCTGGCGGCGGGAGACGCATCATGACGCTGACACAGCTCGGTGGCTTGTCACTGGTGTATGCGTTCTCGCTGCTGTTCATTCTGACGCTGACGTATAAAGAGTTTCGCCGTGTACGCTTTAACTTCAACGTCTTGTTTTCGCTGCTCTATCTGCTGACGTTCTATTTCGGTTTTCCTCTGACTTGTCTGCTGGTTTTCCAGTTTGATGTGAAAGTGGTGCCGGTCGAAAACCTGTTGCAGGCCATGCTGGCCGCCACCTGTTTCTACGGCATTTATTACGTCAGCTATAAAACACGGCTGAAGGCAAAACGTGACGGGCCTTCACGCCCGCTGTTTACCATGAACCGGGTGGAAACCCATCTCACCTGGATGTTGCTGGCGCTGATTGCGGTGGTGACGGTTTCTATTTTCTTTGCGCATAACGGCTTTTTGCTGTTTAAGCTCAAGTCGTACAGCCAGATATTCTCCAGCGATGTGTCCGGCGTGGCGCTCAAGCGCTTCTTCTACTTCTTTATTCCGGCCATGCTGGTGGTCTTTTTCCTTAAACCCGACGTGCGCCGCTGGCTGTTTTTCCTCGCCAGTACGGTGGCGTTTGGCTTCCTGACGTATGTTATCGTCGGCGGAACCCGCGCCAATATCATTATCGCGTTCGCCCTGTTTCTGTTTATTGGCATTGTTCGCGGCTGGATCAGCTTATGGATGCTGGCGGCGGCGGGCGTGCTGGGTATCGTCGGCATGTTCTGGCTGGCGCTTAAACGCTACGGTCTGAACGTCAGCGGTCCGGAGGCCATTTATACCTTCCTTTATCTGACGCGCGATACCTTCTCACCGTGGGAGAATCTGGGGCTGTTGCTGCAAAACTACGACAAAATCAGTTTTCAGGGACTGGCACCGATTGTGCGTGATTTCTACGTCTTTATCCCCGGCTGGCTGTGGCACGACCGTCCGGGCGTGGTGCTTAACTCGGCCAACTATTTCACCTGGGAAGTGCTGGATAACCATTCCGGTCTGGCGATTTCCCCGACGCTGATTGGCTCGCTGGTGGTGATGGGCGGCGTGTGGTTTATCCCGCTGGGCGCTGTTGCCGTCGGTATGATCATCAAATGGTTCGACTGGTTGTACGAAAAAGGCAAAGCAGACACCAACCGCTACAAAGCCGCCATCCTGCAAAGTTTTTGCTTCGGTGCGGTCTTTAATATGATTGTGCTGGCCCGTGAAGGCGTGGATTCCTTCTTTTCGCGGGTGGTCTTCTTCTGTGTCGTTTTCGGCGCATGTCTGGTGGTGGCCAAATTGTTGTACTGGATGTTTGACGCCGCCGGGCTGATACGTGCCAAAATACCCCGCAGAAAAAACCTCATGGAGCCGCTGGCAGTAAGGAAGAATCATGAATCTGGAGAATAACGTTCCGCAATACGATATCCGCGGGATCCGCCTTTGGGGCTTTCGTAATATGGCGCATTTTCTCGATTACCTTTTTGCCGGTCACAAGGTGAAAACCGGTGCGCTGGTGGCGATAAATGCCGAGAAAGTGCTGACCGTCGAAAGTAATCCGGAAATGAGTGAGCTGATTGGCCGCGCTGAATACAAATATCCTGACGGTATCAGCATTGTGCGGGCCATCCGCCGTAAATACCCGCAGGCGCAGGTTTCCCGTATCGCCGGTGCCGATCTCTGGGAAGGCCTGATGGAGCGCGCCGGTCGTGAAGGAACGCCGGTCTTTCTGATTGGCGGCAAACCTGAAGTTCTGGAACAAACGGAAGAAAAGCTGCGCACGCAGTGGAACGTCAATATTGTCGGCAGCCAGAATGGCTACTTCACGCCGGAGCAGCGTGGCTCGTTATTCGAACGCGTCAGAGGCAGCGGGGCAGCGATTGTGACGGTGGCGATGGGCTCGCCGAAACAGGAAATCCTGATGCGTGATTGTCGTCTGGTTCATCCGGATGCGCTCTATATGGGCATCGGAGGCACCTACGACGTTTTCACCGGCCACGTGAAACGGGCGCCCAAAATCTGGCAAAACATGGGGCTGGAATGGCTCTATCGTCTAATTTTGCAGCCAAGCCGTTTGCGTCGTCAGCTCAAACTGCTCAAATTCGTCCGTTATTACTACACCGGTCGTCTGTAACGAATCTGCCGTTCTGAATCTTCAGGACGGCGCGTCACCTCTCATTTCTTCACTTCTCTTGCCTGTGTTTCCTGTCCGCTTTGCATATCAGTGCTTATCTTTCTCAATAGGCGTTTGCAACTCGTCGGAAAATACGGAACCATAACGCCGTTTTTCCGCCCTATACGGGCATCATCACAATAAAAATAACATTCCGCTCCTTCCGGAAGGCAAACACAACGAGAGAGAAATTGAGGATCTATGGAGAATAAAGAAGAAAAGGGTGGGCTACACCGGGGGCTGGAGGCGAGACATATTGAGCTGATCGCTCTGGGCGGTACCATCGGTGTCGGATTATTCATGGGCGCGGCGAGCACCCTGAAATGGGCCGGGCCGTCAGTGTTACTGGCGTACATTCTGGCCGGTGTGTTCGTCTTCTTTATCATGCGCTCGATGGGCGAAATGTTGCATCTGGAGCCGGTGGCCGGTTCGTTTGCAGTGTATGCGCATAAATATCTCGGGCCGTATTACGGTTATCTTACCGCGTGGAGTTACTGGTTCATGTGGATAGCGGTGGGGATTTCCGAAATCACCGCGATTGGCGTTTACGCGCAATACTGGTTCCCGGATTTACCGCAGTGGATCCCCGCGCTGGCGGCTGTGGCGATTGTTGCTGCGGCAAACCTCGCGGCTGTGAAACTCTATGGTGAAATGGAGTTCTGGTTTGCGCTGATCAAAATCACCACCATCATTGTGATGATCGTAGTCGGGCTGGCGGTGATTTTCTTCGGATTTGGTAATCACGGCGAACCGGTGGGGTTTGCGAACCTGACCGCGCACGGCGGCTTCTTTGCCGGCGGCTGGAAAGGCTTCCTGTTTGCGCTGTGTATTGTCGTGGCGTCCTATCAGGGCGTGGAACTGGTGGGTATCACCGCCGGTGAAGCCAAAAACCCGCAGGTTACCCTCAAACGCGCCATCAATAACATCCTGTGGCGTATCCTGATTTTCTACGTTGGCGCGATTTTCGTTATCATCACCATCTTCCCGTGGAACGAAATGGGCTCGCACGGCAGTCCGTTCGTGCTGACCTTTGCGAAGATTGGTATCGCTTCAGCGGCGGGTATTATCAACTTTGTGGTGCTGACAGCGGCACTGTCGGGTTGTAACAGCGGCATGTATAGCTGCGGACGTATGCTGTATGCGTTGTCTCAGAATCGTCAGTTGCCAGCGTTCCTGAGCAATGTATCTAAAAGCGGTGTGCCGGTTTACGGCATTGCGATCACGATTTTGTGTCTGCTGGTCGGTTCGTGCCTGAACTACATCATTCCGAATCCTGAGAAAGTATTTGTGTACGTTTACAGCGCCAGCGTATTGCCGGGCATGGTGCCGTGGTTTGTGGTGCTGATCAGCCAGCTGCGTTTTCGTGATGCGCATAAAGAGAAACTGAAAAACCATCCGTTTAAATCGATTCTCTTTCCTTATACCAACTATCTGACGCTGCTTTTCCTGGCGTGTGTGCTGGTCGGTATGGCGATTAATCCGGATACCCGCGTTTCATTGCTGGTGGGTGGGATTTTCATCGCGGCGGTGTCGCTGATATACTTCGGCCTCGGCATGCACAAACGTGCCGCGCTGACGTCGGAAAAACTAAAATAACGCCGTAAGTCATGGGTGGGGAAGGGAAGGCGCTTACTTTTAATGCGTATTGGATAAAGCGTAATCAAACGCAATATTTCTGAAAAAAAGCACTAGACAGCCAAGCGTTAAAACCGTAGTATCCCCACCCGCAACGGCGCTAAGCGCCCGTAGCTCAGCTGGATAGAGCGCTGCCCTCCGGAGGCAGAGGTCTCAGGTTCGAATCCTGTCGGGCGCACCATTTAGTATGCGCTAGAGTTGCGGTGAAATGTTGAAGTCTGACAGTTCACGTTAGTAGTTAGAGATATGGTGGCTATAGCTCAGTTGGTAGAGCCCTGGATTGTGATTCCAGTTGTCGTGGGTTCGAGCCCCATTAGCCACCCCACTCTAAAAATGATTTTGTGATTGTGACATGCGATGGTGGCGGAATTGGTAGACGCGCTAGCTTCAGGTGTTAGTGTCCTTCGGATGTGAGGGTTCGAGTCCCTCCCTTCGCACCACACACAAATTTCATTTAAATGATGCAGTTAGCATCAGAAAGTAGTAAGATGCACGACATCGGCGAGTAGCGCAGCTTGGTAGCGCAACTGGTTTGGGACCAGTGGGTCGGAGGTTCGAATCCTCTCTCGCCGACCACATTTGAAGAAACCTGCTTTTTTAAAGCAGGTTTTTTTTCGTCTGTAGTTTATGAGGATGAGAACCTCCGAAGGAGGTTTGAGCCGAGCGAAGCGAGACAACGTTGCTTTAGCAACGACCCGCAGGGCAAGCATCGAAGATGCGCGTCATCCTCTCTCGCCGACCACATTCGAAGAAACCTGCTTTTTTAAAGCAGGTTTTTTTTCGTCTGGAGTTTCTCAACTCACCCTGTTGTTTATCCGCGACATTCCGCTGTATGCCTGTCTCTGTCAGGAGACACGTATCTTATTGATAAATATAGACTCATATAAGCTGACATTCATACGTCGTCCACTGACGACAGAATGGGGGATTATCGGACGGTCTCTGACATCTCTGAAAATGGGTGCTGATACGTAATAAAAATAAAGTTGTTAATTATCAGTAGAATAAAAAATTATTAACAGACCCTTGCCATCCTGGCACGCGTCCTGCAATATTCCCGCCGTAGATGCTCATTCCACCTATTATGTTTGCTCCGGCTTCATAAACCTGGGAATGACGCAGAGCCAATTTACAGTGCCTATTGTCATCCTGACCGATAACGCGCAAGCGCTATCATCCAGAAGGCAAAACGTTGAGTGAGGCACTAAATCTGTTGTCCTGGACCTGATTGTTTTAGACACCTGCCCATACGCAGGTGTTTTTTTTTGCCCATACCCGTCATCCTTTGAGCAGCCAATGCATCTGCAGCTCAAATGATTTGGGGTATAAGTATTGATGACATAAAAAAGGCTCCCGAAGGAGCCTTTAGCAGACAGCAATTTTCTTACGGTTGCTGTGAATTATTCAGTGTCAGCATCAATCCTTCACGGCGCATCTCAGCCGCTTCAGCCGGTTTGTGCAGCTTATCCAGCGCATCGGCCAGCCACGCATAATCATACGCGTCAGGGCGTTGTTTCAGCGCTTCACGGAACGCTTCGCTGGCCTGCTGCCATTCACCGTGTTTCATCAGCAACTGACCGAGCGTGCTGCTCAGCAGCGGCGTAGTGCCGTTTTGCTTAATGAGCTGGCGCAAAGTCTTTTCAAGCTGCTCAGGATTACCTGAACGCAGTTTCGGCATCAGCGCAACCAGACGGTCGTCATACTGACGCTTCAGTCCGTCGAGGATCACTTCCTGCGCCAGATCCTGATCGTTGCATTCAATCAGATGCGTTGCCATCGCCACCTGCAATGCCACTTCATGGCGGGTTTTGCGGCTCTGATCTTTCCACCAGCGTTTCAGGCCTTCGCTGCCTTCTTCCGCCATCAGCTGATTCATCATGCCGATATAAGCCTGTTCCTGAAGAACGCGGATTTCATCGTCATTACGGACGCCGGCTTTAGCCATCGACGGTAGTATTTCCAGCAGTGAACCGTAGGCACCTGTACGCAGATAAGCCTGTTCCGCCAGACGTAACACTTCCGGATGACGTGGCGACTGGCCGAGCAAACGGTCAACGCCATGGCGCGCGGCATGGATTTCGCCCTGCGCCAGCTGAATGCGTACTCGGGTAATATCCACCGGCATCTGGTCGGTGTCGGCAATTTCCGCCGCGCGTTCCAGATACTGATTAGTGCGGATGTCATCGCCACGCTGCTGCGCCGCTTCTGCTGCCAGTAAATAGTTCACCACGGGTTGTTCGGCATGATCAGCATTGCGTGCCAGCAGTTTCTCCATCTGGCGATGATCGCCTTCTGCCAGTTTGAGCATCGCAGCCTTAGTTTGCTTACGCGCTTTAGAGCTTTTACGCCCGGCAAACCAGCCGCGGGTACGCGCACCGGTACGCAGAATGCGTCGCAGGATCCATTCAATAAAGAACAGCACCAGAATCAGCACGATCAGCATGATAACTAAACCGGTGACGCTGGTTTCAATGTTGTAGTTATCGGTCTGGATCAGCACATAACCCTGATGACCGGCCAGCATCGGGCCGACAATAATCCCGGCAAACACAATCAGGAATAACACGAAGACTCGTAACATGCGTTATTCCCCCTGCGTGGCGGCGGCGGGCTGCTGGAGCAGGTTACGCACGCGGGTCTGCATCAGTTTTTCCAGCATCGGCTGGCTTTTCAGCTCGTCCGGTACATCCATCGAAATGGATTGCTGACTGAGATTATCCAGTTCTTCCAGGAAAGCTTTGGTTGACGGGTCAGACGTATCAAAATAGGCGCGAACCCAGGTCGATACGCTTTCCAGTGACTGCTTGTAAACTTCATCCTGATGACGCGGAACGGCCTGTGCGGCAATCAGCAAACGTGAGCGGATATTTTCGCGCAGATACACATCCTGATTCGGCGCCAGCAGCGGTTCTGCGCTGGTATCACGACGGCGGATGGTAATGAAGTCATCCATAAAGTTGTGCCAGCTTTTGGTCAGGTTCTGACGCCATTCGGTCAGCGAACCGGAAAGACTTGAGCTGTCGTTGTCCATCGGGGAATCATCGGTGTCATTGTCGGCCAGACGCAGGTTATCCACCTGATTTGACAGCTGATTCAGCTTGAGAATGATACCGTCAAAATCGACCTGTGCGACGGCAGAAAGGCTGCCTACGTCTTCGTTCAGCGCACGACGCACGTCAATCAGGCTCGGGTCATTCATGTCCGCGAGGCTGGCATCGGCACTTTTCAGCAAAGCGGCGGCGGTGGTGACATCCTGATCGCTCCACAGTTTGCGACCTGCCAGTTTCACCAGATAATCGGCCTGAGCCAGTAACCAGGTTTTGGCATCGCTGCCGGAAATGCTGGCGACTTTATCTTGTAATTCATTCAGCTGACGACCAAACGACGCCTGCTGGCGATCGGCGGCCTGCTGAGTCTTATCCTGCTGAGCGAGCAGGGAAGCGATTTGCTGCTTATCCTGTTGCTGGCTTTTTTGCAGGGCATCAAGCTGTTCGGAAAGCGCCGCATTGGCTGCGGCCTGCGCCAGCGATTGCTGGTGGCCGTGATAGTAAAGACCTGCACCAAGCGCGATCACTAATACAATCGCAATAGCGCCTAATACCGGCGCGGTACGTTGCTTTTTACGCAGCGTTTTCAGCTCCTGGTCACGTTCTGAAGCGTCTGGCTGGGGGCTCTCAACCGCTGGGGAGATCACAACATTCTCATCCGGCGCGGAAGGATTTTTTTGTTCCGTCATTTTGGCACATCCCTTAGTCAGGTAGTTGTAATGCGCGGATCAGCGCATCATTGTCTGCATTTTCTGCAACCCTAATTGCGCTCCAGCCAAGCTGGCGGGCGAGGGTTGCCAAACGTTCACTGACCACCACCAGGTTACAGCGCAGTAACCATGAATTTCGATAGTATTCAGGAACTAACTGGTACAGCTGTTGCAGCATTTCTCCGCTGGTCACGACCAGCGTATCAATTCCGGCGCGTTGCCAGAGGGCGCTCTGTTCGCCGGCATCGTAGTAGACCGGGCTGCGCTGATAACATTCGCAGTAGGTCACTTCAACGCCGCGTTCCGTGAGCGTTTCGGCCAGCAATTCCCTTCCGCCATTGCCCCGCAATATCAGCGCTTTTTTGCCCTGAATGCGCTGCAACGCCGGGAGATTCAATAGCGTCTCGCTGGTTTCACCCTCATGCGGATAGATAACCGGGAGACTGCTGGCACGATGAAACAGCAGGCCTGTGGTGCGGCCAATCGCATAATAGCTGACGTTATCCGGCCAGCGGGTGGCAGACTGACGTAATGCGCGATCGGCGTAGTTCACGGCATGTTGAGAGAGTACAAACACCAGATCCTGCTGATTTAATGAGGATAGCAGGTTCGGCAGCATTGCGAGCTGGTTCCCCGGCGCAAATTCAATCAACGGGGAATGAAAGGCTACCCGGCCCAGTGTACGCAGCCGGTTGACCAGCATTTCTCCTGCCGGAGAGGGGCGGGTAACCAGAATGGTCATCGTGGGGCGTTCCCCTGATAGACCTCTTGCAGAATTTCCCGTGCGCCGTTGGCCAGCAGCTCTTCGGCCAGCTCAACGCCCATACTGTATGCATCTGCGGCCGGACCGCGACGTTCGCCGGAGACCATCTGGCTGCCATCGGGTGCGCCAACGAGTGCGCGAAGCCACAGGTCGTCGCCAGTGAGTTCCGCGTAGCTGCCAATCGGCACCTGACAACCGCCTTCGAGGCGCATATTCATGGCGCGTTCTGCCTCAACGCGTACCGTAGTTTCGCGGTGAGCCAGTGGCGCGAGTAATTCGCGGGTGATGTGATCGTCGAGACGGCATTCGATACCGACGGCACCTTGTCCGACTGCGGGCAGGCACTCTTCCGGCGTCAGCGCCGTACGGATACGGTTCTCAAGACCCAGACGTTTCAGGCCTGCGACGGCCAGAATAATGGCGTCGTATTCGCCGTTATCGAGTTTGGATAAGCGCGTGCCCACGTTGCCGCGCAGATCGCGGATCACCAGATCCGGACGCTTCTGGCGCAACTGGCACTGACGGCGCAGGCTGGATGTCCCGACAATACTGCCGTGGGGCAGATCCGCCAGACTGGCGTATTGATTTGAGACGAAAGCGTCGCGCGGGTCTTCGCGCTCACAAATTGTGACCAGTCCCAGACCTTCCGGGAATTCAACCGGCACATCTTTCATGGAATGCACGGCAATATCCGCGCGGCCATCGAGCATGGCCAGTTCGAGTTCTTTGACGAACAAACCTTTGCCGCCCACTTTGGCCAGCGGTGTATCTAAAATGATATCGCCCTTGGTGACCATTGGGACCAGTTCCACCTGTAAACCGGGGTGACAGGCCATCAGCTGGCTTTGAACATATTGTGCCTGCCACAGAGCCAGCGGGCTCTGGCGGGTGGCAATTCGAATGATTTTGTCTAACATGTTTGTTACCGTTTAACTGTCTCTGCGACCATCCTACCACTGACAATAGAAAGCTGTCAGCGTAAGAAGCCATTCGTAAAAGAAGGTTAACGGTCACTGCGGGGAATTGTTCCTTTGCGGAACAGACGGTAAAATCCAGAGAAGCGGAAGAGTAATTGTGGTGCGTTACTTTCTTTACGGTCAATCAGCAAGGTGTTAAATTGATCACGTTTCCAGCAATTATTCGTCAACTATTTGCACAATTTCGATTGTTCAAAGCATAAGCATCACGATAAATGACGGATTTGGAACGGGGTTATTTCCAGACACTGTATAATCAGGCGAAACGTCTTGTACCTCTACATCGAGACATTGAAGCAAAGATTGGATGCGATCAACCAGTTACGAGTCGATCGTGCACTGGCAGCCATGGGTCCTGCGTTTCAACAGGTCTACACGCTGCTTCCTGTCTTTTTACATCAACATCACCCTCTGATGCCGGGATACCTTGAAGGTAAGGTTCCGCATGGTATCTGTATTTTCACGCCTGATGAATCCCAGCAAACCTATCTGAATGACCTGGAAGAGAAATGGGGCAGCCCGCTTGAGCCCATGGTGAAAGGCGAATTGCCTGTCACCGGCATCTATTCCATGGGCAGTACCTCCTCAATCGGTCAGAGCCAAAGTTCTGATCTGGATATCTGGGTCTGCCATCAGTCCTGGCTCGATAACGAAGAACGCAACCGCTTACAGCAAAAATGCAGCCTGTTAGAAAAATGGGCGGCCTCGCTGGGCGTGGAAGTCAGCTTCTTCCTGATCGACGAAAACCGTTTCCGCCATAACGAAAGTGGCAGCCTGGGCGGCGAAGACTGCGGTTCAACGCAGCACATCTTATTGCTCGACGAATTCTATCGTACCGCGGTGCGCATGGCCGGTAAGCGTATTCTGTGGAATATGGTGCCGGGCGAAGAAGAAGCGCATTACGACGAATACGTCCTTTCGCTTTACTCGCAGGGCGCCCTGACGCCAAATGAATGGCTGGATCTGGGCGGCCTGAGTACGCTCTCGGCGGAAGAGTATTTCGGCGCGAGCCTGTGGCAGCTGTATAAAAGTATCGATTCGCCTTATAAAGCGGTGCTCAAAACGCTGTTGCTGGAAGCCTATTCGTGGGAATACCCGCAAACCCAGTTGCTGGCGATGGACATTAAACAGCGTCTGCATCAGGGCGAAATCGTCTGCTTCGGGCTTGATTCCTATTGTATGATGCTCGACCGCGTGACCCGCTATCTCACCCAGATTGAAGACACCACCCGCCTGGATTTAGTCCGCCGCTGTTTCTATTTAAAAGTCTGCGAAAAATTGTCCCGCGCACGGGCATCGGTCGGCTGGCGTCGTGAAATTCTCAGTCAGCTGGTGGCGGAATGGGGCTGGGACGAAGAGCGTCTGGCTATTCTGGATAACCGGGCGAACTGGAAAATCGAACGTGTGCGCGAAGCGCATAACGAACTGCTTGATGCCATGATGCAAAGCTATCGCAACCTGATCCGCTTTGCCCGTCGCAACAATTTAAGCGTCAGCGCCAGCCCGCAGGATATCGGCGTGCTGACCCGTAAGTTGTACGCCGCTTTCGAAGCGCTGCCAGGCAAAGTTACGCTGGTGAACCCGCAGATTTCACCTGACCTGTCTGAGAACGATTTAACCTTTATTCATGTGCCGATTGGCCGTGCTAACCGCACAGGCTGGTATCTGTATAACCAGTCGCCGTCGATGGAATCTATCGTCAGCCATCAGCCGCTGGAATATAACCGTTATCTGAACAAACTGGTGGCGTGGGCCTATTTCAACGGCCTGCTGACGTCGACTACGCGTCTGCACATCAAAAGCGGCGGTCTGTGTGATATCGCTAAACTGCGCGAACTGGTGGCGGATGTGTCGCATCACTTCCCGCTGCGACTGGCCGCACCGACGCCGAAAGCGTTGTACAGCCCGTGTGAGATCCGCCACTTAGCGATTATCGTCAATCTGGAACACGATCCGACCGCGGCCTTCCGTAATCAGGTCGTGCATTTTGATTTCCGTAAACTGGATGTTTTCAGTTTCGGGCAGAATCAGGAATGTATGGTCGGCAGTATCGACCTGCTTTACCGCAACTCGTGGAACGAAGTGCGTACGCTGCATTTCAGCGGTGAACAGGCGGTGCTGGAAGCGCTGAAAACTATTCTGGGCAAAATGCATCAGGACGCCGCACCGCCGGAATCGGTGGAAGTGTTCTGCTACAGCCAGCATTTGCGCGGCCTTATCCGCACGCGTGTTCAGCAACTGGTGTCGGAGTGCATCGAACTTCGCCTTTCCAGCAAACGTCTCGAACCTGGCCGTTTCAAAGCCGTGCGCGTTGCCGGACAAACCTGGGGTCTGTTCTTCGAACGCCTGAGTGTTTCCGTGCAGAAGCTGGAAAACGCCATTGAGTTCTACGGTGCGATTTCCAACAACAAACTGCACGGATTGTCGGTGAAATTGCAGACTGACCAGGCACATCTGCCGGCGGTCATTGATGGCTACGCCAGCGAAGGGATCATTCAGTTCTTCTTCGAAGACAGTTCCGACGACATCGGTTTCAACATCTACATTCTGGATGAGTCGAACCGCGTCGAGGTTTATCACCATTGTGAAGGCAGTAAAGAAGATCTGGTGCGTGACGTCAGCCGCTTCTACTCTTCCTCGCATGACCGGTTTACCTACGGCTCAAGCTTCATCAACTTTAACCTGCCGCAGTTCTACCAGATTGTGTCCCTTGATGAGCGCATTCAGGTGATCCCGTTTCGCAGCAATGCGTTATCTGCGGCCTGCGCGCCTTTGCCTGAAACTGAAGTCGAACCTTCCCGGTTGAAACAGCAATTTCAGTTGCATTAGAAAAGTTGTCCCAATCCCGGACACGCGGCAGAATATCTGGCTTTCCTTCTCTTTAAACCCTGAAAATGTGCCCGTGTGTTTTATCGATTCCTGTTGCTTTTCATGATCCACCTGCGATTATAGAGAGCTTGGTCGCATGAATTACGGGCATTCATAAAATGAAAAACGCTTTACGCTGGTCTCTGGCCGCGACGATATTATTTTCTCTCTCCGGTTGCGGACTGAAAGGGCCGTTGTATTTCCCACCACCGGAAAAATCAACTACTCAGAAAACCAGTAATGTTCCAGGTACTGCTAACGACGGTTCATCGCAGCAGAAAGGTGTATCACCAGAAGATCTCACGACTAATTCCAGAGATTAACCGGCCTGTGCCGGGGGTTTCGTGCAACGCTGCCGGAGCCCTTTCCTTCAGGGATCATCGCGACTGGATTTGACCAGCGGTAAACGGAGTCAGTTATGCAGTTCTCCAAAATGCACGGCCTGGGTAACGATTTTATGGTCGTTGATGCCGTCACTCAAAATGTCTACTTCTCGCCTGAGTTGATCCGCCGTTTGTCCGACCGTCACCGTGGCGTAGGTTTTGACCAGCTGCTGGTGGTAGAGCCACCTTATGACCCCGAATTAGATTTCCACTACCGCATTTTCAATGCCGACGGCAGCGAAGTGGCGCAGTGTGGCAACGGCGCGCGTTGCTTTGCCCGATTTGTCCGCATTAAAGGTCTGACCAACAAACGCGACATTCGCGTCAGTACGCAGACTGGTCGTATGGTGCTGACGGTAACGGAAGATGAGGAAGTTCAGGTCAACATGGGCGAGCCGGTGTTCGAGCCGCAACAGGTTCCTTTCCGTGCAGTGAAACCGGAAAAGACCTATATTCTGCGTGCAGAAGAGCGCACAGTATTTTGCGGCGTCGTGTCGATGGGAAACCCGCACTGCGTATTGCAGGTCGAGGATGTATTAACGGCTGAAGTCGACATTCTCGGGCCGATGCTGGAAAGCCATGAACGTTTCCCCGAGCGTGTGAACGTCGGGTTTATGCAGATCCTCAGTCCGGAAAGCGTGAAATTACGCGTGTACGAACGGGGCGCCGGTGAAACACAGGCGTGCGGAAGTGGTGCCTGTGCCGCTGTTGCGGTAGGTATCCAGCAAGGGTTGCTTGCTGAAGAAGTTCAGGTGGAACTGCCGGGAGGCAGCCTCGAAATTCGCTGGAAAGGGCCGGGTCATCCGCTGTATATGACCGGACCTGCCACTCATGTTTACGACGGATTTATTCATCTATGAACAATCTTGATGACCAGATTGAACCGGTGATAGCACTCGACGACGACAGCGTGATGCAATATCTGCTGCAAAACCCGGATTTCTTTATTCGCAATGCCCGAAGTGTCGAGCAGATGCACGTACCGCATCCGGTGAAAGGCAGTATTTCGCTGGTTGAATGGCAGCTCGGACGTCAGCGTCATCAGATTGCGCAGCTTGAAGAAGAAATTACTTTGCTGATGGAGCAGGCCTCGATCAACGAATCGCTGTTCGGACGGATGATCGAACTGCAGGCCACACTTGCGGCGGCCAGCAGTTTGCAGGATATGCTGAATCGTCTGCAGCGCTGGGCGCGCAGTCTCGGACTGGCGGGCGCCAATGTGCGTCTGTTCAGTGAGGGCTGGCGTATCGGCGCGCCTTCCGATTTCACTCATCTGGCGGTAAGTCGCAGCGCATTTGAATCGATGCGTATTCAGCGTCTGGGCGAAACTCCACATTACCTTGGTGGTCTGAACGGCCCGGAACTGTTGCTGTTATTACCTCAGGCCAAAGCCGTCGGTTCTGTCGCGCTTTCCCTGATGGGCGAGCAGGGTGAACTGGGCGTACTGATTTTCAGCAGCCGTGATCCGCAACACTATCAGCCGGGAATGGGCACCGTCTTACTCAATCAGCTGGCTAAAATGTTACCCGGCCTGCTGGAACGTTGGATCGAACGGGTATGAGCCACACTGAATCGCCTCTGTATCCCGCGGTCGAGGCGTTTCTGCGTTATCTGCACGTTGAACGTCAACTCAGCCCGCTCACCACGACTAATTACAGCCGCCAGTTAGAAGCCCTGATCGCCATCTCCGGCGAGATCGGTATTTCCAACTGGCAGCAACTCGATGCACCAAAAGTTCGTATGTTACTGGCGCGCAGTAAACGCGCCGGTTTAGGGCCTTCCAGTCTGGCGCTGCGCATGTCTTCACTGCGCAGTTTTCTCGACTGGCTGGTGCGTCAGGGCGTATTGAGCGCCAATCCTGCCAAAGGGATTTCTACCCCGCGTTCTCCAAAACATCTGCCAAAAAATCTTGATGTCGATGAAGTGAATAAACTTCTTGAAATCGACCTCAACGATCCGCTTTCCGTGCGTGATCGCGCGATGCTGGAAGTGATGTACGGCGGGGGACTGCGTCTTTCTGAACTGGTGGGTATCGACTGCAAACATATTGATATGGCTTCCGGCGAAGTGCGCGTGTTGGGTAAAGGCAGCAAAGAACGCAAAGTGCCGATCGGGCGCACGGCCGTCACCTGGCTGGAACACTGGCTGGAACGTCGTGGTCTGTTTAATCCGCAGGATGACGCGATGTTTTTGTCGAGCAAAGGCAGCCGTATTTCTGCGCGTAATGTTCAGAAGCGTTTTGCCGAATGGGGCGTGAAACAGGGTGTGAACAGCCATATTCATCCGCATAAACTGCGCCACTCGTTTGCCACGCACGTGCTGGAATCCAGCGGCGATTTACGCGCGGTACAGGAATTGCTGGGTCACGCGAACTTGTCCACCACGCAAATCTATACCCATCTGGACTTTCAACATCTGGCGACGGTTTACGACGCCGCGCATCCCCGCGCAAAACGAGGAAAATCATGATGAAGTTCTATCGTCCGCTGAAACGCATTGAAGCGATCACCTTCGATTTAGACGACACGCTGTATGACAATTACGATGTTATCCGTCGTACTGATTCTGAAACGCTGAAATCGATTCAGGGTTTCCATCCGGCGCTGGCTGACATGGCACCGGACACCATCCGCCTGATGCGCGCAGAATTGCTGGCAGAGGACGCGGAAATTTATCACGACGTCACCGAATGGCGTCGTCAGGCGGTATTGCTGGCGATGAAACGCGCAGGTCTGAGCGAAAGTGATGCCACGCTGGGCACGAAAGCTGCGATGGAAACCTTCGCCCTGTGGCGCAGCCGGATTTATGTTCCGGGTGAGAATCACGACGCGCTGGCCGCTCTGGCGGAACGCTGGCCTTTAGTGGCGATCACCAACGGCAATGCCGATCCGCACGCCTGTGGTCTGGCGCAATATTTCCAGTTCACCTTGCGTGCTGGCGATCACGGCCGGGCGAAACCTTACGCTGACATGTATAAAAAGGCGTCAATGAAGCTGGATATCCCGCTGGAAAACATCCTCCATGTGGGTGATGACCTGACGACGGACGTCGCGGGTTCCGTGCGTTGCGGGATGCAATCGTGCTGGATTAATTTGCGCGAAGGCGACCTGATGCACATTAAGGATGCCCGTCTGTTACCGCATATTGAGATTTCGCAGTTGGCATCGCTGACAGCATTGCTATAATCCCTTCTTAAATTACTCTGTATAAATTCACAGTAGAAAAGCATTCACCGGGTGAGTGCTTTTCTCATCCTGACAAACGGTGCCTATGGACGTTTCTGACCTGCTCGACAGCCTGAATGAAAAACAACGTGAAGCCGTGGCCGCGCCGCGCAGCAATCTGTTGGTACTGGCCGGGGCAGGCAGTGGCAAAACCCGCGTGCTGGTTCACCGCATCGCGTGGCTGCTGGCGGTAGAGAAGTGTTCGCCGTATTCCATTATGGCGGTCACCTTCACCAACAAAGCGGCGGCAGAAATGCGCCACCGTATCGACCAGCTGATCGGCACCAGTCAGGGCGGCATGTGGATTGGTACCTTCCACGGCCTCGCGCACCGTTTGCTGCGCGCGCACCATTTGGACGCCAATTTGCCGCAGGATTTCCAAATCCTCGACAGCGACGACCAGATGCGTCTGATCAAGCGTCTGATCAAAGCGCTGAACATCGACGAGAAACAATGGCCGCCGCGTCAGGCGATGTGGTACATCAACGGCAAAAAAGATGAAGGTCTTCGCCCGCAGCACGTTGAAACTTATAACAATCCTGTCGAGGCGACCTGGTTACGTATTTATCAGGCCTATCAGGAAGCCTGCGACCGTGCCGGTCTGGTGGATTTTGCCGAGTTATTGCTGCGCGCCCACGAACTCTGGCTGAACAAGCCGCATATTTTGCAGCATTACCGCGAACGCTTTACCAACCTGATGGTGGACGAATTCCAGGACACCAACAGCATTCAGTACGCGTGGATCCGTCTGCTGGCGGGCGACAACAATAACGTGATGATCGTTGGCGACGATGACCAGTCGATTTACGGATGGCGCGGTGCGCAGGTCGAAAACATCCAGCGTTTCCTGAAAGATTTCCCGAATGCGGAAACTATCCGTCTGGAGCAGAACTACCGTTCGACCAGCACCATTCTGAAGGCTGCTAACTCGCTGATTGAAAATAACAACGGTCGTATGGGTAAAAACCTGTGGACCGAAGACGGCGAGGGCGAACCGATTTCACTGTATTGCGCATTCAACGAACTGGATGAATCGCGCTTTGTGGTTAACCGCATCAAAACCTGGCAGGACAACGGCGGTGCGCTGAAAGATTGCGCCATTCTTTACCGCAGCAACGCCCAGTCGCGTGTGCTGGAAGAAGCCTTGTTGCAGATGGCGATGCCGTACCGTATTTACGGCGGCCAGCGGTTCTTCGACCGTCAGGAAATCAAAGATGCGCTGGCGTACCTGCGTCTGATGGCTAACCGTAATGACGATGCAGCGTTCGAGCGCGTGGTGAACACCCCGACGCGCGGCATCGGCGACCGTACGCTGGATGTGGTGCGTCAGACAGCCCGTGACCGTCAGCTGACCATGTGGCAGGCCACGCGTGTATTGTTACAGGAAAAGGTTCTGGCAGGTCGTGCCGCGTCTGCTCTGCAGCGCTTCACCGAACTGGTTGACGCACTGGCGCATGAAACCTCAGACATGCCGCTGCACGTGCAGACTGACCGCGTGATCAAAGACTCCGGCCTGTTCATCATGTATGAGCAGGAGAAGGGCGAAAAAGGCCAGGCGCGCATCGAAAACTTAGAAGAACTGGTGACGGCAACGCGTCAGTTCAGCTATCAGGACGAAGACGAAGACCTGATGCCGTTGCAGGCATTCCTGTCCCATGCCGCGCTCGAAGCAGGCGAAGGGCAGGCGGATGCCAATCAGGACGCCACGCAGCTGATGACACTGCACTCGGCCAAAGGGCTGGAGTTCCCGCAAGTGTTTATCGTCGGCATGGAAGAAGGCATGTTCCCGAGTCAGATGTCGCTGGAAGAAGGCGGGCGTCTGGAAGAAGAACGCCGTCTGGCGTACGTCGGCGTTACGCGTGCCATGCAAAAACTCACCCTCACTTACGCTGAAACCCGCCGCTTATACGGCAAAGAAGTGTCGCATCGTCCGTCACGTTTCGTTGGTGAATTACCGGAGGACTGTGTCGAAGAAGTCAGGATGCGCGCCAATGTCTCGCGTCCGATGAGCAACCGCAGCGTCGGCACGCCAACCAGCGTCAGCGATACCGGCTTCAAACTCGGCCAGCGCGTCCTCCATCCAAAATTCGGTGAAGGTACCATCGTTAACATGGAAGGCAGCGGCGAACACAGCCGTCTGCAGGTGGCGTTCCCGGGGGAAGGGATTAAGTGGCTGGTCGCCGCCTACGCCCGGTTAGAGGCCGTCTGATTTTTAACTCCCTCCCCTGCGAAGGGGAGGGTTGGGGTGGGGTATTAAGGTCAAAAACCAACGTTTAAGCGTACTTTAACGTTGGTTTTGTCTTTTTAAAACCCCCTCCCAGCCTCCCCCTTCGCAGGGGGAGGAGCCGAAAGGCTAGAGGCTAAAAACCTCACCCACTTCTGCTTTCGCATACCATTCCAGCGTTTCTTTCACGCCTTCTTCGCCTTCCGGCGGGGTGCCTGGCAGATAATCTTGTTCCTGCACTGGCTGATACGCGCCGTGTTTCACTTCAAAAATCACGCCGCCTTCGTCGAGGGATAACACGCTGTGCCAGGTGTTGGCCGGGATTTCAAGCAGGCGGGTTTCTGCGCCGAGCCACAGACGGTCGGTGACTTTGCCGCTGTTATCGTAAATCAGCACCAGAAAACGTCCGCGCAGGGCGGTCAGCATTTCCCAGGTATGCGGATGGCGATGGATGCGCACGTATGTGCCCGGTTCCATCGCAATGGCCAGACGTTGCACGTCATCTTCCGGCGCCGGATGGATATTCAGATTCTGGCGCAGTCGCGGAGAATGAGCGGCTTTGGTGATCAGATCACACAGCGTGTCCTGGTTTATTTGTTTAATCATTTCAGTCTCTGCCTGAGAAGTCTGGTAACGGAGAAATTCGGTGCCTGAGTGTAGCCAAAAAAACGATCAGACATAAGCCGCTAAAGGTTATCAACACCGCCTGAAATTTATGCATAAATGTTGCCAGAATAGATTTGTTCGCGGTTGACAGTCTTTTTATTACCGGCGTAACATGCGCGCACTATTATCAATGAGGAACTGCGCCTTGGACACACCCAGTAGATACTGGCTCAACAACCTGTTTTCCAGGTACCACTTCTAAGGCCCTCCTCATTGCTGATGGCCTTAGTGGTTGTCAGCGACCCCCGTTCTGTCGCTGTGAGTCAGATCTGAAGTTGGTCTGAATTACGCCGGTGACATTTTTCACTCCGTGATTTTCTGTGCTTCAACGCGTTGTCCACTTTCCGTAATTTTTGGGAGAACGGGCACATGCTGAGTGCTTTTAAATTAGAAAACAGCCGCTTATCCCGTTTAGAGCTGGACGAGTCAGACGATCTCAAAACTTCACTGTGGGTCGATCTGGTTGAGCCTGACGATCAGGAACGTGAGCGCGTTCAATGCGAATTAGGGCAAAGCCTGGCGACGCGTCCGGAACTGGACGACATCGAAGCCTCTGCGCGTTTCTTTGAAGACGAAGACGGTCTGCACATTCACTCCTTCTTTTATTACGAAGATGCCGATGATCATGCCGGTAACAGCACCGTCGCCTTTACCGTGCGCGAAGGCCGCTTGTACACCCTGCGTGAACGCGAGTTACCGGCGTTTCGTCTCTACCGTATGCGTGCCCGCAACCAGAAACTGGTCGATGGTAATGCCTATGAACTGCTGCTGGATTTGTTCGAAACCAAAATCGAACAGCTGGCGGACGAAATCGAAAACATCTACAGCGATCTGGAAAAACTCAGCCGTGTGATCATGGAAGGGCATCAGGGCGACGAATATGACGCCGCGCTTTCCACGCTGGCAGAACTGGAAGATATCGGCTGGAAAGTCCGTTTATGTCTGATGGATACCCAGCGTGCGCTGAATTTCCTGGTGCGCAAAGCCCGTTTACCGGCAGGTCAGCTGGAGCAGGCGCGCGAAGTGTTACGCGATATCGAATCCCTGCTGCCACACAACGAATCCCTGTTCCAGAAAGTGAACTTCCTGATGCAGGCGGCGATGGGCTTTATCAATATCGAACAGAACCGCATCATCAAGATTTTCTCGGTGGTTTCCGTGGTGTTCCTGCCGCCAACGCTGGTGGCATCCAGCTACGGGATGAACTTCGAATTCATGCCTGAGCTGAAATGGTCATTCGGTTATCCGGGCGCGATTGCACTGATGATCCTCGCCGGTCTGGCACCTTATTTGTACTTCAAACGTAAAAACTGGTTATAACCTGCGATGCTGATGGAAAGGATGGTTCCGGCGGGGCAGTGGTTTATCCTCGTCGTTTCCTCGCTGATTCTGGGCATTATTTTTCAGACCTTCCATGTGCCAGCCGCACTGTTACTGGGGCCGATGATTATCGGCGTCATTATGGGGCTGCTGGGCGCCAGCGTGCGTATTCACCCGCTGTTTTTCAAACTCTCTCAGGGCGTTTTGGGCTGCATGATTGCCCAAAGCCTGTCGCCGTCGATATTACCCCCGTTACTCAATGACTGGCCGCTGGTGCTGATGGTGCTGGTGGCGACGCTGCTGGCCAGCGGGCTTTCCGGCTGGCTGCTGGTGCGTTTTAGCCAGTTACCCGGCCCGACCGGTGCGTGGGGCTCATCCCCGGGCGGTGCCAGTGCGATGGTGGCTATGGCCGGTGATTTCGGGGCGGACGTGCGTCTGGTGGCGTTTATGCAGTATCTGCGCGTGCTGTTTGTGGCCACCGCGGCCGCATTTGTGGCCCGCATGGCGATGGGCGACAGCGCGTCTCTGGCGGCGGCGGTGGTGTGGTTTCCGCCGCTGACGTGGCGTTTCTTTGCGACGCTATTTCTGGCGGTGGCCGGTGTCTGGCTGGGGCCGCGTCTGCGTATTCCTTCCGGCGCATTGCTGCTCCCGGCCATTGTCGGCGCGGTTTTGCATTCCACCGGTACCGTGGCCTTAGAAGTGCCGGAATGGCTGCTGGCAATGGCTTACACGCTGATTGGCTGGAGTGTCGGATTGCGCTTCACGCGGCCGATTTTCAAACTGGCTTTGCGCACGCTGCCGCAGATGATTGCATCGATTATCGGGCTGATGCTGATTTGCGGTGGCATGGCGTGGGTGCTGACCAAATTGCTGGGCGTAGATATGCTGACGGCCTATCTGGCGACCAGCCCGGGCGGGCTGGACACCGTAGCGATTATTGCGGCGGGCAGCCACGCGGATTTAGGATTTGTGATGGCGATGCAGACGTTGCGTCTGATCACCATCCTGGCAACCGGTCCCGCGATGGCGCGCTTTATTTCACGCAGCGCTGTGCCCGCTTCTTCCTCGTCGTAAACGGCCCTGCGTATACAGTGCATCCGTGATAAAGCACAGCAGACCAACCCAGATAAAACCGAAGGTGATGAGCTGTGATGTATTAACAGTTTCACCGTAGAACACCACTGCCAGCAGGAACATCAGGGTCGGCCCCAGATACTGGAAAAAGCCCAGCGTTGAAAGCTTCAGGCGGGCGGCGGCGGCAGTGAAGAACAGCAACGGGATGGTGGTAATAATCCCGGCAGCCATCAGCAGCAAATCAAGCGACCACGGATTTGCGGCCAGGTTACTGGTCGGGCTGCTGGCGATAAAGAACAGGTAAATCCCGGCGACCGGCAGCAGCCATAGCGTTTCAATCAACATGCCGGTTTGCGAGTCCACACCGATTTTTTTACGCAGCAGGCCGTAAAAGGCAAACGTCAGTGACAGGCCGATGGCGATGACCGGCACCGAACCAAAAATCCACACCTGAATCAGTACTCCGGCGAAAGCCAGCGCGACGGCAAACCACTGCAAACTTCGGAATCTTTCCCGCAAAAACAGCATGCCGAGCACCACATTGACCAGCGGATTGATAAAGTAGCCGAGGCTGGCTTCCAGAATGTGATCATGATTTATCGCCCAGATAAAAATCAGCCAGTTGCCACCGACAAGCAGGGCGGTAATCAGTAACATGCCGACTTTCTTCGGTTGTGCAAGTACCCGCCGGACATCGCCCCAGCTTCGGCTGACGGAGAGCAGCACTAACATAAAGAAGAATGACCAGATCACCCGGTGAGTCAGAATTTCGTCAGCAGGCACCTGTTTGATCAGCTTGAAGTACGCGGGCGCGACTCCCCAGATCAGATAGGCAATAAAGGCAAAAATAACACCTTGCCGGGTACGATGTGCGTCCATGTGGTACCTGAAAATGAGTAAGGAAAGAAGCGGAGTTTACCTGATTTCAGCCGACCATATAGGTCGCCGTGGTCGTGGCGATGTGAACGCCGGTATCGCTGTGCAAATCCACGCGCGCAACGGACACTTTATTGCCGGCGCGGACCAGGCTTGCCGAGGCAATAAAGTAGTCGCCACGGCCCGGACGCAGATAATCAACGCGCAAATCAATGGTGCCCATTTTGGATAACCGCTGGCGCATTTCCGCTTCCAGCAACGGATGATCCGGCTTGTCACGGCGGATCAGTGAACTGGTCACACAAACCAGACCGGCGGCGACATCCAGCACCGCCGCAATCACGCCGCCGTGCAGGATTTTTTGTGCGGCATTGCCCACCAGTTTGGTCTGGTTGGTAAATTTTAACTCTGCGTAGTCGCAGTCGAGACGTTTCAGCTCGAGGCCCAGTTCGCGGTTAAACGGCATATCGTAAACGAAAATATTGCCGATCAGTTGCAGGGCGGCCTCGTGGCTGAGAGATGAAGCAGACATGAATAAATTCCTGACGAAAACGAGTGGATCGTATGTTCGCCGAAAAAGTTAACGAAGTGTTGATTTTAGGTGCGGGCAGGATGGATTTCTACCGGGCGAAGGATAAATGTATTCAGTACTCATGTAGAAATGTATTTGTGTGTAAAATGCCCTGCTTTGAGATTTCCGGATTGTAGTCTGCGCATTGCCGGCCGGGCGGAAGGCTGATTATCAAAAAATAATGAATCAATAACTTTAGGGTGAGGATAAGGAATAATGCGTAAAAATTGGGCTGTCGGTGCCACGCTGTTGGCGTTGCCATTGTTGGGCTATGCAGAGGAAGCCACGGTACAGGAAGTACATGATAAACCTGCTGTGCGCGGAAGCATTATTGCAAATATGCTGCAAGAGCATGACAACCCGTTCACGTTATATCCTTATGAACCCAACTTTCTGATTTACACCGATACCAGCAATATCAACAAGAAAGCGATTGAGTCTTACGACTGGGCAGATAAAGCACGTCACGATGAAGTCGAGTTCCAGCTCAGCCTGGCATTCCCTCTGTGGCGCGGTATTGCGGGTGATAACTCGGTTCTCGGCGCATCCTACACGCAAAAATCATTCTGGCAGCTTTCTAACAGCGGGCAGTCTTCACCTTTCCGTGAGACCAACTACGAGCCACAGCTTTTCCTGGCCTGGGCAACGGATTACGATGTCCTCGGCTGGACATTGCGTGAAGCAGAATATGGTGTCAGTCACCAGTCTAACGGTCGCTCCGACCCGACGTCCCGCAGCTGGAACCGTGTGTATGCCCGTTTCATGGCGCAGCACGGCAACTGGCAGGTTGATCTGAAACCCTGGTATCGCATCCCTGAAAGCGATGAAGATGACGACAACCCGGACATCGCCAAGTACATGGGCTATTACCGCCTGAAAGTTGGGTATGCGTGGGGCGACAGCGTGTTCAGCGTCGAAAGCCGTTACAACTGGAATACCGGTTACGGCGGCGCGACGACCGGCTGGAGCTACCCGATTTCCAAACAAGTTCGCTTCTATACTCAGGTATTCAGTGGTTACGGCGAGTCATTGATCGACTATAACCATAAGCAGACCCGTATCGGCGTCGGTATTATGCTTAACGACATTATGTAATCCCCGCCATACTTCTGGTTGCAGTTGCGTTGGCTGCATCGCGGATAATTTAGGGTATATTATGTCTGTGCAGTACAGCCCCGGCGGCTTTAGGGCTTAGCCGGGTGGTTTGAACAGTTGGGGAATTGAGTGTCTACGGCGGCAGTGATAAACAAAGAAGAGCTGGCTCATCAGGTATTACGCGATACCTTCGGTTATCAGCAATTCAGACCAGGCCAGCAAACTATCATCAACACCGCCATTTCTGGCCGGGATTGTCTGGTAGTGATGCCAACAGGCGGCGGTAAATCGCTGTGCTATCAAATCCCCGCACTGGTGATGGACGGCCTGACGCTGGTGGTTTCGCCGCTCATTTCCCTGATGAAAGATCAGGTCGATCAGCTGATGGCCGCAGGCGTTGAAGCCGGTTGCCTGAACTCGACGCAAACCCGTGAGCAACAGCTGGAAGTCATGGCCGGTTGCCGCGCGGGACGTATCAAAATGCTGTATATCGCGCCAGAACGCCTGATGATGGGCGATTTCCTGGAACAGCTGCAACAGTGGAATCCGGCGATGCTGGCTGTCGATGAAGCCCACTGTATTTCCCAATGGGGCCACGATTTTCGTCCGGAATATCGCGCCCTTGGCCAGCTGAAACTGCGTTATCCGCAACTGCCGGTGATCGCCCTGACCGCGACCGCCGATGAAGCCACACGTAACGATATCGTCCGCCTGCTGGAACTGAATGACCCGCTGATTCAGGTCAGCAGTTTTGACCGTCCAAATATCCGTTACACGCTGGTGGAAAAATTTAAGCCGCTCGATCAGCTGATTCGCTTTGTGCAGGATCAGCGCGGCAAAAGCGGCATCATTTACTGTAACAGCCGTGCCAAAGTTGAAGACACCGCAGCGCGATTGCAAAGTCGCGGGCTGAGCGTTGGCGCTTATCATGCCGGACTGGATAACGAAACCCGTGCCCGCGTGCAGGAAGGTTTTCAGCGTGATGACCTGCAAATTGTGGTTGCCACCGTCGCCTTCGGTATGGGCATCAACAAGCCTAACGTGCGTTTTGTGGTGCACTTCGATATTCCGCGCACCATTGAATCTTATTATCAGGAAACGGGGCGTGCCGGACGTGACGGCCTGCCAGCGGAAGCCGTACTGCTTTATGATCCGGCCGATATGGCCTGGTTGCGCCGCTGTCTGGAAGAGAAACCGGCTGGCGCGCAACAGGATGTTGAACGCCACAAACTGAATGCCATGAACGCATTCGCGGAGGCGCAAACCTGTCGCCGTCTGGTGCTGCTCAATTACTTTGGCGAAGGTAAACAGAACGCCTGCGGTAACTGCGACGTGTGCCTCGATCCACCAAAACGCTACGACGGCTTGCTGGATGCACAGAAAGCGCTGTCCGTCATCGCACGCGTCGGGCAACGTTTTGGTCTGGGTTATGTGGTCGAAGTGCTGCGCGGCTCGAACAATCAGCGTATCCGTGAATACGGCCACGAGAAGTTGTCGGTTTACGGTATCGGCAAAGAACACAGTAACGAGCACTGGACCAGCGTGGTGCGCCAGCTGATTCACCTCGGGCTGGTGATGCAAAACATCGCCATGCACTCTGCGTTACAGCTGACCGAATCTGCGCGTCCGGTGCTGCGTGGTGAAATCCCGCTGCAACTGGCGGTGCCACGAATTCAGACGCTCAAAATTAAAAGCAGTGCCAGTCAGAAAACCTACGGCGGAAATTACGACCGTAAGCTGTTTGCTAAATTGCGTAAACTGCGTAAGTCACTGGCGGATGATGATAATGTGCCGCCATACGTGGTATTTAACGACACGACGCTGCTGGAAATGGCTGAACATCTGCCGGTCAGCGCGAGTGATTTGCTCGACATCACCGGTGTCGGTCAGCGTAAGCTGGAGAAATTCGGTCGGCCATTTATGGCGATGATCCGTGATCACATCGATAACGGCGACGAGTAAGAATTCTGTTTCCTACACATAACACAGAGAGTTAATCATGCTGATGCTATTCCTGACGGTTGCGATGGTTCATCTGATCGCGCTGATGAGTCCGGGACCGGACTTCTTCTTTGTCTCACAAACCGCCGCCAGCCGGTCGCGTAAAGAAGCCATGATGGGCGTGATTGGCATTACGCTGGGCGTGCTGGTGTGGGCCGCCGTTGCGCTGATGGGGTTGCATCTTATTCTGCAAAAAATGGCCTGGTTGCATCAGATCATCACCGTCGGCGGCGGATTGTATCTGTGCTGGATGGGCTGGCAACTGCTGAAATCTGCACGTGCTAAGAAACAAATCGGCGATGATACACCGGTGACTCTGCCTGCCCGTGGCCGCACATTTATGCGCGGGCTGCTGACCAATCTTTCTAACCCGAAAGCCGTCATTTACTTCGGCAGCGTGTTCTCGATGTTTGTTAGCGACAGCGTCAGCGGCGGCGAACGTCTGGGCATATTTCTGCTGATCGTCGTGGAAACCCTGGCCTGGTTCTCATTAGTGGCACTGGTATTTGCCCTGCCGAAAATGCGCCGCGGGTATCAGCGTCTGGCGAAATGGATTGATGGCGTGGCGGGTGTGGTGTTTGCAGGCTTTGGTGTTGCCTTAATCATCAACCGCTGAGCAAATTAGCCGGTTAATAAAAAAGGGTTCGGTTGATGCCGGACCCTTTTTGCATTCTGAGAAATCAAACCTTCCGCGCACTGGCCAGCAACACACCCACCAGCATAAACAGTGAGCCGAAAATACGGTTCAGCAACTGCATTTGTTTCGGCGCTTTCACCCAACCGGCGATGCGGGTGGCCAGCGTGGCGTAGCCGATCATCACAATGATATCGACAACCACCGTCGTGACGCCCAGTACCACGTATTGTGCAGCCTGAGGCTGGTGCGCAATGATAAACTGCGGGAATAATGCGGCGAGAAACACAATGCTTTTTGGATTGGTCAGGTTCACCAGAATGGCGCGTTTGAACAAACGGCGTCGCGGCATACTGCTGGCGAGCGCGTTCAGGTCAATCGCCCCGGCAGAGCGCCACTGGCAAATACCCAGCCAGATCAGGTAGGCGGCGCCAAACCATTTGAGAAACTCAAAGGCCAGCAGCGATGATGAAATCAGCGCGCCCAGCCCGATACCGACCAGCACGATGTGGATCGCTAAACCGAGCTGTAACCCGGCAATTGAGGCCACGGCACCACGATAGCCGTGGCTGATGCCGGTGCTCATGGTGTTAATCGCGCCGGAACCGGGTGATAAACTTAAAATAGAAGTGGTGAGCAGGTAGGTTAACCACCAGTCCAGTGTCATTGCGAGACTCCCTGAGTACGTTTTAGGTTGTTTTATGGCACAATACGCCATTGTCTATAATTGCGCTATAGCTCACAAATAACACTTTCATCCTCCCTGTTTGACGACTTTGGATCATTGAATGCCTGCGAATTATGCGAAGTGGTTAACACGTGAGAAGGAGTTTGCAGCCTTTGCGACCGGGCCTTTGCTGGATTTCTGGCGGACACGCGAAGAAGGCGAGTTTAGCGGCGTTGATGATGTTCCTGTCCGTTATGTCCGGTTTTGTTCGCCTGCTCACGATAAAGTCATCGTTGTGTCACCGGGTCGTATAGAAAGCTACGTAAAATATCCCGAAGTGGCCTACGATTTATTCCATTGTGGCTACGATGTCATGATTGTCGATCACCGTGGTCAGGGACGTTCCGGGCGTATGCTCGACGATCCGCATTGTGGTCACGTGAAGCACTTTGACGATTATGTCGAAGATTTCGACCGCTTTTATCAGCTGGAGGTTGCGCCGCGTCAGTACCAGAAAAAGTTTGCGCTGGCACACTCTATGGGCGGGGCAATTCTGGCGTTGTATCTGGCGAAAAATCCGCAGAATTTCGATGCTGCGGCGTTACTGGCGCCGATGACCGGTATTTATTTGCCGATGCCGGGATGGTTATCGCGCCGTATCCTTAACTGGGCGGAAAATCGTCCGGTTCGTCGTGATGGCTATGCGCTGGGTACCGGCCACTGGCGGCCGCTGCCGTTTGTAGTCAACCAGCTGACGCACAGTCGCGCGCGTTATCGCCGCAATTTGCGGTTTTACGCCGATTATCCTGAGTTGCAGGTTGGCGGACCTACCTATCACTGGGTGCGTGAAGGGATTGAGGCGGGGATGCATATCCTGAAAGAAGCCGAAAAAATCACCACTCCTGTTCTGTTATTGCAGGCGAGCGAAGACCGTGTGGTGGATAACCGGTCCCATCTTGCTTTTTGTCAGGCCATGGCCGTTGCGGGGCACCCTTGTGAAGGGGAAAAACCGCTGGTCATCGAAGGCGCGCGCCATGAGATCCTGTTTGAACGGGACGACCTGAGGGCACAGGCGCTGGACGCTATCATGCGCTTTTTTGCGCGACAGCTTTAATCCGCGGTTCGCCGCGCACAACTCCATCAGAGGTTAGAACCTAACGCTATGTACCATGTTGTTGCTTCCGATTTAGATGGCACGCTGCTATCACCTGATCATACCCTGAGCCCGTTCGCCAAAGAGACGCTGAAACTGCTGACTCAGCGCGACGTGCATTTCGTTTTCGCCACCGGGCGTCACCATATCGACGTGGCGCAGATGCGCGACAATCTGGAAATCAGTGCGTACATGATCACCTCCAACGGTGCGCGCGTGCATAACACCGACGGCGACCTGATTTTCTCGCATAATCTGGATGAAGATATCGCCAGAGACCTGTTCGGCATCATGCATAACAACCCGGATATTCTGACCAACGTTTATCGTAATGATGACTGGTACATGAACCGTGACCGCGCCGATCAGGATGATTTCTTCCGTGAATCCGTTTTCAAATACAAACTGTATGAGCCGGGTTTGCTGGAAACTGACGGTATCTGCAAAGTGTATTTCACCTGTGAAGATCACGAAAAACTGCTGCCACTGGAAGAGGCGATCAATGCGCGCTGGGGCGATCGTGTGAACGTCAGCTTCTCACTGCCGGTATGTCTGGAAGTGATGGCAGGCGGCGTGTCAAAAGGTCACGCGCTGGAATATGTTTCCAAGCTGATGGGCTATTCCCTGAAGGATTGCATCGCTTTTGGTGATGGCCTGAATGACCTTGAAATGCTGACCATGGCCGGTAAAGGTTGTCTGATGAGCGGTTCATTGCCACGACTGAAAGCCGCCATGCCGGATGCAGAAATCATCGGATCCAACGCCGACGATGCCGTGCCGCATTACCTGCGTAAGATGTATCTGGCTGAAGAAAGCTAATCAGTTTTAAAGCAAAGTCGTAAAACCAAAGCAGGGTATTCACTCTGCTTTGGTGGTTCCCGCCTCTGACCCTGCCTAATCTGCACTTACTGAAATGCCCAGATGTTGCCACAAATCCGCCAGCGGCATTGTCGCCAGCGCAATACACTCATCGGCGGCCCCGTAGTAAATTTTCAGCGTGTCCTTTTCAAGTAGCGCGCCGCAGGTAAAGACTACGTTGCCAAAGAATCCTTCTCTCTCGTAAATCGCTTCCGGTTGTAGCAGCGGCGCTGAGGATTTGGCGATAATTTTCAATGGATTATGCAAGTCGAGCAGCATGGCGCCGAGGCAATAGCGCTGATCTTTATCTACGCCGTGATAAATCTGTAACCAGCCACGTGCCGTTTTCATCAGCGGGGCGCCACCGCCCAGTTTCAGCGCATCCCAGTCGCCGGATGCGCTGCCGAGTAAATGGCGATGATTGCCCCAGTGCAGCATGTCCGGGGATTCACAGATCCAGATCTCCGGCTTACCAAAATGCTTGGGCGAAGGACGGGTCAGCGCCTGATATTTGCCGTTAATTTTTTCCGGGAAGAAACACACGTCGCGGTTATCCGGGCAGAAAATCACGCCTTGTTTTTCCACAGCAATAAAATCGGTGGTGGTCGCCAGTGCGGTAGAAATGCCATACGGCGAAATGGCTGAGTAGTTAATGTAGTAAACGCCGTCTATCAGCGTAATTCGCGGATCTTCGCAGCCGAATTGCTCATATTGCGTATCGGCGGTTAAAAAAGGCTGAGCATCGACAGTGAAATCTTCACCATTCTGACTTCTCGCTAACCGCAGATGCGACATGGAGGTCAGCCAGACAACCGAAGGGTCGGCTTTCAGTGCAATCATTCTGGGGTCACTGAAGTCATAGGCCGGGTCGTCCCGTTGAAAACGTTTAGTGCCCGGATGCCAGGTATTTTGCAGGTTCACCAGAAGCGGTACTTCCAGACAATTGGCGTCCGTTGATACCACGCTTTCCGCAACACGAAGCAGCAGCAGGGTTTCATCCTGATACGAACACACGCCTGCATTAAATACACAATCGACCTTCCAGCCGGGCTGGGAAGGGATGATATCGGCAGGTGTTAACAGCGGATTTTTATCACTTCTGAGTATTTTCATGGTTTACCTTTTTGATAAGAATTTGGTTTTTTTCCAGCAGCGGTTCATCCGCGCCGAACAAGACGGGATTGCCATCGCCATAACCTACGTTGACGACCGTCGCGCCGAAATTGATCATCACTTCCAGACATTCCCCTTTCAGAAAGCGGCGGAATATCAGGCATTGTTTAAACAGCGTGAGGTACTCATAGCGACCACGCTGAAGCGCCGGATGGGTATTTCTCAGCGCAATCAGTTGTTTATACGCGCCAAAAATTGAATGTGAGCACTTACTCTCGGCCTCGACGTTTATTTGCCCTTCGCTGTTAATGGCTGGCGTCCAGGGAACGGGTAAGCGGGAGGCATCGCGGCAGAAAGGCAATGCATAAGTAAGTGCTTGCTCTTCATCCATGCCTTGTGAAATTGCGGTGTGATATTGAGTGATGCCCTGAATATCCCGCATTTGCTGCAAATTCTGCGGGACAAAATCCGTCATGCCGATTTCCTCACCCTGAAAGATGAAAGGCAGACCACGGGCGGTCATTTGCAGGGCGAAAACGGCCACCGCACGGGGGACATCCCGGGAGGATTCACCGAAGCGACTGATCATGCGTGACATATCATGGCTGGAAAAAAACAGCGTCGGTAAGCCGGGCAGCGTGGCTTCCATAGCCTGCATTTCGGCGAAGATCGCGGTGATATCGAAGTGTTTCTGGCTGCCAAGATTAAAATTGAAGACCACGTCCAGCAGCTCCGCACCCTGATAAGGCGCCATCACCGGCAATACTTCACTGCCCACTTCGCCAATCAGCAGGAATTCCCCTTGTGCACGGATATGGCGGCACAGGCGCTTCACTACATCGAGCACACCGGGCTGATTGATATCTTTTTCATGAGGTGGCTCTGCGCCCGTTTCGGCTGGCGGGTGATCTTCCCCGATGCCATCGGTGGTCAGAAAATTAATCACGTCAAAACGGAAACCGTCGACGCCGCGGGCTATCCAGATATCGAAGATTTTTTTGATCTCATGCTCAACGGCAGGATGAGACCAGTTCAGGCAAACCTGCTGAGGCGAGAATTTATGGTAGTAACTGGCCGTTCCGCCGGGCTCCTGTGTCCAGGCAGAACCGCCGAAGAAAGAGGTCCAGTTATTAGTTTGCTCACGAAAGAAAAAGAAGTCGCGGAAAGGGCTGTCAGGCTGGCTGAGCGCTGTCTGAAACCAGGGATGCTGATCTGACACGTGATTAATAACCACGTCGATCACCAGCAAAATGTCGCGCTGATGACAGGCTGCAATCAGTTCATCAAAAAGCGCTAACGTGCCAAAACGCGGATCAACAGCGCAGTGGTCGCTGATGTCATAGCCATTATCCACCAGCGGAGACGGGTAAAAAGGCGTCACCCAGATACCGCCAATGCCCAGCTCAGCCAGATAATCCAGCTTAGAAATCAGACCTTGAAAATCGCCCAATCCGTCCGTATTACCGTCGCAGAAAGACGGCAAATACACCTGATAAAATACCCGTTCCTGCGCTGTTTTCAGGTTATTCATCATTCATGCCTGTTATTTAAGTGAAAGCGACATCCCTTCCAGGAAATGCTTCCTGAAGAGGATAAACAAGACGACGATCGGCAACGTTTGTACCACCGACCCCGCCAGAATCGGGCCGACATAGACGCTGTAAGATTTACTGAACGTCGCCAGCAGAACGGAAAGCGGCATTTTGTTAGCGTCCTGCATCACAATCAGCGGCCAGAGGAAATTGTCCCAGGCGCTGGTGAAGGTAAATATTGCGACGATAGCCAGAATGGATTTATTGAGAGGCAACATGACATGGAACAGAATTTTGATTAGACCGGCGTGATCTAATCGCGCGGCATGAATATAGTCATTGGGCGTGCCTTTAAAACTCTGGGAAATCATAAAAATACCCCAGCCATTCATGACAAACGGTAAAATAAGTGCGCCATACGAATTAAGCATGCCGAGTTCCCGCATAAGTACAAAATGCGGAATAATAAACATGAATGCCGGGAAAACCATTTGCAGGATCAGCAGGTTTTTAAAAATATTCCGGCCTTTGAATTCCATTTTTGCCAGCGCATAACCTATTAAACAGGAACTCAGCGTGACGCACACTGTAATGGTTAATGTAATGAATATGGAATTAAACAACGTGCGAAGAAAGGGTTTTTCCGCTTTGCCGCTGCCGTCGAACAGGAAAGTATAATTATCGAATGACAGCGAGCCGGAAAAGAACGAAGTGGTATAAATATCAGCGGTATTTTTTAAAGAACCGATTAGCATCCACAAATAGGGATATAACCAGGTGATGGCCAGCACAAACATCAGCAGGTGGATCACCACGGAACTGAGTGTTGTTTTCAGCGAATATTTTTGCACAGGGGAGGCTGTCGGCATCTGTGCAGTTTTAGTTTTCATCATACGATCTCGATTTTCTTTTCCAGACACCGGCGCAATATCCAGATCAGTGAGAAGCTGAATACGGCGACAATAATCGACATGGTGGCGGCCCAGCTTGGCTGCATCTGCCGGAAGGCGGCTTCATACATCACTACCATTGGCGTAGTGGTGCTTTGCAGCGGACCGCCGCCGGTGATGAGATAGGGTTCGGTGAAAATACTGAACGCGACTGTGATCGCCAGAACCAGCACCATGACGATCTGCGCATTCATCAGGGGCAATGTGATATGCCATATTTTTCCGGGGCCGCTGGTTTTATCGAGGTCTGCCGCATCGTAAATATCTTTCGGAATCGTAATCAGTCCGGAATAAAAAATCAGGCCGTAGTAGCCAACAAATTTCCATGTGATAATAAGAGCAACAGATAACATGGCAAAATCCGGATGGGTAAACCACGGAACATTAATACCCATTGTGTTCATCAGAAAGGTATTTATGGGGCCTGTTTCACTCAACAGTTTGGAAAATACAATAGAATACGCCACGCCGGATGAAACATTGGCGAGCAGGAAACTCAGGGCAACAAAGGCTTTGCCATATTTTAGTTTCCTTAAACCGAAGGCGAATAATAATGAAGACACCAAAACAATTGGCAGATAATAAGCCAGAAATTTAAATACGTTATACATTGCTGTCCAGAACAAAGGATTCTGCATGACGGCAATAATATTCTTCACACCATTAAAAGAGGGCGTGCCAATAAATTTCCAGTCAGTAAAGCTCAGTACCGCTAACCAGATAAAAGGATAAAGCCAGAATACCAGAGAATATCCGAGGTAAGTGGAGGCCAGAAGGCCTCCTGTGGTGGACTCTTTCAGTTTAATCATCGCTTTATTGTTCCAGTATTTTGTCAATCTCTTGCGAAGACTGGTGCAGCGCGTCCGGCACTGCGTTGTTTTCAAACATCAGTTTTTCAATCATTTGGGTCATCGTGCGCTGGACTTCGACCGTTTTCGTGACGGCGGCAGGCGGCACAGCTTTCGGGACGTAGGAGACGATGTCATTCACCAGCGGATGCTGTTGCAGGTAGTCGCTGAAAACCGGATTACTTTGCAAATCTTCTCTGGCCGGAGGCATACCTGTCAGTTCAAGCCAGCGCAGATCGTGTTTCGGGTCGCTGTATACCCATTGAATAAATTTCCAGGCGTCGTTCTGCACTTTCGAGGTACTGAACATCACGATCCCTTTGCTGTCGGCCATGGTATTTGCACCCGGCGCGCCAGACTGAGTCGGCATTGGGCCGATACGGATCTCTTTCAGTACTTCAGGGAATTGTTTCTGATAACGTTCGATATCCCAGGGCCCGCGCATGGCTCCCAGCACCATTCCCGCCGCCAGAGGATCGTCTGCGGTTGTGAAATCGTAGCTGGTCCACTTATTGGCAAACATTTTCGCCATGAAATTCAGTGCTTCCAGACCGGACTCATTATCGAAAGCCGATTTTTTATCCTGAATATACGGGCGGCCACCCGCGGCGGCGTAATACAGCGGAATAAAGTCGAACCAGCGATCCCACCAGTTTTTACCGCTGGTCAGTTGCAGGCTGTAACCCTTCTGAGTGAGCGCGATACGTTCTGAAAGCGTGTAAATTTCGTCATAAGAGGTCGGGACGTGGTCAAAACCCTGAGCTGCCAGCAGATCACTGCGCCACCAGTAGAGAACAGGGCTGATGTAAATGGGGATGACCGTCTGCTGTCCGTCGAACTGCCAGTTTGAAATCGTTTTTCCCATATGACGGGTTTCTGTCAGTGTCTGAAAACCGGGCATTTTGGAATAATCAGTGAGCTGCTTAAGTTCGGATAACTGCTTAGCAAAGCCGATAAAAATATTGGTCGAAATGTCTGGCTCTGTACCCGACGCCAGCGCATTCATGATGGCTTCTTCAGAACTTCCTGCCGCCGGTATTGAGGTGAATTCTACTTTCCGGTTGGCAGGGTTGCTGTTCCATTCTTTAACGATTTCACCCCAATACACTTCCTGCGTAATATTCGGCGCGACCCACATTTTAATGCTGGTTTGGTCTTTTTCATCAGGGCCACAGCCCGAAAGAAATAACGTGATACCTGCAATAGCAGCCAGTTTCATTATTTTCATGCTATTTCCCGTTTCTATTAGGTTATTAGTCATAATGCGAAATTATATTTAATGGTTATTCATATTATTTTTTTATGAATTAACGTCTATTTAAACGCTAGCATGGACAATCATTAAATAAACGTTATTACAGTCACATAAATGATTTTGTTTAACGTTAAACTTTATTTTTATAATCGTTGCAATAGCCTGTTGGCTGTGAGTATATGTGGGATAATTTATTGCATTTCAGAGGCAGGGCTTCCTTTATTCACCGCATTCAGGAGTGTGTAAGCTGAGTAAGATAACGTTAAAGTCAATTGCCCGCGAATTAGGCGTGACGCACACCACGGTGTCGAATGCATTTAATAATCCGGGAAAACTGTCAGAATCATTAAGAAAACGAATAATCGATTATGCGCATTCCGTTAATTTCTACGGGCCTGACAATCTTGGTCGGGCATTGCGTACCGGGAAATCGGATGCCATCGGGATTATTTTTAATGACACGCTCAGCTATGTGTTTACAGACAGTCATGACGTGCAGCTTATGCAAGGCATCGCCGGTGAATGTGACCGAAAAGGAGTCAGCATTATCCTGATCCCGTTGCATAACGGGCAGGGCGCGCGGGCCAGTGTCATCAATACGGCTGTAGATGGCTATATCCTTAATGCGACACACAATAATGATCAGATCATCGCCAAAGCGTTGTCCAAAAATCTGCCCGTGGTGACTACGGATTTTAAAATTCTCTCGCACAGCAGCGTATCCATTGATAACGACAGGGCGATGAGGGAAATCTGTCTGCACCTGCTGGAAAAAGGGCACCGTGAATTTGGGATTATTTCATTCCCTTCTCTTCAGGGACGAAAAGGAGTGATGCCATTGAGTCAGAGTATTTCCGGTGATAATCAGGTGATGATTACCCGTGTGAATGCCTGCGTGGCAACTTTCCGGGAATGGAATATTGATCTCAATAAATGCTTTCTTTGCGAAACGAACCATCATGAAACATTTGGCGAAATAGCTGCCAGGGAATTACTGATAAGTAATCCCGATATCACCGCGTTTATTTGCCTGTCCGACCGCTTCGCGCAGGGTGCCATTAATTATTGCCGGAAAAGCGGGCTATCTGTTCCGGGAAATATAGCCGTTACTGGTTTTGATAATATTCCCCGGCCAGTGAATGAGATCGGGCTCACGACAATCTCGCAGGACCCGGTTAAAAAAGGTGAAATAGCCGCAGCCCTGTTGCTGGAAGGTAAAACCAATATTCACCACGACCTGGAGTTTAGGTTAATTATACGTGGTTCTACCTGATATCTGGCGGGGCCATCAGGACGCAATGACCGATGTTGGCGGAATACTGCTCGCCTTTGCCGGGGCGTAACCGCGCATCTTTTTGTTTCAAAGGACAACGCTATGTCAGGCTTAACGCTAAAAAACGTCAAAAAATACTATGGCAAAACAGCCGTGATCCCCGATTTAACTCTGGAGATCCGTTCCGGTGAGTTTCTGGTTCTGGTAGGGCCGTCGGGCTGTGGTAAATCAACATTGCTGCGCATGATTGCCGGGCTGGATGGGCTGAGCGACGGGACCATCCACATTGAGGACACTGACGTGACGGAGTTGCCCGCCGGAAAGCGCGGTCTGTCGATGGTATTTCAATCCTACGCGCTTTATCCGCACATGACCGTCAGGCAGAATCTGGCGTTTGGTCTGAAGAATATCCGAACGCCACCGGCTGAAATCGCCCGACGCATCAGCGAAGCGGCTCTGATCCTGCGGCTGGACGAGATGCTCGATCGGTTGCCGCAAAATCTTTCGGGCGGGCAGCGTCAGCGCGTCGCTATCGGGCGCTCTATCGTTCAGCAGCCGAAAGTATTTTTGTTTGATGAACCGCTGTCGAATCTCGATGCCGCGCTGCGCGTTCAGATGCGTCAGGAAATCAGTCAGCTGCATGCACGCCTGAAAAACACCATGATTTACGTGACCCACGATCAGGTCGAGGCCATGACGTTGGCGGACCGGATTGTGGTGCTTAATCAGGGTAATATTGAGCAGATTGGTTCGCCGGTTGAACTCTACAACTGTCCGGCCAGTTTGTTTGTTGCCGGTTTTATCGGTACGCCGAAAATCAATGTGATCCCCGCGCAGGTGACTGGCCGCCAGTTGTGTATTGACGGGCAGCCGATGTTTCCTCTGGGCAATAAATTCCCCGCGGCGCAGGATGGACAAACCGTGTCGCTGGCGATCCGCCCTGAGCTGTTGCGCCTGAATGAAGCGACGGAACACGCATTTGACGTTTTAGTCGATTTCACTGAATTACAGGGCGATTCTACGCTGGTATACGCGCGTTTCGGCGAGCACATCCTGAAAATGAAATCGTCAAAACAGCTCTCTTTTGCTAAAAATACGCCGCTCAGTTTTGGATTTAATGCCGCCAGTATTTTACTGTTTGATGAAGCGGGCAGACGGATCCCTTCTGAAGCTGTGTAAAACAAAAAAGGCACCTTTCGGTGCCTTTCGACGAACATCAAAACCAATCAGGCATTTTTTCTCAGTTGCGCTTTGTGTTTGTTCTCGCTGAGCATGGTCAGTAAAAGCAACACAACGGCCAGCACACAACCGGCAATCATCACGATAAACCCGCCGTCCCAGCCAAAGTAATCCACGGTATAGCCGACAATGGCGCTGGCCGCGACCGAGCCGCCCAGATAACCAAACAGCCCGGTGAATCCTGCCGCGGTTCCGGCCGCTTTCTTCGGTGCCAGTTCCAGTGCATGTAAACCTATCAGCATCACAGGCCCGTAAATCAGGAAGCCGATGGTGATCATACAGGCCATATCAATGCCCGGATTGCCGACCGGATTCAGCCAGTAAACGACGGTGGCGATAGTCACCAGCACCATGAAGAACACACCGGTCGCGCCGCGGTTGCCTTTAAACACTTTGTCCGACATCCAGCCGCACAGCAGCGTGCCGGGGATCCCTGCGTATTCATAAAGGAAATACGCCCACGAGGATTTATCCAGAGCAAAATGCTTCACTTCTTTCAGGTAAGTCGGTGACCAGTCCAGGATCCCGTAGCGCAGCAGATAAACAAAAACGTTAGCCAGCGCGATATACCACAGCAATTTGTTCGGCAAAATGTACTGCATGAAAATCTGTTTCGCCGTCAGTTCCTGTTCGGCTGACTCTTTCACATAGTCCGGCGGGTAATCGTTTTTGTATTCTTCAATCGGTGGCAGGCCGCAGGATTGCGGCGTATCGCGCATGGTCATGAAGGCAAATACCGCCAGCAGGATCGCGCCGAAGGCTGGCATATACAGCGCCGCATGCCAGTCGTTAAACCACGCCATGCCCAGCAGGAACAGCAGCGGAGGAATACCGCCACCGACGTTATGCGCACAGTTCCATACCGACACCACGCCGCCGCGTTCTTTCTGCGACCACCAGTGAACCATGGTGCGACCGCACGGCGGCCAGCCCATTCCCTGGAACCAGCCGCAGAGGAACAGCAACACAAACATGATGGCAATGCTCGATGTTGCCCACGGCACGAAGCCCATAAACAACATCACCGCCGCAGCCAGAATTAAACCCGCGGGCAGGAAAACACGCGGATTCGAGCGGTCAGACACCGACCCCATAATGAATTTTGATATGCCGTAAGCAATGGAAATCCCGGACAGCGCAAACCCGAGGTCTCCACGGGAAAAGCCCTGATCAATCAGATAAGGCATGGCCAGTGCGAAATTTTTGCGCACCAGATAGTAGGCCGCATAACCGAAGAATATCCCCATAAAGATTTGCCAGCGGAGACGGCGGTAGAGCGGATCGACGTGGGCCTCATCAACAGGAGCTTTGTGGGGCGCGGGTTTAAAGATACTGAGCATAAATGCCTCCGATGGCATAAATCAGGTGGGACTCATCGTGAGCCACGAACGAAATGGCGAAGCCGGTGTGTTCCAAAACGAACATCATTTTAGCTATTCGCGCACAAACGAACTGTGATTTATGACGGAAATGTTACATTTTTATTACAGCAGAGGCGGGGTTTGTGAGATTGAGTAACAGCATAAGACAAAAAAAGGCGAAGCCTGAGCCCCGCCAGACAGGTTTGTGACATTCCAAAAGACTCATTCTACATTCTCAAATAGTTTTTTGGCACTAAGCTGTCATGCGCTCATTCCACGTATCTTTGTATATAATATTCCCTTCTACATTCTTCCAGGTTATGGTTTGATAACGTAATTCGATATTTTCTATATGTGTACTTGTCATACCATTTGGATGCAAATAGGGGGAAATAGATGTGATTTTGACGTTTTCTAAAATGATATTGAAATATTCACTCTCAATCCCCGCATCTAATATGTGATACATTTTTATTATTGCGGATTGCAGTGTACGCCCTTCACATAATGCCCGGAAAAGAACAGGTGTGGTTTGATCAAACTCCTTTTGCATAATAATCGGTGAGTGAATTCTTGTTCCTGTTAATTTTCCCATGTGCTGATCTACAGGAATATTAACATTGTGTGATAATGATTTTAACTCAATGGATCCGAGTCTGGTGGGTATCAGACATCCGCCAACAATAGGCGAGCCATTTTCATCAGTTAACCATATATGAGCTGGGTTCGACATATTTTATATCCTTATGTAATTAGATTGCATGAAATTTACCGTGAGAATAAAAAAACGAAAACTAACATCAACAGAAAGAATGCCCCAATCGACGGTATCGCGATATCAGGAAAAAAGCTCACCATAAATACACCGAAAATCACAGTAATAATTAATGGAATGTAAGTCCAGATAAAATAAGACAGTTGATGTTTAAACCACCGCTTTAAAAAATCGATCATGACATTCACTTTACCATTTCAATTATTGTTTTTGCGACTTCATCATCTGATGTAAGATTCGTGCTAAATGAGCGGGCTTTCATAAAAACAGGTTCAACTAAAAAATACATCATTTCTAATTTTCGCATATACAACGCGTAGTAATACGCGGGGCTAAGAACCTGCAAACGTTCCGCACTCTCTGCGGCTTCCTGTACGTATCCGTACAAGCCTATTCCGGCAGCGGCAAGTGCGGACACCTTCCCAATTTTCTGGCTGAAGCTGGTATGAATATTGAATCCAAGGCAAATGGACGTTGTTATGCCCAATGCAAATGATTGTGTCGTCAGAGAACTCGTTGATATATGTACGCTTGCCTTCATTAAGGTGCGTTGGATATAGTGTAGTAGGCTTTGGTTTCTATTTTTAAGAAGTGATTCAACATAAATCTGTATCATGTCGGATATGATTCTTCTGTCTTTAATTAACTGCTGTAAAGATTCAAGAAATCGAACATCTTCTCTTTTCAGATTTGCGCAAACATCTTGATAATTTTCCGTAAAACATGAAGTGTAATATATTAGTCTTGTTGCGCCATCCTGAATTCTATGCGATTGATCGAGAACCTGTTCCTTAACTCCGCTAACAGCTGCATCCAGCCTTGTCGCCAGTATTTTATCATTGGCCAACTTATTAATAATGAAATCACTATGGTACATAACTTATTCCTTAAGTTAATCATTCCATTTCATGATGTGTGCTGGTTAATATATATAACAAAACTATTTATTACTCTCTGTTCTATATTACTGTACTCCATCGAAAGTAATAAAACGTTATCTGTTCCGCTTATAAAATAAGGTTTTTTTAAGTGGCAGTAACAGCATAAAAAAAGGCGGAGCCTGAGCCCCGCCTGATATTTTCAATACCTCTGAATTTATTGAATTTTCAGGGTGTTGATAATGGTTTCTGCATCGGTCTGCGCCTGCTGCTGATTATCCGCTGGCAGGGTGATTTGCAGGGTCAGCAAATGGCTGTCAACTTTGCCCAGCACGATGGAAGAGTAGGCTTTCTGACCCGCAGAAGTGATTACGGTGTCCAGTTGTTGCAGCGTCTGGCCATTGACCTGAATAGATTTATTGGTCACAACCTGCAGATTGGTATCACGAGCTTTTTGCTGATCCTGTAAACGACCCGCCAGAACATCCAGCGATTCGGTGGTGTTATCACCCAGGATCACAATCACGGCTTTCTGACCGGTGCTGTCAGCGTACACATGCATATTGTTTGCCTGAGTGCCCAGCTTACCGCTCTGGTCGCTCATTCCCTGCGGCAGGGAGAAGGTGACTTTACCTTCCAGCAGGCTGACCGGTACGGTCGCTGCCGTTGCTGAGGCCGCTGGCGCACCTTTATCTGCGGCAGGTGCATCGGTAGTTTTACCGTCACACGCAGCCAGACCAGCGATCAGTACTGCCATTCCCATCATTTTCGCGATATTACGCATCGGGCTTCCTTAAGTGGCCTGTTAACCAGGCTTACATGTTGACTTAACAGCCTTTATGGCAACCTATTCAGGCCACAAAAGCAAGTCAGATTATGGCGCGATTTGTGTCTTCCCCGCTCACAGTTTAGTGCACGCGGACGGCAGAATGCGGGTTATTTCCCTGCGCGGATAAACGCTTAAGCAGCATATTCAGCAGCATGCCGTACATCGGCAGGAAGAATACCAGGCAGATCAGCACTTTGAATGTGTAATCCACCATCGCGATTTCCACCCAGTGCTGCGCCATAAAAGCATCGGTACTTTTGTAGAAAGCGATAAAGAAGAAGGACAGGGTGTCGCTGATATTGCCGAGGAACATTGAGGCGACCGGCGCTATCCACCAGCGGCGGTTCTGACGCAGGCGGTTAAACACGTGAACGTCAAGAATTTGCCCCAGCACATACGCCATAAAACTGGCGGTGGCGATACGCGCGACCATGATATTCAGGCTGCTGAGTGCTTCTGCTCCCTGCCATTGCGCTTCAAAGAATAACGCCGAGATGACATAGGAAATCGCCAGCGCAGGCACCATCACGGAAAGTATAATCCGTCGTGCCAGCGGCGCGCCGAATATACGGACGGTCAGGTCAGTAGCCAGAAAAATGAACGGGAATGTGAACGCGCCCCAGGTTGTATGGAAACCAAAAATGGAGACGGGTAACTGAACCAGATAGTTACTGGAAGTAATGATGGCAATGTGGAATAGCGAAAGCCATATCAGCGCGGAAAACCGCTGCTGAGCAGTAAAGGAGTACATATATGTGACCTTTTTTTATGAACAAATTGGGGTGAGGGAACCCAAATACCCTGCGTTCTTGAAGCTGTCGCAGGGGCGTTAGCGGTTTGCGGCGCGCATAGTACCTGTTTGCACACCGTTTGCGCAACAGATCTGACGGTTAATTTTAGCGCAATGAGCCGTGTCAGTTGCGCGGGAAATCCAGCGGGTTAAACTATCAGGCTTTGCCGCGCCCGAAGATGTTGAGACACGAAATGACCGATCCCTTTATCAATCCCGACCATCAGCTTGATGCGCTCGGCCTGCGTTGCCCGGAACCTGTGATGATGGTTCGCAAAGTGGTACGCACCATGAAAGATGGCGAAACGCTGTTGATCATCGCCGATGATCCGGCAACGACCCGTGATATTCCCGGTTTCTGCCGTTTTATGGAACATACGCTGCTGGCGTCGGATACCGAAAGCCAGCCGTATCGCTATTTATTGTGCAAAGGTTTAGTCGAAAAACAGGGCTGATAGCTCAGCCCTGAGTCTTGTCTGCTGCGATTACGTTCGGATCGATTAAGTTTATTTCGATTTATTGCGCAACAGCCTTAGCGCATTGGCGGTGACCAGCGCCGTTGCGCCGGAGTCCGCCAGCACGGCCAGCCACAATCCGGTCAGCCCCATCAGCGTGGTGACCAGGAAAATCGCTTTCAGCCCCAGCGCGATCGTGATGTTCTGACGGATATTCGCCCGCGTGGCGCGGGACAGGCTGATCATCTGCGCCAGCCCGCTCAGACGGTTGTGCGTCAGCGCGGCATCCGCCGTTTCCAGCGCGACGTCCGTTCCGCTTCCCATCGCAATACCGATAGTCGCGGCTTTCATCGCCGGCGCATCGTTAATGCCATCACCGACCATTGCCACCGGTTTTTGCGCATTCAGCGCGGTGACCGCCGAGACTTTATCCGCAGGCAGTAAACCTGCACGGAAATCAATGCCCAGCCGGTCAGCGATGGTTTTCGCTGCCCGCGGATTGTCACCGGTCAGCATCACTGCTGAAACGCCGAGTGCTTTCAGTTTCTGCAACGCCTCTGCCGCGTCATCACGCAGGCGATCCTGCATGGCAATCAGCCCGATCGCGTTATTTTCCTGCAACACTACCACCACGGTTTTTCCGGTGGATTCCCAGTCAGTAATTTGCGTAAGGGTTTCCGCTGTCAGACTGCTTTCAGTCACGCTTTTTGGTGCCAGTACCTGAATTTTGCGACCTGAAACGAGACCTTCCACGCCTGAACCAGCCAGCGCACGGCGATCCTGCGCCGTGAGCGGTAACGGATTACTGATTTTTGCACGGGCTAAAATCGCCTGTGCCAGCGGGTGATGCGAACCTTCTTCCACCGCCGAGGCCAGACTTAATACTTCGCCTTCACTGGCACCGTTCAGGATTAAAACGTCAGTGACTTCGGGCTTGCCTTCGGTCAGTGTGCCGGTTTTATCCAGCGCCACGGTTTGAATCAGCGCCAGTTGTTCCAGCGCTGCACCGCCTTTGATTAAAGCGCCCTGACGCGTTGCCGCGGCCAGCCCGGAGGTGATCGCAGCCGGCGTTGAAATTACCAGGGCACATGGGCAGCCAATCAGCAATAAAGTCAGCCCGCGGTAAATCCAGGTTTCCCACGACAGTCCCATTGCCAGCGGCGGAACGACAATCACCAGCAGCGCCATCAGCATAATGACCGGTGTGTAATAGCGGCTGAAAGTATCGAGGAAACGCTCGATTGGCGCACGGCGTTCATCGGCTTCTTCGATCAGTTGCAGGATGCGGTCGATGGCGCTGTTGCCGGGGGCGGAAGCCACTTCCAGACGTGCGAGGCGGTCAACGCACAGGCTGCCCGCCGGGACTTTCTCACCGGGCTGATGGTCTACAGGTACTGACTCACCGGTCAGAGCACTTTCATCGAAACTGGCAGCGCCTTGCAAAATGGCATCGGCGGGCAGACGTGCGCCTGCGGCGATTTCGATAACGTCGCCGGGACGCAAACTGCTGACCGGCACGGTTTCAGATTTACCATTCACTACGCGGACGGCGGTATCGGGTATCAGCGCCATCAGGGATTTCACACCGCTGCGCGCCCGGTTGGCGGCGAAGGATTCAAGGCGTTCGCCGACCATAAACAGCAGCAGCACCATCGCGGCTTCGGCTGTGGCACCGATAAACAGCGCGCCGATTGCGGCAATGCTCATCAGGGTTTCGATGGCGAAAGGCGAGCCGGAACGGGTCTGGCGAATAGCCTGATGAAGCACCGGCCACAGTCCTACCAGTGTGGTGGCAATAAACGCAATTTCACCCATTTGCGGGTTGAAATGGTCGAGCACCCAGCTCAGCAGCATCAGAACCGAAAGGGCGATCAGCGGCATCGCCTCTTTCAGGCGCGACTCTTCCGGTTGCGGAGTATGTTGATTTTTATCGAGGGATTGCAGGGTAAAACCTGCACCGGTCACGGCCTGCATCACGTTTTGTGAGATGTCATGGCTGGCATCAATGACCAGTTTTTCTGTCGCGAAAAGCACTCTGGCGCGGTTTACGCCATCCAGACCGGCGACAGAATTTTCGATTTTTCGGGCACAGGCCGGGCAATCCATACCTTCCACTTTCCAGCTGTATTGCTGAGTGCCGGAAGGCGGCGCGCTGGGGTCATCTTCGCCCGGTGAACCTTCTGTGCTGCCGTCATCAGAAGTGTGTGAGTGCTCACCTGCCTTCGGCGCACAGCAACTGTCAGAAGTGGTGGCACAAGCCGACGCCGCCAGCGGGGAATTATCACTGCAACAGCTGGCAGGATGCGTGCCTGACTGCACGGTTGCGCTGATTTTATTGATGTGCAGACCATGTTTATGGTCGCTGTGACAGCCACAGCCGCTGTTTTTTTGCATTTGATTCATACTGCCTCCGGTAGAAACAGAGTGGGATTACCTCCATTGTAAACCCTGGAGTCAGCTCTAAGGTCAAGCGATTTGATTGAGCGGAACCAGAACGGTTCCGCTTTAAGGGTTTTTCTGCGGGAGATTACAAATAAAGTGAGCGGACGATCAGGAAGTGACCGCCAAAGTAACAGGCGGCGACCAGTGCGTCTGCCGCACGGAATTTGAAGCGATAGCGGCTGACCAGCCACAGAATATTCGCCAGCAGCAACAGCACCGCGCCGCAGAACAGCGAAAACGCCATGTCGGTACTGCGCGCGAAATACTGCTCGCCTGCCAGCCAGACCATCAGCAGGGTCATCGCAATATAAGTGGTCACTGGCCATCTCAGTTCGGCCAGTCGCGTCCAGATCACTGCCAGCAATATGGCGCCGATAATCAGTAGCGTCAGTGGCAACGGCCAGAAGAAGGTAATGGTCATCTGGCTGGCGAAACTCAACGTATACAGCAGATGCGAGAGGAAGAACGCGCCGATGGCGTACATGAAACGCTCTTCAGGCAGCAACAGCAGGCCGTCTGCCACCAGCGTCGCCGCCAGTCCAAGCAGGATCAGGTAGCTGTAAACATTGAGCGTGGGTGCCTGCCAGGCAAGCAAAAGCAGCAGCAGTAAGGTGACGGGTTTAAACACCCAGCGCTGCCAGCGCGGGCCGCGATAGCTGGCGTCAACGAATAACCAGCCAGAGAAAAATACTGCGAGGAATGGCCAACTCATTGTTTATCCTTTTAAATTTAAGAACAGAACATGGAACCGATGCAAGGATCTGCCTTCAGGAAAACACATCCTGTTTTCCTGTACTTGCTTTCAGTGTAGGAGAGAGGGCACACCGGCGACAATCAGAAATCCCCGTAACGACGGGTCTGATTAACGCAGTTTAAAATTGTGGGGCGACGCAGGAAATGAACGGCGCCTGACGCGCCGACAATACAGGCATTACTTTTTAGCGGGCAGCGGCGGCTGTTTTTTCTGCCACGCCATCAGTTCGAACACGCCGAACAGGAAGATGCGGGTTTGCAGCCACGGGCCGATGGTGTCCTTTTCCTTGCCCTGCGTGGCTTTAAGCAGCATCACCTGCAGGCCGTGCATAAAGAACATGAACACAATCGCCACGTCTAAAAAGTATTTGATCGGCTTCGGGAACGGGTGGATCAGGTTAAACGCCAGAAACGCCCAAATACATAACATCAACAACCGACCAATATTGATCAACATCTTACTGCTCCTGTTCTGGTGAGCCGGTTTCAGGCGTCACATCGCGATGGTAGAGGCGATAAACAACTTGTCCGGCGACTTTTTCACGGTGCAGCCGCCAGCTGGCGGGCACATCCAATGTACCGTGCTCGGCTTCTGTTTCGACATAAATCCAGGCTTCATCCGCCAGCCACTGGTTTTGTTCCAGCAGGTTCAGGGTGTCTTGCAGAATGCCTTTACGGAAAGGCGGATCGAGGAAAACCACATCAAAGGCATTTCCGGCTTTTGCCAGCCAGTTCAATGTATTGACGTTAAATACTTTCGCATCACTGGCGTTTAGCAGCGCCAGGTTTTTCTCTAACTGTTGCGCAACCGGGCGTTCAAACTCCAGCAGTGTGGCGCTGGCCGCATAACGTGACAAGGCTTCCAGACCGAGCGCGCCGCTGCCTGCAAAACAGTCCAGACAATGTGCGCCCTGTAAAACCGGCGCCAGCCAGTTAAACAGCGTTTCGCGTACGCGATCGGTGGTCGGGCGCAGTCCCGGGCTATGTGGAACCGGAAGTTTGCGTCCGCGCCATTGTCCGCCAATAATTCGGATCTGGCCGGCGGCGGGAGTGTTGGGTTTCTTTGCCATAGTTCGCTTGTGTAATCCAAAGCCGTCAGGCTTCGTTGCATATCGTTTGGAAGGCTATTCTACCGGTGTGCGGCCATTGGGCAAATGTTTAACATTGTCGATTGAAAAACCACCGGAATTCAATACGCGGGCGTGTTGCCTGCAGGGGAAAGTGATAGACTGCCTGACCATAACCCTATTAATAATCCGTTCGCCAGTCATTAACGGCGAGGAGTGAAGTTGTAAAATGGCAAAAGATAAAAAACGCGGTTTCTTCTCCTGGTTTGGCCGTGGCCGTCAGGAAGAAGAGCAGCAGAAGGAAGAAATCCGCGAAGAACAGCCTGTTATTGAAGAACAGTCTGTTGTTGAAGAACATGCGGTCGTTGAAGAACATCCGCTAGCCGAAGAGCCGGGTGTTCCGGTTGAGCAGCACCCTGGCGAATGGGATACCGCAGCCTCCGCAGAATCTGCCGCAGAAATCGCACCTGTGGTTGAACCTGAGCCAGAAGTCGAACCTGCACCGGAAGTGGAACCTGAGCCAGAAATTGAGCCGGAACCGCTGAAAGAACCTGAACCGGTTCGCGAACAGGCCGCCGCTGAACTGGCAGAAGAAATTGTTCACATCACCGAACAGGTTGCTGCGCAGCCTGTGGTGCCTGAAGACGATCTGATTGAAGAAGTTGTTGCTGAAGACGAATTTGCTGAATCGGCCGAAGAAATTGCCGAAGACGAACGTCTCGATGCCATTGATTATGTCGACGATTCTGTCGCAGCCGAAGAACCGCTGCCGGTGGCGCTGGATCCTATCGTCGTTTTACCGGCCGGTGAAACTGAGCAGGAGCGTCCGACCAAAGAAGGTTTCTTTGCGCGGCTGAAACGCAGTCTGGTCAAAACCAAGCAGAATCTGGGCTCCGGTTTTGTCGGCCTGTTCCGCGGTAAGAAAATCGACGACGATCTGTTCGAAGAGCTGGAAGAACAGCTGTTGATCGCCGACGTTGGCGTCGAAACTACCCGTAAAATCATTGCTTCACTGACCGAACACGCTTCGCGTAAACAGCTGAAAGATGCTGACGCGCTGTACGGTAAGCTGAAGGAAGAAATGTCCGAAATACTGGCGAAAGTTGACGAGCCACTGGATGTCAGCGGGAAAACCCCGTATGTCATTCTGATGGTTGGCGTAAACGGCGTCGGTAAAACTACCACCATCGGTAAAATGGCGCGCCAGTTTGAAGCACAGGGTAAATCTGTGATGCTGGCGGCGGGCGATACGTTCCGTGCCGCAGCTGTTGAACAGTTGCAGGTCTGGGGTCAGCGCAACAAGATCCCGGTGATTGCACAGCATACCGGTGCGGATTCCGCGTCCGTTATCTTCGATGCGATTCAGGCGGCGAAAGCCCGTAATATCGACGTGCTGATTGCCGATACTGCCGGGCGTTTGCAGAACAAAGCGCACCTGATGGAAGAGCTGAAGAAAATCGTCCGCGTGATGAAGAAGCTCGACGAAGATGCGCCGCATGAAGTGATGCTGACGCTCGATGCCAGCACCGGCCAGAATGCGGTGAGTCAGGCGAAATTATTCAACGAAGCCGTCGGGCTGACCGGGATAACGCTGACTAAACTGGATGGCACCGCGAAAGGCGGCGTGATCTTTGCCATCGCCGATCAGTTCAGCATTCCGATCCGCTACATTGGTGTCGGTGAAGGTATCGAAGATTTAAGGCCGTTTAAGGCAGACGATTTTATTGAGGCACTTTTTGCCCGAGAGGATTAATACGGATGATTCGCTTTGAACAGGTCAGTAAAGCTTATCTGGGCGGACGACAGGCGCTTCAGGGCGTCAACTTTCACATCCAGCAAGCGGAAATGGCATTTCTGACCGGACACTCAGGCGCGGGTAAAAGTACCCTGCTCAAGCTGATTTGCGGCATTGAACGCCCGAGTGCCGGACATATTTTGTTTGGCGGCCATGACATCAGCCGCCTGAAATCCAGCGAAGTGCCGTTCCTGCGTCGTCAGATCGGCATGATCTTTCAGGATCACCATCTGCTGATGGATCGCACTGTGTATGACAACGTGGCGATGCCGCTGATCATTTCCGGGGCCAGCAGCGAAGATATCCGCCGTCGTGTATCGGCTGCGCTGGATAAAGTCGGGTTACTGGATAAAGCGAAGAACCTGCCAATCCAGCTTTCCGGCGGTGAACAACAACGTGTGGGCATCGCCCGTGCGGTGGTGAACAAGCCTGCGGTGCTGCTGGCGGATGAACCGACCGGTAACCTCGATGGCGAATTGTCGGAAGGCATTTTGCGTCTGTTCGAAGAATTTAACCGCGTCGGCGTCACCGTCCTGATGGCGACGCATGATGTGGGTCTGATTGCCCGTCGTAATTACCGCACGCTGACGCTGAGTCAGGGGCGTATGTCGGGAGGGGTGTACTAATGGCGAACAGTCCGAACCCGGCGAAAACTGCAAAAAGCGCCCGTGCCGCAAAAAGCAAAGCGTTGCAGGGTGGCTGGCGCGAACAGTGGCGTTATGCGTGGATGAACGCGCTGGCTGACATGCTGCGTCAGCCGCTGGCAACACTGCTCACGGTGATGGTCATCGCGATTTCCCTGACGCTGCCGAGTGTCTGTTATCTGGTGTGGAAAAACGTCAGTACCGCGGCTGAACAGTGGTATCCGACGCCGCAGCTGACCGTGTATCTCGACAAAGCGCTGGATGATGACGCCGCAGAAAACGTGGTGAAAACCCTCAAAACCGAAGCGGGCGTAGATAAAGTTAATTATCTGTCCCGTGAAGAAGCGATGGGCGAGTTCCGCAACTGGTCTGGCTTTGGCGGCGCAATGGACATGCTGGAGCAAAACCCGCTGCCAGCGGTGGCTATCATCACGCCTAAAATGAATTTCCAGGATTCTGCGACACTCAACACCTTGCGCGACCGCGTGGCGGCCGTACATGGCGTGGATGAAGTGCGTATGGATGACAGCTGGTTTGCCCGTCTTGCGGCGCTGACCGGTCTGGTCGGGCAGATTGCGGCGATGATCGGCGTGCTGATGGTGATCGCCGTCTTCCTGGTTATTGGTAACAGTGTGCGACTGAGCATCTTCAGCCGACGCGATACCATCAACGTCATGAAGCTGATTGGCGCGACCGACGGGTTCATTCTCAGACCGTTCCTGAACGGCGGCGCGATGCTCGGTTTCACTGGCGCATTGTTGTCGCTGATCCTCTCGGAAGTGCTGGTGCTGCGCCTTGAGAGCGTAGTGACCCAGGTGGCGCAGGTGTTCGGTACCACCTTTGACCTGCACGGTCTGGGCTGGGATGAAAGCCTGCTGCTGCTGATCGTGTCCGCGATGATTGGCTGGATTGCCGCCTGGCTGGCGACGGTTCAACATTTACGGCGATTTACACCACAGTAGCGATAATTTGCTATAATGTTCCCCTGCTGCTCAGTCTTTGTGTACAGGGGAACAGCCGATTCTTGCTATATCGTCCCATCATTTTCCTGCTTCCCCTGCAATGGCACAAATTCACTATCCAATAGTCAGTGTGTCACATACAGTCATCAGACTGTTGAATCTGTCCGTGAACTTTATGTAAAATTCGTGGTCGTAGAGCAGCGAATATGAAGGGCTCGGCGTTGCTTTGTTGTCGCCCCTTAAGGCCAGCAACGTAGCGGTATAATCCCGCAGCAACGTGGTATAAAACCTGCATTACGTCATACATGAGAGGCTTGAATGACCAAAGAAATGCGCACTTTAGCATTAGTACCCCAAGGTAGCCTGGAAGCCTATGTTCGGGCCGCCAATGCCTATCCTATGCTCACCGCAGAGGAAGAACGGGCGCTGGCTGAACGGCTGCATTACGACGGTGACCTGGAAGCAGCGAAAGAGCTGATCCTGTCTCACCTGCGCTTTGTTGCTCATATTGCCCGCAACTATTCAGGTTACGGTTTGCCACAGGCAGACCTTATCCAGGAAGGGAATATCGGCCTGATGAAAGCGGTTCGCCGTTTTAATCCGGAAGTCGGTGTGCGTCTGGTGTCCTTTGCCGTGCATTGGATCAAAGCAGAAATTCACGAATATGTGCTGCGTAACTGGCGCATCGTGAAAGTCGCCACCACCAAAGCGCAGCGTAAGCTGTTCTTTAACCTGCGTAAAAACAAACAGCGTCTGGGCTGGTTCAGCCACGACGAAGTAGAGCACGTTGCCCGCGAACTGGGTGTAACCAGCAAAGATGTGCTGGAAATGGAATCACGCATGGCCGCACAGGACATGACGTTTGATCCGACCCCGGACGATGAACCACGCGATGGCGCTGCGATGGCACCGATGCTGTATCTGCAAGACAAGAGTTCTGACTTTGCAGAAACCATCGAAGAAGATAACTGGGATCAGGACGCGACAGACAAACTTTCCTCTGCAATGGAAGGTCTGGATGAGCGCAGCCAGGATATCATTCGTGCCCGCTGGTTAGATGACGAAAACAAATCGACTCTGCAGGAGCTTGCCGATAAATACGGTGTATCCGCAGAACGTGTTCGTCAGCTGGAAAAGAACGCGATGAAAAAACTGCGTGTGGCAATCGAAGCCTGATAAACGCAGTTTCCGAAGTGAAAAAGCGACCTTTACGGTCGCTTTTTTTATGCCTGAAATTCCCCTCTGAACGCCCCTGTTAATTCCAGCATACTGGAATTACTCTGAATATTTTCCCTTCTAAATCATCTGGTTATTCCAGCATGTTGGAATATTCAACTTTATAGAGAACTCAATCACAGAGGATCACAAGCGTCCTGTCGTCTGCTCATTTTTGCCTCTATAACTTGTCCATCTCAACAGAATGGATTCCAGCATGATGGAATTAATCGCTAAATCAAAAGTTCCGGCACTGACGCGCGCCGTCGCCATTCTCGACATCATTTCCCGGCAGGGACAGTGCAACGCGAACCAGCTGGTCAGTGAACTGGGGATGCCCAAAAGCACCGTGTATCTGCTGCTGGAGGAACTGAAAAATCAGCGTTTAGTTACCCAGTCTAATTCCGGTAACTACAGCCTCGGGCTCAGATTGCTGGAGCTGGGCAGTCAGGTTTCCCGCCAGCTCGATTTGCGCAATGTCGCACTCCCGCATCTGAAAGCACTGATGCACGACACCGGGCTGCTCTGTCATCTCGGCGTGCTGGACGGGGATACGCCGATTTATCTGATCAAAGTCGAAAGCCAGTCGAATATTCAGGTTCGCACCTGGGAAGGAAAACGCCTGTCTCTGTGCCGCTCTTCGCTGGGCAAATGCCTGCTGACCTGGTGCGGTCGTGAACGTCAGGACGCACTGATTGCTGCACTGGAATTCAGCCCGGTATTGCCCAACTCGCTGACCAGTGCTCAGCAGCTGCGCACGGCGTTACAGCAAATCCATCAGCGCGGATGGGCTTTCGATGATGAAGAAGATGTGGCGAATATCCGCTGTATCAGCGCGCCGGTGTTCAATGCAGCACATCGCGTCACGGCAGCGATTTCCGTCGTGGGCACCACCTTGCATGTCATGCCGGAAAATATCGACGCACTGGCTGACAAGGTAAAAAAAACCGCCTGGGAAATCTCCAGGGATCTGGGCTACAAAGCATAAGGAATCAATGATGTTACGACCTTCAGGAGTCATCAGCGCCATGTTAACCCCCTGGAAAGCAGGGAAGCCGGACATGGACATGTTGTGCAAAATTGTCGATTTTCAGATAGCGGCTGGCCTGAGTGCTCTGTTCCCGGTGAGTTCGGTGGGCGAAGCCGGTTATATGGACGTTGAGCAAAAGCGTGCGGTAGTCGAAACCGTCGTTGAACAGACTGCCGGACGCGTCCCCGTCTGGGCGGGGATCCCGGCGACCACGGCGGATGAAAGCATCGCACTGGCACATGCGGCAGAACGCGCCGGTGCCAGCGGGGTCGTGCTGATGCCGCCTTCGTTTTATCACTATGATGCTGCGACGCTGACCACTGTTTTTCGCCAGGTTGCCAGCGCGGTAAATCTGCCGTTATGCCTGTATAACATCCCGTTTTTCGCCGATCCGTTAAGTGCCGAAAGTGTCGCTGAACTGGCAGCCCATCCGAATATTGTCGGTATTAAAGATTCCAGCGGCGATGCCGTCGGCATGATGAAAATGCTGTCCTGTTGTCCGCAGGCAGACGCAGATTTTGCTGTGATGACCGGCCGGGAAGAATTTTTCTTCTCCGCATTATGTGCCGGAGCCACCGGCAGCGTGACCGCGACCGCAGGCGTTTTGCCGGAAGTGATGCGTAAAATTTATGATCTCTTCAGCGAAGGAAAAACGGAACAATCAAAGGCATTACAATTTGCCGCATTACCCGTGATGTCGATGATGGCGTCATTGCCTTTTCCGCTGGGATATAAACTTGGCATGTCATTACGTGGTTTCCCGTTGGGCGAAAATAAAATTCCGCTTTCGGATGAAATAAAGCAAAAGATAGATGATTTAAGCTTTTCCCTGAATAAAGAAATAACCTCTCTCCTTACCCTGATAAAATAAACGGAGTTTATATTATGATGGAATCAAGAGTATTACCTAAAATTAAAGAAATTCGTGCATATTTCATGGGCGGCGCGACCGCAGAAAAAGGCAGTGGCGGTGCGGATTATCATGACCAGCAGGAAAAACACTGGATCGACGATAAAGTCTGTACGCCAATGAGTAAATATAAAGAATATGAACAATCCCGACAGTCATTCGGTATTAACGTATTGGGTACGCTGGTAGTTGAAATAGAAGCCGACAATGGCGTCACCGGTTTTGCGGTGTCTACGGCGGGTGAAATGGGGTGTTTTATTGTCGAAAAACATCTCAACCGTTTTATTGAAGGGCGCTGTGTCTCAGAAATCAAACTGATCCACGACCAGATGATGCGATCTACGATGTTCTACGCCGGCAGCGGCGGTCTGGTGATGAATACGATTTCCTGCGTCGACCTGGCGCTGTGGGATCTGTTCGGTAAATGTGCGCAACTGCCGGTGTATAAACTGCTCGGCGGCGCAGTGCGCGATGAAATCCAGTTCTATGCCACGGGTTCACGTCCGGATCTGGCCAAAGAGATGGGCTTCATCGGCGGCAAAATGGTGACGCATTTTGGCCCGCATGATGGCGACCACGGCGTGCGTGAAACGGCTGCTATGGTGGCGGATATGCGCGAGAAATGCGGCCCGGATTTCTGGCTGATGCTTGACTGCTGGATGTCGATGGACGTTAATTTCGCTACCAAAGTGGCGCATGCCTGTGCGCCGTATAACCTCAAATGGATTGAGGAGTGTCTGCCGCCCCAACAGTATGACGGTTACCGCGAAATCAAACGCAACGCACCAGCCGGGATGATGGTCACCACCGGTGAACACCACGGCACGCTGGAGTCTTTCCAGACGTTGTCAGAAACCGGCATCGATATCATGCAGCCTGACGTGGGCTGGTGTGGCGGGCTCACCACCTTGCTGGAAATCGCCGCCATCGCCAAGGCGAAAGGGCAATTAGTGGTGCCGCACGGTTCCTCCGTGTATTCACATCATGCGGTGATTACCTTCACCAATACGCCTTTCAGCGAGTTCCTGATGACTGCACCTGAGGCTGACCACACCCGTGCGCAGTTTGCGCCAATCCTGCTTGATGAGCCGGTGCCGGTGAACGGACGTATTCATAAATCGGTACTGGATAAACCGGGATTCGGGGTGGAATTAAATCCTGAGTGCAAATTAACCCGCCCATATCAGCATTAATTTCTGCGACAGATTGTTTATCCGAACGTTTACTTCGGCCTGTTATTGATATTATTTTTTGACTAATAACAGGCCGGTTATAAAAAGGTTCATATTATGACGACGATATTAAATAAAGCCGTTGAGAAAACCCGCTGGCGTCTGATTCCTTTTATGCTTTCGTTATATATATTGGCCTTTCTGGATCGGGCGAATATTGGTTTTGCGAAAGAGTCTTACCAGATTGATACCGGATTAAGTAATGAAGCTTTTGCTATGGGGGCGGGAATATTCTTCGTCGCTTATGCTTTTCTCGGTGCGCCGGGAAATTTATTAATGAAAAAGTTCGGTGCCAAACAATGGATTGGCTGCACCACGCTGGTGTGGGGCGTTCTCTCGTCAGCAATGGCTTTTGCCGACACGGAATTCAAATTCCTGCTGGTGCGTTTTCTGCTGGGTGCTGCCGAGGCCGGATTCTTCCCCGGCATGATCTACCTGACATCCCTGTGGTTCCCGGCCAAAAACCGGGCTTCGGTGATGGGATTATTTTATATGGGCGTTCCGCTGGCGCTGACGTTTGGCAGCCCGCTTTCCGGTGCGTTGCTGGAGATGCACGGTTTTGCCGGACATCCGGGCTGGTTCTGGATGTTTATGATTGAAGGGGTGCTGGCGGTGATGGCCGGTATCTGGACATTCTGGTATCTCGATAATGGCCCGTCGACGGCGCGTTTCCTGTCAGCTGAACAAAAACAGGCGCTGATCGGTGAACTGGCGAAAGAAGAGAAACTGAAACAGAATTCGCGCCTGCGGGATGCCTTCAGCATTCCGGCTATCTGGCACCTCGGGCTGGTTTACCTGATTATTCAGATTGGCGTATACGGGCTGATTTTCTTCCTGCCGACGCAGGTCGCCAGTTTGCTGGGAACAAAAGTCGGTTTCAGTGCGTCGCTGATCGCGTCTGTTCCCTGGATTGCGGCGATGTTCGGCACCTTCTTTATTCCGCGCTATGCCGATAAAACTGGCCATTTACGCTCGATAGCCGCGTTCACCTTACTGGCCGCCGGGCTGGGGATTGGGGGTTCTGCTCTGGTTGCCAGTCCGGTGCTGGCGATAGGTGCGCTGTGCTTTGCCGCCGTTGGGTTTATTGCCGTACAGCCGGTGTTCTGGACCATTCCGACCACGTTGCTCAGCGGCAGTGCGCTGGCGGCGGGGATTGGTTTCATCAATCTGTTCGGGGCGATTGGCGGATTCCTGGCACCACAAATCCGTGTGGCCGCGGATAGTATGTTCTCGAATAATATTGCCGGCTTACTCACCCTTTGCGGCATCACGTTGTTTGGCGTGGTCGCGATAGCGCTTCTCAGGGCAAAACCTGAAACACCAAAATTGCCGGAGAGCCAGCTGAAAACCAGTCAGTAAAAGGGAAACCCAGGCGCCCGGGGACGGGTCGCCTGTAGCACTTATTTGCGCCACACACCTTTTTCATTGTGGAAACCACATGCCTGCATAAACGCATCCAGCACGGACTCAGGTTCTGCTTTCATCGTCCAGCTTTTCACCTGCGGCAGCTGCGCCTGCACATCTTCCATCAGATACAGCCCGACACCGCGACGACGCGTGACGTCGCGCACCAGCAAATCACTCAGTTCAGCCTGATTGCCATCAAGCGCAATTTTCACCGCGCCCAGAATGCGTTCATTAAACACCGCCGCAAACAGCGCACGGTCGTTTTGCAGGCTGGCTTGCCAGTCACTTTCGGTTTGCTCCGGCCAGATTTTTGCCAGATCGATCAGGTCCTGCGCGCTGAGTGACATCAGTTTTTGGATAGTTAGTTTCATGATGCGGAAGGTCAGAAAAAGGAGGCGATCAGTGTAGCGGATCGTTCTGCAGAACGGGCGTAACTTTTTTTGTACAGTAACAGGTCGAAAAGTTTTTTAGCGATCTCTGCATAAGCGATAAATGTTGGCTTTAATCAATAAAGCCAGTGTTAACGACTGATTGTTTACATCCGCGCCCGCCTTTTCACCCAAATAAAATTCTGTTTACACCTCATATTTCTGATTGTGCTATTTGATTTGCAGAAGAAAATTCCTGTTTAATGATATGAATTATAAAGTCTTATTCGAAAATAAGACGAAATAAGCCGTTAACTCGTTATTACTTATACTAAATTTCCTAAGTGATGATGTTTTAAACAGACAACAAAGAGCAAACCACAACACACACATGAACGGGGTAATCGGATGAAAGCAATGAAGGGTAAGATCTGGCTGGCAGGTTGTATTGCATTAGCAATGAGTCAGGCGGCATTCGCAAAAGATATTAAAGTCGCCATTGTTGGTGCTATGTCAGGTCCGGTCGCCCAGTACGGTGACATGGAATTTACAGGTGCAAAACAAGCCATCGCTGACATCAACGCCAAAGGCGGCGTGAAAGGTGACAAACTGGTTGGCGTGGAATATGACGATGCCTGTGACCCGAAACAAGCGGTTGCGGTAGCGAACAAAGTGATCAACGACGGTATCCGTTACGTGATCGGCCACCTGTGCTCTTCCTCTACTCAGCCTGCTTCTGACATCTATGAAGATGAAGGCGTGCTGATGATCACTCCGGCCGCGACCAACGCTGACCTGACCACCCGCGGTTATAAAATGGTGATGCGCACCACCGGTCTGGATTCCGATCAGGGCCCGACAGCAGCCAAATACATCCTCGACACCATCAAACCAAAACGTATCGCCGTTGTGCATGACAAACAGCAATACGGCGAAGGCCTGGCCCGTTCCGTGCAGGACGCGCTGAAAAAAGGTGGCGGCAACGTCGTTCTTTTTGAAGGTGTGACCGCAGGTGATAAAGACTTCTCCACGCTGGTGGCACGTCTGAAGAAAGAAAACGTCGATTTCGTTTACTTCGGCGGCTACTACCCGGAGATGGGCCAGATCCTGCGCCAGTCCAAGCAAGCCGGTCTGAACGCCAAATTCATGGGTCCGGAAGGCGTGGGCAACTCCTCGTTGTCTAACATCGCCGGTGATGCCTCTGAAGGTATGCTGGTGACGCTGCCAAAACGTTATGACCAGGTTCCGGCTAACCAGCCAATCGTTGATGCGCTGAAAGCCAAAAAACTGGATCCAACCGGTCCGTTCGTCTGGACGACTTACGCTGCATTGCAGGCGCTGACCACCGGTATGGAACGCAGCGGCAGCATGGAACCGGCTGACATCGCTAAAAATCTGAAATCAGCGTCAGTGGATACTGTCATGGGTCCGCTGAGCTGGGATGAGAAAGGTGACCTGAAAGGATTCGAGTTCGGTATTTTCGAGTGGCATAAGGACGGCACGTCTACCCCGATCAAATAATGGTCTTAACACCTTTCGCTGCGAAGAGAGAGGTATTCACCGTTCTGCTCCCTCCCCTGCGAAGGGGAGGGTTGGGGTGGGGTATTAATGGCGAATCAAAGACTTGAAGTGTGCTTTGGCTTTAGTTTTGCCATTAAAACCCCCTCCCGGCCTCCCCCTTCGCAGGGGGAGGAGCTATGCAAGTCTTCAAACCCTTGATTAATAAGGATAGGGTATGTCAGAGCAGTTCCTCTATTTCATTCAGCAGATGTTCAACGGTGTCACGTTGGGCAGCACTTATGCGCTGATCGCCATTGGCTACACCATGGTTTACGGCATTATCGGCATGATCAACTTCGCCCACGGCGAGGTGTATATGATCGGCAGTTATGTCTCCTTTATCGTAATCGCCGCTCTGATGATGATGGGTATCGACGCCAGCTGGTTGCTGATCGGTGCCGGTTTTATCGCCGCGATTGTGATTTCCAGTGCCTACGGCTGGAGTATTGAACGCGTGGCGTATAAGCCGGTGCGTAACTCCAAGCGTCTGATTGCACTGATTTCTGCCATCGGGATGTCCATTTTCCTGCAAAACTACGTCAGCCTCACGCAGGGCTCACGCGATCTCGCTTTACCCAGTCTGGTGACCGGCCAGTGGACTCTGGGCGAGGCGAATGGTTTCGCCGCGACCATCAGCACCATGCAACTGATTATCTGGATAGTCACGTTTGTCGCGATGCTGGCGCTGACGCTGTTCATCCGTTATTCGCGTATGGGACGTGCCTGCCGCGCTTGTGCGGAAGATCTGAAAATGGCCAGCCTGCTGGGGATCAGCACTGACCGCGTGATCTCGCTGACTTTCGTCATTGGTGCATTAATGGCCGCCGTCGCTGGCGTTCTGCTCGGTCAGTTCTACGGCGTGATTAACCCATACATCGGCTTTATGGCCGGGATGAAAGCCTTCACCGCGGCGGTTCTCGGTGGCATCGGCAGCATTCCGGGGGCGATGATCGGCGGCCTGATTTTAGGCGTGGCTGAAGCGCTGACCTCGGCGTATTTGAGCACCGAATACAAAGATGTGGTGTCCTTCGCGTTGCTGATCGTCGTGTTGCTGGTGCTGCCGACCGGTATTCTCGGACGTCCGGAGGTTGAGAAAGTATGAAGCGCCTGAATCTGTTAAATGCGCTGGTCTCCGCTTTCGTTCTGCTGGTGCTGGCCGCGTTCATCATGGGATTACAGCTGAGCCTCGACGGTACAAAACTGGTGGTCAACGGGGCCGGTGAAGTGCGCTGGACGTGGATTGCCATCGGCTGCGCCATCGTCTTCGTGTTTCAGTTGTTCCGCCCGATGGTCAGCAGCAGCCTGAAAAAAGTCTCCGGACCGGGCTGGGTTTTGCCGAGCTTTGATGGCTCGACGCCGAAACAAAAACTGCTGGTGCTGGTGCTGATTATCGCCGCTATCGCCTGGCCGTTTATCGTCTCGCGCGGCACGGTGGATATCGCCACGCTGACCCTGATCTACATCATGCTGGGTCTCGGTCTGAACGTGGTGGTCGGATTGTCCGGCCTGCTGGTACTGGGTTACGGCGGTTTTTATGCCATCGGCGCTTACACCTACGCGCTGCTCAATCACTATTACGGCATCGGATTCTGGGAAGCATTACCGCTGGCCGGACTGGTGTCGGCGGCGTTTGGTTTCCTGCTCGGATTCCCGGTGCTGCGGTTGCGGGGTGACTATCTGGCGATTGTGACGCTCGGGTTCGGCGAAATCGTCCGTATCCTGCTGCTCAATAATACCGAACTGACCGGCGGGCCGAACGGCATCAGCCAGATCCCGAAACCGACGCTGTTCGGGCTGGAATTCAGCCGGACACCGCGTGACGGCGGCTGGGACACGTTCAGTAATTTCTTCCATGTGGCGTACGATCCGAGCGACCGCATTATCTTCCTGTATATGGTGGCGCTGCTGCTGGTGATCGCGACCTTGTTCATCATCAACCGTCTGCTGCGTATGCCGCTGGGGCGCGCGTGGGAAGCATTGCGTGAGGATGAAATTGCCTGCCGTTCGCTGGGGCTGAACCCGACCCGCATCAAACTGACCGCATTCACCATCAGCGCCGCATTTGCCGGTTTCGCCGGTACGCTGTTTGCCGCGCGTCAGGGCTTTGTCAGCCCGGAATCCTTCACCTTTGCGGAGTCCGCTTTCGTGCTGGCTATCGTCGTGCTCGGCGGGATGGGCTCGCAGTTTGCCGTCATTCTGGCGGCTATTTTGCTGGTGGTTTCCCGTGAACTGATGCGTGACCTCAACGAATACAGCATGTTGCTGCTCGGTGCGTTAATGGTGCTGATGATGATCTGGCGTCCGCAGGGCTTGCTGCCGATGAAACGTGTTCATCTCAAACTGAAGCTTTCGAAGAAACAAATCGCGGATCAGGGGGAACAGGCATGAGTACGCAACCTCTGTTAGCGGTTGAGGGATTGATGATGCGTTTTGGCGGCCTGCTGGCGGTCAACAACGTGGCGCTGAACCTCAACCAGGGCGAAATTGTTTCGCTGATCGGCCCGAACGGTGCCGGCAAAACCACGGTATTTAACTGCCTGACCGGTTTCTATAAACCGAGCGGCGGCACCATTAAACTGCGTGACCAGCATCTGGAAGGATTGCCGGGGCAGAAAATTGCCCGCATGGGCGTGGTGCGTACTTTCCAGCACGTGCGTCTGTTCCGCGAAATGACGGTGATTGAAAACCTGCTGGTCGCCCAGCATCAGCACCTGAAAAGCGGCGTACTGGCGGGGCTGTTCAAAACGCCGGGATTCCGTCGCGCCGAAGCGGATGCGCTCGATCGCGCTGCCGACTGGCTGGAACGTGTCGGATTACTCGAGCTGGCAAACCGTCAGGCGGGCAATCTGGCTTACGGTCAGCAACGCCGTCTGGAAATTGTCCGCTGCATGGTCACGCGCCCGGAAATCCTGATGCTCGATGAACCGGCTGCCGGTCTTAACCCGCGTGAAACCGAAGAGCTGAATCAGCTGATTGCCGAACTGCGTAACCAGCACAACGTGTCGGTTCTGCTGATTGAGCACGACATGAAACTGGTGATGGGCATTTCCGACCGCATCTACGTGGTGAATCAGGGCACGCCGCTGGCACAAGGCACACCGGCTGAAATTCGTAATAATCCTGACGTGATCCGCGCCTATTTAGGCGAAGGTTGATGGGCGAAGACTAAGGGACAGAACAAGATGTTGTCATTCAATCAGGTATCCGCCCATTACGGCAAAATTCAGGCGCTGCATGAAGTCAGCCTGAGTATTAATAAAGGGGAAATCGTCACGCTGATCGGCGCGAACGGCGCGGGTAAAACCACGCTGCTCGGCAGTTTGTGTGGCGAACCGCGTGCGACGAACGGCTCGATCATTTTCGAAGGTCAGGACATCACGCAGTGGCAAACCGCCAAAATCATGCGCGGCGATATCGCGATTGTGCCGGAAGGCCGTCGCGTGTTTTCACGTATGACGGTGGAAGAGAATCTGGCGATGGGCGGATTCTTCGCCACGCGCGACCAGTATCATGCCCGTCTGGAACGCGTGTTTACGCTGTTCCCGCGTCTGAAAGAGCGCCGCATTCAGCGTTCGGGCACCATGTCCGGCGGTGAGCAACAGATGCTGGCAATTGGTCGTGCGCTGATGAGCCAGCCGCGTTTGCTGCTGCTCGATGAGCCGTCGCTGGGGCTGGCACCCATCATCATCCAGCAGATTTTCGACACCATCCAGCAACTGCGCGAAGAAGGGATGACCATCTTCCTGGTCGAGCAAAACGCCAATCAGGCGCTGAAACTCGCCGACCGTGGTTATGTGCTGGAAAACGGTCATGTGGTGCTGGAAGACACCGGTGCGGCCTTGCTGGCGAACGAAGCGGTGCGTGCAGCCTATCTCGGTGCATAAAGTGGCTTCACATTTTAAAAATCTGTGATAAATCTGGTAAACCGCACGGCAAGCGCTTTGCGGTTTTTATTTTGTCTATAAATTAACATCTCTTACATTCTTATAACTTCGCACATCATCAGGAACATGTCATGAACACAGAAGGTTTACTCGCCGCCCGTATGGTCAGGCTTAAAAGTTCGGCCATCCGGGAATTGCTGAAACACAGCAAAATGGAAGGCGTTATCTCACTGGCGGGTGGTATTCCTTCTTCAGCGCTTTTTGATTTCGACGGCCTGCGTGAAGCTACACAACTGGCGATCACCGAACAGCCTGAGCACGCTTTTCAGTATGGCCTGACCGAAGGCAGTTATACGCTGCGTGAGCGTATTGCTGAGCTTTGTCAGGAACGTGGCGTGGTGGCGAGCCCCGACGACATCGTGGTCACCGCAGGCTCTCAGCAGGCGCTGGATCTGGTGATGCGCGCCGTGGTTAACCCGGATGACGTGTTTGTGGTGGAACGCCCGACCTATCTGGCAGCGTTACAGACGCTGGAACTGGCCGAAGCTAAACTGCTGTCCGTCGGTTCTGACGGCGACGGCATGATTGTTGATGAACTGGCGGAGCTGCTTAAAACGCAGAAAATCAAAGGCGTGTATCTGGTGCCAACGTTTGGTAACCCGAGCGGCGTGACCCTGAGCCGCGCCCGTCGTGAGCAACTGGTGAAACTGGCAGCACAGCACGAATTCCTGATTGTAGAAGATGACCCGTATGGCGAACTGCGTTTCACCGATGAACGCCAGCCGACGCTGTTCGAGCTGTCGAAATCGCTGTTCGGTCACGCCGAAAACATCATCTACACCTCGACGTTCTCTAAAATTCTGGCACCGGGCCTGCGTCTGGGCTGGGTGATTATGCCTGACTGGCTGCTGCACAAAGTTGCCATCATCAAACAGGCCGCAGATCTGCACGCCAGCGCGCTGTCGCAGACTATCGCGGAATACTATCTCGGTTTGGGTCGTCTGCCGAAGCAGATCGAAACCATCCGTGCGGCGTATAAAAAGAAATGCCAGATCATGGCCGAACTGCTGGAACGCGAGCTGGGCGACGTGCTGACGTTTGAATACCCGAAAGGCGGCATGTTCCTGTGGGCGCGTTTCCGCGAGCCGCGTAATTGCGCTGAATGGATGAAAAAGACGCTGGAGCAGGGCGTGGTGTTTGTGCCGGGCGAATTCTTCTATGCCGATAACCCGGATCACTCGACCTTCCGTCTTTCCTTCGCGACCGCAACCGAAGAGCAAATGCACGAGGCGGTCGCCCGTCTGAAACGCGCACTGTAATCCCTCTTTTTCGTATTCCCTGAGGCGCATCGTTAACCTGATGCACCTTATTTTTTGCTTCATCGCTCTGGTACCAGAAAAACCAGGGGTGTCTGAAGGTAAACCTCAGCCTGCCAGACAGCGAGGGGAAGTTGCTGGCAGGTACAGTACTTCATTCATATTGCTCCCTGATATTCCACGGTATGCCGCACATTTAATAAAAAAAATTGAATTTATAACACTTGGTCATTTAACCCTTATTGTATTAAGGTCATATCAACACGAAATCAGGGAGGTTTATCGTGGCAGATATCAATAACGTTTCAAGTGATATAGACGATATTGCAAATAGAATTTCAGATATCATCATGTCCCCAGCCACAATTACCGGATTAATAAATGGAGCGCTTACCGTTCCTTTAGATATGGGTTATCTGGCTATAGGGTATTTTAATACAGATTCTCGCTATGCACATCAGACACAGCGTTTTCGCATGGCTGAAGCAATACATAATGACATACTCAATTACAAACATATAACAAATGCTATAGAGATCATATTTAAAGAATTCGATAAGTATGCTTCAGTGACTAAACAAAATAATGTCTATCGGGGTGTGGTATCCTCGATTGCCGGGCGTTTACTTACCGCGAAAATTATTGCCGTCACCGGTGCTGCTGTGCTTGCGAGAGTGTCATTTATCGGTGCGCAAAGTGCTAAAAACTGGATTGGCAGGGTGACGATGATTTTACTTATAGGGGGGATGAGTGAGCGCTCAATAAGAAAATCAGAAAGCCTTGCCATCGATGCGCCGGAGATTTACAGGCTCCTTCGACCCCACGATTATGATCTTACCTACTTTCTTTATGAACCCGCTGTTAAACCGTTCATTGATGCAGTGCACATTGGTGCTACGCGTGGGCAGCCTGCGTTTGACAGGATAATTGATGCTGTAGGGCGAAAACTGCATGTCACTCAATAAACCGCTTCATGTTGTCGCAAAAGGCGCAGCGAAATGGGTGATATTTGCTGTCGTCAAGTTATGGGATTTTTTTGAATCTTTATTTTTTGTTGGCGGGTTAATCGGATGCCTTATGTTGCCAGTTGTGTGGCCTATGAAATTCGTTTATGCCGCAGGATGGCTGGTTTGTTTCTTCTGTGTATCGAAGTGGATCGGAAAAATAGAAGACTATAGGAAAAAAAGTCTAAACGTTAAATTAAGGAAATAAAAATGTCTAATCCTGCTTATTTGTGGTTAACGGATGAAAATGGTTCTCCTGATATCGGAAGTTGTAATGTTCACGGGCGTGTGGGTTCTATTGAAGTTAAGTCACTTTCACACCACCTGACAGTTCCGACGGATAGAAATACTGGGAAATTGACAGGTACGCGTATTCATACACCGATATTATTTCAAAAGGAATTTGATCGCACAACACCAATACTTTACCGTACGATTAGTCAGGGAATCACGCTTAAATCCGCTGAATTTAAGATGTATCACATATTAGACGCTGGTGTAGAAGCGGAGTATTTCAACATCCGCATGGAAAATGTGAAGATCACCGGTATTACTCCGAGCCTTCATCCCGGTTCGGGAACAGGAACGCATCTGGAAAATATTGAAATGCGCTATGAGTCAATTCAATGGAAATATGTCGATGGGAACATAATATTTAAAGACAGTTGGAATGAACGCACCGTAGCCTAAATCTAATAAGATAAGCCGTCCTGCGGACGGTTTTTCCTAACGTTTAACCGCCATGAACCCCATTTTCTGCCATCTGTCTGTCATCCCCGCTTAACCTTCTCGTAACCTTATTGTCATTTTTCCGTGTCATTTTACCTCCCGACTCTACCCGGCATATTTCAGGCTGCACTTGCAGCACACCAGCAGAATTCAGGAGACAGGCATGTTCATCAACCTCAAAAAAACGGTTATCGGCACCGCGCTGACGCTGGCTTTTAGCGCCAATGCTTTCGCTGTGACAGAAATTCCTTTCTGGCACTCTATGGACGGCGAGTTAGGCAAAGAAGTGAACTCGCTGGCCGACCGTTTTAACCAGACGCACCCTGATGTCAAAATCGTGCCTGTCTATAAAGGCAAATACGACGAAAGCCTGGCGGCCGGTATCGCGGCATACCGTACCGGTAATGCTCCGGCGATTTTGCAGGTTTACGAAGTGGGCACTGCGACCATGATGGCCAGCAAAGCCATCAAACCGGTTTACGAAGTGTTCAGCGATGCGGGCATTAAAGAAGACGTTTCTCAGTTCGTGCCGACTGTTTCCGGTTATTACTCCGATTCCAAAGGCCGCCTGCTGTCCCAGCCATTTAACAGCTCCACGCCGGTGCTGTATTACAACAAAGATGCCTTTAAGAAAGCCGGTCTGAACCCGGATCAGCCGCCGAAAACCTGGCAGGATATGGCCGCCTACACCGAGAAATTGCGTGAAGCGGGCATGAAATGTGGTTACGCCAGCGGCTGGCAGGGCTGGATCCAGATTGAGAACTTCAGCGCCTGGCACGGTCTGCCAATCGCCACCAAAAACAACGGCTTCGATGGCACTGATGCGGTTCTGGAATTCAACAAACCAGAGCAAATCAAACACATCCAGATGCTGGAAGACATGAACAAGAAAGGTGATTTCACCTATTTTGGTCGTAAAGATGAATCCACCGCCAAGTTCTATAACGGCGATTGCGCGATGACCACCGCGTCTTCCGGTTCACTGGCCGACATCCGTAAGTATTCCAAATTCAACTACGGCGTGGGCATGATGCCTTACGACGCAGACATCAAAGGCGCACCACAAAACGCCATCATCGGCGGCGCAAGCCTGTGGGTGATGAATGGCAAAGATAAAGACACCTACAAAGGCGTTGCCGAATTCCTGCAATTCCTGACCACGCCGGAAATCGCAGCCGAATGGCACCAGAAAACCGGTTATCTGCCTGTGACCACCGCAGCGTATGAACTGACCAAAAAAGATGGCTTCTATGAGAAGAACCCGGGTTCTGACGTCGCCACCCGCCAGATGCTGAACAAGCCACCGTTACCGTTCACCAAAGGCCTGCGTCTGGGCAACATGCCGCAGATCCGTACCATCGTGGATGAAGAACTGGAAAGCGTGTGGAGCGGTAAGAAAACGGCGAAAGAAGCGTTAGACACTGCAGTACAGCGCGGGAACCTTCTGTTACGTCGCTTCGAAGCTTCTACTAAGTAATCCCGTTTTGCTCCCTCCCCTGCGAAGGGGAGGGCTGGGGTGGGGTATTAATGGCAGCTCCTTAGTCGTCTTTAAAACCCCCTCCCAACCTCCCCCTTCGCAGGGGGAGGAGCCAAAAGCCAAATTCAAAACCAACCTGGTTTGCTCCCTTTCGGGGAGTCTTTTATATCAACGAGTAAACCATCATGAGTTCACACCGTCCCGGTTTTGGTTGCAGCTGGTTGCCCTACGCGCTGGTTTTGCCGCAGCTGTTAATCACCGCGATATTTTTCCTGTGGCCTGCCGGTCAGGCGCTGTGGTATTCGGTGCAGACGCTGGATCCGTTCGGACTTTCCAGCACTTTCGCGGGTATGACGAACTTCACGCAGCTGTTTCAGGATCCGTACTATCTCGACTCTTTCTACACCACGCTGAAATTCAGCTTTATGGTGGCCTTTATCGGACTGGCGGTTTCGCTGTTTTTCGCGGCGCTGGTCGATCACGTGGTACGCGGCAGCCGGATTTATCAGACGCTGATGATCCTGCCTTATGCCGTTGCGCCTGCCGTGGCTGCCGTCTTGTGGATGTTCCTGTTCAGCCCAGGTCTGGGTCTGATTACCCACTTCTTAGGCTCGATGGGCTATAACTGGAACCACGCGCAAAACAGCGGTCAGGCGATGTTCCTGGTGGTGCTGGCGTCGGTCTGGAAGCAAATCAGCTACAACTTCCTGTTCTTCCTCGCGGCCTTGCAGTCGATCCCTAAATCGCTGGTGGAAGCGGCGGCTATCGACGGCGCAGGCCCGGTTCGACGCTTTTTCAATCTGGTGCTGCCGCTGATTTCTCCGGTGAGCTTCTTCCTGCTGGTGGTCAATCTGGTTTACGCCTTCTTTGATACTTTCCCGGTGATCGATGCCGCGACAGCGGGCGGCCCGGTGCAGGCGACGACGACGCTGATTTATAAAGTGTATCGCGAAGGTTTCTCCGGTCTGGACCTGTCCAGCTCCGCCGCGCAGTCCGTCATTCTGATGATGCTGGTTTGCGGCCTGACGTTCATTCAGTTCCGCTTTGTCGAGCGTAAGGTGCGTTACCAATGATTGAGAACCGCAGAGGGCTGGATATTTTCAGCCACATCATGCTGCTGCTCGGCGTGCTGGTGATTTTATTCCCGCTGTATGTCGCGTTTGTGGCGGCGTCGCTGGATAACAAACAGATTTTTGATGTGCCGATGACGCTGATCCCGGGCACCCATTTATGGGAAAACATCAGCACCATCTGGACGCAGGGCGCTGGCAATAACAGCCCGGCGTTTGGTCGTTTGCTGATCAACAGCTTCATCATGGCGATGGTGATCACCGTCGGTAAGATTTCGGTGTCGATGCTCTCGGCCTACGCGATTGTCTATTTCCGTTTTCCGCTGCGTAACCTGTTCTTCTGGCTGATTTTTATGACGCTGATGCTGCCGGTGGAAGTGCGTATTTTCCCGACAGTTCAGGTGATCGCCAATCTGCATATGCTCGACAGCTACACCGGCCTGACGCTGCCGCTGATGGCCTCGGCGACCGCGACCTTCCTCTTCCGCCAGTTCTTTATGACCTTGCCGGATGAGCTGCTGGAAGCCGCGCGTATCGATGGCGCGGGTGCGATGCGCTTCTTCTGGGACATCGTGTTGCCGCTGTCGAAAACCAATCTCGCGGCGCTGTTCGTCATCACCTTCATTTATGGCTGGAACCAATATTTGTGGCCGATTCTGATCACCAGCGATGCCTCGATGGGGACGGCGGTAGCGGGGATTAAAAGCATGATTTCCTCCGGCGATGGCTCGACTCAATGGAATCAGGTGATGGCGGCCATGATCCTGACCTTATTACCACCGCTGGCGGTGGTGCTCCTGATGCAGCGCTGGTTTGTGCGCGGCCTGGTAGACAGTGAGAAGTAACTGAAATGGCAAATTTGAAATTACAGGCAGTGACCAAGTCCTACGACGGCAAAAATCAGATCATTAAAAGTATCGATCTGGACGTCGCCGACGGCGAATTCATCGTGATGGTCGGGCCTTCCGGCTGCGGAAAATCGACCCTGCTGCGGATGGTGGCCGGGCTTGAGCGCACCACGTCCGGCGATATCTACATCAACGACCAGCGTGTCACCGAACTGGAACCGAAAGATCGCGGCATTGCGATGGTGTTCCAGAACTACGCGCTGTATCCGCACATGAGCGTGTACGACAACATGGCGTATGGCCTGAAAATCCGCGGTTTTGGCAAAGCGCAGATTAACGACCGTGTTGAAGAGGCGGCGCGTATTCTGGAACTCGGCCCGCTGCTTAAACGCAAACCGCGTGAGCTTTCCGGCGGTCAGCGTCAGCGTGTGGCAATGGGGCGCGCTATTGTGCGTGAACCGGCGGTCTTCCTGTTCGACGAACCGCTTTCCAACCTCGACGCCAAACTGCGCGTGCAGATGCGCCTTGAACTGCAACAATTGCATCGCCGTCTGCGCACCACCAGTTTGTACGTGACGCACGATCAGGTGGAAGCCATGACACTGGCCGAACGCGTGATCGTGATGAACAAAGGTATCGCCGAGCAGATCGGTACGCCGTCGGAAGTCTACCGCCGTCCGGCCAGCCTGTTTGTCGCCAGCTTTATCGGCTCTCCGGCCATGAATTTGTTGCCCGGCCAGCTGACCTCTGACGGTACGTCGCTGGTGATGGAAGGCGGATTTGAGTTGCCGCTGCCGGTTCCGCGCCCTGAGTGGGGCGGTCGTGAGCTGACGGTCGGTATTCGTCCTGAACATATTCATCTGACCGATGACACCCAAAACGGTATTCCGATGGTGCTGAATACGCTGGAACTGCTGGGCGCGGATAATCTGGCGCACGGCAAACTGGCGGGCAGCGGCGTCGTGGTGCGTTTATCCCATGAAGTGTTCCCGACAGCCGGCTCGCTGTTGCGCTTGGTTTTCCCGGCGAAAGCGTTACACTTTTTCGATACTCACAGCGGATTACGGATGGAATAAACATGAAAGCCTGGCCTTATCCTCGCATTGTGGCGCACCGTGGCGGCGGCGCGCTGGCTCCGGAAAACACGCTGGCCGCCATCGATATGGGCGCAAAATACGGTCATACCATGATCGAATTTGACGCCAAACTGGCGCAGGGCGGGGAAATCTTCCTGTTGCATGACGATACCCTGAACCGCACCAGTAACGGCTGGGGCGTGGCGGGTGAACTGCCGTGGGAAAAACTCGAACAGCTCGATGCCGGTAACTGGTACAGCGCCGCATTTAAAGGCGAGAAACTGCCGCTGCTGGCGCAGGTTGCCGAACGCTGTGTGCGTCATCATATGATGGTGAATATCGAGATCAAACCGACCACCGGTCTGAACGAGAAAACCGGTACTGACGTGGCGCTGGCCGCCCGTGAGCTGTGGAAAGATCAGCCTGTAGCGCCGCTGCTTTCCTCGTTCGAATTCGACGCGCTGGTTGCCGCTAAAAAAGCCGCCCCCGAACTGCCACGTGGTTTGCTGATCGACGAATGGCACGAGAACTGGAAAGCGCTGACCGACCAACTGGAATGTGTTTCCCTGCATCTCAACCATAAACTGCTCAATGAAGAACGCGTTAAAGCCATCAAAGACGCCGGACTGCATATTCTGGTGTATACGGTGAATAATCCGGCGCGCGCCCGCGAATTACTGGGCTGGGGCGTGGACTGTATTTGTACCGATAAGATTGATGTGATTGGGCCGGATTTTACCTAGAACATGGCGCTAAAAGCACAGATCAGGCGCAGTGACCACCGCGCCTGAAAGATTAACTAAGGCGTCTGATTCAATTTCTGACCCAGCGTCTGGTTATTTTGCTGGATCTGCAATCGTTGCTGATTGCTCTGAATCTGTGATTTCAGCTTCAGTTGCTGCTGTTGCTGACTGTTACGCATATCCTGTTCCTGCTGACGTTTCTGCATCTGCTGGTTATTCTGTTGTTGTTGCTGCATCCGCTGTTGCGAAGGATTGTTCAGCAGCGGGTCGTTAGGGTTCGGCACTTTTTCGACTGCACTGGCGGTCTGAACGGCAAACAGCAGCGGCAGCGCGGCGAGCATTCCATATAAACATTTCATCAGTTCATCCTCCGTTTCCAGTCATACGTTAAGTGTATGCCATCGCAGCCGTGAACGTGTCCTTTGAGCGCACGTTTCCCTCAAAGCGTGGCATTGCTCTCGTTTGCTCTATAATTGAACAGATGTAAACCACCTTCGCACTTCGCGGTTTCCTTCATTCCGTTACAATTATCCATCTTTAACATTTTAGGGCTCAACTGCCGTGCCTTTACTCATTATCACCACCATTTTGTGGGCCTTTTCCTTCAGCCTGATCGGCGTCTATCTGGCCGGACAGGTCGACAGCGTATTCTCCGTGTTAGTCCGTTTAGGGCTGGCGGCGCTGGTTTTCCTGCCATTCCTGCGCTGGAAAGGCCATCAGCTCACCACCATTTTGCTGTATATGGCCGTGGGTGCGATGCAGCTTGGGATCATGTATCTCATCAGTTTCGAGGCGTATCTGTACCTGTCGGTACCGGAGTTCCTGCTGTTTACAGTGATGACGCCGCTTTACGTCACGCTGATTTATGACCTGATCAGTGGCCGCAAAATCCGCATCGGTTATGCGCTGAGCGCACTGCTGGCGGTGGCGGGGGCGGCGATTATTCGTTACGACCACATCAGCGAGCATTTCATCATCGGCCTGTTGCTGGTGCAGGCGGCGAATATCTGTTTTGCCATCGGGCAGGTGGGCTATAAACGCCTGATGGAAACCCGTCCGATGCCGCAGCATACGGCGTTTTCCTGGTTCTATCTGGGGGCGTTGCTCTGTGCGGTGGTGGCGTGGTTCCTGTGGGGCAATCCGCAAAAACTGCCGACCACGAATCTGCAATGGGGCATTCTGGTGTGGCTGGGGATTGGCGCTTCCGGGCTGGGATATTTCATGTGGAACTACGGGGCGACGCAGGTTGATGCGGGAACGCTGGGGATTATGAACAACTTTCACGTCCCGGCCGGGCTGCTGGTTAACCTGGCAATCTGGCAACAGCAGCCGCACTGGCCGAGCTTTATCGTCGGTGCCGCAGTGATTATGTCCTCACTGTGGGTGCACCGGCATTGGGTCGTGCCGCGTCGCGAACAAACGGCAGATGATCGCACGCGTGCTGCCGCGCCGAACGAATAAAGGCTTCGGTTACCGGCTGACGCTGTTCGCCGTCACGTACGGCGGCGTACAGGCGGCTCCATAAGCCATCGCCCAGGGTTTTGGTCACCACCAGACCCTGGCGCTCAAAACTCTCCACCACCCAGTGGGGTAACGCCGCAATCCCCATTCTCGCCGACACCATCTGAATCAATAACAACGTGTTATCGACACTTTTCAGTGCCGGGCTGACGCCTGCCGGTTGCAGGAAATGCCGCCAGATATCCAGACGCTGACGCTGTACCGGATAAATCATCAACGTTTCCGCGCTGAGATCTTCCGGCGTGATCACCGTTTTAGCTGCCAGCGGGTGATCCGGTGCCAGCACCAGACGCACTTCAAAATCAAACATCGGGGAATAATGCAGACCGCTGCGCGGCAGAATGTCGGAGGTTAATACGATATCCAGCTCGCCCTGTTGCAGCGCGGGCTGCGGGTCGAAGGTCACGCCGGATTTGAAATCCATCAACACCTGCGGCCAGTTCTGGTGGAAGTTATCCAGCGCGGGCGTCAGCCACTGAATACAACTGTGACATTCAATCGCAATACGCAGTGAAGTCTGGTGCGGTTCATTACAGGCCTGCAATGCCTGCTGGATTTGCGGCAGCACCTGTTCTGCCAGATTCAGCATGATCTCGCCCTGCGGCGTGAAACGTAAAGGCTGACTTTTTCGCACGAACAACCTGAAACCCAGGCGTTGCTCCAGGTCACTGAACTGGTGCGACAGAGCCGATTGGGTCTGATGAAGCTGCGAGGCGGCTGCGGCCAGTGACCCTGTGTTGCGCAGTGCTTGCAACGTTCGCAGGTGTTTCAGTTCGATCATGAGAGTCCTTCACTGTGTCATGAATAATTTGCGCTTGTGGAATATACACTACCTGCGGATTATGGATGTGTAAACATCTGGACGGCTAAACAGGAATTAAAAAGATGACGATACTGAATCACACTCTGGGTTTTCCACGCGTTGGTCTGCGTCGTGAACTTAAAAAAGCACAAGAAAGCTACTGGGCAGGCAACTCCACTCAGGAAGAACTGCTGGCAACCGGACGTGAACTTCGCGCCCGTCACTGGAAGCAACAAGCTGAAGCAGGCGTGGATTTGGTGCCGGTGGGCGATTTCGCCTGGTACGATCACGTACTGACCACCAGTTTGTTGCTGGGCAACGTACCGGCCCGTCATCAGAATGCCGATGGCTCTGTTGATCTCGATACCTTATTCCGTCTTGGCCGTGGCCGCGCACCGACCGGTAAACCGGCTGCCGCAGCGGAAATGACAAAATGGTTTAACACCAACTATCACTACATGGTGCCGGAGTTTGTGAAAGGGCAGAAATTCAAACTGACCTGGACACAACTGCTGGAAGAAGTGGACGAAGCGCTGGCGCTCGGCCACAAAGTGAAACCTGTTCTGCTGGGGCCGCTGACCTATCTGTGGCTCGGCAAAGTGAAGGGCGAACAGTTTGACCGTCTTTCCCTGCTCAACGATATACTGCCTGTTTATCAGCAAGTTCTGGCCGAACTGGCAAAACGCGATATCGAATGGGTGCAGATTGACGAACCGGCTCTGGTGCTGGAATTGCCGCAGGAATGGCTGGATGCGTATAAACCGGCTTATACCGCGCTGGAACAGAGCAAAACCAAACTACTGCTGACCACTTATTTCGACAGCGTCGGGCACAACCTCGACACTATCCGCCAGTTACCGGTTCAGGGTCTGCATATTGACGCTGTCGCCGGTCGTGATGACCTGCAAACCGTCATCAGTCAGCTGCCAGAAAACTGGCTGATTTCTCTGGGCGTGATCAATGGCCGTAATGTCTGGCGTGCGGATCTGAGCACCTGGTTTGAGCGTCTGAAACCGCTGGTGGCGGGCCGAAATGTCTGGATCGGCAGCTCATGTTCGCTGCTCCACAGCCCGATCGACTTAAGCGTTGAAAGCCGTCTGGATGAAGAAGTGAAAAGCTGGTTCGCCTTTGCGCTGCAAAAATGCGCCGAGCTGGCATTACTGACCTCTGCACTGAACAATCCGACCGCTGAAGCGCAGCAAAAACTGGCAGAATACAGCGCGCCAATCCGCGCCCGCCGCGAATCTGCTCGTGTAAATAACGCAGCCGTCGGTAAACGTGTGGCGGCAATCACCGCCGCAGATATCGAGCGTGCACACGTTTATACCGAACGCGCCAAAGCGCAGCGCGCCCGTTTCAATCTGCCAGCATGGCCAACGACCACCATCGGTTCATTCCCGCAAACCACGGAGATCCGTGGCCTGCGTCTGGACTTCAAACAGGGGCGTCTGGACAACACTAAATACCGCACCGGGATCAGCGAACATATTAAGCAAGCCATTAAAGAGCAGGAACGTCTGGGTATCGACGTGCTGGTTCACGGCGAAGCTGAACGTAACGACATGGTTGAATACTTTGGCGAGCATCTGGACGGTTTTGTGTTCACGCAAAACGGCTGGGTACAAAGCTACGGTTCGCGTTGTGTGAAACCACCAGTCATTATTGGCGACGTCAGCCGTCCGCAAGCAATTACCGTTGAGTGGGCGAAGTACGCGCAGTCTCTGACCGAAAAACCGGTGAAAGGCATGCTGACCGGCCCGCTTACGATCCTGTGCTGGTCCTTCCCGCGTGAAGATGTCAGCCGTGAAACCATCGCCAAACAAATCGCGCTGGCGCTGCGTGACGAAGTGGAGGATCTGGAAAAAGCCGGTATCGGTATCATCCAGATTGACGAACCAGCACTGCGCGAAGGTCTGCCATTGCGTCAGTCTGAATGGAATGCGTACCTGCGCTGGGCAGTGGATGCGTTCAAACTCAATGCCGCGATTGCCCGCGATGACACGCAGATCCACACCCACATGTGTTACTGCGAATTCAACGACATTATGGATTCCATTGCCGCGCTGGATGCTGACGTGATCACCATCGAAACCTCGCGTTCCGATATGGACCTGCTGGAGTCGTTCAAAGACTTCGAGTATCCGAATGAAATCGGGCCGGGCGTCTACGACATTCACTCACCTAACGTGCCAAGCGTCGAATGGATTGAAGATTTGCTGCGTAAAGCCGCGGATCGTATTCCGGCAGAACGTCTGTGGGTCAACCCGGACTGTGGCCTGAAAACCCGTGGCTGGCCGGAAACCCGCGAGTCGCTGGAAAACATGGTGAAAGCCGCCAGGCGCCTGCGTGCTGAGAAAGCCTGAATTAAAGAATCGTTGTGTTGTTGCTGAAACATTTGGGGCACTCCGGTGCCCCCTTTTTATTGCTCCCATTTGCACTTTGTTACGTCTTTTTCAGCCCGCGTCATACGGCGGCTGTAGCGCGATTACGGCGCTGAGTTTCAGGCAGTTTCCGCACACGGCGCGGTTCTCCGCTAGGCTTAAATCAGGATTTACTTTCTTTTTACCCATCAGACAGGGAGAAAATATGAACCGGTTTACAGACAAAGTCGTGGTAGTGACTGGCGCAGGTTCCGGCATGGGGGCCGCATCGGCACGGCGTTTTTCTTCAGAAGGGGCGATTGTGGTACTTGTCGGCCGGACGAAAGAAAAGCTGGAGAAAGTCGCTAAAACGTTGAGCAGTACGCAGTATTACATTCATCTGGCGGATGTTTCATCCGCACAGGATGTGGAGCGTATGGCAGAAGTGATTGAAGATAAATTCGGCCGGGTAGATGTGCTGGTAAATGGCGCAGGCGTCGTGGTGCAGGGCAAAGTGACAGAGGCCAGCCTCGATGACTGGCAGAAAATCATGGGTATCGATCTGAGCGGTGTTTTCTACTGCACACGTTTCTTTATGCCCGCGCTGATTAAAAGCAAAGGCAATATCGTGAATATTTCCTCGGTGTCCGGCATCGGCGGCGACTGGGGCATGAGCTTCTATAATGCCGCGAAAGGCGGTGTGACCAACTTCACCCGTTCGATTGCGATGGATCACGGTAAAGACGGCGTGCGCGTCAACGCTGTTTGTCCGTCGCTGACCTTCACGGATATGGCGGCTGGCATTAAAGATAACCAGCCGTTACTGGCAAAATTTGCCGAACGTATCCCGCTGGGGCGTGGGGCAGAGCCGGAAGAAATTGCCGATGTGATTGCGTTTCTTGCCAGTGATGATGCGCGCTTCGTGACGGGCGTTAATTTGCCGGTTGATGGCGGACTTTCTGCCTCAAACGGTCAGCCTCCGCAGGCATAGCACGCTGTTTCAGAAAAGCGGTCGATAATTTCGAACAGGACTGGCAGGGCGCGCTTGGGCGATTGTCGTTGTAAGCAGATTATCGTTGTAAACGGATTGTCGCTGTAACTGACTGAATGCCAGTAAAAAGCCCGACAGGAAAATCTGCCGGGCTTTTTTATTTGCTCAATACCGTACTTTTACTTCACACCGTACTGGGCGAAGAAATCCAGCATACGCTGCCAGCCATCAGCGGCGGCTTCAGCGTGGTAGCTCGGGCGGTAATCAGCGTTAAACGCGTGACCGGCTTCCGGATAGACCACGATTTCCGCCGTGGCGTTGGCTGCGCGGATGGCCTGACGCATGGTTTCAATCGTATCCAGAGGAATGCTGGAATCTTCTGCGCCGTATAAACCCAGAACAGGCGCATCCAGCGCGGCGGCGCGATCGACCGGTTGTGACGGGCTGGTCAGCGTTTTGTCACCCACCAGTTTGCCATACCAGGCTACGCCTGCTTTCAGCTGCGGATTGTGCGCCGCATACAGCCAGGTGATGCGTCCGCCCCAGCAGAAACCGGTGATGCCTAATTTGGAAATATCCCCGCCATGTTGCGCGGCCCAGTGTGCGGAGTGGTCGAGATCAGAAAGCACCTGCTGATCCGGCACTTTGCTGACCAGTTTGGCGAAAAGCTCGCTGATTTCGGTGTAATCACGCGGGTCACCCTGACGGAAATACAGCTCAGGCGCGATGGCCATATAGCCCTGTTTCGCCAGACGGCGGCAGACATCCTGAATGTGTTCGTGTACGCCAAAAATTTCCTGCACCACCAGAATGATCGGCAATTTGCCGGTGAACTGTTCCGGACGGGCAAGATAGGCAGGCATGTCTTCCCCCTGCGAAGGAATAGTGGTCTGGCCTGCGTGCAGCCCGTCGGTATCGGTGTGGATCGTGGTACTGGCGACGGGAGTGACGGCAGGAGCAAAGCTGGTCGGAGCCTGTTTCAGGGTAAGCAATTCTTCTTTTTTCATCGGGGGTCTCCAGGCAAGTGTCCATACGAAAATCTGTGGCTTTGGATTAAAACTATAGCCGTAAAGCATGAACAGCAAGGCGCAAGAGATGTTCTATAGTTAAAAGTTAATCAGGAAAGTCATCATGGAAGATTTACAGAACGCACACCGAACGCCCGAAACCTTAGTCTTAGGAGCTATGTTCAATGTCAAAATCACCGTCTAAAGTGACCCAAAAAAGTGAGCCAAAACCGGTAAGCCGCGCCCCCGCCACGGGCATCGAGTCCTCTCAACCTGGCCTGGGCGACCTGGCACCCGCCGATCGTGCTTATCAGCCTTCACCCCAGCCGACACCGCCGGGGAAAGAGCCGACCGCTTCCGGTAGTGCCAAAAGTCCGAAAAATACCAATGCCAAACTGGACGCATTAGAACGCCATCGTAAAAATGGCGAAAAGCAGCCGCTGACCACCAATCAGGGCACCAAAATCTCGGATGATCAGAACTCGCTGAAAGCCGGCAACCGCGGGCCGACGTTGCTGGAAGATTTTATCCTCCGCGAGAAAATTACCCATTTTGACCACGAGCGCATTCCTGAACGTATTGTTCATGCGCGCGGTGCGGCGGCGCACGGCTATTTCCAGCCATACCGCAGCATGAAAGACGTCACGAAAGCCCATTTTCTCTCTGATCCGGCAAAGAAAACGCCGGTGTTTGTGCGTTTCTCTACCGTTCAGGGCTCGCGTGGCTCGGCGGATTCTGTTCGCGACATCCGTGGCTGGGCGACCAAATTTTATACCGATGAAGGCATTTACGACCTGGTCGGCAACAATACGCCGGTATTCTTTATTCAGGATGCCCATAAATTCCCTGATTTTGTCCATGCGGTAAAACCCGAACCGCATAATGAAATCCCGCAGGGTGCCAGTGCGCACGATTCCTTCTGGGATTACGTGTCCCTGCAACCTGAAACCCTGCATAACGTTTTCTGGGCGATGTCCGACCGTGGCATTCCGCGCAGTTACCGTACGATGGAAGGTTTTGGCATCCATACATTCCGTTTCGTGAATGCCGAAGGGAAAGCCACTTTTGTGCGTTTCCACTGGAAGCCGCTGGCCGGAAAGGCCTCTTTGTTGTGGGATGAGGCGCAGAAACTGGCCGGGAAAGATGCGGATTTCCACCGCCGTGATTTGTGGGAAGCCATCGAAGCCGGTGATTATCCTGAATATGAACTGGGCGTTCAGCTGATCCCGGAAGAAGACGAATTCAAATTTGATTTCGATCTGCTGGATCCGACCAAACTGATCCCTGAAAAACTGGTGCCGGTAGAACTCATCGGCAAGATGGTGCTTGACCGTAACCCCGATAATTACTTCGCGGAAACCGAACAGGTCGCATTCCATCCGGGACACGTGGTGCCGGGCATCGATTTCACCAATGACCCGCTGTTGCAGGGGCGTCTGTTCTCCTATACCGATACGCAGATCAGTCGTCTTGGCGGACCGAATTTCCATGAAATTCCGATTAACCGCCCGACCTGTCCGTACCATAACTTCCAGCGTGACGGCATGCACCGGCAGGATATCGATACCAATCCGGCGAATTATGAGCCGAATTCCATCAACAATAACTGGCCGAGGGAGACACCTCCGGCAGCGTCCGGTGGCGGCTTCGAAAGCTATCCGGAGCGGATAGATGCGGAAAAAATCCGTCAGCGCAGTCCGTCATTTGCTGAGTATTATTCCCACCCGCGTTTGTTCTGGCTGAGCCAGACAACAGCGGAGCAGGATCATATTGTCGGGGCCTTCTCGTTTGAATTGTCGAAGGTGGCGCGGCCGTATATCCGCGAGCGTGTGGTGGATTTACTGGCGCATGTTGACCAGACGCTGGCGCAGAAAGTGGCTAAAAATCTGGGTATTACGCTTTCCGCTGACACCCTGAAGATAAAAGCGCCGAAGCCGGTGAATGGCCTGAAAATTGATCCGACCCTGAGTTTGTATGCCAGCGGCAAGGGCACGATTAAAGGGCGTCAGGTGGCAATTCTGCTCGGTGAAGGCGTGAATGCGGCCGATGTACTGGAAACCTTGCAGGCGCTTCAGGCGGCGGGTGTGCATCCTAAATTACTGGCGAGTCATTTAGGGACTGTCACCGCCGATGATGGTTCGACATTACCGGTGGATGCCACATTTGCCGGGTCGCCTTCCATTACCGTCGATGCAGTGATTGTTCCGCACGGGCATATCGATGCACTGCTGATGAACGGCGATTCCCGTCATTACCTGCTCGAAGCCTATAAGCACCTGAAAGTGATCGGTTTAAGTGGTGATGCGCGTCGCTTCAAATCGCTGCTGGGGCTGAAGGATGATGTGCCGGAAGAGGGCGTTGTCGAAGGTGAAAAAGCCGAAGGCGCATTGCTGAAAACGTTCCTGAAAGAAATGCTGAAACACCGTATCTGGTCGCGTAGTGCAGCGGCAGATGCGGTTCCTGCCTGATTTGTCATAACTGAAAACAGCCTGTCTCCGGTAGCGGAGCCAGGCTGTTTAAAATCGCGTCAATCGCCCGTTAATTTGTGACCATCATCACAAATTAAATGTATGCGTAATTCCTGTTGTTACATCATAGTGACGACCGTCACGAAATAACGTCACAATGTTCAGTACAGTTGCCGGGTGTTCCTCCTGCCAATTTATGACCTTACACACAGAGGAGTTTGTTATGTCTCAGCCTGAAGTTTTCCATCTTGGCCTGGCCAAAAAAGATTTAAACGGCGCGACGCTGGCGATTGTTCCCGGCGACCCTGAGCGCGTGGAAAAAATTGCCAAACTGATGGAGAACCCGGTTCGTCTGGCTTCCCACCGCGAATTTACCTCATGGCGCGCTGAGCTTGATGGCAAATCTGTGATTGTTTGTTCAACCGGTATTGGTGGTCCTTCGACTTCCATCGCGGTTGAAGAACTGGCGCAACTGGGGATCCGTACCTTCCTGCGTGTCGGCACCACTGGCGCTATCCAGCCACACATCAATGTGGGTGACGTTCTGGTGACGACTGCCGCCGTTCGCCTTGATGGCGCAAGCCTGCATTTCGCCCCAATGGAATTCCCAGCGGTCGCCGATTTTGCCTGTACCACCGCGCTGGTTGCTGCGGCAGAATCCGCAGGCGCTGCCACGCACATTGGCGTGACCGCATCTTCTGACACCTTCTATCCGGGTCAGGAACGTTATGACACCTTCTCCGGCCGCGTTGTCCGTCGCTTCAAAGAATCGATGAAAGAGTGGCAGGAAATGGGCGTCATGAACTATGAAATGGAGTCCGCCACCTTGCTGACCATGTGCGCCAGCCAGGGCCTGCGCGCCGGTATGGTTGCCGGTGTGATCGTGAACCGTACGCAGCAGGAAATCCCTGATGCGGAAACCATGAAGAAGACCGAAAGCCATGCGGTGAAGATTGTTGTAGAAGCGGCTCGCCGACTTATCTGATTTCCCGTCATCCTTTCTGCAACTCGAATGATTTAGGGAAAGGATCGGATTATAAAGAAACTACATCACATTGATGGGCTGCCTCTGGCGGCCCATTTTTTTGTCCTGTTAAGCAGATCTGTTAAGGTCATGTTAGTAATGCGTCTGGAATAATTGATCAATTCCCGCTCCGTATCTCTGATAAAAAGGAACTGCATTTTTGACTGTTCATGATCTTCTCGATTACACCACCACCTTTATCCGCGCGCATCAGGTGTGGGCTGCGCCCATCGTCTTCTTTCTGGCTTTTGGTGAGTCTCTGGCCTTTTTGTCACTGCTCCTTCCTGCGACCTTTATCCTGCTGGGATTGGGCGCGCTGATTGGCGAAACCGGTATTCCTTTCTGGCCCATCTGGGCCGCCGCCGCTGCGGGTGCTTTCTTTGGTGACTGGCTTTCCTATTGGGTCGGCAACCATTTTCAGGACAGAGTGGGCAACTTCTGGCCTTTCTCCCGTCATCCGCAAATGCTGGTGCGCGGTCATGCTTTCTTTGACAAGTGGGGCATGCCGGGCGCGTTTATCGGCCGTTTCTTTGGCCCGCTGCGTGCTGTTGTGCCGCTGGTCGCGGGGATTTGCGGTATGCCGCAAAAATATTTTCAGATTGCCAATGTGACGTCGGCGCTTATCTGGGCTTTCGGCATTCTGGCGCCTGGCGCTTTTGGCATTCAGTGGCTGAGCCGCTGGTTTTGAATCCTGCTCCCTGTGGCTGACCGCCGCAAGGGGGCAAGTACAGAGAAATTCCCTTTTGGAAGACGTCTCGCAAAGGCTCAATGCAACAGAAAATAGACTGGACATCCATACAGCCTGACATTACCTTGGCCGCAAGAGACTTCAAGAGGGAAATCGTGTGGATATCAGCATTCTGACTGCTCTGGCAGCGGCGTTAATTGGCTTACTGGTGGGGTGGCTTGTCGCCAGTTTGCGACAACAGCAACAGCAAACGGAGTACGAAACGCAGCGCCGTTTGCTGGAACAATCGCTGGAGCAGGTTAAAGCGGAAAATGATACGCACAAAAGCGAGCGGCTATCGGGCCAGCAGCAACTGCGTGAAGCTGAACTTGAGTTGAGAAAATTGCATAGCCTGCAGGCCGCCAGTCAGGAAAAGCTGCAACTGCTGGCGCACTGGCAAAACGAGTGTGAACAGCTTAATCAGGAACTGCGCGCACAGCGGGAAATTAACAGTGCGCAGGAGGCAGAATTGCGTGAGGTTTCCACCCGTCTGGATGAAACCCGCATGGCGGCTGAGGAGAAGCAGCGTCTGCTGATCAACAGCGAACAGCGTCTCAGCAGTCAGTTTGAGAATCTGGCGAACCGGATTTTCGAACAAAATGGCCGTCGCGCCGACGAACAGAATAAGCAAAGCCTCGACAAATTACTGCTGCCGTTGCGCGAGCAACTCGACGGTTTCCGCCGTCAGGTGCAGGACAGCTTCGGGCAGGAAGCCCGTGAACGGCATACGCTGGCCCACGAAATCCGCAATCTGCAACAGCTGAATGTCGAGATGGCGCGTGAAGCCGTCAACCTGACCAAAGCGCTGAAAGGTGACAACAAAACGCAGGGCAACTGGGGCGAAGTGGTGCTCAGCCGCGTGCTTGAGGCTTCCGGATTACGTGAAGGCTATGAATATCAGACGCAGGTCAGCGTGCAGGTAGACAGCAACAGCCGCATGCAGCCTGACGTGGTGGTGCGGTTACCGCAAAACAAAGACGTGGTGATTGACGCCAAAATGACGCTGGTCGCTTACGAGCGTTATTTCAATAGTGAAGATGACGCTGAGCGCGAAATCGCTCTCAATGAACACATTGCCTCAGTACGCGGGCACATCCGCCTGCTCGGACGCAAAGATTATCAGCAACTTCCAGGCCTGCGCAGCCTCGATTATGTGCTGATGTTTATCCCTGTTGAACCTGCTTTCCTGCTGGCCATCGACCGGGAGCCCGAATTGATCAGCGAAGCGCTCCGTCACAATATTATGCTTGTCAGCCCGACGACTCTGCTGGTGGCGTTACGCACGATCAGTAATCTGTGGCGCTATGAACACCAGAGCCAGAACGCCAAACGTATCGCCGATCGCGCTGCGCGTCTTTACGACAAACTGCGGCTGTTTGTGGATGACATGGAGTCGATGGGGCAGAGCCTCGACAAAGCGCAGGGAAGTTATCGCGCTGCGATGAATAAACTCACGCAAGGCCGTGGTAATCTTATCGGACAGGTTGAGAGTTTCCGCGCTCTGGGTGTTGAAGTTAAACGGCCAATCAGTCCTTCTCTGGCTGAGAGGGCTAAAGCGGAAAATGAACCTGAAGATACCGCATCTCTGCCAGATACCTCTGATGCGGAAGAAGAACAGACACTGAACCCGCGCGAGCTAAACCTGCATCAATAGGCCGCGCTTGCCGGAATGGCCAGCACGGCATTTCAGATTCAACGTGTGAATTATTGCAATATGTTGAATCACCATCGGTGATGGGGCTTTCCTATGGGTTCTGATACACTTCTCCCCAAGAGTTCGACTGAAAAAGCAGGCATATAAAATGGAAAAGCAGACGCAGGAAACCACTCATTTTGGTTTTCGTACAGTAGCCAAAGATGAAAAACAGGAAATGGTGGCAGAAGTCTTCCATTCCGTTGCGGCAAAATATGATTTGATGAATGACCTGATGTCTTTCGGTATTCATCGTATCTGGAAGCGCTTCACGATTGATTGCAGCGGTGTCCGTCAGGGACATCGTGTACTGGATCTGGCTGGTGGTACGGGTGACCTGACCGCTAAATTCTCCCGTCTGGTGGGTGAGAAAGGCGAAGTTGTGCTGGCCGATATCAACGATTCCATGCTGAAAATGGGCCGCGAAAAGCTGCGCAATCTCGGCATTGTCGGTAACGTCAGCTACGTACAGGCGAACGCCGAAGCCCTGCCTTTCCCTGATAATTATTTTGACTGCATCACGATTTCCTTCGGTCTGCGTAACGTAACCGAAAAAGAAAAAGCGCTGCGTTCAATGTTCCGCGTGCTTAAGCCGGGCGGTCGTTTACTGGTTCTGGAATTCTCCAAACCTGTCCTCAAGCCTTTGAGCAAAGCCTACGATACCTATTCCTTCCACATTCTGCCGCGCATTGGCGAGCTGGTTGCGCAGGATGCTGAGAGCTACCGCTACCTGGCCGAATCTATCCGTATGCACCCTGATCAGGAAACCCTGAAGGGCATGATGGGCGATGCTGGTTTTGAAAATGTGACGTATCACAATCTGACGGGTGGCATTGTCGCACTGCATCGGGGTTTTAAATTCTGATATGAGTATGCCGATGTTGTTAACGCCGTTGCTGACTGCCGCTATCGAGACGCCGCTCAATTTTCTGCTTTTCAAAGATCGCAGCATGAAGGCGGCGCGCACGCGTCTGGCAGGTAAAGTTTTACGTGTTGAGTTGCAGGAACTGAGCTCACCGCTGACCTTTGTTTTCAGCGAGCAAAAAATCGATGTCCTCGGACAATGGGACGGCGCGGCCGATTGCACCGTCACTTCCCGGATTTCATCTCTGCGAAAATTACGGGATCGCCAGCAGCTGTCACCGATGATGCGCAGTGGCGAACTGGTGGTCGACGGGGATATTTCCGTGGTTCAGCAGTTCTCTGCGTTGCTGGATATGGCGGAATTTGAGCCCGCAGAATTTCTGGCGCCCTATATCGGTGATATCGCCGCTCAGGGGTTAAGTCAGGCGGTTCAGGGCAGCTTTAATTTTCTGCAAAAAGGCCTGAAGCACCAGCAAAGTTATGTGGCGCAGACGCTGACCGAGGAGTGGAAAATGGCACCCGGTCCGCTGGAAGTCGTCTGGTTTAGCGATGAAGTCACTGCACTGAAGCATGAACTTGATGCGCTGGATAAACGTATCGAAAAACTGGAGGGCAAACCGTGACGCCTAGGGAAATGCGACGTTTATACCTGATTATCCGCATGTTTCTTATCTACGGCCTTGACGAACTGATCCCTAAAATCCGCTTAACGCTGCCGCTACGAATGGGCCGTTATCTTTTTTTCTGGTTACCTCATCGTCACAAAGATAAGCCGTTGGGCGAGCGCATGCGTCTGGCGCTGGAACAACTTGGGCCGGTTTGGATCAAGTTTGGTCAGATGATGTCCACGCGCCGCGATCTTTTCCCTCCGCATATTGCCGATCAACTCGCTCTGCTGCAGGACCATGTACCGCCGTTTGATGGCGCAAAAGCGCGTCAGCAAATCGATGCTGCACTTGGTGGTCCGCTGGAAACCTGGTTTGATGAGTTCGATCAGACTCCGCTGGCTTCTGCCTCGATTGCACAGGTTCATACGGCAATCCTCAAGGAAAACGGCAAGCCAGTCGTACTCAAGGTGATCCGCCCGGATATTTTGCCGACCATTGTGGCGGACATCCGCCTGATGTCTCGCCTTGCAAGCTGGCTGCCGATTCTGCTACCCGATGGTCGCCGTTTGCGCCCGCGTGAAGTGGTACGCGAGTATGAGAAAACCTTGCTCGATGAACTGAATCTGTTACGTGAAGCAGCAAATGCGATTCAGCTTCGTCGTAACTTTGAAGGTAGTCCGATGCTGTATGTGCCGGAAGTGTATCCGGACTACTGCAGCGAACGACTGATGGTGATGGAGCGCATTTACGGCATTCCGGTTTCTGATATTGAGGCACTGAAAAAACAGGGCACCAATATGAAATTGCTGGCAGAGCGTGGTGTGCAGGTGTTCTTCACACAGGTTTTCCGCGACAGTTTTTTCCATGCCGATATGCATCCGGGCAATATTTTCGTCAGCTACGAAACGCCGGAAGACCCTTGCTACATAGGGATCGATTGCGGCATAGTGGGTTCGCTCAATAAGGAAGACAAGCGCTATCTGGCGGAGAACTTCATCGCGTTCTTTAACCGCGATTATCGCAAAGTGGCTGAGCTGCATGTCGATTCCGGCTGGGTTCCCCGCGATACCAACGTTGAAGAATTCGAATTTGCTATCCGTACGGTCTGCGAACCGATTTTTGAGAAGCCACTGGCAGAGATTTCCTTTGGCAACGTATTGTTAAACCTGTTTAACACGGCGCGGCGCTTTAATATGGAAGTCCAGCCTCAGCTGGTGTTGCTGCAAAAAACACTGTTGTATGTCGAAGGCCTCGGGCGTCAGCTTTATCCTCAGCTGGATTTGTGGACCACGGCAAAGCCGTTCCTCGAAAGCTGGGTACGCGATCAGGTCGGTTTACCGGCGATGATCCGCGCACTGAAAGAGCGTGCGCCGTTCTGGCTCGAGAAAATGCCTGAGTTGCCGGATTTGGTGTATCAGAGTCTGCATCAGCACAAGCTGTTGCAATACAACATTGAGAAGCTTTCCTCGCAGATCCATAACCAGAGTTCCCGTCAGGGTCAGTCTCGTTATCTTCTGGGAATAGGTGCGACGCTGTTGTTAAGCGGAACCCTTTTGCTGTTGGGCGACGTGAAGATTTATCCAGCCTGCCTGATGGCTGCCGGTGCTGTTTCCTGGTTGATCGGATGGAAGCGCGCCAGCTAATCATATTGTTTTAAATTGAATGCCGTTTGCGAACGGCAATGAATGTCGTTCCTTCCTATTGAGGTGAAAAAAATGGGTGGTATTAGTATTACAAAAATCCTGATTCTCGTTGTTCTTGTGGTACTGCTGTTCGGTACGAAGAAACTGCGTGGTCTGGGTTCTGATCTGGGCGCGTCCATCAAAGGCTTCAAAAAAGCCATGAGCGATGACGATACTCAGCCAAAAACTAAAGACGCTGACATTTCTCCAACTGATGCTGATTTCACGGCAAAGTCTGTTGAGATCAAGCCGGAAGCGAAAGCAGAAGACACCAAGAGCCAAAACAAAGAGCAGGTATAAGCCGTGTTCGATATTGGATTTAGTGAACTGCTGCTGGTATTGGTGATTGGCCTGGTTGTTCTCGGGCCGGAGCGTTTACCTGTAGCAGTGAGAACAGTAGCAGGCTGGATCCGTACGCTTCGTGCAATGGCCGCTTCAGTTCAAAGCGAATTATCGCAGGAGCTGAAACTTCAGGAGCTGCAGGATAGCCTGAAGAAAGCGGAAGAGTCCGGTCTGAAGAATTTAACGCCTGAAATCAAAGCGTCTATGGACGAATTGAAAGAAGCGGCAGAATCCATGAAAAAGTCGATCAATTCAGGGCTTAACCCTGCGGAGAAGGCGGTGGAAGAAGCCAAAGCTGAAGGCAATACCATTCATAATCCGGTTCTGGATGAAGCGGAAGCGCATCATGACGCGGGTGTTTCTCCGGCAACGGCAGACAAAGTGGTTTCTGCTCCGGCAGGTGCGCCTCAAAGCGCTGTTGATGCTGCACTCGCATCGAATAAATCCGCTCATGCTGCTCAGCCATTGATGACACCAACGGAACCGGGGCCTGACACTTCTGTTGAGGTTGCACCGTTGACGAAAGCTGCTGTGGATGAAGCCCCTGTTGCTGAAACTACCGCACCCGTCAAACCGGCTTCATCAACTCAAACGACAGGTGACCGTTAAACATGGCAGTTGAAGATACTCAACCACTGATCAGTCATCTGATTGAACTGCGCAAGCGCCTGCTGAATGCCATTATCTGCATTCTGGTGGTATTTTTAGCGCTGGTTTATTTTGCGAATGACATCTATCAGCTGGTGGCCTCACCGCTGATTAAGCAGATGCCGATGGGCGCGAGCATGATTGCGACCGATGTCGCATCACCGTTCTTTACGCCAATTAAACTGACGATGATCGTGTCGGTATTCTTATCCGCGCCGTTCATTTTGTATCAGGTCTGGGCGTTTGTGGCGCCGGCGCTGTACAAACATGAACGACGTCTGATGATGCCGCTGCTGTTCTCAAGCTCTGCGTTATTCTATCTGGGCGTGGCATTTGCGTATTTCGTGGTGTTCCCGCTGGCGTTTGCTTTCTTTGCGAAAACCGCGCCGGTTGGCGTACAGATTGCTACCGACATTAACAACTATCTCGATTTCGTGATGGCGTTGTTTATGGCCTTTGGTGTGTCTTTCGAAGTGCCTATCGCGATTGTGCTGCTCTGCTGGAGTGGCGTGACCACGCCGGAAGACCTGAAAAAGAAACGTCCGTATGTCCTGGTTGGGGCATTTGTGGTGGGCATGTTGTTAACGCCGCCGGATGTATTCTCGCAAACGCTGCTGGCAATTCCGATGTATCTGCTGTTTGAAATCGGGGTGTTCTTTGCCCGTTTCTACGTCGGAGCACGCCGCCGGTCTGATGTCGATACAGAGTCTGATACCGATCCGGATCAGCCTGCATAATCCTTATTCTGCTCTAAAAAACCGCCCTGTTGGGCGGTTTCTGTTTCAGGACTTCCCATGTTTGAAATCGGTATAAACCTCACCAGCAGCCAGTTTGACAAAGACCGGCCGCAGGTGGTGGAAAGAGCCCGGACCGCCGGGCTGAGCGGCATGTTGATCACCGGTACCTCTGCGCAGGAAAGTATCGAAGCCCAGATGATGGCGGCAGAGCATCCGGACTTCTGCTGGTCGACGGCAGGTGTACATCCGCATCAGGCCAGCGACTGGAACGAGCAGGTTGCTGCAAACATTCGTCAGCTGGCTGAATTGCCCAACGTCGTCGCCATCGGTGAATGCGGGCTGGATTTCAATCGCAACTTTTCGCCAGCTGACCTTCAGGAAGCGGCTTTTACGGCGCAACTGGCACTGGCGAAAGAGTTACAGTTGCCGGTGTTTTTGCATTGTCGCGACGCCGGTGAGCGTTTTGCCGCATTGCTGAAACCCTGGCTGACAGATTTGCCGGGTGGCGTTGTGCATTGTTTTACCGGCACCCGCCAGGAGCTTGAGTTGTATTTGTCCCTTGGTCTGTCGATTGGAATTACCGGCTGGGTGTGCGACGAGCGTCGCGGACTGGAGCTGCGTGAAATGTTGCCGCTGATCCCGGCTGAAAGGCTGATGCTTGAAACGGATGCGCCGTATTTACTGCCGCGGGATATGGAGAACAAACCAAAGAACCGTCGCAACGAACCGGCTTTCCTGCCGCATATCGTGAATCAGGTGGCACTGTGGCGGGGTGAAGATCCGCAATGGCTGGCGGATATCACCGATGCCAATGCGCGTAAGCTGTTTGCGTTACCGGAGCGTCGCTGAATCCATGAAAAAGGCACCGCAGAAGGTGCCTTTTGAGTTCTGATGTGTCGAAAATACCGGTCAGAGTTTCTGGAAGTGGGTATTTTCAATGCTCTGGCGAACCGGCTGATTGATCAGGTTGAGCATCAGCAGCGAACGGGCCTCGCCATCCGGCTCGGTATAAATGGCTTCGATTCCGGCGAAAATGCCGTCAGTGATCACAACCGGATCGCCTTCATACGGTGTATCAGGATCGCGAACTTCAATCGTCGGTGGCTCCATCAGTTGTTTGATCACGTCCGGCTGGACAGTTGCCAGCTTTGCGCCAAAGCGGATGAAGTGACTGACGCCACGCGTTGCGTTGATCGTCGTGGTATGGATCCGCTCAGGGTCAAACTCAATGAACATGTAATTTGGAAACAGGGGCTCGCTGACCGCCGTACGGCGTCCACGCACCAGCTTTTCCAGTGTGATCATTGGTGTCAGGCAGTTTACCTGCTGGCGTTCAAGATGTTCCTTGGCGCGCAGAAGCTGACCACGTTTGCAATAGAGTAAATACCAGGATTCCATAGGTTCCCACATTAAAGCGTCGAGCGGGGCAGCATACCAAAAGCCGCTCACGAGATACAGACAGTGCAAGTCTTTGCATACGTTTGCTGATTGTCGACCCGTTATCTTTTATTATCGAAGGAATGCACCTTCTTATCCCCTCTATTAGTCTTATTTTATCAGGAGAAGTCTCATGGAGTTGTTCTTACTGAGTAACGGTAAGCTTTCAGGCGAATCTGAGTTACTGGGCTACGCGAAAGCGCGCATCCAGGCCATGTTACAGGCCCGCAAAATTACTTCTGCTGTCCTGATCCCTTACGCTCTGATCCGCAGTGATTATGACGCGCGTGCGAAAGAACTTTCAGATGCGCTGGGTATTCAGGTCAGCAGTATTCATCACGCAGCAAGCCCGGCTGAGGCGATTGCCAGCGCAGAGTGTATTCTTATCAGTGGCGGGAATACCTGGATGCTGAATCAGATGCTGCATGAAAACAGCCTGATCGTGCCAATTCAGCGCGCGGTGCGTGAGCGCAATGTGCCGTATGTCGGCTGGAGCGCGGGTTGTAATGTTGCGACGCCAAGCATTCGTACCACCAATGATATGCCGGTGCGCAATTCAGTCGTACTGCCTGCGCTGAACCTGTTCCCGGTGCAAATTAATCCGCATTATATTGATGCGCATCTGAGTGGTCACATGGGTGAAACGCGTGATGAGCGTATCGCCGAGTTCTGCGCGGTTAATCCGTCTGAATCGGTGATTGCGTTGCGTGAAGGCAGTTTGCTGCAGGTGTCCGGTAACGATCTGAGTTACTTCAGTGCCAAAGAGCAGGGTTTCAAAGTGTTCCGTCATGGGCAGGAAACGCAGGAATATCAGGATACTCAGGCGATCCAACCTCTGGTACCTTTTAACTGCCAGTAATTTTTGCACAGATCTAATCCGCACCGTCAGACCAGAAATATCGGGACTGACGGTTATACTGCTTTTTCGTTATCGGCGTTTACTTAGGGTAAGAGTCTTACTAAAAAGAAACCTGCTGATAACAAAAAAGCAGCAACAACCCCGGAGAGGCTCTATAATGCCCTCCTTCAACCCGGCGACTCAGAATTAGCATGAAATACCGTGATTTACGTGACTTCCTCTCGTTACTCGAAAAGAGAGGCCAGCTGAAACGCATTAGCCAGTCTGTCGACCCTTATCTGGAAATGACCGAGATTGCCGATCGCACCTTGCGTGCCGGCGGCCCGGCTCTGTTGTTCGAAAATCCAAAGGGCTATGACATGCCGGTCCTGTGCAATTTATTCGGCACACCGCAGCGTGTGGCGATGGGCATGGGTAAAGAAGATGTCAGTGCGTTGCGTGAAGTCGGTGAATTGCTGGCGTTTCTGAAGGAACCTGAGCCGCCGCGCGGTTTTCGTGATTTATTCGACAAAGCGCCGAAGTTTAAACAAGTGCTGAATATGCCGACCAAAGTGCTGCATTCTGCACCTTGTCAGGAACAGATTTGGGAAGGCGATGCCGTTGATATCACTAAGATCCCTGTGATGCAGTGCTGGCCGGAAGACGCCGCACCGCTGATCACCTGGGGTCTGACCGTCACCCGCGGTCCGAATAAACCTCGCCAGAATCTGGGCATTTACCGCCAGCAGGTGCTGGGCAAAAACAAAGTGATTATGCGCTGGTTATCCCATCGCGGCGGCGCGCTGGATTTCCAGGAATGGTGCCAGCAAAACCCGGGGCAGCGTTTTCCTGTTTCGGTGGCGCTGGGTGCCGATCCGGCAACGATCCTTGGTGCCGTGACACCGGTTCCCGATACGCTGTCTGAATATGCCTTCGCGGGTTTGTTGCGCGGCAATAAAACCGAAGTCGTGAAGTGTATTTCTAACGATCTGGAAGTGCCGGCCAGCGCTGAGATTGTGCTCGAAGGGTATATTGAACCGGGCGAAATGGCTCCGGAAGGCCCTTATGGTGACCATACCGGCTACTATAATGAAGTAGACAGTTTCCCGGTATTCACCATTACGCACATGACGCAGCGGAAAGACGCTATCTATCATTCGACCTACACCGGCCGTCCGCCGGATGAACCTGCGGTTCTGGGTGTGGCGTTGAATGAAGTGTTTGTGCCAATCCTGAAAAAGCAGTTTCCGGAAATTGTGGACTTCTATCTGCCGCCTGAGGGTTGCTCCTACCGTCTGGCTGTCGTTACCATGAAGAAGCAATACGCCGGTCATGCGAAACGCGTGATGATGGGCGTCTGGTCATTCCTGCGTCAGTTCATGTACACCAAGTTCGTGATTGTGTGTGACGACGATGTGAATGCCCGCGACTGGAACGACGTGATTTGGGCGATTACTACCCGTATGGATCCTGCACGGGATACGGTTCTGGTAGAAAACACGCCGATTGATTATCTCGATTTTGCCTCTCCGGTTTCGGGGCTTGGCTCAAAAATGGGGATGGATGCGACCAACAAATGGCCGGGTGAAACGCAGCGTGAGTGGGGACGTCCGATTGTGAAAGATCCGGAAGTCACCGCGCGTATCGACGCTATTTGGGATGAACTCGCTATTCTTAATGATAAAGACGATGCGAAAAAATAATCGAATCTTTGTCCTACGCTTTGCTTTGATGACCCACAGAGGGAACGCATGACAACATTGAGCTGTAAAGTGACCTCGGTTGAGGCGATAACGGATACGGTGTATCGCGTCCGCCTGGTTCCGGAAGCGCCTTTCTCGTTCCGCGCGGGTCAGTATCTGATGGTGGTAATGGATGAGCGCGATAAGCGCCCGTTCTCACTGGCCTCCACGCCTGCGCAACACAATGTGATTGAGCTGCACATCGGCGCGTCGGAACTGAATCTGTACGCGATGGCGGTTATGGATCGCATTCTGAAAGAGCAGGCGATCACCGTCGATATTCCGCATGGCGATGCCTGGCTGCGTGAAGACGGCGAGCGTCCTCTGGTGCTGATTGCCGGTGGTACCGGCTTCTCCTACGTCCGTTCGATTCTTATCACCGCACTCGAGCAGCAACCGCACCGCGATATCTCCATTTATTGGGGCGGGCGTGAACTGAAGCATCTGTACGATCTTGGTGAGCTGGAAGCGATGAGCATTAATCATCCGAACCTGAAAGTGATCCCGGTAGTTGAACAGCCGGAAGAGGGCTGGCAGGGCAGAAGCGGTACCGTGCTGAGCGCGGTTTTACAGGATTTCTCTTCACTGTCTGAGCACGATATTTATATCGCCGGTCGTTTTGAGATGGCTAAAATCGCCCGTGAGCGTTTTGTCGCGGAACGCGGTGCGCAGGAAGATCGTCTGTTTGGAGATGCCTTCTCTTTCATCTGATTTGTATTTAAGGATCGGAGAGAAAGATGAAAAAGCCCGCCCCTGACAGGCGGGAAAACGGCAACTAAAACGGATAAGACACATTGATGAAAGCGGGCTGAATGCCCGCTTTTTTTGTTTTGCAGAAAGGGAAAATCAGACGCGTTCGAAAACGGTCGCGATACCCTGACCTAAACCGATGCACATGGTCGCCACGCCAAACTGTACGTCACGGCGCTCCATCAGGTTCAGCAGCGTGGTGGAAATGCGTGAACCGGAACAACCCAGCGGATGACCGAGCGCAATGGCGCCGCCGTTCAGGTTGACGCGATCTTCCATGGTTTCCAGCAGTCCCAAATCTTTCACGCACGGTAAAGCTTGTGCTGCAAAAGCTTCGTTCAGCTCGAACAGGCCGATGTCCTGCACGCTCAGTCCGGCACGTTTCAATGCCAGACGCGTTGCCGGTACCGGACCGTAGCCCATAATCGACGGATCGCAGCCGACCACCGCCATCGCACGGATGCGGGCGCGGGCTGTCAGACCTAAAGATTTGGCATGGGATTCGCTCATCAGCAGCATCGCTGACGCACCGTCGGACAGGGCAGAAGACGTGCCCGCCGTGACGGTGCCGTTCACCGGATCGAACGCCGGACGCAGTGCCGCCAGTGTGGCAACCGTCGTTTCCGGGCGGATCACTTCGTCGAAATCATAACGGGTCAGCACACCTTCGGCGTTATGGCCTTCGGTCGGGACAATTTCATTGGCAAAATGCCCGGCAACCGTGGCGGCATGAGCGCGCTGATGGGAGCGTGCGGCAAATTCATCCTGCATTTCACGGCTGATCTGGTGCATTTTCGCCAGCATTTCCGCGGTCAGTCCCATCATCCCCGCCGCTTTAGCGACAGTTTTGCTCAGGCCAGGATGAAAATCGACGCCGTGATTCATCGGCACATGGCCCATGTGTTCCACACCGCCAATCAGGCTGACTTGTGCATCGCCGACCATAATGGCGCGGGCCGCGTCGTGCAAAGCCTGCATGGATGATCCGCACAGGCGGTTGACCGTAGTCGCCGGCACGCTGTGCGGAATTTCCGCCAGCAGCGAGGCGTTACGGGCAATATTGAAGCCTTGTTCCAGCGTCTGCTGGACGCAGCCCCAGTAAATATCATCAATATCTTTGGCGTTCAGCGTCGGGTTGCGGGCCAGCACTGCGCGCATCAGATGTGCGGAGAGATCTTCAGCCCTGACATGGCGGAATGCGCCGCCTTTCGAACGACCCATCGGCGTGCGGACTGCATCAACAATGACAACGTTTTCCATGATTTCGGTCCTTATGCCTGATTGCCGGTGCTGAGATTTTCCAGCGGAGCGGCAACCGGATAGTAACTTTCATTGGTTTGCGCTTTGGCGCGTAACCCTGCCGGTGCCTGATACATCGGCCCCAGATGTGCGTACTGTTCGGTCATTTTCAGATATTCGGCGGTGCCGAGGGTATCAAGATAACGGAACGGCCCGCCGTGGAACGGAGGGAATCCGATGCCGTACACCAGCGCCATATCGGCTTCAGCAGGGCTGGCAATAATGCCTTCTTCAAAGCAACGCACCACTTCGTTAATCATCGGGATCATCATGCGGGCGATGATGTCCTGCGGTGAGAAGTCAGCGTGAGCCGGTTTCAGGTTATCGGCCAGCAGGCTGATCGCCTGTTCATCGACTTCCTTGCGCGGTTTGCCTTTGCTGTCTTCGCTGTAGCGGTAGAAGCCGAGCTGGTTTTTCTGACCGAAGCGCCGGTTGTCGAACAGGACATCAACCGCATCACGATAATCGCGGGCCATGCGTTGCGGGAAACCGGCGGCCATGACGGCCTGCGCGTGGTGAGCGGTATCGATGCCGACCACGTCCAGCAGATAGGCCGGGCCCATTGGCCAGCCGAACTGTTTTTCCATCACTTTGTCGATCTGGCGGAAATCAGCGCCATCTCGCAGCAGCAAACTGAAGCCGGAGAAATACGGGAACAGCACGCGGTTAACAAAGAAGCCCGGGCAGTCGTTCACCACGATCGGCGTTTTGCCCATCGCCAGTGCGTAAGAAACGATACGCGAAATGGTTTTGTCTGAAGTTTTCTCGCCACGCACGATTTCAACCAGCGGCATACGGTGAACCGGGTTAAAGAAGTGCATACCGCAGAAGTTTTCCGGACGTTTCAGCGAAGAAGCCAGCTGATCGATAGGAATGGTTGAGGTATTCGAGGCCAGAATGGTATCGGCGCTGAGTAAGGATTCCGCTTCCGCCAGAACTGCGGCTTTGACTTTAGGATTTTCAACTACAGCTTCAACGACGACGGAAGCACGTTCGATGCCGCTGTAATCCAGCGTTGGATGAATGGTCGACAGTACTTTGGCCATTTTCAGACCGTCGAGTTTGCCGCGCTCAAGCTGCTTGTTCAGCAATTTGGCCGCTTCGTTCATGCCGAGCGTCAGGGACTGGTCGCTGATGTCTTTCATCACTACCGGTACGCCTTTCAGCGCGGACTGATAAGCGATCCCGCCGCCCATAATGCCTGCGCCCAAAACTGCAGCCTGCTTCGGTTTTTCGCTGTCTTGCGCCAGTTTTTTAGCTTTGCCTTTCACGAACTGATCGTTAAGGAAAATGCTGACCAGCGCACGGGCTTCTTTCGATTGTGCAAGTGGCACAAAGCTGGCGGTTTCCAGCTGCAAAGCTTCGTCACGACCCAGACGGGCAGCGGCTTCAATCGTTTTTACTGCGGTCATTGGTGCCGGATAATGTTTGCCGGCATTTTGCATGACCATACTTTTGGCCACGCTGAAACTCATCGTCGCTTCAATCTGGCTGAGTTTCAGTGGCAGACGTTTCGGGTCACGACGGCTGTGCCATTCCAGTTTGCCGTCGATGGCATTTTTCAGCATGGTGATACCGGCGTCGCGCAGTTTATCCGCTTCAACCACTGCATCAACCAGCCCGACTTTCAGAGCCTCTTTCCCGCTGATGTTTTTACCGGCGGCGATAATTTCCAGCGCACTGTCAGTACCAATCAGGCGTGGCAAACGCACGGAGCCACCAAAGCCCGGCATGATGCCTAAGCTGGTTTCCGGCAGACCGATACGCGCATCGGCGGTGCTGATACGAAAATCCGTCGCCAGCACGCATTCGCAACCGCCGCCCAGCGCATAACCACTGATGGCAGAAAGGGTCGGCACCGGCAGGTCTTCCAGCCGGTTAAAAATGCTGTTAGCGAAATCCAGCCACTCGTGCAGTTTTTCGGCTGGCGCATTAAACAGTGATAAAAATTCAGTGATATCCGCGCCGACGATAAACGCCGGTTTGGCTGAACTGAGCAGCAAACCTTTCAGGTCAGACTGTTTTTCAAGTATCGCAATGGCTTCGCCCAGGCTGGCGACAGTTTGGGTGTCGAGCTTGTTAACCGAGCCTGGAGCATCAAACACCAGCTCCGCTATACCGCCGTCGAGCCAGTGCAGGTGTAATGTTTCGCCTTGGTAGAGCATGTGTCTCTCCTGAATCATCTGGGATGATCTGGTATGACCAGATGCTTTGGAGTGTGGTTTTTATGTTAATAATTTGCAAATGAGATGTGTTTTATTTGCAGGCAAGATCACAAACCTTCCGGGACTATGGTCACGGTGAGGCTGTGGTAAGATGCTGCATCGTCTTTCAGGTGAAAAAAGGACAGTTGGATGGAATCGCTTACTACGCTTTATAAAGAACATATCGCCACGCTGCAGACGCGTGCCCGTGAAATTCTGCAACGTTCTCAGCTTGATGCGTTACTGATTCACTCTGGTGAATTGCTGACGACCTTCCTTGATGATCATAGTTATCCGTTCAAAGTAAACCCGCAGTTCAAAGCCTGGGTGCCGGTCACGCAGGTGCCTAATTGCTGGTTATGGGTGGATGGTGTGAATGCGCCGAAGCTGTGGTTCTATTCGCCGGTGGACTACTGGCACAGCCACGAACCGCTGCCGGAGTCCTTCTGGACCAAAGAAATTTCCCTGACGCCGCTGGCTAATGCCGATGACATCAAAGGTCAGTTGCCGGTTGATCTCAAGCGTGTCGGTTATATCGGCTACAGTCAGGATCGCGCGATCAGCATGGGTATCCCTGCTGCGAATGTGAACCCGAAAGCGGTGCTGGATTACCTGCATTATCAACGCGCCTACAAAACAGATTACGAACTGGCCTGTATGCGTGAAGCGCAGAAAGTGGCGGTGAGTGGCCATCGTGCGGCGAAAGAAGCGTTCCTTTCTGGCATGAGCGAGTTCGATATCAACCTGGCGTATCTGACTGCGACCGGTCACCGTGATACCGATGTGCCTTACAGCAACATCGTCGCGCTCAATGAACACGCTTCCGTGCTGCACTACACCACGCTCGATAACCAGCCACCTGCCGAAATGCGCAGCTTCCTGCTGGATGCGGGCGCGGAATATAACGGTTATGCCGCTGACCTGACGCGGACCTATGCCGCAAAACCGGACAGTGATTTCGCTGCGCTGATCAAAGATCTGAACACGGAAGAGCTGGCGCTGATCGATACGATTAAGGCTGGTGTGCGCTATACCGACTATCATGTTCAGATGCATCACCGTATCGCCAAATTATTGAAAGCGCACAAGCTGGTGGTTGATATCAGTGAAGACGCTATGGTGGAACAGAATCTGACCGGGCCTTTCCTGCCGCATGGTCTGGGACATCCGCTGGGATTACAGGTACACGATGTGGCCGGTTTCATGCAGGACGACACCGGTACGCATCTGGCGGCGCCTTCGCAATATCCGTATCTGCGTTGTACCCGTGTTCTTGAGCCGGGAATGGTGCTGACTATCGAGCCAGGTTTGTATTTCATTGATTCGTTGCTGTTACCGTGGCGGGAAGGGCAGTTCAGCAAGCACTTTGCCTGGGATCGCATCGACGCAATGAAGCCGTTTGGCGGCATTCGTATCGAAGACAACATTGTCATCCACGATAATCGTATCGAGAACATGACACGTGATCTGAAGCTGGCCTGATGCAGCCTTATTCCGTCCCCGCTGAACCTGTCAGTTTCAGCGAAGAAATAAAGAAGAGCCGTTTCATCACCCTGCTGGCGAGAACTGAGGGAGTTGAAGCGGCAAAAGCTTTTATCCAGGAGATCAGAAACCAGCACCCCGCAGCGCGTCATCACTGCTGGGCGTTTGTGGCGGGTGCGCCTGATGATTCTCAGCAACTGGGATTTTCTGATGACGGGGAACCTGCGGGCACAGCAGGTAAACCGATCCTCAGTCAGCTGATGGGAAGCGGGATCGGAGAAATTACCGCCGTCGTCGTACGTTATTACGGTGGCATTATGCTGGGAACCGGCGGGCTGGTGAAAGCCTATGGCGGCGGTGTTCAGCAGGCATTAAAGCAACTTGTCGTGCAGCAAAAAGTTCCGCTGGCGGAGTTCGCGGTGCAGTGTGATTACAGCCAGTTACAGCTGGTGGAAACCCTGCTTTCGCAAGTCGGTGGACATATTTTACGCAGTGAGTTTGGCGCTGCGGTAGATCTCGTACTGGCGCTACCCGCCGCGGATGCGCCGGCAACTGTCAGTCACTTATTCGATATCAGCCGTGGCACGCTTATCCTGCGTCCGGTTTCTTAAATTTTCTATGGTTAATTCGCTGAGGAACGCACCAGCATGCATTTTCGTGCCATAACACGCATCGTGGGGGTGCTTGTCATCCTTTTCTCGGGAACGATGATCATTCCCGGACTGGTCGCTTTAATTTACCGTGATGGTGCGGGGCGTGCATTCAGTCAGACATTCTTTGTCGCCCTGGCAATTGGGCTATTCCTCTGGCTTCCCAACCGGAAACAAAAGAGTGAGCTCAAGCCGCGCGAAGGTTTCCTGATCGTGGTGCTGTTCTGGACGGTGCTGGGCAGCGTCGGGGCATTGCCATTCCTGTTCTCTGAGCGGCCGAACCTTTCCCTGACCGATGCGTTCTTCGAATCCTTCTCCGGTCTGACTACAACAGGCGCCACCACGCTTGTCGGGCTGGACTCCCTGCCGAAGGCGATTCTCTTCTACCGGCAGATGCTGCAATGGTTTGGCGGGATGGGGATCATTGTGCTCGCGGTGGCAATTCTGCCGATATTGGGCGTCGGGGGGATGCAGTTATATCGCGCAGAAATGCCGGGGCCGCTGAAAGATAACAAGATGCGCCCGCGTATTGCTGAGACGGCTAAAACGCTGTGGCTTATCTATGTTCTGCTGACAATTGCCTGTGCTTTGTCTTTATGGGGCGCGGGGATGTCGGTTTTTGATGCGATTGGGCACAGTTTCTCGACGATTGCGATTGGCGGTTTCTCGACGCACGACGCCAGCATCGGTTATTTCCATAGCGGCACTATTAATAGCATTGTGGCGGTATTCCTGTTGATTTCCGGTTGTAACTACGGCCTGCACTTCGCAGTGCTGAGCGGGCGCAACCTCAAGGTGTACTGGCGTGATCCGGAATTTCGCATGTTTATCGGCGTGCAGTTCACGCTGGTCGTCATCTGCACGGTGATTCTGTGGATCCATAATACCTACGGCTCGCCGCTGGAAACGCTCAATCAGGCATTCTTCCAGGTAGTCTCAATGGCCACTACGGCAGGATATACCACGGACAGTATTTCCAAATGGCCGTTGTTCCTGCCTCTTTTATTATTGTGCTCTGCGTTTATCGGCGGCTGTGCGGGTTCAACCGGCGGCGGTCTGAAAGTGATCCGCATCCTGTTGCTTTATTTACAGGGAACACGCGAGCTGAAAAGGCTGGTTCACCCGAACGCGGTTTACACCATCAAACTCGGTAATCGCGCACTGCCAGAACGTATTATCGAAGCTGTGTGGGGATTTTTCTCCGCTTACGCACTGGTTTTCATTATCAGCATGCTGGCGATCGTGGCGACCGGCGTGGATAACTTCTCTGCTTTTGCTGCGGTCACGGCTACGCTGAATAACCTGGGGCCGGGATTAGGCGTTGTGGCCGATAACTTTGCATCTATGAATTCAGTGGCGAAATGGATCCTTATCGTCACCATGTTGTTTGGTCGTCTCGAAGTGTTCACATTATTGGTACTGTTCACGCCGACGTTCTGGCGCGAATGAGTTTTAAGAAAGGGAAACAAGAATGAAAGCGTTGATACTCTATTCAAGTCGTGACGGACAGACACACGCGATTGCTTCTTATATAGCAAGTGAGCTGAAAGAGAAGTGCAGCTGCGATGTCATCGATCTCGTTCATGCCGAACACGTCGATTTGAAAAACTATGACCAGGTGATGATCGGTGCTTCTATACGTTATGGTCATTTCAATCCGGTGCTGGATAAATTCGTTGAGAAACACGTGCAGACGCTGAACCAGATGCCTTCGGCATTTTTCGGTGTGAATCTGACGGCGCGTAAAGCAGAGAAGCGGACTCCGCAAACTAATGCGTATGTGCGTAAGTTCCTGCTGGCCACGCCGTGGAAACCTGCAATATGCGCAGTATTCGCCGGTGCGCTGCGTTATCCACGATATCGCTGGTTCGATAAGGTAATGATCCAACTTATTATGCGTATGACAGGCGGCGAAACCGATACGCGAAAAGAAGTGGAATACACCGACTGGCAGCAGGTGGCTAAATTCGCTGAAGATTTTGGGCAGATATCGTATAAAAAATCGCATTAATGCGGGCTTTATAGACGTATAGACCAAAAAGAAAGCATTCAGAAAGTTTTTTGAAATTAGGGGTTGCGGCCTTCTGAGAACTCCCTATAATGCGCCTCCACTGACCGGGAACAACGACTCCTCTAACGAGAACCAAGTCGCCCAGTCAGGAAGATTCAACCCGGTGAAAACACCGCATCTTGTAAAAGAAAATGGTTGACTCTTCAGCGAGAAAGAGTATTATCTGCCTCCCACGTTGCTGAGTTAAGTCTCGCAACGTACGCTCTTTAACAATTTATCAGACAATCTGTGTGGGCACTCACAAGACGATATCAGCCACTTCGGTGGCAAAATATTTACTGACAGTAATGTCAAGTCTTAGAGTGACCAAGCAGTAATTCATTTGGTTGAATTATTACGAAGTAATCTCTGAGCACCGCTTAACTTGTTTAAGCAAATCGAACTTTTAATTGAAGAGTTTGATCATGGCTCAGATTGAACGCTGGCGGCAGGCCTAACACATGCAAGTCGAG
>Ga0308167_1000194_pt1 | contig 135783 bp, 123 predicted proteins | sample PhyCR1_2_FD_202138 | JGI IMG/M metagenome (GOLD analysis project Ga0308167, IMG submission 202138) | Phyllosphere microbial communities from UC Gill Tract Community Farm, Albany, California, United States - DLSLRC.R1 | ecosystem: Host-associated > Plants > Phyllosphere > Unclassified | place...
TGCGGTCCCCCCCCCGGGGGGGGCCCGGGGTGGGGGGGGGGCGGCGGGCGGGGGGCCCCCCCCCGCGCCTCCAGGCCGTTGCGGTGGTGCGTCCGGCGCGGGACCCCCGTGTCCGTCTGCTCGCCACGGGACGCCGCCCGCACGACGAGACGCCCCCGGATCCGGGGGCGTCTCGTCTTCTCCGGTGCGGCTCGCGCCGACGCCGGCGTCCCGCGCGGGGCTGCTCAGGCCGCCGGCGCGGCGCCGACCCAGTCGGCGAGCTTCCGCGCGGCGGCGCCGGAGTCGACGGCCTCGGCTGCGACGGCGAGCTGCTCGCGGAAGCGCTGCAGGATCGGTCGGTCCGCCTGCTCGGGGTCCTCGGCGAGGCGGAAGGACACCAGGCCGGCGGCGGCGTTGAGCAGCACGATGTCGCGGACCGGACCGGTCTCCCCCGCGAGCACGCGGTGCACGACGGCGGCGTTGTGCTCCGGGTCGCCGCCGAGCAGGTCCTCGGTGCGCGCGCGGGCGATCCCGAGGTCGCGCGGGTCGAGGTCGTGCTCGGTGACGCGGCCGCCCGTGACCTCCCAGATGTGGGAGTGGCCCGTCGTGGTCAGCTCGTCGAGGCCGTCGTCACCGCGGAACACGAGCGCCGTCGCGCCGCGGGTCTGGAAGACGCCCGTGATGATCGGGACGAGCTCGAGCTGTGCGACGCCCACGGCGTTCGCCTCGCACCGTGCCGGGTTCACCAGCGGGCCGAGGAAGTTGAAGACCGTCGGCACCCCGATCTCGCGCCGCACCGGTGCCGCGTGCGCGAAGCCGGGGTGGAACGCGCTCGCGAACGCGAACGTCAGACCGACACGCCGGAAGGTGTCCGCGACACGCGCGGCGTCCATCGTGAGGTCGAGTCCGAGCGCGGCGAGCACGTCGCTCGAGCCGGACTTCGAGGAGCTCGCGCGGTTGCCGTGCTTGACGACCGGCACGCCCGCGGCCGCGATGACGATCGCGGCCATCGTCGAGACGTTGACGGTGCCGACGACGTCGCCGCCGGTGCCCACGATGTCGAGCGCCATCGGGTCGACGTCCAGCGGGACGGCGGCGTCGAGGATGGCGTCGCGGAAGCCCACGACCTCGTCGACGGTCTCCCCCTTGGCACGGAGCGCGACCGCGAAGGCCGCGATCTGTGCGGCGGTCGCACGTCCCTGGACGATCTCCTCCATGGCCCACGTGGACTGCCTGATCGAGAGGTCCTCGTGCGCCATGAGCGCGCTGATCACTGCAGGCCAGGAGAGTGCGTGGGACATGGCTCGATCGTACTGAGTTCGAACGACCCGCCAGTGTCCTGCGAAAACACTGTCAGTGGTTTCGGCCATAATGGAGGACGTGACTAGCACCCCTCTCTCCAGATCCGCCAGCGGTCCGGTCCTGAACAGGCCGAACGCCGTTGCCGTGGGGACGATCGTGTGGCTGGGCAGCGAGGTCATGTTCTTCGCCGGCCTGTTCGCGATCTACTTCACCCTGCGCAGCACCTCGCCCGAGCTCTGGGCGACCGAGACCGCCAAGCTCGAGGTGCCGTTCGCCTCGGTGAACACGATCATCCTGGTGCTGTCCAGCTTCGCCTGCCAGTTCGCGGTGTTCGCCGCGGAGCGCTTCCAGGTGCACCGCACGAGCTGGAACCCGAAGGACTGGGGCATGACGGAGTGGTTCTTCGTCACGTACTGCATGGGCGCGATCTTCGTCTGCGGCCAGATCTTCGAGTACGCGAACCTCTGGCACGAGGGCGTGACGCTCTCGTCGAGCGCCTACGGCTCCGCGTTCTACATGACCACCGGCTTCCACGGCCTGCACGTCACGGGTGGTCTCATCGCCTTCCTCCTGACCCTCGGCCGCGGCTTCGCCGCCAAGAACTTCGGGCACAAGGAGGCGACCACCGCGATCGTCGTGTCGTACTACTGGCACTTCGTCGACGTGGTCTGGATCGGCCTCTTCGCTGTCATCTACCTTCTCAAGTAGGAACTGGACACCCCCCACCGCATGTTCACCAGAAGCAAGTCCAAGAAGGGCCGCCGTTCCCCGATGGCGACCGTCTCGCTCATCGTCGTCGGTCTCATGACCACCGGCGGTGCGTACGCGCTGTTCAGCTCGACGGCCAACGCCGACGACAGCACCACCTCCGCGGTGTCCAGCCAGTCCAAGGTCAACGAGGGCGAGAAGCTCTTCGCCTCGAACTGCGCCACCTGCCACGGTCTCGACGCGCAGGGCACCGGCGAGGGTCCGTCCCTCATCGGTGTCGGTGCCGCGTCGGTCGACTTCCAGGTCGGGACCGGTCGCATGCCGATGGCCGCGCAGGGCCCCCAGGCCGAGGAGAAGCCCGCCCAGTTCACGGACGAGCAGATCGACGCGATGGGCGCCTACGTCGCGTCGCTCGGCCCCGGCCCGTCGATCCCCTCCTCCGACCTCACGAACGGTGGCGGCGACGCTGCCGAGGGTGCCGAGCTCTTCCGCATCAACTGCGCGATGTGCCACAACGTGGCCGGCGCCGGTGGTGCGCTGACCGAGGGCAAGTACGCCCCGAACCTGCAGTCGGTCTCCGGCAAGCACATCTACGAGGCCATGGTCACGGGCCCGCAGAACATGCCGGTCTTCAACGACCTCAACCTGACGCCGGAGCAGAAGGCCGACATCATCACGTACCTCAAGTACGTGCAGGACAACAAGTCGCCGGGCGGGTTCGCCCTCGGCTCCCTCGGCCCGGTGGCAGAGGGTCTGTTCATCTGGATCTTCGGACTCGGCGCGGTCGTCGCGATGACCGTCTGGCTGACCGCGAAGTCCAACTGATCGTCCGTGTCGAACGACACTGAAGGGAACACCATGGCAGAGCACGACGACGAGGCAGTGAACTCGTCCTCGGCTGTCGAGAAGCACGGCGCGACCAGCACGTCGGCCGGGATCGCGGTCGTCCCCGCGGACCCGTTCGAGAACCCGGGTGAGCCGCCGCACCGCGCGCGCCGCACCGATGTCGACCCGAAGAAGCAGCGTCTGGCCGAGCGTCAGGTCGCCACGTTCTTCTACCTGTCCATCGTGGGCAGCGTCCTCGCGATCGCCGCGTACATCGCCTTCCCGATCGACCCCGAGGACTTCGGCACGGTCCGTGCCGGCAACCTCTGGCTCGGTCTGGCGATCGCCCTGGCCCTGCTCGCGCTGGGCCTCGGCGCCGTCTACTGGTCGAAGTCGCTCGTCGTGGACCGCGAGATCACGGAACTGCGTCACAGCACCCGTGGCACCGACGCGACCCGTGCCAAGGCGGTCGAGGCGTTCCAGCTCGCCGACAAGGAGTCCGGGTTCAGCCGTCGCAAGCTGATCCGCAACTCGATGATCGGTGCCCTGGTGGCCTTCCCGCTGCCCGGTGTCGTCCTCGTCCGTGACTTCGCCCCGGCGGAGGACCCGAACGAGCTCCTGCGCCACACCTTCTGGAAGTCCGGCATGCGCCTGACGAAGGACCCGACGGGTCTGCCGATCAAGGCGTCGGACGTCACCATCGGTTCGGTCTTCCACGTCATCCCGGACGGCATGCTCGACTCCGAGCACATGCTCGAGGAGAAGGCCAAGGCCTCCGTCCTCCTCATGCGTCTCGACCCGAAGGACCTCAACCCCTCCGCGGGGCACGAGGACTGGGGCTACGACGGCATCGTCGCCTACTCCAAGATCTGCACCCACGTCGGGTGCCCGGTCGCGCTCTACGAGCAGCAGACGCACCACCTGCTGTGCCCGTGCCACCAGTCGACGTTCGACGTCTCGAACAACTGCGAGGTCATCTTCGGCCCGGCTGCACGTCCCCTCCCCCAACTTCCGATCGCGATCGACGACGACGGCTACCTGGTCGCACAGAGCGACTTCCACGAGCCGGTCGGACCGTCCTTCTGGGAGCGTGAACGCTGATGACCAGCACCACCACCACGAGCGCGCCGGCCACGGCCACACGGCCCGAGCCGACGCGCGGGTCCCGACTCATCGGGGCCACCGCCAACTACATCGACGAGCGCACGAGCATCTCGGGCCTGGTGAAGGAGGTCGGGCGCAAGATCTTCCCCGACCACTGGAGCTTCATGCTCGGCGAGGTCGCGCTGTACAGCTTCGTCGTCGTCCTGCTGTCGGGGACCTTCCTGACGTTCTTCTTCCAGGCGTCGATGACCGAGGTCGTCTACAACGGCTCGTACGTGCCGCTCAAGGGCGTCGAGATGTCGACCGCGCTGCAGTCCACCCTGAACATCTCGTTCGACATCCGCGGTGGTCTGTTCGTCCGACAGATCCACCACTGGGCCGCCCTGCTGTTCGTCGCCTCGGTGATGCTGCACATGGCCCGCGTGTTCTTCACCGGTGCCTTCCGCAAGCCGCGTGAGCTCAACTGGGTCTTCGGCTTCGTGCTCTGGGTCCTGGCCATGGCCGAGGGCTTCACCGGCTACTCGCTCCCCGACGACCTGCTCTCCGGCAACGGCCTGCGCATCATCGTCGGCATGATCGAGGGCGTCCCGGTGATCGGCGTGTGGATCGCCTACCTGCTGTTCGGTGGCGAGTTCCCGGGCACCGACATCGTCGGCCGCCTCTACACGCTGCACATCCTGCTGCTCCCGGCGATCCTCGTCGCGGTGCTCGGTGTCCACCTCGTGCTCGTCGTCATCAACAAGCACACGCAGTTCGCGGGCCCCGGCAAGACCAACGAGAACGTCGTCGGCGTCCCGATCCTGCCGGCGTTCGCCGCGAAGGCCGGTGGCTTCTTCTTCATCGTCGCGGGCATCCTCGCCCTCATCGCGTCGCTGTTCACGATCAACCCGATCTGGAACTACGGCCCGTACGACCCCTCCCCCGTGTCCGCCGGTACCCAGCCCGACTGGTACATCGGCTTCGCGGACGGTGCGCTCCGTCTGGTGCCGCCGCACTGGGAGGTCGTGTGGTTCGGCTACACGGTGTCGTTCAACATCCTCGTCCCGATCGCCGTCCTCATGGCGCTCATCATCGCGATGTTCGCCTACCCGTTCCTCGAGGCGTGGGTCACGGGCGACAAGCGTGAGCACCACCTGGCCGACCGTCCGCGCAACGCTCCGACCCGTACCGCCTTCGGTGCCGCGGGCATCACGCTCTACGCGTCGCTCTGGGCCGCTGCCTCGTCGGACATCATCGCGACGCACTTCATGGTGTCGATCGAGCACGTGATCCACGTCATCCAGGCCACGACGGTCCTCGGTCCGTTCGTCGCCTTCTGGATCACGAAGCGGGTCTGCCTGGCGCTGCAGAAGAAGGACCGCGAGATCGTCCTGCACGGCTACGAGTCGGGTCGCATCGTCCGGCTCCCGCATGGCGAGTACATCGAGGTGCACGAGCAGCTCGACGAGTACGAGCGCTGGAAGCTCCTGCAGTTCAACGAGTACAAGCCGCTCATGGTCCGTCCGGACGCCAAGGGTCGGATCACCGGTGTGCAGAAGGTCCGTGCGAACCTGTCCCGCTTCTTCTTCGAGGACCGCATCGCGCCGGTCACGAAGGCCGAGCTCGAGGCAGCGCACGCCGCGCACCACGGCCCGGAGCTGGAGGGCGACCACCAGGCCCAGGCTCCCGCGCTGGGCGCAGGCAACCACTAGGTTCCTCGGCAAGAACGAACGAGCCCCTCGACCACACCGTGGTCGGGGGGCTCGTTCGTTCGCCTGTTCTGGTGCAGACTCGCCACTCCCGGTTCACCGTGCATTCAGAGTGGCGTGCTGGACTCGTCATCGACGGTGTGGCAACGTGTTGCACCACGCATCCGCCAACGGAACGAGAGACCGATGGACAGCCGGACGGCCGAACACCCCAGGCCGAACCACTTCCTCCTCCACCTCAGCGACACCCACCTCGTGGCGGGTGACGGCGCGCTCTACGGCGACGTCGACTCCGCAGCACGGCTCTCGGCGATCGTCGCCGACATCGAGGCCTCCGGCACCCACCCGGAGGCCATCGTCGTCACCGGCGACGTCGCCGACAAGGGCGAAGCCGGTGCCTACGTCCGGATCCGCGACATCGTCGAGCCGGCTGCCCGCCGGATCGGCGCGCAGGTCATCTGGGCCATGGGGAACCACGACGAGCGCGGGGCCTTCCGCCAGGAGCTCTTCGGGCTGCAGCCGACCGATCGTCCGGTCGACTTCGTCTACGACGTGAACGGCCTCCGCGTGATCACCCTCGACACGAGCGTGCCGGGGGCACACCACGGCGAGGTCTCCCCCGCGCAGCTCGACTGGCTCGCCGAGGTGCTGTCCGAGGCGGCGCCGCACGGCACGATCCTCGCCATGCACCACCCGCCCGTGCCGAGCGTGCAGGACCTCGCCGTCCTCGTCGAACTGCGCGACCAGGCGGCCCTCGCGGAGGTGGTCGAGGGGTCGGACGTCATCTCGATCATCGCCGGACACCTGCACTACTCGACGAGCGCCGTGTTCGCGGGCGTGCCCGTGTCCGTCGCGAGTGCCACCTGCTACACGCAGGACCTCACCGAGTACCAGGGCGGCACCCGGGGGCAGGACGGCGCGCAGTCGTTCAACCTCGTTCACGTGTACGGGAACAACGTCGTGCACTCGGTGGTGCCGATCGGCCACTACTCCACGGTCGGGGAGCCGGTGTCGTCGGAGCAGACGGAGGCACGTCTCGCGGCGGCCGGCATCACCATCGCCCCGGCCGTCGAGCCGGCGCCCGTCACCTCGAGCATCCCGGTGTTCACCCTCGACACGGTGCCCACCTCCCCCGTCCGCCGCTGACGGCTGTCCGTCCTCGACGGCTGTCCGTCCTTGACGGTCGTCCGCCGATGACGGCCTGACGTCGCTGCAGGCCGCACACCGCGATGCGGGTGACGCCCCTGTGGGACGCGCGCCGAGCCTCCCGTCCGTCGCTGAGGCCACTCCTGCCCGCCGAGCGAGCACGACATGCCGCGCGCCGGTCGTCCGCCGGGCACGACTCGTCGCGCCAGCGCGCCCAGCGCGACAGGAATGGCCCGCTCGCTCGGCGGCGCCAGGGCTGGCCCGCTCGCCGCCACGAGGGAGACCGTGCCGGACGCCCCTGCTGAGGGCTACTGCGCGTCCTGCTCCCACGGCGCCGGGAACGGGAAGTACTTCTCGAGGAAGTCCGTCACGCGCCGGGTGCGCTCGTCATCGGAGACCTCCGGGAAGCTCCCGTCGTTCAGGCAGAAGAAGTCGACGTTCCGCTTCTTGAGCAGGTCCTCCAGCGCCTTCAGCCCGGACTGCATGGTCGTGTCGACGTAGCGCACCGGAGCGTTCTCCTGCACGATCGCCCGACCGGTGAGCAGCGCGTAGTAGTGGTACAGGGAGTTCGTCACGGAGATGTTCTCGGCCGCGCGGAACCGCGATGCCATCGTCGCGCGGAACTCGTCCGCGAACTCGTGCTCCATCTCGGTCATGATCGAGGCGCGCAGCGGTGTGGGCGCGTGCTCGAGGTGCCGTGTGGTCACCGCGCCGAAGCGCTGCTGCAGCAGGCGACGGTTGACGCGGGCGGAGTTCTCGAACCCGCTCCGTGCCGGGTTGTTCGTCCCGAGCCCGATGCGGGTGGTCGCGAGGATGAACTTCGACACCGAGCCCGGGCTGAAGAACACCGACGGCTCGACCATCCGCCCGAAGAACATGTCGTCGTTCGAGTAGATGAAGTGCTCGCTGATGCCCGGGATGTGGTGCAGCTGCGACTCGACGGCCTGCGAGTTGTGCGTCGGGAGCACCGAGGGGTCTGCGAAGAACTCCTCGCTCCGGACGATCCGGACCTTCGGGTGGTCGGCGAGCCACGCGGGCGCCGGCGAGTCCGTGGCGATGTAGATCTGGCGGATCCACGGCGCGAAGGTGTGGACGGAGCGCAGCGCGTACTTCAGCTCGTCGATCTGTCGGAAGCGCGCCGGAGCATCGTCGCCCTCCCCCAGCACGGCGTTCGCCTGCGCGGCCTGACGTGCCCGCTGGTACTCGATCGCGTTGCCGTCGACCCACGAGAAGACGATGTCGATCGGGAACCGGATGTCCGACACGTGGTCGTCGAACATGTGCTCGACGGTGCGCCAGGTGCGGCCGTAGCGTTCGATGTCGACGAGCTCGAACTCCTCGACGGGGAGACTGCGGCGCATCAGGGCGTTCTCGACGGGGGCGAGCACCTCGGTGTCGGTCACGCGCCAGAACTCGAGCTGCACGCTCGTCTCGGCGCCGTAGCGGAGGCGTCCCATCGGCTCGAGCCGGGGTCGGAAGAGCCGGAGCACCGGCTCGTCCACCGATCCGAGACCGTCGTCGACCACGAGCACGGCGGGCTGTCCCGGCGGCTTCGCGTAGAACGGCTCGTTGACCGCGGCGGCCATGATCGCGCTCTCGGCACGCTGCCGGTCGCGCTCGTCGACCGCGACGACCGGACGTCGGTCGTTGCCGCGGATGAGCAGGTGGTCGACGTCGCCGGCGGTGAGCGCGTCGTCGAGGAACAACAGGTCCTCGATCATCGACTGCTGGGGCGTCAGGTGCCCGTTGACCAGGGTCAGGCGTCCCTTGCGGACGACGACGTCAGGTCGGTCGAGACCGCCGGAGGACGGTCGAGGGTTCAGCAGAGGACTCTCGGTCGCCGGCTCGGTCTCGTGGCTCATCCATGCCCTTCGCATCGCGTCAGCCGGGCCCTGTGCCCGGCTCCTGCGATCCTACCGTCCGACGGGCGCGCGCGAGCGCCGCGCGGTCACGGTCGGGAGGCGCGCCCCGCGTCCGTCTCGCGCGGCACCTTGACGGCGATGCCGGTCAGGATGAAGGCCGCGGCAGCGACGAGCTGGAGGCCCGCCCAGACCTGGCCGGGGATCGGCACGATCACGACGGGGTTCCAGCACACCGCGATCGCGGCCGTGAGCGCGACGGCCCACCAGGAGCGGCCCCGGACGGCGAAGACGAGCACGATCAGCGCGAGCACCGTCACGCCCCACCGGACGAAGACGAAGCCCGAGGAGTCGAGGACCGCGACGAAGGCGATGAGGACGACCGCGGCGAGCAGCGACGGCGCGAGTGCCGGGCGCGTGAAGGGCGGCATCCCGTCGGCCGACGCCGCGGTGGTCGCCGGGCGCTCGTCGGGGCGGTGCGTCGGCACCCCCTGCAGCGACGAGCCTGCGGGGGGCCGACCCTTCCGTGCCATCAGGCGCCGGCCTCCTCGAGGTCGATCGCCTGGATCGGACGGGACATCGGCGGCAGCCCGCGGACGCGCTCGAGCGCCGGGACGAGCTCGTCGACGACCGCGCGGTAGCCGTCGGCGGTGAGGTGCAGGCCGTCCTCGGTGTAGCGGTCGGCGAGGTGGTCGTCCTCCGCGAGGGCCGGCCAGAGGTCGAGGTACTGGGCGTGGCAGGTGGCGACGAACTGACGGAGGTGCCGGTTCGCCTCCTCGATCTTGGCGCACCAGTCGGCCTGGCGGGGCAGGATCGACACGAGCAGCAGACGGACGCCGGGGAGCTCGCGGCGGAGCGTCACCAGGATCGACTCGACGCCGCGGACGACGTGCTCGACGCTCGACCGGTGGTTCCCGAAGTCGTTCGTCCCGATGAGCAGCACGATCACCTCGGGCTGCTCGGCGATCACGGCGTCGAGTCGCGCGAGCACCCCGTCGGTGGTGTCGCCGCCGACGCCCTGGTTGCTCGTGCGCTCGCCCGGGAGCCACTGGTCCCAGGAACCCTGCTCGGTGATGCTGTCGCCCAGGAACAGGACGGTGGGGTGTTCGGTGGTCATGCTGCCTCCTCGTGTACCGGTTCCTGCGGCCCATTCTGCTGGGTCCAGTTCCGCCCCGTCGACTCCGTGTGCTGCGACTCGCGCTCGGCCGCCGCCGTGATGCGTTCGACCATGCCGGGGAAGATGATGCCGTGGAAGGGCAGGATGCCGTACCAGTACAGGCGTCCGGGCAGTCCCTGGGGGAAGTAGATCGCCCGCTGGTGGTAGTCGCTGCCGCCGTCGTCGCTCGGGGTGACCCGCATCTCGAGCCAGGCGCGTCCCGGCGACTTGAACTCGGCGCGGAGCCGCAGGTAGCGCCCGCGTTCGAGCCGCTCCACCCGCCACCAGTCGAGTGCATCGCCCTGCTCCAGGCGGTGGGGGTCGCGTCGACCGCGGTTCAGGCCGACCCCGCCGGCGACCTTGTCCATCCAGCCGCGCGCCACCCACGCCAGGGGGAAGGAGTACCAGCCGTTCTCGCCGCCGATCGACTCCACGACGCCCCAGACGTCGTCCGCGCTCGCGCTCGAGTGCCGCTTCCGGTCGTCGACGTAGACGGTGTGCCCGGCCCACTCCGGATCGCTCGGCAGCGGGTCCGCCGGGGTCGAGGAGAGCGTGGCGCTGCGCCAGCTCGTCTGCACCTCGCCCTTCCGCATCTTCGTCAGGGCCAGCCGGACGGCACGGCGGTAGGAGGTGAGTCCGCCCTCCGGACGCGGGACGTACCGGTCGATGTCGTGCTCGCGTTGCACGCACTCGAACTGGAGCGACTCGATGATCGGTGTCGCGAGCTTCCGCGGGATCGGCGTCACGATGTTGAACCAGTGTGCGGAGAGACCCGGGGTCAGCACGGGCAGCACGGTGAAGCGCCGCTGCGGCAGCTTCGCCTCGACCGCGTAGCCGTTCAGCATCTGCCCGTACTTGAGGACGTCGGGACCACCGATGTCGAACGTCCGGTTGACGTCGGCGGGGATGCCGAGCGCCTCGACGAGGTAGTACAGGACGTCACGGACGGCGATCGGCTGGATGCGGTTGCGGACCCAGCGGGGTGCCGGCATCCAGGGCAGGACGTCCGTCACGTGGCGGATCATCTCGAACGAGGTGCTCCCCGAGCCGATCACGACACCGGCCTGGTAGGCGATCGTCGGCACGCCGGAGGCCAGGAGCACGTCCCCGACCTCCTTCCGGCTCCGGAGGTGCTTCGACAGCTCGCCGTCGGGGTGCAGTCCGCCCAGGTAGACGAAGCGGCGCACACCGGCGTCGTGGGCCTCGCGCGCCATCGTCTCGACGGCGTCCCGCTCGGCCTGCTCGAAGTCGCCGTCGGCACCCATCGCGTGCGCGAGGTAGTAGACGGCCCCGACACCCTGGACGGCGGACCGGACTGCCTCGGCGTCCTGCAGGTCGCCCTCGGCGACCTCGACGTCGTCGTGCCAGGGCACGTCCTGGAGCTTCCGCGGCGTGCGGACGAAGACACGGACGTCGTGCCCGGCCTCGAGGAGGCGGGGCACGAGTCGTCCGCCGATGTACCCGGTCGCACCGGTGACGAGGACCTGCATGGAGGGCACGGTACGCGCGTCGCCTCCGGGTAGGCTTTCCGGGTGGACAACGCAGCGATCCCCGCACACCAGGACCGGGCCGACCAGCACGAGCTCGGCGCCGACGCCGTGCGCGCCCTCATCGACCACGCGATCCTGAAGCCCGAGCTCACCCGCGCCGACGTCGATGCGCAGCTCGACGAGGCCGCGGCGCACCGGGTCTTCAGCGTCTGCGTCCGTCCGAGCGACGTCGCGCACGCCGTGGAGCGCCTGCAGGGCACCGGGGTGGGCGTCGGCACCGTGATCGGGTTCCCGCACGGCACCACGACCACCGCCGCGAAGGTCGCCGAGTCGCTGCAGGCCCTGGCCGACGGCGCCTTCGAGCTCGACATGGTGCAGAACGTCGGCGCAGCGCGCTCCGGTGACTGGGACCGGGTCGAGCAGGACGTCCGTGCGGTCGTCGACGCCGCCGGGGACACCGTGGTGAAGGTCATCCTCGAGACCGCGTTCCTGACCGACGACGAGATCGTCGCCGCATCGCGAGCGGCCCAGCGCGCCGGCGCGGCCTTCGTGAAGACGTCGACCGGGTTCGCCGGCGGCGGCGCGACGGCCGAGCACATCCGCCTGATGCGGGACACCGTCGGTCCCGACACGGGTGTCAAGGCATCCGGCGGCGTCCGCGGCCTCGACACGCTGCTCGAGATGGTCCGGGCGGGTGCCGACCGCATCGGCACGAGCGCCTCGGCACGCATCCTCGACGAGGTCGCACACCGTGCGTCCACCGGCACCGCGTCGGCACTCGGCGACGACACCTCCTCCTACTGACGTCTCGGCCGCCCGCGCGCGCGAGCGGCCCCACCCGGGCCCGAGCGGACCGACCCGGTCCCTCCGGACCGACCCGGTCCGTCCGGACGTCCGGACCAGCAACGACCGACCCGACCACACCGCCGGGGCCGGCTCGCACCGACGCGAGGTCACGTCGTCACGGTGAGCCGGGCCTCCAGACCGCCGCATCGGAGCGCGCATGTCCAGCACCGCACCCCTGTCCCCCTCGTCCGCGATCGCGCTGGCCGTCGATCTCGGCGGCACCAAGGTCGAGGCGGCCCTCGTCACCGACCAGGGCGACGTCCTGCCCGGCACCCGGCACCGGCAGCCCACCGGACCGTTGCGGAGTGCGGACGAGCTGCAGGCGGCGGTCGACCAGGTCGTGACGGCGACCCTCGCGACGCTGCCGGCGGACGCCCGGCTCGTCGGCGTGGGGGTCGGCGCGGCCGGTCCGGTCGACGAGGAGCACGGCCTCGTCTCGCCCCTGAACATGCCGGTGTGGCGCGGGTGGCCGCTCCGCGACCGGGTCGCGGCCCTGGTCCCCGAGGGGGTGCCGGTAACGCTCCGGATGGACGGGCTCGCGATCACCCTGGCCGAGCACTGGGTCGGTGCGGCGCAGGGCTCGGACCACGTCATGGGGATGATCGTGTCGACGGGCGTCGGCGGCGGCCTCATCCTGCACGGGCGCACCGTGAGCGGACCCACCGGCAACGCCGGACACATCGGCCACGTCGAGTGCGGCGGCTTCGATGACCCGTGCGCCTGCGGCGGCACCGGCTGCCTCGAGGCGGTCGCCAGCGGGCCGAAGACCGTCGCCTGGGCCCAGCGACAGGGCTTCGCCGGGAGCACCGGCGAGGAGCTCTCCGCCGCGTACGCGGCCGGCGACGAGATCGCGGTGGCGGCGGTCCGGCGGAGCGGGCGGGCGCTCGGACAGGCCGTCGCGGCGGCGACGAGCCTGGTGGACCTCGAGGTCGTGGCGATCGGCGGGGGCTTCTCGCACGTGACGCCGGACCTGTTCGAGTACGCCCGCGAGGCGGTGGCCGAGCGGGTCGAGTTCGGCTTCGTGACGAAGGTCCGGATCGTGCCGACCGCGCTGTCCCAGGACGGGCCGCTCATCGGGGCGGCAGCGCTCGTCCACCGCGCAGACGTGCTGCGCTGACGCGACGCGGGCGAACAGGCGCTCAGGCACGCGGGCGCGTTCACGGGTGCGCACTCGTGCTGGGCGCGCGGGTGGGGTGGCGGTCACGGCTGCGCCCGCAGCGCCGAGGCCGGCGTCCTCTCCACAGGCCCGACCGCGCTGGTCGTCCGTCCGGCAGGATGAGCGGGTGCCGACGCCCCGCCTGCTGACCAGCGACGACTGGCCGGAGACGGAGCTCCGCGCTGCGGTGCTCGCCGGCGAGCTCGTCTCCGTCGGGTGGTGCTGGGCCTCCCCCGCGGAACCGCAGACGCCCGCCCTCCGCGCCGCCGCGCACGCGTGGCGCGTGCCCGACGAGCGTGTGATGGCGAGCGGGCGGTCCGCTGCCTGGATCTGGGGTGCGACGTCGCGCCCACCCTCGCCGGTCGAGGTGAGTGTCCCGCCGACCGTCCGCATCCGTGTCGATCCCGACGTGCGGCTGCGCGAGGTCCGGCTCCCCGCCGAGGACACCGTGCTGGTGGGCCCGATCCGGGTGACCTCGCCGGAGCGCACCGCGGTCGACCTGCTCCGCGCGCCCGGCGCGTTCGACGCGTCCGCGCACGATGCCCTGCGCGGCCTCGTGGCGATCGGGGTGGTGCGGGTCGGCGAGGTCCGGCGCCGCCTGGCAGCGCTCGGGACGATCCCCATGGTGCGGCAGGCGGCCCGGCGTCTCGACCAGGCGATCGCCGCGACACCCGATCAGGCGCCGGCCGGGGTCAGCCCGCGCTGACCCGGTACACGTCGTAGACCGCGTCGATCCGCCGCACGGCGTTCAGCACCCGGTCGAGGTGCGTCGTGTCGCCCATCTCGAACACGAACCGGCTGAGCGCCAGGCGGTCCGAGGACGTCGACACCGTCGCGGACAGGATGTTCACGTGGTGGTCGGTCAGGACGCGCGTGACGTCGCTGAGCAGCCCGGAGCGGTCGAGCGCCTCGATCTGGATCTGCACGAGGAACACCGACTTCGACGACGGGGCCCACTCGACCTCGATCATCCGGTCCGGCTCGTTCATCAGTGACTTCACGTTCGTGCACGACGCCTGGTGCACGGAGACGCCCTGACCTCGGGTGATGAAGCCCACGATCTGGTCGCCGGGCACCGGCGTGCAGCACTTCGCGAGCTTCACCAGGATGTCGGGCGCGCCGCGGACGAGCACACCGCTGTCGCTGTTCCGGAGCTGGCGGCTCGTGACCTGTCGCGGGAAGGCGAGCTCGGGCTCGTCCGTCTCGGCCTCGGTCTGCACGTTGCCGAGCACCTTCTCGATGACGGACTGCGTGGACACGTGGCCCTCGCCCACCGCCGCGTAGAGCGCGGAGACGTCGTCGTACCGCATCGACGAGGCGACCTCGGCGATGGAGTCCTGGCTCATGATGCGCTGCAGCGGGAGGTTCTGCTTGCGCATCGCCCGGGCGATCGCGTCACGGCCCTGCTCGATGGCCTCTTCGCGGCGTTCCTTGGTGAACCACTGCTTGATCTTGTTGCGGGCACGGGGGCTGCGGACGAACGTCAGCCAGTCCTGGCTCGGGCCGGAGTCCGGGTTCTTCGAGGTGAAGATCTCGACGACGTCACCGCTCGACAGCGTGCTCTCGAGCGGGACGAGGCGCCCGTTCACCTTGGCACCCATCGTGCGGTGCCCGATCTCGGTGTGGACCGCGTAGGCGAAGTCGACCGGGGTCGCACCGGCGGGCAGGCCGATGACCTTGCCCTGCGGGGTGAAGACGTACGTCTCCTTGGCGCCGATCTCGTAGCGGAGCGAATCGAGGAACTCGCCCGGATCGCTCGTCTCGGCCTGCCAGTCGGTGATGTGGGCGAGCCACGCCATGTCCTGGTCGTCGGTGGTCGAGGAGGCGTCGACGTCCCGTCCCTGGGCACGCTGCTTGTACTTCCAGTGCGCCGCGACACCGAACTCGGCACGCTGGTGCATCTCGTGCGTGCGGATCTGGATCTCCACGGCACGGCCCTGCGGTCCGAGCACCGTCGTGTGCAGGGACTGGTACAGGTTGAACTTCGGCGTCGCGATGTAGTCCTTGAAGCGACCGGGCAGCGGGGTCCACCGGGCGTGCACGGAGCCGAGCATCGCGTAGCAGTCGCGGACGGTCGGCACGAGCACGCGAATGCCGACCAGGTCGTAGATCTCGTCGAACTCGCGCCCGCGCACGATCATCTTCTGGTAGATCGAGTAGTACTGCTTCGGCCTGCCCATGACCTCGCCGCGGACCTTCGCGGCCTTCAGGTCCTTCTTGAGCGTGCCGATCACGTTCTGCACGAACTGCTCGCGCTTCGGCTGCCGTTCCTTGACCAGGCTGTCGATCTCGACGTACAGCTTCGGGTGCAGGACCGCGAACGACAGGTCCTCGAGCTCCAGCTTGATCATCTGGATGCCGAGCCGGTGCGCCAGGGGCGCGTAGATCTCGAGCGTCTCCTTGGCCTTGCGCGACGCGGACGCGGACTCCACGAAACCCCAGGTGCGCGCGTTGTGCAGGCGGTCGGCGAGCTTGATGACGAGGACGCGGATGTCCTTCGACATCGCGATGACCATCTTGCGGACGGTCTCGGCCTGCGCGCTGTCGCCGTACTTGACCTTGTCGAGCTTGGTGACACCGTCGACGAGCATCGCGATCTCGTCGCCGAAGTCCGCGCGCAGCTGGTCGAGCTGGTAGTCGGTGTCCTCGACCGTGTCGTGCAGGAGCGCCGCGGCGATCGTGATCGTGCCGATCCCGAGGTCGGCGAGGATCTGCGCGACCGCGACCGGGTGGGTGATGTACGGCTCGCCGGACTTCCGCTTCTGGCCGTCGTGGGCGCGTTCGGCCACCGAGTACGCCCGCTCGATGAGCGTGACGTCGGCCTTCGGGTGGTGCGACCGGACGGTACGGATGAGCGTGTCGACCGCCCCTGCGGGCTGCGCCCGCGAGAAGAGGCGCGGCAGCAGCGACCGCAGGGAACCGAGGTTGCCGGTGGTCGTCGCGTTCAGCGGACTGGAGGGCCGCGGCGCGGACCCGGGACGGCTCGCGCCGGGCGTGGACGCACCCTGCGACGAGGACTCACGGGTGTCCGTCATGATGCGCCTCCTGCGACCGGTGTCCGGGTACGGTCTGGCAAGCCTACGCGCGTCCGGTCAGTGCTCGTGACGCGGTTCGCCCTGGGCGTCGCCGAACGATCCGGCGCGCACGACCGGCTCGCCCGCCTGCTCCCAGGCGACCATGCCGCCGGTCAGGTTCACCGCCGGCACCCCGGACTGCTCGAGGGCGGCGACGACCCGCGCGGAGCGGGCGCCGGAGTGGCAGACGACGATGGCGGGCTGGTCACCCCCGTCGATCTCCTGCCAGCGGGCCACGAGCTCGGACATCGGGACGAGCGTCGCCTCCGGGGCGTGCACCTCGTCCCACTCCCCCTGCTCGCGCACGTCGAACAACCGCGCGCCCCCGTCGAGCCGGCGTCGGGCTTCGGCCACGTCGACGTCGTGCACCTCGACCGCCATCAGGCGACCTCGGCCGCGGCGTCGACCTCGCGCTGGCGCTTCTCGGCCGCCCGCGTCTTCTTCGCGTCGGCCTCCTTGACCTTGGGCTCGTTCTCGCGGAGGTGGGCGTACATCGGCGACGCGATGAAGATCGTCGAGTAGGTGCCGACGATGATGCCGATGAACAGTGCCAGCGAGATGTCCCGCAGGGTGCCGGCGCCGAGCACGTACGACCCGATGAAGAGGATCGCGGCGACCGGCAGCAGCGCCACGACCGAGGTGTTGATCGACCGGACGAGCGTCTGGTTCACGGCGAGGTTCACCGACTGCACGAAGGTGCGGTGCGACTCCTGCGACGTGTTCTCGCGCACCTTGTCGAACACCACGACGGTGTCGTACAGCGAGTAGCCGAGGATGGTCAGGAATCCGATGACGGCAGCGGGGGTGACCTCGAGCCCGACGATGCCGTAGACGCCGGCGGTGATGAGCAGGTCGTGCAGCAGCGCGACCATGGCGGACACGGACATCTTCCACGTCCGGAAGTAGACGGCCATCACCACGGCCGCCAGCGCGAGGAAGATGACGAGACCGCGGATCGCCTGCGCGAGCACGTCGGCTCCCCAGGTCGCGCCGATGTACGTCGAGGCGACCTGGTCGTCCGACACGCCGTAGGCCTCGGCCAGGGCGTCCTGCACCTCGCTGGTCTCGCGGTCCGTCAACTGCTCGGTCTGGACGCGGATGCCGTCCTGGCCGACCTGGGAGACGCGCGGCACGCCCTCGGGGACGATCGACTCGACCGTTCGGGTGGCGACCGACTGGTCGAGGTCCTTCGCGTTCGAGATCGTGAACTCGGACCCGCCGGTGAACTCGATGCCGAGGTGGTAGCCGCCGCGGAGCCACGGCACCGCCAGCGACACGACGATCGCGACGAGGGCGATCAGGTACCAGGTCTTGCGGCGCCCGACGATGTCGTACGAACGCTTGCCCGTGTAGAGGTCGCTGCCGAACTGGCTGAAGCTGGCCATCAGTCGTCCTTCCCGTCCGGCGTGGAGCCGTTGTCGCCGGAGGCCTGCTGGGCCTTCCGCTCTGCGATCGTCTGGCGGCGCTGGGCCTCGCCCGCGCTGCGCTGGCGCTTGCCGTCCACGACCGGGGCGCGGAACTGCGCCCGACCGCGGTAGACGGCGCCGAGGGCGGACGGGTCGAGTCCGCTGAACTTGTGTCCCTCGCCGAAGAACCGGCTCCGGGCGATGAGCTGCATCATCGGGTGCGTGAAGAGCACGACCACGACGACGTCGATCAGGGTGGTGAGGAGCAGCGTGAACGCGAAGCCCTTCACGTCGCTGACGGCCAGGATGTAGAGCACGACCGCGGCGAGGAAGTTGATCGAGTCCGACGCCAGGATCGTGCGGAGCGCGCGCTTCCAGCCCGACTCGACGGCACTCTCGAGACCACGGCCGTCGCGGAGCTCGTCACGGATGCGCTCGAAGTACACGATGAACGAGTCCGCCGTGATGCCGATGGCCACGATGAGACCGGCCACGCCGGCGAGTGACAGTCGGTAGTCGACACGCCACGACATGATCGCGATCACGAGGTAGGTCAGCACCGCCGCGACGCCGAGCGAGAGCACGGTGACGAACGCGAGCGCCCGGTACTGGATGATCGAGTAGATCACGACCAGGATCAGACCGATCAGGCCGGCGACGAGACCGCCGACGAGCTGTGCGGTACCGAGCGTCGCCGAGATGTTCTCGTTCGACTGCACCTGGAAGTTGATGGGCAGGGCGCCGTACTTCAGCTGGTCGGCCAGGGTCTTGGACGACTCGGCGGTGAAGTTGCCGGTGATCTGCGCCTTGCCGTTCGTGATGGCCGCGTTCGAGGCGGGCGCCGTGATGACGGTGCCGTCGAGCACGATCGCGAACTGGTTCTGCGGCGCGGGGAGCTTGACGAGGCGGCTCGTGACGTCGCGGAAGTCATCCGAGCTCTTGCCCGAGAACGTCAGGTTGACTGCCCACTGCCCGGTGGTCGCGCCCTGGGAGTCGGTGGCGAGACCCGAGGTCGCGTTGCTGATGCCGGAACCGGAGACCTCGACGGGGCCGAGGATGTACTTCGCGGCGCCGTCCTGGTCGCACGTGACGAGCGGCTCGTCGTCGGGCGCCGCCGTGACGTCGTCCGGGGCAGCGCAGTTGTAGTTCGTGTACAGGTCCTGCAGCGCCGGAGTGACCTGGGACAGGTCGCTGCCGTTGGTCGGCTTCGCGCTCGGGGTCGCGTCGAGCGATGCCGGCGGCGAGTACGGCGTCGGCGAGGCGGTCCCGCCGTCACTGCCGCCGACCGCCGTGTTCGTGGCCGCCTCGGTGTAGAGCACCGGTCGGAAGGTCAGCTTCGCCGCTGCCTCGATCCGGTCGATCGTCGCCTTGTCGGGCTTGCCGGGGATCGACACGACGATGTTGTTCGTGCCCTGCGTGTTGATCTGGGACTCGGAGACGCCGGTCGCGTTGATGCGCTGGCGGATGATGTTGACCGCCTGGTTCAACTGCTGCGAGGTGACGGAACCGCCCTCGGTGTTCTGCGCCGCGAGGGTCAGCTGCGTGCCGCCCTGCAGGTCGAGCGCCAACTCGGGGACCCAGCTCGCGCCGGCGAACCACTCGTCGGTGTCGTCCTTGCTGTTGGCGGCGAGCACCGACGCGGCGGTGTTCAGGCCGGCCAGGGCAGCCATGATGATCACCAACCAGGTGAGCGAGCGCAGCGCCTTCTTGACGGGTGTCGATCGTGCCACCGGTCGTCTCGTCTTTCTGTTCAGGACCGACGACCTCACGGCCGGCGGCAGGGGTGTGGCCGCCGGGTCGGTGGACCCGGCGGCCGAGGGCGTCAGTCTTCGGTCTTGCGCTTCGTCGGGTCCGACTCGTCGACACGCTCGCCGTAGACGGGCTCGCCGTTGAGGTCGGCGATCGGCTTCGGCGCCGCAGCGTCGTCCTCGGGCACGACGGTGGTCTCGACGTCGGACGCGTCCTCGTCGACCACGCGCGACAGGGTCTGGCGGTGCACCGTCACGATGGTGCCGGGGGCGACCTCGACGTCCGCCGTGACCTTGTCGTCGTCGACGGACACGAGCGTGCCGTAGAGGCCGAACGAGAGCATGACACGGGAGCCCGGGACCATCTTCGTCTGGAGCTCCGCCTGCTGCTTCTTGCGCTTGCGGCTGCTGTAGAACATGAACGCGGCGAACGCCACGATGATGACGATGAGGAAGAGTGATTGGTCCATGGGGGCGGTGCCTTCTCTGGTTGCTCGGATCCAGCCGGAGCGGTCGCTGCTCGGCTTCGGGCCGTAGCAGTCTAGGGCACGGGCGTGTCCGCGATCGGGCAACCGCCTGAGTCCGTGCGGGCCGACCACGACACTCGGGCGACCGGTATCAGAATATCGTATACCTGATCAGTCGTCGAACAGGCCGGGCTGCGCGCCGACTCCGTCGCCCGGGGACATCCCGAAGTGACGCCAGGCCTGCGGGGTCGCGATCCGCCCGCGGGGCGTCCGGGTCACGAGTCCGACGCGGACCAGGAAGGGCTCGACCACCGACTCGATCGTCTCGGACTCCTCGCCCACGGAGACGGCGAGGGTGTTCAGGCCCACGGGGCCACCGTCGAACCGCGTGAGCATCGTCTCGACGACGGCGCGGTCGAGCCGGTCGAGCCCGAGCTCGTCGACGTCGTACAGGTCGAGCGCCCCCTGCACGGCGGCCATCCCGTCCGAGGTGCCGTGCACGAGGGCGTAGTCGCGCACCCGGCGCAGCAGGCGGTTCGCGATGCGCGGGGTGCCGCGGGAGCGACCGGCGATCTCGCGCAGGGCGGACCGGTCGATGCGCAGGTCGAGCAGGTGCGCCGCGCGGATCAGCACCTGTTCGAGTTCGTCCTTCTCGTAGAACTCGAGGTGCGCGGTGAAGCCGAAGCGGTCGCGGAGCGGGTTCGGCAGCAGCCCGGCGCGCGTGGTCGCACCGACGAGGGTGAACGGCGCGAGGTCGAGCGGGATGCTCGTCGCGCCGGCACCCTTGCCGACCATCACGTCGATCCGGAAGTCCTCCATCGCGAGGTAGAGCATCTCCTCCGCCGAGCGCGCCATCCGGTGGATCTCGTCGATGAAGAGCACTTCGCCGGGGACGAGGGAGGACAGCACCGCGGCGAGGTCGCCGGCGTGCTGGATCGCGGGGCCGCTCGACATCCGCAGCGGCCGACCGGACTCGTGCGCGACGATCATCGCGAGGGTCGTCTTGCCGAGCCCGGGCGGACCGGCCATGAGGATGTGGTCGGGGGTGCGTTCCTGCATGGCCGCCGCCTTGAGCAGGAGGTCGAGCTGGCCGCGGACCTTGCGCTGCCCGACGAACTCGTCGAGCGACTTCGGTCGGAGCGCGCCCTCGAAGGCGAGCTCCTCCTGCGACTCGGCTCCCGCCGAGGTGATCCCGCTCACCGGCCGGCCCCCGCGGGACGCAGGGTGCCGAGCGCGGCGCGGAGCAGGGCCTGCGTGCCCATCGCAGCGGCACCCGGGTCGCTCGCCACGACGGCGTCGACGGCGGACTGTGCCGCGTCCTCGCGCCAGCCGAGTCCGACGAGCGCCGACACGACGTCGAGCGCGGCCGGGTGCGCGCTGCCACCCGCGACCGTCGCGGACGCAGGCGCCTGCTCGAAGGCCACGAGCTTGCCGGAGAGGGCGACCGTGATGAGCTTCGCGGTCTTCGGGCCGATGCCGGACACCTTGCGGAACGCCGCGTCGTCCTCGCTCGCGACGGCGTTGGCGACCTGTGCCGGGTCCATGTGGGCGAGGACGCCGAGCGCCGACTTCGGCCCGACGCCGGAGACGCTGCGGAGCAGGTCGAACACCTGGAGCGCGTCGGTCGACTCGAAGCCGAAGAGCAGGTGCTCGTCCTCGCGCACGATCATCGCCGTGCGCAGGAACACCTCGGAGCCGTGGCGCATCGTCAGTGCGTGCGCCGGGGTGACCGTGACGGCGTACCCCACTCCCCCGACCTCGACCACGACGGCCGATCCGGAGACGTCGATGCAGGTTCCCCGGAGGCTCGCGATCATGCCCACGAGCCTAGGGCCGCCCACCGACGGCGCCGGCCCGCCGCGCGGCGGCACCCGGACGCGATGCCGCGGCAGCGGCACGCGCGAGCGGCGTGTCCGCGACCCCGGCCTGCGCGTCCCGCCAGGCGCGCTGTGCCGGGGTGAGCGTCGACGGGCCGGGACCGACCCGGTCGGGTGATCCGAGCCTCCAGGCATGGCAGACCGCCAGGGCGAGCGCGTCCGCGGCGTCGGCGGGCTTCGGGGCCTCGTCGAGCCCCAGCACCCGCGCGATCATCGTCTGCACCTGGCGCTTGTCGGCGTTCCCGTAGCCGGTGACCGCCGCCTTCACCTCCGACGGCGTGTGCAGCCCGACGGGCAGCCCACGGGCGGCGGCGGCGTGCAGCGCCAGCCCCGCCGCCTGCGCGGTGCCCATGACGGTCCGGACGTTCGCCTGTGCGAAGACACGCTCGACCGCCACCGCGTCGGGGCGGTGGTCGTCGATCTCGGCAGCGATGCCGTCGGCGATGCGCAGGAGCCGCTGCTCCAACGCCATGTCCGCGGGCGTGCGCACGACCGTCACGTGGACGAGTCGTGCGCGCCGGTTCGGTGCGACCTCGACGACGCCGACGCCGCACCGGGTGAGCCCGGGGTCCACCCCGAGCACACGGAGCACCGGACTAGTCCTCGTCCTCGTCGAGCTCGGCCTGGACGTCCGCGGGGATGTCGAAGTTGGCGTAGACGTTCTGCACGTCGTCGCTGTCCTCGAGCGCGTCGATCAGCTTGAAGACCTTGCGGGCGGTGTCGGCGTCGACCGGGACCTTCACCCCGGGGACGAACTCGGCATCGGCCGAGTCGTAGTCGATGCCGGCGTCCTGCAGCGCCGTGCGCGCCGCGACGAGGTCGCTCGCCTCGGTGATGACCTCGAAGCCGCCGCCCTGGTCGACCACGTCCTCGACACCCGCGTCGAGGACGGCCGTCATGACGGTGTCCTCGTCGAGACCGTCGGTCTTCGTGACCGAGATGACGCCCTTGCGCGAGAAGTTGTAGGCGACGCTGCCCGGGTCGGCCATGGTGCCGCCGTTCCGGGACATCGCCGTCCGGACCTCGGCCGCAGCGCGGTTCTTGTTGTCGGTGAGGCACTCGACGAGCATCGCGACACCGTTCGGGCCGTAGCCCTCGTACATGATCGTCGTGTACTCGATCGACTCACCGGTCAGGCCGGCGCCGCGCTTGATCGCGCGGTCGATGTTGTCGTTCGGGACCGAGGTCTTCTTGGCCTTCTGGACGGCGTCGACCAGGGTCGGGTTGCCCGACAGGTCCGCGCCGCCCATCTTCGCGGCGACCTCGATGTTCTTGATGAGCTTGGCGAACGACTTCGCACGGCGCTGGTCGATGACCGCCTTCTTGTGCTTCGTCGTTGCCCACTTGGAATGCCCGGACACGGTGCTCCTTGCGTCTAGCGGAAGATCCGGACCAGTCTACCGGCCGCGAGGCGCGGATCACCGCCGCCCCGCCCCCTTGCGCGAAACGCAACGTCGGTGACACCGCGCAGTGCGATGCCGCTGCGAGGAACCGCCGACGTTGCGTCTTGCGGGTCGGGAGGACCTAAGCGCTGCGGACGATGTCGAGGAAGCGGCGGTGGAAGCGGTCCTCGCCGGCGACCTCGGGGTGGAACGCGCTCGCGAGCACGGCGTCCTGCTGCACGGCGACGACCTGCCCGTCGGCGAGGGCACCGAGCACCTGGACACCGGCGCCGTGCTCCTCGACCACGGGGGCGCGGATGAACACCGCGTGCACGGGGGCCTCGCCGAGTGCCGGCATCGGGATGTCGGTCTCGAAGGAGTCGTTCTGGCTGCCGAAGGCGTTGCGGCGCACGGTCGTGTCGAGCACGGCGAGCGTCTGCTGCCCCGGGATGCCCGCGGCGATCCGGGAGGACAGCATGATCATCCCGGCACAGGTGCCGTAGGCGGGGAGTCCCCCGCGGATCGCTGCGCTCAGTGGTTCGGCGACGCCGAACGTCCGGGACAGCTTGTCCATGACGCTCGACTCACCGCCGGGGATCACGACGCCGTCGAGCGCCTCGATCTCCTCGGGCCGACGGAGCGGCACCACGTCGGCGCCGAGCTCCGTCAGCGAGGCGATGTGCTCGCGGAAGTCACCCTGCAGCGCGAGGACCCCGATGCGGGGTCGGGCGCTCACCAGCCGCGCTCGGCGAGGCGGTGCGGAGCGGGGACGTCGGCGACGTTGATGCCGACCATGGCCTCGCCCAGACCGCGGGAGACCTCGGCGATGACCTTCGGGTCGTCGTGGAAGGTCACGGCCTTGACGATCGCCGCGGCGCGCTTCGCCGGGTCGCCCGACTTGAAGATGCCGGACCCGACGAAGACGCCGTCCGCTCCGAGCTGCATCATCATCGCGGCGTCGGCCGGGGTGGCGACACCACCGGCGGTGAAGAGCACGACGGGGAGCTTGCCGGTCTGCGCGACCTCCTTCACCACGTCGAACGGGGCCTGGAGCTCCTTCGCGGCGACGTAGAGCTCGTCCTCCTTGAGGTGACGGAGCGCAGCGATCTCCTTCGAGATGGTGCGGATGTGCTTCGTGGCCTCGGACACGTCACCCGTGCCGGCCTCGCCCTTGGAGCGGATCATCGCGGCACCCTCGGTGATGCGACGGAGTGCCTCGCCCAGGTTCGTGGCGCCGCAGACGAAGGGCGTCGTGAACTTCCACTTGTCGATGTGGTTGACGTAGTCGGCGGGCGACAGCACCTCGGACTCGTCGATGTAGTCGACGCCGAGCTCCTGCAGCACCTGCGCCTCGACGAAGTGGCCGATGCGGGCCTTCGCCATGACGGGGATCGAGACGGCGGCGATGATCTCCTCGATCATCGACGGGTCGGACATGCGGGCCACGCCGCCCTGCGCGCGGATGTCGGCGGGGACGCGCTCGAGGGCCATGACGGCGGTCGCGCCGGCTTCTTCCGCGATGCGGGCCTGCTCGGCGTCGATGACGTCCATGATCACGCCGCCCTTGAGCATCTCGGCCAGGCCGCGCTTGACGCGGTCGGAGCCGGTGATCGAGGTGCCGTTGGTGCCCGAGGTGCTGGTGCTGTCGCTCATGATGCCGACAGTCTAGTCCGCAGCGGGCCAGCCGTCGGCGACGAGCCGGCGGGTGTCACCGAGCATCTGGGACATCGACTTCGTCCGGGCGATGATCGGGAAGAAGTTCGAGTCCGACGCCCACCGCGGCACGATGTGCTGGTGCAGGTGCGCGGCCACACCGGCGCCCGCGATCTCGCCCTGGTTCATGCCGATGTTGAAGCCGTCGCAGTGCGACACCGCACGCAGTACGCGCATCGCGGTCTGGGTCAGTTCGGCGATCTCCCGGATCTCCTCGGCGGTCGCCTCGTCGTACAGCGGGACGTGGCGGTAGGGGCAGACGAGCAGGTGCCCGTTGTTGTACGGGAACAGGTTGAGCAGTACGTAGGCGTGCTCACCGCGGGCGACGATCAGGGCGTCCTCGTCGGACTTCCGCGGCGCCTCGCAGAACGGGCAGTCGTCCTCGTGCCCGCGGCCCCGACCTTCCCGCCCGGCGTCGATGTAGGCCATGCGGTGCGGGTTCCACAGGCGCTGGAAGGCGTCCGGCACCGCCGCACCCGTGGCCGCGTCGCGGATCACCAGCGGGTCGTCCGCGCTGCCGGTGCCCGCGGCACCGCCCGTGTCGACGACCGGCGGACCGGGGTCGGCCGGGATCGCGGAGCCGGCCGGCCTCCCGGAGTCGGCCGGGGCCCCGGAGCCGGCCACGTCGACGACGTGACCGGTCCCGGGGACGGACTCCGTGCCTCCCGTGCGGTCCATCAGACCTGTGCGCGGTCGCGGATCGCAGTGAGGATGCGGTCGACCGCCTCGTCGACCGGCACGCCGTTGTCCTGGCGACCGTCGCGGAAGCGGAACGAGACCGCCCCGGCGTCGCGGTCGTCGCCACCGGCGATCAGCTGGAAGGGCACCTTCGCCTTGGTGTGCGTGCGGATCTTCTTCTGCATCCGGTCGTCCGAGTGGTCGACCTCGGCGCGGACGCCGTGCGCACGGAGCTTCGCGACGACCTCGTCGAGGTAGTCGCCGTACTCCGCGGCGACCGGGATCGCGACGACCTGCACCGGGGACAGCCACGCCGGGAACGCACCCGCGTAGTGCTCGGTGAGGACGCCGAAGAAGCGCTCGATCGAGCCGAACAGGGCGCGGTGGATCATCACGGGACGCTGCCGCGAGCCGTCCGGGGCCGTGTACTCGAGCTCGAAGCGCTCGGGCAGGTTGAAGTCGAGCTGCACGGTCGACATCTGCCACGTGCGACCGATCGCGTCGCGGGCCTGGACGGAGATCTTCGGACCGTAGAACGCCGCACCGGCGGGGTCCGGGACGAGTTCGAGACCGGACTCCTCGGCGACCTCGCGCAGGGTGTTCGTGGCGATCTCCCACACCTCGTCGTCGCCGACGTACTTCTCCGGGTCCTTCGTGGAGAGCTCGAGGTAGAAGTCGTCCAGCCCGTAGTCGCGGAGGAGCGAGAGCACGAACTCGAGCGTCGTGGTCAACTCCTCCTTCATCTTCTCCTGCGTGGTGAAGATGTGGGCGTCGTCCTGGGTCATGCCGCGCACGCGGGTCAGGCCGTGGATGACGCCGGACTTCTCGTTGCGGTAGACCGTGCCGAACTCGAACATCCGGAGCGGCAGGTCGCGGTAGGAGCGGGCCTGCGAGCGGTACGCCAGGATGTGCATCGGGCAGTTCATCGGCTTGAGGTAGTAGTCCGCACCCTGTCGGGTGACGTTGCCGTCCTCGTCGCGGGCCTCGTCCATGTGCATGGCCGGGAACATGCCGTCCTTGTACCACCCGAGGTGGCCGGACTGCTCGAACAGGTCGCCCTTCGTGATGTGCGGCGTGTAGACGAAGGAGTACCCCTCCTGCTCGTGCCGGCGGCGCGAGTAGTCCTCCATCTCGCGGCGGATGATGCCGCCCTTCGGGTGGAAGATCGCCAGGCCCGAGCCGATCTCGTCCGGGAACGAGAACAGGTCCAGCTCCGCGCCGAGCTTGCGGTGGTCGCGCTTCGCGGCCTCCTCGAGTCGGACGAGGTACGCCTTGAGCTGGTCCTTGTCCGGCCAGGCGGTGCCGTAGATGCGCTGCAGCTGCGGGTTCTTCTCCGAGCCGCGCCAGTACGCCGCCGCGACGCGCATGAGCTTCGCCGCGTTGCCGATCCACCGGGTGTGCGGGACGTGCGGGCCACGGCAGAGGTCCTGCCAGACGACCTCGCCCGACTTCGGGTCGACGTTCTCGTAGACCGTGAGCTCGCCGGCCCCGACCTCGACGCTCTCGCCGGAGTCGCCCTCGGCCGCGGCGCCCTTGAGGCCGATGAGCTCCTGCTTGAAGGGCTCCCCCGTCATCAGTTCGCGGGCCTCGTCGTCGGTGACGACCTTGCGCCGGAAGCGCTGGGCCTGCTTGACGATGCGGTCCATGCCCTTCTCGATGGCCTTGAGGTCCTCGGGGGTGAAGGGCTCGGCGACGTCGAAGTCGTAGTAGAAGCCGTCGGTGACGGGCGGGCCGATGCCGAGCTTCGCGTCCGGGTTGATCTGCTGCACTGCCTGCGCGAGCACGTGTGCGGCGCTGTGCCGGAGGATGTCGAGGCCGTCCTGCTCGTCGAGCGTCACCGGTTCGACGGTCTCCCCCGCCTCCACGTCGGCCGCGAGGTCCTTGAGCACCCCGCCGACGCGGATCGCGACGACACCGCGGACGCCGTCGAAGAGCTCGGTGCCCGTCGTGGCCGTCGTCGCGGTGCGGGGCTCGGGTGCCTGGGGCAGGTCTGCGGGCTCTGGTGCGACTGCGTCGGTCACGATCGTGGTGCTCCTCGGTTGGTTCAGGGGTGGGTCAAGACTAGTGCGCGGCCGCGGCGGTGAAGGCGCGGCCGCGGCGGTGAAGGCGCGGCCGCGGCGGTCCAGGCCGGCGGCAGCGGTCCAGGCCGGCGGCAGCGGTTCAGGCGGGGACGCGGCCGAGCGTCGTGACGGGCAGGCGCGGCTCGAGGCGCTCCCGACCGGAGAGCCCGTCGAGCTCGAGCAGCGACGCGAAGCCGATCGCCTCGTACCCGGCACGCTCGAGGAGCGTGATCGTCGCCGCAGCGGTGCCCCCGGTCGCGAGGACGTCGTCGACGACGAGCACGCGCGTGCCCTGCGGGAGCTGGCCCGGCCGGAGCTCGAGCTCTGCCTCGCCGTACTCGAGCGCGTACTGCTCGCTCAGGACCTCGCCGGGCAGCTTGCCGGCCTTGCGGACCGTCAGCACGCCGACCTGGTGCTGGGCCGCGATGCCACCGGCCAGGGCGAAGCCGCGGGCCTCGATGCCGGCGACCGCCTGGAACCCCGCACCGATCGCGAACGGCGCCGCGAGGGCCTCGCAGACCCGTCCGAACGCCACGGGGTCGGAGAACACCGGCGTCACGTCGCGGAACAGGATGCCGGGCTTCGGGAAGTCCGGGACGATGGCGGTCAGGCGTTCGACGAGTGCAGCTGCGGTTTCGGTCACCGCACAACGGTACGCGACCGCAGGCGCCGCACGCGCCCGGCCGTCCGTCGCCTGTCCCTCGTTCTGGAGATCGCCCCGACGCCGCCCCGCGGGTTCTGATGGTCTGCGGCAGGTGGAGCGGGACGGCAGGGACGTCCCGACAGCGGACGGACACAGGACGGGGACCATGTACTCGAGGATCAGGACGATGGTCGCGCTCGCCGCCGTGGCGACGGCGGTGGCTGCGGGCACCGTGACGTTCCCCGCTGCTGCGACGGCGGCGTCCACCGCGCCGCTGCCGCGCGCTGCCCTCCACTCCGCGACGCCCGGGCAGGTCTTCGCCGGTGGGTTGTACCGGCAGCCGGACAGCCAGCCCGCCCAGGCCGCGGCGGCGCTCAGCGCGGCGGGGAGGACGACCGAGGCCGCAGCGGCCCGCACCATCGCGCAGCAGCCGATCGCGATCTGGCTCGGCGAGTGGTACACGGGCGACGCGCTGGACCGGGTGATCGCGCGGAACCTCGCCGCCGCGGAGAAGACGGGCACGACGCCGGTGTTCGTCACGTACGCCGTCCCGAACCGCGACTGCGGCGGGTACTCTGCGGGCGGCCTCACACCGTCCCGGTACGCCGCGTGGAACCGTCGCATCGCGGCCGACCTCCAGGGGCACCGGGCCGTCGTGATCGTCGAGCCGGACTCCCTGGCACACCTGAGCACGTGCACCGCCGAGCGAGCCCGACGGCCGGGCCTCATCGCGGCGGCCGTGCGCGTGTACGCCGCCGCGGGGGTCCCCACCTACCTGGACGGCGGGAACGAGGACTGGAACCCCGCGGAGCTCCAGGCGACGTACCTGCGGGAAGCCGGTGTCGCCCAGGCCCGGGGGTTCTTCACGAACGTCGCGAACTTCTACGGCGTCGACGGTGAGCGGGCCTACGCCGAGCGGCTCAGCGCGATGACGGGTGGAGCACGGTACGTCGTCGACGTGTCGAGGAACGGTCGTGGGTGGCTCGGCACCTGGTGCAACCCGACCGGGGCCGGTCTCGGAGGGAAGCCCCACGTCGCAGCGGGCACGACCCGGCTCGACGCCCTGCTCTGGGTGAAGACGCCGGGGGCGAGCGACGGGACCTGCAACGGCGGGCCGCCGGCGGGGACGTGGTTCCCGTCGTACGCGGTCGCACTGGTGGCCAACCGGAAGCGGTAGGCGCGGGGTCGCGGTCCCGCGCGGGGCGGGTGCCGTATGTGCGGCGGGCGCGGCGAGCCCAGCAGACGCGGCGGGCGCCGCGTTCGTCGCGGAGCACAACGGGAAGCACCTCGCGCAATGGGATCGCATGGCGCGAGGTGCTTCTGGTTGTGCGGAGGCCGTGCGCGCGGCGCTGTCGCGGCTGCGGCTGCGGCTGCGCGCCGCCGCGTCGGCGCAGCCGGAGCGGCGGCGGGTGGCGGCGCGTCAGCGCCACATGCGCATCGCGGCGCTCTGCACGAGCAGCTCGAGCTCGCGCTCGCGCCGCTCGCGGTCGAGCCGCTGACGGGTGGCGTGGTCGACCGACGGACGCACGTGGTGCGTCCGACGACTCCAGATGATCAGCGACATGCCGATGCGGTCGGCGAGCGTGACCCGGCGGCGCACCGCGCGGGTGTCAGGGGGACGGACGTCGATGTCGTTCGACACGATGGTGCCTTTCGTGGGTGCCCGAGGGCATGACGGAGAACCCGACCGCCGACCGCGTGGATGCGCCGGGAACGGGATCGCGAAGAACGCCCGGTGAATGCGGGCCAGAATGATCGGCAGGGCGCGCAGGAATGCGCGCGGCTGCATTGTCGGTGACCGATCGGGTCACCGAGTGGAATCGTCGGAGAGACGTCCGCCGCTCGCGGTCCGATCTCGATCCACCACGCCGCGCCCCCGGCTGCCGTCAGCAGGACGGGCGTCCGTCAACGGGACGGGCGTCCGTCAGCTGGACGGGCAGCCGTGGCCTGCACGGCGTGTGTGGTGCGGCACAGCGGGGCTGTGCGACGACGATCGGGACCGCACCACCGCGTGCTCAGGGCAGCGACGAGCGGGACCTCGGTCGATCGAGGAGAGCGGCTGGAGCGGGACGTCCCGCGTCAGTGCGAACGGAGCGGGGTGCCGCCGATCCCACGGATTCCACGGAACGGGTTCGTCATGGCGATCATCATTGTCGGCCCCCTCTCAGTCTCGTACAGCCGGTGATGCTCGTGAACACTATCGGCGTCGGGAATGCGAGCGCAACCCCTTTCTCGAACATTTCCGGAATTGCATCCGAGAACACACGAGGACGTCGCAGGACGCGGAACGGCCCCGGTACCGCTGGGGTGCCGGGGCCGTTCGGTGTGAGCGGGTCGGATCAGACCGTCGCCGGGGCTGACGCCCGGGCGACGAGCCGGCCGTCCTCGAGGTCGATCCGGACGGTGTCGCCGGCGTGCGCCTGCTCGTCGACCACCAGGGTCGCGATGCGGTCGTCGACCTCGCGCTGGATGAGTCGACGGAGCGGACGGGCGCCGTACTCGGGCTCGTACCCGTGCTCGGCGAGCCAGTCGGTCGCCGCCTCGGACACCGCCAGGGTCATCCCCTGGGTGAGGAGCCGGAGCGCGGTGTCCTGCAGCAGCAGGTCGACGATCGACCGCAGCTGCTCCTGCGACAGCTTGCGGAAGAGCACGATCTCGTCGATGCGGTTGATGAACTCGGGCCGCATCGACTCGCGCAGCCTGCCCATCACACGGGCGCGCAGGTCCTCCTCGGAGTAGCCGCCGTCCGCCGAGGCCGAGAACCCGAGCGCACCGGAGCGCGATGCGAGGAACTCCGAGCCGATGTTCGACGTCATGATGACGACGGTGTTCCGGAAGTCGACCGTCCGTCCCTGTCCGTCGGTGAGGCGGCCGTCGTCGAGCACCTGCAGCAGCAGGTTGAAGACGTCCGGGTGCGCCTTCTCGACCTCGTCGAGCAGGACCACCGAGTACGGGTTGCGACGGACGCGCTCGGTGAGCTGCCCGGCCTCCTCGTGACCGACGTACCCGGGAGGGGCACCGACCAGGCGAGAGACGGTGTGCCGTTCGCCGAACTCGCTCATGTCGAACCGCAGCATGGCGGACTCGTCGCCGAAGAGCGATCCGGCCAGGGCCTTCGCGAGCTCGGTCTTGCCGACGCCCGTCGGGCCGAGGAACAGGAAGCTGCCCACGGGACGACGCGGGTCGCCCATGCCGGTCCGGCTGCGTCGGACGGCGGTCGCGATGGCGCGCACGGCGTCGTCCTGGCCGACGACGCGCTCGTGGAGTTCGTCCTCGAGCGCGGCGAGGCGCGAGCGGTCACCCTGCGAGATCCGGGTCGCCGGGATGCCGGTGGCACGCGACACGACCTCGGCGACGTCTGCCTCGGTGATCACGCGGTCGGCGGTCGACGGCCGGGAGGCACTGCTCGCGTCCCCCTGCGAGGCGGCGGTGATCTGCGCCTCCAGTCCGTCGATCTCGTCGCGCAGGCGCGACGCCTCCTCGTACAGCTCCTCGGCCACCGCGCGGTCCTTGTCGGCCTGCAGCTCCGCGACCTGGTCACGGAGCGCCTCGACGTCGACGTCGCCCGACAGGGCGAGACGGCGTCGTGCCCCGGCCTGGTCGATGAGGTCGATCGCCTTGTCGGGCAGGTGCCGGTCGGTCACGTACCGGTGCGAGAGCTCCACCGCGGCGCGCAGGGCGTCGTCGGTGTAGGTCACGTCGTGGTGCTCGGCGTAGCGCGGGGCGAGGCCGCCGAGGATCGCGACGGCGTCCTCGATGCTCGGCTCCCCCACCCGGACCGGCTGGAAGCGCCGCTCGAGCGCGGCGTCCTTCTCGATGCGGCGGTACTCGCGCAGCGTCGTCGCGCCGACCAGGTGCAGGTCGCCGCGGGCCAGGCGGGGCTTGAGGATGTTGCCGGCGTCCATCGAGCCGCCCTCGCCACCGCCCCCGGCGCCGACGACGGTGTGCAGTTCGTCGATGAAGACGATCAGCTCGTCCGCGTGCGCCGCGATCTCGTCCATCGCCGTCGTCAGGCGCTCCTCGAAGTCGCCGCGGTACCGGGTCCCGGAGAGCATGCCGGCGAGGTCGAGCGCGACCACCCGCTTGCCCCGGAGCAGCGCGGGCACGTCACCGTCGGTGATCCGCTGCGCGAGCCCCTCGACGATCGCGGTCTTGCCGACGCCGGGCTCACCGATGAGGACGGGGTTGTTCTTCGTGCGGCGGAGCAGGATCTCGACGGTCTGCTCGATCTCGTCGGCGCGGCCGATCACCGGGTCGATGCGTCCGTCGCGGGCGCGTTCGGTGAGGTCGGTGCCGAACCGGTCGAGCGTCGGGGTGTCGCTCGTCGTGCCGTTCGTGGGGTCGGCGGTGGTCTCGGTGGCTCCGGGCATCGGGCGCCCCTCTCGTGCTGCTGCCGCGGCCTGCTGGGCGTGCTCCTGCAGGTGCTGCGGGGTGACACCGGCGCTCGCGAGCAGCTGCCCCGTGACGGTGTCCTGGTCGGTGACGAGCGCGAAGAAGACGTGCTCGGGGTCGGTGTAGGTGCTGCCGAAGGCCTTGGCGGCCTGGGTCGCCTCGAGCAGGATCCGCTGTGCGGTCCCGGTCAGGGCGGGCTGCCCGGTGCGCTCGGGACGCGGGTCCGTCGGCGCGGGGAGGCGTTGCTCGACCTCGGCGGCGAACTGCTCCGGGTCGACACCGGCGGTGCGCAGGACCGCGGTGAAGGGCTCGGTGCGCACGAGCACGTGCAGGACGTGCAGCGCGTCGATCTCGTGCTGGCCCTGTGCGACGGCGTACTCGGCGGTGTGCTGGAGCACCTCGTGGGTACGTCGGCTGAGGAGCCGCGTGATGTCGACCGGGCGTCCCAGCGGGACGGATCGCTGGGCGCCGGACTGCTGGGCCGCGATGAGCCGCGCGATGAACGCGTCGAACGCGTCGTCGCCACCGGTCGGGCCGAACGTTGCTGGCAAAGGGACCTCCTGGGAACTTGAGTGCCTTCGACTCAATGCAACGCTGGAGGACCCGCTCCATTCCCGGCGGATGAAGAAACTTGCGTCAGACCGACTCAGGTCCTCGCGATGGCCGCCGTGGAGGCGCCGGTGACGCGGACCAGGTCGGCCGGCGCGACCTCGATGTCGAACCCGCGGCGCCCGCCGGAGACGAAGATGCTCGGGTGCTCGAGCGCGGTCTCGTCGACGACCGTCCGCAGGCTGGTCTTCTGTCCGACCGGACTGATCCCGCCCACCACGTACCCGGTCCGCTTCTCGGCGAGGGCAGGTTGGGCGAGCGTCGCCTTCTTGCCGCCGAGGGCAGCTGCGATGGCCTTGAGGTCCAGGCGGTTCGCGACCGGCACGACCGCCACGGCCAGCTGCCCGTCCACCGAGACGACGAGCGTCTTGAACACCTGGTCCTCACGGAGGCCCAGTGCTGCGGCGGCCTCCTCACCGAAGTTGGTCGCGGTCTCGTGGTGCTCGTAGACGTGCGGCGTGAACGGGATCCCCGCCCGCTCCAGGGCGAGGGTCGCTGGGGTGCTCGGCGATCCTGCGGTCATGCCTGCGATCCTGCCCGTCCGGGACTGCCGGTCCTCGACGGCACGCGGGGGTTACGCTGAACGGACCATGACCGTCGTCGAACTCCTGCTGCGCGCCCTCGCGGTGCTGCAGATCGGCGATGTCGGCCTGCTCGGTCCGTCGGGTTCCCCGGCGCCCCTGCTCGCCGTCGCCGCGCTCGGCCTCGCCGCCGTCGCCGTCACGGTGCTCGTCGTCCGGCTGCTCGCGACGGCGCTCGGTGTCGATCCGGGTGCCGAGGGCTCCGAGCGGACGGGCGCAGCGGTGGAGCGGCCGACCCGCATCGCGTGGAGCCACCCCGACGCCGACGGCCAGGTGCGGTCGCGAGCACCGGGAGCGCCGACACCGGCCTGACCGCCCGCGGGTGGTCGGGTCACGTCGTCACGGACCCCTCCACTCGAACGGAACGTCATGGACATCACCACCCTGCCCGTCGTCGGCGACCTGCTGCGCGCCGGCGTCGACCTGCTCACCGCGCTCACCGCAGCCCTGTCCCCCGTCGCCGGTGGCGCCGCAGCGGCGCTCGCCGTCGTGGCGCTCACCCTGGGCGTGCGCATCGTGCTCGTCCCGCTCGCCGTCCTGCAGGTGCGGGCCGAGCGCGACCGGCGTCGACTCGCCCCGCAGCTCGCCGCCCTCCGCAGGCGCCACGGTGCGGACGCGCGACGCCTCCAGGAGGCCGTGCAGCGCCTGTACACCTCCGAGCGCGTCTCCCCGCTGGCCGGGTGCCTCCCGGTGCTCGCGCAGGCTCCGGTCCTCTCGCTCGTGTACGCGCTCTTCACGCACGCGTCGATCGCCGGTGCCGCGAACGCCCTGCTCGACGCGACACTGGTCGGGATCCCGCTCGGGCACACGCTCCTGGTGGCGCTCGCGTCGCCGCTGTGGAGCCACGCCTGGGTGGTGCTCGTGCTGCTCGTCGTGATGGCGGTGGTGGTCGAGGCGTCGCGCCGGGCCACCGTGCACTGGAACCCGACGGCGGAGCCGGTGGCCGGTACGCCCGGGGCCGGTCCCGCGGCTGCCCTGGCGCGCTGGGCGCCCTTCGCGTCGGTCGTCCTCGCCGCGGTCGTCCCGCTCGCCGCGACGCTCTACGTCGTCACGAGCGCCGCCTGGACCCTCGGGGAGCGCGCGGTGCTGCGGCGGATCGTCCGCTGAGCCGGGCAGGGGGCGCGGGGCGGCCGGTCTCAGCCGCCCTGGCCCTCCTGCTGGGGCCCCTGGTCGACGGGGTCGTACTCGGTGCCACGGCCCTGCTCCTCGTCGGGGGTGGGGACGTGCCGCTCGGTCCCGCTGCCGCCGGGGCTCGTCGCCACGTAGTCGGCCTCGCCGGACTGGGTGTCGTGGCTCAGGGGCTCGAGCGTCTCGGGATCGGCGTCGTGCCGGGTCTGGTCGTGGCCGGAGGCGTCGTGCGCGGTTCCTGCGTCGGTGCTCATGCCACCCGTCTACGCCTCGGGGACTGGACACCTCCCGCTCGGGGGGCGGACGTGCCGTCGTCCGGGTGGGAGCATGTGGGTGTCCGGTGCGTCCGGACCGGGAGTGCGCATGGCCGACGAGGACGTCACGGCGGAACGGGCACGACTCGAGGCCCTCGCGTGGGGAGCCGGGGTCGCGGCCGAGGACGCTGCGCGCGCCCGGCTCGAGCTCCGCGGGCTGCGGGACAACAGCACCGTCGCGGGCGCGACACCGCCGGCCGGGACGACGACCGACGACGCACGACCGGCGGCCCGCACGACGAGCGCGGCCGGACGGTCGTCCGTCGCTGCGTCGACCGCTGACCCACCGGCACCGGCGGCGGGGCCGATCCGGACCGGGCCCGGCTCGGCCGGTGCGTCGGCGCCCGCCGACCCGGTCGGGCCGGAGGGCGAGCAGGAACCGGCCACGGGACCGGGTGCCGTCCGCGCCGGGGGCGGGGCGGACCTCCAGGCCGGGAGGCCCGCGTGGCGGACACGGGTGAGCGGACTGCTCTGGACCGCGCGGCCGCGCGCCTGGATCGCGCTCGGCGCGGCGGCGGTCGTCGGCCTGGCGTTCGCGGCGGGCACGCTGGTGGGCACGACCGACGGGCAGCTGGCCGCCGCGCCCAGCACGACACCGACACCCGGCGCGATCACCCTCGAGGAGCTGCTGGACATCCCGCAGACCTCCGCGGACCAGCTGCCGGGCCCGGTCGAGGCGCCCGTGAGCCTCCGCACGACCCGGCTCGTGTTCACGAACCGAGCCCTGGACGGCAGCGCCTTCGAGACCCCGTGGAACGTGTGGGCCGGGGTCGGGACCGACCGCGAGACCATCTGCCTGGTGGCGACCGCGAACCGGCTCGAGTCGACCACCGCCTGCTACCCGCGTGAGGACGCCCTGCACGGGAACGTCTCGCTCTCCGCCCAGTCGATGAGCGGCACGCTCACCGTCACCCTGCGCGGCGGCGGTGTGCAGGGCACGGTGACGAACGAGAACTGATCGGGAATGCTCGTCCGAGCATCTCGTTGGAGCGCTACAAGATTCTTCGGCGACCCCCTCGCGCGATCCGGATGCTCCGTGCAACACTGGATGTGCGCACTCGCCGTGGAGTCGTCACAACCCGACCGGGTCGTTCGACCCGGACCACACCCACCGCGAGCGCGCACCGCGCACCGCCGTCACGACGGCCGGTCCGACGCGCGCTCCGGCGTTCCCCGGAGGAGGTCAGCAGCGTGTCCACCAACACCACCACCTCGGCCGTGTCGACGAGCACGCGGCCGATCACCGTCACCAACCGGTCGATCGTCGGCATCGCCGTGCTCGGGCTCGCCACCTTCTTCGCGATCACCACGGAGCTCATGCCGGTCGGGCTGCTCGGCACGATGAGCCGCGACCTCGGCGTCAGCGAGTCGACGATGGGCTTCGTCGTCACCGTGTACGCGGCAGCCGTGGCGATCCTCGCCCTCCCGCTGACGTCGCTCACCGCGCGGCTGCCCCGCAAGGCGGTCCTGGTGTCGACCCTGGTCGGCTACGCCGTCTCGAACGTGCTGGTCGCGGTCGCGCCGAGCTTCGCCGTCGTCTGCGCGGGTCGCGTCGTCGGCGGCGTCGCACACGCGCTCTTCTTCTCGGTCGCGTCGGCCTACGCGACGCGGATCGTGCCCCCGCGGCTGGCCGGACGCGCGATCGCCTTCGTCTACTCCGGCAGCTCGCTCGGCTTCGTCCTCGGCGTGCCGCTGGCCACCTGGGTCGCGCAGACGATCGGGTGGCGCCCCGCCGTCGGCTCCGTCGCGCTCGCCGCAGCCCTCCTCGCGCTGGTCGCGGTCGCGTTCCTGCCGGCGGTCAGCGGGACCGCGTCCCCGCACATCGGTTCACCCCGCGCGTGGGCCCGCACCGGACTGCTCTCCGTCGTCGTCGCCGACCTGCTGCTCTTCGCCGGGCACTACGTCGTCTACACCTACATCGGCCCGTACGCGATCGACGCCGGGCTCGACGCCGGCATGGTGAGCGGTGCGCTCCTGGTGCTCGGCGGGACCGGCATCGTCGGCCTCTGGCTCGCCGGCACCTTCGTCGACCGGGCACCGCGGCAGACGTTGATCGCCGCCGTCGCCGTGATGGCCGCCGCCTTCGCCGTGCTGCCGTTCGTGCACGGCTCGCTGTTCGGCACCATGGTGGTCGCCGGGGTCTGGATGGCGGCGAACGGCACGACCGGCACCCTCTTCATGGCCGCGGCGATCCGCACCGGCGGCGTCTCCCCCGACATCGCCGGCGCCCTCGTCAACGGCGCGTCGAACATCGGCATCGCGGGCGGGGCAGCCGTCGGCGGGCAGGCGCTCGGTGCGGTCGGCCTGCAGTACCTGCCGTTCGCCGGCGCCGTCGTGCTGATCGGCTCGCTCGGCGTCGTGCTCGCGGCGCGGCGCGGCTTCCCGGTGCACACGCACGCGCAGGAGCACCTGTCCACGACGTCGGTCGAGGCGATCACGTCCTCGCTCGCGGTCGTCACCAGCTCGGTGCCGGTCGTCAGCCGTGCGATCGCCACCATCACCGGGTCGATCGGCGTCGCCACCGGCACGGTGTCGACCGCGACGGGATCCGTGCGGACGCAGCGGCGGCGCTGAGCCCGGGACACGGGAGCGGGGCGGGCCGACCGGTGTCGACCCGCCCCGCTCCCGTCTCCCGGAGCCCGGAGCCCGGAGCCCCGAGCCCGACGGCCGGATGTGCGGTCAGTCCTGCGGGACCGACCGTCGACGACGTGCCGCGCGGACCGACAGCAACCCGCCGCCGGTCAGGAGCAGCAGCGCTGCGACGGCGACCGCGGGGGTGACGTCGGCTCCGGTGAAGGCCAGTCCGCCACCGGTCGGGCCACCACCGTTGCCCGTGCCGGTACCGCCCGCGACGGGTGCCGCGCTCGGGGTCGGGCCGTCGGTCGGCTGCGGCGTCACCGTCGGGGTGGGCTCCGGCGTGACGGCGATCTCGGCGAGGACGAGGCGCACGGGCTCCGGCGTGCCGCCGACCGCGGCGGTCGTGACCACCACCGGGTCCGACTGCTCGGAGCCGGTCCCGGCCGTGATCGTGTACTCGGTCAGCGGGCGGAGCCCCTCGAGCACGAAGGTGCCGTCGTCGCCGGTGGTCGTGCTGACCGGCTCGCCGTCGTCGTCACCGGTCGGCGTCGCCACGACCAGGACGGCCGCGGTGGGGGCGCCGTCCGCGTCGCTGACCGTGCCCGGCTGGTCGACCGTCGGCAGGGGCAGGACGAAGTCGACGGCGTCGGCGGCGGTCCCCGTGGCGGGCGTCGTGACCGTCCGGACGGGGGCCCCCTCGACGCTCACGGCGTACTCCGTCGACGGCGTCAACCCGGCGAGCGAGTACCCGCCGTCCGCGGTCGTCTCGACCGTGACCACGGCACCCGAACCGGCCTCGACCGGCCGTGCGGTGACGGTCGTGTCCACGACGGGCGTGCCGTCCTCGTAGCGGACGGAACCGGCCTGCCCGACCGTGACCGCCGCCGGCGTCGTGAACGGGAAGTCCGCTCGGACCGTGCCGTCGGCGGTGACCTCGACCGTCAGCTCGGTCGGCTCCGGAGCACCGGCGACCGCGGCCTCGGTACGGACGGTGTAGGTGCCGGGCCGGAGCGCCAGACCGTACGTGCCGTCGGCGTCCGTCTCGACGGTGGCCACCACGCCACCGCCCTGCAGGACCTCCACGAGCGCGGGTGCGGCGGGGGCGCCGCCGTCGAGCGTCACGCGGCCCGTGATCGTGCCCACGCTGATCGGCAGGACGATCGGGTCGAGCGCAGCCACCGGGGCACCGTCGGCACCGGTCGAGCCCGACACCGGCGGGGCACCGCTCACCGTCGCGACGACCGCAGTGCCGGCCGGCAGGCCGACGGCACGCCAGCGCCCGTCCGCGTCCGTGACGACGGTGGCGAGGGGCAGCCCCGAGGTGTCCGTGACGGTCACCTCGGCGTCGGCGACGGGGCGGCCGTCGGCGTCGATCACCGAGCCGTCGAGGTCGACGGTCCCCGGGACCGTGCTGAGGACGAAGTCGGCGTCCGTGACGTCGGTCCGGAGGTCGACCACCGCGGGAGCGCGGTCGACCGCCGCGTTGTCCGGGGTCGCGATCGACACCCGGTACCCGTCGGCCTGGGTGAGCGCGGGGAACGCGTACGCACCGTCGGCACCGGTGGTCGTCGTGTACTCGGTGCCGTTCGGAGCGGTCACGGTGACGAGCGTGTCCACCAGTGGTTCGCCGTCGAGTGCCGCAGTGCCGGCCAGGGACGAGGTCCGGTTCGCGAACCAGGTCTGGTAGACGGGGAGGCCACTGCGTTGCTGGTAGGCGATGGTCAGCGTCGCGAGCGACGCCGTCGGTGTGAACCATGCGCTCGCGCCGGCGGTGTCGTTCGCGGCGTCGTTGCCCCGCAGCACCCCCGTGGCCGGGTCCCAGGACGGCAGGTCCTGACCCGCCGCCACGCCTCCGGGATCGCGCGGGCAGCTCCACCCGCCGGGCGAGACGGTCGAGCACGAGTTGTACGAACCCGCGTAGCCGAGCTGGTCCACGGTGGCTGGGGTGCCGTCCGCGAGGGTCGCCGAGATCGTCGCCTGGTCGGCGTCGACGTCGCCCAGGACGAAGGACCAACCGCCGGCCCCTGGCGTCCCACCGTCGAACGTCCAGGTCGTGACGGCAGGGCTCCGCGCGTCGTCCGCCGCCGGCCGCTGGTTGAGGTACGTCGCACCGCGACTGGTGCCGTAGACCGTGCCGGGCGGCGTCGACGCCCCCTGCCACGTCGATGCGCCGGAGACGACCGTGGCCTGCCGGGAGGTGGACGTGAAGGTGGTGTCCGGGAACCCCGGGAGCGCGATCGAGCCGGTGTACGCACGACTCGTGCCGTCCACCGTGACGGTGGCCCAGTTCCCCGTGGTCGCGGCCGTCGCGCTCGTGACGCCGCTCACCGCCAGTCCTGCCCCGAGTGCGACGGCGATGACGCCGGCGATGACGGTGCGCCATCTGCGCATGTGTGCTCCCCTGTGTCGGCGCCGACGAATACCCGACGCTTGCTCAGGCTATCCGGGCAGCGCGGACGAGGGACAGCCCCGGTGCGGGTCGCGGATCACCGGCCCTCCAGGACCGCGAGCAGCCGGTCGAGCGCGACGACCTGGCCGGACACGAGCACCCCGCGCGCCTCCTCGATGCCGAACCAGCGGGCGTCGTCGACCTCGGGGACCGCGACGAACCGACCGGAACCGCGCGGGAGCTCGACCTGCACCGTGTTGCTCCGCACCTCGTCGACCTCGAAGTCGTCCGCCCGTGCCGCGAAGACCCGGACGCGCTTCCCGGAGGTCTGGCGGACCTCGCCGAGGTCGAGCACGGGTCCCGTCGGTGCGGGGACCCCGATCTCCTCGGCGAACTCGCGGCGCGCGGTGTCGAGTGCGTCCTCACCGTCCTCGACGAGCCCCTTCGGGATCGACCACGCGCGCGGGCGTCGACGCCAGAACGGTCCGCCCATGTGCGCGACGAAGACCTCCGGGGTGCCGTCCACGGGCGACCGACGGTGCAGCAGGAGTCCGGCGCTGGTGACCACCGATCGACCCTACGACGAGCGGCCGTGCACGGCTCAGTCCGCGAGCCGGCGGAGCTCCGAGGCCACCTGCCCGGTCAACCACGCCACCCCGCGCCCGTTCGGGTGCAGGGCACCGGGCACCATGTCGATGCGGCTGAGGTCGCCCGCCCCGGAGAGCGAGACGCCCGCGACGTACGGGTCGTCGGTCGCGCAGGCCGAGTGCGCCTGCGACCGGGCGAACACGTCGACGAACGGGACGCCGGCCGCCTCGGCAGCGGACGCCGAGACCTCGTCGAGCGACTCCTGGACCCCGTGCAGGTACCGGACGTCGCCGTCGGTGAACGGGTAGGTGTCCCGCGGGAAGGACCCCACGAGCGAGCCGAGGTCGAGCGCCGAGCGGAAGCACCCCCGCGCCGGCGTGTGGGCCGCGTCCGGGAAGATCGCCGGGTAGCCGAGGAAGACCACGACCGCGTTCGGCGCGGCCCGGCGGACCGCGGCGAGCGTGTCCGCGATCCCGAGCGCGACCCGGGACCGGATGCGCACGTCGAGGTCGTCCACCCCGTCGTGCACGAGGGTGCTGCGGCACGACGGGGCGTCCCGACCGGAGAACACCGGGCCGCGGGAGGACAGCGCCAGGCAGGATGCGGCGGTGCCGAACAGGTCGGCGTCGTTGCCGCCGATCGTCAGCGTGACCAGCCGGGTGTCCTCGGACAGTGCCCGGACCTGGGGCGGCACCCCGCGGAACTGGTACCCCGACACGACGTCACGACTGGTCGCCCCCGCGCACGTCACGTCGGTCAGGTCGAGTCCGAAGCGCGCCGCGAGCCGGTGGGGGTAGTCGCGCGCCGACTGCGCGCAGGCGCTCGTCGGCAGCCGGGTCGGGTCGCCCAGGCCGTAGCCGGCCGAGTAGGAGTCGCCGAGTGCGACGTACTCGCTGCCCGGCGGCAGGTCGGCGAGCGTCTCGGCCGGGTCGTCCGTCACCGGGTACGGCTCCGGGACCGGCCACATCGGCGCCGCGACGGCGCCGTCGGTCGGTGCGACCGCGACCGGGCCCGACGGCGCGACGACGACCGCGGCGAGGACCGCGAGCACGAGGGCGACGGCGGTCGACCGCTTCGAGCGGGTGGTGCGCTGCAGGGGGTCCTCCGGGTGGACGCGACGACGGGACGGGCAAGGCTACCTGCCCGTCCCGGGTGCCGGTGTCAGCGACGACCCAGGCGCCGTTCCCCGTTGCTGCCGGTCTGGTACTGCAGGCCGTAGTGCTCGTACAGCACGGGTTCGGTCGAGGCCTCGAGCTCACCGTCGGTCGGGATGGTCGGGGCGTCCTTGACGAGCTTCTTCGGGAACGTCACGAGCAGGTGCTTCGGCGCCACCGTCGCACCGACGAGCGGGACGAAGAGCAGCTTCTGGAACCCGGGCAGCCCGGTGGTGACGGCGCCGAAGGCGGGATCGGACGTCGCGGTGTCGTAGTAGATGCTCTCGAGCGTGCCGATCTTGTCCTCGGTCTCGTCGACGACGGGCAGGCCGATCCAGTCACGGATGTTGGCGGCTTCGAACACGGGGCGCTCCCTTCGAGCAGGACAGGTACGCCTCGACGCTACCGACGACCCCTCGGCGGGTTCACGGCGAAGTGGCGGGGGCGACCGGGAGCGAGTCGACGGCGGCGAGCACGTCGTCCACGCCGACGGCCAGGAGCGCCGGGTCCGGGTCCTCCGCGAACACGTCCCCGCGGCGCACGGACGCGTCGGTGAGCACGACGTGCGGACCGGAGGCGGGCGGTCCCCAGGCCTCGGGCGGCGCCGGTCCGAACACCACGACGGACGGGATCCCGTAGGCGGACGCGAGGTGGGCCGCCCCCGTGTCGACGGTCACGACGAGCGCTGCCGATGCGATGACGCCGGCGAAGGCCTGCAGCTCCAGCGCGCCCGCGAGGACCGCCTCCGGCGGCAACCCGGCCGACTGCGCGACGGCGGTGGCGCGCTCGACGTCGTCCGCGCCTCCCGTCAGGACCACGTCGAGGCCGCGCTCGCGGAGCCCCCGCACCACGGCTGCGAAGCGGTCGGTCGGCCAGTGCCGCGCACCGTGGAAGGCACCGATGTGCACGACCGCGGCACCCGGCGCGGCGGACGGGGCGGCCGGGCGGGCGATGGCGACCTCGTCGGGGTCGGCGGGGATGCCGTGCCAGGTGAGCAGGTCCGCCCAGCGCTCCCGCTCGTGGACGTCGTCCGGCCACTCCGGGCCCTCGTACCCGTGGGTCGGGTCGGCGTGGCCGATCACCCGCCGGGCACCGAGTGCGGCGACGAGGTCGGACGACTCCGGCCCGGCACCGTGCAGGTTGACCGCGACGTCGACCGCTCCGGCGGGGGCGGCGATCGGGTGGTCGAGCCCGTGCTGCGCGAGGTGCACGTCGACGGGCAGCAGCTCGACGACCGGGGCGAGCCACGCGGTCGTCGCCAGGGTGACCCGGTGGCCGGGGAACGCCCGGCGGAGCGCGTGCAGTGCGGGGACGGCGACGAGCGCGTCCCCGAGCTTGATGGCGCGCAGGACGAGCAGGTCGGGGCGTCCGTCGGACGGGGGCAGGGCGGGGACGGCGGTCACGGTCCGACGGTATCCGGCCGCGCCTGGGCCGGTTCCCGGCCGGCGGACGGTACCAAGGAGCATGGCTCTCGCGAAGGACCGCGCCGTCCGCGGTCTGCTCTTCGACCGTGACGACACCCTCGTCATCGACGTCCCGTACAACGCCGACCCCCACAAGGTCGTCCCCGTGCCCGGCGCCCACCGCGCGGTCGAGCGCGCTCGGACCGCCGGTCTGCGCGTCGGGGTCGTGACGAACCAGTCGGCGATCGCGAAGGGCCTGGCGACCCGCGAGCAGGTCGACGCGACGAACGCCCGCGTGGACGAGCTGGTCGGCCCGTTCGACGTCTGGTGCGTCTGCCCGCACGACGCCGGCGACGGGTGTGCGTGCCGCAAGCCGCGTCCGGGGATGGTGCTCGACGCCGCGCGACGGCTCGGGCTCGACCCGTCCGAGATCGTGGTGGTCGGGGACATCGGCGCCGACGTCGGTGCGGCGGCGGCGGCGGGTGCGCAGGGCGTGCTGGTGCCGACGCCGCGGACGCGCGCCGAGGAGGTCGAGGCGGCGGAGACCGTCGCCGGCTCCCTCGACGACGCCGTCTCCCTCGTGCTGGCCCGGGTCCCGGCGGCCCGGGCGTGAGCCGCGCCGAGCAGCGCGGTCCCGAGGGTGCGGAGTCGACCACGGCCGACGAGCGGACCGGTCCGCGCGTCCTGGTCGTCCGGCTCGACTCGTTCGGCGACGTCCTGGTGGCCGGCCCCGCCGTGCGCGCCGTCGCCGCGGGGGCCGCGCACGTCACGATGCTCTGCGGCCCCCAGGGCTCCCCGGCCGCGGACCTGCTGCCCGGGGTCGACCGGGTGCGGGTCTGGGCAGCGCCCTGGGTGACCGAGACCGCGCGGCCGATCGACGACGCGCTGCTCGGCGAGTTCCGTGCGCTCGTCACCGAGGAACAGCCCGACGAGGCCGTCGTGCTCACCTCGTTCCACCAGTCGCCCCTGCCGGTCGCCCTGCTGCTCCGCCTGGCCGGGGTGCCCCGGGTCTCCGGTGCCTCGGTCGACCACCCCGGGTCGCTGCTCGACGTGCGGCTCCGCCCGGGCGAGGACCTGCCGGAGGACCTCCCGGAGCCGGAGCGCGCCCTCCGCATCGCCGAGGCCGCCGGGTTCGCCCTGCCGGCGGATGACGACGGGAGGCTCGTGGTGCGGATCGACGCCGTCGCACCACCCGAGGTGGCCGCCCTGGACCGCTACGTGGTCGTCCACCCCGGTGCGAGCGTCCCGGCGCGCTCCTGGCCGGAGGAGCACCACCGTGACCTCGTCGCGGCCTACGCCGAGCGCGGGATCCCCGTGGTCGTCACGGGCAGCCCCGGCGAGCGGGCGCTCACGGCCGCCGTCGCGGGCGACACCGCGGTCGACCTCGGCGGTCGGACGTCGCCCGCCGAGCTCGCCGCGGTCCTCGCCGGCGCCGAGGTCGTCGTCGTCGGCAACACCGGTCCGGCACACCTCGCCGCCGCGGTGGGGGCGCGCATCGTCAGCCTGTTCTCGCCGGTGGTGCCGGCGGTGAAGTGGGCCCCGTACGCACCCGAGGTGGAACTGCTCGGCGACCAGACCGCCGCCTGCCGCCTGAGCCGTGCCCGGGAGTGCCCGGTCCCGGGCCACCCGTGCCTGTCCGGAGTGCGCGTGCAGGACGTCCTCGACGCACACGGACGCCTGCTGGCGCGCGGCACCGGACCCGGCGCCGTCGCGGACGGCAGTGCGCTCAGCGGATGAAGCAGGAGAAGCTGCGAGGAGGACCAGCAGTGCTCCCGTAGCGTGCGCCACTGCTCCTCCTGCTCCTCTTCCCGGCACCCGCGCAGCGCGCGCGAGCGCCGGCGGGGCAGCTGTCCGGAGGGGCACCGAACCGTCGAAAGGCCCTGCATGCGGATCCTCGTGTGGCACGTGCACGGCGGCTGGATGGACGCCTTCGTCCGCGGCCCCCACGAGTACCTCATCCCCACCACACCGGCCCGCGACGGCTGGGGGCTCGGGCGGGGCGGCCGCGACTGGCCGGCGAACGCGATCGAGATCGACCCGGCCGACGTCGCCGACGCCGAGGTCGACGTGGTCGTCCTGCAGCGCACCGAGGAGCTCGAGGAGGCCCGTCGCCTGCTCCGCGGCCGCGAGGTCCCCGTGGTCTTCGTCGAGCACAACGCCCCGCGCGTCGACGTCCCGAGCAGCCTGCACCCGATGCGCGACCGCGACGACCTGGTGATCGCGCACGTCACGCACTGGAACGCCCTCATGTGGGACTGCGGCACGACCCGCACGACGGTGGTCGAGCACGGCGTCGTCGACCCGGGCCCGCTCTACACCGGCGCGCTCGAGCGCTTCGGTGTCGTCATCAACGAACCGGTCCGCCGGGGCCGCGTGGTCGGCACGGACCTGCTCCCCCGCTTCGCCGAGGTCGCACCCGTCGACCTCTGGGGCATGGGCACCGACCGGCTCCCCGAACTCGGGTTCGGCGACCGCGTCGTCGCCCTCGGCGACGTCCCCGCAGACCCCATGCACGCCGCACTCGCGCAACGACGCGCGTACGTGCACCCGAACCGCTGGACGTCGCTCGGCCTGTCGCTGATCGAGTCGATGCACATGGCGATGCCGGTCCTCGTGCTCGCGACGACCGACGCACCACGGACCGTGCCCGCCGAGGCCGGCGCGATCGCGACCGACGTCGACGAGCTGGTCCGTGCCTCCAGGACGCTCCTGGAGGACCCCGAGGAGGCCCGTCGCCGCGGTGCCGTCGCCCGAGAGGCCGCGCTCGAGCGGCACGCGCTCGGCCGGTACCTGGCGGACTGGGACGACCTCCTCGACGACGCCGTCGCGCGTGGTGCGCGACGCGGACGCGCGGCGGACGCCGCGCTGGAAGGGAGCCTCCGATGAAGATCGCGATGGTGTCCGAGCACGCGAGCCCGCTCGCGGTGCTCGGCGGAGTCGACGCCGGTGGACAGAACGTGCACGTCGCCGAGCTGTCCGCGGCCCTCGCGGACCGCGGCCACCAGGTGACCGTGTACACGCGGCGCGACGACGCCGACCAGCCCGTCCGCGTGCTGCTGCGCCCGGGCGTCGAGGTCGTGCAGGTCGACGCCGGGCCCGCCCGCCACGTCCCGAAGGACGACCTGTTCCCGTTCATGGACACGTTCGCCTCGGTGCTCGCGGCGGAGTGGTTCGTCGACCGCCCCGACGTGGTGCACGGGCACTTCTGGATGTCCGGGTACGCCGCGCTCGAGGCCGTCAAGCAGGTCCACGCCCGCACCGGTGGCGTCCGGATCCCGGTCGTGCAGACCTTCCACGCGCTGGGCGTCGTGAAGCGTCGCCACCAGGGCACCGCCGACACGAGTCCCGCGGAGCGCGAGTGGATCGAGCCCGCCGTGGGCCGGAGCGTCGACCAGGTCGTCGCGACGTGCTCCGACGAGGCCTTCGAGCTCAAGACCCTCGGCGTGCCGCTGCACGCCATCTCCGTGGTGCCGTGCGGTGTGGACACCGAGCTCTTCCGGCCCGACGGCCCCGTCGAGGAGCGTGGGCGCCCCTTCCGGGTGCTCACCGCGTCGCGCCTGGTGCGCCGGAAGGGTGTCGGCACGACCATCGCCGCGCTCGCGAAGCTGCTCGACGAGGGCCGCGAGGCCGAGCTCGTGGTGGTCGGCGGAGCCGGCACGGCCGGAGCCGACCTCGCCGACGACCCGGAGTACCAGCGCCTCGACGCCCTGGCCCGGTCGCTCGGGGTGCGCGAGCACGTGACCTTCCGCGGCCAGCTCGGGCAGCACGACATGCCCGCCGTCTACCGCAGCGCCGACGTCGTCGTGTGCGCCCCTTGGTACGAGCCCTTCGGCATCGTGCCGCTCGAGGCCATGGCGTGCGGTCGTCCCGTCGTCGCGTCGAGCGTCGGCGGACTCATCGACACCGTCGTGGAGGACGCCACCGGCCTGCACGTCCCGCCCCGCGACGAGGAGGCCGTGGCTGCCGCCGTGGGCGCGCTGCTCGACGACCGCGAGCGGCGCGACGCGTACGGACGCGCGGGTCGCGAGCGCGCCGAGTCCCGGTACACCTGGCACAAGGTCGCCGCCGAGAGCGAGCGCGTGTACGAGCGCCTCGTCGCCGGCGCCGCGAACGGCCTCGCCGCGCCCGCCGTCGCGGCGACCGGGACCGACACGGCACCCGTGTCGAACGACCCCGTCGGGATCACCCCCGCCACGACCATCCCGGGCGCCCGTCCCGGACGCGCCGGACGGACCGCCCGCCCGACGCCCGCGGTGCTGCCGCACCCGACGGAGAGGACCGCACGATGACCATCGAGCAGCAGACCGGCACGCGTGAGCCGGAGACCGAGAGCGCCAGCGTCCGGACCGTCGTCGACCACATCGCCGCCTCGGTGCCCGTGATCGCCTCGCTCGTCGACCACAAGGACCACATCGCGGCGTGGGCGGACGACATCGCCGCGCGGCTCGTCGCCGGCCGTCGGCTGCTCGCCGCGGGCAACGGCGGCTCGGCGGCGGAGGCCCAGCACCTCACCTCCGAGCTGACCGGCCGCTTCGACGGGGACCGTCCGGCGTACTCGGCGATCTCCCTGCACGCCGAGAGCTCCGCCGTCACCGCGATCGGGAACGACTACGGCTACGACCAGGTCTTCGCCCGCCAGGTGACGGCGCACGCGCGCGCCGGTGACGTCGTCGTGCTGCTCAGCACGAGCGGCAAGAGCCCGAACCTGCTCCGCGCGGCCGAGGCCGCTCGGGCCGTCGGTGCACGCTCGATCGCGATGACCGGCCCCGGGCCGAACCCGCTCGCCGACGCGGTCGACGACGCGATCCGCATCGAGGGCCCCTCGGCCAACGTGCAGGAGGCGCAGCTCGTCCTCGTGCACGCCCTCTGCCGTGCGATGGAGCCGGCCCTCCGCCGCGGCGGCCGCCGGTGAGCGGCACGGAGCGCACCGCCAGCGCGACGCCGGGCTCCGGCGACGGCACCCGGCGTCGCATCGTCGTCGTCGGCGACACCCTGCTCGACGTCGACGTCTCGGGCACGAGCGAACGGCTCAGCCCGGACGCCCCCGTCCCGGTCGTCGACGTCCGGACCGACGACCGTCGTGCCGGTGGCGCCGGCCTGGTCGCCTCGATGCTCGTACGCGACGGCCACGACGTGACGCTCGTCACCGTGCTGAGCGACGACGATCGTGCCGACGAGATCCGCGCCCTGCTGCCCGACGTGCACGTCGTCGCCGGTCCGTCCGGTGCGCCGACCCCGGTGAAGACCCGCGTCCGCGTGGTCGACCACGCGCTCGTCCGCATCGACGAGGGGTGCGCCACCCCGCCCGTCCCTGGCACGACCGCCGAGATGACCGCGGCGCTCGAGGGCGCCGACGCGATCGTCGTCGCCGACTACGGCCGTGGCGTCGCGGCCGCCGACGGGCTCCGTACCGCCCTCGCCGCCGTGGCCCGCACGACGCCCGTGGTCTGGGACCCGCACCCGAAGGGTGCCTCCCCCGTCGCGGGCACCGCGGTCGTGACCCCGAACACCAGCGAGGCCCGGCGCTTCACCGACCTGTCCGGCGAGGGCGTGCCCTTCGCCACGGACGCCGCGGCCGAGCTCGTCCGGACCTGGGACGTCGACGCCGTCGCCGTCACGATGGGCGACCGCGGCGCACTCGTCGCCTCGCGTCGCAGCGGGGACGGCACCCGGCCGGCCGCGCTGGACAGCCGGTTCGTCCCGGCCCCGTCCGTCACCGCCGGCGACCCGTGCGGCGCCGGTGACCGCCTCGCCGCGGGCGTCGCCATCGCCCTCGCCGAGGGTGCCGACGTCGCGGAGGCCGTCGCCGCGGGCGTGCTCGCTGCCTCGGAGTACCTCGCAGCCGGCGGCGTGACCGCGCTGTTCGCCGACGACGGCCCGGCCCCGGTGCCCGTCCCCGGCGTGGACCGCGACGCGCTGCGCGTCGTGCACGACGTCCGCAGCGCCGGCGGGACCGTCGTCGCCACCGGCGGCTGCTTCGACCTGCTCCACGCCGGGCACGCCCGCACGCTCTCCGCAGCGCGGGCGCTCGGCGACTGCCTGGTGGTCTGCCTCAACTCGGACGACTCGGTGCGCGCCCTCAAGGGGCCGGAGCGCCCGATCATGACGCAGGACGACCGGGTCGAGCTGCTGCTCGCGCTCGACTGCGTCGACGCCGTGGTCGTCTTCGACGAGCACACCCCGGACGAGGCCCTCCGCCGCTTCCGCCCGGACGTCTGGGCGAAGGGCGGCGACTACGCCGCGAGCGAGCTCCCCGAGGCGGCGACGCTCGCCGAGTGGGGCGGTCGGGTCGTCACCGTCCCGTTCCACCCCGGTCGGTCCACCACGCGGCTCGCCGCGGCACTCGCCGCGGTCGGCTGAGGACCCACCCCGACCACACGTCGGACGGGAGGCACGGCGCACCGCCGCCACGGGCCTCCCGTCCGTCACCGGTCACCACACACGTCCCGTCGGCACCGCCGACGGACCGGCACCACGCCACTCCCGGAAGGAAGTCCATGCCCGTCCCCACCACCCCCATCGGTCGCGTCCTCGTCACCGGCGGCGCCTCCGGTCTCGGCGCGGCCGTCGTCGCCGCGGTCGTCGAGGCCGGCGGCACCCCCATCGTCCTCGACCTGCGCGTCGACGGCGTCCCGGAGGGCACCGACGCCGTCGCCGTGGACGTCACGGACACCGAGGCGACCGAGCGCGCCGTCCGCGAGGCCGCGGAGCGCCACGGCGGACTCGACGCCGTCGTCACCGCCGCGGGCATCGACAAGCCCGCGCCGATCGGCGGGATCTCCTCGGGCGACTGGGAGCGCATCGTCGGGGTCAACCTGCTCGGCACCGCCGCCGTGGTGCGCGCCGCGCTGCCCGCCCTCGAGGCGACGCACGGCCGCGTCGTGACGATCTCGTCGTCGCTCGCGCTCAAGGGCGTCGGCGACGGCACGGCCTACTCGGCGTCGAAGTTCGGCGTGCGCGGCTTCTCGCAGGCGCTGGCCGCCGAGACCGCCGGGCGCATCGGTGTGACGAACATCATCCCCGCCGGCATGCGCACCGCGTTCTTCGAGGGCCGGACCGAGCAGTACAAGCCGGGCCCGGACGCGCAGCTCATCGAGCCGGAGTACGTGGCGAACTCGATCCTGTTCGCGCTGTCGCAGCCGGCCGGCTGCGAGATCCGCGAGCTGTCGATCATGCCCGCGACGGAGCCCAGCTGGCCGTAGGCCCGGCTGACGACGGAACGGGAGGCGCGGTGCCGGTCGGTACCGCGCCTCCCGCCGTTCGGTCCAGCTACCCGGCTGTCCGCTCGGTCTGCCCGCTCGGTCTGCCCGCTGGGTCTGTCCGCTCGGTTCTCCGGGCGGACCCGATCCGTCACGCTCGGCGCCGCCCCGCGACGGATCGCGCCCGCTCGGCGCAGTGCGCGTGGCACGTCCCGCCCGATCGCGCGGTTCCCGACGGGGTCGGAGCCGGCGTCCGGGTGCACTCCTGCGCCGGCTCAGACGACCGGTGCGGCCGTTCGCTCCCGGGGTCGCACGGTCGCGAGGAGGTCCTCGACGTCGGTGATCACGGCCTCGGGCTGGACCTCGTCGACGTACGACGGGTCGTGCTCGCAGCGCTCAGCGGTCCACCCGACCTGGGTCACGTCGATGCCGCACACCGGGCAGCGCGTGACGAAGGACATGTGCACCCGGTGCCGTCCGCGGTCGATCGGGCCCGCGTTCACCACGTTGCCGAACCAGAACACGCCGACCGTGGGGGTGCCGACCGCGACGGCGAGGTGCCGCGGGCCGGAGTCGTCGCCGACCATGACGTCAGCGCCCGCGAGCACCGCGGGGAGCTCCGCGAGCGGCAGGGCGTCGGTCAGGTCGTGGAGACGGTCGTGCAGGGCCACCGGCACGGCACCGCGGATGGCCTGCGCCGCCGGCACGTCCGTCGCGTCGCCGACGAGCACGACGTCGTCGCCGGCGTCGAGCCGCGCGGACACCACGGCTGCGAACCGCTCGGGGCTCCACCGGCGCCGCGGGTCGGTCGCGCCGGGGTGCACGGCCACCAGGTGGCCGGCGACGCCGAGGCGGTCGCGCACGGCACGGCGCTCCTCGGCGCCCACGTGCACGTGCGGGTCCAGGGTGACCGGTGCGGCACCGGCGAGCGAGACGACCTCGAGCCCGCGGAGCACCTCGTGCTGGTAGTAGACGTAGCGGACCCACCGCTCCAGGACCTCGGCGTCCTCGGTCGCGGTGCCGACGGTGTGCGGTGCGGCGAGGCGCAGCAGGAACGGGTTCGAGTTCCGACCGCCGCCGTGCAGCTGGACGGCGAGGTCGAACCGGCCGCGGAGCCGCGACTCGAAGTCGTGCAGCGCCGGCGCACCCTCCCCGGCGTCGCGCACCCCGGGCGACACCGGGAGTTCCTCGAACGCGTGCACCGCGTCGGTCCGTCCGCGCAGGACCGCCGGGGCCAGCGGGCTCCCGAGCAGCGTGATGCGGGCGTCGGGGTACGCGGCGTGCAGCGCCTCGATCGCGGGGACCGCGAAGAGCAGGTCCCCCAGGCCACCGCCGCGGAGCACCGCGATCTCCCGGACGTCGTCGAAGCGTTCTCCACCGTTGCCGATCAGTTGCACCACACCCGTCTACCGGAACCGAGCCGAGAGCGCTGCCGGGCCGACGCCGTCCCGGACCCGTCCGGTGCGCTCTCCGGACCGAGCACCCGAAACCGGCGCCCCGCACAGGTCCCCGGGAGCAGCGTGGAACCGTACGCCCGTCTCCGGAAGGACACCATGACCCTCGCCACCCCGTCAGCGACCGCGACCGACACCGACCACCTGGTCGTCACCGACCCCGTCGACGGGTCGATCGCCACGACGACCCCGCGCTCCACGAGCGAGGACGTCGCGAACGCTGTCGCGCGCGCACGGGCGGCCGCACCCGCGTGGGCGCGCACCGCACCGGCTGAGCGCGGAGCCCTGCTGCACGCAGCAGCAGCGCACCTCCGCGACCACGCCCAGGAGCTCGCCGACCTGAACACCCGGGAGACCGGGAAGGTGCCCGGCGACGCGATGGGCGGCGTGCAGGCCGGCATCGGGACGCTCGTGCAGTACGCCGAGCTCGGCCCGGTCCACCGCGGCGAGGCGCTCCGCGGGCAGTTCGGTGCGGCCGACTGGTCGGTCCCCCACCCCCGCGGCGTGGTGCTCGCCCTGACGCCGTGGAACGACCCGGTGGCCGTGGCGCTCGGGATCCTCGGTGCCGCGCTCGTCACCGGGAACACCGTGGTGCACAAGGGCAGCGAGCGGTGCCCCGGCACGATCGCCCGGCTGAACACGCTGCTGGCCGAGGTCCTGCCGGAGGGCGTCCTGGTGGGCGTCGACGGTGACGCCTCGACCGGCGAGGCGCTGCTCGGGCAGGACGGCATCGACGTGTACGCCCACGTCGGCTCCACCGCCACCGGCGACCGCCTCTCCGAGGTCGCCGCGAGCACGCGCGCGCACGTCATCCGCGAGAACGGCGGCAACGACGCGGTCGTCGTGGACGCCGACGTGGACCCCGCGTGGGCCGCCGCACAGGTCGCGCTCGGCGCCTTCGCGAACACGGGTCAGATCTGCACGAGCGTCGAGCGCGTCTACGTGCACCGCGACGTCGCCGAGGAGTTCACCGCGGCGCTCGTCGCCGAGGCGGAGCGACGGACGGCGTCGCACGCCGCCGAGTTCGGCCCGCTCGTCGACGACCGGCTCCGCGGCACGGTGCAGGCGCACGTCGACGACGCCGTGCAGCGCGGCGCCACCGTGCGCACGGGCGGGACGACGCCCGGCGGTGTCGGCACGTTCTACCCGGCCACCGTCCTGACCGACTGCACCGACGACATGCTCGTGATGACCGAGGAGACCTTCGGCCCCCTCGCACCGGTCCGCGTCGTCGAGTCGTTCGACGAGGGCCTGCGCCTCGCCGCGGCCGACCGGTACGGCCTCGCGGCGACGGTGCTCACCGGCGACACCGGTCACGCCCTCCGCGCCGCAGCCGAGCTCCCCGTCGGCACCGTCAAGGTGAACGCGGTGTTCGGCGGGGCACCGGGTGGCAGCGCCCAGCCGCGCGGGGCCTCGGGCGCCGGCTTCGGCTACGGCCCGCACCTGCTCGACGAGATGACGACCACCACCGTCGTGCACCTCGAGTCCGCCCCCGCACGCACCACCGGAGGAACCCGATGACCGCCGACGTCCGCCTCGTCCGCGACCTGGTCGCCTCGGTCGACGACCGCGAACCGCTCGTCGTCGTCGTCGGCGACTGCATCCTCGACCGATGGACCGTCGGCGAGGCCGAGCGCGTCTCCCGCGAGGCCCCGGCGCCCGTGGTCCGTGTGACCGAGACGGTCGCCGTCCCGGGCGGCGCCGCGAACACGGCGGTGAACGCCCGCGCCCTCGGCGCCCGCGTCCGCATGGTCGGACTCATCGGTGACGACGAGTCCGGACGCGTCCTCCGCGACCGGCTCGAGACCGCCGGCGTCGACACGACCCACCTGGTCGAGGTCGCCGGTGCCCGCACCACCACGAAGTCGCGGGTGGTCGGCGGCGACCGCGTGGTCGTCCGCGTCGACGAGATCGCGGCCACGCCGGACGCGCACGCGGGTGCCCGCCTCGGCGAGGCCGTCGCACGCGCCGTCCGGGGCGCCGACGCCGCCGTGGTGTGCGACTACGGCCTCGGTGTGCAACCCGAGGACGTCGTGCCCGTGCTCGACCGCGACCGCCCCGGTGCCGTCGTCGTCGATGCCCACGACCTGACGCGATGGGCCGACCTGCACCCCGACCTGGTCACCCCGAACGCCGGCGAGACCGCCGGCCTGCTCGGTCGCGACCTCGGAGCCGGATCGGCCCGGGTCCCGGTCGTCGTGGACGCCCGGCAGGAGGTCCTCGCCCGCAGCGGCGCCCGTGCGGCGGTCGTCACCCTCGACCGCGACGGCACCGTCCTGCTCGAGCCCGGCGCGGACCAGGCCTTCCGCACCCGCGCGACGCCGGCGTCCGAGCAGCAGGCATCCGGCGCGGGCGACACGTTCTGTGCCGCCGCCACGGTCGCCCTGGCCGTGCGTGCTCCGCTCCGTGACGCGATCGCGGTGGCGCAGGCCGCCGCCGACGTCGTGGTCCGCGAGGCGGGCACCTCGGTCTGCACCGCCGCGGCCCTGATCGACTCCGTGACGGCCCCCGCCGCGACCGTGGTCGACCACGACGACCTCGCCCTGGCCGTCGACGCCGCCCGTGCCGCCGGCCGTCGCGTGGTCTTCACGAACGGCTGCTTCGACGTCGTGCACCGCGGGCACACCACCTACCTCCGGCAGGCCCGCGAGCTCGGCGACCTGCTCGTGGTCGCCCTCAACGACGACGACTCGGTCCGCCGGCTGAAGGGTCCGGAGCGTCCGATCAACACCGCCGAGGACCGGGCGGGCGTGCTCGCCGCCCTCGCCTGCGTCGACCTCGTGACCGTCTTCGCGACGGACACCCCGATCCCGCTCATCGAGCGCCTGCGCCCCGAGGTCTACGTCAAGGGCGGCGACTACTCCCCCGAGATGCTCGAGGAGACGGGGGTCGTCCGGGCGTACGGCGGTGAGGTCGTGATGGTCGACTACGTGCCGGAGCACTCGACGACCGCGGTCGTGCGGCGCATCCGCGAGGCCACCGCCGCCGCGGCCGCAGCCGCCGGCACGGCCCCGGCGACCGACACCGCGGACTCCACGGCACCCGCCGTCGAGCCCGACCCGGCACCGTGACCGCCGCCCGCTGGTCCGGTGCCTGGGCACGCCCCCGGACGGACGACCGCGGTCCGGCCGAGGTCGACGTCCTGGTGCCGACCGTCGGGCGGTCGGCCGAGCTCGCGACGACGCTCGCCGGGCTCGCGGCACAGACCGACGTCGACCTGCGCCTGGTCCTCAGCGACCAGTCAGCGGGCCAGGACGCCGCCTCCGAACCGGCGGTGGCCGCCATGCTCCGCGTCCTGGAGGCACAGGGCCGTCCCGTCACGCTCCTCGCCCACCCGGAACGGCGTGGTCTGGCGGAACACCGCCAGCACCTCCTCGACCACGCGACCGCTCCCGCGGTGCTCTACCTCGACGACGACGTCTGGCTCGAACCGGGCACCGTCCGCCGGATGCTCGACGCGCTCCGCGACCTGGGGTGCGGCTTCGTCGGCAGCGCCGTCCAGGGCCTGTCGTACCTGGAGGACCGTCGACCGCACGAGACCGCCGTGTTCGAACCGTGGGACGGCCCGGTCGTGCCCGAGGTCGTGCGCCGCGGGACGCCCGGCTTCGACCGACTGTCGCTGCACAACGCCGCGAACCCGGCACACGTCGCAGCGGAGCTCGACGTCGAGACCGGAGGGTGGGTGCCCTACCGGGTCGCCTGGGTCGGCGCGTGCGTCGTCTACGACCGTGACGCCCTCGAACAGGTGGGGGGCTTCCGGTTCTGGGACGCCCTGCCCCCGCAGCACTCCGGCGAGGACGTCGTCGCGCAGTGGCGGGTGATGGAGCGCTTCGGCGGCGCGGGCATCCTGCCGTCCGGCGCCGTGCACCTCGAGAGCCCGACCACCGTGACCGATCGCCGGGTCGACGCTCCCGACGTCCTGTTCGACGACCACGAGACGAGCACGCACCGGCGCTGACGTGCTCCGGCGCTGCCCCGCTCCGGCGGGGCAGGACCGGGGCACGTCAGCCCTCGTCGGGGGTCCCCTGCCCCGCGCCCGCGATCGTCGCCGCGTCGATCCCCAGCTCCTGGGACAGGAACCGCCACATCCACGCGAGCGCGACCGCGTTGGTGAGGGTCGGGACGCCCTGCGCGATCTGCGTCGCGACACCGTCGCTGTAGGCCGCGAGTCGCAGCGCCACGACCTCCGGGCCGTCGTCGGTGTGGAACACGCCGTCGGCGAGCCCGCGCTCGACCACACGGACGAGGCACGCCTCCCACACGCGGATCCGTTCGGCGTACTCCGCTGCGACCTCCGGCCGTCGGGCGACGGCGGTCCAGTAGTCCGACCAGATGCGCCAGTGCTGCCGGACCTGCTCGGTGTCGCCGAACAGTGGTCCGACGAGCATCCGGAGTCCGACCACGGGGTCCGGCTCGGCGTCCACCGCGGCGACGATCGCACCGTAGAAGCGCTCCGTCTCGAGCACGACGACCTCGTTGAGGATCTCCGCGACGCTGCCGAAGTGGTAGGTCACCGTGCCGACCGACACGTCCGCCGCCGCCGCGATGTCGCGGAGGCCCGCCGCGCCGACGCCGCGCTGCACGATGACCGCGCGCGCCGCGTCGACGATCATCGCCCGGCGCACCTCCGGACGCTGCCGGACGCGGGAGGCCCCGGTCACGCCGACGTCCTCGGGACCTCGTCGGTGAAGGTGTGCTCGGCGACGAGCACCTCGGGCGCTCCGGTCGCGCCGTCGCGGGCCCAGGCGCGCACGGTGTTCACCAGATGGAAGGCGTCGGCCGTCGCGGTCACGTCCGACGTCGTCTCGACCCGTGCTGCCCACTCCGGCTGTTCGAGACCGATCGCCCAGCGCGAGGTGGCACGAGCGCTCGTCGGGTCGTCCTGTCGGATCCGGTACGTCTCGCGCGCGTCCTCGGTGAAGACGAGCCCGTCCGGGTAGACGCGCCCGCCGCCGTACCCCGGGTCGACGTCGAGGGTCCACTCCCCCGTCTCCACGTCGTGCGTGACGGTCCGCTGCGGCAGCGGGTCGACGGGCGAGGTCCGCTCGATCGCGAGTGGGGTCGACCGGATCGGCTCCTCGAACCGCACACCGTCGTCCGTCGCCCTCGTCCACGTGGGCAGTGTGACGGACGACGCCGCCGGGTCGAGCGTCACGGTCGCCGCGGCACCGTGCGGCCAGACCCAGGGCCAGTACGACGAGGACACCGCGAGCCGCACCCGGTGGCCCGCGGCGAAGCGGTGTCCGGTCGAGACGAGCCGGACGTCCAGCTCGGTCGGCACGCCGGGCTCGAGCGGGTCGGCACGGTCGGCTCCGGCCCGCTTCGCGGCGTTGCACACGCCGCGGGTCACGAGTGTGGAGGACCCGTCCGGCGCGACGTCGCACAGCCGGACCGTGAGCGTCGCCCGCGGGAGGTCGCTCGTCACGGTGAGGCGCACCGTGACGTTGCCGAGGACGTCGAACGCCTCGTCGACGGGCAGGTCGAAGCACACCGAGCGGCCGTCCTCGGCGCGCTGGTCCGGCGGCAGGTCGGTGGCGTTGCCGAACGGGAAGAACCGACCGGCGTCGACCCCGGTGTGCTGCGGCGACCGCACGACCACCGGGCCGTCCCCACCACCGCGCAGCAGGTCGAGGGGGACCGTGCGGTCGGCGGAGGCGGTCGACGGCCAGGCCTCGGCGGCGACCCACCGACCCCGACGCTCGGCGTAGTGGGTGGCGGGGGCCTCGCCCTCGTTGATCCAGGCGCGGAGGGCCGGGTCGTCCTCGACCCCGGTGTCGACGTCCTGCAACCACCGGTCCCACCACCGGAGCGTCTCCTGCAGGAACCCGATGGACGGCCCCGGCGCGAGACCGCGGTCCGGGTACTGGTGCGACCACGGACCGACGATGCCCTTCACCGGTGCGTCGACGTGCTCCACCAGGCGGAGCACGGCGTCCCGGTAGGGGTCCGCCCACCCGCCGACCGCGAGCACCGCTGCCCGGATCGCGGAGTGGTCCTCACCGGCGCTGCCGTGCCGCCAGTAGTCGTCGCGCTCCTGGTGCGACAGCCACACGGGGGTCATCGGCCGGTTCCGGTCCAGCCGTGCCCGCCACCGGTCGACCCAGTCCGGCCCGACGACCTCGGGACGCGGCGGCCGCGAGTTGAAGGCGAACATGGTGGCGCCCCAGGCCGTCATGTCGATGCCGAGGACCGCACCGCCGACGTAGTGCACGTCGTTGTCGTACCGGTCGTCGGTCGAGCACACGGTGACGATCGCCCGCAGGGCCGCCGGGGCCCGTGCGGCGAGCTGCATCGCGTTGAAGCCACCCCACGAGATGCCGAACATCCCGACCGCACCCGAGGACCACGGCTGCGCGGCGAGCCACGCGATGACCGCCTCGCCGTCGCGGAGCTCCTGCTCGCTGTACTCGTCGTCGAAGAAGCCGTCCGACGACCCCGTGCCGCGGATGTCGACCCGGACCGACGCGTACCCGTGCTGCGCGTACCAGGGGTGCCGTTCCGAGTCGCGGGGGGCGGTCCAGTCGTCGAGCCGGTACGGCAGGTACTCCAGGAGCACCGGCAGCGGTCCGTCGGGGTCGGCGGGAGCCCAGGTGCGCGCGTGCAGCCGGACGCCGTCGGGCATCGGGATCCACTCGTCCCGGACCGTGACGCCCTCGGGCAGCTGCGGGTCGGGGCCGATCGCGGTCAGGTGCGGGGTGCTCATGCGTCCTCCCAGTTCCTCGTGCGGTGTCCGTCGCCGTGGTCCGTCCAGCCCGGGGCGTCCCGCCAGCGCTGCACGCCGTCGCCGACGTCGGGGAGCTCGGTCTGCCCCGGTTCGAGCGTCGCCCGCAGCAGGGTGCGCGTGTACGGGTGGTTCGTCCCGGTGAAGACGCGCTCGGTCGGGCCGACCTCGACGATGCGCCCGCCGGTCATCACCGCCACCCGGTCGGCGACGCCCCGCACGACGGCGAGGTCGTGGCTGATGAACAGGCAGCTCAGCCCGCGCTCGCGGCGGAGGCCGTCGAGCAGCGCGAGGATCCCGGCCTGGACCTGCACGTCCAGCGCCGTGGTGATCTCGTCGGCGATCACGAGCCGGGGCTCGGCTGCCAGTGCGCGGGCGATGCCCACGCGCTGCCGTTGTCCGCCGGACAGCTGCGCCGGCAGCCGGTCGGCGTACTCGGGGCCGAGTCCGACCTGCGTGAGGAGTTCGCCGACGCGCGCCCGCGAGGAGCTCCCGGTGAACAGCCGGAGCGGCCGACCGACGGCGGCACCGACGGTGCGACGGGGGTTGAGCGAGGTGTCGGCGTTCTGGAACACGAGCTGCACGGCACGTCGGAGCTCCTGCGACCGCGCCGCGACCGGTTCGCGGAGGTCACCGCGCACCGTGCCGTCGTCGTAGGTGAACGAGCCCGACTCGGCGGGCACGAGACCGGCGAGGGTCGTCGCGAGCGTGGACTTCCCGCTGCCCGACTCCCCCACGACCGCGAGGGTCTCGCGCGGCGCGATGGCGAACGAGACACCGTCGACGGCGGCCGGCAGGCCGCGTCGGTACCGGACCACGAGGTCCTGGGCGTCGACGACGGGGCGCTCGACCGGCGGCTCGACCGGTGACCCGGGAGGCACGCTGCCGGTCGCGGTGTCGGCGACCGTCCCGGGGACGCTCGCGTCGCGCCGGGGGCGGTCCGCGCCTCCCGTCCGGCGCTGCTCCGGTCGTCGCTGCTCCGGCCGTCGGCCGTCCGGTACCGCGGCGAGCAACGCGCGGGTGTACTCGTGCTGCGGCGTGGCGAAGAGCGCCGCCGTCGCGGCGTGCTCGACGACCTCACCGGCGCGCATGACGGCGATCTCGTCCGCCATCGCGGACACCACCCCGAGGTCGTGGCTCACGAGCAGCACGGCCATGCCGAGCTCGCGGCCCAGGTCGGCGACGAGGTCGAGGACGGCCGCCTGCGTGACCACGTCCAGCGCGGTCGTCGGTTCGTCGAGCACCAGGACGCGCGGGCGCGCGGCGACCGCCATGGCGATGGCGACGCGCTGCTGCTGCCCACCGGAGAGCTGGTGCGGGAAGCGCCGGACGATGGTGTCGGGGTCGGGGAGCCGGACGAGCCGCAGGAGCTCCACGACGCGGTCGGGCCCGTCGGGCTCGCCGTGTGCGCGCAGGGCCTCGCGGACCTGTTCCCCGACGCGCATCGACGGGGTGAGCGCCTGCCCGGCGTTCTGCGCCACCACCGAGGCCGTCCCGCCCCGCAGCGCCCGACGCCCCGCGGCCGAGAGGGCGAAGACGTCCTGACCGTCGACGAGGACGCGGCCGTCGGTGATGCGCGACCCGGCGCGCAGGTGTGCGAGCAGGGTGCGGGCCACGGTGGACTTGCCGCTGCCCGACTCACCGACGAGGCCGAGCGTGCGACCAGCGGCGACGCTGAAGGACACGCCGCGTACGACGGGCACCGTGCGACGCCCGGCGGCGTAGGACACGGCGAGGTCCTCGACGCGCACGAGCGGCCGCTGCTCGGGCTCCCCCGCCTGCGGGCGGTGGACGGTCTGCTGGTCGGTCATGCGCCCGCTCCCTGCTGTGCGCGGTCGACGCCGAGCGACTTGGCCAGCCCGTCGGCGGCGAGGTTGAGGCCGACGACGAGCGTCGCCAGCGCCACGATCGGCGCGAGGGTGCCGAGCGGCACCACGGTCAGCGCCGTCCGGTTCTCCTGCACCATGAGCCCCCAGTCGGGCGTCGGTGGGTTCGCCCCGAAGCCGAGGAAGGACAGCGACGCGACGAGCAGGACGATCCAGGACGCCCGCATGGCGAACTCGACGAGGACGACGTCGAGCACGTTCGGCAGGATCTCACGGAACACGATCGACACGGCGCGCTCGCCGCGGGCGCGGGCAGCGGTGACGTAGTCCTGCGTGATCACCGTCCGCGCGGCACCACGGACGACGCGGGTGACGGCGGGTGCGTAGACGACGGTCACCGCGAGCACGATGACCCAGAGTCCGGCGTCGAAGACGGTCACGACGACGAGGAGCGCGAGGATCGAGGGCACGCTGAGCAGCGCGTCGACCACGCGCATGACGACCTCGTCGAACCAGTTGTCCGCGTACGCCGTGACGCAGCCGACCACGGTACCGACGGCGACGGCGATGGTGGTGGCGAGGAAGGTCACGAGGAGCGCGTACCGGCCGCCGTTGAGCGTGCGCGACAGCAGGTCGCGTCCGTACTGGTCCGTGCCGAGCCAGTGGGCCCAACTCGGGCCGGCGAGCACGTCCGTGGCGTCCGTCGCGACGGGGTCGTGTCCGGCGATGACGGGCGCGAGCACCGCCAGCACGAGGTGCACGGCGATGAACGCGAGGCCGACGCCGAGTGCCGTCGAGCTGCGGAACGGCGCGACGGCCGCGCCGAGGACGCTGCGGGAGCGTGGGGCGACGGCGGTCATGCGTGGGCCTTCCGTGTGCTGCGGACCGGGCGGGTCCGGGTGCGGCGCTGCCGCGTGCGGAGCTTCGGGTCGAGTGCGAGGGCGACGAGGTCGGCCGCGAGGTTGCAGACGACGTAGACGAGGGCGCTCAGCAGCGCGATCGCCTCGATGGTCGGCAGGTCGCGGTTCGAGACCGACTCGAGCATGAGCTTGCCCATGCCCGGGTAGTTGAAGACGTTCTCCACGACCACCACCCCGCCGAGCAGCCAGGCGACGTTGAGCGCGATGACGTTGAGCGTCGGCAGCAGCGCGCTCGGCAGTGCGTGCTTCCACACCACCCTGCGCATCGTCAGGCCCTTGAGCTCGGCGGTGGTCACGAACTCGGACGCCATCACGTCGATGGTCGACGAGCGCGCGGTGCGGAGGATGTACGCCGCCATCGCGAGCGTCAGCACGACGATCGGCAGCCAGACGGTCGGCAGGAGTTCCGCGACGGTGGCGTCGCTCCCGCGGAGCACGACGGCCGGGAACACCGGCAGGCCGATCGCGAACAGCAGCACCAGGACGGTCGCGACCATGAACTCGGGGACGCTCATCACGAGGAGGCTGACGGTCGAGACGATCCGGTCGGTCGCACGACCGCGGCGGACACCCGCGAGCACGCCGAGCGCGAGCGACAGCGTCACGCCGACCAGCATCGCCGGGAGGGCGATGAGCATGCTGTTCCGGAACGCCGTGAGGAGCGTCGGCGCCACCGGCTCGCCGCTGACGAGCGACGTGCCGAAGTCGCCGTGTGCGGCGCCGGCGAGCCACTGCAGGTACCGGAGCCAGACGTTCTCGTCGAGTCCGAGGGTCGCCCGGAGCTGCTGGACCGCCTCGGGCGTCGCGTTCTGCCCGAGCAGCTGCTGCGCGACGTCGCCGGGCAGCGCCTGCACCGCGAGGAACACGAACAGTGATGCGAGGACCACCGTCAGCACGGCGATGCCGAGTCGACGGAGGGCGGGGACGAGGACGTTCATCGGCGCAGTCCGATCCGGAGCCAGTCGAACTCGAAGCCGTACTCCGAGTAGTTGACGACGTCGCGGGACAGCCCGACCAGGCGGTCCCCGAACATCGGGGTCATGTCGGCGCCGTCCTCGACGACGAGCCGCTGGGCGTCCTGGTAGAGCGTCCGGCGCTTCGCGTCGTCCATCTCGGCGCGGGCGTCGTCGAGGAGCGTGTCGAAGGTCGGGTTCGACCAGGCGCTCTCGTTGTAGGAGGATCCGGTGCGGAAGATCTGGTTGAGCAGCTGGTCGATCGGTCGCCCGGTGAACCAGTAGCTCACCATGAGCGGCTTCTGCATCCAGATCTGGGTGTAGTAGGAGTCGGCGCTCGCGTTCCGGATCGTCAGCCGGATGCCCGCGTCGGCGACCGCGTCGCGGTAGGCCACCGCCATCGGGGTGAAGACCGACTCGTAGGACGACGTGTAGATGGACGTGCGGAGCCCCTCGGCACCGGCGGCCCGGAGCAGTGCGCGCGCCTTGTCCGGGTCGTGTTCGCGGTGCTCGTCGACGAAGGCGGCGAGCTGCGGCGGCACCGGGTTGTCCCAGCCGGGCGCCCCCGTGCCCTGCAGGGCCGTGTCGACGATCGTCCGCGGGTCGTACGCGAGCTTCATCGCCTGTCGGACCCTCGGGTCGGCGAACTCGTCGCTCGTCGCGAGCATCGGGATCGTGTACCACTGCGCGTTCGTGGAGCGGGCGATCGTCGCTCGGTCCGAGGCCGCGACGACCCGGGCGGTGGCGAAGTCGAGGTTCGTCTGCGAGATGAGGTCGACCTGGCCCGCGAGCAGGGCGTTGACGCGCGCGGTGGTGTCCTGGACGGAGAAGAAGTCGATGCCGTCGAGCGTCGGGCGGCCCGCGAAGTGGTCCTCGAACGCCTCGACGCTCCCGGCACCGGCGGGCGTGAAGGAGGAGAGGCGGAAGGGACCGGTGCCGATGCCCGTCCGGCCGATGTCCGCGACGGCGCCCGCCGGCACGATGTAGCACTGGTAAGCGGTGAGCAGCGACGGGAACTCGGCGTTCGGCTTCGTGAGCGCGAAGCGGAGCGTGTGCGGGTCGACCGCGGTCATCGACGAGGCGTCCATGACCTCACCGAGGACCCCGGCCTGCGGCGACGCGGTCGCCTCGTCGAGGATGTGCCGGATGCTCGCGATCGCGTCGTCCGCGGTGAACCGTGCGCCGTCGTGGAAGCGCACGCCACGCCGGAGACGGAACGTCCACTCGGTGCCGTCGGCGTTCGCGGACCACTCCTCGGCGAGGTCGGGTACGGTCGTCCCCTGCTCGTCGAGCCTGACCAGCCGGTTGTACAGGGCACCGAGGTACTCGTAGGCGGACAGCGAGCTGGCCGAGTCGAGTGTCTCCGCGGCGGAGGCAGCGGGGCGTGCCACCCGGAGCCGTCCCCCCGCTCGGGTCGCGCCGGTCACGGCGGCCTCGGGCAGCGCCGCGGTGCCGGCTGCCGCGCCGGAGCTGCACCCGGTGAGCGTGAGCAGGCCGAGCCCGGCCAGCCCGGCGGCACCGGTCAGCAGTGTGCGCCGGCTGGGACCGCGGACGTCGCGGTCGTCGTGGACGATGGGTTGCATTCGGGGTGACCCCTCCTGGTAATCGTTCCGGTGAACGATAGAGGGAGTCAGCTCGGAGCGCGAGCCCCGCTCCTCGGCCCGACGGCCGCTCGGCGCCCCCTCGATGCCCGTGGGCGCACCGATCCGAGGGCATCGGTACGCTGGTGACGACGCGCTCCAGTGTTTACCGATCCGTTACACGGCGGGTCCGCGGGAGCGCCGGACCGAGCGGGACGGCGGGGAGCCGCCGCACCGAGACGAGGAGCTTCCATGGCGACGTTCACCCGGGGCTTCGGCGGCCGCCGCGACGACCGCGACGACCCGCGCATCCCGCCCGGACAGACCCTCGTGCGCGACTGGCCGGTGCTCTCCGCCGGGGCCACCCCCGACATCGAGCCGGCCGACTGGAGCTTCTCCATCCGCACCGAGACGGGGCTCCGCACCTGGACCTGGGACGAGGTGCACGCCCTCGGCGTCGAGGACGTCACCGTCGACATCCACTGCGTCACCCACTGGACGAAGCTCGACATGCCCTGGCGTGGCGTCTCCCTCGACCGCCTGTTCGCGGACGTCGAGACCTCGCTCGACTTCTGCACGGTGCACAGCTTCGGGGGCTACACGACGAACGTGCCACGCGCCGAGCTGCTCGGTGGACGGTCGTGGATCGCCTTCGAGGCCGACGGCGCGCCCCTCACCCCCGAGCACGGTGGCCCGGCCCGCCTGCTCGTGCCCCACCTGTACTTCTGGAAGAGCGCGAAGTGGGTGCGCGGCATCGTCATGCAGGCCGAGGACGAGCCGGGCTTCTGGGAGAACGCCGGCTACAACATGCACGGCGACCCCTGGAAGGAGGAGCGGTACTGGTGAGCGGTCCCTCCCCCGTCGACGGCCTGGAGGCGCGGACCGCCCCGAGCGCGTCGGCCCCCGCCCGCAGACGGCCGGCCTGGCACGCCGCCACGGTCGCCTCCGTCGCACCGGAGACCCCGGTCGCGCGCCGCATCGTCCTCGACGTCCCGACCTGGCCGGGCAACGACCCGGGGCAGCACCTCGACCTGCGCCTCACCGCCGAGGACGGCTACCAGGCGTCGCGCTCCTACTCGATCGCCTCGTCCGGTGCGGGCACCCGGGTGACGCTCGCGGTCGACCGGGTCGAGGGCGGCGAGGTCTCCCCGTTCCTGGTCGACGCGATCGAGGTCGGCGACGCCCTCGACGTGCACGGGCCCCTCGGCGGGTGGTTCGTGTGGCGGCCCGGTGCGTCGACGAGGCCCGTGCAGCTGATCGCCGGCGGGTCGGGCATCGTCCCGCTGCTCCCGATGGTCACCGCGCACGCCGAGGCCGCCGACCGGACGCCGTTCCGGCTGCTGTACGCCACCCGCACGCCGGAGGACGTGTTCTTCCGCGAGGAGCTCGCGGACGCCCTGCGCGCGGCCGCGCCGCTCGAGGTCACGCACGTGTACAGCCGACGCGCTCCGGAGGGGTCCGACGAACCCGTGGGGCGTCTCACACGGGAGCGACTCGATCGGGCCGTCCTGCCGCCCGGGTCCGGAGCGCTCGTCTACGTCTGCGGGTCGACCCCGTTCGTCGAGCAGGTGCTGCGGTGGCTCGGCGAGCTCGGCCACGACCTGTCCGACGTCCGAGCAGAGCGCTTCGGCGGCGCGTGACAGTCCTGGTCGTCCCGGTTCTCCGAGGAGACCGGGCCTGAGACGACGAAGGCCCTGGTCGGTGACCAGGGCCTTCGTGTTCCGAGCGGATGACGAGATTCGAACTCGCGACCCTCACCTTGGCAAGGTGATGCGCTACCACTGCGCCACATCCGCGTACACGCACACTCTACCCCGAACCGTTCCCGCGACCGTGATCCACGGCGCAGCCGGGCGCGTCGCACGCACCGTCGATCGCCGTCGGGTGCGGGATTGCGGGAAACCGCAAGCCTCGGACGCCGACCCATCCGAGCCGCCGTCGGCTCCGGATGCTTCCTCGGTGCCCCGAGTCCGTCCGGGCGGGGCGCCGGGGCCACCCACCCCTCGTCCGGCCGATCGCGGCGACCCGAACCCTGCGAGCGGCCGGACGGTCCCGGACTCCCAGGCCGACCGGGTTCACTCGGGGCATGAGCTACGTGCACGACAACCCCGGTGGCACCGAGGCACACGGTGTGGACCTGATCGACGGCGACTCGCCGGCCGTCCGCATCCTCGTGCACGGCAACCTGCCGACGACCATCGAGCACGAGGGTCGCACCTGGCTCGCCACGGGCGACGCGCACGACGACGGCGACCCGTCCGCTCCCCCGATCGCGATCTACCGGCCGGTCTGACGAGCACCGTCCGCGCCCGTCGTCGGGCTGGCGTGTCCTGTCAGGCGGGCGTCTTCCATCAGCCCGGCGCTGTCGCAGCTGCCTGGCTCAGCAGGGCGACCACCGTCAGGTACAGCCCGGAGGAGAGGACCGCCCCGGGCAGCAGGGCGACGACGGCGACCGGGATCGCCCACAGCTGGTGCGCCCCGGGGTTCCCGTCAGGTGGCGTGCTCGCCATGGCGGCGAACGAGGACGCGGAGACGAGCACCGCGAACGCCGCCGTCATGCAGACGATCGGCCACGACCGGTAGCCGCCGGAGAACATCGGGACGAGGAGCGGCAGGAAGAACATCGCCGGAGCAGCGGTGAAGCCGATGCGGGAGACGATCCGGTAGGTCCGCCGGTCATCGGTCACGAGCTCCCCGCTCCCCGGAGTTCCGCGACGCTCCCGTCGAAGCAGGTCGATTCCGCGGTCACGCTGTAGCGCTGGGGGAAGGCGTTGAACCCGATCGACGTCACGGGCCCTCCGGCACCGCGGACGCCGAGCAGGGGGTCCGCCGATCCGCTCGCGAAGCGCTCGATGGTGATCTCGAGTTCGTTCCACGCCTGATCGACCCGTTCGACGTCAGCGGCCGGGTCCACTCCCCCCGGTGCCGTCCGCTCGACGATGGAGCTCCAGCGAGCTCCGGGCGCAGCGCCGGCACGTTCGCAGTGCTCCGCCGCCGGGCCGCTGTAGACGCTCCAGGCCCCGCCGATCGACTCCGTGGTCTGCTCGACCACGCGGACGATCGACCGCTTCGCGTGGGACGCATCCGTCCCGGATCCGCCGGGGTCGGCGCTGCACCCCGTGAGGACCGCTGCGGACGCGACCAGCACGGCGACCCAGCTCGTCCCGCGACTCACCGTTCGTCCCCGAACTCGTCGTCCCGCAGCTCCGAGGCGTTCCCGGGCGCGCACACGCTGACCCCGGACATGCTGTACCGATCCGGCCCCGCATCGAGACCGATGGAGGTCACCGAACCGCTGGTCCCGCGGATGCCGACCCGCGTGCCTGCACCACCCGTGTCCGTGTCGACCACGTCCGTGCCCGCGTCCTCCCAGACCGCACGCACGGCTTCGACGTCACGCTGCCGCCCGGTGGTGGAGCCGGCTCGTTCCACGATGTAGACGTACCGGACGCGATCCCCGACGTCCTGTCCGCACGGTTCGACCGCCGGGCCACGGTAGACCGTCCAGTCGCCACCGACCGCGGACGTCGACCGCTCGACGAGATCGACGATCGACTGCTTCGCGGCCGCCGCATCCACCTCGGAGCCGCGCGGTGCCGTGCTCACGCAGCCGGTGAGCACGAGCAGGACGAGTGCCGTGGTCGAACCGAGCAAGGCGGTGCGCTGTGTCCTCGACCCGTCTCTCCTCGTCGTGCCGGCCGCAGCTTCGTCGCGCCGGATCTCCCCCATGTGCTCCCCCTCGTGCGCCCACTGTACGCAGGTCGGCCCGGAGCGCGCGGGCAGGACCGTCGTCACCGTCGGCGGTGCGGCGCTGCGCAACTGGGCGCTCGAGCGCGGTGCCGTGCGGTCAGCCGGCCGGGTGCGTGTCCGCGTCGACGGACCGTGCCCGGCCGACACCGATCCGCTCGTGCAGCGCCCGGTTCGCGGCGACGGCAACGTGGTTCTCCGCAGCCCACTGCGCCAGCTGCATCACCGCAACCTGCAACGACCGACCCAGGTCGGTCACGCCGTAGTCCACCCGGGGCGGCATCTCCGCGTGGGCCCGCCGGACCACGAGTCCGTCGCGCTCGAGTGCCTTGAGTGTCACGGTCAGCATCCGCTGCGAGATGCCGGGGATGCTCGCCAGCAGGTCCGAGTAGCGCAGGGTCCGGTCGCCGAGCGTGGTCATCACGAGCACGGTCCACTTGTCACCGGTGCGGTCCAGGACCTCCCGGATGAAGCTGCTGTCCTCCGGCCACGCCACGCACGGACCGGCGAGCACCCGTTCCACGGTCACGGCATCCTCCTCGTCACCGACACCGTACAAGGTGGTCCGGGCACCTTCGTGCGAGCGGAGGACGACGACGACGAGGCCGCCGTCCTCGGGGTCGCAGGAGGTGCCGACGACGCTGCGCTCGGTTCGACGGCGGTGCGGAAGCGATTCGAACAGGACCTCGCCGCGCTCCGGGCAGCCGACGAGTTCGTGCTCGTGCTCCCTGCGGGCGCTGCCGCGCACGTCGAAGCAGGCATCGCCTCCGGACTCGGCAAGCGGTGCTGGGCCGTCGGCCCCGTCGATCGACTCAGGGCACTGCACATCGTCCAGTAGTCGCTCCCGACCGGCCGACGACGGCCACCACCTCGGCGACGGCCACGGGCGATGGAGGGGTGTCGTCGCGGATCCCGTGTTCCGACCGCAGGAACGAGAAAACCCCCGCCGGAGCGGGGGTTCTCAGATGGTGGGCGATACTGGGATCGAACCAGTGACCTCTTCCGTGTCAGGGAAGCGCGCTACCGCTGCGCCAATCGCCCAGAGATCTGCTGACCAGGGTCGTGCAGGATCTTGGAGGGTGTTGCTGGAGGTGGGGACGGGATTCGAACCCGCGTGGACGGCTTTGCAGGCCGCTGCCTAGCCTCTCGGCCACCCCACCATCGAGGTTCACGTCTCCGTGAGTACCCGAACGGTGGGATACCCTCTGGTGAGTCGTGGTCGTCCGGGGACTCCCACACTCGAGCGGATGACGAGATTCGAACTCGCGACCCTCACCTTGGCAAGGTGATGCGCTACCACTGCGCCACATCCGCATTTCGGCGACCCGAGGGCCGCTCCTGTCTCTCCGCTGTCGCGGCGACGAGAAGAACTCTATACGAACCGGACGCCTTCCGCCAAAATCCTCCTCGTTCACCGGGCGTGTCCCCCGCGTTCATGCGGATCGCGGGGCTTTCGAGTGCCCGTTCTTTCCCATGACGGCCGCGGTGCTCTGTGGAAACGGGCGTACCTGGTCGTCGCGGAGCACCAGGTACGCCCGTTCCCATCAGGTACGCCCGTTCTCACTCGGCGCCAGCACGCATCAGCACGAGCACCACACACTCGCACCACGCACCACGCACCACGCACCACGCACCACGCACCACGCATCGCACACCACACACGAGCACTCGCACCACGCACGAGCACGACGCACCAGGCACCAGGCACGACGCACCAGGCACCAGGCACCAGGCACCAGGCACCGAGAGCGCCCGCGCCACACCCGGGTGACGCGCCGTGTTCGGTGCAGGCCCGAACGTCCGCTACTATCGACTGGCACGCAAGTGCAGGGGGCGATTGGCGCAGTTGGTAGCGCGCTTCGTTCACACCGAAGAGGTCATCAGTTCGAGTCTGGTATCGCCCACGTGCCCATTCAGGGCCTGAAGAACACCCGAGCAGAGCCCGGCGCACACGCGTCGGGCTCTTCTCGTTCCTCGGCCCGGACCGTCACGACACACCAGCGAGCAAGGACCCATGACCGACGTCGACCTCGAGTTCTCCCGCGTGCGCGCGGTGCTCGACCGCCCGACCCTCCGGCTGATGTCCCGCCCGACGAGCGCCGCCGTCATCGCGGTGTTCCGCACGGTGTTCGACCGCGACGTGCAGTACGTCCCGGCCGACCGCATGCACCTGCAGGTCGAGGAGCACGTCGCCCGTCTGCAGTCCACCGGTGCCCGCGTCCCCGCGAGCGAACACGGGGAGAACGAGACCGACGCCCGCCCGAACGGCCGCGCGCTCTGTCGCGACTGGGTGGCGGCGCAGTGGCTGGTTCGCTCGAACTCCCCCGACGGCGACGAGCAGTACTCGCTGACGAGCCACGCCCTCGAGGCACTGAACCTCGTCGACGCCCTGAGCGCCGACCGGGCGCTCATCAGCGAGAGCCGCCTGGCGATGATCGTCGAGGCCGTGCACCGCTGGGCGGCCAGCGCGGAGCCGGACCCGGACGTGCAGGTCCGTCGCATCGACGCCCAGATCGCGGAGCTGCAGGCCGAACGCGAGCGGATCGCCCGCGGCGAGGTCACCGAGGTCGACGACGCACGGATGCACGACGGCTACACGAACGTGGCCGACCTCATCCGGCAGCTGCCCAGCGACTTCAAGCGCGTCGAGGAGGCGGTCGCGACGATGCACCGCTCGATCGTCGAGGACTTCCGGCAGGAGGTCCGTCCGATCGGCGAGATCCTCGACGACTACCTGGCCCGGACGGACGACCTCATGCAGGCGACTCCCGAGGGTCGGGCGTTCGAGGGCGCGTTCGAACTGCTGCGCGACGACGCCCTGCTGCTCCGGCTCCGGGACGACATCGCGACGATCCTCGCGCACCCCTTCGCCGAGTCCCTCGGGGCGGGCGAGCGCCGGGCGTTCCGCAACACGGTGAGCATCCTCCGTCAGGGCATCGAGGACGTGCTCGCCCAGCGACGCCAGCTCACCGCGACGCTCCGCGACCAGATCGTCGCCCACGACGTCGTCCGCGACCGTGAGCTCGACGCGGTGCTCCGCTCGGTGAACCGCGGGCTCGCCGCGTGGATCGACTCGGGGTCCGCCCGCGACCGCGTCCCGCTGGGACTGCTCCCCGCGACCGCCGAGGTCGGCACCCTGCGCGAGCGCTTCTACGACCCCGACAACGAGGCGGTGCCACCGCCGATCGAGGAGCCCGACGACGACGTCTTCGAGGAGCTCGACGTGGAGTCGCTGCGCCGACACGGCGGCCCGCTGCTCGCCGAGCTCCGCGCCGCGCTCCGCAGCGCCCCGGACAGCGCCTCGGCCTTCCACGCGCTGCCGCCCGAGCAGCGCCGTCCGGTCGAGCTCTTCGGCCTCGCGCACCTGCTCACCGGCAACGACGACTTCGAGACCGCCACCCACCTGGTCCCGCACCGCACGGTGCGACCGGACGGCGAGACGGTCACCTTCCGCATGCCCTCGGCGTCCCTGACCGGCGCAGGGGCGGACGACCAGCACGACGACGACAACGGCCTGGAGGCACGGTGAGCGACACCACGACGGCTCCCGTCGACGAGACGGACCCCGAGGGCTCCGACCCCGTCCTCGACGAGCGTCACGACGAGGACGAGGAACGCGACGAGTCGAGCTTCGCCCTCTTCGAGGGCGACGAGGGCCGGCTCGACGAGCCGCAGCGCCGCGCCCTGGTCGCGCTGCTCCGCCACACCTACGTGAGCGCGCGGACGCACGCCGACGAGTGGCGCGCGATCACCGACGGTGAGCACCAGCTCCGGTCGCGGCTGAACGACCTCTTCCTCGAACTGCACGTCGACCGCGACCGCGAGGTCGCCTGGAAGCGCCAGGCACGGTCCGAGAGCCAGCGCCGGGCCTTCCCGACGCTGCTGCGTGACGTGCCGTGGACGCGTGAGGAGACGATCGTCCTCGTCTACCTGCGCATGCGCCTCCGCGCGGACGCCCGGCCGGGCCTCGACCAGGTCGTGGTCGACCGGTCCGAGATCATCGGGCACGTGTCCGGCTTCCTGCCGGCGACCACCGACCGCACCCGCGACGAGTCCCGCGTCGCGAAGGCCGTCGAGCGACTCGTGACCGCGCGCATCCTCATCCGCACGACCGACCCCGACCGCTTCCGCGTGGCCAGTGTCGTCGAGGTCCTGCTCCCCCTGGAGCAGCTCCGCGAACTGGACCGGTGGCTCCGCGACGCGACCACCGGCGGCGGTGCGCCGACCGACGGAGCCGTGACGGGCCTCCCGGCCGAGCCGACCGACCCCGACGACGAAGGCGAGACGGACGCATGACCGACACCGCGATCGACACCGGCGCCCTGCCGGCGCTCTTCGACACCGTCGCGCAGTGGCGGGCGGAGTCGATGCAGGTCGTCAACTGGGGCGGCTTCCACGGCCACCGTCAGGTCGAGCTGTCCGGGACCGCGACGCTGATCTCGGGCGCCTCCGGCACCGGCAAGTCGACCCTGATGGACGCCTACCTGGCCGTCATGATGCCGTCCGACGTGCCGTTCAACGGCGCCTCGAACGACGCGACCACCGGGCGTGCGCGGAGCGCCGACCAGCGGAACCTGCTCACGTACCTGCGCGGCAAGGTGGACACCCGCCGCGACCCGGAGACGGGCGCCCTGCGCGACGTGAACCTGCGCGGCGACGACCAGACCACCTGGGGCGCCGTCGCCGTGACCTTCCGGAACGACGACGAGCGGCGCTTCACGGTGCTGCGGGCGTACCTCGTGCCGAAGCGGGCGCGGGGCGTCGGCGACATCCAGATGACCATGGCGACGGTCGACGACACGTTCGACCTCCGTCGGCTCGAGGACTTCGTGCCGTCGCGCTTCCACCACCTCGAGCTGACCGGACGTGTGCCGGGGCTCGTCGTGCGGGACACCTACCAGGAGCTCGCGTACACGCTCCAGACCCGGCTCGGGATCGGCGACTCCGGTGGCGGCAACCGGGCCATGCGCCTGCTCGCGCGGATCCAGGCCGGGCAGCACCTGCCGACGGTCGACGCGCTCTACAAGTCGCTCGTGCTCGAGACCCCGGGGACGTACGAGGCGGCCGACCGTGCCCTCGCGCACTTCTCCGCGCTCGACGAGGCGTACGAGGCGATGGACACCGAGGAGCGCAAGGTCCGCATCCTCTCCCCCATCGTCGAGCTGCACGACGAGATCGCCCGGTCGCGGGCCGCGGCGGACGCCCTGGACGGCATCGCCACCGGCGCCGAGGTCTCGCCGTTCGCGCACTGGACGGCATCGCGGAAGCGTGCCCTGCTCGACGCCGAGGTCGAACGCAACGCGCGCGAGCGCACCGCAGCCCGGGCCGACGTCGCTGCGACCGAGGCCCGGCACGCCGCCGTCGAGGTCGAGCTCCGCGAGGCGGAGGGACGCCTCCGTGACCAGGGCGGCAACGCCCTCGCGCAGCTCGAGGACCGCATCGACCGCCGGACCCGGGAGCGCGACGCGGTCGCCCGGGCGCGCGCGACCTTCGAGGAGCGCACCACCGCGCTCGGACTGACGCTCACCTCCGAGCGCACGTTCACCGAGGCGCAGGCGGCGTCGCACGCGTTCCTCGGGTCGTACGCGACGGCACGCGCCGAGCTCGACGACCGTCGGGATGCCCTGACGCGCGAGGAGTACCCGCTCCTCGACCGCGAGCGGACCCTGCGCCAGGAGCGCCGGTCACTCGAGCACCGGCAGGGCGCGATGCCGCTGCCGATGCACGAGGCGCGGTTGGCGATGGCCCGGGCCGCCGGCATCTCCCCCGACGCGCTGCCGTTCGTCGCCGAGCTGCTCGACGTGCTCCCGGCCGAGGAGCACTGGCGGACGGCCATCGAGTCCGTGCTGGCGCCCGTCGCGCGCACGCTCCTCGTCGACGAGGACCAGCTGTCGTCCTTCAGCGAGGCGATCGACGCGCTCCAGCTCCCGGTCCGCGTGCAGTTCGAGGGCGTGCCCACCGGCCCGCACCTCGACCTCGACGGCGACCCGGCGATGGTCTCCGGCAAGCTGACCATCAAGGACTCCCCGTTCAGCACCTGGGTCCGCGAACGCATCGAGTCCGACCGGATCGACGCGCGGTGCGTCGACTCCGCCGCGGAGCTCGGCGGTGGCGGCCGCCGCGTGACCCCGTCCGGTCAACTCCGGGACGGCCGTCGCGGCGCGCACGGCGACCGACGCCAGTCGAACGTCATCGGCTTCACGAACGAGGCCCGGATGGCCTCCGTCGAGCGGGAGCTCGCCGCGATCGCGCAGGACCTCGCGACGCTCGAGGCCCGACGCACCGACGTCGCGCAGGACATCGCGACCCTCGACGCCCTGCGCGCCGCACACCAGCAGGTCGTCGACACCACCTGGGACGGCATCGACGTCGCCGGGCTCGACGAGTCCCTGGCGCGGCTCGACGCCGAGCGACAGGCGCTGCTCGCGGCCGACGACGGGCTCCGGACCCTGCGCGAGTCGGTCGCCCGGCTCCGTCGTGCCCTGGACGAAGCCGCCGACCGTCGAGCCGGTGCACGGCTCTCCGTCACGCGGCTCGAGGAACGCCACGCGGTGCTCGTCGACGGCCAGGACGCCGCGGCCGAGATCCTCGCCCGCTTCGAGGACACCCCGGAGTCGCTGCCGGACGACGAGCAGTCCCGGCTGCTCGCCGAGACGTTCGAGGAGGTCGGCGCCCCGGACGGCATCGACGGGTTCGACGACGCCGCGCGCCGACTGCGACGCCGGCTCGAGGAACGGCTCGCGCAGGCGCTCGACGGCGCCGCCGCCGCCTCGACCGCGCTCACGCTGACGTTCCAGCGGTACCAGGACGCCTGGCCCGACCCGAACCTCGGCACCGGTGTCGCGTCGTACCCCGACTACCACGCGATCCTCGACCAGATCCTCGCGACCGGGTTGCACGCGCGCCGCAGCGAGTGGCGTCGGCGGCTGTCGCAGTGGAGCGGCGAGGACCTCGTCCCGCTCGCCGGTGCCTTCGACCGCGCGGTCGTCGAGATCGAGGAACGGCTCGAACCGGTCAACGAGATCCTGCGCGAGCTGCCGTTCGGTGCGAACCGGGACCGCCTGAAGATCCAGATCCGCCGGGTCACCCGCGAGGACGTCACCGCCTTCCGACGGGAGCTCCGCGCGCTGTCGGCGTCGGTCGACACCGAGCTGACCGACGACGTGCTCGAGACCCGCTTCCGACGCCTGCGTCGGTTCATGGCGGTCATCCGCCTCGACCCGGCCGCAGCACGTGGACGGACGACCCAGCGCGACGCCGTGCTCGACGTCCGCCGGCACATGGAGATCACGGCCGTGCGGTACGACCCCGAGGGCAACGACCTCGGCGTGTACTCCTCGCTCGGGGACAAGTCGGGTGGCGAGACGCAGGAGCTGGTGGCGTTCATCGTGGGTGCGGCGCTGCGCTACCAGCTCGGCGACGAGACCCGGCCGCGGCCCCGGTTCGCGCCGGTGTTCCTCGACGAGGCGTTCATCAAGGCGGACTCGGAGTTCGCCGGGCGTGCCGTGACGGCGTGGCTCCGGCTCGGGTTCCAGCTCGTGGTGAGCGCTCCGCTCGACAAGGTCACCGCACTCGAGCCGTCGATGGAGCGCCTGCTGTCGATGCGGAAGCACCCCGACACGGGCCACTCGTCCGTCACGGAGATCGCCCGGGCGTAGGCGCTGCGGCCGGTCGGCGGCCGGTCGGCCGGCGCGGCAGGCGGGTACTCGGAGGCAGGTCCTGGTCGCACGACCTGCCGCTCACCTCCCCACTCGACGGCAGGTCCTGCCACCGGAGCGGGAGCGGACGGCACGTCGTGCGACCGCGGTGGGCGGCGGCGACGGGTGCGGGTCGGGGCGTTGACCAGGGCTCCATCCGCGAGCGGGCGAGATCTGTCACAGTCGAATCCGGCGGACGACGGATCAAGCCCGCTCGGCGGCCTGCGCGCGGCGTGCCCTGCCCACTCGTCGGACGGGAGGCGCGGCGCGGCGCCGCCACGCGCCTCCCGTCCGACGCCGCCGGCGCCGACCCCGCCGCACCGCCGTCTGCCCGCCACCGGCCCGCCGCCGGCCTGTGCGAGCGGGCGCGAGCGGGCGCGAGCGGGCGGGATCTGCCTCGGTCGGGGCCGACGGCCGACAGGTACCGCCCGCTCGGCGGCCTGCGGGCGGCGTGTCCTGCCCGCTCGGGCGGAGGGCGGAGGGCGAAGGGCAGAAGGCGGGGGCGGAGTGCGGGACCGGCGTCCGCCGATCGCCGTGCGGGGCGCGGTACGGTGGCCGGGTGTTCGGACGTCGCACTCGCAGCCCCCGCCCCGACGACGGAGCGCGCCCGGGCGACCCCGGCGGCCTCGGCATCGGAGCCCTCGTGCAGGTGGTCGACCTCGAGCGCGGGGGCGAGCAGTGGGAGGGCGAGCCGATCGGGGTGATCGTCGCTCCGGGAGGGGTGCAGCTCGGTGGGACGCAGCGCACCTGGACCATCGCGTTCGACGAGCCCGCGTACACGAAGGACGGCCGCGGCCCGTTCGAGCGCGCGACCGTCCTGGGTCGTCAGTTGGTGCCGGTCATGCCGGACACCGCGGACGGGGTCTAGTACTCCTCGTTGCCGCTCTTCAGCATGGCGGCGACGGCCATGCACATGCCCACGCCACCGAGCACGCCGATGCCGATGATGACGCCTGCGATGAGTTCGAGCATTGGTGACTCCTTGGGTTGCGGGGCCGGTGTGGCGGTGGCCGTCGTGGCCGTGTCCAGGCTACCGGATGCGGCTCGGGGCTAGCGGATGCCGCGCATGAGGCGCAGGACGGGCTTCGCGCAGACGAGCAGCACGACCCCGACCGCCACGGCGACCAGGCCGAGGACGGTGAAGTACGGGACCTCGTTCGTCGGCGAGTAGTACTGCGAGAGCACCCCGGTGGCCGCCGTGCCGAGGGACACCGAGAGGAAGAAGAGCGCGACCATCTGGGTCTGGAACTTCGGCGGCGCGAGCTTCGTCGCGACGGACTGCCCGACCGGGGAGAGCAGGAGCTCGGCGATCGTGAAGACGAGCAGGATGCCCACGAGCGCGATCAGCGGTGTGCCGTTCTCGCCCGTGCCCGAGAACGGCAGGAAGAGCAGGAACGCGATGCCCATGATCCCGGTGCCGAGCGCGAACTTCGTCGGGGTGGAGGGCTGGCGGTCACCGAGCTTCGTCCAGATCGCGGCGGCGACACCGGACAGCACGATGATGAACACGGGGTTGATCGACTGGACCCACGACACGGGCATCACCCAGTCGCCGAGCGATCGGTCGAGGCGCTGGTCCGAGTACTGGGTCACGACCGTGAACTGCTGCTGGTAGAGCGACCAGAAGACGGCGCTCGCGATGAAGAGCGGGATGAAGGCGAACACCCGGGAACGCTCCTCGGCGGTGATCCCGCTGGTCAGGATCACCACGAAGTACGCGATGGTGGCCACGATGACGATCACGACGACGACCGTCGGCAGGTTCGTCACCGTGAGCAGTCCGGTGAGCACCGAGACCACGACGACCGCGAGCGCGACGACGACGAGCACGGCGACGAGCGGCAGGCGGCGACGCTCGACCGGGTTGGTGACGTGCCGGACCGAGTCGGGGAGCTTCCGACGGCGGATGCCGTACTGCACGAGCCCGGCGGCCATGCCGACCGCGGCGAGTCCGAAGCCGTAGTGGAACCCGAGCGAGGACTGCAGCAGCCCGGTCAGCAGCGGACCGAAGAACGCCCCGAGGTTCACCCCGAGGTAGTAGAGCGAGAACCCGGCGTCGCGACGAGGGTCGTCGCGGCTGTACAGCCCGCCGACGATCGTCGTGGCGGTGGCCTTGAGCCCGCCGGAGCCGAGGGCGATGAGCACGAGGCCGACTCCGACGCCCGCGACCCCCGGGATGAGCGCGAGCCCGATGTGGCCGAGCATGACGACGACCGCGCTGGTGAAGAGGGTGCGGTCGGCGCCGATGAGCCGGTCCGCCACCCAGGCGCCGATGATCGTGAACAGGTACACGGCGCCGCCGTACGCGCCCATGATCCCGTTGGCGATGCCCTCGTCGATGCCGAGGCCGCCGCGCGTGACGGTGTAGTACATGTAGATCAGGACGATGCCCTGCATGCCGTAGAACGAGAACCGCTCCCAGAGCTCCACCGCGAAGGGCGTGGACAGCTCGAAGGGCTGCCCGAAGAAGGTGCGTTGCTGCGCCGGAGCGCTGGGTGGGGTGGTGCGAGACATCCGTCCACTGTGCCCCCGGGCACCCCGCTCGTCCGAATCGGAGCGGGGCGCGTACAAACCTCCGCGGGCGGGCCTTGGAGGATTCCCACCACCCGTGCCCGGCACCGCGGTCTGCCGTTGTGCGCCCGCACGGCGTTCGAGCAACACTCGGCCGAGTTGCCTAACGTGTGGAGTGCAACACGGACAGAGCAGTTCAGGAAGGCTCCCCATGGTCGACACCGCCCCCGCACGCCCCACCTCGACGACCGAGGCCCCGAACGCCGACGCCACGGGCGACCCGGCGGCCGGCACGCCGACGGGCGGGACGGACACCGACGTCCGCATCGACACCACGCTGCTCGGGGAGCTCCTGCTCGGCCGCTGGGCCGAGGACCGGCGCATCTCACGGCGCCTGTCCCGCGACCCCGGGCTGCACAAGATCGAGGGGCAGCCGATCGCGGAGCACCGGGCCCGCGTCCTCGAGCAGCTCCGGGTGCTCGTCGACGCCGGTGCGATCCAGCGTCCGTACCCGACCGAGTTCGGCGGCCAGGAGAACCACGGCGGGAACCTCGCGGCGTTCGAGGAGCTCACGACGGCGGACCCGTCCCTGCAGATCAAGGCCGGCGTGCAGTGGGGCCTGTTCGGGTCCGCGGTGCACCACCTCGGCACGGAGCGCAACCACCGCGAGTTCCTGCCGGGGATCATCCGCTTCGACGTGCCCGGCTGCTTCGCGATGACCGAGACCGGGCACGGCTCGGACGTGCAGAGCATCGCGACGACGGCGACCTACGACCCGGACACGCAGGAGTTCGTCGTGCACACGCCGTTCCGGGGCGCCTGGAAGGACTACATCGGGAACGCGGCGCTGCACGGGCGGGCGGCCGTCGTGTTCGCGAAGCTCGTGACGCAGGGCGTCGACCACGGTGTGCACGCGTTCTACGTACCGCTGCGCGACGGCGACGGTGCGTTCCTGCCCGGCGTTGGTGGCGAGGACGACGGCGTCAAGGGCGGGCTGAACGGCATCGACAACGGGCGGCTCTGGTTCGACCACGTCCGGGTGCCCCGCACGAACCTGCTCAACCGGTACGGCGACGTGGCCGAGGACGGCACGTACACCTCCCCCATCGCGTCGCCGGGTCGACGGTTCTTCACCATGCTCGGCACCCTCGTGCAGGGCCGGGTCTCGCTCGACGGCGCCGCCGTGGTCGCGCAGAAGGTCGGCCTGCAGATCGCGCTGACCTACGCCGCCGAACGCCGTCAGTTCCCGACGGGCGGCGGCGACGAGGGCGTGCTGCTCGACTACGGCCGTCACCAGCGCCGACTGATCCCCCGGCTCGCGACGGTCTTCGCCCAGTCGTTCGCGCACGAGAAGCTGCTGCAGACCTTCGACGACGTCTTCAGCGGGCGCGAGGACACCCCGCAGCGTCGCGAGGACCTCGAGACGCAGGCGGCGGCCTTCAAGGCGATGTCCACCTGGTCGGCGCTCGACACGCTGCAGGAGTGCCGCGAGGCCTGCGGCGGCGCCGGGTTCCTCGCCGAGAACCGGCTGACGAGCCTCCGCGCGGACCTCGACGTCTACGTCACCTTCGAGGGTGACAACACGATCCTGCTGCAGCTCGTGGGCAAGCGCCTGCTCACAGACTTCCGCGCGAAGGCGCCGCGCGACGCCGCCTCGACCGCCCGGTTCGTCGCTGCGCAGGCAGCGTCGAAGCTGGCCGACGCGTCCGGCATCCGTCGACTCGGGCAGACATTCGTCGACCGGGGGTCGCTCGCGGCGAGCGTCACGGACCTGCAGGACCCGCGCACCCAGCGCGCGCTGCTGGCCGGTCGTGTCGACACGATGGTGTCCGAGATCGGGGTGCGTCTCGCCTCGGCCGGCAAGGACCGGGCACGGGCCGCGAAGCTCCTCAACCGCTCGCAGCACGAGCTCATCGAGGCCGCGAAGGCGCACGCCGAGCTCATGCAGTGGGATGCGTTCACCGATGCCATCGAGGCCGTGGCGCCCGGTGACACCCGCCGCGTGCTCGTCTGGCTCCGCGACCTGTTCGCCCTCGGGCTCGTCGAGCAGCACCTCGACTGGCACCTGGTGCACGGACGCCTGTCGGCGCACCGTGCCCGGGCGGTGTCGGCGTACGTCGACCGGCTCGTGGCCCGGCTCCGCCCGGTCGTGCCGCAGCTCGTCGAGTCCTTCGGCTACGACCCCGAGCACGTCCGCGCGCCGATCGCCCTGGGCGAGGAGCGCGCACGGCAGGAGGAGGCGGCAGCCTGGTTCGCCGCCGAGGCCGCTGCGGGACGGCTACCGGAGCAGGAGAAGAAGCCGCGTCCGTGATCAACCCTGCAGGGTTGATATCGGGAGAATCAACCTTGTAGGGTTGACGCCGGAGGTGCGATGTACGCGGTGACGGTGGACCAGGTGGGCAGTCGTTCGGACGACGACCGGGTCGAGCAGGCCATCGACGTCGTCCGGACCGCGTCCGAGGGGCACGTGGTGCTCCCGCCGGAGCGGACCGCCGGCGACGAGTTCCAGTTCCTGCTCGACGACGCGGAGACCCTGCTCGACGTGGTGTTCGCCCTCGCCCGGACGGACGGCTGGAGCATCGGCATCGGCATCGGTGACGTCGAGGAACCGGTGCCGAGCTCGACCCGGGCCGCGCGCGGCGACGCCTTCGTGCAGGCACGCGCCGCGGTCGACCGCGCGAAGGACGTCCCCGAGCACCTCGCCCTCGAGGTCGCCCCGGGTCGCCGGCTCGGTACCGCGGACGTCGAGCCCCTCGTCGCCCAGACCGTCCGGGCCCGTCGCCGCCGGTCGCGGGAGGGCTGGGAGCTCGCGGACCTCCTCCGCGCCGGCCACTCGCGCACCGAGGCCGCCGAGGTGCTCGGCGTGACCCCGCAGGCGGTGGCGAAGCGCTGGCTGGCGGCCGACCTGCGCTCCGACGACGCCGTGCACGCGGCACTCGCGCGGCTCCTCACCGAAGCGGACACCCCGGCATGACGGTCTGGCTGGTCGGTGCGGTCGTGCTGCTCGCGGTGGCCGCGCTCAGCGCCGTGCACCGCGTCCCGCCGCTCGCCCGCGCGGTGCCGGCGGTCGTGGTCGTCGCGGTCGTCCTCGCCGCCGAGCTCCTCGACCTGGCACCCGCCGCACCGACGACCGCGCTCCGCGTGCTCGGCACCACCGCGGTCGTCGCCGTCGGCGTCCTCGCCGGGAGTGCCGTCACGGGGACCGTGCTCGGCTTCGCCATGCGCGAGGGCGTCGAGCGGGGTCGGCACGGCGGCATCCTGGTCTCGCGCGCCGACGAACCCGCCGTCGAGCGTCGACGCCCGGAGGTGCTCCGGGGCGGGGCGGCGATCGGGTTCCTCGAACGGTTCGCGGTGATCGGCGCGGTGCTGGTGGGCCGGCTCGAGATCGTCGCGGCGGTCGTCGCGGTGAAGGGCCTCGGTCGCTTCTCGGAGCTCGACTCCGCCGAGGCGCGAGAGCGGTTCATCGTCGGGACGCTCACGAGCACGTGCTGGGCCGGACTCGCCGCCTGGACCGCGATCGGCCTGCCGGGCTGATCGCACAGCCACACGGCCGCACAGACGCACCGCCGCACAGACGCACCGCCGCACAGACGCACAGCCACAGAGCCGCACGAGCGTGCGCACGAGCCGGCGGACACGGCCCGCCCGGACGCCACCGCGGCACTCAGCCCCGGTCCGACGCCCGTCCCCGGTCGCCGAGCGCAGCGCGCAGTCGCGCCTCGGCGTCGTCGGCGCCCTCGGCACCGGACGCAGCGGCCGCCGCAGCCGCCTCCGCGTTCGCCTCGATCACGGCGCGCACGACCTCCTCGCGCTGGATCTTGACCCCGCGCGGTGCGTCGATGCCGATCCGGACGCCGTCGCCGCGGCTGTCGAGGACCGTGATGACGACGTCGTCACCGACGAGGATCCGCTCGCCGACCTTCCGCGTGAGTACCAGCACCCCGTCAGCCTAGCGACACCACCGGCAGGCCCAGCTGGTGGACGGACTCCGGCGTGGCGGTCTCCCCCGCACCGATGGCCACCACACCCGCGACGGGCACCCGCCCGGCGACCGCGGCCACGACGGCCCGGGCGTCCTCGGTCTTCCGACCGACGTCGACCACGACCCACACCTGGTCGGCGGCGAGTCCCTCGATCGTCGCCGCGTCGTCCCACGCGGAGACGCCCAGCAGCGCGTGGCCGTTCCGCACGCCCTCGGCGCGCGCGAGGATCCCCGCCCGACGGTCGGCGGCTTCGGTCGGGCGCAGTGCGTACCGTCCGGCGAACACGCCCGCCGCCGCGTCGACGTCGGTGGCACGTCCGACGAGCAGCACGAGGTCGCCGTCGGCCGACCGCACGGCCGGGACCGGCAGCACCGGACGGACGGACGCCGAAGCGGACACCGCGGTGACCAGCGGGACGACGGGAGCCGGTCCCGCGACCGGCAGCGGGCCTCCCGGGCGACCGTGGTCCTCGTCCGTGCCCGGCACGGCCGGCGACGGGCCGTCCTGGAGGCGCGGCGCGGCCGGGTCGACCCGACCCACGTCCGTCCCGGGGCGGCCGGGGCGCGGGGCGGCCGCGGCGATCCCGTCGGCCGCGAAGCCGTCGAGCACCGAGGCGAACGCGTCCGCCCGTGTCGACGCGGTGCCGTCGCCTGCGGCGATGCGGGCCTCGGCTGCCTCGGCGTCGGCGAGGAGCGCGGCGATCCCGATGCGGGTGGCCGGGCCGTCGGCGATCGCCACCCGGGCGGTCGGCGGGTCGAGCGGGTCCGGCACCTCGACGACGGCCTCGACGTGGGTGCGGCGGAAGAGCCCACCGATGCCGGGCGTGGACACGCGTTCGGCCGAGACGATCCGGGCTCCCGCACCGAACTCGGTGCGGAGGGCGTCGCGGACCGCCTCGAGCGTCGGGCCGCTACGCAGCGATCGGGTCGGCGGCACGGACCACTCCCACGGTCTCGATGGTGGAGCCCGCGGCGGTGGCCTCCTGGTAGGACAGCACGGGCAGGCCGTTCGCCTGCGCGGACACCATGCGGTGCACGGCCGGTCGGAGCTGCGGGGCGCAGACGAGCACGGCGGACAGGCCCTGCTCCTCGACGCTGCGCACGGCGTCGCGCAGGGACGCGAGGACCTGCTCGATGCGGTGGGCGTCGAGCACGATCTGGGTGCCCTGCTCGGACGGGCGGAGCCCCTCGAGCATCGACTGCTCGAGCAGCGGGTCGATCATGATGACGCGGAGCGTGCCGGCCTCGGCGTGGCGGGCGGGCAGGGCGGGGCCGAGGGCGGCGCGGGCGGCCTCGACCAGGCCCTCGGGATCGGTCGACACCTTCGCGCGGAGCGTCAGCGCCTCGCAGATGCGGCCGAGGTCGTTGATCGGCACGCGCTCGGCGAGCAGGCCCTGGAGCACGCGCTGCACCTCGGCCAGGGACAGCATGCCGGGCACGAGCTCCTCGACCGCCGCGGGGTTCACCTGCTTGACACCCTCGGTGAGCACCTTGACGTCCTCGCGGGTGAGCAGCCGGGCCGCGTTGTCGCCGATCACGGCCTGCAGGTGCGTGACGAGCACGGAGACCCGGTCGATGACGGTGGCGCCGGTCATCTCGGCCGCGTGCCGGAGCTCGGCGGGGACCCACTTGCCGGCCAGGCCGAACACCGGCTCGACCGTCGTCGTGCCCGGGAGCCCGTCGAGCTGGTCGCCGAGTGCGAGCACGCTGCGGGACGGTGCGGTCCCACGACCGGCCTCGACGCCGGCGATGCGGATCGCGTAGGTCGACGGGGGCAGCTCGATGCTGTCCCGGGTGCGGACGGGCGGCACGACGACGCCCATGTCGACGGCGATCTTCCGACGGAGCGCGCGCACGCGACCGAGCAGGTCGTCGGACGACCCGGACACCATGTCGACCAGGTCCGGTGCGAGCAGGATCTCGAGGGCGTGGACACGCATCTGCTCGAGCAGGTCCTCGGGGCTGTCCGCCGAGGGGGCCGCGGCCTCGAGTGCCTGCTGCTGCTCGGCCGCTGCCGCCTGCTGCGCCGCCTGCCGCGAGAGCCGCCAGCCGGCGAACAGCAGCCCGGCGCCGATGAGCAGGAACGGCACGACGGGCATGCCGGGGATGAACCCCATCGCGATCGCAGCGACCCCGGCGATCACCAGCGCGTTCCGCGACTGCGTCAGCTGCGTCGTCGCCGACGCGCCGATCTCGGTCTCCGCACCCGACCGGGTCACGATCATGCCGGTCGAGACGGCCATCAGCAGTGCGGGGATCTGCGAGACCAGGCCGTCGCCGATGGTCAGGATGCCGTACTTGGACAGCGCGTCGGTGACGGAGAGCCCGTTCTGCAGCATGCCGATCGCGACGCCACCGAGCATGTTGATGACGAGGATCAGGATGCCGGCGATCGCGTCGCCCTTGACGAACTTCGACGCGCCGTCCATCGCCCCGTAGAAGTCGGCCTCGGCGGAGACCGCCGCACGGCGTTCCTTCGCCTCGGCATCGGTGATGAGTCCGGCGTTCAGGTCGGCGTCGATCGCCATCTGCTTACCGGGCATCGCGTCGAGGGTGAAGCGGGCGCCGACCTCGGCGACGCGCTCGGCACCCTTCGTCACGACGACGAACTGGATGACGACGAGGATGAGGAAGACGACGGCGCCGATGATGATCGAGCCGGACACCGCGACGTGCCCGAAGGCCTGGATGACGTCGCCGGCGAAGCCCTCGCCGAGCACCAGTCGCGTCGAGGCGACGTTGAGGCCGAGGCGGAACAGCGTCGCGACGAGGAGCAGCGACGGGAACACCGAGAAGTCGAGCGGCTTCTTCACGAACAGCGTCGTGAGCAGGATCACCAGCGCCAGCAGGATGTTCAGGATGATGAGCACGTCGAGCAGGAACGACGGCACCGGCAGGATCAGCAGCAGAACGATGCCGACGATGAAGACCGGGACGGCGAGCTTGGGCAGGTCCTTGCGGTTCATGCGGGTGCCCCTTCGGTGGTGGACGGACGGGTGTGGAGGCGCCGTGGTCGGGCGTCGCCGGTGAGCGTGGTGGGGTCGAGGACGGTCGCGACCTCGTCGGCCGTGGTCGGCGTGGGCGCGGCGTGCGTCCCGGCGGCGGCGCCGCGGGCCTTGAGCGCCATGACGAACGAGAGCACCCGGGCGACCGGCGTGTAGAGGTCGACCGGGACCTCCTGCCCGAGCTCGCACGCCGCGTGCAGCGCCCGGGTGAGCGGGACGTCGCGGACGATCGGGACGCGCGACTCCTCGGCGGTCGACCGGATGACGTCGGCGACCGGCCCGGCACCCTTCGCGACGACCCGGGGTGCGGACTTCCCGGGCTCGTAGCGGAGCGCGACCGCGTAGTGCGTGGGGTTGGTCATGACGACGTCGGCGTCCCCGACCGCGGCGATCATCCGGTTCCGGCTCATGGCGAGCTGTCGGGACCGGCGCTGGCCCTTCACGAGCGGGTCGCCGTTGGTGCGCTTCGACTCGTCCTTGACCTCCTGCTTGGTCATCATCGTGCGCTTGCGGTTGCGGCGCACGACGACCAGCACGTCGACCGCGGCGAGCACCAGACCCGCGGCGACGGCGGCGCGGAGCAGGGTCCCGGTGCCCTCCTCCGCCGCGTCGAGCACGGACGACAGCGGCAGCGAACCGCTCGTCATGAGGACGGGGACGAGCGACTGCACGGCGAACCACAGGACGAGCCCGACGACGGCGGTCTTCAGCAGTGCCTTCACGCCGTTCCAGAGCGCCTGGACGCCGAAGACCCGCTTGAACCCGGCGACCGGGTCGAAGTGGTCCGGCTGCGGGGCCATCCGCCGGAAGTGCACGCCGCCCTGCGCGACGGAGACCGCCGCGACGGCGACCGCGACGACGGCGAGCATCGGGCCGACGGTGCCGGCCACGGAGCCGAGCGCCTCGGACAGTGCCTGCCGGACCGCGGGGACGGTCGGGTCCGCGATGACGCGCTGCACGGCGTGGAGCTGCTGCTCCCCCGCACCCGCGGCGTTGCCGATCGCAGCGGGCATGACCAGCGCGGCCGTCGCGATGCCGACCCAGGCGCCGAGGTCCTGCGAGCGGCCGAGCTGCCCCTTGCGGTGCACCTCCTGCATCCGCTTCTGGGTGGCCTTCTCGGAGCGTTCGCCGCTCCCTCCGTCGGACACGTCGCCTCACCCCCGCCCGGTGATCGCGGCGACGGCGTCGCCGGTCAGGGACGACACGACGGCCGGCAGAGCCATGAAGAGCGCACCGGCGAACACGACGGTCAGCCCGATCTTGATCGGGAAGCCCATCTGGAACGCGTTGAGCGCCGGGGCGACGCGGGTGAGCAGCCCGAGGCCGACGTCGGCCAGGAACAGGACGACGACGAGCGGCCCCGCGATCTGCAGTGCGGCGAGGAACATCTGCCCGGCCGCCGCGACGAGCACCGAGGCGAAGCCGCCGACGGCGAAGGTGCCCGGCGAACCGTCGGCCGTGACGAGCGGCACAGCGTCGAACGACCGCACGAGCCCCGCGACGATGAGCTGGTACCCGCCGCTGGCGAAGAGCAGCGCGAGCGACGCCATCTGGAACAGCCGGGTGAACTGCGCGCCGTTGACCTGGGACTGCGGGTCGTACGCCTGGGCGAGGGTGAAGCCGCCGAACAGGTCGATGAGCCCGCCGGCGGACTGCACCGCGGCGAACACGAGGTACACGAGGAAGCCGAGGCCCAGCCCGACGACCAGCTGGGTGAGCAGGGCGAGCAGGAACCCACCGGTGTCGAGCGCGGTGTACCCGAGGCCGACCCGCGGTGCGACACCGATCGCCAGACCGAGCCCGAGGATCACCTTCACCGTGCCGGGGAACGCCTTGTAGGCGAACGGCGGCGCGATCACGAGGAAGGCGACGAGCCGGACCCCGGCGAGCATGGTGGCTTCGAGCCGGTCGGCGTCGATGGCGAGGTCCACGGCTACGTCCCGAGGAGCTTCGGGATCATGTCGAACGCGACGTGGGTGAACGCGACCATCTCGGCGATCATCCAGTTGCCGCAGACGACGAGCGCGATCGCGACGGCGACCGCCTTCGGCACGAACGAGAGCGTGACCTCCTGGATCTGCGTCACCGACTGGAAGAGCGAGATCGCGAAGCCGACCACGAGCGAGGTCACGAGCACGGGGGCCGCGAGCTTGCCGGCCACCAGGAGTGCCTGGAGGGTCAGGTCGATGACCGCCTGCTGGTTCATCAGCGCACCACCTGGTAGCTCTCGATGAGGGACGTGATGATGAGCCCCCAGCCGTCGACGAGGACGAACAGCAGGATCTTGAAGGGCAGCGAGATCATCACCGGCGGCAGCATCATCATGCCCATCGACATGAGCGCGGCGGAGACGACGAGGTCGATGACCAGGAACGGGATGAAGATGACGAAGCCGATGATGAAGGCGCTCCGGAGCTCCGAGATGACGAACGCCGGGATCACGGTCGTCATGGGCACGGCGTCGAGGTCCGTCGGGTTCGCCTGACCGGCGGCGCGCGTGATGAGCGCGACGTCCTCCTCGCGCGTCTGGTGCAGCATGAACGTCCGCAGTGGCTTCGTGCCCACCTCGACCGCCTTCGCGAAGTCGATGTGGCCGGCGAGGTAGGGCTGCAGGGCGTCGTCGTTGATGTGCCCGAGCACCGGGGCCATCACGAACAGGGACAGGAAGAGCGCGAGCCCGGCGATGACCTGGTTCGGCGGGATCCCCTGCAGCCCGAGGGCGTTCCGGGTCATGGCGAGCACCACGAAGATCTTCGTGAACGACGTCATCATGAGCAGCAGGGCCGGCGCGACGCTGAGCAGCGTGATGCCGAGGAGCGTGACGATCGCCGAGGACGGCGCACCGTCGGGCCCGTTCACGCTGACGCTGAAGTCACCGCTCGCGGGTGCCGTCGGGGCCGCCGGCGCGGTCGGCTCGGTGACGCCGACGGCATGCGCGCCGGTCGTGGTCAGGAGGACGAGACCGGCGACCGTCGCCAGTCCCAGGACGACGAGGGTGGCGGTGCGGCCGGTCCGGAGCGCGGCCGTCACCCGGCCCGCCGGCCTCGGAGCGCGGCGGCGGCCTGCCGCCACGTGTCCGCGGAGAGCACGGAGCCCTGGAGCTGCTGCGCGGTCGGCACGACGGTCCGGGACGGACGACGCGCGGGACCGCGTGGACGCATCGGGAGCACGGGCGCGGCGTCGGCCGGGAGGCCCGTGGCGGCGTGGTCCTGTCGCTCGAGTTCCGCACGGAACGCGTCGGCGGACGGGGCCGCCACCGTGGTCGGCCCGGCGGAGGTCGGCTCGGCGGGCTCGGGTGCCGACGCGACGGCGCGCGGGGCCGTCGGCAGTGCGACCGGCCCGGCGACGACGGTGAGCTCCGGCGCGGGGGTCGGACCACTCCGGAGCAGCGAGACGCTCTGCTCGGACACGCCGAGCACGAGACGCTCCCCCTCGACGTCGACGACGACGACGCTCGCCTTGCCGCCGATGCCCTGTCGACCGACGACCTCGACCGCGGCGGACCGGCGTCCCCGGGCCTTCACCGCGGCTCCGAGACCGCCCTTCGTCGCACGGCGGTGCAGCACCCACATCAGCGCGAGCACGACGCCGAGCGACACGGCGACCCGGAGTGCCATCCAGAGGGTGTCCACGGATCAGACCGCTTCGGCGACGTCGAGGATCCTGGTGATGCGGACGGCGTAGTCCTGGTCGACGACGACGACCTCGCCGTGGGCGATCAACCGGCCGTTGAGCAGCACGTCAGCGGGGGCACCGGCGCTGCGGTCGAGCTCGACCACGGCGCCGGGTTCCATGCCGAGCACGTCGCGCACCGACATCCGGGTCCGACCGATCTCGACGGTCAGCGTCATCTCGACGTTGTTGATGCGACCGAGGTTCCCGGCGGGGACGGCGCCGGCGGCGAGCGGTGCCGAGACCGTGCCGTTCTCACGGACGCGCAGCGCGAACCAGCCGCCGGGGACCCCGCCCGCGGTGAGCTCGAAGACGACCGTCTCCGGGTCGGCGAACAGCGAGGCCGCCGACTCGCGACGGGCGTCCCCGAGCACACCGACGCCGAGCACGGAGGCAGCGGCCTCGAGCGACGGGCGGAGCACGTCGGTGACGTCGACCAGGCCGGCGTCGGCGCCGCCCGCGGCGACGACCGCGCCGAGGTCGGTGAGGACCAGCGCGAGGTCCGCGGAGAGTCCGCCGACGAAGGACGCGACCACACCGTCGACGGCGGCCTCGAGGACGACCGGGGTCGCGCCTCCCGGCAGGGGCACGGCGGTCAGGGGTGCCGCCGTCGGGAGCTGCGCCGCGAGCGACTCGGCCGCGGTGGCGTGGAGGGTGGTGGTGGCGCTCATGCGTGCTGCTCCGGATCGGTGGTGGTGACGACGATGCCGGCCAGGCGCGAGCCGTTGGCGCCGACGGCGGCGGTACCGACGGGTTCGCCGTCGACCGCGATGGTCAGGGGGCGGTGCTGCGGGTGCGGCAGCGGCAGGACGTCGCCGACGGCCAGCCGGAGCACCTGCGTGGGCAGCACGGCGGCGGGCGCGAAGTGCAGGCTGACGCCGACCGGGACGTTCGCGAGCTGCGCGTCGAGCAGGGCGCGGGCGTCGGCGGCCGAGACGCTCGTGGTGTCCTCGCCGAGCTGCGGCAGCACGGCCTCCGCCGGCAGGGCGAGCGTGCCGGGTGCGACGCGGTCGCCGACCCGGATCGAGAACGCGGCGACGATCATCAGGTCGCCCTTCTGCGCGGCCTGGGCGAACTGGCTGTTGAACTGGAAGCCGCCGGTGGTGACCTCGTGCGCGAGGAGCCCGCCGAACGAGTAGCGGAGGTCGTCGAGGGCGTCCTCGACGATCTTCCGCACCAGGGCCTGCTCGATCGGCGTGAAGGTGCGCTCCGGTGTCGGCAGCGGCTTCGATGCGCCGAGGGCGTGCGACACCCACGTCAGGGCCGCGTCGAGCGGGACCTGCAGCACGCCCTTCGGCGCGGTGTCGGCGATCGGCAGCAGCACCATGCCGGTGAGGGCGGGCAGGGACGCGGCGTACTCGTCGTACGTCGTCATCGAGACCTGCTCGCAGGTCACCTGGCTGACGGCACGCACCTTCGCGGTGAGCTGCGTGCCCCACTGCCGCGCGAACGTCTCGAAGGCGAGCTCGAGCACCCGTGCGTGCTCGCGGGCGAGCGTCGACGGGCGCGCGAAGTCGTACACCTCGGGCGCTGGCAGGGTGTCGGTCACGGGTGCGTCTGTCGACCGGCGACGGGCAGGCGTCAGCGCTGTGCCCCGTTCTGGGGCGGCGGCGGACCCGGCGTCGGGGCGACCCGTGGCCGCTCGTCGGCGCTCGTCCTGCGGTCCGGTCCGCGCTGGGGTGCGGGCCCTGCCCGCCGGGGTCTACCCCTGTCGCGCTCCGTCCTGCGCCGTGGCGAGGGCGGGCATCAGCTCGCTGACGTCCTGGTCCTGGTTCGAGAGCACGACGATGTCGACCCGGCGGTTGAGGGTGTTGTCCGCGTCGCTCGCGCCCTTCGCGAGCGGGCGGCTCGACCCGAAGCCGACGCTCTGCACGTGGTCCGCCGGCATCCCGCCCCGTTCGACCAGGTCGCGGAGCACCCCGGTCGCGCGTGCGGCGCTGAGCTCCCAGTTCGTCGCGTACGGGGCGGTCGAGTTCCGCTGGTCGGCGTGGCCCTCGACGCTGACGTCGTGTCCGCTGGTCTTCAGGACCGGCGCGATCGCGTCCATGATGCGGCGGGCCTGGTCGGACAGGTCGGCGCTGTTCGTCGCGAAGTAGGTCTCGCTCCCGACGAGCCGGACCGTCAGGCCGCGGTCGTCGACGGCGAACTGCACCTTCGACGACTCCCCCGCCTGCTCGAGGTTCCCCTGGATGGCCGCCTCGATCGCCTTGAGGTCGTCGAGTTCCCGCTGTGCCGCCGCGAGGTCGGCCTTCGAGGCGACCGGAGGCACGGCGGTCGACGCCGGGTCGACGTTCGTGTCGTCGGCGCCGGACGCGGCGGTCGAGTGGTCGGCGTCTGATTTGTCCGTCGCGTACCCCTTGCCGTCCTTCGTCACCTGGGACTTCGACACGATCGTGCCCGAGGCGGTGTCGACCTTGCCGGACTTCACCTCGCCGAACCCCGTCGCGAGCGAGTTCTTCAGCGCGATGTACTTCTCCTGGTCGACCGACGACATGGCGAAGAGCACGAGGAACATGCACATGAGCACCGTGATCATGTCCATGTACGACGCCATCCAGCGCTCGTCCGGGTGCTCGGCCTCGTCGTGGCCGCCCTTCTTCCGGCCGCGCCCGCGCCCGCGGGGGTTCGCGCTCACGGTCAGGCCGCCAGCTGCTGGTCGTCGGCGGTGGCCTTCGCGGTCTTCCCGTCCTTGCCGCCGGCACCGCGCGCTGCGGGCGGGACCATCGCGGTGAGGCGCTCACCGAGCAGTCGGGGTTGGCTGCCGGCCTGCACGGCGAGCAGGCCCTCCATCAGCAGGGTCTGCCGGTCGGCCTCGAGCTGCGCGAGCTTCCGGAGCTTGCCGCCGAAGGGCAGCCAGAGGAAGTTCGCGGTGAGCAGGCCCCAGAGCGTCGCGACGAACGCGCTCGCGATGAGCGGGCCGAGCTCGTCGGGCTTGCCGAGGTTCGCCAGCACGTGGGTCAGGGACACGACGGTGCCGATGATGCCGACGGTCGGGGCGAAGCCGCCCAGGCCCATGAAGAACGCGCTGGCGCTCCGCATCGGTGCGGCGTTCGACTCGATCTCGTCCTCGAGCAGGATCCGGAGCTCGTCGCCGTCGGTGCCGTCCGCGATGTTCTGCAGGGCCTTCTTCATGAACGGGTCGTCGTGCTTGTCGGCCTCCTGCTCGAGCGCGAGCAGGCCGTTGGCGCGGGCCGTCTCGGCCAGCCCGACCACGTCGTCGATGACCGTCTGCGGCGGGGTGACCTTGCCGGTGAACGCCTTCGGGACCGTCTTGAACGCAGCGAGGGCGTCCTTCATGGTGGTGCTCGCGACGCCGCAGCCGATGGTGGCGACGAAGACGAGGAGCATCGGCGCGGGCAGGAAGAGTCCCGCCATCTCGACGTGCTCCATCTGCGCCATCCCGAACAGGGCGCCGAAGGCGAGCAGGATGCCGACGATCGTTGCGATGTCCACGGTCAGCGCCTCCCGTCCTGGGTCCGGACGGCGTCGCGTCGTCCGCTGGTGACGAGCGGCGCGACGGGCGCGAGGGTCGGCTGCGGTCCGGTCGCGTCCACCACGGTGTCGGTGCCGTAGGCCATGCCGACGATCCGCGCGCGGTAGGCGGCGACGAGGCCGATGACGTCGGCCATGGACTCGCGCACGATGTACTTGGCGCCGTCGACCATGATGAGCGTCGTGTCCGGCGTCTCCTGGATGCGCTCCACGAGGTCGGGGTTGACAGCGAATGCGCTGCCGTTGAGTCGTGTGACGACGATCATGGCCCGTCCTGGTTCTCGATCGTCCCGCCGCCGTCCGTGGGGCGGGATGCAGACCCGTCCGTGGGTGTGCACCGGTCGCTATCGGCGACCGTGGCACCCCCGTTAGCCTGGCGTGGTGACCATCGTCGAGGACCTGCTCGCCGGGCCGCGGGGGCGGCGCCTCTGCTGGGAGGTCGTGCTCGGCACCGTCGGCGACCAGCCGGACGACGACACGCTCTTCTGGGCGTCCTACTGGATCTCAGTCCGCCGCGGTGACGGCATCTCGCTGTCCGGACCCGGAGCGTCCGAGCCGCGTCCGGCTCCGTCGGACGACGACGTGGTCACCGCCGTCGAGGCCCTGTTCGACGCTGCCGACCCCGCGTCGGCCACGCTCGACCAGGTGCTCGCGGCCCTCGGACGCGCGGCGGAGTCGGCGATGTGGTGGCAGGAGCCGGACGCCGAGGACGTCCTGCTCGGGACCGTCGTCCCGCGGTCGCTGCACGAGCGGATCGCCGCGGCGGTCGCGACTGCCCCCGGCGTGCAGGCACTGTTCGCCACGGACCAGGATCCGGCCCTGGCTCCGGCTCCGGCCCTGGCTCCGGCTCCGGCCCTGGCTCCGGCTCCGGCCCTGGCTCCGGCTCCGCGACAGTGGGCCGTCATCCCGGACACGTCCGGGTACGGCGGCGCCGTTCGCCGTGCCGCAGCGGTGCTCGCCGAGTGGCGGCGCGAGCTGCTGGACGAACGCTCCCACGGCCTGGGCGACCCGGTCACCGCGCCGATCAGCGGGACGTGGTGGACGACCCCTCCCGGCGGGCTCCTCGACACCACCACCGAACGCGACGGCCGCGGGCCACTCGGGTTGTGGGCGGTCGAGGACCACACCGGGTGGGAGCGCGCTGCGGTCGCCCCCGTTGCGGTCGATCCATCAGCGCGCATCGTGGTGGTCGACGACGCCGAGGACTGGGCCGCGCTCTGCCGTGCGGCACCGATCGACGTCACGGCCACGACCCGTCGCCACGACTGGTACCGGGCGACCGGTCGCGACGGCGCCTGGGTCGTGCCGGACTGGGCCGCGATCGCCGAGCGGTACGACGCAGTGCACCTGACCCTGCGGGGATGGCTTCGCGCCTCCGGTACCGCGATCCCGGTCGACGCGGACTCGGCCGACGGCACCGCGGACTCCGCCGACGGCACCCTGGACTCGGCAGAGGGCACCCTGCACTCGGCTGACGGCACCCCGGCGAGCGTCATCGCCGGGTGGACCCCCGACACGACGGTCTGGCTGCGCGACCCCCGACCCGCGCTCGGCCCCTCGACGATGTGGCGGTGGAGCGGCGAAGACCGCGGCTGGTTGCCGGCCTGAACTCTCATGGACGAGTTATTCCCGATCCGATCCTGGATGATCGCCGGGCGATGTCCCCTGTTTTATCTCATGAGCGTGTTACCGTGGCGACCATGTCCGACACCACCACCGTCGTCACGCCCGCCGAGCCGACCGGCACCGCGCCCGCCGCTCCGCTGCGCGAGGTCGGCGCCCTCATCCGGGGCGCCCGCAAGGGCCGCAGCATGACCCAGACCCAGCTCGCCGAACGCGTCGGCACGAGCCAGAGCGCGATCAACCGCATCGAGCAGGGCGGACAGAACCTGTCGCTCGAGATGCTCACGCGCATCAGCGACGCGCTCGACCAGCAGATCGTCTCGATCGGCGGCGCCCCGCAGCGCGCCCACCTCCGGGTGCAGGGCGGTCGGAAGCTCAGCGGCTCCATCGCCGTGAACTCGAGCAAGAACGCCGCCGTCGCACTGCTCTGCGCGTCGCTGCTCAACCGCGGGGTCACCCGGCTGCACAAGGTGGCCCGCATCGTCGAGGTCGACCGCATCATCGACGTGCTCCGCAGCCTCGGGGCCACCGTCACGTGGTCGGAGGACGGCGAGGTCCTCGAGATCGTCGCCCCGTCGGACCTGCGACTGGACGCGATCGACGCCGACGCCGCCCGGCGCACCCGGAGCGTGCTCATGTTCCTCGGCCCGCTCAGCGGTCGCTACGGCTCGTTCCGTCTGCCCTACGCCGGCGGCTGCGACCTCGGCACCCGCACGGTCGAACCGCACCTCATCGCCCTGCGGCCGTTCGGCGTCGACGTCGAGGCGACCTCCGGCTGGTACGAGGTCGACGTGGCGAACACCGAGGTGCCGACGAAGTCGGTCGTGCTGACCGAGCGCGGTGACACCGTCACGGAGAACGCGATCCTCGCCGCGGCCGCCCGCGACGGCGTCACCACGATCCGCAACGCCAGCCCCAACTACATGGTGCAGGACCTCTGCTTCTTCCTCGAACTGCTCGGCGTGCAGGTCGAGGGCATCGGTTCGACGACGCTCCGCATCACCGGGAAGAGCCGTATCGACGAGGTCGTGGACTACTGGCCGAGCGAGGACCCGGTCGAGGCGATGAGCCTCCTGACCGCGGGGATCGTCACCGCGTCCACCCTCACGGTGACCCGAGCGCCGATCGAGTTCCTCGAGATCGAGCTCGCGACCCTCGCCGAGATGGGCCTGCGGTTCGACGTCAGCGAGGAGTACGCCGCCGCCAACGGTCGCACGCGCCTGGTCGACATCACGGTGCACCCGTCCGAGCTGCACGCGCCGATCGACAAGATCCACGCGATGCCGTTCCCGGGCCTCAACATCGACAACCTGCCGTTCTTCGTCGTCATCGCGGCGATGGCCGAGGGCACGACGCTCGTGCACGACTGGGTGTACGAGGGCCGGGCGATCCACCTGCTCGACCTCACCCGCCTCGGCGCGAGCGTCACCCTGCGCGACCCGCACCGCCTCGACGTGACCGGCCCGACGCACTTCTCCGGCGCCGAGGTCAGCTGCCCGCCCGCCCTGCGGCCCGCGGTCGTCATCCTGCTGGCGATGCTCGCCGCGAAGGGCGAGAGCGTCCTGCGCAACGTCGGCATCATCGCCCGCGGCTACGAGCAGCTGCAGGAACGTCTCAATTCGCTCGGCGCGTCCATCGAGACGTTCCACGACTGACCCTCAGCACCGCCCGGGCGACCTCTCCGGTCACCGCACCTGACGGCCCGTCCCCGCAAGTGGGGACGGGCCGTCACCCGTTCCGGAGAACGCACCGGTGCCTCCGACGCGTCTGCCAGACGGGACGGATGCGCGATCCAGCCGACAGGTGCTGCATGGGGACATGGCCACGAGATCGCTCCTGACCGTCCCCCTCGTCCTCACCGTGGCGGCCGCCGCCGCCGCGTGGGTCACCCTCGGCCCGGCAGCCGCCCTGGCCTTCGCCGCACTCGCCCTGCTCGAGATCGCGATGGCCGCGGACTCGTCGGTCCCGATGGCGGGCATCGCCGGTCGGCTGCACTCCCCCGCACGACGGCTCTTCCTGTCGCTCGGCATCGTCGCCGGAGTGCTCGCGATGCGCCTGCTCCTGCCACCCGCGGCCGTCGCCGTCGGCGGAGCGGCGGACCCCGCGTCCGCCGTCGACGAGGCCGTCTTCGCCCCCGGGTCCTTCTCGGAGCACCTCGCCGAGGTCCGTCCCGCACTGGCTTCCTTCGGCGCGGCCTTCATCTGGTTGGTCTTCGCCGAGTACCTGTTCAACACCGACCGCCTGTCACGGCGGTCCTGGCTGGGCGGTCTGGAGGCACGGCTCGCCCGGGTCGCGCGGCCGCGCGTCTGGTCCGTGGTCACCGCTGCGACCTGCGTGCTCGTCACGACCGTCCTGGTCGGACGCCACGACGCGTGGGCCCCTGACACGGTGCTGCCGGTCGCCGTCTGCGGCGCGGCCGGCGTCGGCGCGTACCTCGTGTCGAAGCGGATCGCCCGGTGGGCGCTGCGGGGCGTGGACGGCACGGACACCGGAGCGGTCGGGACGAGCGGCGCGTGGCGGGTCCACGCCTACGCCTCGACGGTGGTCTTCGAACGCGGGCTCGTCGTCTTCATGCTGTTCGAGATCCTCGACGGCGTGTACAGCCTGTCGGGGTCGGGCGTGCTCGGCGTGGACGGACTCGGTGCGCTCGAGCAGGCCGCACTCGCGGTCGCAGCCATCGCCGTCGGCGCGGTGTTCCTCGCCCGGACGACGTCGCGCCTGGACCAGGCGGCGACGCTCAAGCGCCTCCGGTACCTGAAGGCCGGGGCCGCGTACGTCCTCGGGGTCCTCGCGGTGCTGCTCTGGACGAGCCTGCTCGTGCCGGTCCCCGGGGTGGTCGTCGCCTGGTTCGGCACCGTCGTCATCGGTCTCGCGCTGGCCAGCTCGCTGCCGTGGCGGGCATGGGCGCGACGGTTCCGGCGGCGGACCCTGGCGGGCTGACGCGATCGCGGTCCGTGCCGCCCCTCGCCGTTCAGGGGATCGGCACCGGCTCCCAGGAGACGAAGAGCTGCATCCGGAACGTCGGCGTCGTGTCCGACGGACGGAACCGCGAGCTGAGCGCCGCGGACATCCCGTCCGGCACGGGCACGTCGGTGCTCGCGCCCAGCCGCCCGCTCGTCTCCGTCCCGTCGATCGAGGGGACCGACTCGACCTTCTCCTGCAGCTCGTCCGCTCCGTTCGTCGGGAGGTCGGCCGACTCGAGCGCGTCCCGGTAGGCCGCGACCCCTGCGGCCGCACCGGAGGTCGTCGGTCCCTCGACCTGCAGGACGAACGACCGACCTGCCGGGGTGATGACCTCGCCGGAGGAGTCGGTGAGCCCGTCCGGGTAGTCGTCGACGGTGACGATCACCTCGCCGACCGGCAGGTCGACGACCCGGTCGCCCGGGAGGACGAAGCGTGCCGGTCGATCATCGGTGGAGCTGTAGGCGGCGACCGCGTTCCGGACCGGCGACTCGCCGTCGGTGTCGACGCCGAACGCCTCGACGCTCGGCGTGCCGGTGAGGTCCCAGACCTCCACGCCGTCCTCGAGGCGCATGGCGGTCGGGGTGGGGCCGTTGTGCTGCACGTCGGTCTCGCTTCGGTCGGGACGGGTGGAGGGGTCGGACTGGGCCCCCGGTGGCGGGCCGGCGCAGCCCGACAGCAGGGCGACGACCGCGGTGGCGACGACCGCTGCCGCGATCCCTGGGCGACGAGCGTTCAGTGCCATGCGAGCTCCGAGTCGTGGAGGTTGTCGAGGAGTTCCGGGATGCGGTTGTCGAGCCGACGTTGCTGGATCCGATCGGGGACCGACCCACCCACGAGTTCGCGGGCACGGTCGGGGTCGTCCTGGACGAGCTGCTGCCACGCGGGCAGCGTGTCTCCCTCGATGTAGTCCCATCGGGTATCGAACTCCGAGATGTTCCCCTGGGGGATGTACCAGTGGTCCACCCAGCCCTGTGTGCCGGGGCTGAAGGGGTTCACGTCGACCGGTACGTCGATGCCGCCCTCGAACTGGCCGAGCGTCTTGGTTCCGGGGATGGACGCGTCGCCGACGATCCCCAACATCGTCGTGAGGGCCTCACCGGTCGGCTCTCGGTCGTGCATCTGCTGGTAGGCGCCCTGGATGGTGTCGCGCTGCTCGCGGAGCAGCAGGGTCTCGTTGCCCTGTGCGATGCGGTCCTGGTCCCCCGTGCGCCTGCCGGCGTCGATGTCCTGCCAGGCGGAGTACGTCTGCCGCTCCGACAGCGCGGCGTCGACCGGGTCGTCGTTCGCACCGCGGAGGAGCCCCGCGGCACGGAGCTCGTCGATGCTCGTCATGCCGCCGTCGAGGTAGGCCTCGTGCATCGTCGAAGCGTCCAGGAAGATGTCCTTCTGCATGCCGAGGAACGTGCGTTCGTAGAAGGCGATCTCGTCGTCGCCCATCCCGGCCAGCTGGTCGATGAGCGGTCGGATCGACGGAGGCGCCAGCGGACGTGCCGTCTGGATGTGGTCGCGGAACGAGTGCAGGTCGAGGAAGCCCGCCGCGAAGTCCGGGCCGACCATGTTCGCCATGCCGGCCCACGTGAAGGCGGGATCGTCGAGGTACAGGCTCGCGTAGTACTCGTACGAGCCGGCGACCTGCGGCATCAGTGCCGGAGCTCCACGGTCCAGCTGCCACGTCGCCATGTCGATGCCGACCTTCTCGGCCGCACGGGTCACGTACATGCGTTGCAGCACGTCGGCGTACCGGGTCGGCGGCAGGTCGGCGGCGCGGGCCGCTCCGACGATCGCCGACAGCACCGTCGACGACGTCCCCCACGCGGGTGGATCCGCGACGAGCCGGTCGAGGACGTCCGGGTTCGCCGCCAGCCATGCCGCTCCGACCTCCGGATCCATGTGCGACAGGACCTCGAGGGGGTCGACACCCTCGGCGGAGAGGGCGGCGGCGACGACGAGGTCGAGGACCCGGTCGGTGAGGGTGCCGTTGCCCGCCTGCTCGAAGGCGCCAGCGACGTGCTCGATCCATCCTGCGTCCGCGTCGTTCTCGTCCACGAGGCGCCGAGCGCCGTCGACGAACCCCGGGCCGCCGGTCGGCACCCACGAACACGAGGCAACGAAGCGCGACCACGCGGTCCCGACCCGGTCCACCTCGGCGCGGAGCGCGGTGTCGGCCGCTCGGGCGTGCGTCACGAAGCTCCGGAGGTCGGTCGGGTCGGCGCTGCTCGTCGCGGATCCGGAGCCGGTCGAGGTCCTGATGCGCTGCGTGGGCGAGAACGCGACGGCGACCGTCGGGGGCTGCACGGGCGGCGCGGTCGGCCGCGGGTCGAAGAGCCCCTCCACCCCCGAGGCGATCCACTGCACCGCGTCGTCGTCCCGTCGTTCAGCGCGGTCCGCCTCACGCGCGTCCCAGGCCGCGACGTCGGCGAGCCGAGCGCGCTCCTCGGCGGCCAGCTGCGTGGCGAGCCGGACCTGCCGCGCCAGGTCGTCGAGCACCGACGCCAAGCGGGCTCGATCCTGGGCCTCGGTCGCGCACGCCTGTTGGAAGAGGCGTGCGTACGCGCCCCGGAACTCCTGCGACGCCGACTCTGCCGAGCTGCGTCTCCCTGCCCCCTGCTCAGCGAGGACCCGGTCTGCGTGTGATGCTGCCGTCACGAGTCCCTGCGCGGCGCCGTCGTCGAACTGTACCCCCATACAGGTGGAGCATAGCCGCCCTCCACCATCCGTGCCGGACCGATCGGGAAGGACGTGCAGCACGTTCGGCGTTGACTGACGCGTCGCAACGAATCCTGAGGAGACACGTGCTCGGTCCAGAACTGGTGGTGGCCCTCGGGCTCGCCATCGCCGTGACGGCTGCCGTCGCGGACCGCATCAGGATCGCGCCGCCCGTGCTCCTGCTCGTCATCGGCGCGCTGCTCGCCTTCGTCCCCACCTTCGGTCGGGTCGAACTGCCCGCCGAGGCCGTGCTGCTGCTGTTCCTCCCCGCACTGCTCTACTGGGAGAGCCTCACCACGTCGCTCCGGGAGATCCGCAAGAACCTGCGCGGCATCGTGTTGATGGGCACGCTGCTCGTCGTCGTGACCGCCGGCGTCGTGGCGACGCTCCTGCACCTGCTGGGCATGCCCTGGGGGCCGGCCTGGGTGCTCGGCGCAGCGGTCGCCCCGACCGACGCCACGGCCGTGGGTGTGCTCACGAAGATGCTGCCCCGCCGGAACGTCACGGTCCTCCGCGCGGAGAGCCTGGTGAACGACGGCACCACCCTGGTCGTGTACGGCATCGCGGTCGCCGTGACCGTCGGGACGCAGGAGCTCACGTTCTGGAACGTCTCCGGCATGCTCGTCCTGTCGTACGTCGGCGGGGTCGCGGCCGGACTCCTCGCCGCGTGGCTCGGCTCGCTCGTGCTCCGACGGGTCGACACGGTCGTGCTCGAGAACCTCGTCACGCTGCTCGTGCCGTTCGCGGCGTTCCTCGGCGCCGAGGCCGTCGGCGCGTCCGGGGTGCTCGCCGTCGTCGCCGCGGGCATCGTCGTGAGCCAGGTCGCTCCGAAGCTCGACCGGGCGGAGACCCGCCAGCAGGTCCGCGCCTTCTGGTCGTTCCTCACGTACCTGCTCAACGGTGCGCTGTTCGTGCTCGTCGGCATCGAGGCGATGGTCGCTGCCCGTGCCCTCGCCGCCCGTGAGCTGTGGAGCGGCGTCGGTCTCGTGCTCGCGGTCTCCGTCGTGCTCGTGCTCGTGCGGTTCGCCTTCGAGGGCACGATCGGAGGAACCGTCTGGCTCGTCACCCGGCGGTTCGGCGGCGAGCCGCGGGAGGGTCGACGCGACCGACTGGTGAGCGGCTTCGCCGGGTTCCGCGGTGCGGTCTCCCTGGCGATGGCGGTGGCGGTGCCGCGCACGCTCGAGTCCGGGGGCGCCTTCCCCGACCGCGACCTCATCGTGTTCGTCACCGCCGGCGTCGTCGTCGTGACCATCGTCGGCCAGGCACTCGTGCTCCCCGCCGTCCTGCGGCGCGCGGCGCTCCCCGAGGACGAGTCCGTCGGCGAGGAACGCCGCTACGCCGAGCGCACGGCGGTCGAGGAAGCGCTCGACGCGCTCCCCCGCCTGGCGCGCAGGGCAGGTGCCGACCGGGCGACGATCGACCGCGTCCGACGCGACCTGGAGGCCCACCTCGACATGATCCAGGCTCGGGAGGAGGACGACGAGGACCACCCGACGCTGCAGCGGCACGACGCGACGGTCGCGCTCGAGCTCGCCCTGGTCCGGCACAAGGCCGCCACCCTGCTGCGGCTGCGGGACGACGACGAGATCGACGACCTGGTGCTCCGGCAGGTGCGCGCGGGCTACGACGCCGAGGAGGCGCGGCTCGAGGGATCGACGCCGAGCTGAGCCCGCCCCGTGGGCGGTTGCTCGAGCGGCCCCGCCACGGGCACAGCGCCCGGCCCGAGCGCTGACGACACCCAGGGAGCCGCACCGGGCGTCGCCCAGACGAGGCCGTCGGCAGTGAAGGCGAGCACGTCGACGTCTCCGTCGGCGGTCAGTCGCCGGAGGTCGTCCTCGTCCCCGGCGACGACGGCCGTCGCGAGGACGTCCGCCGTCAGGACGTCGTCGGCGACGACGGTCGCCTGCACGAACACGGGCGCGCTCCGCCGCCAGATGTGCTCCCCGCGCTCCGCGGTTCCCGAGGTCGCGACCGCACGTCGGCTGCCGCCGAGCCGCACGACCCCGACGACGGTGTCCCGACGTCCGGGATCGACGACACCGACCGACCACGGCTCGTCGGGTCGGTGGGTGCCGCGGACGAGTACGTCGCCGCCGGCGCTGAGCATCCAGGCGTCCGTGCCGGTGTCGAGGACCTCCCCGGCGTCACGGATCGCGAGTGCTTTGACGACGCCGGACAGGTCGATCACCCCGTCCGGGCGGTGGGGCGTGAAGGCACCACCGGTCCGGTCCCGCCACGACAGGGCGAGCGCGTAGACGTCCCGGACCGCGGTCGGCGCATCGGACAGCCGGAGCGACCCGGCGGCGATGCGGCTCAGCACCGAAGCGGGGTCCCAGAGGCTGTAGCGGTGGTCGTACCCGGCGAACACGGCGCGGACCGCGGACGCGGCCTCCGGAGTGGCACCGCGGAGGCTCACGACGGTCCCCATCGTCTCGAACGTCAGGACGCTCACAGGCCGGCCTGGTCGATCGCGGACTGCAACGACGTGGTGTAGCCCCCGCTCGTGAACGTCGCGCCGCTCACCGCCTGGATCTGCGCCGACTGGGTCTGCAGGGCCTCCTGCCGGAGGATCGGGGCGGCCTGCTGGCTGATCGCGACGGAGCGGCCGTCCCGGTCGGTCAGGTGCAGGGGGGTCACGTCGGTGATCTTCCCGTCGGCGACGGTGATCTGCACCTGGACCTCGCCGTACTGCGTCTGCGCCGCGGCACCGGTGAAGGTCCCGGAGTCGGACGCGCCGGACGAGCCGGATGCAGACGAGCCGGACGCCGACGAGCCGGTGCCGGACGGTCCCGGCGACGCCGACGAGCCGGAGGTCCCGCCCGAGCCGGCGCTGCCGGACGACCCGCTCCCCGACGTCGTGCCCTGCGCCGGTGTCGTCACGGCCGGCTGTCCGCCGAGCTGCCACCCGATGGCGAGCACCGCCACCGAGGACAGGACGCCGCCGACGACCACCCGGGCCCTCACGACCCGAACCGTTCCTGGTGGATCTGGTGCTCCGGGACGCCGGCGAGCCGGGCCTCCCGCACCACCAGGTCGGACCACGCCTGCGGCCCGCAGACGTAGAGGTCGGACTCGAGCAACCGCGGGAACACCGACCGCAGGCTGACCCCACGACGGAGGTCGTCCTCCGTCATCCAGCTCTCCTGCGACCTCGCGCGGTGCCCGACCACGGCGAAGAGGGTGCTCCCGGTCGCCGCAGCGAGCTCCGCGGTCTCCTGCCACAGGTACTGCTGCTCGGCGTCGGTCCCCCGCAGGAGCACCGTGGCCTCGCCGGGACGCAGGTCGGTGTCCTCGAGCAGCGCGCGGACCGGCGTGATCCCGATGCCCGATGCGACGAGGGCGAGGTACGGGGCCGTGCGGGCCCGGGTCGTGAACAGGCCGTAGGGGCCCTCAAGGGACACCGCGGTACCCGGCCGGATCCGCCCGAGGCGCGCGGACCCCGCTCCGAGGTCGCGCACGGTGATCCGGGCACGCTCTCGTCCGGGCACGGCCGAGAACGACACCGGGTGGGCGTGCCACCAGGTCCGCGCGGACCAGAACCGCCAGACGCCGTACTGGCCGCCGCGGGCACCCAGCCGGTCGAGGTCGCGGCCCGCCAGGTGGATCGACACGACTCCGGGAGCGATCGGCTCCACCGCCACCACCCGGATGCGGTGCCGCAGGCTCACGACCACCGGTCGGACGAAGCGGTGGACGACGACGAGACCGAGCGCGACGGCGTACGCGGCGATCCAGTACACCCGCTGCCAGGTGCCCTGCCCGAGCACGCTGCCGACGCTGAGCATGTGCGGCAACGCGACGAGGACGGCGGCGTAGCTGAGCAGGTGGACGACGTGCCACGCCTCGTACGGCAGTCGACGCCGGACCGCGACGAGGGACGACACCACGACCGCGACGAACAGCCCCAGGGCGAGGTACGCGAGCGGCATGTCCGGCGTGGAGAAGAGCGAGACGGTCTCGGCGATCGGGCCGGTACCCGACGACGCGCCGTAGCCCAGCGTCAGCAGCACGCCGTGTGCCAGCAGCAGGTACAGCACGGGCTCGCCGAGCGACCGGTGCACCGCGATCGCCTTGTCCTGGCCGAACACGCGGTCGATCAGCGGCACGCGCGCGGCGAGCACGAGCATCACGAGCACCAGGTCGGTCGCGACCAGACCGGCGACGATCCCGGTGTCGGTGAGCACGCCGCCGACGCCCGAGACCGAGTGCGATCCCGGCGAGGCCAGCCAGAGCGCGACGGCGACGGCGGCGGACGCCCACGCGAGGACACCGAGCAGGTCGGTGACCGCAGCACGGCCGCGACCGGATCGGCGACGGCGCCGGGCGGCGACCTCGAGGGGCTCCGCGGGCGGTGCCGGGAAGTGCCGCGGCGGAGCCGCCGCGGCACGTCGGGTGGGGCGAGCGGTGTCGATCATCGTCTCGTTCCTCTCCAGCAGGTGATCGGGTGACGTTCAGCATCGACACCGGTCCCATGAAGCAGCCCGGAACGACGGCCCTGCTTCGTTCGAGACCTCGAACGAAGCAGGGCCGTCCCCGGGCCTCAGCGCGCGGGCAGTCGCACCACCGCGACGGCGCCGCCGCCGGGTGCGTTCGCAAGCGTGGCCTCCCCGCCCGCCCGCTCGGCGAGCCCTCGGACGAGCGCCAGGCCCAGTCCGCTGCCACCGAGGACGGCCCGCCGTGCGTCGTCGGCACGGGTGAAGCGGTCGAACGCACGCGGGAGGAAGTCCTCCGGCACACCGGGACCGTCGTCACGGACGACCAGCTGCAGTGCGCGGTCCTCCTGCCGGACCAACGTGATGCCGACCTCGACGTCCGGAGCGCCCGCGGCGATCGCGTTCGCGACGAGGTTGTCGACGACCCGTCCGAACGCCGCGGGGGTGATGCCGTACCGTTCGGCACCGTCGGGCACGTCCACGGTGAAGTCGACCCCGCTGGTCCCCCCGAGCGCCCGAGCCCGGTCGACACTGCCCATCAGCTCCGTCACGAGCTCCGCTGCGGTGGTCGACGGCGTGGCCTGCGTCTCGTCGAGCCGGCTCAGCTCGAGCATGGTGTCGGCGAGTGCGGTGAGACGCGCGGCGTCGGACTCGGCGGCCGCCAGCTCCCGCTCGAGCGCGGCGGCGTCACCGGACGACCGGTGCGCGAGCTCGAGTCGTGCCGTCAGTGCCGCGAGCGGCGTCCGGAGTTCGTGGCTGGCGTCGGACACCATCCGTCGTTCGCGGACCGCGTTCTCGCGTTGCCGGTCGATGAAGGCGTTGAGGGTCCTCGCGAGGTCGGCGAGCTCGTCCTCCGACGGGCCGACGGGCAGGTGCCCGGTCGCGTCCCCGCCGCTGAGCGCCTCGGCGGTCCGACGCATCCGCGCGACGGGTCGGAGCGCGACGGTCGAGAGCAGCCAGGCGGCGAGGCCCGATGCGACGAGCGCGAGCAGGGTCCCCACGACGAGCGAGCGGTCGACGCGTTCGACCGTCTCGTGCCCGGCACGGCCGTCCTGCGCAGCCCACACGACGAACCGTCCGTCGGCGCTCGCGACCGGTGTGCCGACGAGCGTCGCGCTGCGGTGCCCGTCGCCGAGCCGGAGCGTCGTGGTCGATCGTGGGACGCCGTCCGGGAGCGACCGGCGGAGGTCGTCCGGCAGCGTGTCGACGATCCACTCGCCGGTCGAGGAGCGGATCCCCACGAGGACGCCGTCGGCCGGTCGGTCGGGCGCCTCACCCGGGTTGTCCCGGAGGTCGGCGACGAACGGCGCCGCGTCGCCGACGGCGAGGGACCGGTCGGTCTCCAGCGTGGCCTGCCGCACCTCGGCGTGCAGCACGAGCGCGACCAGGGAGAGCACGACCGCGCCGACGAGCACGCTCCCGATCGTGATGCGCGCGCGGACGGACAGCCGCCGCATGAGCCTCACGGACGGGACACGACGTCGAGCGCGTAGCCGACGCCCCGCACGGTCCGGATGGCCACGTCGGCGCCCGAGGCGTGCAGCTTCTTCCGCACGTAGCTGACGTACTGGTCGACGATCGTGGGGTCGAAGTGCTCGGCGCTCCCCCACACCTCACGCAGCACCTCCGCCCGGGACCGGGTCTCCGGCGCCCCCTGCACCAGGTACCGCAACAGCGAGAACTCCTTCACGCTGAGGGGCAGGTCCCGGCCCGCCACGGTCGCCCGGACGGTCACGGTGTCGAGTCGGACGGCGCCGGCCTGCACGACGGTCACGGCACCGGCGGACCTGCGGCGGAGCTGCGCCCGGATCCGGGCGTTGAGCTCGGCGATCGCGAAGGGCTTCGTGAGGTAGTCGTCCGCGCCGGCGTCGAGCCCGAAGACCCGGTCGTCGACGGCATCCCGCGCGGTGACGAGGATCACCGGGAAGTCCTGGCCCGTCTCGCGCAACCGACGACACACCTCGAACCCGGTCATCTCGGGGAGCATGACGTCGATCGCCGCCGCGTCGAACGACCGCGCGGCCGCAGCCACGAGCGCGGCGACGCCGTCGATGACCACCGTGACCGCGTGCCCCTCGCCGACCAGTCCACGCTCGACGAGCGCGCCCATCGCCGGGTCGTCCTCGACCACCAGGATCTCCGCCACGTGCACCTCCGTTGCGACGATCATGCACGACGGACGCCGTCAGGAGGTCGGGACCTGCCCTGCCCGGAGCATCGCGCGCTCGAGCAGTTCGAGGTCGATGCCGACGTGCCGACGTGCGAGCACCCCCGCGTCGACCGACCGCCCGGCGCAGACGGCGTCGACGAGCCCCTCGTGCTCGAGCAGGGCACGGTGCTCCATCTCGGCCATGCCCTCGGCGGTGCCCCAGAGGTGTGCGGGCGCCGCGATCGACACCTGCGACTCGAGGTCGGCGAGCGCCGCTGCGAGCACGGCGTTGCCGGCGGCGTCGATGATCGCTCGGTGCAGCACCGCGTCCGCCTGCTGCTTCTCGAGCCCGGACGCGGCGGCGCGGAAGTCCTCGAGCCGGGTGCGGAGCGTCGTCCGGCCGTCGTCGGTGATCCGCTCGGCCGCTGCGGTGGCGAGTGCGCCGTGCAGCAGGGCGATCGCGTCGGTGGTGTCGCGGATGCCGGCCCAGCGTGCAAGCAGCGTCCGGGCGACGGCGTCGGAGGACGAGTCCGGCCACTGCGAACGGACGAAGGTCCCGCCGCCCCGTCCTCGACGTGTCTCGAGCAGGCCGCGGTCGACCAGTCGCGCGAGGGCCGCGCGCACGGTCACACGTCCGACACCGAGGAGCACGGCGAGCTCACGCTCGGGCGGCAGCCGAGAGGCGGGCAGGTACTCCCCGACGGCCACGGCGGTGACGAGCCGGTCCTCGACCTCGTCGACACGGGTCTCCGTCGCGCGATCTGGCACTCGGCCCCCTCCTTGCGTTTCGTCCACGTTAAAGGACGAGAAAAGGTATTGCAGAGAACCTTTGCCCGGTCCATGCTGTGCGTCATGTCCCGCATCACCGAAGGCACGATGCCGTTCCAGGACGGCGAGACCTGGTACCGCGTCACCGAACCCGACGCCCCGACCCCCGGTGCGCTCCCGCTCGTGGTCCTGCACGGCGGCCCCGGCATGGCGCACGACTACCTCCGGAACCTCGCGGCACTGGCCGACGAGACCGGTCGCACCGTCGTGCACCACGACCAGTTCGGCTGCGGCCGCAGCTCCCACCGACCCGACGCCCCGACGGAGTACTGGAGCCCGCAGCTCTTCGTGGACGAGTACGCGGCCCTCGTGGACCACCTCGGTCTCGGCGACCACCACGTGCTCGGCCAGTCGTGGGGCGGCATGCTCGGCTCCGAGATCGCGGTCCGGCAGCCGGAGGGCCTCCGCTCCCTGGCGATCTGCAACTCCCCCGCCTCGATGCAGCTCTGGGTCGAGGGCGCCGCCGAGCTCCGCGCGCAGCTGCCCGAGGACGTGCAGGCAGCCCTCACCCGACACGAGCACGCCGGCACCGTCGACGACCCCGAGTACCTCGCCGCCACGCAGGTGTTCTACGAGCGCCACGTGTGCCGCGTCGTACCGATGCCGCAGGACTTCGTCGACTCGGAGGCCCAGATGGAAGCCGAGCCGACGGTCTACCACACGATGAACGGGCCGAACGAGTTCCACGTCGTCGGCACGATGCGCGCCTGGACGGTCATCGACCGGCTCGACCGCGTGGCGGTCCCCACCCTCGTCGTCGCCGGTGAGCACGACGAGGCGACGCCCGCCACGTGGCAGCCCTTCGTCGAGCGCATCGCCGACGTCCGCCAGCACGTCTTCCCCGGCGCGAGCCACTGCTCGCACCTGGAGCAGCCCGAGGAGTTCCGCCGCGTGGTCGCGGCGTTCCTCGCCGAGCACGACGACCAGCCCACCGGCTGAGGCGACCAGCCCGCCGGCCGGGAGGCACGCACTCCACCCCGCCACGCGCCTCCCGGCCGACACTCCACCGGACCCGACCGGCGTGCCCACCCAGCCACACGCCCGGCGTCCGGCATCCCCCCCCCCCCCCTCCCACGCACCGTCTCCCCGAACGGAACCACGATGTCGCAGCAGCACAGCGAGCTCTCCGCACAGCAGCAGCTCGAGGCCTACGGCTACAAGCAGGAGCTCAAGCGCTCCGTCTCAACCACCGACCTGCTCGTCTACGGGCTCGTCTTCATGGTGCCGATCGCCCCGTGGGCGATCTTCGGCACCGTCTACAACGCCTCGAGCGGCATGGTGCCGCTCGTCTACCTGGTCGGCCTCGTCGCGATGATCTTCACCGCGCTCGCGTACGCGCAGATGGCGAAGTCGATCCCCCTCGCCGGCAGCGTGTTCTCGTACGTCGGCCGCGGCATCCACCCCACCGCCGGGTTCTTCGCGGGCTGGGCGATCCTGCTCGACTACCTGCTCGTCCCGACGCTGCTCTACGTGTTCGCGGCCGAGAGCATGGTCGGCATCTTCCCCGGCACCCCCCGCTGGCTCTGGGCACTCGTGTTCGTCGCGATCAACACCGTGATCAACCTGCTCGGTGTCTCGTCCCTCAAGCTCGCGAACCGCATCTTCCTGCTCATCGAGCTCGTCTTCGTGGCGATCTTCGTCGTCATCGCGATCGTCGCGTTGACCGGCGGGACCGTGCCCGGCGCCTCGTTCAGCACCGACCAGGTGTGGGACCCGTCGAAGGTGTCCGCACCGCTCATCGCGAGCGCCCTGTCGATCGCCGTGCTGAGCTTCCTCGGCTTCGACGGCATCTCGACGCTGTCCGAGGAGTCCACCGGTCGCCGCGGTGGCGCCGGACTCGCGATGGTGCTCGCACTCGTCATCGTCGCGTTCCTGTTCGTGCTGCAGACGTGGCTCGCGTCGGCGCTGGCGGGTGGTCGTGACTCGTTCCCGGAGGGCGAGGCAGGGAACGCGTTCTTCACCATCGTCGAGCAGGCCTCCTCGAGCGGGTGGGCGACCGCGTTCTTCGCCGTCAACGTGCTCGCCGTCGGCATCGCGAACGCCATGGCCGCCCAGGCCGCGACGAGTCGCCTGCTCTTCTCGATGAGCCGCGACCGGCAGCTGCCCGCGTTCCTGCACAAGCTGAACGGCAGGCTCGTTCCGCAGAACGCGATCATCGTCGTCTCGGTGCTCTCCGCGATCCTCGTGCTGTTCTTCGTCGGGCAGATCGACACCATCTCGTCGCTCGTGAACTTCGGTGCGCTGTTCGGCTTCATGCTCCTGCACGTGTCGGTCTTCGTGCACCACGTCGTGAAGGGGAGGTCCCGCAACTGGCTGCTGCACCTCGTCGTGCCGCTCGTCGGCTTCCTGATCATCGGGTACGTCCTGCTCAACGCCGCCGTCGAGGCGAAGGTGGGCGGCATCGTCTGGCTCGTCGTCGGCGCCGCGGTGTTCCTCTACTACCGGCGGACCGGCCGCTCGACCGAGGTCGGGTCGGAGGAGCCCGGCACACTGGGCGAGGGGTCCGTCGGCGGCCTCGACACCACCACCACGGAGAAGGGCCACCGATGACCACCCCCGACCACTTCCTGCCGAGCACCCTGGGGCGGCCCGGGTTCGCCGCCGACCGGGAGCCGGTGCTCCGGATCACCCCGGGCACCGGCGAGACGATCGGCTTCGAGACCACGGACGCCGTCTACGCCGAACTCGACGAGCACCACGACCTGGCGCAGCTGCAGGCACCGATCAACCCGGTCACCGGCCCCGTCTGGGTCGAGGGTGCCGAGCCCGGTGACGTGCTCGCGGTGCACATCCACGACATCCAGCTCACGACCCACGGGTGGTCGGTGTCGCTGCCGGGGTCCGGCGCGCTCCAGCACGTCATGCCCGAGGGCGTCTTCGCCCGCCGCTGCCCGATCGAGGACGGTGTGGTGCACGTCACCGACCGGCACGCCTTCCCGGCCCGACCGATGATCGGCTGCGTCGGCGTCGCACCGGCATCGGGGACGAACTCGACGATCATGCCGGCGTACGCCGAGGGCGGGAACATGGACGTCACCGAGGCGCGTCCCGGCTCGACCGTGTACCTGCCGGTCCGGGTGCCCGGTGCCCTGCTGTCGATCGGGGACATCCACGCGATCATGGCCGAGGGCGAGTCGTCCTTCGTCGCGATCGAGGCGCAGGGCACCGCGATCGTCTCCGTCGACCTCGTGCAGGGCGGTCGGCCGATCCGTGCGCCGCGCATCGAGACCGCCGACGAGTGGCTCTTCGTCGGGCTCGGCGACCCCGTGCAGGAGAGTGTCCGACGTGGCTACGAGGACGCGTTCGCGTTCCTCGTCGAGGACCACGGGTGGACGGCCGAGGACGCCTACGCGGTGCTCAGCGCGGTCGGCGACTCGAAGCTCGGCGGGCCGACCGGTTCCGGCGACCCGGACCCGCTGCACCCGTTCGCAGCGGTCGGGGCGGTGACCCTGCACCGGGTGCCGAAGGCGGTCCTGTAGCGGACGACGGACGGGAGGCGCGGGGCGGGGCCGCCACGGGCCTCCCGTCCGGCGGTCCCCGCGGCATGAGCGTGCCCGGTCGTGCGGACCGGCCCGTGGGCCGACCGCGTGCTCAGTCGTCGCCGAGCACGACCGACGGATCGTCGACCTCGGCATCCGGCGGCGCCGACGCCGTCGGCTCGGGCACGCCGTTCACCGGTGGGTCCCACGCCGCTGGGCGACCTCGCCGGACCGCGGTCGGCCTGCGGCCCGCGCCGCGGGCTCGGGCATCGCCCGCCACACCTGTCCCCAGACCTGCTCGTACTCGACGCGGGACACCTGCCCGCGACGGACGGCGTCCTCGACCAGGCAGAGCAGGTCGAGCGAGGCCTCGAGGAGCCGGACGTCGCCGTGCACCTCCGGCTGACCGTTGCCGTGGAACACCGTGATCGTCAAGCGTCTGACCCCGGGACGCACGCGACGGGTCACCCTGGTGAGCAGGACGGGACCGGCGGCGTAGAGCAGGACGGCGACGACGAGGCCGACCGCCGGCACGCGGTGCAGCGCCACGACGAGTGCGACCGCTACGAGTGCGCCGGCCGCACCCCAGACCTGGAGCGCTCGGAGCAGCAGGAGCTCGCCCGCGGTGGTCCCCGGGGCGTGCACCTCGAGCGTGCGCCCGCTCCACAGTGCGCGGGAGACGGGCTGCACGGTGCACCGGCCCCACGGGTGCCACCCGGTGCGCCGTGTCGGGAGCGGTCGTCGGTCTCGGTTCGTGTCCACGACGACCAGCCTGTGGCGGACTGTTCGGGGCCGAGCCGGTCCTGACGGCGTCCTGACGGCTCGGACCGGATCCCGTACGACGTCCTGACGCTGCGACGTCGGGCCTGCGTCGTCCGTCCTCCGCCCGCTACCGTTGCCGGATGGACGACCACGCCCTCGCCGCTGCCCTCGTGACCGACGCCGCCCGGCTCGCGGCCGACATGCGTCGGGACGGGACCGACGCGGAGCGGAAGACCTCGGCCGCCGACCTCGTCACCGCCGCCGACCGCGCCGCCGAGGACCTCGTCCGTCGGATGCTGCTCGAGCACCGCCCGGACGACGGGGTGCTCGGCGAGGAGGGCACCCGGTCCGAGGCGACCCACGGACGCCGGTGGACCGTCGACCCGATCGACGGGACGTTCAACTACGTCGCCGGCCTGCCCGCGTGGTGCAGCGCGGTGTCGCTCGAGGTCGACGGCGTGCTCCGGGTCGGTGCGGTCCGTCGTCCGCTCGCCGACGAGACGTGGGTGGCGTCGGACGGGGTGACGACCCGTGACGGCGAGGCCGTGCCGCCGGTGCAGGACGTGACCCTCGCCGCGACGAGCGTGGCGACCTTCCTCAACAGCTCGCACCTGCGCGCCGCCGAGGCGGCGCCCATGACGGCGCTCCTGGCAGCGGCGGCAACGGTCCGGATCAGCGGGTCGGGGTCCTGCGACCTGGTGGACGTCGCAGCGGGCCGCATCGGCCTCTGGGTGCAGACCGACTGCGCCGACTGGGACTGGCTCCCGGGGCGGGCGCTCGTCGACGGCGCCGGTGGCGCGGCCACCGTCGTCCGGGCCCACGGGCACGACTGGCACCTCGCCGGAGCCCCGACCGCGGTGCGCGAGGCCGCCGAGCTGCTCGGCGCCTGAGCAGCACCCTGCGCGGAGGGGCGGCACTGCCCGAAGCCGCCTCCTCCGCACCGCCCGGTGCACGTCGTCGTGAACCGGGCGCGTCCTCGGTGGTACCCCCACCGAGACGTCCGGCCGTCAGGCCGTGGCCTGCAGGCGGTCCTGCTCGTCGACCGCGATCTCCACCGTGCCGGACGCGGACGGTCGGCCGAGCGCACGGTGCTCCCAGCCGGCCGCGCGGTACGCGTCCGCGTCGAGCGCGTGCCGGCCGTCGACGATGCGTCGGTGGTGGACGAGCGCGCCGAGGTCGTGCGGGTCCACCGTGCGGAACTGCTCCCACTCGGTCAGCAGCACGACCACGTCCGCATCGATCACCGCCGCGGTGAGCGACGGCGCGTACCGCAGGGTCGGGTAGGCGCGCGCGGCGTTCTCCATCGCCTCGGGGTCGTACACGGTGACGACGGCACCCGCCTCGTCGAGCATCCGTGCGACGTCGAGCGCCGGCGCATCGCGGATGTCGTCGGAGTTCGGCTTGAACGCCGCGCCGAGCGCCGCGATCCGCTTGCCCGCCAGGTCCCCCTCCGCCATCTCCGTGACCAGGTCGACGGTCCGCTGGCGGCGGCGCAGGTTGATCGCGTCGACCTCGTCGAGGAAGCGGACCGCCTGGCCGACACCGAGCTCCTGCGCCCGGGCCGAGAACGCGCGGATGTCCTTCGGCAGGCACCCGCCACCGAAGCCGAGGCCGGGCTTGAGGAAGCGGCCGCCGATGCGGGTGTCGTGGGACAGGGCGCTCGCCAGGACGCTGACGTCCGCACCGGCCGCCTCGCAGACTTCCGCCATCGCGTTGATGAAGGAGATCTTCGTCGCGAGGAACGAGTTGGCGGCCACCTTGACGAGTTCCGCCGTCGGCAGGTCGGCCACGACCAGCGGCGTCCCCTCGTCGAGGACCGGGCGGAAGGCTGCACGCAGCTGCGCCTCGGCCCACGCCGTCTGCACGCCGAAGACGAGCCGGTCGGGGTGCAGCGTGTCCTGCACGGCGTAGCCCTCGCGGAGGAACTCCGGGTTCCAGGCGACCTCGACCTCGGTCCCGGCGGGGGCGACCTCCGCGACGAGCGCGGCGAGCCGTTCGGCGGTCCCGACCGGCACGGTCGACTTCCCGACGACGAGCGCGCGGCGGTCGATGTGCATCGCGAGCTCGCGGAAGGCGGAGTCGACGTACGTCATGTCGGCGGCGTGCGACCCCCGCTGCTGGGGCGTGCCCACGCAGACGAAGTGGACGTCGCCGAACTCGGCGGCCTCGCGCAGTGACGAGGTGAACCGCAGCCGACCGGACGCCAGGGCCTGCGCGAGCTGCTCGGGCAGGCCGGGCTCGTGGAAGGGCACCCGGCCGGACATCAGCGCCTCGACCTTGGCGGGGTCGACGTCGACGCCGAGGACCTCGTACCCGAGGACGGCCATCGAGACGGCGTGGGTGGCGCCGAGGTACCCCGTGCCGATGACGGTCAGGCGGGGCTGGTGGGCGACCGGCGGCATCGCGGTGTCGGGGATGGGTGTGACGGAAGCAGACATGGGAAGGGCTCGCTCTCGGGTCGCGAAGGGTGGGTGGTGACGGACCGCGGTGGCCGTCGGGTGTCAGTCGGTGCAGGCCGTGGTGCTGAACTCGTTCGAGCCGACCACGGTGTTGTCGCAGGAGACGGTGTTGCCCTCGACGGGTCGGAGGGCGAACGCGACGCCGTCGGTGTTGCCGAGGTCGACGCGGTTGTCGGTGAAGGTGTTGTCGGTCCCCCAGCCGGACAGCAGTTCGTGGGTCTGGAAGCCGTCGAGCGGTGAGCGGACGCCCCGGTTCCCGGTGACGGTCCACCCGTTCCCCTTGACGTCCACCCACGAGTCGGCGTGGTTCTCGCCCTGCATCCCGACACCGTCGAAGGAGTTGTCGGAGAGGGTGCCTCCGGTCGTCCCCTCCTTGATGTCGACGTTCTCGGCAGCGGTGTCGGCGATGGTGTTGCCCGTGACGACGTTTCGGTCGCTGCGGTCCTCACGGCAGTCCGAGACCTTGCACCAGTTGCTCTTCGAGGAGCCGATGTAGATGCCCTCGCCGAACTGCGGCTTCCGGAGACCGGTCCTGCTGACGCTGTTGCCGCGGACGGTGTTGTCGCTGCTGTCGGCGCGCAGGTGGATCCCCTCGTCACCGATGTCGGTGACCGTGAGGCCGTCGACCGTCGAGTGCTGGACGTCGTCGAACATGACGCCCTTCTGCCCGTTGCGGACCGTGAACCCCTCGAGCCGCCAGTAGGACGCGCCGTCGAGGTGCAGGACGTACCCGCCCTCCACGTCGCCGCCGTCGAGCACGGCGTCACGCGGGCCGCACAGCGTCACGGGTGCGTCCGACGACCCGGCCGCGGAGGCCTCGAACCGGCCGGTGTACGTGCCGGACGCGAGCCGGATCACGGCCCCTGCTCGAGCGTCGTCGAGTGCCTTCTCCAGCGCCTTCGCCGTGCTGACCGTCGTCGTCGCGGCGGCCTCGCACCGGGCCGTGTCGACCGGGGAGGCCTGTCCCGTCCCGGCGTCGGGCGATCCCGTCGCGGTCGCGTCGGGCGTCGCACGGGTGTCCGGGACACCGTTCGGCGTCGCGGCCGGGGTCTGCTCGACGCTCGGCGTCGGCCGGGGGCGAGCGGCCTGCTCGTCCCCCCGGTCCGCACCGCTCGTGGCGGCCCACACACCGCCGACCACCAGCGCTCCGACCGCCAGGCCCGCTGCGCCGACGACGAGGTGTGACCGCAGGCGACGGGGTCGTCGCGTCACCGGTCAGCTCCCCGAGGGTGCGGCCGCACCCGGCTCGGCAGCGTGCGTGCCGCGGCCCGCCACGGGCGGGAGACCGAGCGAGGCCGGGTCCACCGCGCCGCGGGTGTAGCTGGACAGCGGTGCCTGCTTCGCGTACGGCAGCTCGCGCTGTCCCCGACGTCGACGTCGTGTCCCGCCGATCGCCGCGACCAGCACCACCGTCAGCAGCAGGAGCCACAGCACCGTCAACGGTTGGAACACCGCGCGCAGGGTGACGAGGAACGGTTTCGTCGACTGCCACTCGACGGTCGTGTTGCCCTGCTGGGCGGCTCCGTCGGACCGGGCGAGGTCGATCGCGCTCGGCCCGCGACCGTCCACCGTGTTGTTCTCGACGGCCGTGCCACCCACCGCCCCGACCATCGTGACCCCGTGCACGCGGGCATCGTCGATCGCGTTGTTCGTCACCGACGAGGACGCGCTGTCCCGGACGTACACGCCGATGTCCGCGCCGTCGACCGAGTTCTCGGAGACCTCGGTGCGACTGGGCCCGTCGAGGACGGCGATGCCGTTCTGCGACGAGTCCTTGACCACGTTGTTGCGGACGACCACGTCGTCGGCGTCGTGCCGGACGACGATGCCCATCTCGTTGCGTGCGACCGTCGACCCGCTGATCCGGACGTTCTTCCCGCCGATCACCTCGATGCCGTAGCGCCCGTTGCCCGAGCTGTTGCTGTCCGAGAGCGCGTTGTTGCCGTAGGTCGTCGTCGGCATGCCGGCCGCGTTCGGCCCCGCCGCGAGCCCGCTGCCGTTCAGCGTGATCCCGTTGCGACCGTTGTCCGAGGCGGTCACCTGGCTGAGGACGATGCCGGTCGACGCCCGCGTCATCTTCACGCCGTCCACCGCGTTGTCCGTCGACCGGACCGACGTGAACGTCGAGTTCGTGACGTAGCGGTGCAGCACGAGGCCGTCGATGAGCGAGTGCTCCACTGTGGCGTCCGACATCGTCACGCCGTCCGCGCTCGTCAGGAAGAGGCCGTAGGCGTTCCCGTCGAAGGCGACGTGCTGCACGAGGGCGGACACGTAGCTGTAGCCACCGGCGCTCGCCGTGGCGCTGCCGCTCTTCGGGAGCTCGCCGGTCGGCAGGATGGCGTTGCCGAAGACGTCCTTCGTGGTCCGTTCGGTCTTGCCCTGCTGGTCGCCGGAGGCCTGGTCCAGGGTGGAGAGGTTCGTCCCGGTCAGGGAGACCCCGCCGGTCGTTCCGCTCCAGAAGCCCAGGTGTGAGAACGCCGCGTACTGCAGGGTCGCGGTCCCGCCCTGGACCCGGACGTACGCTCGTCCGTCGGAGGTCTGCTGGTCGACCCGCCCTGCCTGCGGGTCCCAGGCGTCGATCGTGACCGGAGCCTTCGCCGAACCGACGACCTGCAGGCTGCCGGCCTGGGTGACGATCGACACGAAGCCCTCGTGGTTGCTCGCGAGGTGGATGCGCAGGCCGTCGGGGCTCGCGAGTCGCAGGGTCGCGCCGTTCTCGACGACGATGTTCTCGCTGAGCAACCAGGAGCCGTCCGGCTGCTTGACGAACGTGGACGGTGCGAGCCGGGCGAGGTCGTCGACGGTGTACGCCGCACCACGGGCGACGAGGACGAGCGTGTAGGACGAGCCCGTGGCGAGCCGGTACGGCTGCGAGACCGCGAGGCCGCTCCACCGCGCCGCCGAGGCCAGTGCACGGACGTTGTAGATGCGGTCGTTCTCGGCCGTCACCAGCCGGGCCTCCTTGTCCGGGTCGCCCCCGTAGGGTCGTCCCGTCACCGGGGCCGTGGCCGCGGACGCCGTCGCCGCGACAGCGGCGGTGGGCACGCCGAGGACACCCGTGAGCAGGAGCCCGGCACCGACGAGCAGCCCCGCGGCGAGCCGCGGCGTCGTCTTCGTCAGCGCGCTCATGCCGCGACCGCCTGGTCGTCGGAGGTCGCCGCGACGGCACCCTGCGGCAGGACGACACCGGGTGAGGCCACCCGGCGACCGGTCGTCGTCTCCGGCTGGAGGGTCCGAGCCTGCTGCCCGTCACCACCGACCTGGTCGGCGTGCCGGGTGAGCCACCCCTGCTTGTTCATGGTGACGAACGAGTACACCTTGATCGGCAGGGCGACCGCGATCACGACGAGGGCGAGCATCGGCAGCACGAGCAGGTCGAGCGGGTGGCGCTTGAGGTTCGAGACCCCGCGCACCGCACGGCCGAAGAGCAGCCAGCCGATGGTGAACAGGACGCCGACGGTGCTGAGCTCCAGGCGGCTGAACAGCAGGTACCACATCGTGATGCCCATCGTCACCGGGGTCAGGATGATCTGCAGCACCGTGATCTTCGTCACGAAGGGCACACGCCAGACCCACCCCTTGGCGATCGCCGTCAGGTACGTGCGGTAGGAGTTGCGGCTCCAGCGGATGCGCTGCTTGAAGAACGCCTTGCCGCTCGCCGGGAACATCGACAGCGCCTTCGCCGACGACTGGTGCACGGTCTTGTAGCCCGACGCGATGACGAGCCACGTCAGACGGCCGTCGTCCCCGGCGATGCACCGGCGGCCGAGGAAGAACTCGTTCTCGAGGTTGTCGAGCACCGGCAGCACGGCGGAGCGCCGGTAGGCCGCGGTCCGACCGGACAGGATCGGGACCGCACCCGCCGCGCCCATCGCCGGGACGTAGTTGAAGTACCGCAGGTTGACCAGCCAGTCGGCGATGATGCGCCAGATGCTCGAGTTCCGCTGGTAGACGTTCTGCTGCGTGCCGACACCGCCGACGCGCTCGTCGACGAAGGGCATCTGCACGGCTTCGAGGAGACCGGGCTCCCACGAGGTGTCCGAGTCCACCAGGACCAGGACGTCGTACTTCGCCCGACGGATGCCCTCGCCGAGCGCGCTCCGCTTGCCGACGTGGTGGAACAGCACGGGCTTGACGGTGGGGTCGCCCACCGCCACGATCCGGCGGTACGCCTCGGTGTCCGCCACGTCGAGGACGATGATGATCTCGTCCGGGTGCTGCTCCCGCCAGGAGTCGAGGCAGCGGAGCAGGATGTCCGGGTCCTCGTGGAAGGACGGCACCACGACCGAGGTCGTCGTGCGGAAGCCGTTCTCGACCGGACGAGCGCGCGCCGAGAGCACGACGCGGTAGAGCCACAGTGCCCAGACGATGATGCCGGCGATGCCGATCGGGAAGTACTTGAGCGCTTCGTGACCGAAGGCGGCGATGTTGTCGAGCACGACCTGGGTCGAGGTCTGCGACGCGAAGAGGACGAGCGGGTGCATGAGGTCGGGTCCTTCGTGCGGTGTTCGGTTTCGGGTACGGAACACGACACTCGGCAGCACCGCACGACGGCACGCCGCGCAGGGTGACGCGGGAGCCGCCTGGGTCAGCGGTGCGGAGAGGGTCGGGACAGCGCCGGATCCCCCCGTCGCTGCATGTCGCCAGCCCGGATCGGGGACCGTGGTCCCACTCCGACGCTGAGCGTTGGGCTGAACGTACTCTCGGGTGTGTCGCACCACAAGCACAAGGGAACCGCATTGCGGTCTTGCGGGATTCCGTAGCGGGGTGCTCCGCCGTTGCGGTGCGGTCCGGTGGGGTGCCGCACCGCACCGGACGGGAGGAACGCGGCGGTCCCGCCGCGCGCCTCCCGTCCGTCACCGGCAGGTCGTCTCCCCGCGCGGGGACCGGGCGGCGTCCCCTCGGCGGGCTGCAGCGCCCGCAGCGCGTCCGCGCTCCGCTACAGTCGGGCCTGTCTGCTCGACCCGGGTCGGAGCAGGACCGCACAGCACGACCCCCGTGCACGGCGCGGTGACCGAGGGGTGGGACGTCGTGGCGCGTGCAGGATCAGACGAGGAAGGCCAGGGGTCGCGGGCACCCGCGGAGAGCGGACCCCCGCGTCGCCGCCGCGCAGCTCGCGCCGCTGCGCTCGCCCTGACGATCGTCACGTGCGCGGCGGTCCTGGTGGGTGTCGACACGCTCGTGCCCAGCGGCGACCCTGCCGGAGCCGGCACCGCGGGGCGCGCCCCCAGCGTCACCGCGACGAAGCTCACCGCGACCAGCAGCGTCACGGCGACCCGGACGACCGTCCGGACGACGCTGCGCTTCACGAACCACTCGACGACCCGCAAGCCGGCCCGCGACGCCTGGCTCTCGCTGACCGCCGGCAGCCGGCAGTACACGCTCGGGCACGTCGGGATCCCGTCGCTCGCTGCCGGGGCGAGCACGACCGTCCGGGTGTCGCACCGGGCACCGGCACGCGCACCGGCCGGGACGTACGCCGTTCGCGCCTGCACCGGTGCGTACGCGGCGGCCGGGTGCCGGGCGTCGGCCGCCTCGGTCAGGACCGGCCGGTCCGCGCCCGCACGACCGGCCACCGGGGTGATGCTCGACGTCGCTCGCGCGTACTACCCGGTCCCGCTCATCGAGCAGTACGTCGACCTGCTCGCGGACGACGGTGGGCGCTTCCTGCACCTGCACCTGACCGACGACCACAACGTCGGCATCGAGAGTGCGGTGCTCGGGCAGACCACGGCGAACGCCGACCTCGAGGACGGCGTGTGGACCAGCCGGGTCACGGGCCGTCCCTTCCTCAGCGCCGCGCAGGCGCGCGAGATCGCCGACCACGCGGCACGGCGCGGCATCACGATCGTGCCCGAGATCGACACACCGGGGCACATGGCGGCTGCGTTCGCCCTGCTCGAGGCCCGGCACGGTGCGCGCTGGGTCGACCGGATCCGAGCCGACGAGAGCGAACTCGACGTGACGGCGCCGGCGAGTGCCCGCCTCGCCGCAGACCTGCTGCGCGAGGTGACCCGGACCTTCCCGGCCAGCCGCACCGTGCACATCGGCGGCGACGAGTGGGGCGACGACGCCACGGCGGCCCAGCGGGTCGGGTGGTTGAACACGATGGCCGCCGCCGTCGGTGACCGGGAGGTCTGGGCCTGGAACGACGGCATCGACCGGGCCGTCGTCGGACGGCTGGACCCGCGCATCCACGTCACGTACTGGAGCTTCGACGGCGACACCGAGGACCCGGCGGAGCGCCGCGACCGCCGAGCCCACCGAGCCGGCGCGGACGACCTGGCGGCGGTGGGGACCGACCTGCTGAACTACGACTCCTACTACCTGTACGAGGTGCCGACCGACCTCGACCCCGCCGACAGCGCGTACACGGCGGCCGACCTCCGGGCCCACTGGTCGTTGCGGACGTGGGACGGTGACTCCGGGTCGCGGCTCGCCGCACCGATGTCGGGCGCGGCGGTCGCGATCTGGGGCGAGGACCTCGCGTCACCGCCGTCGGACGCGCTGTTCCGGTGGAGCGCGCCCCACGTGCTCGCGATGCTCGAGACAGCGGGGTCCTGACGACTGCCTGACCGGGCGGCGGAACGGTGTCGGTGCCACGCTCCGGGGGCGGCACCGACACCGGTCCTACTTGATGCCGGTCGACGCGATGCCCTGCACGAACTGCCGCTGGAAGGCCAGGAACACCACCAGCAACGGGAGCACGGTCACCGTCGCGATCGCCATCACGGCCCCCCACGGGGAGCTGAACGCCGGGTTGTTCGTCAGGGTCGAGAGCGCCACCGGCACGGTGAGGTTCTCGTTGCCCTGCAGCACGACGAGCGGCCAGAGGAAGTCGTTCCACCGGGTCATGAAGCCGAGGATGACGAGGACACCGACCAGCGGTCCGCACGACGGCAGCACCACGCGGAAGAACGTCTGGAACTCCCCCGCACCGTCGAGCCGGGCGGCCTCCATCAGCGCGTCCGGGACGCCGAGCATGAACTGCCGGGCGATGAAGATCCCGACGACGTCGAACAGCGTCGGCAGGATCACCGCCCACGGGGAGTCGACGAGCCCCATCTTCGCGACGACGAGGAAACTCGGCACGATCGTCACCTGGATCGGGATCATGATCGTGACGAGGAACGCGGCGTAGAGCAGACCGCGGCCGAGGAACCGGAACTTCGCGAGCGCGTACCCGGCCATGAGTGACACGACGACGCTCAGCGCGGTACCCAGGCTCGTGATGAGCGCCGAGTTGCCGAGCCACCGCCACACCGGCTGGGTGCTGAACACCTGGGCGTAGTTGTCGAACGAGGGCTCTGCGGGGAAGAGGTAGAACGAGCCGCTCTGCGACTGCCCTCCGGGCGTGAGCGCAGACACCACCATCCAGTACAGCGGGAACACCATCACGACCGCCAGTGCGGTCAGGACGGCGACGAGCAACCACCGACGCGGGCGGTGACGTCTCCGGGCGCGCGGTGTGGCCGAACGACCACGGGTCTCCAGGACGGCCATCACAGCACCTCCTCCGCCTTGCGGTCGGCCCGCTGCCGCAGCAGCGTGAACACGAGCAGGATCGCGACCAGCACCAGACCGAGGGCTGCCGCGTAGCCCATCCGGGCGTCGATGAACGCCGACCGGAACACGTACTGGATGAGCACGGTGGTGGAGAAGCCCGGACCGCCGCCGGTCATCACGTAGATGACGTCGAACGCCTGCAGCGAGAACACCACGTTGAGGATCGTGAGGATCGACGTGGTCGGTCGGAGGAGCGGCCACGTGATCGTCCGGAACCGGGCCCAGCGGGACGCCCCGTCGATCGCCGCGGCCTCCTTGAGCTCGGCGGGGACGGACTGCAGCGCCCCGAGGTAGATCACCATGCAGAACCCGATGCGGGTCCACACCACGACGATCACCAGCGTGGCCATCGCCCACCCGGGAGCGGTCAACCACGGCGACCGTCCCAGCCCGAGGGCTTCGAGCAGGTTGTTCACCACGCCGTAGTCACCGTTGAAGATCCACGACATGACGACGCCGACGACCACGCCCGCTGCGACCATCGGGACGAAGAACAGCGCACGGAAGACCCCGCGACCGGGCAGCGGTCGGTTGAGCGCCACGGCGAGCGCGAGTCCGATCGCCATCGACGTCGGGACGGTCCCGATCGTGAACACGAGCGTGTTCCGCAGCGCGGTCACGATCAACGGGTCCGAGCCCATGGAGACGAAGTTGCCGCCCCCGATCCACTCCCCGTCGCCGATCGAGGTGCTGCTGTCGCGCAGGCTCAGCAGGACCGCGATGACGATCGGGACGAGCGAGAACGCCAGGAAGAGCAGTCCCGCGGGACCGATGAAGACGTACGGGACGAAGCGGCCCCGTCGCGACCGGGTGGCCCGTCCGGCGCGGAGCCCGCCGGTCGGCGGCCTGGTCGTCGCCGGGTGCACCGGCGCGGTCTCAGTTCGCAGTGACACTGCGCATCGCCCCCATCATCTGGTCTGCTGCGTCCTCCGGGCTGAGCTGCCCGAGGAGACACAGGTCGAGGTAGTCGGCGAAGACCGCGTTGAGCGACGCGAAGTACTGCCCGCTCTCGGCCTTCACCATCGACAGCGGGATCGTCGCGCCCTGGTCGATGAACTGCTGCATGGTGTCGGAGTGGGTCGCGTACCCGATGTCGGCGGCGTCGAGGGACTTCCGCGCCGGCAGCCAGTTGCCGTCGTGGCAGAAGCGTTCGACGTTCGCCCGGCTCGTGATCATCACGACGAGTTCCGCTGCGAGCTCCGGGTACCGGCTCGACTTGGTGACCGCCAGGGCGTTCCCGCCCAGGTCGCTCGCCTCGCCGGTGTTGCGCACCATCGGCGCGGTGCCCCAGTCGTCGGGCATCTCCTCGTCGAGCTGTGCCATCGGCTCGGGGTTGTTGAGCATCATCCCGATCTGCCCCGTCATGAAGAGGTTCCGGGCGACGTCGCCGCCGCCGGTCTTGCTGAGGTTGCCCGTGGTGGCGAGGCCCTCGGCGTACCACTTCCGTCCGAACTCGAGGGCACCGATCGCCTCCGGAGTGTCCATCGACGGGGTCGCTCCGTCCTCGCCGAGGAAGGCGCCGCTGTTCTGGTACACGAAGGGCAGCCACCGGTACGCGGTCTCCGGTCCGCTCCAGCCGTAGCCGAAGGCGTACTTCCCCGTGACCTGCTTGACCTCGCGGGCCACGTCGAGGAACTCGTCCCACGTCCAGGCGTCCGTGACGGCGGTCGGCGGCGTGACGCCGATGCGTTCCATGACGGTGCGGTTGTAGTAGGTGATGAAGTTGTCGGTGTGCTGGAACACCCCGTACACACCGTCGTTCCGAGCGCCGATCGCCCAGAACGGGTCCGTGTAGTCGGCCCGGTAGTCGGCGGGCACCTGCCCGCTGATGTCGACCAGGCTGCCGTTGGCGGCGTACCGACCGATCTGCTGCGGGGTGATCCGGATGATGTCCGGGGCGAGGTCGGCGGCGAGGCGGGTGATGAACCACTGGTGGAACTGGCCCGTCGTGACCTCGACGGCGACGCTCGTGCCGGGGTGCGTGGCGACGAACTCGTCGGCGATCGCCTGGTAGCTGGTGATGTCGGTCGGGATGTTCCAGGTCGACAGGCGGATGTGCTTGGTGCCGCCGTGCGCGGCGGTCCCCTGCCCCGCGCAGGCGGCGAGCGCGCCGGCCATGGAGATGCCGGCGAGCGCGAGGAACCCCCGTCTGGCCAGCTGGGGGGATGGTCGGGTCGGCATGGTCCTCTCCTTCGAGGTCGTGGTGCCGTGTGCGTTCGGACGGGAGGCGCGGCCTGCGCGGGCGCGTCGTCGCGCCCCGCGTGGACGGGTCGCGACCGGTGCGGCGGTCGCGACCCGACGGGTGGCCGCGCCGGCGCGGGGACGGTGACCCCGCGCCGGGCGTGCGGGGTCAGACGAGCGCGGGACGGGCCTCCCGGTCGGCTCCCGCGGGCGCACCGGAGGTGACCGCCGACGCCGGACGCAGGGACTCGGGCAGCAGCGCGGCGTGCGCGTGCAGGAGTTCGTCGGTCATCGCGGCGATCCGGTCGAGGGTCAGGTGCGCTGCGGTCAACGGGTCGAGCGCGACCGCGTGGTGCACGTGTGCCACGTCCCCCGTGAGTGCGGCGCGCACGGCGAGCGTCTGCACGTTGGTGTTCGTGCGGTTGAGCGCGGCGAGCTGGGGCGGGAGTTCGCCGAACGACGTCGGCTGCACGCCCTTGCCGTCGACCAGGCACGCGACCTCGACGCAGGCGTCGGACGGCAGGTTCTGGATGACGCCCGTGCTGTTCGGCACGTTGCCGTACACGACCGCAGGGACGCCGGTGACGATCGCGTTGACGATGGACGCGCCGTACTCCACGCTCGGCGACAGGTCGGCCTTGAGCTTCTCGAGCTGGGCGTCCACGTCGCCCTGTTCGTCGTGCGCGAGGCAGATCTCGTAGTAGTCCCAGCGCTCCGGGATGTACTCGAGCACGGTCTCCGGGTCCTTCCGGAAGTACGGGACGTACTCGCTCGCGTGGTGGCTCGACTCGGTCTCGAAGTACCCGAAGGACCGCATCAGCTCGGTGCGGACCTGTTCGTTCCCGCCCTCGTAGTTGCTCGCGGCGACGGCGGCCTCGCTGTGGTCGCCGTCGTCGTCGTGCAGGTCGGACGCAGCGGTCCCCCGCTGGTGCTTGGCGGACATGACCTCGCGGAGGCGCGGGTACAGGTCCTCCCCGCCCCGGCGTCGGAACTCGAGGATCCAGGCCTGGTGGTTGATGCCGGCGCTGACGAACTCGACCTCGTCGTACGGAACGTCGAGGGTCCGGGCGAGCATCCGCGTCGTCCCCTGCACGCTGTGGCACAGCCCGACGGTGCGCAGGCCCTTCGCGTTGAGGAACGCCGTCGCCATCGCCATCGGGTTGGCGTAGTTGATGAACTGGGCGTCCGGGCAGAGCTCGAGGGCGTCACGGGCGATGTCCTCGTAGGCGCGGACGGACCGGAGGAACCGGAAGACGCCGCCGGGGCCGACGGTGTCGCCGACCGCCTGGTCGATGCCGTACCTCCGCGGGATCTCGACGTCCCACCGGTACGACTCGACCCCGCCGACCTGGAACGTGATGATGACGACGTCCGCGCCGTCGAGGGCTTCGCGCCGGTCGGTGGTCTCGAGGACCTCGACCCCGAGCCCGTGGTGAGCCACGAGTTCGCGTGCGGCCGTCGCGGTGCGGGCGACCCTGCCCGCGTCGAGGTCCATGAGGTGCAGGGTCGCGTCCTGCAGTGCGGGGAAGCTCACGAGGTCGCCGATGAGGCGGAAGGGGAAGACGAAGCCGCCGGCGCCGATGATGGTGATCTTGGTCATGTCGTCACGCTAGGAAGCGAGGCTCCCCCGGGTCCTCCGGCTTCGGACGGGAGGGTTCCAGGATCCTCGGACGGGCTGCTCCCCGACGGGTGCCCGCCCGGCCGAGCGGGCGGTGCCGGCCCTGCCGGTCGGGCGGTGCGCTGTCGTAGGCTCGCGGTGTGCTCGACGTGGAGACGGTGGAAGCGGCGTACTGGAGCCATCGCGGCCCGGCGCCGCTCATGGCGTCGTCGCACCGGCACGACGACCTCGAGATCAACCTCGTCCTCGAGGGGCGGCTGGACTACCGGTTCGGCGGTGCGCCCGTGAGCGTCCACGCCGGGGAGATCGCACTCTTCTGGGGGTGGACACCCCACCAGCTCGTCGGCGACGCGACCGGGACCGGGCAGTTCCGCTGGGTGCACATCCCGCTCGGCGAGGTCCTGGCGTGGGGGCTGCCCGACCACGACCTGGGCGCCATGCTCCTCAACCGGCCCGTCGTCGTGCCCACGGCTGCCGCCGGTCGGGACGTCGAGTCGATGCTGGGGTCGTGGCAGCGGGACTTCGCGGACGACGGCGCCGAGGTGATCGCGAACCTCGAGGCCCAGGCGCTCGTCCGGCGGCTCCTCCGCCACCACCGTGACGCCCTCGCCCTGCGCGCCGAGGACGGACACGGCACAGCGGACGCGATGCACCGGGTGATCGACATGGTGCGGTTCGTCGTCGACCGGTTCCGGGACCCGATCGACGTCGCCGACGTCGCTGCCGCGGCGCACCTGCACCCGCACTACGCGATGACGGTGTTCCGTCAGGACGTCGGCGCGACGATCCTCGAGTACCTGACGCGCTGCCGGGTCGCCGAGTCGCAGCGGTTGCTCGCGACCACCTCGTTGACGATCTCGGAGATCGCGCACGCGGCGGGCTTCGGGTCGCAGTCGAGCTTCTACGCGCACTTCACCCGGGCCTGCGGGACGGCACCGGGCACGTACCGGGCCCAACTCCGCGAGGGCCCGAGGCACTGACGGTCGCGCTGGCCCGTCAGGTCGGGCGGTCGTGTTGCGTCCCTGACGACCTCGGTCCGCGACTGCTCGGGGGTCAGGAGTCGCAGGAGCCGGGTGGAGTCGTCCACGTCGCCGTCCTGCCGGTCACTGCTCGAGCGCTCGGCGCAGCAACGGCAGCAGCGCGTTCCCGTCGCGGCCCCGGACGACGGGCACGCCGTGCACCAGCGTCACCTGCTCACGCCCCGACGTGGACTCCTGCACCTCACGGATGGCGATCGCTGCGACCGCGTCGTGGTGGTCGCGGGCGAAGGCCGAGTAGAGCTCGGGGTCGTGTTCGCCGTCGTCGCCGATGAGCACCCAGGAGACGTCGGGCAGGTCCTCGCGCAGCCGGAGGAGGGAGGACCGCTTGTGTTCCTTCCCGTCCCGGAACCAGTGCGTCGGCGTGATCCCCCAGTCCGTCATGAGCAGCGTGCCGGCCGGGAACCCGTTGCGCTGCAGGAACCGCGAGGCGATCCCCGCGAAGTTCCACGGACCGTTGCTGACGTAGACGACCGTCGGCTGACCTTGACCACGGACGACGTCCTGCACGAGCTCGGCCATGCCGGGGACGGCCTTCCGCGTCGCACTCCTGCCGAAGAACGTCCGTCGGGCGGCTGCGAGCGGGTTCGACATGCCCGTGACCCACACGGTGTCGTCGATGTCGCAGACGACGCCCCGGTGTGACCCGCCTGCGACGGCGTGGATCGGCACACGGGTCGGCGCTCGCCCCGGCAGCCGCAGGACGGCGTCCTCGGGAGCAGACCCCGACGAGTGCTCGAGCGCCACGCTCACGTCCACGAGCCCTTGCTCGTCGCTGATCGCCGTCGTGGTCGTGCCGCCGAGCTCGACCTCGACCTCGACGTCGGGGCGCTCCACCGTCAGCAGCCGACGCCATGCGGCGATCCCACGTCGGGCGGCCGGGTCGACCGATGCCGGCGCGAGCACCACCCGGGCCAGGACACGGCCCTGCTGCGCGTCGGCGTAGCCGGAGTACGGCAGCAGGGCCGGGCGCCAGCCGAGCTGCGTCAGTCCGCGAGCGAGCCACTTGCGGGCACCGGTCACGACGACGTACGTGACGGTGAGGAGCTTCGGACGCGAGGTCCCCGGGCTGCGGAGCGACGATGACACCCGTCCACCGTACGGGGGCAGGGTCGACCAGGGACTGCCCGACGGGTGATCACCGACGATCCAGGGCAGCCGGACCGTCGACGTGCCCGTGGAAGACTCGCGACATGGACCTCGACGACCTCGGCCAGCGGATCTGCATCCTGGGGCCGTCGAACAGCGGCAAGTCGACCCTCGCGGCGGCCGTCGGCCGAGTCCGTTCCCTTCCGGTGATCCATCTGGACCAGTACCGGCACCTGCCCGGGACACAGTGGGTCGAGCGCCCGGACGACGAGTTCGAGCTGATGCACGACGAGGTGGTGCGCACCGATCGGTGGGTCATCGACGGCAACTACTCCCGCTGGCTCCCCGAGCGGCTCCGGCGGGCGACGGGCCTGGTGGTCCTGGATGCCTCGCCGGCAGCGAGCGTCGTCCGGTACGTCCGCCGGACGCTCTTCGAACCCGACCGCGCCGGGAGCCTGGAGGGCACTCGCGACCGTCTCCGCATGGAGATGATCCGGTTCATGCTCGGACCCGCCAGGACGAACCGGCTCCGGTACCGACACGCCTTCGACGAGTTCGGACGACCGAAGGTCCTCCTGCCGGACCGTGCGGCCCTCGAGGACTTCTCCCGTCGCAACGACCTGGCCCGGCGCAGCCCCGACGGCTGAACCGTCCGCTGGGCGGTCGGCTACCGAAGCGGCTCGGACGATGGCGAGGTGGCGCGCAGGACGAGGCGTACCGCCTGTACCGCCTCAGCGGGCACGAGGTGCACGTCGTCGAGCGACGTCGCGGCGATCCAGGTCGGGGCGTACTCGTTGCGCTCCGAGGCACGCTGCAGCTCCGGGCCTCCGAGCGACAGCTCCGCGGAGCTCACCCGCACCGTGAAGTACACGGCAGGTGTGTCGCTCTCCACGGGGACGTCGAGCAGGTCGCCCACGTGACCGTCGAGCCCGGTCTCCTCGAGCAGCTCACGGCGGCAGGCCGCACGGAGGTCCTCGCCCGCTTCGACGCCACCACCGGGGAGCACGCAGTAGCTCCGCCCGTCCTTGCGTCGCTCGATCACGAGCACCCGCTCGTCACGGACGACGACTGCCACTGATCGGATGCGCACGACCTCACCTCACCACGTTCTGCTGCTCGTCCGTCTCCTGGAGCGGGTACGCCATGGTGCCTCGGCTTCGACCTCGACCTCGACCTCGGAAGCCGACAGCTCGCCAGAACGCGACCGCACCGCGGTCCTCGGGTGACGGGTCGACCACGAAGTGGGTCCTGCCGCTCGCCCGGACCCGCTCGAGCAGGGCCTCGACCACCTGTCGACCGACACCCGCACCACGCTCCGCGGGCAGCAGGATGAGGTCCGTACCGGCGCCCGATCCATCCGCGTACAACTGCGTGAAGCCGACCACTCGGTCGTCGACCTCGACGAGGAAGCACTCGACGTCCGGGAGACGAGCGCCCACGTACTTCTCCCGGAGCTGCGAGTCGGACCGGAACCCAGGCCCGCCCCATCCCTCGAACGCCGGATCGCGGAACAGTGCCCGCACCTCGAGGAGGTCGTCAGGCGTGGTGGGCCGGAGCATCAGCGCTCGCTCACTCCCTCGCATCGAGCGAGCCTCCCACCGCACGTCTCGCCGGTCAACGAGCAACGCGTCGATCCGGACGACACCGTGCTGAGCCACGAACAGCCCCTGACGGCGAGTTGCCGGAGGGGCCGTGGGCGTCAGGGGGGGACCGTCGTCAGTCGGTCGTCCGTCGCCGCGGGCGGCGGGCGAGTGCTGCGGCTTGGTCATCGCGGGTGTAGTCGAGCGCCTGGATCGCGTGTTCGACGCGCGAGCGGGTCGTGGGTCGGACGTTGGTGGCGCCGTTGAGGACGCGGGACACGGTCTGGTGTGACACGTGCGCGGCGGCGGCGACGTCGTGGATGGTGGGTGGTTTCGGCACAGCTGGCTCCCGTGGACGTGAGGTGCGGGCACCGTCCGTGGACGACGTGACGGTGCCCGCCGCGAAGCCGGTGGATCAGGAACCGGCCTCGCTGCTCCGCCCGTTCACTCGGTGCCCCGGGTCGGGGCCGGGCGGAGGTCGGAGCGGCCTCAGTGGCCGGCGCCGAGGTTCCCGGCGAGGCGGCCGTGGAAGGCCCGGCTGGCGTCGTTCATGCCGCGGATCTCGACTCGCTTGCCGTGCTGGTGGTACTTCGTCTCGATCGAGTCGAGCGCGGCGACGGTGGAGGCGTCCCACACGTGCGACCTGGTCATGTCGATGATCACGAGCTCGGGGTCGTCCGTGTAGTCGAACTGGGTGGTGAGGTCGTTGGAGGAGGCGAAGAACAGCTCACCCTCGACGGTGTACAGCGCGTGTTGTTCACCGGTCGGGAGCGTCTCGATGCTCCGCGAGACGTTGGTGAAGTGGGAGACGCGGCGGGCGAAGACGACCATCGCGGCGATCACACCGATGATCACACCGATGGCGAGGTTGTCGGTGGCGACGACGATCACGACGGTGAGGACCATGACGATCGTCTCGCCGACCGGCATCCGCTTGAGCGTGGAGGGCTTGATGCTGTGCCAGTCGAAGGTCCCGACCGACACCATCACCATGACGGCGACGAGGGCTGCCATCGGGATGATCGCGACGACGTCGCCGAGCCCGACGACGAGGACCAGCAGGAACACGCCGGACAGGAACGTCGAGATGCGGGTCCGAGCGCCGGAGGCCTTGACGTTGATCATCGTCTGGCCGATCATCGCGCAGCCGCCCATGCCGCCGAAGAGGCCCGAGGCGATGTTCGCGACGCCCTGCCCGAGGGCTTCGCGGGTCTTGCGGGAACCGGTGTCGGTGACCTCGTCGACGAGCTTCGCGGTCATCAGCGACTCGAGCAGCCCGACGAGCGCCATGGCGAGGGCGTACGGGGCGATGATCGTGAGCGTCTCGAGGTTCACCGGGACGTTCGGGATGAACAGGGTCGGGAGGCTGTCGGGCAGCTTGCCCTCGTCGCCGACGGTCGGGACGGCGATCGACGCGAACACGGTCACCAGGGTCAGGACGACGATCGCGACCAGGGGTGCAGGGATCGCCTTCGTGAGGCGTGGCAGTAGGACGATGATCGCGATGCCAGCGGCGGCGATCGGCCAGACGAGCCAGGAGACGCCGATGATGTTCGGCAGCTGCGCGGTGAAGATCAGGATCGCGAGCGCGTTGACGAAGCCGACCATCACGGACCGGGGCACGAACCGCATGAGCTTCGCCGCGCCCAGCCCGCCGAGGACGAGCTGGAAGATCCCGCCGAGGAGGACGGTGGCGATGAGGTAGTCGAGACCGTGTTCCTCGACGACGGGCGCGACGACGAGGGCGATGGCTCCGGTGGCGCCGGTGATCATCGCGGCGCGGCCGCCGACGAAGGAGATGACGACAGCCATCACGAATGCCGAGAACAGGCCGACGCGGGGGTCGACCCCGGCGATGATCGAGAACGAGATCGCCTCGGGGATCAGGGCGAGGGCGACGACGAGGCCGGCCAGGACCTCACGGAGCAGGATCTTCGGGTTCCGCAGTGCGGACAGGACGGTGGGGCTGTGGTGCACCTGGACGGGCACCGACTGCGTGACGGTGGTCACGGGTCTCCTTCGGATGGGGGTGCGGGCGCTGCGCCCGCGAGAGCTGTCGTGGGGCGCGTCATCGCGCACGGCCGGCGGCGGCAGAGCGTCCAGCCGGGCCCAACCCTTCCGTTGCGGGAAGGTTGGTATGGTCCGACTCTAACGCAACGGAAGGGTTGTTGCGCAAGTGGAGGGTGACGACGTGACGATGTCGAACGAGTACCTGATGCACATCGGCGAGGTCGCCGAGCGCACCGGGTTGAGTGTGAAGACGATTCGCGACTACGACGCCGCCGAGGTGCTGCACCCGTCCGGCCGCACCGAAGGCGGGTTCCGCCTGTACTCCGAGGACGACGTCGCCCGACTCCTGATGGTGCGGCGGATGAAACCGCTCGGGTTCTCCCTCGGGGAGGCCGGGATCCTGGTGGACGCGGTGAAGATGCTCGACGAAGCGCAGCCCGACGTGGACCTGACCGCGGTCCGTTCGCGGGTCGCTGCGTTCATCCGGGACGCTGAGACACGACGAGGGCGCCTCCAGGAGCAGCTGCACATGGTCGACGAGTTCCTCGACGAACTCCGCGCGCACTGATCCGGGCGCGGGCGCGGGCGGCCGCTGGTACTCGCGTGCCGCTGGCCGATCAGCTGTGCAGTGCCGGGTGACGTGGGGCGCGGGCGAAGACGGAGACGACGGCGACGACTGCCGGCAGGATCGCGGCGACCAGCACCGGGGTGGTGTAGTCGCCGGCGACGTCGTGGCCGAGCGCGAGCAGCAGCGGCCCGAACGCGGTCGAGGCGAGGTTCGTCCCGGTCGCGACGCCGCGGATCACGCCGATGTTCGCCGTTCCGTAGTACCGGACGTACGCGGCGGCTTCGATGCCACGCAGGGCTCCGCCGGCGGCGCCGAGGACGAGCCCGTAGAGGACAGCGGTCCACCCGGTGTGCACGATCGGGAGCAGCAGGAGTGCGCCGGTGAGGGTCGTCATCGCGATGGTGACGCCGAACTTCGGCGGGATGCGGTCCGACAGCGCGCCCGTGAGCAGGGTCGCGGCGATGCCGGTGACGGTCTGCGGGAGGAAGTTCGCGGCCGCTTCCCCCGGGGTGAGGCCCTGCTCGCCGAGGACGGCGACCTGGTGGAAGGCCAGCGCGGTGCTGAGCATCCCGGACACCGCGAGCCCGGCAGCGATGGTCCAGAACATGCCCGTGGCGGCCGCTTTCCGGAGCGTCCACACCGGCCCGCCACCGGCAGCTTCCGCGGACTTCCTGCCCTGGGCAGTGGCGGTACGTCGCGGAAGGAGCAATCCGATCGGGATCACGACCGCGGCGACGACGACCGCCTCCACCCGCCACGCGACGTGGATGTCGGTGCCCGCGATCAGGGTCTCGACGAACACCGGCACCAGGGAGATCCCCCCGGAGCCGATCCCTGACGCGATCCCGAGCGCGAGGCCCCGTCGGTCGGCGATGCTGCGGGCGACGAGCGTCGTCGCGGCGAGCGAGAGCGCGCCCTGCCCGGCCATGCGCACACCGACGAACCCAGCCGTCAGGCCGACGATCCCCGCGACGAAGCTCAACGCGGCGAGGAACACGGCGAACGCGACCCCGATGATGATCGTCATCCGCCGGACGCCCCACCGGTCCAACGCTCGACCCGTCAACGGCAGGACGCACGCACCCAGCAGGGTGCCGATGAGGTAACTCGTCGACACCTCCGTCCGTGAGATGCCCAGCTCCCGGATCAGCGGGTCCGTGAACACCGACAGGCCCGCCGTCTGCCCCGGCGCACTCATGACCGACAGGGCACCGCCCGCAGCGATCACCGCGACCCACGGCAACCAGCCACGTACACCCCTCGCCGTCCGGCCGGGCGGCGTCGCTGTCGGATCCGCCGGTGGGACGGCACCCGGGGTGGGCAGGGTGATGTCAGATGTGCTCGGGGAGGACGTGATGCCACGCTCGCTTTCACTGGGGACTCCCGAACCCTACCGCCACGGAAGGGTTGTCGATACCTGGTACAGGAGCCGGGGACACGACGGCGCTACGCTCGCCAGAGCCCAGCAGGACCACGAAGGAGAAGCCGATGACGGAGCGAGCCGCACCGACGACGATGCACATCGGCGAGCTCGCCGACCGCACGGGCCTGTCGAACCGGACGATCCGCCACTACGACGAGGTCGGTCTCCTGCACCCGTCCGGCCGGACCGAGGGCGGCTTCCGGCTCTACACCGACACCGACCTCGCCCGGCTGCTCATCATCCGCCGCATGAAGCCCCTCGGCTTCTCCCTCGAACAGATGGCCGAACTGCTCGCCGTCGTCGACGCCCTCGAGGTCGCCGGTGACGGACCCGGGCAGGCGCGTCTCCGTGGGCAGCTCGACGAGTACATCCGCGACACCGAGCAGCGGCGCGCGAAGCTCGAACAGCACCTCGGCATGGCCGACGAGTTCCTCGGGATCCTCCGCGATCGGTGAACGCCGGAGCACCTGCGAGGCGATCGGTCGACGAGGGATGCGCTCCGGGGACGGTCGTTCTCCCCGCGTTGTGGGTCTCGAGAGCCTGCTCACGGCCTGGTTCGATGATCCCCGTACCGGACTCGTGATCCGGACGGTGTCGTGTCTGGCTGCATTCGGGTTGCAGCCAGGCACCACTTCCCGTGTCCCGCCCGTCTCCGGCCGGTCCGCGACTCCTGCACGGGGGTTCCACGGGATGAGCACTGTCCGCGGCCGGTCGGGGGGTTGCGGAGCAGTAGACAGAGCAGTTCACTCGAGAGCGCACCGTGTTCCACTACGGCAGGGAGACCAGCACTGATGCGTTCGATCGTGTACACCAGCACACAGACCCGTCCGATCACGGACACCGAGCTCGCGCAGATCCTCGCGGTCGGGCGGGAGAAGAACACGGCCCTCGGGGTGACGGGCATCCTGGCGCACAAGGGTGACAACTGCCTCGGGATCATCGAGGGCGACGACGAGACCGTTGCTGTCCGCTTCGAACAGGTCCGCCGTGACCCTCGGCACACGAACGTGCGGGTCCTGGCGGACGAGCCCGTCGCCCAGCGGTCGTTCCCGGACTGGTCGATGGCGTTCCAGCCGCTCGATCCGCTGATGCAGGAGGTCCCGGGCTTCAGTGACCTGTTCGGCCCCAGCCAGCCAGCAGACCCCATGTTCGGCCTGACCCGGGCGCGAGGGCTGTTGGAGTGGTTCCGGAAGCACCCGCTGGCACCGTTGACGAGCCGGACGGCCGAAGCGGACGAAGTACCACGCACACGCGCGATCGGCGGGGCGATCGCCGCGCTCCACGACGGCGGCATCTCCCGGTTCACCCTCGACGTCGTCGCCGAGCGTGCGGGGATGGACGCCGACGAGGTCCGTGCGGCGTTCCCGACGGAGCGGGCGCTGCTGGCCGCGACCGTCGAACGGTGGACGCAGACGATCGCGGCGCCGCTCGTGCCGTTGATGGCGGAGAAGGGCACCGTCCCGTTCCTGCACGCCCTGCTCGCTGCACATGCGGAGCAGCCGGCACTGATGGAACTCCTCGCGGCGAGTCTCGCGTCCGCCGCTGACCCGACGGTGGAGGGTGCCGACTACCACCGATCCACCTACCGGCGGTTCCGGCAGTCGATCCGTGACGGACTCGCAGCGGACGTCCGCGACGGACGGGAGCCGGCGACCATGGATCCGGTCCGGGGCGCGCAGCAGTTGCTGGCGCTGTACGACGGGCTCCGCCTGCAGGCGCTGCTCACCACGGACACGGACCTCGTCGACGCGTTCGACCGTGCGGCGACGCGGATGCGTCGCGGGTGGTCGGAGCAGTACGAACAGCCGTCGTACTGGGACACGCCCGGCGCCGGGACCCGCTAGCGCCTGCGGGACCGCCCCTCGAGCCGTGGTTCGCCACGGCCCGAGGGGCGGCGCCACACCGAGCAGGAGCAGGGACGGAGCGGCCGCGACCGACCGCCCCGCTCCCCTACCGCTTCAGGTTCGTCAGCTCCTGCAGCACCTCGTCCGAGGTCGTGATGATCCGCGCGTTCGCCTGGAAGCCGCGCTGCGCCACGATCAGGTTCGTGAACTCCTGCGACAGGTCCACGTTCGACATCTCGAGGGTGCCCGAGGCGAGCTGACCCACACCCGGGTCGCCGGGAGCGCCGACGGTGGCCTGGCCGGAGTTCGCGGTCGCGCGGTACCCGGATGCGCCGGTCTTCTCGAGGCCGGCCGGGTTCGCGAAGGTGGCGAGGGCGATGCGGCCGATCGCCAGCGAGGACCCGTTGGAGAACGACCCGACGACGGTGCCGTCCTTCGAGATCGAGTACCCCTGCAGGGAGCCGGCCGCGCTGCCGTTCTGCTCCGAGATCGACGCGGTGTCGAGCGACGCGTAGCCGGTCGTCTTCGAGACGTCGACGGTGATCCCGCCGACGGTGACGGGGCCACCGCTGGCGAGCGACCCGTCGGTGTTGAACGTCAGCGTCGTCGCCGGGCCGGGCGTCCCGCCGTCGATGCGGCCCTGGACGCTCCACTGCGTCGCCGAGGTCTTCGTGTAGGTCAGCGTGAGGGAGCGCTTCTCGCCGTCCGGGCCGTAGACGGTGGCCTCGCGGACCTTCTGGGCGTCGACGGCGGTCTCGGACGGCAGGTTGCCCGTGACCCCGGCCGTCGTGGTCCGCACCGCGGGTGCTGCGGCGTCGATGGGCAGCCGGATGTCGGTCAGGCCGCCACCCTCGTTGACGACACCGTTCGTGGCCGAGTAGCCCTGCACGATCTTGCCGTCGGCGGTGACGAGGCGGCCGTCGGCGTCGAAGTCGAACGCGCCGGCGCGGGAGTAGACGGTGTCGTTGCCGAGGCGGGTGACGAAGAACCCGTCGCCGGAGATCATCAGGTCGGTGGCCTTGCCGGTGGCCTGTGCGGAGCCCTGGGCGAAGTTGGTGGAGACGCCGGCGACCTGCACGCCGAGGCCGATCTGCGCGGGGTTGGTGCCGCCGAGGCCGGTCTGCGGTCCTCCGGCACCCTGGGTCATCTGCGACAGGGTGTCCTGGAAGACGGTGGTCGACGACTTGAAGCCGACGGTGTTGACGTTGGCGATGTTGTTGCCGGTGACGTCGAGCATCTGCTGGTGCGAACGGAGACCGGAGA